>Ga0172382_10000004_pt1 | contig 455147 bp, 629 predicted proteins | sample Leawel138RmetaG_FD_122245 | JGI IMG/M metagenome (GOLD analysis project Ga0172382, IMG submission 122245) | Leachate microbial communities from a municipal landfill in Southern Ontario, Canada - Leachate well 138R metaG | ecosystem: Engineered > Solid waste > Landfill > Unclassified | place... | reverse complement strand
GCGGCGGTTTCGATCTTGCGGGCCATCTCAACATCTCCTTCTGTTGTCTCCTGATAACATATCTTTGATATGAGTCAACAAAAAAAGATTAGTCTGGTCAGAGTCGTGTTAACGTTAATTAGTAAAGTTAACAGTGGTTGGCTAAGATGGGTGAAGGGGACACAAGGCCCCCTTCCAAGCAACCATCCGCAGGGCGAAACCTTCACTTCCTGGCGCTCTCAAACCATACTGCCTTTCGCTTCATCGACCATTTCTGGCTCCACTACTCAGTCAGTTCTTACTAAAATGCCCAACTTGGCACCGGCTTCGGCTAAGCGTCTGACCCGGTGTTGCTTGAACTCTGCCGTTATACGCCCAACAAAATGTTCTGTCAACTGCTTTTTTCTCATTGACTCTGTGACCAGATCTGCTAAAAAGATGGAGTAACGAAGGAGATGCAAGATGCTCGTATCAGGAAACAGCTACTGGGATGGCACTGGCAAATACCAGATGCTCTATGATGCTCTGAACGGCTTGATCCCAATCGAAGGCAAGTGCCAACACTCGCGCAGCAAGAACAAGAAGCTCGAAAAGCTTCGCACGGCTGGCAATGCCTACTACGATATCTTCAACAATGGCGGAATGAACCGCGCGGCAGAGATTGGATACCATTTCGGCGTTCGTATGTCTCACTATCGCAGCGGCTCCGGCCGTCACCAGCGCACTCATTTCGATCGCATCGCTGCAAAAGTCGATCCGATAATGGACAAGATCATCCTCGAGGCAGCCATCGAACAGGGCGTCATTGACGCAACTAGTGCGGCGTCTTTGGAAGTGATTGTCAACTAAACATTTCTCTTGACCAGTTACCTGATTCTGCTACAAGAGTCAGGTAACAAGGAGACACAAGATGGTCACTTCCGAATCGTTTCTCAACCTGCTCCGCGAAGTCTACGAAGATGGCAACATCCAGCTGGAAGTCCGCAGCTACAGCGGCCGTGGTATGTATGGCAAGAGCTGCATTGGCGTCGTGCTGGAATACACCACCGCCTGGACACTTGCCCTGGCCCTGGCTGACCGGAACAACGGCAATATGGATCTCTTCGATCTGGATGCTCCCCGGGAAGACGATATGGGGATGCGCGCTCGCATCTACTACTGGCCCCAGCTGGAATGGCCGGAAGGTGAAGAAGGATTTGGCGGAGAAGAATAACTCCGTCAACCGAAAATAATCCTTGACCAGTTACCAGATTCTGCTAAGAGGGTCTGGTAACAAGGAGACGGTTAATGCGCTTCGAAGATCAGCCTCAGCACATCCAAGACGAACGCGACGCCCTTCACGATGCTTGCGGCCAAGCCTATATGGAAACTGGTTCAGTTCGCACTCCAGAATGGAAAGCTGCCGCCCGGAAATTGGATGAACACCGTATCAAATACGGGTGGGAATACAACCCAGACTGATTTTTTCCATTGACAGTGGCCACCATTTTCCATATAAGGGTGGCACAACACAAGGAGACACACGATGGGTTCGATGGTCATCTTCCACTACACCAGCCGGGAACTTCAGGGCGAGGACGCCATCAACGTAATGATGCCCAATCGCATCAGCCAGCCCGAGCGCCAGGAAATGTTCAACCGGCTAATGCTGGATGGCTACTATCAGCCCGCCTACGTTATCCAGAGCGACGATCTCGACGTTGCCTTCGATTGTGGCAACGGTTATCCGCCTGCTGGTATCGAATGCTTGGCCATCCCCAATACGGCACACACCAGCACGAGCGTCGGCGACATTGTGGTCGTCAATGGCACGAAAAAGATGCTCGTTATGCCCTTAGGGTTTGAGGAGATCTAATGCTCGACCAGCGGGCACATAGATTGGTTAACTTGAAGGATTTCCAGACAGCTGGCGGTCCTTTGAGTCTTGGTCGACTTGACCTCACGCCACCAACTGATGAACAATATATTCTCAGGATGGTCATCCGGTCAGCAGGTGATTATCAAATCCCAGACGAACTCGACTGGGTAATGCCGTTGATAAAGCTCGCCCAAGAGCATCAGAAGGCGATCAATGCCAATCATCCCTACTGTTACGTGACCGTTCGCCACGGCATTGTGAAGAGCAAGAGAGACGACGAATGGCACGTTGATGGTTTCTCTACCAAGACACCTCACAACCCCGAACAGAATTACATTTGGGCCAACACGGATGCGACCGAATTCGCCGACCTGAATGTGACATTCCCAGACGATTTCGACCCCAGGGTCCACAACATTAACCATTATCTGGAACAGTTCGTCGAAGAAGTCCAGAAGGCAGATGACGAAACTGTCTACTGTATGGACCCCTATATCCTACATCGCCGCCCGTCGAGCACGACAGGAACTCAGAGGACATTCGTCCGGATATCATTCGTGCCGATCGAAATCGACGATATACTGAACACACCAAATCCTCTACTGCCCAGGACATATACCAATGATGGCCTGAAGTTCAGGAGTCAACTGATAACTTACTGAAAAAACCTCTTGCATTGTCGGCCAATATACACTATACGACTGACATACACAGGAGATAGGTAATGGCACTTCCCGGTTCGATCCTCGCTCGTCAAGCCCTCAATAACCTGGGGCTCAACTGCTACAAGCTTTACACCCAGCGCATCGTCCACGGCCGCACATACAAGATTTACGGGCAATACAAGCCTTACGATCTCGGTCGACTCCAGCAGGAACTGGCAGCACTGGGCGCGATGAATGTCCGGCCAGTCCACGACAAATGGCGTGGTGTCAATGCCGGTGTTCGATTCGAATACTAAGGAGGCAAACGTGAAGGCAAGCGAACTGATCGCACGTCTGGAACAAATGATCGACCAACACGGCGACCAGGATGTGGCTATAGTTGACCCGGAATATGGCGACACTGACGACATTCAGGAAGTCTATTACAGCCAAGGCGAAATCATTATTGGATAATGGAGAAAAGGTCGGTAGTCAACCCGGCCTATTCCTATGACTGAAATGGTTAACTATTGGCATTAACATTACTCATTAGTGTAAACAAAGATAGTTAACAGGCCTGAATAAAAGAAAGGAGGGCTTCAACATCCTTTCGGACTCCACCCTTCCAATCCCGACTACAAACACCAACCTGAACTCAGTATTGATAGTCTTCTCTAACTATACATCTCTCTAATATGTGGGTCCTGGCTTCCTGACCCGACGCCCTAACTGTTACACTGTAGCCTCCTATATGTCAACAGCCTAATGTTTTCTCTTACTATATGGTTCCTGTCTATGCTGAGCCTATCGCCTAATGCATTGGACTATCTCCTCTTGATAACTCCTTATATGGTAGACCCAAACAAATGTCTATAGCAAAAAGGCTCTTGACTAATAATCTTTCTCCTATATGATGGTCACATAAGGAGACAGACAATGATCCTCTTCACTGTTACCTGCCGTATGCTCACCAAGCGCAATAAGACGGTCACCAATACGACCAAAGTCAAGGCCCGTGATGGTGATGAAGCCCGAGCCAAGGCCCGTCAAGTCTTTTGGCAGAGGGGCTATCAGGGAGTAGAGACTCTAGTGGCCTTTCCTGCATAGAGTCAATACAATAAAAGCTCTTGACTATAGGACAGGATCCTATATAACAGACACATACAGAGGAGTTACAGACGTGCAGATCAAGCTCAGTTTTCTCTATCCCGAACACGCCGTGATGTTCTTCGTCGGCGTCCTGAATCTTTTCTCCTAACTGATTGAAAAAGATAAGTCAACCGAAAAGAAAAAAAATATTTTTCGAAAAAAAAGTGGTGCGTGTAGTGAATTTCAGGGTTGACTAAAGTATAAAGGGGGGCCGACATCTGGCTACCAGTTTTCTTTTCAGACCCATTGATTTCGGTATCTTTCTTACTCGACAAAAAACCCTCCATTATGCTTAACTTCACGGGGCTTTTCGATCAGACCGAAAAATTTCTTTTATGCCCTATTGATTTCGGGAAAAGTATATAATGGACATAGAACGATTATTTGCCACCACGGTAAAGTACATATATGAAGATCATTATGAAAAGTGCGATCGCGCCTATAAGGAATATCATAATGGTGTTATTACAAAAAAGAAATATGATGATAAAGTCAAACACCTTATATGGGAACGTCAGAGTAGAATCGTCCATATATGGGAAAACCTTTCACCAGAAGATCAAATTACATTCTATACTAAGTGTTCAGCTCAGGAAGTCTTATTGCCATATTTGACCACAGATCAAGCTGCTGCCATAATCATAATTCAGGACCAATTGGTGCTTTATAGTGAATAAGGCCCTTGACATTTCCCTTGGTATAATTTATAAATCCCAATAAATTTGCACCTGGAGTCTAACATTGAATCTTGACATAATTGATACACTGAAGGAACGATTGGAAATCCGTAAGAAAATGGTTACGGGTCGGAAGGAAGTTACTGAATGGATTCGTGTATATGAAGTCCTGAATGCCAATTATGAAGATTCGCTTCGTGGACTTTATAATAAATTGTCCGAAGAGGATCAAATTTCAACCTATATTCTTATGAGTCACGATACTCCCAAGTATGCGGAAGAGATGCTATTTTGGATCACCTTTATGCCTGAGTGGCAGCGGAATGCTTGTAGGATAGTGTCGTGACTTGGAAATGGAATTTAAAAGAAGCTCATATTAACTATAAGGAATGTTTGCTTCGAGCTCAACAGGATTTTTTTGATTTAGATCAGCTTCTCAAAGAGAATCATTCAGATACTGACATCGTGCATTATGGTGGCCGGAGTCAAACAGTCCGGGAAGCCGAAGCTTCAATTAATAATATGATGGTCGCCCGGTGTAAGAGTATCTGTAGTCAATTGACCTGGGAGGACCAAGTTACATTTGTGATGCAACATATGAAAGATCAGCCATATTTGCTTTATTGTCTGGATGATGTTCAACGCTCTGTTGTGGTCCTGTTATCGTGACAATAACTGAACTTTGTATGATAGTTGAAGTTTATTTCAATGAATCACAGGAAACTGTTGATCTGGCTTATGATAATTTTACTTGCAAGAACATAACGGGAGACGAGTACCATCTTAGACTCGTGGAAGCAAATCAAATACTTGAATATCATATAATTGATGGTTGGAATAAATTGTCTCCTGAGGATCAAATAACCTATTACCTCAAGTGTAACCATCAATCCTGCTTGTCCCGCGAACTCAGTGATGAACAAAAAACTGCAATTATTATAATTCAAGATCAGTTGGTGGTATATGACTGAGCTAACTTCATACTTGACCCGGGAACAGTTGCGATATATTCGCCGTATGGGAAATTGTAAATTATCCCAACCACAGGATATCTTTCCTATGATTGACATTGTGAAAAAGAATTATGATCGTGAAAAAAATAGTAGCTTTGGTTATAATGCCTGGAAACCGTATGAGCACGATATAAGTCATATTTTGTACCATTGGCCATTTTTGGAAGTTCACCTTTACGTGGCTATGATGGATCCAAAGTTTATAAAAAACACCTATGTGGTTTTGGAAAATAGCGGTCCAGAATCCCACTATGAACAAACGGCTCACAATAAGCGAGTTTATAAGTATTATCTCACAATACGGGATTTTATACCACTGGTCAGAGACGCTATGGTGATATGTGGATGAAAATTGAATTTCAGACACGAGCCAAGAACCGATGGGTAGTGATTGTTGATGGAAAGAGGTCTGGTGCAATGAACCTCTATCCAGCCAACAAGGAAGAACCCCGAACTTTGACTTTCAAGGATTATTCATCAAAGGTTCAGGGCGTCCGGGAAGGACTGACGAGGAAAGAATTTGAGGAAATAATTGAAAATTTTTATAAGCGTAAGCAACGCAGTGTAGGTACAATTATGGTTCAGGATCTGGATGAATTCATTAAAGCACTGAAAGAACAGCGTATTTTTAATTATTTCAATGAAAATAATATATTTTTCTTCTACGATGAACTCAGTCTAACAGCCGCAAGGATACTGGTATGAGGACAGGACCTGTCGCGGAACGTTATCATCTACTGTACACTAGTCATCTGGCTGCTCTCCATAAAGTATGGCGTCAGGCTGACTATGATAAAATTACACTAGATGAATTGGATCGAATGGAAAAAGCTCTTGATTCCAAACTGTTACTTAAATTGCATATGTGGTTTGACAAATTGTCCTGGGAAGATCAAATTACCCTTTGTATAATTAGCCGCCACCCAAAACTAATCAATAGACTGGATGAAAGTCAATTAACCACATATTGGATTGTGAAAGACTAATGGACGTCAGGGAAAAATATCAAGCTAGACTTGAGAAGCAGCGGCAACAGTTGTGGCAATTATATCAGAAAGCTGATCAGGGAAATTGGTCCTGGACTGATGAATGTGACCAACGTGAAGAATATTTAAAACACAAGCACAAGTTCTCCAATGCAGTGTGGTTTGGCCTTTTGTCCTATGATGATCAAATCCAAATTGCCGTCCATACTGACAACGAGGATTTTGTAAAAAGGCTTGACAATAATCAGTTGGCAGCTTATAGGATAATGAAAAATTAATAGAAGTTAGAGAAAAATATCACACCCAGGTTCTAATGACAAAAACAACAGATGAAGTGCCTGTGTGAGAAAGCCGGATTGATAAAATAACACCTGGCCAGACTATAAATATTCTTTAGTATTGAGTAAAATTTGAAGAATGAAAGGAGAATTATATGTATGGCCATTCAAGTGGGATTTGCTGGATCTACCCTTACTGCACAGGTTGCAAATTTATCGTCAGGTGATCCTTACTGGGATAATGTTATTATGTTGCTAAGATGGGATGATGCATCCTCAGTTACTGACACTGCTGCTGATGTGAAGGGTAACGTTTCTTCTATTACTGCTTCTTCTACATCACCCACTATTCAGGTCAGCGGACCGGTAAGTTCACCATTCGGTGGATATATCAATACCACTTCCACCACTCAATATGTGAGTATAACTACTGCATCTAGTTCAGATTGGTTATTTGACGGCGAGTTTACTTTCGAATTTTGGGCGTATTATGTGAATAGCGGTTTCGCGTCCACTGGCGGGTTTTTTAATAAATTAACGAGTTGGACTGGCTCTGAGGGATTTGGATTTGGTTTAGATACTTATTTTAAATTTAATTGCTATATGACAGGTGCACCATCCAGGACTACTGTTTTAACCAATAAGAATCGAGCATCTGCGGGATATGACACTTGGCAATTCTGGGCCATTACCCGTGATTCGGCGGATTTCATTAGAATTTATTTAAACGGTGAAATGGTTGGCAAATCATCAGCGGCCGTTCCTGGTACGATGTCGTCCTCAGCCCAACCGTTTAGATTGTTCTGTAGAAATTCAACATCTGGAGGGTTTACTGGTCGTATTGACGAATTCAGAGTGACCAAAGGAATAGCAAGATACACTACTGATGGTCTGTTTGGTGTACCTTCTGCTCCATTCCCAACTGGATCTTGAAACATTATACTAAAATATTAGGTTATAGGATAATGAAAAACTAATGAATATTCCTCACGCCGCCAAAGAAATTACCGCCAAGGAAAGGCACGACAGGTCTGTGATTACGCATTATCATAAAAATGGCCGCCTAACTGATGACGAGCTGGAGGCGAGTATAATGGATCACGATTACCACTATGGTAGACTCTTTAAACTAATATGGGAAGAATGCACCTGGGAAGAACAAATTCAACTTGCTTTGCGGTGGCGCCATAATGGTTATTTCCAATCATTCCTTGACAGTGTTCAATTTACCGCATATAAGATACTATTATGATAGAATTGACCCAGATGGAAAAACAAATCATTACGCTGATTTCAGAAGAAGTAGAACCATATACGCAAGACCTCTTGGCCAAGCAGGATACGGAAATACTTGATTGGGAAAAGAAAGCACCTAATGATGTAGTGTTTACTAATGGGACTTTTAGGATTAGGGAACGATATTATTTGGATTTTTGCCGATGGTTGAAAATCCGATGGGATAAACTTTCCTGGGAAGAACAAATTATATTTTGTAAGTATTTTTATCAACAGAGCATTGTACTGGAATGGATGGACGAATGTCAGATAACAGCTTTCAAGCTACTACAGTGATTCCATATGTGGTTTCCACCCATAGTGAAGAATGGGCACATATGATGAATGATCTTTCGGGCCGACTTCACGATCTCAGGAGACAACATAGTGATATGATGTTTGAGTCAATGACTGAACTTCCTAAAGCTGAACGCGAAGCCGCCGCTTGGGCACAGTTGGAATGGTTTAATGTAGAGTTACGTAAGATTGTTTCGACTTGGACAAATCACGATCGTATTAATTTTTATGTCTATAATGAAAAATTGCGAGAAGCACTTGATCCTATTATGGAACCTTGGGAAATTGATTTCGCGCTGTTTTGCAAATAAGTATGTAGTTTATTGAACTGGTGGAAAATTTTCGCCGAAAGGTAAATTTTTCGCGCTTCGCGCTTATATTAAAGAAGATGGGCGCTGCAATTTCGGAGAAAAATGAATGGCCTCTATTGATTTAAATTGGGACGACATAAACAAACGACATCCTGAAATCCTGCAGGCATTTTATGTCGCTCGCCAAGTAACCCTGAAAGGCGAAGAAGTTTTTAATGAGATGTTGGTAAAGCTGTGGAATCTTGAATGTGCCACGGAAGAGGAAACTTATTCCAATTGGCTGAATGTGGTCAATATGGTTGGCATGGATGAACTCAAGCACCGTCTTGAACTGAATAATATTCAAATTCCGGAAGCTTTTGAAACTTATTACAGCCTTGTCAAATGATTATATTAAAAATTATCTATCAGGGAAAATTCGTCCCTAGCCACATAGATGCACTTAAGGTTGCAATGCCTTTAATTATTGAGGCATTGTGGCCGCCTGAATATGCTTTTGAAAACATTCAGATAGTGGATGAAGGATATAGTTATTATCGAATGGAAGATATTATCTATGCAGTGGGTGAACCAAATTTAGGACAACAAATTGTGGGTGAGAAATTTACCTATCCGGGAGATAATAGGAAACAGTTTGTTATTGAATATTATGCGTATGATCAACATTCGTCAACAATTGAACGGTTGGCTGATTTCATTGACCGACTTATTTTATTTTAAAAGTTAATTTTACCGCCTAGGTCAGTTAGATTTTTACCTGCCTCATCGATTTCCTTCAAGTCTTCATCATCAAGGTCGTCAAAAGGATTTGACATCAAACTAAACAATAGTTTGAGTAAGCAAAGTACAATAAGTGTTCCACCACCCCAAAGGAGTGTTACCGCTAGCCAGTGTTCCATTTTACCTCAGTCTTTAGGCTTTTTACATTGTTCAATAAATCGAGCAATTTCTTCTTCAGAATAAGCATCAACACCTAATATGGTTGATAAGTTGTTGATAAATGCTTTAATTTCTTCAGGATCAAGCTTTGAAAAGTTACTGTCGTCGATGTAAATTACCTGGATGATATCTTCATCTTCTTCTTCGAGATCTTCTTCACTGTAATAAACTTCATCTTCTTCTGGATCAAAGTCTCCATTGAGATACATAGAGGCAAGATCGTCTGAACTGTATGATTTTGGAAGCAGATCTGGTGGTGAACTTGAGTTTGCTAAAATGCAGCGTTCAAGTTCGGAAAGAAAATTGTCGTGGTCCATTTTGATAACTCCTTTAGTTGGACATTCGTCCCACGTTAATATTTATCAGAAGATTATTAGGCGACAGTTAGTTCAACAACATAGTCACTGCCAAGTAATTGTGCTACAAGCTCAAGTACCGTGTCAGTAAAATCTTCTGGCAATTCTAATGTTTCTGTATTATCACTAGTCTTAACTAATTTGCTAATAGTCAAGATAGTGTTAGTTTCTACTATTTTAGCCATAATGTTTTCTCCTTTCACTGTTATTTATGGGTAACTGACTGAAATGTTTGCTTGACTGACTTGTTGAAATATGTTAATACTATGGGATTGTTTACCACCCTATAATAATAAAGGTTAAAAATATGGATTTAGGACTTATTGAAGGTTTTGTCAGCAAAAACGTTCTCAAACCAGGAGCAGAAATGATGATAGAACGTCCACTCCTTGGTCTCGGCGGCGTAACGCAAGGACGAACTAAAGAAACCGTTAGCCTAACGTATATAAGGCGAAATGATACCAAAATAGATTTTTTCTGCATTAGCACTGTTGACGGTCGTCAACTTCACGTAGTGCCCAATCAAATTATTACAATAGATGGAATGGATCCGCTAAAACTAGCTTCAGTGTATGGCCTTAAAAAAGATGGAAGTCCAAAAGAAGCAGGCAAAAAGCGAGGCAGAAAACCAAAAGTCCTCCAAATAGCATAAAAAAATTAACTCACCATACAATCCCGGTCTAAATAAATAAGTTTGATAAACGTTTATTTAGGCTGGGATTTTTGTGTCTATACAAAGTTATGAATTAATGGGCGATTCGAGTGGCAGTCTAAATGTCACTGGCCCGGCGGTCAAAGCAGATGGATTTTATGGATTTTCTGACGGAATACATACCATCAGTGCTAAATTGGATAATTTTACTGGCCGCCTTTACATTGAAGCAACCTTAGAACTACATCCAACTGAAGATGATTGGTTTCCAATTATGCTTACCAGTATGAATCCTTACATTGAATATCCTGTAAATCCAATGATGCCATCTGGTATTGATGGTGACACTGGTGTTGATTCTTTCATAATCCAGGGAAATTTTGTATTTGTTAGGGCAAGAATTAATAGGGACTATGTAGTACCAACTCCAATAACTTCAGAAGATTTAGCTCAGCTTGGTTCTGTAAGTCGAATTTTAATGAACTTTTGAGGATAGCTAAATGGCAATTTACGCATCGCGCACAAGAAAAACAAATTCATACCTACCAGACTTTCGACTGATATCTAATCCAGTTGAAGGCGATGCATTTGTGTATGATCCTCAGATTGGAGCCTTTGTTAATAAACCAGTAGAAAGTGGCTCAAATTCAGGTGGTAATGGTGGAAATGGAAGCCCAGACCCAGACCTTGCCAATTATGTCACGAATGGTTATAATCTTTCATCTAATTTCCAAATTTTCAAACAAAAAAATAATCAACTGCTAGAATTTAAAGGCCTGGTTGCTGGTGGCGGAATTACACTCAATAATATGGGTACTGACATTCGCATTGCTAATACTGTTTATGAAACTGGGCGTTGGCAGAATGACGGTATTGACATTGTATTTGATAACGATGGTAATTTAAATTTTTATCGTCGAGGAAACAAATTTTCCTTTGAGCCAACTGTGTCATTTATTTCCACCAGTGGTGATATCACTATCGTTGCAAACAATCCAGGGCAGATTATTTCAGCTTCACAAAATTTTGAAGCTTTAGGTTTCTTTGCTGGTCAGAAAATTGATATTGATGGTACCGATGAGCAAGATGGCCAATACACGATTGCTAATGTTACATCACATACCATTACCTTAACGACTGCATTTAATTCCAATCTTGATGCAGGCTTGCAGCCACCAGTAACTATTAAAGGGTCTAGATTTCAGTTTATTAATAGCTTGACGTTTGCACTTTATGGTATTGACTTAAGCCAGACTGAGTTAACAGTTGGCGACACTATTATTTTATCTGGAACTAGTGCAAATGATGGAACTTATACAGTTCAATCAATCAATGGTAATCAAGTTGAAATTAATGAAATATTCTTAAGCCCGTTTGATTATGAATTTGGTAATATATCTATAGTTACTGTTGAAGAAGATATTCCAACAGGAATGAGCTTTGACGATACTGGTAACATTGTAGCAAATATGGGTACGTTCCAGACAATCCATACACAAGAATTGGTAGCTGATGATATCACAGTTAATGGTCAGAGTTTAGAATCCTACATAGAGGATTTGAACACTGATTTACCATCTGGCGGATATTTAGTTGGTACTGATGATGGTGTGATAACCCGAGAAATTGAAGTTGGCTCAGGTCTTACTATCACCGATCCAGACGGCTATGATGCGAATACTAAAATTTCAGTTAATGACTTTTATTTAAATTTTGATGGTGACGTTAATGGTTATGCGGTTATATCCGGCTTAGCTAATACTACTATTTCAATTGACTTAGATTTAGTAGGATCCCCTGGTCAATATAATTTAGTGACAGTTGATAACAAAGGTCGTGTAGTTTCAGGAACTAAACGAGTGCTTACTGCCGGTCCTGGTATGACTATCGTGAATGGTGATATGTCAATTGGCGATCCAGTAATTCATCCTAATGACTTTACTATCACATTGGCTGGTGATGTTCAAGGTCAAGCAACTGTTACTGATTTAGGTAATGTTACAATTGGAACTACCTTGAACTTGCCTAATGCTAATATGCCTACAAGCCAATGGTTTAATAGAGTGCAATTAAACTCAATGGGCTGGGTAACTGCTGTTGAAAATCAAACAATGTTAGCTTCAAATGGTATTAATATTGCCAATGCTGATGGTGTGGCTGGCCCACCTGTTTTCAGCTTGGATGATTTTAGTATTACATTTAATGGTGATGTTACTGGTTTTGTTACAATTTCAGGCCTACACGACGCATCACTTAATTTAAGTTTGCCAGATATTATTCCAGTTGGCACTTTCAATCAAGTTACTGTCGATACTAAAGGTCGTGTAGTATCTGGTACGAATGTAGTTTACGATTTCCAAGCCAGCAATTCATTGCTTGATGAGCTTTCAAACCCATCATTCAACGAGGGATTGATGTATTGGGATGCTACAGATTATACTACTAAGACTATAATTGGAACTACTGATCAAATAACAGTTAATGATACTGGTCCATCAATTCAAATTTCAATTCCGGATAATCCAATTATTGGCGGATATGAATCGATCACTATTCCATATGGCCCAACTAATTTTAGACCGTCGGTACCGCACGTTGGTATGTTGAGAATTAATACCGATGAAACAGTAATTGAGGCATATGTGAACGGCGCCTGGTACCAATTCCACTCTGGTGTTCAAGATCCAAGTCTTTCATTACAGGGCGGCACGATGACTGGTGCTATTAATATGTCAGGTAATGACTTAACCAATGTTGATCAAATAAATGGCTACAATGTGTCAGATTATTTTGACTTAGTTGATGAAATAAATTCCGGAAGTGGTATTAAGGTTTCTACTCCTACGGGAATGGTTAATAGAACATTACAAGCTACTTCTGACAATGGTATTTCTATAACATATCCAGATGGTGTTGATGGCAATCCAACATTTTCTTTCAGTGTATTTGACTTTACAACTTCCGTCGAAACACCGAAATTGGAAGATGAGGTTATTTTCCACGATATTTCGGAAAATACTACGAAGAAAACTACCATCGAAAAGGCGTTTAGCAGACCAGCTAAAGAATATTTTATGGCGCAGTTCTAAAATTAATTTAGTAATAAATATATTAAAATGTAATGAAGGATAGGTAAATGGCAAGCTTTTTACAAAATGTTGATTTAGCTTCAGGTATAAACACTGCCTTATATTCTTCTGGTTCTGATGTTGATACCACTGGAAACATTAGAATTGTTAATAGAAATACTGCAACGGTCACAGTTTCGGTAGCTATTGTTGCTGCACCTGATGAATCAACTGCTTTGGCGAATTTATCACCTGCTGATTATATTGAGTATCAAGCACCAATCGCACCTAATGATATATTGGAAAATACTGGTATTGTAATTCCGCCATCTCACGTGGTACTGGTTCAAGCAACTAGTAATAATGTTAATGCAGTAATATATGGTTTTACTCAATCTGTGTAATAGGATAACAACGGACAATGGCAAGATATTCTAATTCAGTTACCTTAGATGATACTGGTGTTGTACCAGGTACTTATACTAATGCTAACATATCAGTCAACTCAAAAGGCCAGATTGTAGCAGCATCTGACGGTGACAATGGTAGTGGCGGCTCAAGCGGCTCTCTTGATGATTTGGTTGATGTTAACGTATCCACGGCGCTCACTGGTCAGGTATTAACATTTAATGGATCAATTTGGGTATCGGCAGATTTTGATGTTAATTCTTTATCTGATGTGTCTACTAGCACCCCACAAGCAGGCCATATATTATATTATGATGGTTCACAATGGACAAACGGGACGGCTGCTGATAATAACATCTTAACCCAAAATGATATTGGATCAGTATTACAAGAACAGAATGATAATTTAGATTTTATTGCTAATATAACTGGGACACCTGGGTTTCTGTCGTTCAATGGCTTAACGTTACAAAAAGTTCAAATGACTGCCATCGGCGGTGGTGGATTGAAAGTAGTTAATGGCGATGCTGCTAATAGTCCAATTCAATTTGGTATGGACTTATCCAACTTGGCACAGAACACTGCAATCAGCCCACTTGATGAATTATTGATTAATGACGTTTCAGCCAGTACACAGAATAAAGCAACGATTACTGAAATTTTGTTAGCTGGCGGTGCTATTACTGATGGTACGAATTTAGGTTCAGGTGCTGACATCTTTGTTTTGGCCCAAAATGGTATTGCGCAATATCGAGGTATCTTAAGTGATTCGCCAGGAATTGTCATTGGTACTGATGCTGATGATATATTAATCGGTCTATCACCAGCACTAAATTCATTAAGTGTGGTCACTCCGACAGTTGGCAATTTCTTAATCGGTGATGGTACTCAATGGGTGTCAAGCACACCATCTGAAGTAAGTACGGCCCTTGGTTTTGGTACTATGGCGAATGAAAATTCGGCAGATTATTTGGCCAAAGTTGGTGGAACAATGGCTGGCGATATTGATATGGATGGTTATACAATAACTAATCTTCTAATGCCAACTGACAATGGTGATGCAGCCTCAAAAGCATATGTGGATGCTCAATTAGCAAATGGTGTAACAGCTGGCGCAGGTTTAACTAAAACTAGTAATACTATTGATATAATTGCCGCAGATTCAAGCATCACAGTTAATTCTGATTCTATTCAGCTTAATACTGCATTTACTGATAACTTATATTTCACTAAGACTGAAATTGGCAGTTCAACCTCAACTACTGAAGGTGCTGATTTAGTTGGTACAAGTCTAAAAGCAAGTTTAGGAAATGCTACTACTGTCGAAGAAGCTTTGGCATTCATAAATTCTTATTTTGCCAACTCATTGCCTAAGTTTAGTTTAGATCTTACTGCAATATGGAATTATGATGTTGGTGTTCCAAACGTCAATAATGATATTGTTAGAGATAGTAAGGTTGCGGTGTTTGACCCATCGGGTGATTCAGCAATTTATGCAGATTTTGTCATCCCATCGAACTATGATACATCATTTCCAATTACCTTCTATGCAAATGTTGCTAAAGAAGACAGTGCTGTAGGTACTGCAAGGCTTGCGTTAGCTTATCAATACCAGCGCCCAGGCATCGCACCTGCTAATTATCCATCCCGCGGTCCAGCACCAAATTGGGATTTTACGGCAGATTCATTGGCATCAGTGTCAAATGCTGATGATTTGATACATACTATTACGTGGACCATTCCAGCAAATGTGTTTGAGCCGCTTGATACCGTCACCGTTAGATTCTCAAGACTGTCAACTGATTCTTTGGATACTTATACTGGAAGTATCAGATTGTTCTCTACTCTTATTGCTCAGTAAGAACAATAAATATACACATATTCAGTAACACTATAGATAGTATAGTGACAGTGATTTTATCACTGATATTGGAAGGATGTAAAAATGGCGGTAGTCTATAATATCAAGGGCACAAGTCAGACTGAGTTTCAGGTTGGCAAAAGTGGTCCTAAACTTGTTAAAAATGGATCTGATTTAGAACTTCAAACACCGGGCGGTTTAGTGTCACTATCGTCCGATTTAGATTTAAATTCAAACAAAGTAATAAATTTAACATCGGGGTCTACTACCGGTGACGCGGTTGAATACGATCAATTTGCTACTGCTTTAGCATTGAAACAAGACAGCTCATCAGCTTTCTCTGGTGACTATAATGACCTAACAAATAAGCCATCAGTACCAAGTAGTATTGGTGATCTTGATAATGTCACTTTAACTACGCCAGCTGATGGTGATATTTTGGTTTATGATGCTACAAATAGCATTTGGATTAACTCAGTACCAGGCAGTTCTGGATCTCTTGGACTGGTTGATCTTGTTGATGTCGATGTTACTTCACCAGCAAATCACGAATATTTAAAATATAATGGTAGCGGATGGGTTAACGCAACAATTGCATATTCGGAAGTCTCTGGTACACCATCACTATCTACAGTCGCTACTTCAGGTTTGTATAGTGATTTAGCTGGAACTCCAGATCTTACTGCTTATTTGTTAAAATCCGGTGGTACAATGACTGGTACATTGACATTAGCTGGCGCACCATCAGGAACTAATGATGCTGCAACTAAGGGATATGTTGATGGTGTTGCAGCTGGTTTGAGTTTCAAGGAAACAGTTCAAGTAACTACAACCGGAAGTAATATAACACTTGATAATACTACTACCACTTTAGATGGTGTTGCGATCACTGATGGTATGAGAGTATTGGTTAAAGATCAAACGGATTCGTCTGAAAATGGTATCTATGTAGCTTCAACTTCCGGTTCTTGGGCACGATCAGCTGATGCTGACCAAGATGCAGAACTGGCTGGCGGTACATCAGTATTTGTAAGTCAAGGTACTGAATATGGCGATTGTGGTTTTGTTATAGTTTCCCCAGATGGTCCTGCGATCATTGGAACTGATGATATTTTGTGGACACAATTTTCATCACCAGGTGTAGTTACTATTGATGTCGGTGATGGTTTAACAGTAACCACTGGACCTGCCTACACTATTAGTATAGATGTTGACTCAAGCACTATTACAAATGTGGGCGGTACTGGTGCTCAATTGGCAGTGCGTGGAGGATCATCAGGCCAAGTGCTTAAAAGTAATGGCACTAGCACCGATGCTTCGTGGTTAACTATTGCTACGGTTTCTACAACTGGTGCTTATAGTGATTTGTCTGGTACTCCTGTGATCGGCACCGACATCCAAGCTTGGGATGCTGATTTAGATGCGATCGCTGCACTGACTGGAACGAGTGGTATTTTAAAGAAAACTGCCGCAAACACTTGGACCCTCGACACTAATACATATTTGACCGCCAACCAAAGCGTATCATTAACTGGCGATATTACTGGTACGGGCACCACTTCAATTACTACTACATTGGCTAATAGTGGAGTATCAGCTGGAACATATAAGTCAGTAACAGTTGATGTCAAAGGCCGAGTGACTGCTGGTACGAACCCGACCACATTGGCAGGTTATGGTATTACTGATGCTATTAGTACAGCACAGTTTACGCCATATGTTACGCCAATAACTACAGTCACAGCTACAACATATGATTTGGTCATATCTGATGTTTATATTCGAGCATCAAATGCATCACCGCAAACAGTAACTATTCCGCCTAATGCAACGGTAGCTTTCCCGGTAGGTTATCAGATTTCAGTAATTCAAGTAGGCGCCGGTCAAGTATCTATATCGCCAGGAAGCGGTGTTACAGTTAACTATCCAGAGTCATTAGCTATAAGAAAGCAATTTGGTGCGGTTACTTTAACCAAAGTTGGCACTAATGAATGGGATTTGATTGGTGATACTACTTTAGCCTAACAGGCTTATGAAGTTGGGAATGGTGCAGAAGGTACTGTGAAGCTTGATCCAGTATATCTAGCGACACTTTTAGTAACTCTAATTTCATCTAATGCTCCATACCAACCGGTTAAACCACGACCTGATGCATAAATCCACATCGGTTGAGTTGATTGATACGTAGTACCAGATATGGTAGCACTATTAACTACCGACCCATTTAAGTAAGATCGAACTACGTCACTGCCATCTCGCGTGAGTGCGACGTGGGCCCAAGTACCAGTTAAGCTGCTTTTATTAATTCCAGTGTTAAGTGAACTACCACCAGTACCAAACCCTAAATTGAACGTAAGAATTCCAGATGAATTGCATTGTAGTTCATAACCAAAATTTGATGTGTTATCTGATCGGTTACTGATCATATAACCATTATTGCTTATAGAAACAGCATTGATCCAAAACTCAAAGGTAAATGGCCCAGAAAATGACCATACTGATTGATCTGATGGAAATATTCTATAATAATAATTGCCAGAGGTTTTGTTCAAATAATATGAATATGGAGTATCTGCTGGTGACGTATTTTGAACTGTAATTGCCGAATTTGATCGGGCGACTGATGCAGTATTTCCTGAAGCATCGATATCTGCATTCAATACTGATCCACTATCAAAATTAGCCAATAAGATTACACTGTTCCAATATGGATCACCGCCTGATCCGACTTGTGCTGAAGCGGTGGAACCAACTAAACCAGGCAATAATGGCATTAATTATATTTCCTTTTTGAATAATCAAGCTATTTATTTTGATAAAATTTACTGGTGACAAAGTTTTCAAAGCAGCCTGACTTATCTAAAAGAAAAAATAAATATCAATGAAATATATTTCTTTAGGGTAAAATCAATATGGTAGTATTGGGCAGAGGCATTACTGGCTTACCGTTATCAAGCGGAAGTTTGTTGGTTGGCGTAGGTAATATCGTTGATGAGTTGCCTATTGGCTCACCAGGTCAAGTATTAACAATAGTAGATAATCCAAATTCTGCTGAAGCTGATTATGTTCAGTGGCAAACTCCGACTGCTTCTGGAACTGGTGATGTCACTAATGGTGAGAGTTTAATCGGCTCTGGAGCCGCAGTATTTTCAGCGAAATCTGGAACGGTTCTTCAATTCAGAAGGATTAGTTCTGGTAGCTCTAATGTTACCGTTACTGAAAATTTAAATGACATAACAATTGCAGTTGCAGATGCTCCTGTTACAAGTGTCAATACACAAACGGGTGCAGTATCATTAGGAATAACAGATCTTGATGATGTTACTGGAACGCCAACAATAGATCAAGTTTTAACTTGGAATGGTACTTCTTGGGCACCAGCAACAGTTCAAGCTGGCGGTACTGGTGAAGCTAATGACGGTGCTAATTTAGGCACTGGTCTTGGTGTCTATGCTGGCAAATCTGGACAAACATTACAATTTAATACCTTAAAAGCTGGTAGTGGTATTAGTATTACCCAAACTGGTAATGAGCTTACTATAACCAATACTGACCCAGGTAGTGCTGGCGGCGGCGGTGGTTTAACTAGTGTTGGCCTAGCATCACCAAATTCAACGTTAACTATTGCAAATTCACCTCTTATTGCTAACGGAACATTAAATGTTGACTTAGCCTCAATATCTGGTGTTGCTGGCACTTATGCTCGACCGACAGACTTGATTGTCGATGCTTATGGTCGTATTACTGCGGTAACCGCAGGTGCAGCAATAAATTATAACAAATTTAATACCTTTAATGGTAATACTGGAACTGCTACCGCTACCACTGATAGTGGAATTTTCACTTTTAGTGGTACTGATGTTGTAACATCAATTTCTGGAACAACAATGACCTTTGCTTTAGGCAACGTGAGTGGCCTAACTCCAGGATCCTACACAAATGCTTCCATTACTGTAGATGCTAAGGGTAGAATTACATTAGCATCAAATGGCACATTGCCAAGCACATACGGATCTGTTGTGACTGACTCAGGTACAGCAACTTCTGGGTCATCATCAGCAGCACTAACTCTTAACGGTATAAATGGCATCACTACTTCAGTAGTGACTGGCAGTGTTAAAATTAGTCTTGCAACCTCTGGTGTTACTGCTGGATCATACGGCGCAGCAACTGGTACTGCGGCCCAAATTACAGTTGATTCATATGGTAGAATAACCTCAGCCTCAAGTAAATCTGTACTTCAAACGGTATCGAATGATCTTAATCCAGCATTAGGTGGAAATTTAAACATTGGCGCATATGAAATTAACACAAGCGTTGTTAATGGTAATATTGTATTACGTCCAAATGGAACTGGATCAGTTAGTGTAGCAAATGCTAAAATAATAAATCTAGCGTCACCAACTGTTGGTAGTGACGCTGCTACAAAAGCATATGTTGATGCTGCAATTATTGGCGGCACAGCGACCTTAGATGGTTTAACTGATGTCACTATTTCAACACCAACTAATGGGCAAACGCTTGTTTATAATGACGTCACTAGTCAATGGGAAAATTCAACTGGTGTTGCATCGTTGGGTGATTTAACTGACGTTGATTTAACAAATATTGGTACTGGAAAATACCTTCAATATAATGGTACTATTTGGGAACCAGCAGACCTTGTTATTGGCACGTTAAGCCTTGATGATTTAGCTGATGTTGATACTACGACAACTAACGATGGTGATATATTAACTTGGAATGCTGGATCTTCACAGTGGGTTAGTGGTGCTCCTGCATTTTTAACCGAAGTAACTATTAGTGATGATGATACTAATACAGCAACATCAGTTTCAGGCGTATTCAAGGTTCTCGGCGGCCCTGGTATTTCAACTGTCGCCACACTGGATCAAATTACTATTACTAATGAATATAATACATTAGAATCGTTGACAAACGTTGTATTAAACGGAGCACCAAGCGTCAACGATGTACTGGCTTGGACTGGAATGGAATGGTCACAATATACTATTCCGGATTATGCTTTATTGTCTATAACTGAAATTGTTGCTGATGATACTAATACTATTACTGCTGCATCAAACGCACAAAGTATTGCTATTACGGGAATTAATGGCGTATCCACTTCCGCTTCTGGTTCTACTTTGACCATTTCGGTTGAAAAGGCTCTTGGTGACCTGTCTAATGTCGATGTTGGGTCAGCAATTGATGGTAATGTGTTGGTTTACAGTGACTCACTTTCCACTTGGGTATCCGGAAATGTAACTGGCGCATTGAATAATTTAACTGACGTTAATGTGTCATCAATTGCTGATGGATTTATTTTAGTTTATGACAGTGGTTCGAGTAATTGGGTTTCTGTTGCACCATCTGCGATAGATCAAAATATATTTGCTTCTATAGCCGCCGATTCAGGTGACGGTCCATTAGTACCAAGTACGCCATCATCATCAATTAGTATTTTGGGTGTATCTGGTTCTGGAATTTATACTGAAATTGATAATACAAATAGTATTTTGTATGTTGGTCAAAATATGGCCATCAATGATTTGTCAGATGTTGAAGTGCTGTCCACTCCATCAACTGGTGCAGTTTTAGCTTGGGACGGAACCCAATGGGCGCCAAGTACCGTCAATGCTAATAGTTTAGCTGGTCTGTCTGATGTTAATTTAACCTCGGTAGCTGCGGATAACTTCCTTCGATATTCAGGAAGTGAATGGGTTAATTCCATAATCAATACTGTTGGTACGATTAACGGTAATACTGGTTCAGTGGCCATTGATACATACCAATCAACAATATCAATTGTCGGTGGTGTTGGTGTTACAACTGTTGGTACTAGTGGCACTCTTACTATTAATGCTAGTTTGGCATTGTCAGATTTAACAGATGTTACTGCTACATCACCATCCACTGGTGATACTCTTTATTGGGATGGTCTTGGATGGTCGACAACTTCTGCATCAAGTTTTGCTTTAATAAGTGATCCTAACCCAATTTTGGGTGCTGATTTAAATACGAATGGTAATAATATCATATCAAACCCGGATGAAAATATCGTTCTTGAACCATATGGATCTGGTGAGATTGAATTGTCGGCTGTTATTATTGGTCAAGCTGTTGAATTTACAAAATCATTAGCGGAGTTACCATATGTAATGTTGTCGTATGACACATCATACAAATATATGGCAATTGATTACTATTATTCACAGGCTATAATATACAAAGACCCTGTTGATGTATCCACAACAGGAAGCGATATAACACTTGACAATACTACTACCACGTTGGATGATATTACTTTAACTGACGGTATGAGAGTGTTGGTTAAGGATCAGACGGATACTACTGAAAATGGTATCTATGTAGTTTCAACTTCCGGTTCTTGGACCAGATCAGACGATGCCAATGATGCTGGTGAATTAACAAATGGTATGGCGGTCACTGTTAATATTGGAACATTGAATGCAGGAACTAATTGGATGATTACATCACCGTCAGGGTCTGTTGATATTGGTGTTGATAATATAGTATGGTCAACTGTAACTCTTTCATCGAACATTAGAATTGGTACATTGTTGGTATTGAATGACGGTACGGCGACATCAATATCTGATACGGGTACAGAATTAGGCGCGCCTGATGTAACATTTACTGCGGCAATGAATGGTACGGATGTTGAAATTACTATCAGTTCACCAGTTAATTCATACGTCAAATTTACTACAAGAAAAATGAGCGTATAAGGTAAGGTAATAAGCAATGGCAAATAAATTTATTGTAAAAAGTCCGATTAAAGCGCCAGGTTTGGAAATTGGTAATTATGAATTTCCTTCATCGGCTGGGTTGGAAAATCAAATACTGTCTGTTGATAGTGTTGGTAATTTAGTATTCATTGACAATTCGGCTGCCGTTGAGGCGGACGAAACTACCATTACAGCGACTGGCGGAACAGGTACACAATTGGCAGTTTCTGGCGGATTAGATAACCAGTTACTTGTTGGATCAACTGGCAATGACGCTTCTTGGGGTTACGTTAGTGCATTATATGATTCAAGTGGGAATTTAGTATTCTACTATGGTGGAGTTGCATTAAACGCCGCTGGTAAAGTTATTGCTTCGGTTGCTGATCCGTCAAATGCTCAAGATGCTGCGACTAAAAATTATGTTGATACTCAAGTATTGACAAAAATTGGCACTGTTAGTGAAGACCTGACCCCACAATTAGGTGGCGACTTAGATCTAAATGGACACTCAATTGACGCAGCAACTGGCGATAATATCCAATTTAATTTGGACGCTGGCAAGTCAATTTTATTTGGTGACTATAACATAGTCCCATCATTTACTGTTACTGCTGTTGAAGTGACCCCAGCAACAGAATATTCATTTACATTTTCATATTTGGATATTTTTACATCAACATACATTGATTATATTTTTAAATCGGATGATGGATGGAAAATGGGCACCCTTTTCGTATTAAATAACGGCACAGCAACATCAATAACAGATATGGGTACTGAGCTTGACACACCAAGTATAGATTTTACTGCTACACTTAATGGTGGTAATGTGGATATTGTTGGTACTAATCTAGCTTCCACAGCCCCGCAAGATTTAATCGTCACATTGAGACAAATGAGTTAAGGATTATATAATGGCTAACCAACTTATCATTAAAGGTTCGATGAAAATCACAAACGAAGTGGTATCAAGCAACGTTCAAAACTCGGCCTATACATTGCCAACGAGTCTTGGCACAGAGGGTCAGGTGTTGAAGGTTGTTGGTGGCGTTTTAGCTTGGTCAGATACTGGTACTGACAACGATGGTATTGTTGGTCCATTGACTTATACTTACCAATCAGTAACTCCGGTTACTATTTTTACAGCACCGGCTGGGGTGATGATTGCAGATGTTACTGTTGAAGTAGTAACACCTTTCGATGACTCATCTGCTACGCTGATCGTGGGTGATTCAGTAAATAGTGATGTATTGTTGACGGCTGATGAAACGGATCTAGCTGCCAGCGCAGGACAAGTTTTCAGTGTACAGCCATCATATGTATATGATACTGAAACTAAAGTAGTCCTAAATATTAATGCCGGAAGTTCGACCTCCGGCTCGTTTAAGATAACTTTGTCGTATATCCAGTAAGGAGATTATATAAATGGCAGCAATTAATAACTTTAGCTTGGTCGGTATCGGCTCAAGCGTTAAACTTGGCAAAGGCGGTATCGTACTTGCCCAATCCGGCGGCAAGCTCACGGTTGATACCGCAGCGCTTGCTACAGAAACATATGTTACTACACAAGGCTTTTTGACAGATGCAACTGCGGCATCCGCAGGCTATTTGAAGCAAAGCGATATTGATTCTCTCAACTACATTGATTCATCAGAACTTACAACTACTTTGGCAGACTATACTACAACTTCTGGTTTGTCAGGCTATTTGACCGGTCTTGGTGATCCGTTTATTGTCGAATCAGCATTGACTACTGCTTTGGCAGCCTATACTACAACTGCTGAATTAACTACATATGGTATCACTGACGGCGGCTCACTTGATACTGACGTCGATGCATTGGGTTATTTGAAATCTGCAGATTTGTCAGGCTACCTCCAAACAACTGATATTAATTCGACAGTACAAGCTTACGATGCTGATCTTGATGCTATTGCTGCATTGGCTGGTACAAGTGGTATTTTGACAAAGACCGCAGCTAACACTTGGTCACTTGATACGAATACATATTTGACCACTGGTGATGCAGCCTCGACATATTTGAGTCAAGATGCTGCTGCTTCAACTTATGCTCCGAAGGACAACCCAACATTCACCGGTGCTGTTACTGTGCCAACACCAAATAATGCTACCGACGCTGCCAACAAGGGATATGTTGATGGTATTGCTGCTGGTTTGAGTTTCAAACAATCAGTACGAGTTGCTACTACCACTGCAATTGCATTCAATGTTATACAAGATGGATCAACTATTGATGGCGTTACGGTTGCTACTGGTGATCGCGTGTTGGTTAAATCTCAAAATGTTCCTTCTCAAAACGGTATCTACGTAGTCCAAGCTACAGATGATATGATTCGTGCGGACGATTTGGCCACCGGCGCAACTGGCGTCGCTGGTACTTTCGTATTCGTTGAAGAAGGTGCCACATATGCTGATACTGGATGGGTAATTACTACGGACAATCCAATTACGGTTGGTACGAATGATATGACTTGGACTCAGTATTCGTCAACTGGTACTGTTTCGCTCACTGGCAGTTCTGACATTAGTGTTGGATCGAATCCATCTTATTCACTTTCGTTGATCGACACTTCTGTTAATGCTGGTTCATATGGATCTGCAAGTTCTGTTGCTACTTTCACAGTTGATGCGAAGGGTCGACTAACCGGTGCGTCTACAACCGCAATTGCTATTGATTGGTCAGCAATCACTTCAGGGACACCAACCACATTATCTGGTTATGGTATTGCGGATGCGCAACCACTTGATGCAGATCTTACTGCAATTGCTGGATTGGTGGGAACAAGTGGTATCCTTATTAAAACTGCTGCAGATACTTGGTCACTTGATACGAATACATATTTGACCACTGGTGATGCGGCCTCGACATATCAACCACTTGATGGTGATCTTACAGCAATTGCCGCCTTGAGTGCTGATGGTTTGTTGAGAAAGACTTCTGGTACTTGGGGGATTGACGCATCAACTTACCTTACTGCGGTTTCTGATGATAACACACCATCTCTCGCTGCCGATCTTGATGCAGATAGTCATAAGATTATCAATGTTACAGATCCTACCTCGGCCCAAGACGCCGCCACCAAGGCATATGTTGACACTCAAGTTGCTACAATTTCCGCTGGATCGACAATTACTGCAAAGGCTGCATTTGCATACAATAGTTCATCACCAGTAACATTGGTTTCTGGTATGGTATCTGGTGCAACAGTTACTCGCTTGGTTGTTAAGGTTACTACCGTATTTGGTGGTACACCAGTATTCTCAGTGACACAAAATAGTGACAATTATGTAGTCGACGCTGACGTTGATCTTGAAACTGTTGGTACTTACATTGTAGATTTTTACGGTGATACCTCAGGTGCTGGTGATATGGAAATTAACATTTCCGGCGCAACCGGCACTGGTGCTGGTACAGTATTCGTAGAATATATCAATCCTGTAGCTTAATAACTTTAATTTAAAGGTCCCTGGTTCTAATAAATATTATTGAAATCAGGGACCTTGAATTATGGGAATTAATCCAAATCAAATTAGTATAACGGATATTACTGGCCTCGCCGCAACGGAAGGGTCAGTAATTCTGTCTAAAAATAATGGAGACCATACTTGGTCATCAAACTCCACTGGATCATTGAAATTGCCAGCAGGAACTACAGCTCAACGGAATACTGCTGGCCAGAATGGTTATTTACGCTTTAATACTGACACTAAAGGGCTTGAAGTTTATTCAGAAGCTACGTTAGAATGGAAGGGCGTTGGCCAATTGGCACTTGATGGCACCCTAAGCGCACCAGGTATTTCATTTAGTAATGAAAAGACTACAGGTTTTTATAGACCAAATCCAAATCAATTAGCATTAGTAATTTCAAATGCCCAGCGCCATCTTTGGACCACTACTGGTGAAACTGTAACTGGCAACTTGACTGTTACTGGATCAATTTCAGCAGCATCGATATCATTTGTTGGTGCGAATGCTGCCTTAGCAGCCCAGCCAACACAAACATTAACTTTGAATAATGCAGCGACTAATGTTGCCGTCGGAGGCGGCTTAACTTATTCGGCTTCTGCAACCAGCGGTATGTTGGTTGATTATATATTAAAACGCGGCACTAATTTCAGAGTTGGTACTCTAACTGTTGCGAATAGCACCACAACTGCTAACATTGCAGAAAGAGCTACTGCTCAAACTGTAGACATAGGAGTCACATTTGGTGTAAATGTGTCAAGTGGTAATGTTATTGTAACATACACAACTACCAATACTGGTGTAAATATAACTGGTAAATTTAGTATTAGGAAATGGGATAGCTTCTGATGGCAGATTATAATAGAGTATTTAAAAATGGTGCTTTGGTTGATAAATTAGCCATTGGTGAACAAGGTGTGGCCCATACAAACTATGCCACTATTGAATATGATAAACTTAATGACGTTCTTAATATTAATGCCAACTTGAACGTTTATGGTAATTTAACCCAGCTGGCTGTTCACGAAGTACAAGTTGAAGATAAAGTCATTACATTAAATAAAATGGCCAATGGTCAAACTAATCCAGACCAGTCTGGTATTGAAGTTGCTCGAGCTGGCAATTATGCTACTTTAAGATATGTGGAAGCAACACAAGCCTGGACTGCTACTTGGTCAGACGGAACGCCAATGCGAGTCAAAACTAGCTTTGTTCCGACGGCTGGTGATGATTTGACAAATAAAACATATGTTGATAATGCTATAGCAGGAACTGCTGGATCATTAACATTAGCTGGCTCTTTAGGCGACGTTGTCATTAGTAGCCCATCTGAAGGCCAGATACTAAAATATGTTAGTGGAAAATGGCGTAACTCAACCTCGACTGGTGTTACTAGTATAGCAGTTAACTCTCCAGGATCATCGATTTCAGTTTCCGGATCGCCAATTACTACATCAGGTACTATATCTTTAGATTTGCCAACACAGTCGATAACTGCTGGAACTTATCGAAATTCAATTGTAACAGTTAACTCCAAAGGAATTATTACAAATATTAGCGATAATAGTATGTTCCAAACATTTAGAGTTAATGCTACTTCTGGTGGTTCATCTAATAATACAACAGCGGTTCCTGTTGTTTGGAATGATTATTTGATACTTACTGCTGGTCAAGGTCTAGATTTGAGTGGATATGATCCAGATTCAGGCCCCGGTGCTGGTATAACTTTTTCAATCAGAAATTCTGGCGTTGCTCCTGGATCATATTCTAGTGCAAATATTACTGTTGATGCTACCGGTCGAATCACTTCAGCTTCAAATGGGTCAGCTGGCTTATCAATAAACGTACCGAGTGGTACAGATATATCTAACAAGTCAAGCATTAGTATGACCAGCTCGGGTGGCACTATTGCTATTAATGGTACATCGGCAACAAACATTAATTATGATTTGCCAGTAAGGCACGGTGGCGGCACGAATCAATATGCCACATATTCAGTAAATCAGCACGGTATTATTACTGGTATATCACCATTTACGCCACCGGGCGCTTTTGGTAGAGTTACAGCCAACAGTGGTTATGTTGATGCTGGCTTTACTCCGGATACCTTACAAGTTATTGGTAAACCAGGTAGTGGTGTGACTACTGAAATGAGTGGACATACTCTTTACATTAATTCATCAGGTGCTTTCCAGTCTGCACCAACATTTTCTGGTAACGGATACGCCCGATTCAATGGTGATTTAATGATACAATGGGGAAGATATCAGTCTGGAAGCGGCGGCATCAAAACAGTATATTGGAACACCTCTTGGCCAAATGCAGTCTTAAGCGTGGCTATTGGTAGTACAATGAACCCAAACAATGACTCTGTTGATGACGTTGCTGGTGTTTATTATGTAGCTTCTTCATATTGGCAGCTTAGAACCCGAGGAAATCTTGGGATTTATTGGATAGCAGTTGGATTTTAAAAATGATATATTTACATTACAACGAAGAAACTGGAAAGTTTATGGGGTGGTATGATGATGAGTTTCATAATGATATTCCATCGCCAACAGTAGAAGTGACCAAAGCAGAGTATCTTTCTTATAACGAAATGATCCATACTAAAGACCTTATTCCATATGTGAATGAAGGTAAGGTTACGTTCAAGCCTGCTGAAATATACCAAGATTGGTTCTCAATCAGAATTGCAAGAAATGGCCTATTGAATGGCACTGATTGGACGCAGTTGTCTGACGTTCCAGATGATTTGAAAGTCAAGTATGCAAATTATCGTAAAGCATTGCGTGATATGCCACAAACGTATGAAAACCCAGAAGATGTTGTTTGGCCTAAACTTAGTGATTATGGGATAAGCGAATGAAACTGAAACATTTTGTAAAGATTAACACTAAAGAAATGAATAAAGAATCCAGAGCTTTATTCTATTCAGTCGTGGCTGATATGTTACCAGATATTATTGCAGTAATTAAAACTACTAATGATGACGGTGAGCCAACAAAAACTAAAATGTTTCATAAAGTGTTAGATGGCGAACATTGGTATATCATTCCTTTAAAGGAATGTCCTACAGAACACCAAATGGATGACCTGGCTAATAAACTATCTAAAACATTACATATGGGTAATTTTATCCTTGAATCAAGCTTAATTGAAAACAAAGATTTATTTGACAATTACGTCTCAAATGATGATTATTCCTCGTTAGCTGAGCAATTTGCTAAAGTTCTTCACGAAGATTGGCTGAACGAACGCCGCCAAAATGGATGGCGCTATGGTGAAATGAGAAATGATGAAGACAAAACTCACCCATTGATCAAAGAATGGTCACAATTAGATGAATCTGAAAGAGACATCAAACCTAAAGTTATTAAAGACCTGATTAAGGTACTCCAAGATAACGGATTTAAAATCACTAAAAAATAAATTTCATTGACTAAAAATCGCAATGGTGTTATTCTGAGCCTAAGAAAGGTAGGAATATGGCATTTTGTATTGAGTGTGATGATGAGTATTCGGACAAGAGATTAGCTCTTGGATACGATACTTGTTTGGAATGTGGTCGAAAAGAAGCAATTCAGGAAGCCCGGAGAAAAGCTAAGCGTGTGACAGTTGCTTATAATAAGGGCGGATATCAATATATGTCTGATGATACTATCAAAAATGATTTAGCCGTAATGGGAAGAAAAGTATAATGCTTCGAGCAACAAAATATATTCAAAAATTAAAACAAACCTCAGGTAGTAATGAAAAGAAAGTCATTCTACGCAAAGCGGCTGTTGAAGGATGCTTTGAACTGTTTGAAGCTTTTAAGTTAGCATATGATTCACGTCGAGTTTTTGGTATTAAAAAACTCCCTTTGATTGATGAAGCTGGATTTACTGATCAAGAACTTCAAGAGGACGGCAAGTTTTCTTGGATCGATTTCTGCCAATTGGCTGAAAAATTAGCTAGTCGAGAATTGACTGGAAACGCTGCTAGAGATGCAGTTATGGAAGCTGCTGAAAAGTCTTGTATTGTTGATTGGAACTCATTTTATCGTAATATCTTGGCTAAAGATATGCGTTGCGGGGTCACTGAAACTACCGTAAATAAAGTGCTAATTGAAGTCGGTGGTGATTGTTTAAAGTATCTAATTCCTGTTTGGTCAGTTCAATTAGCTGATGACTCTAAAAAGCATCCAAAGAAGATGAAGGGCAAGAAGGCAATTGATCCAAAACTTGATGGGATTCGTATTACCGCCATTTTGGATAAGGATAACGATACTGTTGAACTTTATACTCGTAATGGTATCAGGAATGAAAATTTTCCTCATATTGAAAAATATCTAAAAGAATTTCTATCACAATCACCACTATCACTTATGATTGATGGGGAAATGGTTTCTGCAACTTTTCAGGAATTGATGACCCAAGCTAATAGAAAATATGACGTAGATACAAGCGCTGCGTATTATGCTATGTTTGATATTGTTCCTATGGGAGAATTTTTTAACGGCAAGTCTATTATGGGACTTAGAGATCGGCACGAAATATTAGCTGATCTTGAACCAACTTTCACTCAAATTAGTAACGGAGCACTTTCAGTAGTCAGCAAATTATATGTGGATCTTGACACTGATGAAGGTGTTGAGAAAATGACTGAATTTTATAATGAAATGGTTGCTCTTGGTTATGAAGGAATTATGGTCAAGGACGTTGATGCTGTTTATGAATGTAAGCGGTCACAGTCTTGGCTAAAATGGAAGCCAAGTGAATCAGCCGATCTTCAAATTATCGACATTGAACCTGGTAAAGAAGGTAAGAAACGTGACGGCGTTATGGGCAACTTGGTAGTTTCGGGCGAATTTGATGGTAAGCCTATCAAATCAAACGTTGGTACTGGTTTTACTGATGAGATGCTGAAGGATTTTTGGGATCGGCGTGGCGAGCTTATTGGTGAGATTGTTGAAATTGAATTTGATATGATTACTAAGAATAAGGATGGTGATACTTGGTCACTCCGTTTTCCTCGATTTAAACGATTCCGTTCTTTAGGGCAGGGTAAAATCTAATGCTTTCAAAATTTTATCACGTAGATTTGGATCACCTTGATGCAACGTTTGATAAAATTCGAAAAGAAATCGAGCTCTTGAATTTGGCAAGAGACACTATAGCGATGTTTGAAAATCTGACTAAAAAATTAGGAAACACAAGAATAGATTTTGACATTTTTGAATAAAATACTGTATATTTTGTCTATAACATAAATGGAGATAATAATGACTCTAAATATTTCTGACACTCAAAAGACTAAGGTCAAGAGTATCATTAACGCCGGCATTGACACTTTGGAAGAAATTGAAACCTTAAAGGGTTCCTTGAAGGATGCTGTGAAGAATTTGGCTGAAGAACTTCAAGTTAAACCAGCCGAAATCAATGAAGCCATCAAGCTTGGTTATAAGCAACAAAAAGAAGATGCTATTCAGGCTCGTGAAGAGAAGCAATCAACTGTTGATCAATTGCTTCACGCTGCTGGCATTATTTAATGGGGTAATTCCCCATTAAATGTCTACAAGAAACTAATGTAAATACATTGCGTTGGTTATGCGCTTAAAATAACCGTGACAAAGAAAGCCTAATATCCAGGCAAAAGTGGAGATAATAATAATATGACTTATGTCGATGCGATTAAAATCGCAGATACCCTACACGTCGTTGAAAGAATTAATGGTCAACGAATTTTCAAAAAAACACCAGCATTATATCGCTTTTACGCAAAGAGTAAAAAGGGTTCTTTTGATTCAATGTATGGTGATAAATTAATCAAATACGAATCAAATAATTATAAAGAATTCCAAAAAGAGCGCCAATCAGTATCTGAATATAACTTATTTGAAGATGACTATGACGCGATTACACGACATTTAGAAGAAAATTACTTAGGTTGTGAAGCACCAAATCTAAACATTGGATTCCTCGATATTGAGGTGGACTTTGATCCAAAGCGTGGTTTTAGTTCACCAGAAGATCCTCACGGCAAAATTACTGCAATAACTGTTTACCAGAATTGGACTGGTAAACTATTAACATACGTCATTGGTCCACCGACATTGACTTTTATGGAAGCAAAAAAGATCACTGATCAATTTGAGGATACTATTCTTTGTAAAACAGAAGATGAACTTTTTGATCACTTTTTTACTGCGATTGAAGATGCTGACGTTTTAACTGGGTGGAACTCAACTACATTCGATATTCCATACATTATTAAGCGAATTGAATTTGTTTCTAAGAAAGAAAAAACTAAACGTTTTTGTCTTTGGAACCAATATCCAAGCGAACGTCGATTTGAAATGTATGGTAAGACTCAACTAACATATGAATTAGTCGGTCGAATACATTTAGATTATTTGGATCTGTATAAAAAATACACCTATAATGAGCTTCACAGTTATTCCTTGGATAACGTGGGCGAAGTTGAGGTTAAAGAACGTAAAACGGCTTATGAAGGTTCGTTAGATCAACTTTACAAAAAAGATTTCAAAACGTTTGTTGAATATAACAGACAGGACGTTATGCTTATTGTAAAAATTGACGCCAAGAACCAATATATTGATCTTTCAAATCAATTGGCTCACGAAAACACTGTTTTGATCACAAAAACGTCAGGTTCTGTGGCGCTTATTGAGCAAGCAATTAATATTGAAGTTCATAGTAAGGGCTTGGTCGCTCCAAGAAAGAAGGGCCGAAAAGAAGGCGAATCTGGTGAATCAGTTGCTGGTGCTTATGTTGCAGATCCAAGAGTAGGTATGCACCAATGGATTGGGTCAGTTGATATTAACTCACTGTATCCGTCAGCGATTCGAGCCCTAAATATCAGTCCTGAAACCATTATTGGTCAATTCCAACTTCCCCTTACTGAACAGTTCATTAGGAATTATATTGCATCAAATAAAAATGCGACATTGTCTGATGCTTGGGGTGAATTATTCAATGTGATTGAATTTGAAGAAGTGATGGAATGCACTACAACAATTTTGACAGTTGAATTGGAAAACGGTCAAACGATAACACAGTCTGCCCGTGAATGGTATGAAACAATATTTGCTCCTGATTCAGGAATGTGTATATCAGCTAACGGTACATTGTTTAGAACTGATAGTGATGGTATCATACCGGGGCTATTAGCTCGATGGTATGCTGAGCGTAAGCAACTTCAAGCTGAAATGAAGAAATGGATCAAAGAGATGGATAAGGCTCGCGATCGTAAAGCTTCAAAGGAAGAGTTAGCTGAAATCCAGGAAAAGATTGCATTCTATGACAAGCGTCAGTTGATTAAGAAGATTCTTCTAAATTCACTATATGGTGCTCTTTTGAATCAATATTGCCGATATTATGATCAGAGAATGGGTCAAAGTACAACGTTGACTGGGCGTAATATTACTCGCCATATGATGAGTAAAATTAATGAATATATTGCTGGTGATTATAACCACAACGGTCCGGCAATTGTTTATGGTGATACTGACTCTTGTTATTTTAGCGCATATCCTGTGCTTAAAGATCATTATGAATGGAATAAGGAAACTGTTGCTGAGCTTTATGACAATATTGCAGATTTGGTGAACGAAAGTTTCCCAGAATTTATGAGGTTCAGGTTTAATACCAGCTTAGAAAGAGGAGCAATTATTGCTGCTGGCCGGGAAATTTTGGCTGAACGTGGTATGTATCTTAAGAAGAAGAGATATGCAGCTCTATGCTATGATATTGACGGTAAGCGTGTTGATATTGATGGTAAGCCTGGTAAGTTGAAGGCACTTGGTATTGAAATCAAGAGATCAGATACCCCAAAGGTCATTCAAAATTTCTTAACTGAGGTTTTGATGAAGGTCCTGGATGGTACGGATGATGAAGAAATTTATGAATTCGTTGACAATTTCCGAATGGAATTTAGAGAATGGCCAGGTTGGAAGAAGGGATCACCAAAAGGTGCAAATGGTATTACTGGATATGTGGCAAGAGAAGAACAAACTGGCAAAGTTAATATGCCTGGCCACGTTCGAGCTGCGATGAATTGGAATAATATGAAGAAGCGGTTTGACGATCATTATAGTAATGAAATCACTGATGGTATGAAAGTTATGGTTTGTAAACTAATGGACAACCCATTAGGATTAACGAGTATTGCATATCCTGTGGATCAAACTCATCTTCCTGACTGGTTCCAAGATCTTCCGTTTGACCATAAAGCAATGGAAGAGGCTCTCTTGGACAAGAAGTTATCCAATATTTTTGGTGTTCTTGGGTATAACTTTAGTGCTACTAAAGCATCTAAAGAAACGTTTGAAGATTTATTTTCGTTTGACTGATAATAATATTGATTTAATTGGTCTAAGTGTGTTAATAATAGATAAGAATTAATGGAGAAAATTAATGCGTGATATTTTAAGAGATTTGGTAAAGATTGTTAGGGCTGCTGACATCGGTACCGTAAAGATTACTGGTGAGGAAGGTAAGGTTACTTTCCAAGGCGTTGATGATGGTCGAACCATTATCCTTAAGGGCAACGTGTTGGCAGAAGATGAAAGCTTTGATGGTGTAAGCGGCATTGGTAATTTGGACCGTCTTGCGTCAATATTGAACTTGTATCAAGATCCAGCAGACGTTGTGACTGTTGCTCGTAAAGCACGTAAGGTACGTATTGAAAAGAAAGATGCTGATGGTAATCCAATTTTGGATTCTGCTGGAACTCCTGAGTTTGAAGAAACTGAAGAAGATGCAATTGAGAAATTTGTATTCAGTAAAGCTAAGCCATTTAAGATGGAAAACAATTTCCGAGTTATTGCTCGTAATTTGATCCCACAACAGTTTTCACCAAAAGCAGTTGATTATGCAGTGGAATTCACGCCAACTGCGGCTGCGATTGAATATTTGGACAAGATGGTATCTGTATCAAATGGTGATGTGTTCTAAGTCAAGATTCAAGAAGGATCAAATGGTAATGACAGTTTGTTCATTAACTTGGGTGAAGTTGGAAACGAATCAACTATCGAATTCCACCAAGACGTTCAAGGTGTATTAAAAAATACTTGGTCCTGGGACATTAATCAGGTTAATAAATTGCTTAAATTGGCATCAAATGCTACACTAAGCATTGGATTTAGTGATCGTGGTATGTTAAAAATTACCATTGAAACTGGTATTGCACAGTACGAATTTACTATCCCACCACGCCAACAATAATAAAAGGATAAAGACACGTGGCCGATAGACTGGACATTTCTGATTTATTAAAAAATAAAAAAGGCCCTAATGCTACAGAGTATTTGACGGGTAACCAAGATGCGGCTATCTTCCTGCCAAGCATTAGCAGCTTTTATACAAAAAGTTTGAGTAAGAAAAACCTCAGGGATGGTAATATCCCTGTGGGTTTGAATTCATTTGACGACTTTGACTTCCTAAATGCTAATACTAATGTTTTTTGGTATCCTTGGGCATTGTATTCAGCAGGACACGCTGAGTTGGATATTAAAAAAGGCCAGGATAAAGAACGTGTATTCCACTCTAGAGATCGAACAGCTACATTGATTGTTGGCGACTCTGGTGGATACCAGTTGAGTACTGGTGTTTTGAAAGGCAAGCTATCAACTGGTGCTATTGATGATTTAACCATTGATACGAAAGGTCTTCGTCATAAGATTATGAAGTGGTTGGAGCATAGTGCTGATTATAGTATGATCTTGGATATTCCAACGACCTCAATCACTAATACAAAATCCATCATTTTCAAGAAAAACTTTAATGCTCTTCCTGAAAATACCGTTGCTTTGAACTCACTTATTGCCAATATTAACAATGATTCGTCATTGGATGATAAGCAAAAAACATCAAAGATAAATGATGTTAAAAAACTGATTGAATCCAATCCAGGTGTTTGTTTTTATGATGATATGGGTAAGAAAGACAACCCAATATTAAAACAAACTTATGGTCAATACATTACTGCGAATTTTAAATTGCCAAATAGTGGTGTAATGTTTGATGACTGTTTGGAACATACTAAATGGAATTGTGAATATTTCATCAAGCACCGAACTGTTGGTGAAACTAAATTCCTTAATGTTCTACAAGGTCGAAACATAATGGTATTTGATAATCAGATGCAACTTGATTATGAATACTATACTGATGACCAGGGTAATGAAACAAAGCGCCTAAAGCAAGGCGAAGGCGATATTTGGTGGGAAGCTGTCAAGAAATTCAATGATCCAAACGCCCTCGATTTTGAAGGGAATCCTATTGGAGATCGAGCATTTGAAGGATGGGCTATCCCAGGCAACTTGAAGTTTGACTTTCAGATGTTAATGAAGCGTTTAAAAATAATGTATGATGAAGGATTTTTGACGACTCAATCCCAAGGTGGCAAGCTTCGCGATGATGTTCCATTGTTAATGCATTTTCTTGGTATTAGTAGAATTAATGCTGGATTGCTTTACACTACTATTCAACAAGAGATACGAAAAGAAATCAATCCTAATTTTATTGTTACTTATGATGCTGCTTCACCATTTCTTTGCACTGCTAAAGGTAAAGGATATAGTAACTTCATAGTTAACAATCAAAAAATGGCATTTAGAATGGATGTGATGCCAGACAAGAATGCTAAGGAACTTAGTAGGATGTTTTCACATTTGTCAGAAAACAGAAGTGGTGAGTTGTGGGAAAATTTCACTTTCCAATATATTGGTGACAAACAAACCTATTCAACCCACGATGATACCACATTGGGTAAAATGATCACAGTAGGTGATGTTTGCTATCGTGACGGTAAACCTACTAAAAAGAAAAAAGAAGAAACTGAAGAACAGTTTAAAGCTCGCCTTGATGCAGGAAATTACAAAGAGCAGTCACTTTGGGATGAAATGGGCTATTCAGCAATTATGAATATGAATGTTGAACAGCACATTAAAGGAATTCAAACCGGATTAAAGTATTACACTGATCCAAATCCTGAAGTTGCTAAGACTAATTTGCCAATGAAAATGATTGAAGGTAAAGCTGCTATTGAAGAAATTATTCGCAGCAAGTTTGATCCAAAAGTAATGGCTGACAATATGGAAGCTCTTAACAATGTTCTTGGTATGACGCCTGCAGAAGTCAATTCAGTTGAATCGTCACAATATATTGATGAAGATGAAGATGAGTTATATAATGTAGTTGAAGATAATGAAGTTGAAGATGAAAATCAAGACACTGAACCATCAGTGATTCAGGAAATCAGCTTTGATGATTTATTTGATGAAGGATAATAGCGTGATAGTTACAAAAAGAACAATATTTGTTACCTTCCAGAAGGAAGGTATTCACAAGTATCCAGGTGCAGATACTGACCCAAAATTGGCAACTGGTGATTGGGACGATGTAAGCTTTTTAGGAGTTCCTCATCGTCATATTTTCCACTTTAGGGTGGAAATTGATGTCGTGCATAACGACCGGGATATTGAATTTATACAATTCAAGCGCTGGTTGGAGCGTTTGTATTCAATGGAAACTTTGCAGCTTGATTATAAAAGCTGCGAAATGATTGCAGAGGACCTTGCGGGTGAAATTTCACAAAAATACCCAAACCGGGCATTTAACATTACGGTTTCGGAAGACGGAGAAAACGGCGCAACCCTTTTCTTCCAACCAGTCATACAAGGAAAATAAAATGGCAAATACTTGCTGGATTGTTGAGCTCGAGCCAATAGATGCTCGATATACTAAACAATGGTACACTGAAATACCAAACCAATTAGAATACTATAAAGATCTGATTGGTAGTAATTTTAATATTGCTACTGTTGGCACGAATGGTATTCAAGGAAATGATAAAGTCTCAACTGGTGCTTTTTTGGATTTCTTTCACACAAATGCTTATAAATCATCACAGATTGAACGGATTGCTAAATTGTTCCAGGAAGGATATATTAAATCCGGTGATCGATTCCTCGTAACAGATTTGTGGCATTTTGGTATCACGGCTCTGCGCTATATGGCAGAGCTGTCAGGGATCAAGATTGAAATTTACTCAATCTGCCACGCCGGTGCGTATGACCCGTCAGACATACTTGGTATGAAAATGGGCAAAGATTGGTCACATAATCAAGAACGTGCTTGGTTTTATGCTTGTGATGCAGTTTATGTTGCATCAGACTTTAATCGTAATTTATTTTTGAAAAATCTAAATATACCTGAAGAGCATCATCATAGAGTAGTCACAGTTGGATTGCCAATGAATTATTTGGAGAATTTAGCATATCGCAAAAGCCTTCCAAAGGAAAATGTTGTTTTATTCACTCATCGATTGAATGAAGACAAAATACCAGAGATTTTTAGAGATTTAAGAGATCATTTACCATCAGATATTCGTGGCGTAATGACCCAGGAAGAAAATCTAAATAAAGATGAGTATTACGATTTGCTTAGTAGGTCAAAGGTAACATTTAGCTGTTCTCTTCACGAGAATTTTGGCATTGGAATGATGGAAAGCGTTTTGTGTGGTGCTATACCACTTGTACCAAACCGCGCCTGTTATCCAGAATTCCATTTGCCACAAAATGTATATCCAAGCGAATGGACTACAAGCTTTGATGCATACTTGCCACATAGAGATAAATTGGTTGATATTATAGTTGATTACGTCAGAAATTATGATGTTCATATGGAAGATTATGATCAAAGATTTGAAATTATAAAAAACGCAATCAATCCAGTTGATATGTATAACAGATTAGTTGGATGAAATAAATTGATTTTTCATCCAACTAAATGTAAAATTAAAAAATAATAAGTCAAACTTATCGCATAAGCGGGCAAGAGACAAGAAATATTGAGATATATTTTTAGAATCTTGCTTTTTAAATAGGAAAGCAAAATAAAAATGACAAATAATAACGATTGCTGCGGATCAACCCCACTCCCAATTTCCAAACAGATTAGACAACGTATTGTTGAAGCAGGCGGCGAGTTTGTTTCAAATAAAAACATTTCAGAGTATATCAATACTGGTGAAATGGATCTTCTTCAAGATGAACTAACTGCAAAATTCCAAGAAGTTTTGGAAACTTTGGTTATTGACACAGAAAACGATCACAATACCCAAGATACTGCTCGCAGAGTTGCTAAAATGTTCTTGCGTGAAACATTTGGTGGTAGATATGTTCCAGCACCAAAGATTACAGCATTTCCAAACATTGGATATGAGAATGTTTATACTGCTGGACCAATTAGTATTCGCAGCACTTGCGCACACCATTTCCAGAATATTGTTGGACGTTGTTGGGTAGGAATCTTCCCTGAAGAAAAGGTTATTGGACTATCCAAGTTTAATCGATTGGTTCATTGGATTGCTGAACGTCCACAGATTCAAGAAGAAATGACTACTCAAATTGCTGACGAATTGGAAAAGTTTGCTGAAACGCCAAACGTTGCTGTTGTTTTGAAGGCAGAACATCACTGTATGACACATCGTGGTGTCCGTGAACACGAGTCAGATATGACTACTGCTATTATGCGTGGTAAATTCCGTGACGACGCGGCCCTTAAGGATGAATTCTACAAGCTTTTGGCTGGTATGAAAGGTTATAACTCGTGACAACAAAAGTTTACTACTCTTGGTCAGATTTTGGCCAGGATATTACTAAACTGGAGTCAATGCTTAATTCCGACGACTATGATGTAGTCGTCGGGATCGCCCGCGGCGGCCTAGTACCTGCTGTTGAACTCAGTCATCATTTAGGACTTCCTTTAGTTTGTTTAAATTGGCAAACTCGTGATGGCCAGCCTCCGGAAGAACTTCCGATAGATGTCGCAAAAGCAATTTATAAAAAGAGAGTGCTTTTTGTAGATGATATATGTGATAGTGGTGAAACTTTGCATCAAATATACGATGCTTTAGCTGATCAGTCGGCTCGATTTTTATTAACCGCTACGTCTGTTTGTCTCCATTTTAACAGTGGTGAAACATTGTTCAAACCAGATTTTTATGCAGTTGAGATAAACAAGGCAATTGATCCAATTTGGCTTGTTTATCCGTGGGAAAAAGAATAGTGGACGAATATCAGAAAGAGCTTGATAAATTAATAGATCGATTGGATAGTGTTACATATGACAATCTTGCATTAGAACGTGATATCAATACTGGCGAAAGAATCGAAGATTATTTGCTTGAAAAGGCGACTCAAATTGCTGATGCAAAAACGGAGTTGTTTTGGATAGCGTGTGGTATGGCCCACGTTCTCAGTGGCCTGCGCGAACATACTGAAAAATTTATTCAAGCAAGCACTGATCCGCAGATAAAAGAACTATGGGCAACAATTGAAACAGCTATGGCAATGGTGAAATAATATGATGTCAGATGAAGATTTTATAAAAACTCTAAATGAGTTGGAACGAGCAGCTAACAATATTAAGAATGAATTACGATCATATAATTTCAACGATTATATTGAGTCTGATCATAGTCTTAAAAATGTTAAGGCTAAGGCAAAGGTTCTTTATGATATGGTTGGCGCTATGGCTAATAATAGAATAGCGATGATGGGACTAGCCCACGATGCTATTGAACATCGGCGACAGCTAATCAAACAGATTGGCGAAAATCCACACGTAAAAGAAAACTGGGAAACAATAATGATGGCATTAATGATGCTCTCATAAAAAGAAATTGAAACGTATGTCACTATTTGTTATAGTGAAAACTTGTTCGAGGAAAAATTATGTTAGAATGGTTTATTGGGTGGATTACAGGGAGAATTGCTGATTATGGCTTCAATAATCTTTCTGAATGGATTAGAAATCAAATTTCAACTGATTATCGCCGTTGGTCAAATATGGAAAAAATTAAATATTTTCTAGGTAAAGAAGTTGTAGGCAAAAATTTAGGTCAAGTAATTGATGAAGATATAGCTAAATTATTAAAAATTAATTATGCCGATGTTGTAAAATGCTTGAATATTCTACATAATTATGGATGGATAAATTATCATAAGACATTATCATCAGGACCATTTTCGTTATCAGTAAAAATAGAAATTTTTACAACGGATTTTCCATTCAAAAAATTTGATAAGATGGATATGGAAAGATCAATTCAGTCTATTAAGAATGAATTAGTAAAATCACCAAGTAAATCGTTATTAGTATCTGAAATATCGTCTAATATTGGACAATCAAGATATATAACAATTGGTGCATTGGTTATTATGGAACGCGACGGTCAAATTTTTCGTAGCAAAGAATGTGGGTTGCTTGATTTTAAATTTTGTTTGATTTGAGATATATGTATCATATAGTTTATAAAACGATAAATCAATTAAATGGTATGTTTTATATTGGTAAACATTCTACAGAAAATATTAATGATTTATATTTAGGATCTGGCACTCGAATAACTCGTGCTATTAAAAAATATGGCAAACAAAATTTCACTAAAGAAATTTTGTTTGTATTCGAAACTGAAAATGATGCATTGCTGGCAGAGTCGAAACTAATTTCAGATTTAAAGATACCAAATCCGCAGTGCTATAATGTTTGTCCCGTTGGATCTGGCCAAAAACAAAAAGGCATACCTCTTTCGGAAAAAACTCGGCAAAAGATAATTGATAATAATGGTATGCGTGGAAAAACTCATACTGATGAAGCCAGAGCAAAAATATCTGCAACCCATAAAGGTAAGTCAAATTGGCATAAAGGTAAGAACCGTTCAGAAGAAACTAGACAGAAAATTTCTAATGCCCGGACTGGAATGAAATTTACCGATCAACACCGAGCAAATATTGCTCTTGGTGGAATGGGCGAAAAGAATTCAAATTACGGAAAATGCTGGATTACTAAAGACGGCATTAACAAGAAAATTACAAAAGAAGAAATTGATTTTTACATAGATTTAGGCTATAGTAAAGGTCGATATTTTAAAAAAGGAAGTTATAAACGTGTTCGGTAAAAATTCCATAGTTGGTCAGAAGTTCTTCAATGGCCGAGACGATTTGATGGTGGTAAGTCGATTTATGACATTACAAGGCGAGGGGCCATATCGTGGATATCCTGCTTTTTTCGTCAGACTTGCTAAGTGCAATCTTGCTTGTAGCTTTTGTGATACTTATTTTGATAATGGTGATTGGTTTACTGTTGATGAATTGATGAAAGAAGTAAATTCTGCAATTGTAGATCACTTTGGTGGTTTTGTTCCTCCTTATATGGCTGGTGAAAAGAAAGAAGCAGTATTTGTGCTTTCTGGCGGCGAACCAATGTTGCAGAAGAACATTAAGCAATTACTTGATGCTGTAAATAAGGAATTTAGATATTCTCAAATTGAAAGTAATGGTACGGTTTTCACAGAAATCCCAGAAGAGACTTGCTTGGTAGTGAGCCCAAAATGTCTTGAAAAGAGTGGTGCCCCAGTTAGATACTTAACGCCAAGGGCTGAAACATTAGAACGAGCTAATTGTTTAAAATTTGTTATGTCTGCTGATAAAGATTCGCCATATTCTTCAATACCAGAATGGGCTTTTGAGTGGAGAGATAAAACTGGTAGGCAGATTTTCGTAAGCCCGATGAATATCTATAATAAATTTCCTCGTAAATTTGATGAGGAATATTCTACTGATAATATCAAGATTGGTGAACGATCAAATGTTGATGAAGTTATTTCCTTTTGGGAAGAAGGGTTGTTGGATATGAAGTCCAATCAGATCAATCACGAATATACTGCCAATTATTGTGTAAATAATGGTCTAACGTACAATCTTCAGCAACACCTCTACGCCGGATTGGCATAATGGAGAAATAACATATGGCTACATATCAATCAAAGCCTAACTTGACTAAGGTAGTGAAATCTACTGTTGATTTGTTGACAATAATTGAAGCCGTTGGCCTCGATGAAAATTCGACATTTTTTGAACACGAGTTGCGGTTTGGCATCTTAGCTGACCAAGATCAGTATGATAAGATTCCTGAACATTTAAAAAAACATTTCAAAAAGGTAGCAGATTAAAATGGCTAAAAGAAAAAGATGGATTCCGTTCGGATGGCTGCCAGGTCATTGGGGACTTGAGGGTAAGGTTCGTGATCAAGCCCGTATTGCGTATGAATACGATGGTACAGATAGAGAGATTAAACTTTTAGAACTTGAAGAACCAACAAAAGAACGTAAGAAAACCATTTTGAATTTGAAAGCTTCCTCTGGAATGATTGATGATCACGAATTCCAGATGGCAATGATTGACATAGAAACATCTGATGACCCAACTGCTAATCAGTTGGCAAAATTGAAGTTAGATTACGATCAAGGCAAGATATCAATTCATCAATATGAGCTTAAAAAAGCTGAATTTGAATATGGTGAAACTTCCACAGAATATAAACTCGCCGTGTTAAAGCAGCAAGTCACTTTGGGAGAAATATCAAATTTTGAATATGAAAAGAAGGTGGCCACAGTTTTAGAACAGCCTTGGATTAAAGTAGTATCTAGTTCGTATGAACCGGAAGATGGCATTGATGGATTTTCCTTTGAACTTGACTATAATCATCTTTTCGTGCAATACTTGAAACAAAATGGCTATACTGGTTTGGTTGATGACGAGATTGTTGAAGAATGGTTCAATGATGTAAGTAAGACAGAAATGGCTAACGAAATTGAAGCAGATTATACTATTCCTAAAACTACAATTGTTAAGGAAGCTGCTAAAACCCAAGATGGTAAAGAAGTTAAGAAATTTTCTTAAAGGAATGAAACTTGAAATATTTAATAATTGATACAAATCACCTATTGTATAGAGCTCGATTCTCAATGAGCGGTGACGTAGTAACCCAAACTGGACTTGCAATGCACGTCATATTAAATTCTATTAAAAAGATTTGGAATCAACATCAGGCTGATCACGTTGTTTTTTGTATGGATGGACGATCTTGGCGTAAAGATGTCTATGAACCTTATAAGAAAAATCGAGTCAGTGCAAAAAATTTAAAGCCGGCTAAAGAAATTGAGGCTGATGAATTCTTTTTTTCAAGTATGAATGAATTTGTCACATTTTTGGATGAAAGAACGAACTGCACAGTTCTACATCAGAAATTCAGTGAGGCTGATGACCTGGCTGCCAGATTTATAGCGCTCCATCCAGAAGATGAGCATATTGTTGTCACTAGTGATATGGACTATGTGCAGCTTCTGGCGCCAAATGTTAAAATGTATGATGCTATGAATGGATTTACTATATCACCATTAAAGATTGTAAATGATAAAGGCCAGGCGGTCGACTTTACATTAAAAAATGATGGTAAGATCAAATATGGCAAGCCTAATCCAGACTTTATTCCTGACAATGATTGGATTGAGAAAGCGAAGTTCTTAAAAATAGTCCGTGGTGATATGAGTGACAATATTTCATCAGTTTTGCCGAAAGTTCGACAAACACGGCTTGACAAGGTTTTTGAAGATAGAATTAATAGAGGATATGAATGGAATAATTTCATTTTAGAATCCTGGGTAGATGGTTTCGGTGAATCATATAAAGTTAAAGATCTTTATGAAAGAAACATAATGTTAGTTGATTTAACTCAGCAACCTCAGGAAATTAGAGAGGCTATGGATCTATATATTGCGACGGTTTTATCACAACCTAAAGAGCGGAAAAATATTGGATTTCATTTTATGAAATTTGCTTCAAGGCACGAGTTGAATAAGGTTTTAGAAAACAACAATCAATATATTCCATTCCTTTCATCCCCATATTTGAAGAATCCTGTTGACACTGATTGATTGACTTGTTACACTGCTGACGAATTATAAAGGATTTTTACAGTGATAAATTATTTGGATATTACTAATGAGGTGGCCCAGTTCGCTGGAGCACTCGTTGTGGGTGATATCCACGGTAATTGGCCTGAATTTGAAATTGTCCTACACCAAGCCCGAGAGGAAAATTTATTTCTGATCAGTCTAGGCGATGTTATGGATTATGGTTTGGACAATGTTAAATGTTTTCGTGAATTAAATGCATTGATTCTCAATGGGCAAGCTAGAATGTTAATTGGCAATCACGAATTTAAATTGTTTAAATATATTAACCAATCCAGAGAACAGAATGTTAGAGTCCGCCGTCAGGGAGGAATATTGACTACTATTCAGGATATGGAAAAGTTGGAACCAAATGATTTGGTTTCTTTTGAAGATGAATTTATTAATACATATGATAATTCTTGTTTTATTATGAGTTGTGGTAACTATTTTTTTGCTCACGGGGCAATTGATCCTAAATTTTGGGATCAATATCAATTTGCAAAAGCGACACGATCAATGTCAATGTTTGGACAAGTTGATATGAAAGCAACGCCAAGAGAAGATGGATATCCAACTCGTAGGTATGATTGGGTCGATTATATACCAGTAGAAAAAACTGTTATTGTCGGCCACGATATCAGAAATAAAGCATATCCTCACTACCAAAATGGTAGAAAAGGCGGAAAGGCTATATTTTTAGACACTGGATCAAGTAAAGGAGGTCAACTAAGCGCAATGAAGTTGACCTTCTAGATCAATAAATATTGAAAAGGAAAGTTAACAATGTCAGATGCGACTTTAGTTCTAAATGCCGATGGTAACCCAGTTAGTGTTATTCCGTTGAGCACAACACATTGGAAAGAAGCTATTCGTGTGATTTACCTAGATCGCGCAGTCGTTGTTGAATCCTATGATACTTGGGTTATTCGATCACCATCTGTTCAATTGAGAATGCCGTCAATCATTATGTTGAAGGAATTCCAGCAGCATAGCGGTAAGATTGAATTTTCTAAGGAAAATATCTTCTTAAGGGACAATTATGTCTGCCAATACTGTGGTAATAAGTTTCGACCAGTTGAACTGACATTTGAGCACGTAACTCCACGTAGCTTAGGTGGTAAGACGAATTGGGAAAACATCTCAAGCGCGTGTTTGCCTTGCAATCAAGCAAAGGGTGATAGCACTAAGATCAAGCCAATGAAACAGCCGTGGAGACCGTCATATTGGGAACTTGCAAGTAATGCGAGAAAGAACCCAATCACTGTTGCACACGAGTCGTGGATTCCATACTTGAATTGGGATGGTCCAGTTACCATTGATCCAAATAATAAGTCAAATTTAATTGAAGGCGATCTAAGAAAAATTTTAGATAGATTTTAAAATTAAATTTGACTTATTAAATCCCACTATGTTAAATTTAGAAACAATTAAACCTTGCATTTTTTCTTGAAAGGAATATAAAATGGCAAAAAAGAAAGTTGAAGCTGAAACTGTTGTTGAAACACCAGCTGTTGAAGATAAGAGTGTTAATTTGTCAGTAGCTGATTTGGCTGCTGCTGTCCAAATTATCGATTTTGCTGCTGCTCGCGGCGCATTTACTGGTGAAAATATCACTAAGGTTGGCCAGGTTCGTGACCGTATTGCGGAAGTTGTTAAGGCCATCGCACCAGCTGAAGAAGCTGCTGAAGCTACGGAAGAAGGCGCCGAATAAGCCAACTAACTTAACTCGATGAGAGGAAAATAATATGGATTTATATAGATCAGGCAAAATGTTGAAGCACGTAGGTGTTTCATCTGGACGTAAAGTCATCGTGTTGATGCCAGATCCATCAGATCTTAATTATGTATTTGTTATTGAAGCTGAGCGTCTACCACATTCTCTTGAAGAAGTGGTAGTTCGCGAAGTTGAAACTAATATCGCACAATCTAAAGTGTGGTTTTCACAACATCTACACGGTTTAGAATATGATGGTGTGAATATGATACGATTCTTGTTCAATACACCAGCGGCGATTACTCGCGCTGCTGTAAGTCAAGTATTGATGGTACCAAAACCAAATACACAATTGCCACTATCGCAAGTTTACACTATGATGTTGGAAAATACACCTGAATTGGCTCAAGCTTATACTGCTTGGAAAGATTCAGGACAAGCATTTGAAGCGCCACAGATGGAAGCTGCAAATGAGCCAAATTTTACAGTTTCAAATCACAATGATGCAGTTGATGCCAGTGAGAACAATAAAGCGATCGCTCGCAACTTATTAGCTCAGGCGCAAATGCTTCAAGCTGATGCTGATGCTAAGTTTAAGGAAGCTTATAAGTACGATCCTACACTTAATCCAGAACTCGCTGAAGGAACATCAGCTTGGACTGATGATGCTACTGGTAAGTCGTACAAAACTGAAGCTGCCTTGAAAGCTGCAATTTCTCGTAGAGAAAATGCTAAGGTGAAGTGAATAGAAGCGGCTTCGGCCGCTTCTATTTTCTAATGGAGGCAAAATTGACTTTTAATGCTGACACGGAAGAATCATTCTTAGTATCACACGGACGTTACCTACAGCAAGGTAATAATTTACAAAATGTAGTAGAAGATTTAAAAAATCAAGGAAAACGTTTTACAATTATGGAACGTGATGGCGCTACGCCATATCTAGATAGATTCTACTATATGAATCTTCGACCATTCGCTCGAATAACTATCCACAATTTAATCAGATCTGACCTTGATGGATTTCACGATCATCCTTGGTCGTGGCAAACCTATATATTAAAAGGCGGATATTGGGAACATAAACCAGAAGGTACCTTTTGGAGAGGCCCAGGATATCATACTAGCAGATCAGCAACTGATTTGCATTGGTTAGAACTTGATCCAAAAGTCCCTGATGTTTGGACCTTATTTTTGATGGGACCAAAACAGAAAGACTGGAATTTTATGTGTGGTGGAAAACTTATTCCTCATCAGGAATATTTAAATTTGAGACAACATTATTCTGTTGAAGAAATTGAAAAACAAGTTCAAGGATGGACAGAGTCGGGGCTTATTTAACCCCGACTACTGCATCAATTAATCTAACTTCATTACCAATATCAGTCATCATCGCGCGGCCAAAAACAGACACGTAAGATGATACGACTTGGTTATTGCTGATTGCCTTAGCGACACCAGGTATATTGCTACTCACTAAGCGCTGACCTTTTTCAACAGGTCCAACTACTTTAACTGGAACTCTTCCTGCAAGTGCAATGAATGGGAACATTTCACCATCACCTAAGCCGTCGTTCATCATATATGCTGGGTTGGTTGAAACTACTCCAAATACGTTTTGATCTAAACTTACTTTAGATTTGGTAACGTCTTTTGAACCGCCAATTACCATCAAATCACCTGGCTCGACTGCGACGTCACTCGCAAATCTTTCTGCAATATCGGCTGCAATACTTGATGCTGGACCGGCAAAACGTGGCGCGCCATTTGTCGTGTTAGTAGTTAGATTGACACCTTTGTATATGGTGCTACCAAATACACCCATATTAATTGCATCTCCGGGACCGAAAAGACCGCCCGGGTTTAGTACAGTTGCTGGGCTTGAAACAGTGATTGGGTTACCATTAACCATTTCAACGATCATTGGTATTGAATTGACCTCAATACCAAAGAAGCCGCTTAATTGGTGAGCAATTGATTTTGGAAAAATTGGTCCAATGATTTCAGAACCGGCAGCATTGCCACCATCAGCTTCTGAATAAAGTTTGAGCTGTTTAGTATCGTCATCAAACCAAACTTCGCCATTTTTAATACCAGCAGGGTTGTATGCTGCATTACCATTGCTGTCATCATAACGGATCCCAACTGCATCCCAACCCGGTGTGCCAGTAAATCTGGAAGCTGATGAGAATGAATAAAGTTGGTTTGAATCAGTTGCGAAAAATAAGTCACCATCTGCTGAGTCAGAAACGAATGGAAGGGTTGTTCCTCCGTTTTCTTCACCATACTTGATAGTTTTTAAAGTTGCCCAGGAAGAACCTGATTTGATTTTTAGAGTTCCTGCCAACGAATCAAACCATATTGAACCTTCAATGGATGATGCGGGCTCAGTTGAACTAACTGATGCTTTTGTAACATTGAGCCATTGGGGACTGTTTGGATTGTCGCTAATGTTGACCATTATTGAATTGTCAACTGCATTGAACCAAAGTTGGCCTTTTAGTGGTGATGCAGGTGACGTATTGTTGGAGAAGTTTTCAAGCAATTTGATAAGGTCTTCGTTTATTATTTCGCCATATGCAGCATAGTGACGACCGATAAGTCCAATTGATGTAGAAGTCAAATCAACAGTACCATCCGCGATGGTTGTTACTACGTTACCGTTAGATTTGTTTAAGATATATGCCATAGTAACTCCAGTTTTGCATTAATTGTGTAGTTTATTTATACTGAATTTCTTATTAAAATTTACTCTGGTCGAACTGGCCATTTTACATCATATGGGGAATTGAAATTTTGTGGAATATCTCGCAAGGTTTGGCGATATATTGCATATTTTTCTCTAAGTTCGGGTTGAACATCGCCCAGCTGTGACCAATCAGTTTCATTCAATAGTTTGTTTCTTTGAAGTCTTATGTCTAACCAATCAATTATTTGTTCAGCTTTTTTTACAATGATCTTGTCATTGACTACGAAAATCATTTGTTCTTTATCGCTTATGAGTTCGTGATATTTTAAATGATCTTTGTCTGAAATTACTTTATTTGGTTCGGGGATTTTATCACAAATTCGATCGTCAAACCAGCCTAAAAATTTGCCATCATCTTCGCTATAATGTAAATAAATCATCTTAGTATCCTATAGCCATCCAATAGAAATGTAAACTTCCTCTAGTTCTTGCTTGGAAGTATGATTGTGTTACTGAGCTTACGCCCGCGACATCGTCAGTAGAGTCGTTATTTGCTTGCATTTCACTACCCAACGTAACACTTCTGCAAGCCGTTGGAAAAGAAGTCGGGAAATATATGTTTTTATATCCGCCACTTGTAGCATTATAATAGCCCCATTGGATCATAAAATTACTAAATCCAAATCTAACCCAGCCATTTGCTCCCAAACTGCCTGCAATAATACCACCACCAGCGGCCGCAGCATTGGCAATAATATCCGAATAATGATACCCATCAAGCAAATCCGCATTCATTCCAGTGCCTGGACCTTGCAACAAGGAATGCCAAACTGTACCATTATTATAAATCAATCTACCATTAGAATTGACTGATAAGAAGCCATATTGTTGATTTACATCCGCATTGACAAATTGTAAAATAGCATTACCGTGTGAAGGATTTGCTCTTAATTGGATACCTCCAGTAGTTCCCGAATTTGGTGTTAGGAATCTTCCCTGTCCGAAGCTAACGAATTGGCCTGAAGTCCAATCATATCCGTCTAACAAGTCTGAGTTCATTCCAGTTCCAGATCCTTGGTTGACTGAAGTCCAAGCTAGACCGCCATTGACGTACAAATTGCTCGATGGCATTTGATAATTACTGCCGTCGAAATACAAGTATCGGTTTCCAGCATTGCCTAAGAATATTACGCCGGTATTATTGCCACGATGGGCAGTGATGTCACCATTAGTACTCAAAGTGATATGTCCACCACCAGACACATTTAAATTGCCTGACATTGTATCACCGGCTTTATTGACTGGAATGTAGCCTAACCCACCAGTAATTGATGTAGTTCCGATAGTGCTTATGTGCCCGTATGGGTCTAAAGTAATTGATTGTATTACTGTACCACCAGAATTTACTGATCCATTTCCTGTGGCTGCCCCGTGTGATATTGTAATGTTTCCTGCAACGCCATCACCGTTTTGGATTACAATTCCGTTATTTCCAGCAGTGATATTCCTGTTGACCGAGCCTGAATTAGTTCTTACTACAATCCCATTTCCTGGTGGTAAGATTCCACCAGTTGCTGATGAAAGAGCAGAATCAACATAACTTTTGGTTGCAGCATCTTGTCCTGCGGTAGGAGTAGCAATATTGCTAATTTTAACTCCTTGGGCATTTACATTGACAGCACCTGACCAATCAATATGAGTAATACTTGGTGTAACGTATTCTATGGCAGTTCCAGAAGTATTGACTCGCAAATATTTGCTATTTTGTCCAGCAAAGCTTGAAGATACACCATCCAGGTCGGTAAATTTTAATTTATAAAATTCCAAACCAGTATTTGCTGCATTTACTCTTGTAACTTTACCAGCTTGGCCTGAATATGTTGACGGAGTGTCGGATAGGGAGAGAAATGAATTTACACCGCCAGATATTGCTCCTATTGCAGAATCGACATATTGTTTTGTTGCTGCATCGGCGGCAGAAACTGGTGCTCCTAAGTTGATAATTTTTCTACCAGCGGCATTTAAATTTGCTGAAAGGCTTGGATTAGGATCGCTTGAAAGTTTCACAACAGCGCCCCAACCACCAGTACCTGTATTGTACACTTTCATCACTGGTGATGCAGCACTTGAAATATCCCACCAGAGTTGACCATCTACTGGATTTTGTGGCGGTACTGAATTGGCAAAATTTTCCATTATCCAGTGGAGGTTTTCTGAAATTTCTAAACCATAGTCAAGAACATCGCGCCCTACTTGGAAGAGGCTAGTATTAGTATTCGGTAGTGTTGGTCCGTCCGATGATACGGTTGGGTCAGATGGCATCAGCACAACTCCATCAGGAATTGAAATTACTAAATCACCTCTTCTATTTCTAATTTCTTGAGCCATTAATATTATCTCTTCTTAATAAATTTCTTAGCTTCAACTTCACTGGTAATTTCTTTAACAGGGGTCATTTCAAATACTGAAAATTTATCAGTATTAAAATATTTGTTTAGCCTTTGCGCTAAGTTATATGCAGGCGCTGCGGTCGTAAAACTGCAATTTTTATACTTACCCTGCTTTTGATCAATCAACTTATGGTAAGTTCTTAGATGGATAGGTTCACCATCATAGCAAACTGCAAAGATTGAGCCAGCTCTCAAGACTTCTTCACAGCGAAAGTTGGTATCAATCCTTTCAAAAAGCACTTCTGGTTTAGGGCGAGCCATAATGGAAAATCCTATTGACAAACTGTTACCGGATATTTATATTATCTACTTGGTAATCGAGAATGGTATTGTTATGAAAAACTATAGGAAAACGCTATTCAATCTTATGAATCGCCAATATCCTCACGAAATGTCAACTGTTGAATTTGGTGATTTTTGTCGAGATTATTTCTTCTGTCCAGGGGGTGATACTCTCAGGCTCCGCCATTGCGGTTTGAAATTTTTCAGTCAATTTTTTGATAGTTATGATGTGTCTTGGCAGAATGAGAAAGTGGTTGACCAAATTCCAGCAGGTCACATTTCGTGGTTAGCCAATCATTGCAAATCAATATATTATGTTGGATCTAAAAAAATTGTATTATTTGATGCAGATGAAGCAATGCTATTCCAATTATTAGATGCTGATATAGATGATGTGGCAAAGTCTGGTGGTATGTGATGGGTAAACGCTTATCCGATACCCAATATATCAAAAAATGTATGACAATGGGTGGAAATAAAAATTTCATCAGACAGTCGACTTGGTTATCGGCCTCCCACAAAAAACACGAGCGAGAAAAAATTAGCGAAATTCTTAGGTGGCTTGACATTGTTTGCATTCAACCGTATTATGCAAACAGAGAATATGAACAAGGACCGAATGGTGTTTTGGCTGAAAAGGTAGTATTTTACTTTTTGGACGAGCAAGATAAGGCAACCTTTACATTATGTTATGGTGAACTTTTTAGCAAGGAGTTATAAAATGCGTTTCGCTTTGATTGGGTACGTTCAGAAGGACATTTTGAATCCTGCTGTTATGGGTATTAACCCATCTGATACATTTTTGCTCGATCTTCAGTTTTATATTTCAAATACAATGACTGAAGATAATGGATATCTTAATGTTTTGTATGTTATCCAAAATAATGGCCGCAAAGTTGAAGACTATGAACGTTCTCCAATGGCTAAAACAATTTCTCAGCCATTCTGTATTGAGACGACGGAAGGTTATGACATTGAGCTTGAACTTGACAAACAAGCACCTATTCCAAGATATTTTATGAAGACGTCAAATTTTGACATTCTTGATGAGAAACAGGAAGTTCGTCCATTTCGAATTGCTGGCGATTTTGTAGCCCATATGATGGGTGAACAGCCATCGTTTGCGACAGTTCTGAAGCAGAATGTCAGTATGGGTTTTAATCAGTATGATTTTACTGGCGCCTGGACGAAAGAAAATCTCATCTCTACAGTTCGAAAGCTTTTGGAACGCGGCGCACAAGTGACTGTTCGTGAAAACTTGATTGCGAGTGATGAAGATTGGGTTGATGATCTTAAGGGCTATTGCTATTCATTCTTGCAAGATGGAATGCTGGAACTGGTTTAAGTGCCAAGATTCATAATGAGTGATGTTATTGAATATTATGATGGTATTCAACTTGCATATATGAAAAGGTCTCGGACTGGAATCGGCCAAACTTATTTGGCCGTCCATTCTGTAGACGATGGGGTATTTTTAGCATCACGGATTTCAACCAGTCAGAAGAAACAGCTGGAAGATGGTATAAAAGATGTTAAAACAGTTATGATGCAACCTTACAAAGGAGAGCTTTATATTGTTCTAGATCCTCTTCTGCTACCAATAAGCCAACAAAATCGAATGAAATTGGACGAATATTGCGGCATTCCTGTTGAATATGATCCTGTTTTTGATGAATGGGCATTGCCTTCTCCTGGTCTTTTTATTACAGACATCAGATAATTAAATTTGACTGACTGATAAGTATCGTTATATTATAATAATGTAACCATACAAAAAGGATTTGAAATGGCTCAAAATAAGCACAGGAATTGCATCCCAGGCAAGGGTGGACTTTCAGTCGAAGTTAAAAATGAATATGATTTTGAACGCGCCTTGAAAAAGTTCAAAAAGAAAGTAGCAACTGATGGTATGATTAAAGAATTGCGCCAGCGTCAAGAATTTAAGCGTCCAGGTGAAATTAAGCGTCTTGCAAAATTAGATGCAATCCGCCGTCAGCGTAAAATGCACAGTGAGTTAAGGAAGGAAGGTTTGGTCCGATAATGTTCAGCTTAGCGATTTTAAGCTTTTTCTGTTTAGTTCTGTCAAGAGTATTGACAAATTCATATCAGTTTAGGTTGGCGAAATTGCTAAAGAATAGTCCAGACTCTAAAGATGCCTTCATACAAATGTTGGGGGAAAATAATTATAATTATTTTCTAGCTATGGCTGATCTTTATGAAGTATATCGGGTTAAATTTACTTTTTTTGATTTCTTTTTTCGTCCACCAAGCAATAGGTCAAACGCAATTGCATTTTATAGTGCTTCGTTAGTATTTTTAGCTTGGTGGACTATAACATCAACAATAGTGTTAAACAGTGTTTTGGCATTGTTGATAATTTTTGTAACATATGAATATGTTTCTTATTGGAAAGACACGTTTTTCCGAACAGTTAACAATTCATCTTTTCAAGTAAGTTTGATAGAATTATATGACTACTATAAGCCAACCAACCGGATGGGATAAAAAATTTTTAGAATCTGCTAAGCTTAATGCATCGTGGAGTAAAGATCCATCAACTGGTGTTGGCGCAGTCATTGTTCGACCAAATAACAAAATAGCTAGTCAAGGCTTCAACGGCTTTCCATCTAAGATTATTGATAATCCTGAATGGCTTAATGACCGCGATATAAAATATAAAGTTACAATTCACGCTGAACTTAATGCTATACTTTCAGCCAATGAAGACCTTGACGGCTATACTCTTTATGTATATCCCTTTGCTCCTTGTTCTGATTGTGCCCTATCGATAATACAAAAGGGCATAACGCGAGTAGTTACCCTTAAGACTCCTGAAGACAAATTAGTAAGATGGAAAGAATCATTTGAATTTGCTCAAATGCTATTTGATATGGCAGGTGTTGAGATTGTCGTTTATGATTCGCTGTAATTCTTGACATAAGTATCATTTTAGTGTAGAACGTGTGCTTGAAATAGTAGGAGATTTTTTGTGGATACTGCCCTTGAGGAAAAGGTAAAGATTAAAATTGCACCATTAAAGATGTATGATGTTATTTTCTTTAATGATGATTATACACCTATGGATTTTGTGGTTAAATTGCTAGTTTCAGTATTCAATCATAATATTGAATCTGCCACTGAAATTATGCTAAAAGTTCACGAAAGTGATTCAGCAGTTGTTGGAACATACATTTATGAAATTGCTGATGAAAAGCGTAATATTTGTCTAGATTTTGCCAAACAATATAAATTTCCCCTCCGTATAGAAATGGAAGAAAGTTCGTCAGAAGCTTGACTATGCTACTTGACTTGGCCTTACTTTTGTCTTATAAAACAGGACGAAAAGTTAAGGAGGATCAATTGGTTGATTATCAGAAGTTGGCTAATGATGATATTGCTACATCATTATCACATCACAATGTTTTACCAGAGTATAAGGATATCAGCGTAGCTGAGCGTAAGGCGGTATGTGATTCAGACCGTCTACCATATGCAGTTGCTATTTTGAATGTCACTGGTGAACTAAACACTGGTACTATCATTCGGAATGCTCTCTTAATGGGGGCTCGTGAAGTATTGGTCATTGGCCGTCGAAAGATTGACAAGCGCGGTACTGTTGGCGCTGAAAACTATATCAATGTTGAGCGCATTGAGGCAATGGTTGATGAAGTAACCATTGATTGCGATAAGGTCCGTAAGATTTTCACAGATCGCAATTATTGGCCTGTGTATGTTGAGCAGGGCGGTACTGAAATACCCAATTTTGATTGGCGCAAGCTTCACGATCACGCTGCTGCGGCAAATATGACGCCTATTTTGGTTTTTGGAAACGAAAACCGTGGCGTACCTGATGTATTGCTTAATAGCCTGTTTGGCGATATTGTTAGCGTCCGTCAACGCGGCGTCCTTCGTTCATACAATGTTGGTGTAACGTCAGGTATGGTTATGATGGATATGCTCACTAATATGGGCTGGTGGTAAATTGGGAATTCGAGAAGTTATAGGAGGCAAGTCGATGGCACCGCTCTTAGGTGATTGGGAAGATAACAAACTTAGAGAAACTAGTTTGGAATGGCAACCAATTGGTGTGTTCAAGCAACTATATTATTATTTTCGTTATGGTGGTAAGTATAAATTTACTACTCGATATTATAATGAATATTGGTTCAATATGCACGATCATATTGATTTAATTAAAGATATGAAACACCAAGGACTAAATTTTCAAATCAGAGAAGCTGCTGATAAAAGCTTTGAGCGAAAATTTGTAAAATTTATTGCCGGCGGTGAGACTGATCTCACTGCTATGAGAATAATGAAGTAATCAAAAATGGTAATTTGGAGTGCTGATATGGATGAAGGTAAAATTGAAAGCAGGTTTCTGAGTCTGAATTATAAAGATATTTCCAAATTTAGGAAATTTTATATCTTCCTAAGGGTTCATTCTTGGTTTGATAAAATATCTGATGCGTGTGAACCATCCTCTTATGATCACGATATGATTAAAGCTTTTTTGAAAGATGGAATAATTACTGATTCTGACATCAAAATTATGAAGCTTCGTGAAAAGCATTATTATCTGATTAGTAATGAGGCGACATTGACTGCTATGAGAATTTGCGCATAATGGTTAAATTTGGCAAATTCAATACATTACCAGGCGGCTCATCGGTCACATATGGCTCCTCAACTACAGTGCAAATGTCTACCAGACCGCCAATTGTTCGAATTTTAGATATGTTAGAGCATCCTAACTTACTTCGGCGAATTCTTTTTAGGCTTTTTGGTGTTAAAGAGTGTAGTCATTATTTGACTATTCAAGATGGCTCACCATTTCGAGTTAGGAAAATTTTGGACGATTGCGGAGTGCAATATTATGACTTTGGAATTGATAAAACTAACTATTTTTGCTTTGACACGCCAGCGGTAAGCCATATGAGATTGATTCAATGAAGCTATGTCCTATATGTGATAGGGAAATTGAACCGGGTACTAGCGATTTGCACCACTTAATACCAAAGCAAAAAGGTGGTGCAAAATCTGGCACGATTGAAATTCATAGATTTTGTCATACTAAGATCCATTCTACTATTGACAATTACCAATTAGCAAAATTCTTCAATACTCCTGAATTGATCAGATCACATCCAGCTATGGAAAAATTTATCAAATGGGTTAAAAATAAGCCACCATCCTACTATGATAAGAATGATCAGTCATCAACTAAGCGCAAAAAACGCTAATAATTAACCCTGCTGAAAACCAATAAATAACCAGAACTAGATTTGGTTATTGTGGGTTTCTATGAGTCAAGCTAAAGAATATATTGTAAAGGTAAAAGAGCCACGCTTTGTTGATGGGTTAATTGAAGAACTTGCCGCTTGGAATGTTCGGGTTTCAAATGTCTCTAAAGTGGGATTTGCTGGCTTTTCTGCTAATTTAGGTACTCTTCTATCCAAATGGATCAAAGACGATCCTAGGATCGCGGCTATTGAGCCAGTTTCTCAATATGAATTGCAAACAGTGCAAACCATTACTAGCGATTATCTGTGGCATTTAGATAGAATTGATCAGCCAGCATTGCCACTGAATGGCAATTTCTCATATGTTAACGATGGTCTTGGAGTTAATATCTATACCGTAGACTCGGGCATATCATATAACCATTTAGAATTGTCCGATAGAGTATCACCAGTATATGATCCCAATTTCCCTACTTTAATATTTGATCCTATAATCGATCAGCGAATTTATGATAGTGATGCTAGTTACAATGAAGCATTTGAACGTGGCGCTGATGAACTTGGCCACGGAACATTTATCTCTGGCCTTGCTGTTTCATCAACATATGGTGTAGCTAAAGGTGCAAAGATTCGATCAGCTAAAGTTTTTGGACAAACCACATCAACTAGTGGGCGAATTATTGCTGGATTGAATGCAGTATATCAAGATTACATTGCATTGGGTAAACCTACATCGGTTGTGAATTTAAGCTTCGCCAATATTGTAGAACCAGTTAAAATTTCAGCAACAGCAACATCTGCACCTGCACCATCAACATTTTCCATCAATTCGATGAATATATCACTAATTAATGGATCGACATCAGAAATAGTTAATAAAATTAATGCTTTAGCGATTGATGGTGTGGAAGCAATAAGCCAGAATAACAAATTGGTAATCTTACTTAAAACATTAGGTTCCATAACACTAGCAGATGGTACTAATTCACCATTAGCAGCTTTGGGTATATCCTCTGGCACCCATAGTCATTTGCCTAATTTAATTGAACAAGCTATTATTAATATGGCTGCTGATGGTATGCACTTTGCAATATCAGCAGGCAATTATGGCGTAGACGCATCGCTTGTTTCACCAGCCCGAATTAGTTCAATAAGTCCAATTTTGGTAGTTGGAGCGACTGACAAACAGGATAAATTGGCTGACTTTTCATTAGTTGATGACAGTGAGTCAACACTAGGCAATATTGGCTTCAATAATATCGGAAATGCTAATGTTTCGTCATCTTGCTACGGATCAGCGGTAACGCTATATGCTCCAGGTGTTGGAATGGAATCGACTTGGATTCCCTCTTTCAATACTTCATCAAATTTATATAATGAAACTATAGTTTCAAGCGGTACAAGTTTTTCCACACCGTTAGTTGCTGGCGCGATGGCGATGGCATTGCAGACTAGTAATATGTCTCCATCTACACTGAAAACATTAATGGTCAATGCTGCCGCCACAAATAAAATAAGCGGCCTGCCTGTGGGATCAAATAACAAATTACTCAATGTTACTGAAATTGATACTGGTATTATATGGACTTCTGCTGGACCATTTAGTAATTTGGCAATGTATTCTTATTATGAATTGTTCGTCAGTGCAGTAAGTTTTGTTGGTCCAGCATCATCATATACTGTAGAAATGGGATCACTCCCGGATGGTTTGGTGCTTGAAGAAAGCACTGGTCGTATCTATGGATGGGTAGCAAATACAAACTTAATAGGCGATAATTCAGTCAGGTTTAAAGCTCACAATGGATATAATGAAAGTCCGTCAGATACAAATGGTACAATTGATATTGTATTTGGCATTGTCGAAGGTACTATCCCGGCCCGATGGAATACTGAATCTGATTTAGGCACAGTGCGCGAAGGAGATCTGGTCAATATAGTATTGAATGCTGACAATGTTGCTTCTCCGTCAGATCCGATCATTTTTTCAGTTGTTGGTAATTTACCATATGGGTGGGTATTGGTTAATAACCAAATCATTGGCACCGCGCCAATTGCAACAAATGGTGATATTGAAACTGGCTTTACAATAAATGCTTATGATGGTTTCACAAACACGTCTAAAACTTTTAAAATTGTAATTAAGCAAAATACTGAATATGGGAATGGAAATGAACCATATTGGATTACGCCCACTGGTATTTTAGGATCATATGCTGAAGGTGATGCAGTATCTATCCAGCTCGAGGGCATTGACCAATCACCTGATCCGCAACCACTAACGTACAATTTAGAAATAGGTTCGGGTGATGGTACATATTTCAACACATTTGGCGAACTTCCTCCTGGGCTCACATTAGATCCGGCGACTGGAATTATATCTGGACAAATACAAGTAATACCGGATGAATCGGATGGATATGAATTTGCTGTATATTTGTCAGATGGTGCAAATGTGGTAGTAAATCTGTTTTCTATTCTTGTTTACAAACAGCACTTGACATCAGATATTATATGGGATACGCCAACTGGGAATTTGGGCTCTTATTATCAAAATGATGATGTAGCATTAACTTTGCTGGCACACGATACGATAAATCTTACTCTAAATTACTTTTTTGCTTCTGGCGAGTTCCCAAATGGATTAACATTGAATACTGATGGTACTATTACTGGTACGATTTTAGATAATATTGATAAACTTTATGTCTTTACCGTATATGCAAGTAATGGATATAAGCTTGTTCCTTCTACTTTTTCAATTTTGACCAATAAAATTAATGTTGCACCTGTTTGGCTGAATGACGCAGATCTTGGAATCTTTCCTGAAGGATCGTATGTTAATATTTTACTAAATGCTGATGATGAAGATGGTGATCTTTTAACATACTCGTCAGTAGATTTGCCATCTGGTTTGTATATTCAAGACAGTTATTTGCGTGGTACACTTGGATCGGTTGACGAGGACACTTTAGTAACGTTCCACATTACAGTATCTGATATATTGTCAAATCCTGGTGCTGGATTAGAGTCTGAACAAGAATTTACATTAACAATATCTGACGGTGCTTTGAATCCAAATTCACCACCAATATGGTTGACTCAGGAAGGACCGTTACCGTCTGGTATCAATGGCCAAATTTATTCCACATCATTAATTGCGCACGATCCAGAAGGAGATTCACTGTCTTATCAAATAGTATCTGGTTCATTACCACCCGGCTTGGTGTTGGATCAAATTAATGGTTCGATAACTGGCACTATTGGCTTAATATCACAAGACACTGGGTATGATTTTACTGCAAGTGTTACTGATGGTGTTTTTACAGTTGAAAGATCTTTTAATATATTTGTGAGCAGTGCGACAGTAAATCAACCTCCAGTATGGATAACTAGTTCAAACCTTGGTAATATTGTTTCTGGTGAGCCAACTACTTTATACTTTGTTGCTAATGATCCTGAAGGATCCGTGGTTACTTATTCTTTTGTTAGCGGATTCTTACCAACGGGAATGTTGTTTAATGGAGCAACTGGGCAACTATCTGGCGTACCGAGTAATGGTACTGATAGTGAAACCGTCTATCAATTTACTATTCGAGCAACTGATTTTAATCTAGCTTTTTCTGATCAACAATTTACTGTTAAGGTCGTCAATACTACTAATTTAGCACCAATTTGGATTACGCCATCTGGGCAATTGACTGATGGTTCAAATCCAATCGAGTATCATCCGGGCCAATATGTTAATTTCCAGTTCCAGGCGATTGATCCTGATGACGGGCCATTGCCATTAACATATCGCTTATCATACAATAGTTCATTGCCATATGGTTTAAGTGTATCAAGTGATGGTTTATTAACAGGATATGTTGGTGAAGTTTATTCAACACAAGAACTTGGTTTTATTGTTGAAGCTATGGATGGATCTGATGTTGTACCAAGAAATTTCGTAATTAAATTTGTTCCTACGCCGGCATATACTGGTGTTGCTTGTGACCTTTATGTTCCGCTAAGTGTAGAACTTGTTCATATGTTAGAAGCTTGGAATACTGATGATTTAATTCCTGACAGCGTCTTATATAAGGCAGATAGTCCAACATTTGGCAGGGCATCACAATATGATGTATTGGTCACAAATAATATTCATACTGATGATAAAAATCAAATACAAAATATATTATCCAACCATCATAAGAAATTTAGCAGTTTGATGGGAATACCAACATATGCTGTTGGTAGAGACAATTATGGCAACGTAGAGTATGAAGTAATTTATATTCCATTGCTTGATCCACAGGATGGTACCGATTATAATATTCCAACACAGGATGGTATTCAATATTACAGTCATTCATTTGATAATATCCGCCAAGAGGTCAAGCAGCTTGAAAATGATGAATTCCTACCAGCTTGGATGAGATTGCCACAGGATGACACAGGAAAAACTTTAGGTTATGTTCCAGCAATAGTTCTTGCATATGTCCAGCCAGGAAAAGCACAAACTATTGTACAAAACTTTACTCAAATCATCAACCAAACTAGTTTCAATATTCAGGAAACTACTTTTGATCGCCACGTGCTATTGGCTGATAAAGTAGATCCAATAGTTACTGTCGGATCGCAAATGTCTGTTGGCGGTGTTTTAGTAACATTTACTGGTAGTGACGTTTTCACTGCTAAAAACGATATTGAACAGGCATTATCTGCTGCTGGTAATAATGAAATACGAGTGTATTTAGAACAGTCAGTTCAATATAGCTATATTGGTACAGAATTCACGCCAACTTATGGCTATGCCTTGCGTTTTAATTATGCAAGCAATTTCATCACTTTATCGAACATTACTGGCGCCCCTTGTGAAGAACTTGGATTTTTGCCACAATCGAATATAGAAACTACTTTTGACGGACAATTGGTTCACTTTGATTATAGCCTAATTTTAGATGAGAAACAAAATATTCAAGCTGACGGTTTAACTTTTGTTGGTAAAGAATTATTATTTGATCGCTATATTGGCAAATTAACTAATGGTCAAGTTTTTCAACTCAAATGGGCTCCAGATTATCAGGAAGTTTTCTATAATGGGCTTACTAAAGAATTCTGGTCAGCTAATCCTCCAATTTGGATTACTCCTCCTGGAGAATTGGGATATATTACTACAGAAAAACCAGTAACAATCCAATTGAGAACAAAGCATCATTTAGTTGATCAAATTGTTTCATATGAATTAGTTTTTGGTAGTTTGCCACCAGGCTTTACGCTAAATAGTAGTACAGGAATTATTACTGGTGTTGCTGGACCGGAAGGATCAACAACATTCTTTACAGTTAGAGCATATGATAAATGGGGAAACTACAAAGACCGTGGCTTCACATTATCTGTTGGTGCTAATTTGTTACGAATCAAACAGTTCATTGTTCTTATTGACGGAAACGGGATTAAAATTTAATGGCATTACCTGATCAAACATTAGAATTGACTAACATTGTCCAAATGCCTCGTTTGGACGAACTGCTTGGTGATGAATTATTACCAGCTGCTAACAATGCTACTGAAAAACTACCTGTTAGTATAACTTCGGAATCTGTTGGTGATTATGTATTGGGTAAGTATGTTTTTAATTTAACAACATTCCCGACAGCTAATTTAAATGGTAATACCACGTTAATGTTGGCTGATCAAGGTCAAACATATTTGACCTCCATTAATGATTTATCATCAGCGATCACACCATCTATTACCATTACTGGCACTGGTCTTGCATATGTCACTGATAACGGACCTGCTGACAAGACTATTGATGTGCCTAAGGCCACCTTGGAAGAATGTGATGCTGCTGTCAGAGATGACGTAGCAGTTACTCCTGCTGGCCTGGCAAATTATAAAGCACGTTTAGATATTTTGGAGGCTCAAATGGCAGCATTGCTTTACAAGCCGATGGCGATCACTTCATTCTCAGCCTCGCCAAATTTGGTGGAAATTGGTTCAAGTGTTGGGTCTGTCACATTGAATTGGTCGTTGAACAAGACAGCCGCAACATTGGCTATGACAAACTATACCGGAACCCCGCTCACCCCGTCTGATACTACTGCGACAGTCAACGGTCCATTTAGCTCGGACCGTTCTTGGACATTAACAGTTTCTGATGGTACAGCAAATGCTGGAAATACAGCAACATCAACGGCATCTTTGCAATTTAGAAATAAAAGATATTGGGGTGTCTCTCCGAATACTACTTTGACTGATTCGGAAATCATCGCTTTAAGTTCTGAATTTTCAACATCAAAAGTCAAAGATGTTACTTATAATGCTACTGGTGGTAGATATGTTTATTATGCCTATCCGGCTTCTTTCGGCACATTGAATGCTGTTACTGTTGGCGGCCTTGCATTCAGTGACTTTACCACCACCGTGATTAATTTTACAAATGCTTCTGGTTATGCTTCACAGTATAACTTGATTAGAATTAACAATATTCAAACTGGCGCAAACATACAGGTACATTGGGCATAACATATGGCAGATCCTACACCAATTTTAGGTACTAACGTTGCATCCGCTATCGTACCATTTACAGATGCGGACATATTTCCTACTCATCACGCCAAATATGGCAAAGGCGGCTGGCGCGGCGTGCCTACTTATGACGATTTGGCACTCATACCTGTTGACCGATTGGATGATGGTATGGCAGTTTTTGTGGTTGAAACGAGTGTCGTTTACACTTGGAATGAAACTGCCGGCACTTGGGATTATTTTACCAAAGGCGGTGACATAACATCTAAAAGAGTTACTGTTGAATATACCGTTACTAATTTAGTTGCTGGTGAAACTCAGTCATTTGAATTAGCTATGGCCAAATCGTCTATCATTTACGATTTAACATTAAGTAAGGTTGCTAAGGTCACGGCTTGGTCTACTCCTGATAAAGATGAGACCAATCCTTATATATTCTCCGCAACTGAGGATCATTTGACAGATGATGGATCGACGGTTTTAAGTGATGGGTCAATTTTGAGAAATAGACGATATTCAATATTTGTTAATTTGGAAGATCCTCCAACAAATAAAATTTATTTTGATATGGAAAATATTGATTTTCAACCTGGTGACGTTACTATAACTATAACTTATTTGCCGGTTGAATATGATCAAGTCTTTTAAATTGCGATCTTAAAAATCGGATTTAAATAATAAATAACATAAAGAACTAAACGCCTGAAGTTCGGGAGAATATTAATGACTGGCTATATATTTGAAAAAAACAATTTTTTGACAGCCGCGGAATTGATTGCTGATGCCGTCGGCCAAATGATTGATAATGGATTTACACAGAAATATCCAGTATCAGCGTTTGACCCTCAAACTGCTGGCGAAGCTTTTAGTGTTACATTAGAAGCTAGTGTTGATGTTGATCCACTAGCAGCTACACAGCCTTGGAGAATTCGTTTTGAGGCTTTAGAAAAAGATTTAATTAGTGTTATTGTCGCCACTCCGACCCAGTTGCCAGATGATGGTTCATTTGCTAAGGAAGTGAATGCATCAAACGCTCCAGTTGATATTATTGGTGCAGTTGGCGCTATTGCTACTGGTGGAAATATTGTTTCTTCATCACTTTCGCAAGGTTTCATTAACCGCAGTACTCGTGTTGGTGATGATGGCAATTCCTACCCAATGTCTTATAGATTGTCTATTTCGCCACGTGGATTTTTCCTCGGAACTTGGGAAGACGCTGTTACTGCGGAAACTTCAGCACACTTTAATTGGATATTAGTTCAAAGACCAGTTGATAGAGATACTGGTGAAGTAGTTATAACAGGTAAAGCACCAGTTTGGTGTGTGAATAGCACTGCTGATACTACTGGTATCACAAATAACATTTATCAATTTGTGGTTAGGGAATCAGATATTCTTCGTCCAGAAGCACCAAAGATGGTTGATACAACATTGACTCGCCGATCTGCAACACAAAATCAAGATGATTCAGAAGCGATTATCAATCCATATCAACAAGTTAGATTAACTGAAGATGGCAAATATGTAATTAATTTCCCTTCAAGACTTAATTCGTCACGCTATCGTTACTCACACGAGCTTGATATGATTGCTACAACATCAGCAGACGTGGTGTCACAAGAATCAATAATTGACATTGAAGTTTATGGTGAAAATGATGGTGCCACCCCGACACCAAATCCAACACCAAGAAAATATAAAGCACTTCAGGCAAACTATACTGGAAATACTGGTATGCGCGTATTGGTATTGCACGAAGGTGGCGGTATTGATGCAATATAATCAAAAGATTAAAAGAACATAATTAGGAGTATAAAATGGCTGGATTTATTGTAGAACGTGGCGGATTTCCATCAGCAACTGCATTAATTGCATCACTTGTTGATGATATGGTTGCGAATGGATTCGATTTAGTTTATCCGTTAACGTTTGATTCTGGAACCGCTACGGCTCCATATAAAGTTTTGTTAGAAGCATCATCTGACGTTGATCCACTGGCAGCCACACAGCCTTGGAGAGTTATGTTTGACGTTCAGAAAATACAAAATGCTTTTTGCTACGTTGGTACATCTGCAACATTGGCTGATGATGGGTCATTACCACTTCTTTATGAAGTCGGCTTAGTTAAAAAAGCTTCATCTTCCTCCCAAGAACAGCAAAAGATGATGCCAACCGATGTTATTGGTAATGTTAATTTTAAGATGGGTACCAATGTATATAATCCAGTTACTGCCCCTAGTTCAGGAACAAATACAGACAATGTTCAGCAGTACATTACCGCTAGTGGTGTTTGGACTCCATTTACTGAGGCGATTATGACTGCAAGCTCAACTTACGAACAGCGAGTAGTTAAAGATGACCCTAAATTTGGTATTATTAACCGAACCACTCGAATTGGCGCAGGTTCTGGAACAGCTTTTCCATTGCGATATAGATTGGTAATTACTGATCGCGGTGTATGGTTCGGTATTTGGGAAGATGCTGATAGTGACGTATTTTCTTACAACTTTAATTGGGTACTAATTCAACGTCCGGTAGATCGTGAAACTGGTGCTACAGTTGTTGATGGTAAAGCACCAGTTTGGTGTGTAGCATACAATGGTGCAAATCAGGATTTCCCACAACAAACATATTTTTTCCAAACGGTTGTTCGTGAAGCTGATGTTTTGAAGCCGGCAGGAATTGCCCATTCATTATATAATATCACTGACGATATTAATGATCCAGAAGATACTACTGCTAATGTGGAGCAAGGAACTGACCCAGTTACTGGGTTGCTAAGACCAAACTATGCCCGACGCAGAGCCGAGATTAATCAGGAAGATTCCGACTCGATTATCAACGCACAGAACCAAGTTTCTTTGTCGGAAGATCAAAAATATATTGTCACGTTCCCAGCTCGTCTGAATACAAGTCGATTCTGCTATTCATATGAGCTTGATATGATCGGTTTTACTTCAGCTGACGTTGTTTCAAACGGAACTATCGTTCCATTGACGGTTTATGGTGAATCGCAAAATAGAGAATATTTAGCTTTGAAATCAAGCGGTTCAAATAATACTGGAGTTAGAATTGTTGTATTGAATTTGGGTGGTGGTATTACCCCATAATAATTAATTTTTTGTTGCCCTCTTAATTAATAAATATCAGTAGAAGACACTGGTAGATTAATTAAGAGGGCAATTCTATGACTGCTGTTTTTATTGAGGGGTTTGATTATTATACAGCCTCTGGCTCTGGATCAGCACTTCCATTAACAAGTCGATGGACGATATCTAATGCCGGATCTACCTTGATAACAACCGGTGTTGGCCGGTATCCAAATAGCCAAGCAATGTATATGAATAGCAATATTTCAGCGTCCAGTTCATTTGCACAAACACAGATTGGCTCGACACTCACTTCTTTGAGTGTCGGATTTGCTGCTAAAATAGTAGCTTATACACAACAAAATACAATTCTTGAAATTTTTAACTCAACGGGCGGCTTGGTTCAATTTAGGTTAGATGTAACTACTGATGGAGCATTGCAGATCAAATCAGGACCGTCAACAGTTGTCGCAACATCATCAAATGGTGTCATACCGCTCAATACCTGGGTTTATATTGAATTCGAGGCCGTGCTAAATTCTGCAAGTGGTAGATTATCTGTATATGTGAATGACACGCAAGCGGTTTCTAATTCACTAGATACTACCACGTTGACAGGTGGTGATTTTATTAAGTTCTATACCAATTCATTAGCTACTTGGTATATTGATGATGTATATATTAATAATACGGCAACCAAGTTGGGTGAAAGTAGAGTAATAGTATTGTCTCCAAATGCAGATACTGCTCAGAAGAATTTCCAAACCAATCCGACTGGGTTGGCTGGCAATTATGATGCGGTAAATGGTCTGACTGTGGACAATTCGTCCTTCATTTATGGCGGTACGCAGGGATGGAAGGATATATATGATATTGATGATATGTCGTTTAATCCTCTGAAAATACACGGTATTCAACCAGTATATACTGCCAGAAAGGACGACGCTGCCACAATTGATGTTAGAGTAAATTTAACTGTCGGTAGCACGACAGTTAATGGAACTACTAACAACTTATTAATGTCACAGACAGATTTTTATCGTTATTCTGATCCTATCTTAACGGTAAATCCAGATACTGGCCTGGCTTGGAAATCAACAGACATTAATAATTTAAAAATGGGCCCAGAAATACTCTAAGGGAGAAAAATGATGGCGATTGTTTGGTTTGACGGTTTTGAAAGATATTTTGACAATACTATATTGCCACAATATTACTCACAGGCTACTGCTACTGGAGGAGTTTCAGTTTTAGCATCTGGTCGCTATGACGGCCGCTGTTTGTCACTTGGTAGTGGCTATATCACTCAACCAGGGTCAACTGGATTAATTAGAACACTAACATCAACATTGAATAACATTTCTGTTGGTGCAGCTATAAGACTAACTAACTCAACATCTGGAACAGTGAATCCAGTCATAACCTTAATGAATGGCTCAACAGTTATTGCTTATGTTGGTATGAGTGAAAGTCAAATAGTTGTCAGTAACAATGGTGCAGTAGCTACAGTTACAATGCCTAAAATCTTTGATTTAACTGCTTGGAATTATTTTGAATTGGAAGTCGTAACAAGCTTAACTTCTGGTAGTATTAATTTTTATTTTAATGGTCAGGTTTTGTATTCTACAAGCAGTGTTCCAGTGAAATCGACCACTAACATTATTGCTATTGATTCTGTTCGTCTAAGTCCCCCATTTGGATCTGGTTTTAATCCCGATTTATATTATGATGATTTTTATATTACCAACACGGCAGCTAGGTTGGGGGAATTACACATTGCCGGATTAAAACCAAATGCTGATACCGCTCAAAAACAGTGGACGGCATCATCCGGATCAGACAATTATGCGGTTGTTAATGACTTGATGAGCTCGGCAGACAATACGTATGTTCAAACAGCTAATACTGGTGATAAAGATTATTATGATATTCAAGATATTTCTTCAGTGACTGCTATCACTGGCAATATTTTAGCTGTTGGGATTTATGGCGCAGGAAGCAAGTCAACTTTTGGTCCAGCTGGGGCGAATTTGACTTTAAAATCGAATACCACTGAAGTGAACGGAACAAGTCAGTCATTGTATGAAAATACATTAATAGTGCTACCAAGCATTATATCAGAAACAGACCCGGCAACTTCGACAGCTTGGACTACAAGTGGTGTGAATAATATGCAAATTGGTATTAGGTCAAGCTGATGAGGATGATATGGCTTTAATTTATTTTGATGGATTCAACTCTTATGCTACCAACTCGCTGTTCACGCAAAATTGGACATTGGGTGGTAATGGTACTAATTCTTATGGATTTACAACTGGCCGATATGGTGGCCAATGCATAACTTCTTCTGGGTATATAACATCATCATCTGTTATTCAAAATACTACTTTTAAATATACCTACCCAAATAATATAGCTACCACTTCCGTTGGGGTAGCCATTAGACATACGAATCCGTCATTAACCACGTCAAATGTTAATTCATTAATTAGTTTAGCCTTTAACTCAAATGTAGCCTTGTCGGTTTATGTTTATTATAATTCATATGGATTATTTTACTATCCAGTAGTTAAAAATGGAAGTGGTACTACGCTTTTTACTGGTAAGCCGATAGCAAATTATGACCCAACAGCTTGGCATTATTATGAGCTTGAGGCAAGGGCAGGAACAACGAACGGCATCGCGAGATTTTATATTGATGGTGTAATGGTTGCATCAGTATCTAATGCTGATACTACATATTCTTCAAATACATTTTATAATTCAGCGATAATAACAAACGGTTCCTGGGATACCACATTGCGCACTGTTTTGATTGATGATTTTTACGTAAACAACACTTTAACCCGAAGTGACGAAATGAATATCGTAACCCTTAGACCAACTTCTGATGCTACACCGTTAGGCTGGACTCCATCAAGTGGAACAGCTCATTATACACAAATTAATAGCAATGCATATTCAACCACTCAGACGGCGAATATTGGCACATCATCAAATAATACTGATATGTTTAATGTTTCTGACTTGCCGTCAAGCGGCACGTCTGTGCTTGGGCCAATTAAGGCAGTTAAGTCAAATACAGTTGGATATAAAAGCTCTTTCGGGCAAACAAACATATTCCAAACATTAAAAGTTGGCGCCAATACAGTAAATCAACCATCTTTCACACCATACGAAGGCCAGGCAAATTCATCATTCTTTCCAAGCAATATTTACGAAGCCAATCCTTTTACGAGCAGTGCGTGGTCATCTTCAGATATTAATGGAATTCAGTCCGGCGTAGTTATGAATTTGCTTGAAAATGTAAAATTTTCAATCACAAATGGATCAATTACAAATAGCTCAACTTCTACTCGGATTACAAGCGGCATAGCTGCACCGGCAGTATCGGGCGATACTTTAATTTTTACTGGTACTGAGCAGATACGATATACAGATTCGAGCGATTTTCACGTCACTGCTCCTTATTCTATGGAGATGGAATTTTACGTCTCTTCATTAGCTAATAGTCCAATGTTGTTTAATATCGGTCAAGGATTTAGTATCGGTTTTCCTGAATTTGTAGTTCAAGTGTATAATAACGGACAGATCATACTTGCTACGGCATCAGCTAACAGCGCCGCCGCCCAAGTAACTCGAACATTAGTGCCAGCCGGTACAGTTCAGTTGAATACTTGGTATAGGATTGGCTTTATGGTATATAACAACGGATCACTTAGGGTGCGTGGTTATTTCAATGGGGCACAACGATTTGATGATAGCTTGGTCCAACCTTGGAATTCACCAAATGGGTTAGCAATAGTCGGAGATAATGCTGGCTATCCAACAGTATTCCTTCAAGGCGGTATAAGAAATTTAAGTGTTGCAAAATCACTTTTTTGGCCAATTTGATAATTTTGGCATTAAATAAAATAAAAACGGATCTAATATGACTATACTTTTTTCAGATGGGTTTGATTACTATAATGAAACTTCAGGCAATAATAATGAGTTAATTAACATTTCAACTCGCTATCCTGGGGTTACAGTAAATTGGGCGAACTACTTTAGTTATACAACTGGATATGCTGGTGGTAAATCACTAGTATATTCCGTATCGTCATCATCTGTTAATAGTATTCCAGTACCTATTGGTAATACTTTAACATCAGTGACAATGGGCGCTCACGTCTATTTTCCATCATTTGGTACTGACATAGATGTCTTTAATATTCGAGCACCAAATGGCGCATATATATTATTGTCGGTCAATTCGTCAGGAAGGCTGAATACGAGGATTTCGGCAACTTACGGTAGTGCTGCCCAGCAAAGCTCATTTTCAATTACTACTGGAAATTGGTGGTATCTTGAACTACACGCTGAAATAACCAGTGGATCTCAAATTCTAGTCAGTGTATATTTGAATGGTACACTAGCATATACCTTTTCAGGAACTGGTTTTACAGCTACTCCATACTATTGGTCTTCTTTCATTATTGGCAAATACCAATTGGGCTATAGTGGTAGCTATCGTATGGATAATTTTTATTTAAGTGATGGTGAAGTTTTGGGACCAATTAATATTAGTACATTGGTCCCTGATAGTGATACCTCACAAAAAGATGGTGTGCCTCTCAACGGAACAACCAATTATAATATGGTAAATGATATTTCCGCACCATCAATGGATACAAATGTTTTATTAAAAAATGACTTAGATACTGATTATTATACCATCAGTGATTTATCATTAGTGAATGCTAATGACAGTATAATTTCAGTTCAAGGATTGTCCTATTCAACATCTAGTGATGCTAGTTCAACTGCTAGAACTTCAATTCAGTTGAAATCATCCTCAACAGAAACGACTTCATCAATACCAATGCTGCCTGGAGTGAGTATCCCCCTAATAGCGACTACTGAACACCTTAGAAATGATCCAGCCACATCTTCACCGTGGACTGCTAGTGGTTTTAATTCAAGTGAGCTTGGTATTAGGAGACACGAAAATTTCCTATTGACTAATAGCGGTTTTTATATTGATGATAATGGAAACTATCCATCCATTGTGAGTGGATCAACGATTATCGCGGGCGATACGGCCCCGACAGTATCTGGTAATGCATTAATATTTAATGGATCACAAAACATCAGATATACTGATGTTCCGTTTTGGCACGTAACGATGCCATATTCAGTTCAATTTGAATTTTATACCACTACTGTAGCCAATAATCAGCTAATTGCGACAGTTGGCGGAAATTCTGGTGCGCCGCAGTGGCCTGAATGGTCAATATTCTTAGGAAATAGTAGTCAAGGATCTTTTGCTGGTTTGGGAGTTTATTCAGCCTCTGATAACCTTGGAGGAAATCAAGTCGGCGGCACTTTGTTAGCTATTGCGAACATCCAAACAAATACTTGGTACCGGGTTGGTTTTATGTTCTATTCTGGTCGATTGCGTGGATATTTAAACGATAGTCAAGTTTTGGATATTGCATTAAACGGTGGACAAATTCGTGATTCCACCAACGGCTTCGCCATCGGGGGTGATAATTCTAAAGACCCAGCCAGGCAATTTTATGGTGGCATTAGAAAATTTACAATGGCAAACCAATTGTTTTGGGCAATTTAAAGGGCTGTAGATATGGCATTAATTTATACAGAAGGTTTTGATTATTATTATGGCACTGCACCTACTGACAATGCTACTGGTCTACACTTAGGTAAAAGATACAGTCTGTTTTCTACAGCGTCCCAAGTAACATCGAGTTATTTGACAATTCAACCAGGCTTTGAGAATCGTGGCGGATGCTTGCGCTCGTCAACGACTAATACCTCACTTAATGCTATGACATATGATATAGCAACATACCATACATCACCTATGACTCAACTTTGTTTTGGTATGTATTATCAATGCAGTAATACTACTGCTAGTGTGATAAGATTTCAAAATACTGGATCAACTCAATCATACATTGAATTAATTGTTAATGGATCTTCCAATTTATCAATCATATCAACGTCTGATACACTTAGCGCATCAATGGTTGGCAACCCTTCCGCAGTTACATTTCCAATTAATACTTGGATCCACGTTGAAGTTATGATCAATATAAGTGGTTCATCTGCTGCTGTTCAAGTTTATCAGGATAATGTATTAGTTATCGACTTGCCAACTCTAAGCTGGTATGGTAGTGGAAATGGTGTTTTTGGTATTGAACAGATATTCTATGGCAAATCAACGTATGCTCGATATAACAATCGACAGCAACAGTTTGACCACATTTATATGACAACTGGCGAGCGCCTTGGTCCTACAGAAATTCGTCCTTTATTGCCATCGTCGGATGTGCAGAAAGAATGGACACCTTCTGCAGGCGCTGATAATTATGCAATGGTCAATGAAACAACTAATCCTGGTATGACAACTTTAGTTTCTGCCCCGAACGCTGGAGTTAAGGATTATTATAATGTTGCTGGTTTAAGTTTAAAAGATCAAGGATGTACGATCTCAGGAATCCAGCCATATATGTTTGCAAGATCTACGGCTGGTAATACTGAAAAAATACAGTCTAATATTAAAGTTGGCTCGACAGAATCTGGGTCAACACTATCAATGGCACCTTTTGGATCAAATACTGTTCTTTATCGACGATCAGTAATCACTTCAAATCCCAATACCTTATCACCTTGGACGTATTCAGACATAGCATCGACCCAATTAGGGCTGGCTAGAACTGATGACCCTAACTGGTCAAATGTTATTTTGATGGCAAATTGGGATAATAATAATGTGTTATCAACCAATATTGACATTAGTGGCAATACTGGCTCTGTCGCGCGTTCTAACGCCGCCATTACGGTTCAAAATTCGTCACCCGTTAATTCATCATATTCGTATTATCTAAATAAAACGTCAGGAATTTATTATTATACGATAACACCGCTAAATCAATCAGTATGGGCTTTTCCTGGTGCGTTTACGTTTGAATTTTGGATTAATGCAGTGTCTATAAGTAATAACGGATATATTATCAGTAATAGATCTGACAATACTTCTAATTTTGGTTACGAAATCCAAGTTAATTCAGTAGGCGTACTTATTTTTAATTTGGGATTCGGATCAAGCCTCAGTTCACTTTATACCGGTATTGATAAATCAAGCTTAACTGGTACTTGGGCACACGTCGCACTTACGAGAGACGATAGTAATGTGGTTCGATCTTATCTGAATGGATCATTAGTTAATAGTGCTACATTACCAGGCGCCCTCTACCAAACAACCCAGCCAATGTGGATTTATGCATCAGGTAGAGGTACAACTGGCTGGTATGGCGCTATAGATGAAATTCGAGTTACTAAGAGTGTTGCTCGATACACTGGTTCAAGTTTCACAGTACCTTCCGCGCCATATTCCTAATCATAGTTTAAAGTGATAAATTCAATTAATGTGGGTATATATTTGATAGCTTAGGAAAATTGCTATTTTCTTTGTCCTTGCAATTAAAATAAATATTCAGAACGTTAAGGAAAAACTAATGGCAATTATTTTTACTGATGGATTTGAAGCATACGCTGATTCAGCTTCTGATGCACTAAAGACATCTATGTGCTTGGATGACCGTTATATTGGCGGCGGCGGATCGACTTTTAGCTTTCTTAGTTTAGGATCACCAGGTATAATGATGCCTGGCACACCTCCTGGCCAGTTTTTAAGTTTTTCTAATAGTACCAGTTCGAATAATCGTCTTATGATTAATTTTGCACCTACTACAAGTATTTGTGCAGGTTTCCACGTTATGACCAATGCTGGGTCAGCAAATCTTATAACATTTTTTAATTCGTCTGCATCATCTGCCAGTAATGATGTGATACAACTATATACTTCAAGTAACGTTTTATTTGTTAAAGGACAAGTAGCATATTCAGGAACAGCTACTTTGACTACGGGTACGTGGAATTATATTGAATTTCAGGTAACTACTAATGGACAAACGATGACATTTAATTTATACTTAAATGGGCAATTAGTTTTGAATAGATCAAACGTTCAGGCATTGAGTTCAACAGTTTCATACCAAAATATTGATAGCTTATCTATTGGCCGCGGCAACACTAGCTGGGTTTCTGGATCTGGTGCGATTCAAAATTATGACAATTTTTATGTAACCACCGGCGAGCGTTTGGGCTTAACTTATATGGTGCCAGTCGTTCCCGTGTCTGATACGGCTCAAAAGAATTGGTTGCCGTCTGATGGCGCTGACAATTTTGCAGTAGTGAATGATCAAATTATTGGAACTAGTCAAACTTACGTGACGGCTAATAATGTAAATGATGCTGATTACTACGATATAACACAAATTAATAGAATTGATGGCAACACTCAAGTATTAGGGGTTTTGCCTTATATGCAAGCCGCCGGATCTCCATTGGGAACAACCAGCGTTGAACTAAAAATGAAAAACAATACTACTGAAACAGTGGTGGCAACAGCTTCTCTATCAGCCAGCAGAGTATCATCAGTAACTAGACCATCATCCATAATGACAACAAATCCATCAACTAGCACTGCTTGGAATTTAGCTGATGTTCAAAATATGCAACTTGGCATTAAGAGGAGTAGCTAATGACCTCTAATGTCGGCTTTACGTCAATTGAAGTAGCAATAACAGAACCACAAAGACCAAAAGTTGGCTTTGTTGGTGCTGAAGTTTTGTTGAAGCCTGTCCCTGGCACGACGGTCGGTTTCGCCGCGGTTCAAGTTATCACGAAACTTAATCCGCCAACAGATCGACGAGTTCATAGTGAAATTGCTGAAGTAATAATATCACCAACCACTTCAACGTCCAGAATTTCAAATGTTAATACAGAAGTCGTACTAAAAGCGCCAACACCAATTGCTTATGTGACAAATCAAAATATTGATGTCGCAGTAACCGGTGATCCAATAGCTAATGTATCTTGGATGGGTACCGAATTATTGATGTCGATCGCGCCAGCAGTTCAATCCAATTTTAGCTGGATGGGGCTTGAATTCCTTGTCCCGTCTGATCCGAAAATCAGTTTAAATTGGCTCGGTATGGAGATGTTAGTTGACGTCAAATTACTTGACGATTTGCCTGATTATTTAGATTTTGGTGATGCATATGACGGAGTGCCTAATCAAGACCTATATTCATATCCAGTTACTATCTCTGGTTTGTCAGAAAGTACAATAATTACATTATACTCATATGATGGATTGCAATTCTCATCTGATGGTAATTCATTCTCGTCGACGATCAATGTTCAAAACGACGATCAAGTATATTTAAAGAAATATCTTGATAATATTTTTTCCGATACATATTTAATTTATACAGATTCAACTTTTACTGGCGAAACTGAAGTCGGCACCTGGCAATTGGTGGGACCGTCAGATGCAATCAAATATGATGAGTATATTTACAGAAATACCCAAGAAGGGCAATGGATTGAATATAAGGCGGTTGCTGACGGCGATAACGATATCGAATCAGTATTTGTTGATCAATCTAAAGTAGGCAATACTGGTAGTCCAGTTGGACTGTTCACAAATGAAACTATATATAATTCTGATGCTCCGAATGGTGATTTTGCGGATCAGTCTTCCAGTTTGAAAAATTCTAAAGCACCTGATAGTGATTTCCGAGATCAAACAGCTCAAATTAAATATGCATTTGCACCAATTGGCATATTTAAAGACCAAACTAATGAACTCAAATATGGGACTGCTCCTACTTCGTTGTTTATTAGTAAATTGACTTATTATGAGACTGTGGAAAGTTTGAAGGCGCTATTCTTTAACAATATACATAATAGCTTAGTAAATGCTAACTCAGCCCAACAGAAGATAGAAGCTTACATTTATGGATATGTGTTTGATTCATTAGTTGGTAAGCACGGTTACAATTATGTGGAATCTCAACCAATTGATGCTATTGAAGGTAAAATTGCCACGCCATTGAATTGGCGTGTAGTTAGTACCTATTATTCAATTTCACAATATGAAGATACTCGTCTGATTGATGTTTATTTCCAAAATAATCAAGTTGAAGCTGATAAATTTATTAGCTTGATCCCTCAATATTGGATTAATTGGGAAAACCGAGAAATAATGACCAATTGGGTAATGGATAATTATAATCGTTACCTATACAATGATACATATTGGGCTGATTTCACAAATAAAAACTTTCATTCATATGGTTCTGAATGGATGTATGAAGTATTAGTGCATAATCACGAATTTGAATTATTTTCTTCATATGCCCCGTGGATCCAAAGCAACTATCTTGTAGTCAATACTGCTTTTGGTTTCTATGGTCTAGCTAATAATATCGCTTATGATTCGCAACCTATAATGCAAAGTTATTCAGCACCACAAATGGTTAATATTTTGTATTCATATGAATATGCAATTGATAGTTTAAAAACTATTAATTTGAATGCTATATTTGAAAATAATGTAATTTACGATTCAACAAATTATGTTCGTCAGGGCGGATATCCGACCATCGAATTGGCAGAAGATGCAGCTAGTGCTTATCCATCTGATATTACTATAATTTACCAACAACCTGAAGGAACTTATAGTTATAACGTACTATATACTAATAGTGTCTGGTGTGGCGACGTACCAATTAAACCAGTGCTGAAAGCTATTGCTTGGTATTTGGGAGGAGGCTAATGATTAATATTAATAATTGCCGTACAATAATTCCACCTATTGATGATATGGAAATTACAGTACCGGTCAATCAAACTAGTGATACATTTAAACAGATTTTAAGTCGCGGTGAACTATCTTTTACCTATCAAATGGCATTGACATCTCAATTACAAGTGCCTTGGAAAATACCAAGTGCTGAAATGGTAGAGATTTATAAAGATGGTATAAGGATAATTAACAGAAGTACAGACTTTGGCGAGACACACTTGAACCCGCCACAGTTAACTTATGAGATTGAAGATCAGCTAATCACTTTCAATCAACCAGTTGCTGCCGAAATCAAAGTGATATGTGATCAAACTATACAGCCGTTTGTTCCTGATGAGTATATTATCACCATCGATAATATATTTGGTGGCGAAACCTTGGCACCGACAGATGAGGAAACGTATGCGGCTACTTGGTGTGAACCGGTAATATGCACTCAACCATATAATGGTTTTGCTAGGATGTCTGACGATCGCAAGAGTATAATTTACGTACCCAATCCGGGCTACACTGGCGCTGATGCTTTTAGTTATACAATTATTACGTTGCGTGGTCAAACTGCTGAAACCAAATGTATTTACATCACTGTTGAAGATCCGCCACCTCCGCCTGAAGAGGAAGAAACTCAACCATAAAATTGAATTATCTGTATGTTAAATTTGGTTCTGAGCCTAAACAATAAATAATACGAATAACGAATTACCACTAAAGGAGTATTTTATAATATGTCCACACTTACAAAGTTTGGCGTTCCAATGGGACCAGATGGTCAAGAAGGTCGTAAGGGTGTCCTTCAGCCAAAGCTAAAATATCGCTTCCGTATTCGCACAATTAATTTCGGACCGATTGGCGATCAATCTTATTTCACCCAACAGGTTATGACTGCTGATAAGCCTAAGCTTCAGCACGAAGAAGTTACTCTCGACGTTTACACTTCAAAAGTTTACGTTGCTGGTAAGCATTCTTGGCAGACTGTTGCAGTTAAGCTTCGTGACGATATCACTAACTCTGTTTCAAAGTTAGTAGGATATCAGCTTCAAAAGCAACACAACCACTATGAACAAACAAGTCCGGCTGCTGGTGTCAATTATAAGTTTGATATGTATGTTGAAGTTATGGACGGCGGTAACGTGAATGTTTTGGAACAGTGGATTCTTGAAGGATGCTGGATCCAAAGCTATGAAAACGAAGGTTTAGACTATGCTGAAAATAACGGCGTTCAAACAATCGATTTAACTATCCGTTACGATAACGCAACATCAACAGAATTGATGACTGCAAATCCAATTCTAACAAGTATTGGCGGCGTCCTCTCTGGAGCCTAATAGGTTTTAGAAAATTAAGTGGTAATTTTATCTGGGTGGTAATTGGAAACGATTACCACCCATTTTCTTATATAAAACTTAAAAATAATCAGATAAATAGCTAATATAAATGATATTGGATTTTTTATGGCTGGTATAGGCGTTTTCAAAAATATTGCTGGGAATCTTCTAGGTGACGTAGCTGATACGTTGCTTTCTGAGGTCGCTGGCCGTTCAAGTGGGTTGATTTATAGATCAGCCCCGACTGCGAGCAGGTTACTAGGTGTAGGAAGTGAAAATTATGCATTTCACACCGCATCAGCACCGCGCCCAGGGTTCCTGTATATGGTCAAATTTGTGACCCCATTAAATGCCTCATCAACACGTACTGGATTTGATGCAGCATCTCAACTAAGTTCGAAAACTGGATTTAACTTCCAAGCGAAAAGTGTTGAAAGACCAAATACTTCAATCCAAACTGAAGTCGTTAATCAATATAATAAAAAGCGTGTCATTTACACTGGTAGGACACATAATCCTATTAGTATAACATTTTATGACGATATTGCTGGCAAGCTATTGAAATTTTGGCAAAGCTACTTTGCTCACTATTTTCAAGATGGTGTTATATCAAATGATAGCTACGTATTTTGGGATTTAATGGCTAGTGCGATTAATGATCCAGGTACTGGTGGTTTTGGTATGAGGACAATACCTGGTACTGATGAAAAATATTATTTTGAAAAAATAATAATTTACCAGTTTTTTGGAGGTTATTATACTACTATCACCTTATTCAATCCAGTGATTAGTACCTTCCAATATTCTAATCCATTAACTTATGCTGGATCAAGTGACCAATTGACTGAAGTTACTATAACATTTGAATATGAAAATGTCGCTTATAATATGGATCCTGTTAAGATTAGCACCAGTGAAGCAACTGATTTCGGGTTTCAATTTGATTATAATAATCCACCACTTGGTATTTCTACCCAACGGGTTGCTGGATATTTGGATGCCTTTTTGCAGAAAAATGGAATTTCTGATTCAATCTCAAGCGTAATAAGTGATACATTGGGGCTTGGTAATACTACTACTGGTAAAATTGCAGACTCAGTTCTTCGTTCAGTTATAACAAGTGTCACGACTAATAACACTAGTAAAAGTACCAAAAGCGGAATCTTAAACGTCGGTATTAATGCATTCAGTGATCTTATTAACAATAATGTTGTTTTCAGCACGAATAAAAATCAATCCACAACTGGTGCTTTTCCATTAGATTCTCAATATTCTGATAATGGTCGTAGTTTGTATTCAGGACAGATGGGAAATGTGGCCTCTAAAGTTATGGGCACCGGATTATATTCGCAGTTGTCGACAAAATCATCAGATATAGATGCAAATAGTTTTAGATCCAACAGTATGATTATTACTAAACCTAATGGCGAAATCCAATTCACTCAAAAGGGTCTGGCTGGGGTCAACGCACTAGTCAGTCAATCGACCGTATTCGGCGTAGCTGAGAAGACTGTTTCAAACTTGTCACCAACTGTTGGTACGGCTGTTAAAGCAGCTAAAGTATTAAAGGGACTTTTTGGATAATTCATTAAATTTTATTCCCAGTAATAAATAATTGATGAAATGTCACATTTGCGATAACCAATTTGATTCCGCGCGTAAATTATCTAAGCACTTTCGCGATCAACATAATATTAGCTCGCAAGATTATTATAACAAATATGTCAAAGCTGATGGTGAAGAAAAATGCAAATTTTGTGGCGATCCTAATAAATTTATAAACGTCAACAAAGGATATGCTTCATCCTGCATTAAATGTCGATCTTTAAAAACTAAAGAATGGCGAGCCGAAAATGCACAAGATGAGGAAAAGCATAATTCATTTGTTAAGAAAGTTCGAGCGAACCAAACACGCATTTGGGCCGATCGAAAAGAAGCCGGCGATGATGCGTCTATAAGATCACAGATTGGTGAAACTATCAAAGCTAATAATTCGTTATTGACTAAGGAAGAAATGGCAGCGAGATATGGATGGCTTAATAAACTTTCTGATGAAGAAAAAGATCAATGGAAAGCTGATGTAATGTTTAAAACTGGCGCCCATAAGTGGTGGAAGACTGCTAGTGAAGAAGAAAAACAGATAGTATATTTGAAGCGTATTGCTACAAAATTGGGGAAAATTGAACAAATACAATTTGAGTGGCAAGAATATCAGACATATGAAGAATATCGCGCCGCCGTTGATTACATCACTGCGATGAGCTATTTTAACAACAAAGATGAAATTGATCCAACCGGTCTTCGAGGTCAGGAATTTCATTTAGATCACATTTTCAGCGTGCGCGCCGGATATGCGATGCAAATTGAACCTGAAATAATTGGGTCAAAATATAATCTTAGAATGTTGGCCAAATCTGATAATTTATCCAAACATTGCCGCTGTGATATTGAAATTGAAACGTTGAAGGAGCAATTTTATGGCTCGTAACTATTATAAAGGTGTTTACGAAGTTCAGAATCCGCAAAAATATATTGGAAACAAAAATCCAATAGCGCGCAGTTCCTGGGAATATAACTTTATGCACTATTTAGATTTTCATCCAGACGTAATTGCTTGGGCGTCTGAGCCGATTAGAATTCCATATTATAATCATTTCAAAAGAAAAACAACAGTTTACGTTCCGGATTTTTTAGTTAGATATCAGGATAAAAACGGCGGATTAAAAACTGAATTGATAGAAATCAAGCCTATGAGTCAAACATTGCAAGAAAAGGCTAAAGGAATTCAAAATAAATTACAAGTTGCATTAAATAGAATGAAATGGGCCGCTGCCCAACAGTGGTGTCAAAAGCACGGTTGTAAATTTGTCATCTTAACTGAAGATCAATTATATAAGGCAACTGGTACATATAAGCCAAGGAAGCGATAATGAGTAATAGTATTAGCACAAGTCTTAATATGAGAACCTTAAAAGAAGCTATGGCTGATCAAGAAACTCACGAAAATTTAACTCAATCTGATATTGAAGTTTCTGAAAATAGTGAAATTGATTTAACTGACTATAGTGAAAACACTCAATCATCGCCTATGGATAAAGCTTATAAAGATTTGACTGAGCTTGACCAAGTCGTTTTTGAGCATACTAAAACTTCGGACAGTGTCGCTGACCAGGCTAAAGATGCATTTGATAAAATTTTTGCAGTAGCGCAATCAGTACCTCCTGAAAAGTCTGCTCGTTTATTTGAAGTTGCTGCCCAATATTTGGATATAATTAATAAATCATCAGATTCAAAGGTTAGTGCCAAATATGATAGAGCTAAATTAAGTGTTGCATTGACTCGTGCCCAAATACAAGCCGGCCTGGTTGAAAATGCAGTTAATGAAGGAATTAAAGCTCATCGTAACGATATACTTAAAGCTATTATGGGCGGTGACACTCAGGATGCTGACTTTGAGGAAAAAACTGACCCAGAAGATGATAAATAATCAAAAGAACCCGGGGAATTACAATGAACAAGTTTTATGACTATTTGGAACGTAATCAACCAGAATATTGTTTCAGGATTAAATGCTTGGACGATATTACTGGAATTCAAGATGAATTAGAGCAGTTTCTAAATCGTTACAAATTGAAAGATATTGGTAAAATTAAAAAAACAATTTTCCATAAGCGATCTCTTGATTTTCCACAACACGAAAATGTTGAAATATTTTTTGTGGATATTGTTACTTCGTTGCCAGTTGCTCCAAATGTCCTAGCTAAACAGCTCAGTGAAAAATTTTATATCGATGGTAAAAGAATAGTAGTTCGCAACCCAAATGAACCTGTTGAAGGTTATATTGAGGCCCAAGAAAAGGCATTTGAGGATGAGGAAAATGGTGTTGAGCACGATCCTTTGTTGACTACTGAATCATCTTATCCAGATTCTCCAGAACCGATGACTTTGTATGGTGACAAATATAATGAAACATATTTGGAAACCATTAACAAAATGCGCTCAAAGCAAAAAGAAGAACATATTGAAATCGTAGAAAATCCTTTAAGTTACAAAGAAACACGGGATTTTAAAAATTCTAACGACTTTAATGCTAAAATCAACGATGGACCAAAAGTTAAAAAACTTAAGGCTAAATTGCATATGGTTCCATTTAAAGTTAAGGAAGCTGACTTGAAGAAAGCCAAGCTCAATAGCAAGTATAGCAAGTCAGAAACTCCAAAAGGATAAGGAACTCCATCAATGAATGATTATCAAGATTTAATTAAAAAATTAGCACAAATTAATGAAGGTGCCTCTATCGTTTCACTTGACGTAAGTGTCGCCTCAAATGACGATCAACAATTGAAGTCAGTTATGGTCGGGTTAACACTTAGTTCTGGATCAACAGCGTCAATGACCATTCAAGCACCGTGTTTTGAAACTTTGCTGGACTCGTTGGAAACTTTATTCTCAGTACAGGGTCAAATTGTCGAGCAGGCAATAGAGCAAGTTAATGTTATGGCATCAACTGGCGATGCTGAACCAGAAATGGACGATATGGCAATGGCTCCAACAGAAATGGAACCAATGGGCGATGACGAATATAGTTTCTCAATTGGTGACGGTGAAGAAGGTGTGGGTGACGAAATGGAACCAACCGATATGGAGCCTGGAATGGAAGACGACCAATTAGCTGACGACGATGTAGTGATTGATCCAGATTCTATGGAACCAGAAGCTGGCGAAGATGTTGATACTGATGAAGCTCGTTATAGTCATCAATACTCATTCCGCAACAAAGGAACTGGTTTGTTTCAAAGCTTGACTGGTCAACAGCGAATTAGTAAAGGTGCGCTAAAGGCCGCAAAAAGACGTTTAGGAAAGTAATACTAATGAAGTTACAATAGTTTCCGCATCTGGACCTGACAATTCAACAATTGGAAGAGATGAAAATCTATTATTGAATTGATGACAAATTGCAAAACCGACAAGGCGACTTTGGAACTCAAAGTCGCCTTTCGTGTATTCAGGATAGTCTTCAGCATTTAAATCTGAATATTTTGCTACCATTAGTTCAATGTGAAGTTTTAAATCATCTTCGGTTTCAATAATTGAAAATATTGCCTTGGATGTTGAATTGAATATACAGTTAAAGGAAAAGTCTTCCTGACGCATTTCATCCAATTCTAATGACCATAATTTAATTGATGGATAATTAGTATCTGAGAACCCATCATAGACAGTCATAATAGATATAAAATGTTCAAATTTATCGTTTGTCATAATATAAGTTTCCGAACGTTTCTAAACGTTTCAGCATCAGGTCCTTTGACTTTAATTAAACTATTGCATTGACAAAACAACGTCCCTGCAGAAACGACCGCACCTACTTCAACTCCAAAGAATTCAGGATATAAATCTACTAGCCCGTAGAGGCTAATTTCCTTCATTAGTAAAAGTCCAAATCCTTCATTTTTTGCTTGTTCGTTATAGATAAAGTCGCGAATGGGGGTTATCCTAGTTAAATCAGATACATTGTGTATGTCTTCTATAGTTCGATTTCGCTCTAAATTCATTGAATCGATGTCGATTGGATCGCGCTTTTTGGTCCAAATTTCACCATATATAGAAATTACCATATTAAAATATTCTGCTTGGGTGTGTGATATGGTTTTAGATAACGATGATAGATACTCGTCGACTAAATCAAATCGATCATATGACGTCAAAATTCGGCTTTCGCCATATCGGTCAGATCCGTAAGAATATCGTTCAGTATAATTCATAAAATCAAGATTACTGCAATAGCTATTTAATGTCAAATGGATCTTTTGTTGAAAACAACCACATAAATATAGACGAAGAATGCTGAGAGGTATTATAATATGTCCAATGCGGCATCAGGCGTTTCAAGTAAGAAAGCCCATAAAGAAGAAGTTTTTACACAGTATCAAATCAACGAGATCAGACGCTGCCATTCTGATCCGGCATATTTTATTGAGAATTATGTAAAGATTCAGCATCCAGTTAAGGGTGATATTTTATTCCAACTTAGACCATATCAACGAAGAATGGTCAAAGTTTTCCACGAAAATCAATTTTCCATACATCTTTTGCCTCGACAGGTCGGTAAGACTACCATTGCTGGTGCATATCTGCTTTGGTATGCGATGTTTAATATGGATAAAACAATATTAATTGCTGCCCACCAATTTTCTGGTGCAAGTGAAATTATGCATAGAATATATCACGCATATCAGGCGATGCCAGATTTTATTCGTTGCGGAGCAATTACAGAAAATAAGCAAAGTTTAACCTTTGACAACGGGTCACGTATTATTGCTACTGCCACTACTGAAAAGACTGGCCGTGGTCTTGCTATTTCATTAGTTTATTTGGACGAATTTGCATTCGTTGAGCGTCGAATTGCTGAAGAATTTTGGACTGCTCTCGCTCCGACGTTGTCAACTGGTGGTAGCTGTATCATTACTTCAACTCCAAACAACGCTGACGATTTGTTCGCCAATACTTGGCGCGGAGCGTGTGATAATGGAATCGGATCTCGCGGGTCTAATGGGTTTGCTTCCTTTACTGTGGAATGGGATGAAGCGCCAGATCGAGATGACGAATTTGAAGCGAAAATGAGAGCACAGCTTGGTGACGCTAGATTTAGACGCGAATTTAAGTGTGAATTTATTTCAGAATCTGATACGTTAATTGACCAAATTGTTTTGGAAAATATGAAAGGGATGGATCCAGTTTTGACTACTGGATCTATACGATGGTTTAAAGAGCCAGAAATAGGAAAGTCATTCCTGGTATCGCTCGATCCATCAATTGGCATTGGTGGCGGCGACAATGCCGCAATTACTGTTTGGCAATTGCCAGAATTTGAACAAGTTGCTGAATGGTCAGATGACAAATCAGTTGACAGAGTTCAGGTCAGAGTGTTACAACAAATATTGGATGAAATTTATTATATTTTGAAAGATGCTGGTCAGAACAGTGATCCGGAAATTTTCTATACAGTAGAAGCCAATAACAATGGTGAAGCAATTAGTAGAATTATTGAGGATACTGGTGAAGAAAATTTCAAGGGCACATTCATATCTGAACCAAAACGAAAATATCGAGGATTTAAAACTACTGGCAAAACTAAGAGAAACGGTTGTTCAAAAATGAAAAGAATGATCGAAGCTGGTAAAATAAAAATTCATAGTAAAAAATTAATCTATGAATTAAAAAACTTCGTCGCAAAAGGATCAAGTTTTGAAGCTGAAGTTGGGTGTAAAGACGACTTGGTTATGAGCCTATTCAATGCTATCAGAATGTTAGACGAAGTCAAATATTATGATGACGAAGTGTATGATCGTCTTAGTGACTCAATCGATGGATACGATGATGAAGACTACGACAATGACGATCAGCCAATGCCGTTCATCCTTTGAGGATTACTTATGAATATTATTACTAGATACGAAGCAATTGAAACGATACAATGTTACGACAGTATCACATATTTTATTGAAAATTATTTTAAGATTCAACATCCAGTTAAAGGATCAATGTATTTCAATCTTTATGATTATCAAAAAAATATAATCAACATATATGAAAATAGCAAAATGTGCATTGGGATGACAGCCCGACAGATGGGAAATACCTCAATAGCAACTGCATATATGTTATGGAATTTGATCTTTAAATTGGATTTTCAAATAGCTATAATAGGTAACAATATCGCTTACGGTCAAGAAATTTTGAACCGTCTACTATTTGCATTTGATCAACTCCCTACATTTTTAAAACCAAAAATTGATCTTAGAAACAAGCGTGAACTTCGTTTTGAAAATGGATCCGGGTTAATCGTATTGACTACTAATTCGCCACATAGTGCTCGTGGCCGGTCACTGAATTTAATATATTTTGATGATTTTGCATTTGCTGACCAAAATAATGCCACAGAGCTGTGGCAAAGTATTATTCCGTGTGCATCTATTGGATCACAGATAATTGTTACATCTACTCCTAGCAATAAAAATACTTTATTTTATAAACTCTGGCAAGGTGCAGTATCTGGTAACAATGGATTTCATCCATTTATTATTAGATGGAATGATCACCCAGACCGTGATGAAAGTTTTAAGCAAAATGCCTTGAAATCATTAGGACCTGATCGGTTTGCCCAAGAATATGAATGTCAATTCATTGACCAAATCTAATTTTCATATTCTTTTAAAACCAAATAAATACACATAGAATTATAAGGGATAGCTCTATGTCTAAAGAAGGTTTTGCCAAGGAGATATATCAGGTTATTGGTAGTGAACCAATGGCCATATATAACCATGAAGGCAATATTGTTTATGAGCCAGAAGAGGCTGAAAGTTTCTTTTTGAAGAACGACAATATCATGATTGAAATTAATGATACTGAACAAACACTTGAAGTATCGTTAAGTGATGGTGTTGATGCAAAAAGTTTTGAAGACCGTTATGGGTCTAGATTACGTAAAATAGCACTCAACAATAGATACAAATATAAATTGAGAACATACGGTAAAAAGTTGACTCCAAAAGATTTCTCGAACACTCCAGTTTTGGAGAATCTTTATGGTAGTTCTAAATCAAGCTATCAGAAAATTGGCGGCGCAAAAGTGATTATACGCCACTCAACCGCTGTTAATGAAGAAAAGCGCGGCGCCAGAACTAAAAACATCAAGCAAATTTTTGTCGAAACTTCGGACGGTGAACGATTTAAAATCCCTCATGAAAATTTACATGCTGCGAGAGCAATTGCTTATCATTTAAATAATGAAGGCCTTTATGGCGATTCAATCTCAAATAAAATTTTAGAGATGGTTGAAACAATGGAAGGTTTAAGATCACAACATCTTACTGAAGAAGACCCAGAAAAGAAATTTTGGATCCGAGCTCACTACATATCTTTAAGAGAAGAATTGAAGAAAAATTATTCATCAAAACGTCGATATAATGATTTTGTTAATCGATTTGCACCAAAGCCATTGAAGGAATCACTTGATTTTGAGCATTGGGCGATGACATTAGTACCATCAGACAGACTGGATGAAGAATATGGTGAGAATATTGTTTCAAAATATTTGCAAAAGGCCAATAACGCTTCGAAAGAAAATTTACCACAAATAGTTAATGAGATGCTACAACTTGGCATAGCCTATGATGTGTCAAAGCATTTGTCCTGGCCCATTAAGTCAATGGTATTGGAATTTATTGAAGATCAAGAACGAAACGATATTGCGCGCGCTTGGAGAATGAAATCCCTCGACGTGAAACGTCATAAGCTCAGCGTTCACGATGCAATTGAGGACATTTGTTCTGAATTTGCCAATTCTGAATCATATAAAGAGATTAAAGAACTGGTAACTGATTTGGCAGAAAAGGATAAGCTTATTCCTAAAAATCCAAATGAAATTACAATAGATCGAATGTTGGCAAGAAATAAGAAGTTAGTGGATGATATGCAAACAATAAAAGCTCAAGAGTTTTACGGCCAAGCACAGTTTGTTAATGAGAGCGAAGGTGATTCGCGCGCCAAAGATATGTATAATATATGGGTCGATTGTATGAAAACAATTGGCCAGGGGATGGGCCATCGAGTTGCGACAGACCAAGCAGTGCATCAAATTTCAGCTAAATATAAAATATCATATGATGATGCTTTGGCAGAAATGGATGCAGCTTTAGATAAATTTTCGTCAAAGGGATAATTATGGAAAAAGAACCATTTGATGATGGGCACGATTGGATAGTAAAAGATAAAGAAACTGGTCAAAGATTGGCATTATTTCACGATCAGAATAAAGTTTTACCATTTGCCTATCGTAGAGGAAGAAAAACCGTAACAATTGAAAAGGTTAAACGTGAAGGAACTAATAAAATGAATGAACATCGTATTGTTAATTTGTCAGAAATGATGCTTAAGGTAGTGTCAGAAGACGTTATCCTTCCGAAGACCGGCGATCCTGAAAAGGAAGCAGCTGAATTGACTAAAGATACTGGCAAATACCACTATGCTGATTATGATGATATGATCAATAAGCCAGTCATTATCAATACCAATGTTGAAGCTCAAGATCAAGATGAATGGATGCAAAAAGCATACAATACACCAGTGAATGAAGAGACTCCAGTAATTGAACCAAGTAATTTCGAAAAGAACGATGAATATGAAGTTACCGTTTCAGACCAAGTAGCAGAATCAGATAATGATTCAGATTGGACCTATGAAAGTGAAGGTATCTATCACCATTCATATTTGCCATTGTGTTATGATATTAGTAGCGGGAAAGTTGAATTGATTGAATTTCCATCTGAAGATGAGAGCGAGGCACCAATTCACATTGGTACGTTTGATTCTGTAGAAGATATGAATAGTTGGATTGTTGATAATATTAAGGAAGATGTTGTTGAAGAATATCGAAAAATAGCTGAAGGTGGCAACGGTAGCAGCACAACTGGCGAAATTACTACTTCAGATAATGGTGTAGGAAATGATGACGGTGATAATTATGGTCCAGCACCAACTGACGATCAAAATGACATTGAATTTGACCAGGACGGCAAATTTAAAATTGGAGAAGATCTAGAAGAGGCCAAATTTAAGCCATCAGGGAGTAGCTTTGATAGTTATATCGACTTACCAGATCGCGACGATGTTGAAGTGACTGTTCATTATGAAATTGAAGAGTCTGATCCGTCAGTAGGCTACCAAGGCGGTGTAGTAATTACTGATGTATGCGAAAAAGGAACAGATCACAGTTTAATGGACGTAGTAAATCCTAAGGACGCAAATCGATTGTTTGATGAAGCAACACAAGACGCTTCCGATCAAGAAGCTGATTATGCAGATTACAAATATGACCAAATGCGTGATGATCGAATGATGCGAGATTTTGATGAAGGTAAAGATTACCGATATGATCCAGATGCTGACGATGATGATTGGGATCGCCAGGAACGTTTTAAACAGCGTAAGCATAACAAAAACGCCCGAAAAAAAGAAATTGATGAAGGAACATCGCAATTTGAAAGAATGTTGGATGATAAAGATGCAACGGGTGAAACTATGCGATCAAGCATATACAACGCTATAAGACATTTCGATTATGCTCATGACGCAGCTGATCATGTTTTTAGTAAGCATTTTTATAATAAACCATATAGTGAATTTAGAAAACTAAAGCCAGAATTAATAGATTATTTTAAAAAATATGGTTTAAAAGAATTTGACGATGAGCTTGATGAAGCATATGCTCGTGATGCTTGGGAATCTGGATATGAAGCTTTCGAGAATGGCCAACCTTGCCCAACAGATCCATCAGGAAAAGATGGCTGGATGGAAGCAAAAAAAGAACATCGTAAGTCAGGTCAAATGGACGAATCGACACTTACTGAGACTGACATTGAACGAGCATTCATACTTTCAGTAGATTTCACACCAGAACGCATTGAAATCGAGCATAAAGGTATGACTGATGTGGAATCAGCATTATTTTTAATGGCGGATGGTCGTCCAGTTGATAAATTTAGAAACGAGCTGAATATGGGCGGCTTACCAATGGTGGCAGAATTGGAGCGTGACAATGCTTTGACCGTTATTGTCCTAGCTTCTACAGCCAGAGATGCAATAGACGCTATATTGGAATTGGATGTGGTACATCGTGTACTATATGAATTTGAAATCGATGACAGAAGCTTTATTGGCTTGTTAACTGGTGGTAAGGCTGGTAGTTCGATGGATTTGACTGGTGAATTGACTGAAGATGAAGATTTTTTTGAAGCACCAGATTTCGTAGTATCGAGTGAAAATTTGTATGCAAACGAATTGGCTGAAGATCCAATGTTTATTCAAGTAATGAATGACGCATATTTGACAATTGTTGAAAAGATGGGTGAGAAAATTGAAGAATTCAACCCTTCAATTGATGACGTAGACCAAATAATCGAAACTGGCATTGACAGCTACCCAAATGGTCACAAATATAGCTTTATGATGAGTGACCCAATGGCTCGTGATGCGATCAACGATGCATTTAACATTTTGTGGGATGAAGGAAAGATCGGATCAGACCACGTAGCATAAAATTAATGGGCCTTCGGGCCCATTAATTTATTGACTGAAAGTACGTCGGTGCCATATATTGACAAAGTAATGTTTAGTTACTGAAATATTTTTCGCACACGATGTATAAATAAAGTAGCGATAGTAGTCGCGGTATTGAAGAATTACTTCAATAAGTGAAAGAGAGATTCACCAAAAACTAACATTATACTAATAATAATACTAATAAGGAACTAATAAAATGGCACAATTAAGTTTAAAAGAAATTCGCGCTAAACTTCTTAGCAATCAGAATAAAGAACGTACTTCCTCAAATGATGGCGCCTCTTATCCATTCTGGGACATTCCAGAAGGCGAGACTGCACACCTTCGCTTCCTACCGGATGGTGATAACTCCAATGAATATTTCTGGAGAGAAATGCAGAAGATTAAGCTCAAATTTTCTGGCATCAAAGGCCAAAGCAATAAGCCGGTTGAGATCCAGGTACCTTGTATGGAAATGTGGGGAGAAACCTGCCCAATTTTAACTGAAATTCGTCCTTGGTTCAAGGACAATCAGTTGGAAGACGTTGCTCGTTCTTACTGGAAGAAGCGTTCATTCCTGTTCCAAGGGTTCGTTCGTGTCAACCCAATCCAGGAACAGAATTCACCAGAAAATCCAATCCGTCGTTTTGTGATCAACAAGACACTTTATACTACAATTCATAATGGTATTTTGGATCCGGATATGGAAGAAATTCCAACAGACTACAGCCACGGTACTGATTTCCGAATTGTAAAGGGTAAGAAGGGCCAATATGCTGATTACAGTGCGTCATCATATTCACGTAAAACAAGCCCGTTGACTGAAGAAGAGCTCAAAGCAATTGAAACACACGGTTTGTTCAATCTTAATGATTTCTTGCCAAAGAAGCCAGATGCTGACACTCTCAATGCTATTGCAGAAATGTTCCAAGCATCAGTTGATGGTGAGCAGTATGATCCAGACCGCTGGGCAAAGTTCTATAAGCCGTTTGGTTTAAAGACTGACGATTCAGCTACACAATCATCTGGTTTCACAAAGCCAGCTGATACTGCTGGAACAGATGATGATACACCACCGTTTGATACTGGTACACCTGCTGTTGAGGAAACGGTATCAGCACCAGCTTCAACGACTGCTTCCACTGTTGAGTCAGGTAAAAAGAAAACTCCACAAGAAATGTTGGCTGAAATTGCTGCTCGTAGAGCTGGTAACTAAGCAAAACGATTTGGTGGCAGTTGCCTGCCACCAAACTAGACAAATATTTCTATTGGAGAGTGTATTATAATGACTGTAACAAAAACTTTTGACCCAACAAAATTCCGCAGGAAGCTTACTGAAAAATTAGACATTCCTGTTGGATTTAGTGATCCTCGAATTTGGATCAGCACAGGTAACTATGCCCTTAACCGTTTAATATCAGGCGATTACAACAGAGGCTTCCCTCTTTCAAAGGTTAATATGTTGGCCGGTGAATCTGGATCTGGTAAATCACTCATTGCAGCTCAAGTTATGAGAAATGCACAAAATGATCACAATGCTTTCGTAGTATTGCTTGACTCAGAAGGTGCAGGTGACGAAGCTTGGTTGAAAAATGCAGGAGTGGATACTGAAAACAATTTTATGCGTATTCCAGTGTTTACTGTGTCTACTTGTACTGAAATGGTTGCTGAATTTATCAGCGCACTCAAAGAATCTGGCGCAGATCAACCAGTTCTAATTGTACTTGACTCTGTTGGTATGTTAGAAACTGAAAGTGGCCAGGAAAACTTCCTTAAGGGTGATTCCAAAGGTGACCAAGGTCAGTTAGCAAAGCAATTGAAGCGTTTTATTAAGAACTGCATCTATCTGTGCGAACAGAAAGATATTGGTTTCTTGATGACTAACCACACGTATGCATCACAGGATATGTTTAATCCAGATGCTAAAATTACTGGTGGTGATGGTATCGTTTATGCAAGCTCAATTGTTATTGCTATGCGTAAGTTTAAATTGAAAGAAGTATCCGATGAGGATCAGGTAGCAACAGCAACTGGTGTTCACGGTATCAAAACCACTTGTATGAGTTACAAGACTCGATACAACAAACCATTTGAAAAAACAACAATTGAAATTCCGTGGTCAACTGGTCTTGATCCATATAGCGGGCTTTTGGAACTTTTTGAAATGGATGGCTTGCTTGTTAAAGACGGTAATAAATTGAAATATACTGCCAAAGATGGTACAGAGATTAAGCTGTTTAAGAAGCAGTGGAAAGATGACCATCTACAGCAGATTATGGATGAAAATCCATACTCAATTAGCCGCGAAGATAAGGCATTTGCTGAAAAGCTTGAAACTTCTATGAATCAAACTGCTGAAGAAGACACTGAAGAGTGAAGACATTGTGGTCAGGTCTTGGGGGAGACCTGACCACATTCTATTTGAAATAAAAATCGACGTTTAGAATCATAATCTTTAAAGTAAAAAGAAAAAAAGAAAAGGAATTGGTATGAATTTACGTGAACTGGTTGATTTGGCGATAACAAAGGCTCTTGAGTATATTGTTGAGTCGGATCACGAAGGTTTTTTTGAAGAAATGGTCGATGCCGCAGTTATGGATGGTATGGATAGAGAAGATTTATATGGTATTAATGATCAACTTGATGAATACTTGAAAATTGATGATTCTGAAGACGACGAAGAGGATGATGACCTTCCTTACTGAATGGTCATCATAAAATGAGGTAATAATGACCCAGGTGGCGGCACAGCAATGTGGACTTAATTATTGGTACAATCAAATTTGTTTAGAAGCGAAATTAGACTTGATACCTGATGCAGTTCAATATTTTGAAGAACAATTGAAAGCTGCCAAAGCAGAAATTTCAGTTAAAGGTAATTTAGAACAAGCTTCGGCCCGCCTACCTGGGCTGTTTGAGTATAGGTATAGTCAACTTCAAGAGATTGAAAGTATTGTTGAGTATTTGAATATTCGGCTTCGAAAAATAAGAAAAGAGCGGTTGGAATATTATACAACCAAATACAACAAACAACTGACAGTCCGAGAAGCTGAAAAATATGTTGAAGGTGACGATGAATACGTAGATTTTTCCTATTTGTTGAATTATTTCGCATTAGTTAGGAATCAATTTACTGGATTGATTAAATCACTTGATATCAAAAATTGGCAAATATCCAATATAACAAAATTAAGAGCTGCGGGAATTGAAGATGCGAGCATTTGAGGATAGTAAATGGAATTGAACGAAAATCAAACACTATTAACTGTATTTGATGAGGTGAACATTAAGTTCTCCAATTTAAATCCTGGTACAAGGCGTAAATTGGTAAATGCAGTAAAATATGAAGTTCCTGGTGCTCGATTCCAGCCAAGTGTTAGGATGGGTAGATGGGATGGCAAGAAGTCCTTTTGCACAATTGGTGGTGACACTTATCTAAATTTATTAGACATCTTGCTTCCAATTGTGCAAAACGATGGTTATGAGATTCTTCTTGATGACCAGCGACAAAAATATGATATAACTTTTGCCGATTTTGATGAAAACATTTTCGATGGTAAAGTTTGGCCAAAAGGCCACCCGGCTGAAGGTCAGCCAATTACGTTGCGTGATTATCAAATAGAAGCAGTAAAGCACTTTGTTGAAAATCGACAATCAGTACAAGAGCTTACAGTCAGTTTTGGTAAGACAATTTTCAGTGCTGCAATGAGTTATGTCGTTGAAAAAGCGACAGTTTATAAAAACGACGAACTAATTGAGAAACCACGGACAATTATCATTGTTCCTACCAAGGACTTGGTCAATCAAACTTATAAAGATTACATAAATGTTGGTTTAGATGCTGGAGTCTTTTACGGTGATCGTAAAGAACTTGGTTGTCAGCACACAATTGTGACTTGGCAGAGTCTTAATAATTTGATGAAAATGGGAATTATTGACGGTTTAAATGTCATTGAAACTTTCCTTGATGGAGTGGTGGCTGTGATTGTTGATGAGTGTCACGGCGCAAAACAAGATGCTATGAATGATCTTCTAACTGGACCATTTCGAAATACTCCTTTGAGGTGGGGAATGACTGGTACCTTGCCAGAATATGAATTTCAGAAAGTTTCTGTCAAGGCATTGTTGGGAGAAACAGTTAATGAAGTTACAACAAAGGAACTTCAAGACGCTGGATTCTTAAGTAGTTGTAATATTAATATAATGCAAGTACAAGATACTGGCGAATACAAGACATATCACGAAGAGCTTGACTATTTGCTTAAGAATAGAAAGCGTATGGAAAAAATTGCTACTATGATACAGGATATCGCCAAGACTGGAAACACCTTAGTAGTTTTTGATAGAATTGACTGTGGTAAGCTTTTGGCAGAATTGATTCCTGAAATGACTTTTATTTCAGGAAAGGACAAATCAAAAGCTCGAGTTGCAGAGTATGACCGAATTAATGATAGTGATAACGTAATTGTTGGTGCAACATCTGGCATCGTGTCCACCGGTATCAATATACCACGTATTTTCAACTTGGTTGTTATTGAGGTTGGTAAAAGCTTTATTAAAGTAATTCAAACATTAGGTCGTGGTGTTAGAAAAGCTGCTGATAAAGACCACGTTGAAGTGTGGGACATTACAAGTTCTTTAAAATACAGTAAAAGACATTTGACAAAGCGCAAAGCTTTCTATAAACTAAAAGAATTCCCACATAAAGTAACTAAAATAAATTTATAAGGTAATTTTAATTCAAGATGGCTCGACAATTACTTCCGTGCCATCTTGAATAATTTGGCTTCGGGACTGATTTATTACAGTGTTCGCAGACAATATGCTCACGATTTTGGTGACCAGCTGACATTTTTGCTTTTTCGGCATCGGTCCTACTTTTACCTCTATTGTGAGCAGGTCTACCTTTCAAATGGTGGACCTGATCTTTATATCGAGCTTTCAGAGTCTTGGAAATTTTTTCCTTAGTTTCTTCTTTGACGATTACTGTTTTACCTATTTGAGATTCGGAAATTTTTCTTTTAGTTTCTTCTGAATGTTTATATCCTTGTCGACTTGCTCTGTGTTTTTCAATAGTCTCTTGTGATTTAAAAAGTTCGCCAGAGGCATATTTTTCTTTTAAAATTTTAGAATGGCGCAATTTATTTTCTTCAGTATGATGCTTTCCTTTAAAAGATGAAGGACGGCCTTTAAATGCTTTTTTCATATTTTCAATATGTTCTGGAGATTTTGGGGTTCCTGTCATTAAAATGCTTTGTGCTTTTGCTGCGTTTGTCTTCAATTTTTCATATTGTGATGATGTTATTAATACCTCTTTATTTTTGATTTGTATGTGGCTGACTCTCCAGGCCGCCCGATCCATCGATAGTTTAAATTTACCTGTAGTAAATTTTGTCAATAGTCTATGACATATAAAATGCTCTTTCGCAGTCAAGCAAACCATATTGGATTTGTCGTTAGATCCGCCAAGTGATTTAGGTATAACGTGGTGTCGCTCAATATATCCAGAAATATTTCTTGACTTAGCCCGATCTATTATCTTATAGTAAATGAGATAGTATTTGTTTTTAATGAATTGTGCTGGCAACATTTTAAACTCATCTTTTGATATGAATAACTTTAATATATTTAGCTAAATGGAAAAATAAAATAATGATCAAATTACTGACCGCAGAGAATATGCCTTTTGATATGAACAATATATCATTCAATGATCCAAATGTTGATATCAACTTTTGTGTTTTTGATTATAGCAATTTAAAAGATGTCGATTACCGATTTTTACCTTTAGTGTTTATTGAGGAATATACCAAAGCTGGTGTTGAATTGCAAATCGGACCATACATTGTACACGTTCCTTGGGACTGGGCAATCGTTACTGGTGAAATGGAATTTAGCGAACTTGAATTGATTGAAATTAAGAAATTTAATGGTCGAGATTTTCAAGCATTCGCATTTAATCCATTATCAAGTTCAATGCCTGAATTCCTTCCTGTCAAAATTATCAATTTTTATCCAGATCTAAAATGGACAAGTCCTGCATTATTCAATGATAATTTAATAAGCATACCATTAACTACTGGACCGCAGCCACTTTGTGTATATTTTTCCGAACCTAAAGTAAAACTTCCTGATTCAATTGACGTAAGCTGTATGATATAAAAGAGGGGCTATTTCTAACCCCTCTTTATTTTTTTTCTGAAATTTTAAAAATTGTGTTGGGACAACGGTCAATGTCACGACATCAGAATATACAGTTTCAGCACCTGTTGCCGAAATTACGACGATGAAGTCAGTTGAATCCAAGCCAGTAGCATCTGAAATCGTTAATGTATCAGTATCTGCACCAGTATAAACACCAGTATTGCTGATTGGTGTTAAATCTTCACCATCAACAGTGTTCCATTCGTATGAAAGTGTGGTTGAAGGTTCTGATGATGCAGAAACTGAGAAAGAAGCACCTTCGCCTTCATTGACGGACGAATCGCTTGGTTGAGTGTCGATTGTGATAACAACTGTTGGGGCGAAGCCATCCTCGACATCAGCAGCTTCCCACAACGCACCAGTTGCTGGGTCAAATGACCAACCAGCTGAAGTATCGTCAAAGAAAATAGCACGGTGTGATAACAGCTTCTTTACTCTCTTAGTATTAAGCTCGGCATCTTGGAATGTGATAGTTGCTTCGTTTGCAGCAAGTGAGCCATTTGATTTATCAACCAAATATACTGTACCAGTATTTGCACCAACGGTTACGATGTAACGATCTGAACCGGTTTGCTTTACGATGAAACCGTCACCTTCTGCATTGGAGCCAATTTTTGCACGAACTGCAAGCTGGTTTCCAGCACCTGATTTAAAGTTTCGCTTATTAAGTGGTCTACCCATCTTAAAATCTCCTAATTTTTGACTTAAATGTCTAACTCTGCTAATATTTATAAATAAACCAAAACAATGTTTAATAAACGAATTGAAATGAACCAAAAATTAACAAAAAAAGATGTGATTGATATTTTTAAGTCTAGTTCGACATCGAAAGATATAGCCAAAAAATTTGACGTATCTATAACGACTGTCAATGACATCAAAAGTAGAAAAAATTATAAAAATTTCACTAATGGCATTGGAATTCCTGGCCAGCCAGCACATACTAAAAAGCGAATACTAACACCAGAAATAATCGAACAAATATATTATTTTTCTGGAACTGCTCAAGAAATAAAAAATAAATTTGGATGCTCAATTAAAGTAGCCAGAAATATTAAATTCGGTAATACCTATCAAGCCATTACTGCGACTCTTGGGGTTGCTGGTGAAATTCGTATTTACGGTTTAACTTGGGAAGATATATGCGATATCAGATCGTCAGATGAAACAATATCTAATTTAGCAAAATATTATAATGTGACAACAGAGACTATAAGGAATATTCAATCCAAAAAAACAAGAAGATATCAATGATATATTGATTTTGGCCCAACGATGTATTAGTGTGGTAGAAAGGATATACAAGAATGACTGATGGCAAAAAGAAACCTCCTCTAGACATATTTAGAGTGATGGAACAAATTGATAAGCGCAACTTTGGTTTCTATAAGACGTTAACTGATGAAGAAAAGAAGGCATTTTCACCATTGGTCATAATGCGTTGGATTAGTGCAGTGAAGGGCTCGCGAGAAATAAACGAATACTATATCCAAATGGTTAACGAAATGATTAATCGAAATTTATGGGATCCGTGCTTGTCAAAACATCCAGAATTGCTTTATATGTTATTAGCGCAATGTGGCATTGGTCAGAAAGTTAATCACGAATGGATTAAGGGCTTCTCGAGGGAGAAAAAATCTAAATTGAATAATTTTTTAAAGCAATATTATCCAACAGCATCTAATAATGAATTGGATTTTCTTGTTTCAATTAACAGTAAAGAGCAACTGATAAGTATGGTTGAAGAATCTGGTTTACAAGACGATGAAGTGAAAGTTTTGATTAAAGAAATAAAAGAATTGAAGAAATAATGACTGATAAATTTCAGTGCCATTTTTGTAAAAAAGAATTTTCGAGAGAAAAAACACTTGAGGTCCATCTTTGCGAAAAGAAGCGAAGGTGGATGAACAAGGATGATAAGCACGTTAGGATTGCTTTTGCTTCCTGGCTACATTGGTGCAAAAAGTCTGGGCTGTATTTGAATAAGAAAGGCGGCCTGACTTACGAAGATTTTATGAATTCGACTGCATATATTTCATTTGTAAAATTTGGTTTCTTTGTAGATGATTATAATATTACTAATTATTTGGCTTACATTGATTTTATGATCAAAAATAATTACAAAATGTCTTCTTGGAATAAGGATTCCACATATGAATATTTTGTAAAGATGAATATGCGTCAAGAATCAATTGACGATGCGGTTGGTAAAACTGTTAAGTTTATCGATAAATGGGCTTCAGAAAATGATCAAGATTGGACTAATTTCTTTAATGAAATATCCAATCAGCAGGCATTGGATTGGCTTCGATCGGGAAGGATTAGTCCTTGGGTATTTTTTACTTCAGAAAAAGCTCAGGGCTTGATGAATAGAATGAGCGATGAACAGTTAATTTTACTTAATAAGTATTTGGATATAAACTGGTGGCAACAGGCTATGCGCCGTAAAGCGAAGGACCAGCAATTTGTAGAGCAAATTGTCAAGGATTATGGATTATGATTGATAGAGCGTCTATGTACAATGGGAATGATGCCGAAACCACAAAAGTATCTGGCCAGGATGATAAGAAAATAGAAATATTGCAAGATACTGTAGTGGTTGAAACTAAGGGTAAAAAAGCATCAGTTGTCACTAAAGAACAGCACGATAGGGTGGTTGCAGAATTGGCTAAAACTCAAAAGCAATTGCGAATTTTGACTACTGAAGTCCAGCAGATGAAAAGAGTAATCAATAGCTTATCCAAATCGATGGTGGAGGGTTTCCGTGACCGTTTCGACCGATATTGATATAGATTTTTATGATAGAGACAAAGCTCTTGAAGGATTGAAGTGTATCAGAGCTTCTTTGCATAAGAATGGTGAATTATCACCCCACCCGTCGGGGTTTTATTTTCAAAATGTTCCAGCAGATCCTATAACAGGATTGGCAGGAGTTGATGATGAGTTGGCGTCTGAGTTAGGGTTGTTCAAGATAGATTTTCTAAATGCATCAATGTATGAAGGGATCGAGAACGAAAATCATTTAAATCTATTGCTATCCATAGAACCAAATTGGAGTTTGTTGAACGATAAAACTGTAGTTGAACAACTTCCACATATTGCTGATTATTATGATCTGATTAACAAATATCCAATCCAAAGTATTGAGGATTTAGCTACATTTTTGGCTTTAATTAGAAGAAAACACAAATGGTATAAAGATAAAACTTGGTCTCAGATTAAGAACACAATATGGGATAAAATAGCCGATGATGAAGGTTATTACTTCAAACGAGCTCACAGTTTTGCATATGCGGTAGCTATTGGGTGTTTGATGGTCAAAATTGAATCAGAACGTGCGGTGGTATGATACGATCAAAACTAATAGCAACGGTTAATACTCGGGGCCGACAAAGTGGCAATTTTATTTGTATGGAAACGGGAACTTCGATCTGGCTGGATAATGTTGTTGACTTTTTGAAATCAATAGACGTAACTTTAACACCATACACCCATCCAACCCTTGATAATTTAACTAATTATTATTTGGATTTCCCAGACTTGGACGCATTTAATGCTTATGTGTCTTTTTGCAATATAATGGGATGATTATTTTGGATTACGGACCAATTGACTTCTGCGTTTCTTGATTCTTTTATTGAATTGGTCATCTAAACATACAGTATGCCCCATAATGTTAGTGACTTCTTTTTTAGGAAAGCAATGGTGGATTTTTTTATAATATTCAAAATCGTCTTTTAAGAAAATATCAATTGGGATGAGGCGGTTACTGTTATCCCACCATTCTTGGCCTAAGTTTAGAAATGATGTTTTTTCGTGTTTTGTAGATAAGCGATTATATACATAAAAGCTGATAACTTGATTGTCAATATTTTGTACTATACCGACTAAATCTTCATTCCTAAATCTAATGCAAGATAGAAACGGAAATTTGGTCTGCAACTGGAAAAAATCTGTGGTTGTGATCATAGTCATCTTATAATAAATACGTTGTTGAATGTATAATTATTTATCTGCGTAAAAAATAAAAGGATTGCCAAATGGTCACTTTCTATTCGTATAATCAATTGATTGATACTACTCTATCAAGTCCGCAATCCGCCAATCTACCCCTAACTGATACTAACTTCAAAGTATTCAAAGGAACAAAGACTGTAGTCGATTTCAAAATAAGAGATTTAGACTCGCAAGTGATTGATCTAACTGATAAGATGGTAATATTAAATGTCTTCAGTTATGATACTAATGAATTCCAATTTTATAAACAGCTTGATATTACTGATGCCATTAGAGGTCGAGCACAAGCTGTATTTGAAGTAGTTGACACCGTTGATTTATCACCAGCTTATTTTTACTATTCGCTCACAGTTGTGGCAGATGGAACTCCGGAACCATATTTTATTGACCAAACAGTAAATACTCTCAGTTATTTTGAATTGATAGAAGGAGTGATGCCAACTCCAGTAAAATCTGTGAGTGTTTTGCCAGATGACTACACGCCATCGACTGATACTACTGAAGAAAGTGAAACTTTTTGGGTTGCTGGCCCATTTAAGGCAGATTCAAATCAATATCGCGATGATGGTCTTCATACTATTGCTGTTTATTGTGAAAATTACACTGGTAAGTTTTATGTGGAAATATCCCTAAACGATGTGCCAATTCAAAGCGATTGGTCTCCAATTTGGTTAGACGAGTTAATGCCTTGGAAAAATTATGACCAATTCACTGGCATTGAGCCGTTCACATTTCAAGCAAATGCGAAATGGGTTCGATTTAAATACGTCCCGCAACAAAATCAAGATGGCCAAATTACAAAAGTCCTGTATCGAAATTAATCTTGACTAACCATTTACTATTATTTTATACTGACTTTTGGTGTATAAAATAATGAAATTGGTATGACTGACGTAGTAACACAACTTTTACTTAAACATTTGCCAACCTCTTCTAAAAAGAATAGAAATGGCTTCAAATTTAACTGCCCAATGTGTATCAAACAGGGTGAAGCCCGAAATGATACTAAGATGCGCGGCGGCTTAAAAATTGAACCACTTGGCTTCGTCTATAACTGCTTCAATTGTAAATTTTCTACTGGCTATACTGAAGGCAATCGACCAAACAAAAAGTGCCTTGATTTTTTGAAGACTTTAGGTGCTGATATAAGTGAAATACCAATCGAAATACGATTTGGTAATAATACAGTCCGTAAACGTATAATACCAGAAGTCCCAAGTGCCTACCCAATTGTAAAGTTGCCGCAAGATTCTAAGCCGATAATTGATCTAATCCAATCTGGATTTTGCGACCCAGAATTCAACAAAGTCGTAGAATATATCTCATCTGAGGTTCCGTTTCTGTTATTGGACAAACAGGTTATGTGGAGCCCTGATACGCGACTACAAATGAATAAACGGTTTATATTGCCTTTTTATTGGAATGGTAAGGTGGTAGGATGGACGTCAAGGTATTATGAGAAAAAACCGCCTGTTGGAATAGCAAAATATATGATGGAACGTCCAGAAAATTATATCTATAATATGGATATGCTGAATGATAAAGCAGATACTGTGGTGGCCGTCGAAGGCCCGACTGATGCGAAGGCAATTGGTGGAGTGGCCTTAATGACAAATACAATGAATGAAGTTGAAGCAGAAATATTGATTAAATCACGCAAAAAAGTTATAATTATTCCGGATATGGAAAATACTGGCTTGAGACTAGTTCAGGATGCTGGCAAGTACGGCTTTTCAGTATCACTGCCCAAATGGCCAAAAGATATCAAGGATTGTGCCCAATCGGTTAAAGAGTGCGGCAGGCTTTATACATTATATACGATTTACAATTCAATCTATACAGGCACTTCCATTGAATTGGAAACTCGATTTAAAACAGCAAATATAATGAGAACATAACAAATATGAAATATGATTTAGAATTCGGGTATGATAAACAAGAACTGATGCTTTCATATATGCTGGCTGATGAAAGTGTATTCCAGCGAGCAAATAGTATTATAAAAACCAAATATTTTGATACAGAATTGCAACCAATAGTCAAATATGTTCAGTATCATACTGAGAAATTTAATTCTTTGCCTAATAATGATCAAATTTATGCTGAGACAGGCAAAAGATTAACCCAATACGATATGACTACTCACGATAGTTCGTGGGTATTAGATAATGTTGAAAAGTTTTGTCAACGATCAGCAATTGTTCACGCGGTTAACGAATCATTAGACTTTATTGATAAGGGCAATTATGGTGAAGTCGAATCAATGGTCAAACAAGCGGTTCAAGTTTCACTTCAAAAGGATCTTGGTACAAATATTTTCAGCAATCCTAGAGAATTGATGGAACGTATTAGGCAAAACAAAACTGTTGCCACCGGGTGGAAACAATTCGATGAAGTATTATATGGTGGATTAAACAGAGGCGAATTGACAATTTTTGCTGCTGGCTCGGGCGTCGGTAAAAGTCTTGTTCTGCAAAATTTGGGATTGAATTGGTACTATGGTACCAGCTATGAGCTTAAAAATGGTGATACTAGATCATTTGAGCCAATGCACGTGGTTTATTTGTCATTCGAATTGAGTGAAGAACTCATCGCTCGAAGAATGTACACTATGATTGCAGGCATTCCATCTTATGAAATGTATAAAAAGATGGATGATCTTGAAACAAAGGTGGCATTGAGTTCTAAAAAGGGTGGATCGTTCATTGTTAAATATATGCCGGCCGGAACCACAACTAATCAAATCAAGGCCTATTTGAAAGAATATGAAGTTCAACACGGTAGAAAGCCAGATGCGTTGCTAGTTGACTATATGGATTTGATGCATCCAAATAGTAATAAGGTTGACGTTAACAATGTTTATCAGAAAGATAAGTATGTTTCTGAAGAGCTTCGTGGTTTGTTAGCAGAATATGATATTTTAGGCGCCAGCGCAAGCCAGTTAGGCAGAGGTGCGGTGGATGAAGCAGACCACAATCACGCTATGATCCAAGGCGGCCTATCAAAAATTCAAACTTGTGATAACTTGGTATCAATCTTCTGCTCGGCTGCTATGCGTGATCGTGGTGAATATCAATTCCAATTTCTAAAGACTCGTTCAAGCAATGGTACTCATAGAAAAATTACATTGTTGCTTGATAAAGATGCATTGCGCTTGTCTAATAGTGATGAAGATGATGATACTCCAATTGAATCAGTAAACGATGTTAAGGCAGTATTATTTGGTAAACAAGCAAGGGCAGATTTGGGCATAAACATAGGATCAACTGCACCAGCACCTGACCCGCTACCTAAGCCATCTTCAAATCCTATAATGGAAAAGATAGAAAAAATGACCCCAGATTCACTGAAGCAGGAGGTTATATCACCAGAACAGAGATTGGCTAAAATTCTCAAGATGAAGAACTCAAATTGATTAAAAAGCAGAATCAAATAAATAATGTAAAATACCAGAGAGTTTTTCTATGAGCAATAAAAGTATCTTATCTGAACTACATTCAATGGCGAGAAATCGCGACAAGTATCTTGTATTGGAATCTAGATCGGAACAATTCATATCAAGCGGAATAAATCTTTTGAAATATATTGAAGAGAATTTTTCTGTTGAGGAAGCTGAAGAAATTTCACGAAGATTAGTTAATTCGCTCAAGTCGAGAGATTTTGGAAAGACTCGTAAAAGAATTCGACAACTCAAAGAGGGGCAATCCAAATGAGAGAATATATTGATGCAGTAACCAAACTTTATCAAGACGAAATGTCTACCTTGACAGAATCACTTGGAAATGCTAGTGAATATGAACTTGATTTAATTTTAGAATCTATGGATAAAGAAGATTTGTTTGCTCTTAACAGAAAATTGATGGAATTTAATCACCCTTCAGATCAAGATGTTAGCTTGATGACTAAGATTGGTGCTAAAATTTTCGGCCAACAATGGGCGGCTGAGCGCCAAGGCGCAATGCAGGCTATGGACGATCAGGCTAAATTTATGGCAGATTGGGGCAAATATAGTAAGAGATTTAATCAAGAGCTTACTGTTGATAATTTAAAGCAATTCTTAAAGACCCAATATAAAATGGGTGATGCCACCTTTAATGACGCAGTTAAGCAGGTTAAGCCAGAAACTGATCGAGCAACTGGTAAGATTGTAAACATAGAAGATTTTATTCCAGCATTGTCATTTGCTTATTTTTATGGTGTTGGTGATGCAATTGAAACTCGCGCTGAAGAAAAGCACATTGATATTGATGATCTTGGATATGAAAATCTTCCTCAAAATCAAACAAAATTCAAGGCTGAACCTGAAACTAATGCTAATAAATCCGGTGAAGAAGCCGCAGATGGTGAAGAAGACAAGTCTCAAGCAACTGGTAGTGAACCAGCAGATGCAGGCAGCCTATCAGCATCACAGATTTCTACCAAAATGGGCAAGACCTTAAATAGTTTGCATATTTCAGCAGCAGACCGCCAGCAGGCAATTAATGATGCTAAGCGTGGATTTACCCAAAGTTTTTCAAAGAATAGTAGAACACTTGCTGCTTTAGGATATAGTTATTTGAAAGCAATCAACGCCGTTTAAAGTCCTTGACATAAAACTAAAAATCCTGTATTGAGAGTTACTATTTCACTCAATACGGGATTTTTTATGGGCATTAGGCACCTATGTGATGAAAAAATAAAGGACGACGAGTTTCAATATTTCATTGATAATATTGGTAAATTTGAAGTAACCGAAAAGGTTGATGGGTCCAATCTTTCGTTCGGATTAGACGAAAATGGCGTCCTTTATATGTCCAGGGATAAGAAGGATGGGAGAAAACCTGGCCGGACTATATATGAGGCTAGACATATTTTAGGTAAGCATTTTGCCAAATATATGGAAGTGATTCACAGTTTTGTTCAAACTGGCGCCATTTCTATGAAAGCCGGCACTGAAGTTGAGATTGAAATTATCGATACTCCAGTGACAAATGTTGTTCCATATGATGAACATCAGATGATTGTTTTGTGTGTTGAATCTGGATCCTTAAGCATTAATACTGAGACTATTGACGTTTCAAATCACGGAACTTGGTCTTTTAAAATGAATCGTCCATACAAAATTGATTATGACGCTGTTCAGGCGCTGTTTAAGCAGGGTTTGAGTCGATCCGAAGCCCTGGTTCAAATGAAAAAGACATTGCTTGATATTCCAAGCCAATATGGCACCAACAATCCTGATAGTTGGATTGAAGGTTTAGTCTTTAAAAACGGTGATATGATTTATAAATTGGTCAACAAAGACCGATTTACGATTATGAATAAGTTCTTGCACGAAATACGCAAGAAGCTTAGTGCGCCCAAGCCTGGAGTTGCCTCAACGGGCGGAATTTATCAGGAATTGATATCTGAAATTGCAACTCACTATTCGTGCGGTCCGCTCGCAACTAGTCAGAAAAAACGATGGGTTTTAAGTAATCCAACTTGGAGTCAACTAATCTCTCTCAATGACAGTATGTTTTTTAACCGAAACTATATCATTATTAAGGCTATTGTTGGGAAGTATCTCAAAATGGTTAATGATATGGAAGATGATTATCTTTCATCATATAAGTCTATGTTTATTGAAACTCCATATGGTAAATGCTATATTGATGAATATACTCATCAGCGCAATTTAGATGCTTTTTCAACAGCCAAGGATAAAATACATTTTATTGATTTGTGTGTTGAGTCTGCGGCTGAAAAGCCAAATCATTCGTCAATTGGTCTTAATGCCCTTCAGGGAGGTTATATATGAGTGGTAATATGTTTCACGTGGACAACATAGGTCCAGTAACCCGAAATGAGCTTGAGATAATTATCAATGATTTGGAGTCAAGGCTTGGCCACCACGGTATGTTTGCCAATCCATCTATACGTGAACGGACTCTTGGGAGTTCATCAATGTGCTTAGATGGACAGTTGGGTAAGAAAGATATTATGGGTGATATTGACATTGCCGTATCAAAATCATCCGGCGATGAAGCTATTGATTTGGCCACTATTGAAGAGCTTTTAAAGAAAAGTTTCCCCACAATGGAGGTTCGAGCAAGAGCGTCCTTAAAGATTGTCTCTCTTTTATATCAGCTTCGCAGTAATCACAACGTTCAGGTTGATTTCATCTTGGGCGATTATGAAGTTTTGAAATTTATGTTTGCTTCACCAGATCCGTCACATCGGACAGAATACAACAAGGGATTTTATAGGAATTTCTATATATCAGCTTTGACTCAATCATTGAGAGAAGTCATAAACGAAGATGGAATTCCTGTAGCTTTTGCAGGACCGAAACTTGACCGCCATAAGGGTATAACATTTGAATACCGACACCATCCTAAAAAGAAAAATGGTAGTGGTAGGGTAAAACAGATTAAAAAAATCACCAAAGAAGAATTTAAAAAGCTTTATGGTAGAGATATTCGATTGCCAGTTAGAGCATTAGTGAACCCATATGAGATAATTGACTATTTCTTCCCTAAATCAACTTTCAATGTTGATGAATATGATACCGTTGAGGCATTTAGATTGGCCATTTCAGAAAACTATTCAGCAGAAATGCAGCAAAATATTGAAAAGCGTTTTAAAGAAATCCTCGAAACCAGTAAATAAAATAAAGAGGAAATATTATGGAATTCTTGAATTCAATCACTGAAGCGAATATTTTGAATAAGAATATTTTTGGCACAAGCAAATATACTGCGAGGGATTTTGCAAATATCTTCTTTGCCTACTTGTGTGCTATTAGGATATTGAAATCGGAATTTTATGGCGCATCAGCCATCGCTGACTATTTGGGTGGCAGTAGATTGCAGGCCGATGGATCTTTAAAGGGTAATGACTTGGACGTTTTAATCAATTTACTTTTTAGTGATAGAGCGGCTGAACAAGTAAAATTTAAAGACCCTGAAGAGAGTAAACATTTTATTCAGTCTTTGACCTTCAATATGCCAACTCTTCGTACATTCGTTAACCAGGCTATCAAGGGCCAGCAAAATGTTGAATTTGATCGCAGATTTTTATTATACGCAGAAAATCAATTGAAGGTCAGTGATACTACTTTAAAATCTATCCGCCGTCTGTGTGGTGAGTGGGAATTTGAATCAGAAACTGATAAGGTTTTAGTTTTTACACGATTAATACAAAGCTTTCGTTCTTATGTTGGTAAGGCAGATATATTGCCAATATTAGAAACGGTGGCTAAAAAGGCAAAATTGGAAGATCCTGATTTGGACAATAATAAAGATGCTTATAAGACATCAAGAGGCCCAGGGAGACCAAAGAAAAATGAAAATAAATGAAATTATACAGGAAAATGCGTCTGCCGGCGCGACGGCATCTGGTGCTATTGCCTCGGTGGCAATGCCGCTTGGCTCGGGCGAAGTGATAAGACGCTCAGTTTATGGTGAAAATCCGCCAAAACCTAAAAAGAAAAAGGGTAAAAAGTAATTCTTATCACTAAAATCATAAATAATAAGAAGAAATCACTAAAACATATCCTGCAGGATTGGATTTCTAATAGTTAATATAAACAGGAGATACTCCAAAATGACAACTAAAGTAAACGGTCAAGTAGCTGGCGCTGAATTTGTTGGCGGTGACAATCAGTTTTTCACAGTAACCGCAACTTTCAGCGGCGCTAACTCAGCTTTAACTCTAAAAGAAGGCGTACCAACAACTGGTTTTGATGGTAGCGTTGGCGGAACTTTTGACGTCGATGTTAACAAGACTCTTTTCGACGTTCTTGTTGAAACTATCGAAATGTTTGAAACCCCAATCATCTTGGGCGCATTGGCACCAGGTGACCTAAGTTTCCGCTTTGCTACCAATCGTGTAGCTGGCTTCAAGGAAGCAAAAGATACTGGTGATACAAAGCAAGCAGTTTTGTCTGATGCTTTGGAAGCAGCTATTGTAAAGGCAGCAAGTATTGATGCTGGTACTATTTCAGTTGCTGTAACTGCCGCAGAAACTATCTAATTTTTAATTAGAGTTTTAGAAAAAGAATACGGCCCCGGAGGACAAAATCCTCCGGGGTTTTTCTATCACCTATAAGATCTGACTAAATAGTTGGTAAATTTACACGTAGGATAAATTCATGGCCAAGATAAGTCTATTTGATATTTTCACCGGTTCCTCAACAACAAAATGGCTCGAAGCCGATACTGGTGTAAGTCTGGAATACAGTGAGGATCGACATTCTGTCATTATCGGCTTAACTGGAACAGGCCCTGGTGGCACTATCGATATTGGACTTGATCCTGACCCTACGCTTGGTGGCGATTTAAATTTAAATGGATATAGCATCATATCCAATGCTGGGCAGGATATAATAATACAACCCGGTATTGGTGGTCATTTAATTTTAAATGGGCTACAATTTCCAGATAATGATGGCGATGCTGGTGATTTATTAGGTACTGATGGTAATGGTCATTTAGTTTGGTATAAAGTCCCAGGAATATCTAATTCTCAAGCCGGTCTTACCTATTATGTTGATCAATCAGTTGCCACAACTGGTGATGGATCAAAAGAGGCGCCATTTAAAACAATTAATGAAGCAAACATCGTAGTTGATGATGGCGATACTATTGTCATTTACGCAGGCACGTATTCTGAGGACTTGACAGTATCCAAGTCGATAACTTTTCTAGCTATTGACGATGCTGACGTTACTATTTTTGGTAAAATGACTACTGCTTTAAATACTTCGGTTAAAGCAACTGGTATCAAGTTTGAAAACAACGTTGATGAAATTTTAATCAATAACGGAACAGTAACCATTGATTCTGGATCATTAACTCGTGAAGATCAAAATGGTGTGACTGGTATTGGCTTGTTGATTTTAAAGAATACTTTGATTAAAACTCATATTTCTGCAAATGGTCCTGCGGAACTATACAATACTGATTCGGATGGTGGATTGGTTTCAACTTACACTTCGTTAATTATACATTCAGCAATTAAGGCCCCAATGATTGATCACGTTGGTGGTGATGTTGAAATACGCAATGCGCCAACTTTTGATTATGATGATGACAATTCCACAATTGGCACCAACAATAGTATTAGATCAACTTCTGATACTGGTTTGTTGTTAATTGACAATGTTTCATTCAAGCAAGTGACTGGATGGAGTTATATTAACAAAACTGGAGATTGTGATTGGGTCATTAATAATGTGGGCAGAGATGCTCAAGCTGACGTACTAATGGGATCACGAGCATATTTTGTCACTGAAGCATCTGATCTTTCATCATTCTACAATCCAACGAATTATAATATACCTAATAATCCACTTGAAAAGCGTGATGTTCGTGAAGCATCCATAACATCACATTTAGTTGGAATTGATGCAGTATTGGGGCAGGCGGTCTCATCATTGGATAATGTAATATGGGTTGCCGAAAATGGTAGTAACTCGAACACTGGATCCTACAATAGACCATATCAAACTTTGGAATATGCAGTCACGCAGGCACAAGCTGATCAAACAATTATAGTAGCATCTGGATCATATGACGGTGAAAACGTTATTGTTGATAAAGATTTGAAGATCATAGGCTTTGCTGATGCAACCTTTACTGATTCGGAAATTCAAATAACCAACGGGGCGATGTTAATTACTGACCATATCAATGTATATTCATCAACTTCAGCTTTTATGGTCAACAATGGCTCGTTTAAATTATACAATTCAAACTTCATATCTCCCGATTCAGCAATTAATATTCTTGAATTATCTGCTGATAGTGAAATTATTGACAGTAACTGGGCAGCAAATCTTTACAATTCAGACACATCAGGGCACAAGTTAGTAATACGTGGAATCAATTCACCACAAGCTAATTTCATAATTGATGGGGTTGGATCAAAAACCTATATACGTGATAGTGCGGTTGTTGGACATATTGAGCATAGTGCAGGCTATTTGTCAGTAGTCAATGTTGGGCAAATTGATGCGGATGGTTCAGGAGAATCCATCACTGATACCGCTGATAATAGTGGAAACAATTTCCTATACTTGAACCTTGTTTCTACAAAGCAAGATGATGGTACTTATGGTAAGATTGAAAAAACTGGTGACAGTCCTTATCAACTTGGTATAAATGATATAGGATCAAACAATACCTTAAATGGAACTGGTGATTTAGATTCAATTTCAAGTGATCAAGTTCACGTAGAATATATTGCTTCTTCATATTCATCCACATCAGTGTTGACTGATCATATTGAAAAAATTGATGAGCTATTAGGTCAAGCGATAATTCGACCTTCGCGTTTATACTATGTTGACAATGTTGATGAATTAAATGACATCTATATGGGCATTACTGAAAGCACTTTTGGATATGATTCGTCAATTTACATTACTCCGGGAGCGATTGCACAATTCATACTTCACGATAATTTCGAATTCAAGCCAGGAATTAATTTAATTGGTACTGGGGCTTCGGAAAATGTTATAGTTCAAATGCCTACTACCATACCAAATTTGATTATGGAAAGTGCATCATCTGGAATGGTTCACGAAACACTTTGGAGAGATATTAAACTAAATTCTCCAACTATTGTTAATTTAACTTTGGCTGATGATGAAGTTCATTTCGAGAATATGACTATTAACGGTGATATTACAGTTAATAGTGGTAAAATGATTATAAGAAATTCGAAAATCAATGGTGTGATAACTATAGCTGGCGGATCATTAGAATTATGGTCCTGTGAGCTACTTGAGAACGTCGTCATTGGTTCTGGATCACTTTATATTAATGGTGTAAAACAATATATTGACAATTCGTCAGCATCATTTAATATAAGTGGTGGTAATGTAATAATTCACAATATTGATGCTGCAAACACGCAAAATTCTATTTTTAGAATTACTGGTGGCAAAACAATAGTTACTACATTAATCACTAATTCGTCTACTTACAATACGGTTATTAATCAAGATGTAGGCGGAAGTTTATATCTTGGCACAAATAATATTGTGGCTGAAAATAAGACAGTAAGTGGGACAGTTTTGAATTTAGGATTTGGTTTATGATATGTGATGGTGATTTGGGTCCTGGTCAGAACATTGTTTTCTTTCTGGTTACAACTGGACTTGATGTTTTACCATCAAATGGCACAATTGGATCAGAGAATTATGAATACTTGAAAACAATTATATCCGAAAGTGCTGAAATATTATATGAGGCACCAGCCTTACGACAAATACCAAATGTTAGCTTTTCAAGGTATCTTGATGCTTATGATGATTCTCCCAGAACATTATACCAAGCTTTATTTGGCGTCGCTCGTTATAGCAATCCTTGGAACAGAACTAGCTTAACGCAGGCCATAGAAAATTCCACATTATTCCCAAAATTGATGCCCGATGAGGGTCAATATTCATTAAATCCTTATGAATTTTACGACAAGGGATTTGCCCTATATCAATGCGTTGAAATAGCACCATCCGTATTGGGATGGTTGCCTATGAACGATTTCAAAATTACTGAAAAGATGCCAGGAATAAACGACGGCTTTAGTAAATCCGTATGGGGCGTACTTCAAAATAACCAAATGGAAATTTACGTTAAAAATGCCTTTTCGTGGACTGCTTTGGAAGAATATGTTTCATTGCAGAATTCATCCATAGTGGTGTCAAAAAATGAACCAAGCAAGTCCTTAAACAAATTTTGGTTTAAAGTAGATGATGTGACAGTTTATGAATATACTGATAATCATTGGGCGATGGGTGAAACTGCATCATTTCAGACCGCTTTGACTGGCGGATCTGCCGATAATGATAAGATTTTTAGATATAATGATTCGTGTTTTATTTTATACAATTACGTAGGTGGTAAATATAAAAAGAATTATTTAAGTCAGTATATTAATAGAGATAAAAATTTAAATTCGACGTTTAGAAGTAATTCAGTTGAAAATTTTATTATTGAAGATGATTGTATAGCGTTATTGGGCGGTATAGTTTCACATTTGTTTGATGAGGATACATCGATGCTTAAAGTTTATCACGACGGGGTTTTCGTTGGAGAATATGTTGGATTAGATTTTAAGAACGTCGATGTAGCAGAAAGTGTTACATTGCCAAATGTAGCTGAAATTACTCATATACCACCAACGAATAATAACCTGACACTTACTAATATTGTATTATCAGTTTCATCCGATAATCAAACGGTTTTTTCTGTACCTAATGATATGAAAGAACTTGTTGAAATTGATGTAAATGGTGTTGCTTCAACTGCCTTTACTTTCGATATGACTTCCCATACGTTGACCTTTAATCCTGTTCTGGCAGGCTATCAGCTTGATCAATATGATGAGCTAGTAGTGACATATTTCTATTAATACTGAGAAATTAATTACCCAGATAAAATAAGTAATAGATGAACATTTAATGAAAGGCGTGCGGGTGCGTGAGTTTAGTTAGAATTAAACAGATTAGTAATCAATCAGCAGCCCCAGGGTCAATGATCGCCTATGACGGCGTTAAAAACGTTTGGCAAAAGATCCGCCATAGTCAAACTATCAATTTGTCAGATCTTGATATTAATGGCAATGTCATAATTGAGCACGATTTAGGACAAAAATACGTCCAATTTTCTTTATACGACGAGAACGATCGGATGGTTATGCCTGATGAAGTTTTTTTAGTAAATTCTAATACCTTAACTTTGAGCTTGCGATCTTTTGGTGATTCTGTTATAAATTGGCATTTGGTGGTAAGTTAAAAGAAAGGTATCCTTAACGGATAACATAAAAATGAAATCTAAATTGCTCACTCGGGATGAATTCCGAGAAGGAACATTCGCACGTGATAATTATAAATGTGTCTTTTGTGGTAAAGATGCGAAGGATGCTCATCACATTATAGAACGTCGACTTTTTGATAATGGCGGCTATTTTCTCGATAATGGCGCAAGTGTCTGTGAAGAACATCATATTATGTGTGAAACGACAGAATTCACTTTAGAAGAAGTTCGGGCTGCTTGTGGGATTAAAAATAAAATAATTCCTGATCATCTTTATCCAGATTATGAATATGATAAATGGGGAAATTTGATTATGGAAGACGGTCGCCGAACTATGGGCGAGCTTTTCCACGACCCAAGTGTTCAAAAAATATTAGCCAAAGGTGGAATGCTTGAACAATTCACCAATTATGTAAAATATCCTAGGACCTACCATTTACCGTGGAGTGGGTGTATTGGCAAAGATGATAGAGTATTGAAAGACTATTCATCGTTCACTGGCCGCCGGGTAATAGTTACTATTAAAATGGACGGATCAAATGTAACTATGTATAATGATTATATCCACGGTAGGTCCTTCAATGAAAGAACACATCCAATTAGTGGCAGAGTGAAGGCCTTGTGGTCACAGTTTCAAGCGAATATTCCAGATGGATGGCGGGTCTGTGGTGAAGATCTATATAGCACACATTCTATTCATTATGACAAATTGGATAGTTACTTGTATGGATATTCTATTTGGACTGATAAAAATATTTGCCTTTCCTGGGATGAAACACTTGAATATTTTCAATTGCTTGATCTGACACCTGTTGAGGTTGTTTATGATGGTCTATGGGATCAGGATAAAATACAAAAAGCAATTCAGGAAATTGATTTTGAAAAACACGAAGGTGCTGTGATTAGACCAGCTGATAGTTTTTCACTATTTGAATTTAAAACCTGTATGGCAAAATACGTTCGTCCGGATCACGATAAAACAGTAATTCACAATTTGGCAAGCAAGAAGTTACCTCATAACTTAATGAAATAAGCATCTCAAATAAATATCCTTGAAGAACGTTTTTCTCTTTCTTGCGAGGTTTTCATATGAGATATGGTAATTTATTAATTGAAGGTATAGTTACTACACACAGTAGTTCAACTGATGCAGTAAATGCAGATACCTTGGCATTCGAGCTTGGCTCTGCTGATACCGGCAATGCGGACGGTGGTAGTTTAACATTTAAACCAGGTGCAGGCGTCGGCACTGGCGTTGACGGTATGGTTTCCATACTACCAACAACAAATGGTGCATCTGTTTTTGCATTTTATGATGATGCTGGTACGGAATTTGCCGGCTTCAAAGCTGCTTCCACAATGGCTGGCAGTGTTACTTGGACTCTTCCAGCAGCTGACGGTTCAAGCAACCAAGTTTTGACTACTGATGGTTCAGGTGCTCTTTCCTGGGTAACTGTTCCTTTAACTGGCTATGTAAACGTTGCTGGTGATACTGGCACGGCACAGGCTGATATCACAAACGACACCCTAACTTTTGCTGGTGGTGTTGGTATTACTACGGTCGCTTCAGATGTTGCTGACAATGATTTGTTGACAATTTCTTTCTCAAATCACAGTATGACAGAAAAGACTGCTCCAGTCTTAGCTGATCAAATTGTTATTTTTGATAGTGAAGACAGTTCAGCACCAGCTTACACCACTTTCACCGATGCATTCACCACACTTAACGTTGTTTATGGTGTTACTGCTGACGGCTTTGTGGTTCGTACTGCTGACGATACATATGCTTCACGCACAATCACAGCTTCAACCGCTGCTGGTGAAGAAGGTCTGACAGTTACTAATGGTGACGGTGTTGCTGGTGACCCAACTGTCGCTCTTGATATTGCTGGTTTGACTGCTGGATCAGTTGGTGCATCAACTACAATCCCAAGCTATGACGGTACTAATAACGTTACAGTTACACCAGCACAAATTGTTGCTTCACGTATGGTTCGTGGCACGTTTGTTGATGGTGATTTGACAACTGGTACACTTGCAATTGCGCATAGTTTGAATGTTGCTTCAGTACTCATTCAAATTTATGACGAAGCAAATCAGCAAATTCTTCCAGATACTATTACATTGACCGATGCAAACACAACTACAGTAGATTTGTCCTCATACGGTACAATTGCAGGTACTTGGTCTTACATAATTTTTGGCTAAATTTTAGCTAACAAATAACCATAAATAGTGGCAGGTGCGAACTTGCCACTATTTTTATGTCGGGCGTAAACAAATATGAAGATTGGTAATATAAAACAACAGGGTGATATCTCTACCAGAAATGGAAGTGATTCATCTAATCCTGAAAGTCCAAATGGTGAATCTTTTAATATCACAACCGGGTCGTCTACAACCGATAGCGGCGGATCAATCAATTTAATAGTAGGGTCAGGATCATCTGGAATATATGACGGTTCAATCAATCTAAAAAGCGTCGGATCATCCACTCCTGCCAGAATGCGTTTTTATGATACTGATGAATCTAATTTTATTTCTTTTGCTGCTCCAGATACTATCACATCAAATATACAATTAACTTGGCCATCTTCCCCTGGATCAACTGGTCAATTTTTATATCTTTTAAGTGCTGGAACCTTTGGCTGGTCATCAGCTGTCACATCTATTGCGGCTTCACAACCGGCCGCAGGTTTAACTATTAGCGGTTCTCCTATCATTTCATCAGGTACTTTAACATTTGCGTTAGCAAATGATTTGGCTGCTTTAGAAGGGTTGAGTGGTACAGGTTTAGCCAGAAGGACAGGAACTGATACTTGGACCCTTGACACAAATACATATTTGACATCAAGCACTGGCGTGACTACATTCAGTGGCGGAACTACTGGGCTAACTCCTACCTCAGCAACATCAGGAATAATAACTCTTGGCGGGACATTAAATGTGGCGAATGGTGGTACTGGAAGATCATCCGTCACAGCTAACAACCTTTTGGTTGGCAATGGCACTAATGCATTAAACTTGATTGCCCCTTCTGGCACCAATACTAAATTGAGATGGAGTGGTTCTGCTTATTCTTGGTCAGCTGATACACTTTCAAGTTTGACTGACACAAATATTTCATCACCATCATCAAACCAGCTATTAACTTGGAATGGTAGTGCTTGGGTGAATCAAACTTGGGCAAGTGCCGCGACATCATATTCTACTACGATTAGTTCTTGGACATTGGTTTCTGGTAATTTATATTCAGCAGTGGTAGCCCATAATTTGAATACTAGAAATGTTGGAGTTACATTGTATGACACGGCTAATAATACGATTATATTTCCAGATAAGATTGTATTGACGTCAGCAAATTCACTTACAATCACTGTTACTGGAAATACTCATACCATTAATGTTACCGTTTTGGCAAATGGGCAAACGATGGCCCCTTCAGCAAACGTAGTAGGAATCCAATCAAATGGCGTTGACATTGGAGGCACATACAATTCTATTAACTTTGCAGGAACTAATGTTTCAGCAGTAAATTCAGGTAGCAATCTTGCTACGGTTACTATCAATACTACTACATCATATAGAAATGCTTTTTCAGCTGCATCGTTTGAAAGTCCGAATAATTCAGATTGGCCAGTAAATTTGCTTGCTCCAGTTATTAATGATCCATCAAGAAATTCTCTATTAGTTAGGTCGTTCGCCACCGGATCTGAGAATGGTGTTGGTTTTTATTCAACTATACCAACTGGTTCAACGACTATAGCATTTCATATTAAAGGTCGCGCTGCAACTGCCCCTGGATCACCATCTACAGTTGTTTTGCGATTATATTCAAGAGCTATACCTAATAACGCAGCCGTCGGGTCTTGGTCTGCGGCCACGACATTAACTACGTTGACCATACCGACGAATGCGTTTTATCAATATACCACAGTGTCAGTTTCATTAGCATCATTGGGACTGACTGCTGGTACTTTTTATGAGTTTGAGTTGACTCGAAATGGTGGTACACTTTCATCAAGTGCTTGGTATTTGGCAGAATTGATAACGGAGATAAGCTAATGGCGGTTCAATGCTCAGCAGGCGGCACATATCTTTCTTCCTATCCGGCGTCTAATATGCCTTCAACAGCTAGTGCCTTGACTCTTATGGGATGGGTTAATTTTAATGGATGGGGTTCGACCACAACATCATCAATGATTGGCATATATGATGGGTCAGCCACAGCATCGACATCACCTACTAGTGGCGTTCAGCTCGGTGCTCGAAATGTTGCCGGCCAATTTTATGCTTGGACTTGGGGTGGTATAACATTGGTAAATACCACTGCCGGTTCGCCAACGTTATCAAATGGTAGCTGGATACACGTAGCTTATACTTGCACAGCCATTTCCGGAGGATCGCAGACTCATTCTTTATATATTAATGGATCGTTGGCAGGCACGTCTACTAATTCAAATCAGACGGCAGCAAATACTACGCAAATTTATCTAAATGGATATCCACAAACATCTGGCGGTACGAATGAGTCAAGTACGTGTATGATTGATGGTGTGGCATTGTATAATCGAATTTTATCAGCTGACGAAATATTAACAATTTACAATTTAAAAGGGTTAAGGGATGGTATCGTGGCAGGCTTAGTATCGCGTTATGCTTTCCTGGAAGCCGGCTCGGGATCAATATCAAATTGCATTGATTATACTAGAAATGCTAATATGATTTCTGGATCCGGTACTGCATTAACTTACACTACTGGCATATGTTATAATAACAGTAGACCAAGAATTACGAGTTAAAGGAACAATAAGTAATGTCAACACCAATTTACGGATCACATTCGTTTACTAATACGCCAGATGTCAACGGAACTTTAGTGATGTTGAATGGTGGAGGTAACGATAAAATGACATCTGGCCTATATTCATCCATTCCGTCGTTTGGTAATACCGGCCACCTTTATATTGCAACCGATCAAAATATAATTTATCGAGATACTGGCACCGCTTGGGTACCTTTAACAAGTGCATTTTCGATTAAAAATTTTTATTCAGGTAGTATCGGTATCTTAACTGGTGGATCAACGATTGACGCATCTACCACGGTTACTATATCTCAAGGCAGTCAGATAATGTCTCAATCAATAACACCAACATCAACTTCATCGAATATAATTATCAATTATTCTGCACCAGTTGGCGTATCAACGTTAGGTCGTGGTACTGTTATAGCGCTCTTTGCTGGTAACACTTTCTTGACTGCCACTGAGGCTTGGTTTCCATCAGTTTCTGGTTTTCTATCATCATCTGATGTTAATGGTGCTAGACAGGCTTCTATTCATTTTGTTCATCAGCCAGGAACTACTTCATCGATTACTTATTCAATGAGAATTGGCATTACAGCTGGATCTGGTACTTGGTACTTGGGTCGAGGAAGCGACGGCGCGCACGACTTTGGTGGAAATAATAATACTACCTGGAGTATTACTGAAATTTAATAAGGATTTATAAAATGATTCAAAAAAATTATATGAATTTATTATCTGAAAAATATCCTGGAGTAATTTGCATTAGTCCTGATCCGTCAGATTATTCGTCAATTATATGGGAGAGTGGTGATCCACTGCCTTCTCAATCTCAGCTAGATTCGGATTGGGCAGATCTGGTTGTGCGTGAAAAACAAAAAGAAATAAACAACTATCGAGATGTTTTTTTAGATGATGGTGGTTTTTATTTTCAAGGAAACGTATATGACTGTGACACATTAGCAAAGGCTAACATCACCGGTGCAGTGACGTCTGTATTAGTTGGAACAACGTTGCCAGCTGATTTTTCCTGGAGGACTTTGGATAACCAAAACATACTAATGGATGGTTCAACTCTTTCGGCATTCGGTGTATCAATGGGCGCATATGTATCTATGGTTTTTGCCTGGTCGTGGGTATTAAAAACCCGAATCGATTCTCTCAGCGATGTTAATGCTATCAATAATTTCAATCCAGCCAATTATTGGCCTAATAATAATTTCGATGGTTCAGGGCCAGGGGGTATTTCTACTGAACAGTCGATTCAGGCGGCTCAAATATCTTTAGATACTGATTATCCATTATAATATGAGTCATAGAAAATTTCCATTACCTTGTCATTTTAATGACATACGACCTGGAATATGTAGATGGTGTAATAAGCCAATAACTAAAAAATTGAAAAATGGTAAACTGACTAAATCAACTTGGCATAAAGAATGTGTTCAAATATATAAATTTTATTTCTGGCCTTCATATACTAGGAAAATAGTTTGGAGACGAGATAAAGGTAAATGTGCGAAATGTCATACTATTTGTGACAAAAAAGGCCCTAATGGATGGGATCTGGACCACATTGTTCCATTATATCAAGCAAGCGGGCAAACGTGGGCTTGGGATTTGGAGAATTTACAGACTTTATGTAAGCCTTGTCATAAACAAAAAACTGCATTGGAAGCAACAGAACGATCAGAAGCTCGCAAACGTAAAAAGCAATAAATATTTTTACAAAAGTAATATTTGATTGCTTTTTATAGCAAGGGACTTGATATGACAAACGTTATTTTCCGTTTTTTAAAACCGAATTCATTTGTTGGCCGTTTAATATCGTGGAGATTGGGTGAACCTTGGAGCCACGTTTGCATAATAATTGATGATGCTGCATATTCAGCCCAAATTCCGTGGACTGTTATGCTCCCACTATCTGATAAATCAGTTGCTGTCCCGCCAAGAAGAGCATTTGATTTACAGCTAACTTTACATCATTCTGACATTGAAAAATTGAAAGCTTGGTGTGAAAGTAAAGTTGGCTCACCGTATGATTTTTTAAGTATCATTGGATGGTTTTTTGGTTGGTCCTGGCTTCAAAATAAAAGAAATTCTTACTGTTTTGAGTACTGTTTCCAAGCATTGGTATATATGGGATGGATCAAAGAAGAAGATAAATTAATCAAAGGTAATAAGTTGATAGAAGATATTGAATCTGTTATAGAAATGTTAGAGATAACCTTTCCTTGCGAAGTCCATATCTGTAAATACAATTGATATACAAAAACATACCTAGTAAGGAGATATTAAAATGATACCAGATTTAATTACGGTTTTGACCTATTACCATCCTGGAATTAATGCCACTAATGGTGGTGATTTGTACGATTATAATGATATTGTATGGGATGATCCGCAACAGGCAATACCTGAAAATCAACTGTTGAGTGAACAAGTTACATTGACAAAAATCTATAAAAAGAGAGAACTTGACAATTTTACTATAGGAATACTAGAGACGCAAGGAATGTGGTATCAAAGTCACCACTTTGATGTGTCTATATACAAAAGATCAATTTATAGCCAGGTCGCTACTTCGCTTTTAGCAAATGGTAGTTTGAGTAATTTTAGCGGATGCTTTGATACTGAATATAACTTTATTGCTATGGATTATACGCAATTTATAGCGTTTAATAATGTTATGGCTGATTATATCAGCGGTGTATGCACTTGGCAGGTAAACCAATATATTGCTATCGATGCCCTTACTGATTCAAATTCAGTAGACGCTTATGATTATATGTCTTCATTGCCATCAAACGATACAGACGGTACGGCTCCAAATTAATGTCTAATGACCAAAACAAGCAGAAATTTGAAATTTTAGGTGAATTGACTGCGGTAGTTGCCCACGAGTTGAAAAACCCGTTGGGCACTATTCGCAATTCACTATTCCTAATGCAAAATCGATTAAATGAAGAATACGTTGTTGATGAAAAAATTGATGAGATTTTATCAAGAATTTTTAGAAATATAGATCGATGCAATAACATAGTAAATGATTTGCTTGATTTTACTCGACATACTAAATTGATTAAGCGACGAATTAATATAAGTCAATTAATTGATAAAGTGCTCGAGGATTTAGTTAAGCCCTCATCAATACAAATTAACAATGATGTCTCCCCCAATCTCCATTTAAATATCGATCCTGATCGTATGCATAGAGTATTTTTAAATATTCTTAAAAATTCAATTGAAGCAATAATGGATCCAGAAGTCGGCAAAGGTGCTGGATACGTTAATATTACTTCATCAATTACTGATCAACATACTATAATTTCTATCTATGACAATGGTCCAGGAATTGACACTTCGTCATCTGAGCAACTATTTGAACCGTTAATTTCTACCAAATCATTTGGTATAGGATTGGGATTATCAATTGTCCAAGACATAATGAAAAAACACAACGGCTGCGCCACATTAAGCGGTGAACTTGATAAGTATGCTCAAGTAGATCTAAAATTCAACAAAAAAATGTAAATTACCTTTAGAACAACATTATAATAAATACTCGTGAAGTAAGTTTGAATGGGTATTGAAATGAATCCAGTTAAATTGTTGATTGTAGAAGACGATAAGGATTTTTCCGATTCCTTGGTCGGTATCGCATCTATGATGAAAGTGGAAATTCAAACAGCATTCAATCTGAAATCAGCAATAACCAAGCTTCACGAATTTAGTCCTGATATTATCATTTTAGATTTGAAATTAGGACGAGATAATGGCTTGGATTTGTTTGAAAGTATTAATTTGATTAATCGGCCCATATTGACATTGATATTGACTGCTTATGCAACAAAGGAAAATGCAATAACGGCTTTGAAAGAGGGTGCATTTGATTACATTGAGAAAAGTTTATCTCCTGATGAAATATTAAAAGCGCTTCAAGAAGCACACGAACGCATAAGATTAGAAATGCTTGTGTTCACTCAACAGAATAAGTTGGAAGATTTAGTTAAAGAACGAACACAAGAATTGGAAGAAAGTCAAGAGATGTATCAAAGCTTAGCAAAAGCATCTCCGATTGGGCTTTTAAAAATTGATAATAATGGTAATTGTGTTTATGTGAATGAGATGCTTATAGGAATGTTAGGTTGGTTGGAAAGAGATTTTTATCGAAAAGGATGGTTGGAGTTTATAGACCAATCACAGCGTGAAGAGTTTAAAATAAATTTACAAAATTTTTTAATCAGTGGTGAAAGAAGATATTCAGAAGAAGTATTATTTGACTGCGAAGATGGAAATGCGATGTATATTCTTTTAGATATTACTCGCATTAATGGTGGCGGCAAAGGCTATGTGGTATCAGCAACCAACATAAGCGCCCAAAAAATGTTATTGCCAAAATTGCTGGGTATAACAAACAACTTACCAGGATAAAAATATGGCATCGTTAGACATTATCATACCAATAGCAATAGTGGCGATTGTGTTTTCAGGTTTTATGATTCGTTTGTTTCGAAATAACTGGAAGAAGCCATTTTCATTGCTTTCAGACCGAGTTCAAGTTTTAGAGACCAAACAAAAAACATCTGAAGCTAACTGTGAAAATATGACAGCAGGATTTAATAAAGACATACAGAAAGTATGTGATGATATTGCCAAGCTTCGAGCTGAAATGATGGAAAATTTGAAGGCTCTCGAGAAAGAATACAAGGAAGCACTTGATGATCGTGAAGATCGCATTGCTGAAAGAATCAGTGAACAATCGCGAAGAATTGAAAAGCTCGATGACCATTTGCGTGAAGTTTCAAAAGAGCTAATACAGGTAGCTAGATTCTGGAATGATCCGCAACATTATAGGATTCAAAAATGAAAGTTTCAAATTTAAAAAACTTAAAGCCTGCAAAACTTCGTCCTATATGGAAAGTGATCGACGGTGAGCAAATTAAGTTGTATAAATGTATGTCAGGTCCTAACAAAGGAAGCATTATAAATAATCCACAAGATTATTTTAAAACAGACACTATGGAGATTGATGATGAGAACGCTTAGAGAATATTTAGAACGCAATAATTATAGTATTGTGAAATCTTTGGCTGAGATGTTATCAATCAGTCCTGAAGAAGCTACTGATTTTTATAAATCAATATCATCCTTTGATGAGGGTAAAGTTGTAGCTGCTTTGAAAGATGGTGCCGATGCCGAGGATGTTAATTTTGTTAAAAATCTGTTCCAAGAATATCAAAGTGTTGACGAATCTGTTGAAGAAAAAAAGCCAAGATTTACTATTGAAACTGGGTCTAATGGCCAATATGAAATTTGGGATAATAAACAAAATAAAATAGTTGATACTGCTCACTCTGGTCACGAAGCTCATAATTTACTTTATTGGCACAAGCAAGAAGCTAAAAAAGAAGTTGATGAAGCTAAAGATTCTAAACCAAATCTAAGCCAATTGGCTGGTAAAGCAAAAGCTGGTGGGTATGATCCAGCACGTGAACTATCAAAAGGGCAGTTCCAACATCGCATCGTCCAAGACAAAAAGAAAAAAAATGATCGAAAAGACTCTAAAGCACAACTAAAGCGTGGTATGTTTGAGAATACAGTGGTCCCTGTTTTAATTAATGATGAAGATGGTTATAAATTTAAAATCGTAGAATCATCTTTAATTGCAGAAATGAAAAACGTTGAAGCACTGTTTGAGTCTTCTATAGTTATATCACCGGTTGGCGGTTTAACTGCAATACCAGGTGTTGGTATGAATGGCTTAAGAAAAATGTCAGGCCTATCGCCAATCGAATCAGAAGCTCAACAGGATGAAATTACTGAACTAGAATCTCCAGATCTAAATCAAATCTTGTCGATTATTGATTATATGGACGAGACTTCTAAAGCCTGTTTGATTAGTATGTTAACTAATCCTGAACAAACAACTGAACCACAAATTGATGCTGAGCAGCTTGCTATGGTTAAGACCGCATTGTGTGATTTTGGTAGTGCTTTGCAAAGCTGGATTGAAGGTGCAAACGGTGGACTAGATTTTCTATGCCCGTTAGTGGATGCTTTGTGGGTTAAATATAACGAGATCTAATATGAAATTGTACGAATTAATTTCAGGTGCCAAAATTGCTCTAAGTGAAGAAGAGCATCAAATTGTCGAAAAGATTAAAACAGGTGAGTCGCTCGATGAACGAGAAGACCATCTTGCGTTTTTTCTTATGGGCCGTGGTATTTTAGAACGTGATGGTGATAAGTATAGGGTAGTACAAAAACCAGACGTTTGGAGAGATTAAATGAACGGTCCAACACCAGAAGATATGGCGGAAATGCGCCGCATACAGAGTCTTCTTAACAATTTAGATGAAGAAGATTTTTATTCAAATACTCCCTCAACCCCAATCAATGAAAATTACAATGTTTCTGCGCCAGTAGCACCACCCCCAGCAATGGCTGGTGATGATGCTGATCAGATCCGTCGACATATTATGGCTATTAATAATTTAATGCCTGATATGATTGAAGAATCTAGGTCCAATGTAGAATTGCGTGAAGCTATTATTACTGAAAAGGTAAGTGATAATGCAATTCAAGTAGGAACTTGGAAGATCGAAAAAACTCTTGTTGAATCAGTTAATGGTAAAAAAGAACCAAATTATCATATTTCAAATGTTGTAACAAAGCAAAAACTTGAACCAGTGTTTGTGTATGAAGCTGCTCAAGCCATTCTTAAGATTTTAAATCAAGGTCATAATTTGCACGACAAGGAAATTGATGCTATAATGGAACTTGATGAAGAGTATCAACGTCTACGAGACAAAGCTCTGCAGGAAAAGGCAGTTTGGCAACGAGCCAAAAATAATAACATTGAGTGGAAGCAGCAACTATATGAAAGCAAATTCAATTCTTCGCAATATCAAGCACTTTATATTAAGGAAAGAATCAAAAACTACCTCCTCAAATGAGGATGTACCTGAATTTCTATTTTTAACTTTGGAAGAATTAAAAGAAAGTGCCAAAGCTGTAATTGATCATATTAATGATAAAGTTGATGATCTGCAAGCTAGAATTGTGGATATTAATGTAATTCATAATTATTTGCAGTATGATCAAGACTTAATGATAAAATACAGTGGTCAAATTGGTGAATTATTTGGTAAGGTAAATGCATTAACAAGAATTGTTGATGAGATGACTTTAAATGTTCACGATGTGATAAGTGAGGGATATGATCATTATCCCTCAGAAGTGGTCGCGTCTTTTGTTATGTTGTGGGATATGCAATCCTCGAGTTCATTAGATGAGATTGAAGAACATATTGAACAATTAGAACGTTATATTGAATATTTCAAAGCAATTAATGAAAATTCTGGACTTGAAGTGGAATATTTGTCGAATCCAACTGTTCATTAAATTTGTATTTTAAGAAGCCATATTTAATAAATATCAGGTGAATTCACTTACTTTGGGCTCAATGTATGAATCTTGATGATATAAATTTTTCAGACAAGCATTATTCTATGCTTAAGAAAGATCTGAAAGAGTCATATTTCGTTGATATGACATTTTTCGAATCGTTACCTATCCCATTACTAGAAAAATTATTAATTAGAACTGGTGAAATGCGTTCGAAAATATTTCTCGAATCATTAGTTATTGGTAATATCTCATCGCCAATATCTTTGTTAAATGAAGCACTTAGAGTATATTTGAAAGAAATTTACCCACAAAAAAAGGTAAAGTTTAAAGAAGATTTGGAATATAAAATTGACCCAAATAACGGGGCTGCTATATCCGGGGATGGCACAAATAGACCGGATTTATATTGGAGGGAAGACCAATATAATTTAGAAAAAATGTTAACTCAACGATTGCAAAATCCAAATTCTACACCTGAAGATTATATTAAATTTGATCCAAGGGACGCAAATCCAATTGATGCCCCATCAAACGAAAATAATATTTACGTATCGGTATTGAACCCAGACAAGATCAATGGGTTAGATGGTGACGTATTAAAGATTTCAAATCCATCTGATCAAGAAAGTATCGCACCAGTTAATGCCGCTTCAAAGCCAGGCGCTATGCCAGTGCCTGCACCAGCAGAACAAGAAATTGAACCATCTGATACATCAATATACACTATTGGTGATGATCAAGAAGAAGAACAAGAAATATTAAATATCCCAGGAGTTAATATAAATTTTAACATTGGTAATTTAAAGGAAGGCGAAATGAGTAAGATTGAAAAAATGACTAAACTCACTGAAAGCGTTATGCTTGAAGAAGCCGAGCTACAACGAGCAGAAATCGTCTTAGCAACCAAAGATATTGTCTCAAGATTGCAAAAGCAAATTGAAGACATTTCAAGTATGGCCACTGATGACGTTTTGCCTCTTGTGGACGGAATGAAAGAAAACTTTGGTGCTCCAACAGCTAACGGGTTTGCACGTAAAGCTGAAGATGCACTACAAAAAGCATCAGATAGTGTGCAAGAATTGCGTGACTTATTTGACAGTTATGCTCGTGCTTTGGAAAAGCATATTGGTGACGGATCAACACCAAACGATTTATCACTTGACGATGAAGTCCCAGCGCCGATTGCCCCAATTGCACCAGATGGCGAAGAATCAGCTGAAGCAGAAGATTACGAAAAGAAGGATCCTGAAGAAGCTTTGATGGGAGAATCAATCGTTATTGGTGGTAAGACTGTTAAATTGGATGAATCACAGATGGCAGCAATTAAGTTTGCTAAAAAATACAATGAATCACCAATGCCAATGTATCTTTTAAGTGAATCAGAAAAGAAGCAGTTAAAGATTGCTGCTAAAATTTTAAAAGGTGGCAAGTAATGAGACTATTTGAGTTTGACGAACAACAAGGCCAAGAACAAGAAATTGAGACGCCGTTGTCATCTGACGTTGAGTCGCTCTTACTCAGACTTGATGCTAGTCAGATTAAACAGATTAAAATTGATAGATTTATTGACGAATTAAACAATATGTCTAACAATATGATTGATAAAGATAATACTGAAGAAGTCAATAATATTAAACAGTTAATTTCAAATACTGGAAAAGCAGATATTAAGGGCGAATATGTAATTATGGATTATCAAGCGCCTGAAGGCCCGGGTGAAACTCACACCCAGAAAATTGCTATGAAAAATGTAAAAGATAATGTTTCCTGAGGATACTAAAATGGAATTTGAAAGACTTAAACGATTAGCAGGATTAACTGAAAGTGACACGTTAGGCGCAGAACTTAAAAAGGCTGAGCTTGAGCGCACTACTGAAAATGAGGAATCTCCAGATTTTAATGGTCTTTTATCAAGCAGTCTAAAAGATTCTGGTGGCGAAGGTTTTAGTTTTTTGAAATCTTTAAGAAAAAAACCAATTGATGAAGCTGGCGATGAGTGGTACGACGAAGCTGCTGAAGATGCACGTTGGCAATATGCCGTTGATCATTTTGACGAATATTTTGCTCCAGATTATATTAAGACTGAAAAAGGTGCAAATGAAATATTTCCAAAATTATTACAACATATGCACGATGGTATGGTAGATGCAAAGAAAGAAACTGAAACTTTAGAAGATTGGGTTTTAAATTTCCAATCCGGATGGGAAAGTTTTGAGGATGAGCTTTTGGGTGAAGCTGGTGGTATCCATTTCAACTTTGAATGGAATGACGGCCGAGACTATGAATATAGCTATAATGACGAATTAAAACTTGGCCCAGTTTATGAAAAAGCATATGCTTTGAACTTTGCTAAATGGGCACAATCCCATCAAGATGTGATCGAATCAATGGGATTTTCACCATTTCCTGATATTGATCCACAGCAGTTCGTAGCCCAAGTAACATCAAAAGTTTCAGAAAGTGAAACCGATCTCGGAAGTCATATAGTTTCTGAAAATATTGATAAAGATAAGCAAACGTTGTATAATAAAGTTATGGATATTAGTGCAAATTCTAATATTTTAGATAATGGTATTATGGTTGGATATGTAATTGAACAGCTTGGTATGCCATTAACTGAAAAGAATATTGCATTAATTGAATCAATAATTTATAAGAAATGAAATAATTAATGTTTATACGACAAAAATATGATTATCCTATATTAGAATCTGTGACTTATGACGATGGCCGCCGCCATTATTTAGAACCTGAAAATGGTAATAAATTACCAAGTGTTACTACTATCTTGTCAGCGATGACAGACAAATCAGCCATTGAGGCTTGGAAACAGCGCATCGGTGAAGAAGAAGCCCATCGTCAAGTCAAGCACGCCACTGATGTCGGTACCATAATGCACGGATATGTGGAAGACCACATTGCTGGCAAGCCTAGAGTAGAAAAATCCAATTTTATATATAAGCAAGCCCGAAAAATGGCAGATACTATCATTGGTAGGGGGTTGACTAAAGTAAATGAAGTATATGGATATGAAGTAAAGCTATTTTATCCATCACTTTATGCTGGCACGACTGATTTAGTTGGGGAATTTAATGGGACCCCTGCGATAATGGACCATAAAAATGCCAAAAAGATAAAGAAGCGTGAATGGATTGAAAGTTATTTCTTTCAGCTAGTAGCATATGCTATGGCTCATAATCATATGTTCAATACTGATATTCAATTTGGTGTAATCTTTATGGCATCGAGGGATGACGATTATAAAGAATTCTATCTCGAAGGCCGCGAATTTGAAGAATACACTGATCGATGGCTGGAGATGGTGCAAAAATTCTATAACCAAGCAGGACAATAAATATACAATATGGATAGGGATAAAGTGAGTTAAAACAAATGGCTGCGATTACACAAATCAGTAGAATACAACATAGAACAGGTTTGTATCGTGAACTTCCGTCTGCATTGAATGAAGCAGAATTAGGATGGGCTTTAGATTCTCGCCAGCTTTTTATCGGTAACGGTCCTATTCATCCGGGCAATACTGAAATCATTACCCAATATACACCGGCCAGCAGTTTCAACTATTCATACAAGAGTCCGATGGCATACCAGCAGTTGATGCAGAAAGGTGCTCCATTGGGCTTGGATTATTTTACTGCCAGCACTGGTTATGTGGAAGATGCCAATAATACGGATCTAGATCCGACGACATTTAACGCTACTATCCGAAGCTATCAAGAAAAATTTGATGAATTTGTTAGTGTTAAAGATTATAAAGCCGTCGGTGATTTTAATACTGACGACACTGGTGCTTTAATTAGAGCTACTAAGAACCTTTTCAGTGAAGAATTTGGTGAGGTTGGGTCATCGACGGCCGCAGTAAGACGAAATGTGGCGTTGTATTTACCAGCTGGCGTATATAGAATTAGACAAAATTTGGTTGGTTATCCAGGTATGACCTTGATTGGTGATCCAGGAAAAACGATAATTTATCTCGATGTTGAACTGTCAATTGATGACAATGACGATGCTGTTTTAATATCAGGTGACTCATATGGTCAAGTCGATTTTGATATGGGTACTGATTTTGGTGATGGAAACTTAACGCCTTCTGTAGTTGATTGTAATAAAATGTACTTTTATGGTATATCGTTCCAATCAAATCAAGTCAGTGATGTATCGAGTGTTAAAAAACGTCAGGTAGTGAGACTTAATAGACTCACTGATACTATTTTTGAAAAATGCACTTTTGATTTCGTTAGTGATAACAACTGGCAGACGGGTGATAGTATAATCGATGCTTCCAGCTCGGTCCTAATATCATCTTTTAATAATGCTACAGCGGAAGTTGGTAGAATTAAATTTATACAGTGTTCAACTTCAGGCGCTGCCCACGATTTTAATATTATTGATGGGGCGAATGATGTTATAATTGATCGCCACCAATTCAATGGTGGCTTATTGAATGTAAAAATCGGTACTGATGTAACATATGATTTTGACACCCAATACCGCCACACTGCATCATCTTATAAAATAAGCAATATTACCATTTCAAATTCAATTTTTAATAACTATACTGCTTATGCATTGGATGTATTCGGAAATGCTACATCAGTAATAAGTTTCCGCAATAGGTACAATAATACAACTGGAAAATCAATAAGGTTTGGCGCCTCAACTACATTTTGTAGTTCAATGTCTGATTGGTTTGCTAATCAGACATCGGCAGTATGTGGTACCGCAAACCCAAGAATAGATAATTTTTCTGCTACTACAACTATTCTTAATGCTCAAGATTTCACCGTAATATCCTTAGGTATTAAAGATTTGACTGTTTGTGGAGATTTAACTGTAATTGGTTCAGTCTTGTACAATCCAGCCTCGTCGACAAATTTGACCTTGGCTACTATTGCATATCCTAGTGCAACCGTGGCACAGCCAAATGCATATAAAGGCAACTCAGTAATTGTAAATTACGCTATGAGAATACCAAATGGTGGGACTAATATTTTAAGAACAGGAACTATTAAAATTATATATTTTGAAACTACGCCAAACAATGTAAGCGCTGCGAACATTAGTTTTTCAGACGATTTTGTTGAAATCGGTGGATCAGGTTCTGGCTTAGTTTTAACTGTAGTACCTGATAATTCAGCCCAAAACATTAAAATTAATGCAGTCTCTTCACTTGGGACACCGACTACCAAAACTATTATAAGTTCTATGATTATATAAAAAGAAAGGCAATTAATGTCTAGAGGAAAAGAATTACGTCTCCGTTCCTGGAGACAATTTAGAGATAGTATTGCTGATTTAGACACTGATCAGAAATTAGATTCTATCAATAAATTTTGGATGCTCTATCCATTTTCTAAAAGAACCGTTGATCCAGACAATCCGGAAAATTGGATGAATCCTTGGGATATGGTTTATCACGATGAAATTTGTGAATATTCAAGAGGCATTATGATGCATCAAACGGCATTAATGATGATTGATGGTATTGACGATTCATATCTAGTATATGCTATTGATTCAGAAAAACAACGCGATGTAATGATTGCGGTGATCAATGGCAAGGCATTGAACTACGGAATGGATATTGTAGACTTTGATGAAGTTCTACCATCATTGAATATTCAAAACAAATTCAAATCAAATAAAAAAGGTTCATATACAATCTTATAATATAGACTTTTCTGCGATTTTTAATTAAATTTGTAGAAAATATCGGTTCACGATTAGTTAAATATAGAACCCAACGAAAAGATAAAAATAAGGATTATAGTAATTATGCTCGTAACTAAGCGTGATGGCACAACCGCACCATTGGATTTATCCAAATTTCACAGAGTTGTTTTAAATTCCTGTGAAGGAATTACCGGAGTCTCGGCCTCCGACATTGAAATCAAATCTCAAATTCAATTCAAAAATAAAATGAAGACGAGCGAAATACAAGAAATTTTAATCAAAGCAGCCGCAGAATTAATCACACAAGACACACCAAATTATCAATATGTTGCGGGTCGTCTAATCAACTACCACTTGCGTAAAGAAGTATATGGTCAATATACACCAATTCATCTTTATGACCACGTCAAGAATGTTATTGATAAAAAATATTATGATAAGCAAATCCTAGAGCTTTACACTAAGGAAGAGTTTGACGAACTTAATGCAATGATTGATCACACTCGTGATGACTTGCTAACTTTTGCCGCAATGGAACAATTTCGTGGTAAGTATTTGGTTAAGAACAGAGTTTCTGGCGAAATTTATGAAACACCGCAAATGTGTTACATTTTGGTTTCAGCAACGTTGTTTGCTAATTATCCAAAAGAAACTCGTATGAAATATGTTAAAAAATATTATGATGCGATTAGTAAGTTTGATATTAGCTTGCCAACACCGATTATGGCTGGCGTCAGAACACCGAGCCGCCAATATGCATCGTGTGTCTTGATTGATTGTGATGACTCACTTGATTCTATCAATGCATCAACATCTGCAATCGTAAAATATATCAGCCAGAAAGCGGGTATTGGTTTGAACGTTGGTCGCCTCCGCGCCGAAGGTAGTCCAATTCGCGGCGGCGAAGCCAAGCATACTGGATTGATTCCTTTTATTAAGATGTTTCAAGCGGCCGTTAAAAGTTGCTCACAGGGTGGCATTCGCGGCGGCGCGGCGACCTTCTACTATCCAATTTGGCATTTGGAAGTTGAAAACTTGCTTGTTTTGAAGAACAATAAGGGAACGGAAGAAAGTCGAGCACGTCACGTAGATTATGGTGTTCAATTTAATAAGCTTATGTATGAGCGTTTGTTAACCGGCGGTGATATTACATTATTCTCGCCACACGATGTTCCTGGACTCTATGAAGCATTCTTCAATGATCAAGACCATTTCAAGACTCTTTATGAGAGGGCAGAGCGCAATCCAAAGATTAAGAAGGATAAAATTAAGGCAATTGATTTGTTCAGTGCATTTGTTCAGGAACGCCAGGATACTGGTCGTATATATTTGATGAATGTTGATCACTGCAATACTCATAGTTCTTTCATTCCTGAAAAAGCTACGGTTTATATGTCCAACCTTTGCACAGAGATCACATTGCCAACCAATCCACTCAATGACTTGAATGATGCTGCTGGTGAAATATCAACTTGTATTTTGAGCGCAATCAACTGGGGTAACATTAGAAAGCCGAGTGATTTTGAATCAGTTTGTAATTTGGCTGTAAGAGGTCTTGATGCCTTGATCTCATATCAAAATTATCCAGTATTGGCTGCTGAGATTGCAACAAAGGCCCGTAGAAACCTTGGTGTTGGTATTATCAACTTTGCATATTGGCTTGCAAAGCACGACTTGAACTATCAAGACATTGATGCTACTGGCTTGGCTTTGATTGATGAATATGTAGAAGCTTGGTCATATTACTTGATTAAGGCTTCTGTTGATTTGGCTGAAGAATTTGGTCCGTGTGACAAATACAAAGACACCAAATATTCAAAGGGAATTTTACCAATTGATACTTATAAGAAGGAAGTCGACGAACTTGTCGCTCCTTCAAATAAAATGGATTGGGAAGAACTTCGTGATCGTTTGGTAAATGTTGGCATTCGCAATTCAACTTTGATGGCACTTATGCCAAGTGAAAGTTCGAGCCAGATCTCCAATGCTACAAATGGCATCGAGCCACCACGATCATTGGTTTCAATTAAACAGTCCAAGGACGGTGTTTTGAAGCAAGTGGTTCCGGAAATCAAACGTTTGAAGAACAAATACGATTTGCTTTGGGATCAAAAGTCACCAGAAGGATATTTGAAGATTGTTGCTATTTTGCAGCGTTATATTGACCAAACCATTTCTGCAAATACAAGCTACAATCCAAAATTCTATCCAGAGCATAAAGTACCAATGAGTGAGCATTTGAAAATGATGGTCAATGCTTATAAATGGGGTATTAAGACTTTCTATTATAATAATACTAATGATATGGCTGGTGAGATTGAAGATGATGAATCACTTCCGGAATTGCTGCAATCTGATGTAGATGATTCTGAGGATTGTGAAGCGTGTGCAATTTAAAAATTGATTTGTGAAATAATTTTGTATTATAATGTTTTTTTAAGTAATAAGGTATATTAAATGAGTCATACATTTGGGACTGAAACGATTAATTATTTGAATTCAAGCTCTTTTTTCGGAGAGCCAGTTAATATTGCTCGTTACGATATTCAAAAATATTCACAAATTGAGAAGCTGGTTGAAAAACAAATGGGGTTCTTTTGGAGAGAGACCGAAATTGATCTCTCCAAAGACTCAAAAGATTTCAAGCTGCTTTCCGAGCACGAAAAGCATATTTTCATCTCAAACATCCGTCGACAAATTTTACTCGATTCGGTTCAGGGCCGCGCACCAGTATTGTCATTTTTACCAATAACCAGTCTACCTGAATTAGAGAATTGGTTTTTGGTTTGGAGTTTCTTTGAATCAATCCATTCAAGGTCATATACTCACATTATTCGCAATTTATATCCGAATCCAAGTGAAGTATTTGATGGTATTTTGGATATTCAGGAAATTGTCGACTGCGCTAAAGACATCACCAAATATTATGATGAATTAAATCGGCTATCTGGTTATTACAATTTGCTTGGTTGTGGTAAGCATATGATTAATGGCCAGGAAATTGATATTAATATGTATGACTTAAAGAAAGCTCTTTGGATGTGCTTAAATTCAGTCAATGCATTAGAAGGTGTTCGATTTTATGTAAGTTTTGCTTGCTCTTGGGCGTTTGCTGAATTAAAGAAAATGGAGGGCAATGCTAAGATAATTAAATTCATTGCTCGCGATGAAAATGTTCACTTAGCTTCTACTCAGCAAATATTAAAATTGCTCCCAAAGGAAGATCCAGATTTTGCCAAGATACAAAAGGAATGTGAACCACTTGTTATTGAGATATTCAGACAAGTAGCTGATCAAGAAAAGAATTGGGCCAAATATCTGTTTAAAGATGGATCAATGATTGGTTTGACTTATGAAATTCTTTGCGAATATGTGGAATATATCACTAACCGTCGATTGATCAATATTGGATATCAGAAAATGTTTAAAGATGTGGTGGACAACCCATTAGGATGGACTGTAAAATGGATTGGTGGCGGAAATGTGGAAGTTCAGGTTGCTCCGCAGGAAACTGAAATCTCCAGCTACCTAACTGGTGCTATTAAAAAGGATGTCACTGACGACACGTTTAAAGGTCTTAGCTTGTGAATTGTGATAAAGATCGTTACTATAAAATATTTAGAAATGGAAAAATGGAGAATGCCTTATGTGTTCAAGCATCCTGGGGCACTTCAAAATTTGAATTTCTGGATGGAGATAAGGAAACGATCATCATTACACAGGATTTAATCGATAGTGGTTTATATAAGATCATTGACGATCAGGTTTTAAATGCGATGATGGCTTGATATGAGATCGAAATATACTCCTGATGTTTTACTTTTGGCAACTGCTAAGAAAAAACCACGTTTGCAAGAATTAATTGATAAGTTGCCTGAAATGAGTGACGAAGATATTAATTCACTAAGCGTACAGCCTTGGATTAAACAAGCATTGGGGATTTTGAAGATCCGTGGCGGTAAGGATCAAAAAGAATATTTGAATGATTTGATTGTGCAAGCCAACGAACAAGTGGCTGCTGAAGACCGAATTCGCAGTGATCGGTTTACGGTCAGAACTTGGAACAACCAAAATGATCAAATATTTGCACAATATCCTGGGACCACAATTAAATCTTATATTGAAATTAAGCACGGTGAGCCATTCTTGATACAAGATAGTCAAACAATTGTTTTGTCTGGAGATTTCCTAAATTTGACTATTTCCGAAATGACTCGGGTTTTAAATAATAGTAATGTATTCAAGGAAATGACAAAGCAGGAATATTTTAATTATTATAATATAGATTACCTAAGTAGTAGGTATTAGAATGTTTATTCATAAACACATTTATGAAATACCAGTATGTTTCAATGAAAATAATTCTTTGCTGTTTGAATATCGTGGATATGACGATGCTACAAGAGAACACGTTTTTTATGATTTAAACAAGACTGATTTTGATAAATGGTGTAAATTTTCTGAAGAATACTTAAAATCGATTGAATGTGAAATTATACACCACGAACATTTACATAAATTTTACCAATGAGGTTAGATATGAAAATAGAAATTTTTACAAGAGAGCAGCCATTCTGCCCGTATTGCGTAAATGCAAAAAAATGGCTCCAAGCAAACAATTTACTTTATACAAATTATGACATTAACACTGATGGCGTCTTAGAAGATCTTGAAAATCGACTTGGTCATAAGCCAAAGACGGTGCCACAAATTTTCATTGACGGTGAATTAATTGGTGGATATACTGATTTGATTGCTAGTGATTTTGCAAAATCCTTGATTCGACGCGATCTCGGCGGCTTGACTTTATAATTCATTTAAGCTAATCTCGGTACAAGTTTTTCTTGTATCGGGATTAATCTTATATGAATTTGACACCTTACATTGTTGAACTTCAACTCCAACAGCAACCGAAGGCTTCTTTTGAAGATTTTTGGACAATGCTAATGGATGCCAATGTTGACTGTGTGACTGATTTGGATTATGTTCAATCATTATCTGATACCCAATATGGCATCCATTCAATATTTTTTAAAACTACCCACGAACGAGAGTTGGTTAAAACAATGATCAACATAGTCAAGTAAAGAATCCGGATGGCTACTGAAAACCGCATAAATCACGATAGCTTAACCCAATATGCTATTTGCTGGTCAGTTAAAAATATAACTTGTGACCAATGGGAAAATCTTTGGTCAGTATTGATGGATAATCAAATTGACTGTTTTGTTGAACATACTGATTTTGATGACTATTCGTTTGTTCACCTCGGTCACAATAAGGATTTTACAATTAGATTTAGATCCAAAACTGTTCGTGAACACGCACAAACGCTTACAACACTTATGAAGTGAGGAAATATGCCAGAAATTTATAATGAATCACATCCATATTATAGTCCAGGTGATGGGCGGTATCAAAGTGCATCGTTTATGCATAGGTTGATTTTTGGTAACAGTTTGGAGGAAAGTTTCCCAGAACAGCTTCATATTTTGACAAAGCACGAAAGTGAATGGTTTCACTATTGTGCTGAGTATTCTAATAACAGGTCTGAGGACTATTTTAAGGATTTTCCATCTTTGGGCGAATATCTTCGCACCAATATGGTTGATGATATTTTTATCACCCAAAATAGAGTAGAATATTATTTTCCCGAGGGGGATTACAGAAAATCGTGGGATCCAAAGTGGGAAGATTTCTTTAAAAAAGATGAAGATGGAAAATTAATTCGACTTCCTGTGAAATGTGTCATAAGTTACGTTTCAATCCGCTTTAGAAACGAAGTGGATAAGACACAACTGCAACTTATAAACGATGGACAGTATCGGTTTATGGATGAGTTGGAAGTTGATAGAATAAAGAAACTCAGAGATAGCCACCACGACGATTCGCGTAAACTACTCTGCCCAATATGTAAAGTAAATTACGATGAAACAAAAAATAAAAAAGAGAATGAAGAAGACGACATTTAAACCTTCAAAGAAATATTTAAAAGAACAGATGCTGGGCTGGATTGATGAAAGTCTACAATGTTCAAAATATCGGCCAAGAAATAAACCAAATCAGTCACACTTTCGGGCCAGCAATGAAAATGGTGAAAGCTTTGAGCATATTTTTTGTGAAATAGTAGGTTGGGAATATAACCGAGGAAGAAAGCGCCAAGACGCAATTGGAAAAATTCTTGGTAGAATGCGAAATATTGAATTCAAACGTGAACGACCAGAAGTTCATAACCTATGTGCGAATATGCTCTGGAGCATTAACAGTGATAAAGGCCGACTCAATTTAATTAAAGATGATATGTCATTAATTATGAGTGGTATGGTTGATGGTAAAATTGCTTATATTTTGATGGTTGAGGACGTTAATAACACTACCATACTTGATTCACGCGAGAAATATTCAGGAGCAAAAGTTAATAAAACGTGGGGATCGTTTGGATCCAATTTTAAACTCCTTTATATTAACAGACCTTTAGTTACAAAATATGCCACTACTGCATTTGCGAATGAGCTTTTATCTAAAGATGAAGAATTTAACCAAATATTTGGATTTGACTTTAGGAAATATTTAGGATTGCCTGCTGACCAGAAAAGTTTATATTACAATAAAGGTGGTACGATAGACACTCGCCCTCATTTGTCAGCAGGAAATACGTGCATCATTTTGTCTAAGACTTGTTGGAATCGAACAATCAAAAGAACAGCTAATAAATTGGCCGATTCACAACAAACTGATTTACAAATTGGATCGGATGTGTTAACTATAAAGAATGAAAAAGGCCAGTATTGGATTAAATCATCGATTGACGATACTAAAACCATATTTAGGCCATTAGACCTAACCTTAGCTATTTGAAGGAAAAATGTATGCTTATTCAAAAACAACCTAGCGCTGGCGACCTTATAGCCATCAAGCTTGTGACTGGTGAAGAAATTGTTGGCCGTATTGAAGACAATCAATCATCCGATGCTGGTAGTCTTACATTGAAATCACCGGTTGGTTGGATGTTGACTCAGCAAGGTGTAATGCCTGCACCATTTATGGTTACTGCTGACGATAAGCCGACTATTACGTTTTCAGGATCTGCAATTATTTCACGCACCACTCCACGCAAAGAAATATCAGATGCTTATACGCAAATCACTACAGGAATTGTTCCTGCATCCGCAGCACCAGCAGGCGGAATGTTCACCAAAGGATAATAATATCTGATGGTGACTAAAAAAGATATTCAGATGGCTGCCGATCGGCTGGCTATTTGTGAGAAGTGTGAATGGTATTTAAAGCTACCAAAAATGTGTAGACACTGCGGTTGTTTAATGCCATTCAAAGTTAAAATTAAAGCCGCAGGCTGCCCAATGAGGAAATGGTAGGGTTATGTTTAAAAACATCGTAATTACTTTATTGTGTATATCAGTTGTTACGATGTATATTCGAGAACTTCGATTAACCCATCCATTTTTTAAAACCAGTAGAGTAGAATTGACTGAAAGTGGACAGAAGTTAGTTAACTACAATCCTTTTGATTACGTTTCTACAGAACAAAGCATTATTAAATTGGTTGATGGCGATCACGCTATAGTTGTTTCTGGGCCAATAAGTGAAGACACTTATGTGAAATTTAAAGCAGCGTTGAAGCCGCAAACTGAAGTGGTTATTATTGCGTCACCCGGAGGCGAGCTTGAACCATCTGCCAAAATCGCAAATTTGGTGGCGACGCGCCAGATGGCCACGTTAGTGCCCAAACGTGCAATGTGCTATTCAGCGTGTACTATGATATTCCAAGCCGGAATATATCGGATGGCATATTCAGATTCTATGTTTATGTATCATTCGGCCAAATTTGTAAATGAGAAAACTGGTGAAGAAAAACCAGATCAAGCAGCTACGGCAGTATATTGGGCCTATTTGATGCTGTACGGTATTGACGATCGTTTACTGCTTCGCACAAATGATATGGCTATTGACTATTTTGTACCTGCCCCACTTGCAGCCAAATATGGAATAGTCAATGAGATAATACCGGTTGACATTCCTAGTAAGGATGTTTATATTAATTAAATGCTAATTTTAGATCGTGCGCCTCAGAAGCGTCACCGAGTAGGGGACAAAAATCGGCTTGCAAGCGATTTTGTTGGGTGTGATTCCGTCCTACGGTAAATCTATTATTCATAATGTGTGGGCATATAAAGCTATTTTCCGGAACCCTGGCTTTAATATGTTTTCGGATCTAAAATTAACAGTTTATTGATAGCAGGTTAGGTATGGAGAATTGTGTTCTTTCAGCCACTGTTAGTAGAAATACTGGCGAAACGTAAGCTTATCATAAACCATTATGGTTGGGCATTTAGTATTCGGATCCTCGAACGATCCCTTTATAGCCCAATCATATTAAATATTCTGTCAAGAACTATTTTTATACATTAGCATTGGGTGACAATCCTTTGTTTGCTGAGATTAATCTTGCCGGCGAGGTAAGCTTAATGTGAAGATAGTTCTTGACAGCATATTTAGATATGTTGTATAAATATGTTGTAACAAGTTGATGACAGTGAATGAACGCTGTAGCGGACCCGGGGGCGGAACCCGGCAGGTCCACCAACCGGTGGCAATACTGGAAACCTTTTTAGGGCCTGAACCAGGATCGACGTGCAAGAAGTAAGAATCTCGAGACAAGTTACTAAATAAAATAACTGACAATGATAATACAGTTATGGCTCTTGCTGCGTAAGCAGCCTGCCGGGGTAGTTAAAACCTAGCAACAGAATTTAACAGAAAAGGCGGCTTAGGCTGCTTTTTCTTTGACTGAAAAACTTTTCTATGTTAGCTTGGCATATAAGGAGATAACTATGGTAGGCGATGGTGATATAAATTATCTGTCAGGCAAACTGGATGCCCTGGCTGAGCTTCAAGCTATTATGTTTGGTATCAGGATGAAAACTATCGATAATGATCCTGAGTCCATCAAATCTGCCCTTAAACAAGCTAAAGATAAAAGTAAAAATATCCGCGGTATAAGACGTCAGATTGGATATGATGAAGTCATAGATACTGCCCTTAATAAATCTCCAGCAGATTTGATGGAGTGGTAAAATATGGATTTAGTTGATAATAATGCTCATCCCCTTCTTCCTTCTACGGAAGAACAGCTTAGCTTATTTGGTGAATCAGTGCTCCAATTGCACGACCAAATATTTCAAATGGTTAGTTTAATGAATAAACAAGTTGAAGCTAATGAAAATTTAACAAAAGAAGTTCAAAGATTATCAAATGATGTCCAAATGCTAATAAATGAAAAATATAGATTGGAGTCAAAGCAAACTAATTTTGACACTAGAATTAATATGCTGGAAGATGATGTATATTTGAAAGAATCCTGGGGTGGACGATCGTCTGAAAAACTATCAGACGTTGTTAGGAGGATGAAAGATCATTTTGATCGTCTCAATGATGGCCGCCTCACTACATCGTTAGTTGCAATGATGGAAATATTTAGATTACACCTCAATCAAATGGATGAGCGTGATAAGGCTGAAATTATGTCAGTTATGTCATCGCAACAAGGCTACGTGGAGAATGCATATCAGCTTGGATTGTCATATAATCCATCTGAACTACTTAGATTGGTGGCAGCACTTTTAGATCAGCCTGAATCAATCATAACTCTTTATAAGTAATCTTGCCAGATATCTCCAAAACCATAAATAATGGTGCAGATGGAGGTATCCAAGAATGGATAAAGAACAAGAAACCAGTATTGAAGCTACCGCAGAAACTGTGGTAACTGAAACTACAAAAAAAGTAGGAAAAATTCGGGGCTGGTTCAGATCTGTCAAAACTAAATTTGGGAATTTGACTTCTGGAATTAGTGACGTGATAAGTAATGAAAAAGCTGCTGATGGTATAATGCGCTGGCCGCGTCCGGTTGCATTTTTTATGATAGTCATTATGTTCTGTGTTGGGTGGTTTCATCCAGCAACGTTGTTGGCCTTTGCCCAAGCATTGGCAGCGTTTCCGGAATCATTTTGGACTGTTATTTTTATTATATTAGGATCTATTGGTGTTTCCAAAGGTGCTAATGACATAGTTAAAATTATTTCTTCAAGGAAGCCATAATTTAACTTGCAGGGCCTCGGTGGTAGCGCCAGACCTTTTATTGGGTAGGCGTCAGGTTAACAGTGCGCGTAATAAAAGGTGGTTCGATTCCACCTTTCCTGCACAATTATAGTTGACATTGTAATAGATGTTTACTATATTGAATATATTAATGCGTGGAAGCATTAAGCCTGGATTAATCATAGGCCCATCTAATGAAATGAGATATGGAGATGGCCGAAAAGCTTAATGTGAAAGCAAGTTGGTTGCAGTGTACAATGCAATCGTAATTCTTACAAGCGTTATATAAATTTCGAAATTTATAGTATCCAAGCATTTAAATGCTTACTTAGCTAGAAGCCGGAAAAAGTTGGTGATAAACTAAGAGAGATACTTACTGTGAAGCAGATCGGCGCAAAAGTTAGGTAAGAACTTGATCTGCCAAACATTCATACAGGCTTACCAAACCTGTACAGCCATTAATACAAATTCATTTGTATTAATGTTACATTATATTAAATATAATGGTATTGGTCTCGTTTATTGTTGAAGCGGACCTTTATGGGGAATTAGCTCATCTGGGAGAGCACTTGATTTGCATTCAAGAGGTGATCGGTTCGAGCCCGATATTCTCCACACATACAATATTATTATATAATATTGGATGCTCGCAACTTAAAGGTGAGAACAGCCTCCTCACACACTTGTTTCAAACGAGTAGACGGTCACTGTAAATATTTTACAAACTGGAGAGATCATACCACCGGGCAGGTATGTTAAGTTGCTTTTGAAATACGGCTCGAGTCACTGAAAGCCGACACTGGAATTACCTTCCACTTGGCACCATTAATGGTCCGGGAAGTCAAATTTGAGCCTTCAAAAAGAGTCAGACCTGAAGGGCTCTATAAATCACACACAGGGGGGCGGATGCGACGAGCGCTCCGGAGTATAACTCTAGAAATGATTTATCATCTCTAGTCCTTCTCTCTTAAAGGGTACCAAAAGGCGCCTAGTGCGCCTTTTGTCTTGAATAAATACCTGACAATATAATAGGAAAATTCACTATGGGTAAATGGATGGTTGTTAAAGATCAAGACAATGACGATCACGATCAAAGGTCTACGTCAAATCTATCAGCACACACTCAAAAGAATAAAGTTATTGCACAAGGAATTAATGTGTATGTTGGTGATAGTGGCGGGATTGGTTCAGCAAATGCATCTTTCAATGGTATATTAGCAGATAGTGATGATGTTGATGATAAGCCAACTTTATCACCAGAACAACAAGCGCAGGTTGATGCAGAATTTGCTGCTGCTGGCGGCGTAGATACTGGTGCTCCATCAGATACTACACAAGGATCCGGTGGCCAAGGCAGTAATGTAATTTGCGGAAATGTTCCATCATATCCTGCTGACAATTATCAACTTTCTCCTAATTTCAATTTAGGCCAACTTTCGTCAAAATGCATTTTTCCTTACCGAGTTGCATCGCAGTGTGGACTTTCATTGCCAGAGGTCGTCTGTAATTTGAAAGCATTATGCACCAATGTATTAGAACCATTAAAGGCACGATATCCAAATGGATTCAGAATTAACAGTGGATTTAGGAGAGGTAGTGGTAGGTCCCAACATTATCGAGGAATGGCCGCCGATATCCAATGGGCAGGGTTAGCCAATAGTGAATATTTAACACGGGCGCAATGGATCCGAGATCATTTACCGTTTGATCAACTAATTATGGAACACGGTAGATCAATTTGGATTCACGTTTCATTTAAACGTGGTGGTCCGCAACGGGGTCAAGTTTTAACTATGATAGAAATGATTACCGTCCTGGCTTAAAGCTTTATTATTAATTTGATTTTTATTCCAATATCTGCTAATTTGAATGAAATTCAAGAGGTAGATAATAATGAAAGTTATAAACATTTTGGGTGGCCCAGGTATTGGTAAAAGTACCGCCGCCGCCAAGGTTTTCTATACATTAAAAGAACGCGGCCTGAATGTCGAATTGGTGACAGAAGTTGCTAAGGACATTGTTTATGAAGAACAGTTAAAAATTCTAAAAGACCAATTGTACGTATTTGCTAAGCAAAATCGAAGAATGGAACGTCTTCGTGGAAAGGTAGATTATGTCGTAACTGATTCACCAGGAATATTAGCACTTGCATACCAAATCCCAAATTATTATCCAACCTTTGAACCACTCGTAGTTGATGTATTCAATTCATATAATAATATCAATTTTATGCTAACTCGAAATTATGGCTTTGAAGAAAGTGGTCGAGCACACGATGAAGCAACGTCGAAGAATATCGACATTAACATCATTTCTATATTAGAAAAGCACGGAATACCATATTACCCAATGAGTGGCACTAATGTAGTGTCAATGAACATCGTAATGGATAGGATTTTGAAATGAAAGCCACAATTTTAAATTTTTTTGCTGGCCCAGGCGCGGGCAAATCAACCACAACTGCACAAGTTTTTGCTGATTTAAAAAAGAAAAATTTAAACGTTGAGTTAGTTACAGAATATGCAAAGGATCTTGTTTGGGAAGATCGTATGAATGTACTTCTAGAGGATCAACTTTATATTTTAGCAAAGCAGGCTCGTAAACTGCATCGTATTGCTGATAAGGTTGATTTTGTGATCACTGATGCGCCACTAGTTCAAGGACTAATGTATAAACCACACGAATATTTCACTGGGTTCGAGCCTTTAGTAGTTGAGATCTTTAAAACATATAACAACGAAAATTATTTCTTAAAGCGTATGACAAAATATGATCCTGTTGGCCGCTATCAAGACGAACAAGGTGCAATTGATATTGATATGCGATTAATGGAATTATTGGATCGCCATAACATTCCATTTACTATTATTGAGGATATTAATCAAGCTTCTGAAATAATTCTAAGAAATATTGACAAAAAGTGATCATTTTAGTATAAATAGAAATGAAGCTAGTAAATGCTTCATTTAATCGGGCAAGTTATTATCCACGTTAAGGATACCGTAAGACCCAACGTAAAGGAAAACAAATAATGCGAAATATTCGTACTCCATCTGGGATGCCTAACGCTTTCCCACAATTCACTCCAAAAGCACAAACAATTGCTACTTCAACAGTAAATGTTTCCACCAATGAAAAAATTAAAAAAGCCGGTTCAAATGGTGTTTTGATACACGTTGTTTTGGACGAATCTTCAAGTATGTCTAGTGTAACTCAGCAAACTATCGATTCATTCAATTCTTGGCTAAAAGAACAGCAAATTGGTGATGGTGAATGCTTACTCACGTTAAGTAAATTTAACGGCTCACAAGTCAAGTACATTTTCGAAAACAAAGACATCAAAACCGTAGAACCGCTAACCACAAGCACTTATCGACCAAGCGGATCAACCAATCTTCTAGATGCGATTGGTGATAATATCACTAAAGCTAATGCAGTAATTTCATCAAAGAAAAAAGCGGAACGTCCTGGCGTTATCGTCGTTATCTTAACTGATGGTGAAGAAAATTGCTCTAATCGTTTCAATAAAACAGCTATTAAGGCTTTAGTTGAAAAGGCAGAAGGCAAGGATTGGACGTTCTTGTTTATGGGTGCAAACATTGACGCTTTCCACGAAGGTAGTGCAATGGGCTTTGGTACCAATAATACAGTTCAATACAATACTTCAAATATGGCTGGCTCAATGGCAGCATTGTCCTCTATTACAACAAGAACTAGAACCGCTTATGCGAAAGGGTTTGCTGGCGACGCACTTCGTGCTTCGGCAACATATACCCAAGCAGAGCGCGATCAATCTTTGTAATAAAGGAGGACACGACAATGTTTGATAATACTAATCAATATGAACTAAGTCTAGTTATTAACGGTCAGCCGTTGACTGAATATCAGCATCAGGGTTTGGTCTTTGTTGAAGGCCGAACAAATTCAAATTATGAATTGAGAATTAAAAACAATTCACCAGAGCGCATTTTAGCCATTCCAAGTGTTGATGGTTTGAGCGTTATTGATGGAAAGCCTGCCGGTGCTGACAGTCAAGGATATGTTTTGGAACCTTGGCAAACACTTAACATTCCTGGTTGGAAAGTTGATGCAGACACTGCTGCGAAATTTCAATTTGGTTCATCCTCAGGATCATATTCTAATCGAACAGGACGCGGTAAGAAAAACGTTGGTGTCATAGGTATGATGGTATTTAGACCAAAATATGTTCCGCCGATTAATACATTTCCTAGCTATACTTTTACAAGCACCGCAAGTGATCCACTTTGGAATACTCCATTAGGATCAAGTGTATGTAACAATGTAGTAGGATCAGGCTTGGATAGTGTGGCTATGGCTGCTCCTTCAGGAGGAACGAGAAGTGCTGCCACTTTGAATACTACATTAACATCTGGTAATAACGCCGTGATGAAATCATTCAGCAGCCAAAATCTTGGTACTGAATATGGCGATGCGCAAACTTTTCAAACCACTACGACTACTTTTGAAAAGCGCGATCCAAATTACCCTGATGCGCTAGTTTGCATTTATTATGATGATGCAAATGGTCTTGAAGCTCGTGGTATTATTCTTCCTTACAGGAATTCGTCACCACAGGCTTTCCCAAGCTATTCAAACACTACAACTTATGCTGCACCGCCCCCAGGATGGCGTAAGTAATACAAAATACCGGTGATGAAAATCACCGGTATTTTCTTGACTGGAAGACTGATATTTTTTATAATTGTTTTATGGTTACAATGTTATCTGGCGGCGCTGAAGGAGCGGATACAGAATGGGGTGAAGTTGCTTCACTTCACGGCCACGAGGTTATTCATTTTTCATTTGACGAACATAAAACCACTTGCCCAAATGGGCAGATAGTTCGACTGCCATATAATAATTTAGTTATTGCTGATCCGTGGCTCAAAAAAGCTAAATCATATCTTAACAGGCATTATCCTTCTAAGAGCAAATATGTTAATAATTTGCTAAGACGGAACTATTATCAAGTGAAGGAAACTGATGCAGTGTATGCTATCGGCACTTTCAATCCAAGCACAATGGTAGTGGATGGTGGTACTGCTTGGGCTACCGCTATGTATTGCTTGATCCATAATAAGCCTTTCTATTTTTTCCATCAAGATCGAAATAAATGGTATGAAATGGATATTTCAGGTCTTTGTCGTGAAATTCGGTTACCACCAAAGCCAGAAATAGGAGTTTGGACTGGAATTGGGACCCGGGATATAAATTTAAATGGTAAGTTGGCTATCGATTATCTGTTTAATGGTTAAATCAAATAAATACCCTATAGTTTATAAGCTAGGGTTAATAAAATGAAATCAGCCGACTTTACATCATATCAGCCAAAGATGTCGCCATATTTAAATAATATGCCATTATTGGTGAACGAAGCCAGGGATTCAGTTGATAGTGACGTGGTCGACGTGCGCCAAGTTCCAATATCCAAAATTCTTTTCACCCATCCGATCGAAAAAGCACACGATGATAGAGAATTCAGCCGTCACGATGCTTTACCTTTCGCAGTATTGTTGGATGGCTATTATCATTTATTAGATGGCCACGGTCACATTATGGATGCAATCAATGAAGGATTCAGCAAAACTTTACTATTTGTAGCTGATGGCGATAATGAAGAATTGACTGAAGCTAAAAAGAAAAAGAAAAGTAGCAATTCATCAACTCACACGCCTGTAGTTCCTTTTTATGGCAGATGGTGGTATGGTGGCACTGATAATGACAATCTTGATCAAGATTCAGATAATGATTTGGGTACTGGTGAATTAGATTTAGTAAATGGTGATGTAGGCGGAGACGGTGGCGGAGAATGATCGCCCAGTATTGACATTTAATCACTAATATCGTATTCTCTACTTGAAAGGAGAAAATCGATGGGTGGTACAGCTTTTAAAAATATCCCTGTGAGACGAATCAAGCTTGAAGAAATTCGTGACACTCTTGATTATTTCCAATCGACAATTCAATATCCTGGTTTCGACCTAGATTATATCTACGATAATCTTTTAGGGTCTGTGGGTAAACAACCTGACAGTGGCGACATTGATATCGCAGTCGATGATATTAAATTTCCTTGGAAGAAATTTAAAAGTCACGCATTGTTATCATTTCCTGAAGCTCAACGGGCTGGTAATGGTAAGAATACATTGCAGGTAAACTTTGCCATCCCAATTCAAGGGAAGCCGGAAAATGGTTATTGCCAGATTGATTTAATCACTGGTAACCCTGAATGGCTCAAATTTACTCATTATTCTCCAGGTGCTGCATCAGCATTCAAGGGTGTTTATTTGTCAACACTTTTGGGCGTGATGGCTAAGATGGATATTGGTTATTTGGCTGGCGAAGATTCAATTAACGCTATTGCTAAAGTTTCTTGGGCATACGACCTTGAGCGCGGTCTTCGACGTAGGTGGATGATTTTAGATGATCGTGACATCTATTGCGAAGTTGATGCTGATAGGTGGGAAAGCCAATTGGGTTATTTGATGGACAGGGGTGTAATTCCTGCTGGTCCAACTCCTAGATTTTCAAGAGTTGGTTACATTGATGACCCAGAAACAGTTGTTGATATCCTGTTCAAAGGAAAGCTCACTAAGGATGATTTAGTGAGCTTTGAAGTTGGCTTTAAGGTTGCTATGGAAATCTATAGCGATCAAAAAGAACAAATGACTACTCGACTAATTGAAGCTTTACAGCGAAGTGGTTTAAAGAGTACTAAGAACAAGGATGAAATTGAAGAGTCGGTTAGAGCTTTGCTTTAACCGACTTTTTTATTAAGAGATATTAATACTTGGCCTGTATTTTTAGGATCGATTCGATGAGACCTAACTTTATCACTGAGTGTAGATGACAACCAATATGGAACTAGTCTTTTCAAGCTTCCAGTTCCATTAGAACCTTTGCCAGTTATGATAACAATTTCGCGCTGATTAGCATCATAGTTCTGTTGGATGAAGCAGGATATATTGTGGTAAGCCTGGTCCTGTGTCATTCCGTGGAGATCGAGATATTTCGAAGGGCAAGCGCGGATGATATTATCATTTACTAATGTCTTGACGCGAACTCGTGGGCTATTGATTACAGATTGGCATACTGCATTCCATAATTTTTGTTCACTCTCAGTCAATTTTCGCATAAACTACTCACAACCTATAAATACCGTTGACACACTGCTGTCATTTGTTATATATTTACGATACATTAAATCATAAAAGGATGCAAGCACAAATGGAACCTACTCGAAGTAGTGAACCTCCGAAAATTGTGTCCTAACACCATTATTAACCGGTGTTAGGACTAAGGTTTAACTGACACTGGATTCTAAAAGTTATTTTAGAATCTTATTTAGGAGATTTTAAAATGGCAAATTATACTCGTGAACAATTTGAAAAAGAAGTTCAATTCTCAAAGCTTATTTTGAAGAATGTGATCATTCACAATAAAGATGCTAAGATGGTAGCGAATGCTAGGACTATTTTGGCGACGCCAGTCTTGTTTGAGCGCTTTGTAATTAACCGCTTGAATAAAAAGTACCCAAAAGTAGTCGAGAAGACATTTTCTCTATCAAGCTTAATGTTTTGGAAGAAATGAAAAAGCCCGGATTACTCCGGGCTTTTATCTATATCAACCATTGAAAGAAATTGTTCTTTAGTCATTTGATAGTTTGATTCTACAAATGATTTACGCAATACTTTAATGATGAAGCCCATATTTGGGCCTGGCTTTACACCAATTTCGATCAAATCCTTACCAGATACTGGAAAAGTTGGAATGATCCAATTTTTCAAAATCTCGTAATCGTCTTTTCGATGTTGAATTTTCATCAACTCCAAAACATAATAACGATCAGTACCTTCAAAAATAGCTTCTTTCAGTACCTTGACATCGTCAATTATGTTTCGAAAATTGGTCAAATACACCAACTGGCTTTCTTCTTTACTGGACAGCTTCCAACGATCGCACACAATTTCAACGAACGCAAAATCAATATACGCTGCCAAAATTGTCACTGGATCCCTAGATGCTGGAACCGCCGGCTTATTAATCATCAAATCAATAGCACCGGTGATTTTTGAATGATCCATCAAATCCATAATGAAATCAACGTGTTCACCAGAGAAGATTTTCTTCATTTCAGACCAAATACGTTCGCCAGAAATATTAGCCAGTCCTTGGCGATTTGCTGAAATAATAGCCAGTGTTTCTACGTCTGCTTCTGGCTTGGGCATTCGGCCCAAAAACCTAAAATAACGCAGAATACGCAAATAGTCTTCTTGGATGCGCTTTTCAGCATCACCAACAAAACGTACCAGGCCAGCTTTTAGATCAGCAATACCACCAAAGTAGTCATAAATGACTCCGTCAAAATCCATACTCATTGCGTTAAACGTGAAATCTCGACGTTCAGCGTCAACTTTCCAATCATCAGTAAAACCCACAACCGCGTGACGGCCATCAGTTTCCAAATCCTGCCGTAATGTAGTGATTTCATAAGGCTCACTGTTAATCACCGCAGTAATAGTGCCGTGACCGTTGCTCATATCAAAGCATTCGATATTAGCTGCTCTCAAGATGCTGATAATATCATCAGGCAATGCCGGCGTGGTCATATCCCAATCCTTAGGATTAATGCCCAACAGCATATCCCGGACACAGCCGCCAACTAGTCGCACAGGAACGTTGGCATTCTCGAATGCAATTCGGATCAGGTCCATATCAGGATTGAATTTGTTTTTCATAGATCCATCTTAGCAGAAGAAACAGGACAAGTCAACTCTTGAGGTATTTCTCAATAGAAAGTGGAATCGTTTTACTGATGTTTCTACGTTCCATAATTTGTGGAATAATTTCGTTGCGGAGCCAGTTACGTTCTGCATCGTTTTCAGCATTGGTTGGATCGTCAATCCAAGCAAGGCCACGCTTTCTAGCACATTCTAACAATTCCGATTTTGGAATGTCTAAAAATGGTCTATATTGCCTACCATTATTCTTTTCCATAAACACTGACTGAAGCCCGACGCCACGGAATAAGTTAAGCATAACAGTTTCGACTTGATCATCTTGGTGATGGCCAGTTACAATAACCGCCTGGCGACCGTTAGAGACTGATTTAGCAACAGCTTCAAGAAAATCATATCGTTGTTTACGTGCCTCAGCCTCAATTGATGTATGATTAAGCTTAGAATTGAGTTTAATACTCACCCCCTGGCCGACGTAATGTTCGATATTGTTCTTAATACAATAATCAATAACGTGCTTTTGCATTTCTACATTGATAGGTTGCAAATTGTGGTTAAAATGTGCTACAACGAAATTAGCGTCAGTTCGCGTGAAGAAATCCAACAGGACCATACTATCAACACCGCCCGAAATGGCTAGAACGAATGTAGCATCCATTTCTTCAATTTCGTTTCGAATTGATCGCCAAGCCGTCATAAACATCTCCTAAGTTATGATGATCTTATATAATATAATGACTTGCTCGTCAATAGCTGTTAATATGATTTGACAAATTAGTAAAAACCTGTTAAGGTTGAAGAAATTTTTAGAGGAATAACAAATGAAAATTGGCATAGTAACTGGTGGCTTTGATCCTTTACACGAAGGTCACATTGACTACATTAATGCTGCAAAAGCTATGTGCGATATACTGTTAGTGTTTCCGAATTCTGATGCTTGGCTCACTCGAAAGAAAGGCAAGCCATTTATGACACAGGCCACTCGATGTGCTATTTTAAGCAATATGCGAAGTGTTAATTTAGTTGTTCCGATGACTGAACAGGATGATCTTACTGGATCTGCTGATTGGGCAATTGTTAAGGCACGAACTATGTTTCCACGTGATGAAATTTTATTTATGAATGGGGGCGATAGGACTAAAGATAATATTCCAGAATCAGAAACTGCTCTCCGGTATGATGTTCAGTTAGTTTTTGGTGTTGGTGGTGAAAACAAAGCAAATTCAAGTTCAGATATTTTAAAAAACTGGGAACAGAATTGACTAAATATTGGTAGAAATCAAAAAGGACTGATTAATGTGTTTTACTCTTTTTTAGAACTTAAAGAAAATTGACGTTGTGATTTAACATTTCACACGATAATACTCTATTGTTTTAAAAAGGAATAAAAATATGAAATTAGTTATTATGCCTGGTGAAGGCGGAAAAGACGCTCAATTATTAGCGAAAGATTTGTATCACTCATACCTCAAAGCTCTTGATGGCTGACTGCACCGCCACGGCCCAGAGGGTCAAGGCTATTTTATTGAGCTAAAAAAACCAAACGACAATCTTAAGAAAGAAGTTGGCGGCCATCGTTTCCAGCGTGTACCTCCAACTGAGCGCAGGGGCAGAGTCCATACTTCGTCAGTAAAGGTCGCTTTAATTGACGCCAAAATGGAAAAAACTGAAATACGCGATAGCGATTTACGGGTAGAATGGTTTTCTGGGACAGGTAAAGGCGGCCAACACCGAAATAAGCACCAATGTTCCTGCAGATTGATCCATATTCCAACAGGTTTGGTGGAAGTACGCCAAAGCCGTTCTAGAGAATCTAATTACCAAGAGGCTCGACAGGCCCTAGCAAATAAGTTACAATCAATGGATAATGCTGTTCTTTCTAGTCTAAAGACTGAACAGTATAAGGAAAGTGGCTCTGGCCAGCGTGGTGATAAAATTCGCACAATTCGTTTTCAGGATAATCAGGCTTGGGATGAAAGAACGGGAAAAATTATTACAGCCAAGTCGTATATGAACGGTGGAATGAAGGATTTTTGGAATGATTAATATTGATGATGTCAGAACTGATCGCGAAGCCGTAAAACGTGCATTAAAGGGGCGCGGCGGAGGAGCAATTGACGATTTGTTTTGGGCTGATGAGCAATTTCGTCTTTATACAACAAAGTTGCAAGCTGCTGAAAATGAACGAAACAACCTTAATAAAGCAATTGGTGATGCATACAGGCTTAAATTACCTGCTGAAGATCTGAAAGAACAAGCAAAAGCAACTAATGAGCAAATTGATCATTATAAGAAAAATGTTGATTTGTTGAAAGATGTTCGTGATAGCATTTGGGCTAAGGTACCAAATATTCCACACTACGATGTTCCAGAAGGTGGTGAGGAAAATAATCTTGTAGTACATCAGGATGACATTCCTGAATTTGATTTTGAAATCAAAGAGCATCACCTTCTTCCAGGATTTAACTTTGAACAAGCAACAAAAATCGCAGGGACTCGCTTTAATGTGATGACTGGCACATTGGCTAAATTGCACCGAGTGATTGGTCAGTTTATGATTGACCATCACGTTGAGGAATATGGTTTTACTGAAGTAGATGTTCCTTATTTGGTGAATCAGCAAACGATGTTTGGTACCGGTCAGCTTCCAAAATTTGAAGAGGACTTGTTTAAAACCGTAGATGGTCGATATTTGATCCCAACTGGCGAAGTGCCAATGACAAATTTGGTTGCCAATCAAATTTTGGATTATGGTGATTTACCATTGCGTATGGTTGGACTAACACCGTGCTTTAGGGCCGAAGCAGGCAGTGCTGGTAGAGACACTCACGGGCTCATACGCCAACATCAATTCCATAAAGTAGAAATGGTAACCATTTCTACTCCAGACCAAAGCGGATATGAACATCAGCATATGCTGAATGCTGCGGAAATGATTCTTAAGAAACTTGATTTACCATTTAGGCGAGTTTTATTAGCAGCGGGTGATATGGGATTTGGCGCCAGAAAAACTTACGATTTGGAAGTTTGGCTTCCGGGCCAAAAGGCTTGGCGTGAAATTAGCTCGATCAGCAATTGTGGCGATTTTCAGGCCCGACGTATGGCCGCACGAGTAAAGCTGCCAGGAGATAAAAAGACTACTTTGGTCCATACATTAAATGGTAGCGGATTGGCTGTTGGTCGGACTCTTGTAGCTATTTTGGAAAATTATCAACAGCCAGATGGCTGGGTGGCAATACCTGAAATACTTCAACCATATTTTCCAGATCGAATTATCCTTTGACATTAAAATACAAAGCTGCTATTAGAGGATAAGAAAATGGGGGAAGTTTGTGGGCTTTAAGATTCATAAAGTATTAGGTTACGGTTTTCATAATATCGTGGATCGCGACCCGAGAGTTGATTGGGACCAGTACGAATATGCTCTTGAAACCCAAATTTCTGACTTTAATACCTTTCTGCGTCTGATTGAAGATGATTCAGATATTGAAATGAGACTTTATTGGCGCGATGGGCACAAACAAAATTTATCAGCATATATGAGTCAGTTTGTGAGTTACCAAACTGAAACTGGCTTATCTAATATAATGCTTTTTACCCATATTGGTATGCCTGATTGGCACCGATATAATGATTCAATGGATTACTATAATTCAGTTTTGAATAATGATTATGGTATGGAACCGTCATTCAAATATATTCCATATGGGATTTATCCATATGAGCACGGTAAAATGACATACATACCAAATGGACAAAAGGTTAAATCAGAAGCAATTAGGCTGTTTCGTGACGTTAAGCAATCAATCACAATGGAAAATGGTGATATAATTGATTTTTCCAAAGAGGATTTGATCGATCGATTCGCCCCTCCAACACCTTTGTTGGTAAGATATTTGGCTAAGTTTTTCGGTGTCCGGGATGAATATCTGGATACTATGCAGTCTGGTTTATATGAATATTGGTCATAAAATAAATCAGAATTTTTATTATTTTACTATTGACAGAATACTAAATAGAATATAAGCTGAACAAAGTTAAAGCAAACAGGAAAGATTAAACGAATGTTCATTATTTCATCATCCAGTAGTTCGTCCATCCCAATGGGGTGAACAGTATCTATTGAATGATAGGTTTGCTGTTACACCCCCTAGGAAACTAGGGGGTTTTTTATTGGAGAGTAATTGTGCCGGGGATGCACACCTAGTTTTGAAAACTAGTGGAACCGTAAGGTCAGGGGTTCGATTCCGCCTACCCTCCGCCAAAATATATGGACAGTTGGCAGAGTGGCCGATTGCACTGGTCTTGAAAACCGGAGGACCTGCGAGGGTCCCGTGGGTTCGAATCCCACACTGTCCTCAAAAATTGAATGGATTTTTATGTTTAATATAATTTACAAAATAACAAACAAACTAAATGGTAAGATCTATATTGGCAAGCATATTACTGATGATTTAGATGATGGCTATATGGGTTCAGGAAAATTAATAAAATCTGCTATAGAAAAATATGGAATAAAAAACTTTGATAAAGAAACATTATATATTTTTGATAATGAAAATGATATGAATAATAAAGAACGTGAAATAGTTAACGAAGATTTTGTAAAAGATAACAATACTTATAATTTAATGCTTGGCGGAACTGGTGGCTTTACAATATACAACTTAGAAGGCTCTTATTACAAAGATCGAGGATTTGAAACTAAGGCAGAATGGAATAAATTTATTTCACCATTTGGTAAACCAGGTTATGAATGGATACTTGAAAAAGCAAGATTGCGGTTTGTGGAATGTAAAGGATGGGTTAAAGGTTCTGAAGCTATGAAAGAATTCCATAGCTTGAATCCAGAAAAAGCTAAAGAATTTAGTAAATTATCTAAATCTGATAGTGCTATTAAAAAATGGAAAGAAAAAAATGATGGCTTCCAAACTGGAAGGAAAAATTCACAATTCGGAACTATGTGGATTACTGACGGATCTAAAAACCAGAAAATTAAAAAGGATATGGTAATTCCAATAGGATGGTATAAAGGAAGAACAGTAGTTTAAATTTGCGGAGTCGTTAGTTGCCAGGGCGCAACCACCGCCTGGAAAGCGGTTGATACCTAAAAAACGGTATGGGTTTCGAGTACCCACGGCTCCTCCAATACAATGAAGTGGCTGAGATAGGTTTAAGGTAGCCCGCCCAGAAGCGGGATGGTCTTAGGATCCGGACAAATTAATTTGACGCCCTGGGACCACGTAGGTTCGAATCCTGTCTTTGTTGTATATATGGAAGATGAACCAGAAAGGTTCTGGACCTCCCTGCTAAGGAGTGGGCACCTGAAATATGGTGTGGATTTCGATTATCCCGTCTTCCTCCAAATTTTATGGACAGTTGGGTGAGTGGCTAAAACCAGCACACTGCTAATGTGCCGAACCTCGTAAGGGGTTCCGAGGGTTCAAATCCCTCACTGTCCGCCATTGACATATTTCATTTCTTCCTTTATAGACAGAAAGGAAAGGAGATGCTATGTTTGGTAAAGTGCTAAGTTGGTTGTTTGGATCATTCAAGTCACCAGGCAGGATTAATGAACTTTATTGTGAAATCAATCCACATAACGGCAAAAAGGAATGGTTTAGACAAACCAAGCTTGACTGTTCAATTTGTGGTGCTCCAGGATTTGAATGTGATAGCATAAGTGAATGTAGATATTCACACTAATGGAAGATTGACCGGACAAGCGCGCCGGATTTGAAAATATGTTTTACTATGTTTATAAAATAACAAACCAAATAAATGGTAAGTTTTACATTGGTGCCCATTCGACTAAAAATCTCGATGATGGTTATATGGGTTCTGGTAAAAGAATAAGATATGCTATTGAAAAATATGGAATTGATAATTTTAATAAAGAAATATTAAGGTTTTACAATACTAAAGTTGAAATGTATTTGGCTGAAAAAGAATTAGTAAAACTGGTTGACAATTTTGGAGTACGTAATTAGATAGGTTCTAACACTGCCTCGAAAACAGAGGGTACCGCAAGGTATGGGGTTCGAATCCCCACTACTCCGCAACATAATCGAAAGGACTGAAAATGAAATTCTCACCTAATCAGCGTGTTAAGCTTGTTCGTACTGGCGGTGACATGGATGGTATTAAAGGTTCCACAATCGGAGTGGCATTTGACGCTCCTGGTATGACAGTGTTCATCGTAGAACTGGATACGCCATATAACAATGGATATGGCGATGGCTGGAAGGCTGTTTCAATCACTGAGCATTGTTTGGAGGCAATCTAATGTCAAAACAAATGGAAGCTTTCACAAAAGCAATTGATTTCAAAATTACTGACGGAAGTGAATTCCTTTGGAAATGTTTTGGTCCAAATGCACGATTCCTTGATAGTTCAGATGATAATTTTCATATTAGCGCAGTTTTTGATACTCAAACACAGCAAATATATGAAATTTCAATCAGCGAAACTTATGAAGGTGAACTCCGCTACAGGTGGATTGACTTGGACTATTTAGATGCTTATAAGGAAGAAGCAAAACAGCGTAATATCAAATGGGATGAATTTAGTGAAGATCTCAATTGGCATATGACTGATGATTTTGACGACATTATTGACAAAGTTACGAAAATACCTAAAGGTGAAGAATATGACCCGAGGGTTGTTTTAACTTTGGAACTTGATGACGATGTTAAGGAAATGCTCGAAGCTGCTGCTGCACTTCGTGGAATTTCAATCGATCAATTTGTAGAACTCGCTTTGAAAGAAGTTATTAAAGAAGAACAGGAATGAAAACTCTTAATTTGATTAAAAATATACGAATTATAAAGGCCAGGTAATACGTTATCTGGTCCAAGTTAATTTGTGATTTTTATTCAATAGGAGTTTTTAAAATGTCTAAATTTAATCTTTTTCTACCATCAACTTCTTTCCCACTTAAACGGCAGGCTGGGTCAGACACAACATTCACTAAAGTAGTAACTACTCATCCACAATCTGATGGATTTGATTTTTTGTTGCACGACGGCCCCCCTTATGCAAATGGTAATTTACACCTTGGACACTTTTTGAACAAAGTGTTGAAAGATTCTGTAAATCGTCATCAAGAACGCTTTAATGGAAAAACCGTATCGTTCCGTCCAGGATGGGATTGTCACGGCTTACCGATCGAAGTTAAAGTTGAAGAACAATACACTAAAGCTGGAAAGAGTAAAGATGCTGACGTGGTGCAGTTCCGAAAGGATTGCCGAGCATATGCTGATTCGTGGGTAGACGTTCAAAAAGAAGAATTTAAATCATTTGGTGTAAGAGCCGAATGGGATAAATGCTATAAAACTCACGACTATGAATACGAAGCTGAAACTTTGAAGAATCTTTATGGACTTCAAGAGCGTGGCCTTTTGGAACAGCGATTCCGCCCGGTTCATTGGTCACCAGTAGAAAAGACTACATTGGCTGAAGCTGAACTTGAATCTGTAAGTTTACCGCTCGATTCATTATTTGTTGAATTTCCAGTTGAAGGTGAAAATTATAGCGTTTTAGTGTGGACCACTACACCTTGGACATTGCCTGGTAATAAAGCGGTAGCTTATAATTCTGATGCAACCTATAAAATGGGCAAAACACCATCTGGCAAGTATGTTGTGATGAATGAAAGTGCTGGCTTTATGCTCAACCAAGAGCTTGGTTTGGAATTTGTTAGAAATTTTGATCCAAATGAACTAAAAGGTAAATTTGTCAATCCTCCTTTTGGGGGTAGGTCACCGCTGTTGGAAGAAAATGATTCGGTTAATGAACACGCTGGGTCTGGCTTTTTACACGTTGTACCTGGACACGGATTTGACGATTTTAAGCTTGGTGTAAAGTATAACCTAAATCTTGAAGGGCTGGTTGATGATGACGCTATGATGGAAGTCAATGGCGTAAAAGTCCACGTCTATAAAGCAAATCAGGCCGTAAAGGAATACCTCGAAAGTCGACCAGATTTAGTTTATTATTATGAGTTGCACCGAGTGTCGGAACGTCAAGTCTCCTGGCGATCTAAAAAACCAGTAGTTGTGAAAACCAAGAAAAATTGGTTCTTCAATTTTGATTCTTTCAAGGATAAATTGCTCGAAGAAGTTGACGAAGTCAATTGGAATTCTACTGGCTATGCTAATCGATTCAAATTTATGTTTGGCGACCGATCTGAATGGTGTTTAAGTCGTCAACGTCTTTGGGGTGTGCCTATGGCCCTGTTTCTCCACAATGAAACTGGAGAAATGCTCGTTGATCCTGAGGTCAATACTAATGTTGTAAAAATGTTTAAAGAACATAGTAGTGATGTTTGGTATGAACACGACGCTGACTTTTTCTTGCCTGAAAAATATCACGGCCAATACCAAAAAGTGATGGATGTTCTTGATGTGTGGTTTGATTCTGGATCAAGTTTAAAAGCTGTATATCCTGACGTAGATCGGGCCGATATGTACTTAGAAGGTACTGATCAGCATCGGGGTTGGTTCCAGTCCAGCGCACTTGTCCATTATGCTCTTTATGGCAAATTACCTTTTAAAAACGTGTTCACTCACGGATTTGTGCTCCAGCGCCGCCAGAAAATGTCAAAGAGTGTTGGTAATGGTGGCGGGCTACCAGATCTTCTTGAAAAATATGGCGCCGATGTTATGAGACTGTGGCTGTTGAGCGGGTTTGCTGATTCAGATGTTGAGTTTGATGAAGAAAAGCTCAAGCAAACACAGGCAAATTATGACAAAGTCCGTAACACGGTGAGGTTCTGCTTAGCAAACCTCAATGGCGAAGTGGTTAATCAAAGTGCAGAACTGCTTCCAGTTGACCGTTATGTATTATATAAAGCTAAAGAATTGGTACAGAGTCAATGTGGTGGTACTTTCCCGACAGTAAGAAAGGCATTGGCATATGTGCGCTGGGTCAGTGAATTTTATTTCACTCAAGTCAAAGATTCTTTGTATTGTGATTCAAAGGGAAGCAATCGCAGGCAGGCAGTATTATACACGTTGGATCGCCTAGTCAGAACGTTACTTTATGTAATGGAACCAACTACACCATTTTTGGTGGCAGAAGTTTCACAATATGGATTTGATCCAAGCTATTGCTTGAATGATTTAGACTGTGAAAATTTAGGGTACTGGGAATTCGTCGAAAATGAACGCGATGAAGTATTGAAAGCTTTCGAAGATCAACGTAGCGAACAAAAATGGCAGATGGAGCAGATGGTAGTATGTTTCAAATCTCCGCTCCCTGTTGATTGGAAAGAAGTTTTAGGTTGTGCTCAATATAAAAATGAGCAAGTCGGAACCCGAACGGTTCATTTTGAAGTTTATAATGGTGAAAAGTGCTTGCGTTGTAGGACATACTATGCTAAGGTGAACGACAAAGATATGTGTCAACGATGCGAGGACGTAGAAAATGAATATGGTTCAAGTGTATGAAGAGTCAAAGGCCTGGCCATTCGTCGAGGCCAAGAGGCTTCTAAAGCACATTGAGCGTAAGGGCAAGAAGCCAGGTGATGTTGTGACCTTCGAATCAGGTTACGGCCCGTCTGGCGCTCCCCACATTGGTACATTTGCTGAAGTAGTTCGTACACTTTGGGTAATGAAGGCATTTGATGATCTAACTCAGAATGCCTACCAGACTCGCCTTATTATGTTTAGTGACGATTATGATGGTTTCCGCAAGGTGCCTGATGGAATGCCTGAATGGATGAATGACCATTTGGGTGAGCCTCTATCGATGGTCCCAAATCCTTATGGAACAGAAGACGGCAGCTTTGCTGATGCAAATAACACTCGATTGGTAGAATTTGTTGATGCCATCCTGGCTACTTATAATAATAGTGTTGTTGGCTCTTCGCCGAATCGGAGCCGAGTGAGTTTTGTAAGCTCTTCAGATTATTATAGTTTTGGCAAGTTTAACAATATGCTGGACAGAGTATTCGATAGCAATCAGGCTATTTTGGATATCATCCTTCCTACCTTAGGAGAGGACCGCCGCCAAACATATAGTCCGTTTATGCCAGTTTTCCACGATTCGGTCAGTTTAAACAAGACCCCACACGTTAACCAAGTGCCGGTTGTTCTCTCAACAGAAAATGGGAAGAGGTTTTTGGAGTTCAATCTCGGATCTACTCCGTGCGTTGTCGATATCCACAACGGCCGTACTAAGCTTCAGTGGAAGGTCGACTGGGCAATGCGCTGGGTCTATTTTGATGTTGATTATGAAATGTCTGGTAAGGATTTGACTGACAGTGTCCGTCTTTCAGGACAAATCTGTCGAGTTCTTGGTGGCATCCCACCAATTAATTTGACTTATGAACTATTTCTTGACAAGAATGGAGCAAAGATTTCAAAGTCAAAGGGCAATGGTTTCACTATTGAAGAATGGCTTCAATATGGAACTCAAGAAAGTCTCGCATATTATTTGTATCGCGAGCCAACTAGAGCGAAGAATCTTCACGCTGGTGTTGTTCCTATTGCTATGGATGATTATAATAACAGTTTAAAGCTATATGCGACTCAGACGGCCAGCCAACAGCTTGGTAATCCAGTTTACCACGTGCATAATGGCGATGTAAATTCTTCACATAATGAGGTATCTTATAGCCTATTGCTGAACTTGATTGGATCAACAGGTATTACGGATTCAGAAGTAGTAGGAAAGATTGTTGAGCAATATTGTGGCAATAACCAAGTCAGTTCAATTATTCCGTTAGCTGGTAATTATTTTAATGATCATCTTTCGGGATCGATTTCATTTCGGTCACCAACTGAATATGAATATGGCCTACTATCGTCAATGCTCGATGAATTTAGGACGTTGGATAATCCAACAGCTGAATCAATTCAAAGTATTGTTTACGAAATTGGGAAGTCAGCTAATTATGAGAAGCTTCAAGAATGGTTCAAGGCCATCTACGAAATCGTGTTTGGTTCAGAACAAGGGCCCAGAGTAGGTACATTTGCTGAAATGGTTGGTTTAGACCAATTTATTCAGATGGTTGAAGAAAGGATACAAGTTTAATGGACGAATTCTTTAATCTATTGAAAAAGAGGACTCCTAATTTTATAGCTGATTTTTTGCTCGACTCGGCAGAATCATTCTCATACAAGGAAGAGGCTGACGGCCGGCCAGTTTTAGTAATTCCTGGCTTTTTAACTAATGATCACGCCACATTATTGCTAAGATCGGCTTTACTTTCCTGTGGATTCAAGCCCTATACTTGGAATCAGGGAACCAATATTATTGCAAGTGATTCATTAATTAATACTATTCATAAAGAATTAGTAAGGATTTATGATGAGCATAAAACCCCCGTTACTATAATTGGATGGAGTATGGGAGGCTTTTATGCTCGCTGCCTGGCTAAAATGTCGCCAGAACTAGTCAATTCAGTTATCACCCTCGGCACGCCGTTCAAGCAAAAAATTGACATTGAAGAAATGCGAAAGAAATATACAAAAATTGGTATTGATATCGATGATCATCCAATTTGTGATCAATATACTAACTATATGGGTGAAATTCCAGTGGTCCCATTCTCGTCTCTCTATTCCAAAGCTGATATTATTGCACCATATCAGGATTGCTTAGAGACTGAAACTGACATAAGTGAGAATATTGAGGTTGACACTACCCATTTTGGTTTTGTATATGATCCAGAATCCTTAAGGATTATATTAAATCGATGTTTAGAACATAAAAACACTTGGAGCAAATTTAAATTATGATTGCCAAAATTGGCTTTGCTTGTAAAATTATGAATCCTACTAAAACAAAAGAATGGATTGAAGATCATAATCTAAAATCCACAACTGTTGCTTTTATGAATAGGAACAGTCGCGCTGATCAGGAAAAGAAACTCATTTCTCTTCTTAAGCACAACTTGCGAACTTTTGGTAATATGCTACTGTTCGTCAGCCAGATGCCTGTTGGTATGAGAATGATGAGAATTGGATCAGACTTATTACCACTTTATACGCATCCTGAGTTTATGTGGTTTTACAACTTGCCATCAATCAAAAAGATGATTGATTTAAAGCTTGGCGAATGCGGGACGTTCGCTCGAAATCACAATATCCGTCTTTCTTTTCACCCAGGCCAGTTTTGTATTTTGAATTCAATTAAAAGTGATGTAGTTGATAAGACTATTATTGAACTTGAATATCATACTTATTGTGCTGAAATGATGGGCTATGATGGAAGTAAATTCCACGATCACAATTTTGCTATTAATATACACGTTGGTGGTAAGGAGGGCGGAACTGATGGTTTCGTTAATAATAGCCGTCGATTAAGTCAGGCTTGTAAAAATTTCCTAACTGTCGAAAATGATGAATTTTCTTTTGGTGTTGATGATGTGATCAAAATAGCCGACAAATTTTCAATCGTATTAGACATACATCACCATCTAATTAATAGTGGCGATTATATAATGCCTGACGATAAGCGGTTAGATATCATTTTTGGTTCTTGGCGAGGTCAACGTCCAAAGATACACTTTAGTTCAAGTATCGATATGTTAATTGAACACGTTGGTGCAACTGATCTTCCTGATATGAAAATGTTATTTGAGAATGGTTTCACAAAAACCAAATTGCGCAAGCATTCTGATTTATGCTGGAACAATGCGCTTAATGAATGGGCTCTTTCTTTTTCACCAATGGCTGATATTATGGTTGAAGCTAAAAACAAAAATTTAGCCAGCCAACAACTATATGATATTCAAAATAAATCAATTTAAAATATTAGATTGGCAGAAGTGTGCAGATCTACACTTTTGCATTGACTTATTTGTTGCGGTATGTTAATAATGTTAATCGTAACATTATGTGGGATATTGAATATGGCTCCATCATTGGAGAAAATGCGAATTGCAGGACATTTGGCCGCTCGAACATTGGATCATTTATCCAATTTCATCCAGGCTGGAGTAACCACTGACTTTTTAGATCAGAAAGCATACGACTTTATACACGATAATGGTGCAATAAGCGCCTGTTATCAATATACAAGTAAGGGTACTATGCCGCCTTATCCAAAGCATACTTGCATAAGTGTGAATCACGTAGTTTGCCACGGAATACCTGGTGATAAGGTGTTAAAGAAAGGTGACAGTTTGAATATCGACGTAACAGTTATCGTTGATGGTCATCACGGTGATACGAGTAGAATGTTCTTTGTTGATAAACCTTCAATTAAGCATAAACGACTCAGCGATGTTACTTATGAGATAATGATGCGGTCGATTGAGATTTTGAAGCCAGGTACTACTGTTGCTGATATTGGCCGTTTAGGTTACGAAATTTCCAAGAAATACAATTTGAAAGTTTTGGATCAATTTTGCGGGCACGGTATCGGAACTATTTTCCATCAAGCACCTTCTGTTGTAAATTTCATAGATGAAACGTTACCTGACTGGAATCACGTTTTCCAAGAAGGCGATTTTTTAACCATTGAACCAATTTTAACCACTGGAAAAGGCCGTGTTAAACTAATGCCGGATGGTTGGACTATTGTTACTTGTGATCGTGAACCAGCAGCCCAATGGGAACACACTATAGCTGTAACTAATAATGGTTTTGAGATTATGACTCTATGAACGTAAAATTAAATTTTTACATTTTTAGAAAAGAAATAGTTGGCGGACCTTATCAATCGATAGCGATATGTTCACCTGATGGTAAGCAATATTCTATGAAGGAATTAAATCATATAGTAGAAACCTATACTGTGAAATGTGAGCCAAATTTTACTTCAGATGAGCGTCCAATGGTCAGTCATTTTGAATTGGAATTTGAAGAACATATGTACACAGCTTTTATGATAGCAGAAACGTGAAAGAACTTTCTTTTGAAATAAAAGATTATACTGATATCGTAACTATGGATAAAACCCGGTACGGTATTTGTAAATATACCAATCGTTTACTGACGGTAGATGAACTTAATGATTTAGCTAAGAAATATAATTGTGATTTTGAAATCCAGTGGGTCTATGACTATGCTGAAAATCGTTCCGTGCCTGCTTCATTCATAATGAAAATGGAAGACCATATGCATAGCGCCTTCATCATCACTGAAACCTAAAACTACTTTTCATACTTGACTTAGAAAAATAAATATCATATATTAATTAACTATGCGGCCGTGGTGAAATAAGGCAGACACGACTGTCAAACTTGTTTGAACAGCCCCGGGTTGATACATTTCGTGTAATGTTCCCCGGTTTGTAGGTTCGATCCCTACCGGCCGCACCACTTTTTTCGGAATAATCAAGTATGAGAATGTTTGAATTGAGGACTTTGGATGCTCTTCCGGATGATGATATTGTCGTAAATCGTAACCAATTCAATTTCGATAAAGTAAAAGACTCTTCATCCATTATTGCTCAAAGTAGTGGTTATACCATTTATGAAGATGATAGTCTAAACGATACAAAAAGATGGTTTATTGTTGAAGACGACAAAGTCGTTGGCCTCTTCAAATTTCTAAATCGTAAACTAATTGACAAAAATTATTGGGTGGCTGCATATGTTTGGGTGGCCCCTTCCCATCGTGGCAAGGGATTGGCCAAAGCGATGTATGAAATGTTCATTAAAAAATATGGTGCAATCGTCAGTGATTTTGAGCAAACAGAAGATTCAAAAAGAATCTGGAGAAGTTTATTTAAGAAATATAACTGTTATGGTCTGTTTTGGAATGAACGAGAAGAGCAAGAATGGACTAAAATTGATTCAGATTCTGAATTAGAGAAGGCCTGGCCGCCAGTTGAAAAATACGTTCGTTTATTGATGACTGCTGGCTCAATTAATACATAGGAAGTAAAATGCGCTTAAATGAATTCTTAGCATCTGATGTTCGTGGACCGGCTTGGGTAAATGTGAATACTAAGGAAATTATTCCTGTTGACATTCATTCTTCACACAGTTCATTATTATTTCTTCATCCAGATTTGTTTGGTGTTTCTTTTAAAGATTTATTGAATGATCCGAGAACTGAAGAATATGCTGATAAAATTGATCAGATGGATCACATAACAGATGATAATGATGAAATAACTGATCTTGTTGATGGTGAACCAGGGCCTATTCAATTTATGAATGACCGAGGATGGGTTCGCGTAATTTATCACGATTCACGCCAGAATGGTAATTATGATGAAACATCGGTTGCTGCCGAAACTTTACGCCAAGCAGTTAAAGCATTGCGAATTCTCGGTGATGATCATAAAACTGTCGTTTTAGATGTCGCTGGCGCGCATTATACTCTTTCCGGCCGCCGCTTAGAGATGTTTTTAAAGAATGGTGCAATACCTCGCAACACTGTCCACGAAGCATATAAGGCCTACGTTCCAGATGCAATGGAACGAAAGGAATTATTGCAAATGTTTAAACCAAAATATCCTAAAATTTACGCACATCACGTAACTTATAGTATGAAGAATAAGGATAAGATGCCGCCGCCAGATATCAATTCTGCAGAAATTGTTGGATGGGCTGATTCTGGTGATGGACTTGAAGCCGCTGTTGTGGCTATTGATGGATCAACAGAAAGACCAGATGGTGGAACTTATCATATAACTTGGTCATTAGATCCTGAGAAATATAAACCAGTCAATTCTAACAATTTAATAGCACAAGGATGGGAAAAATTAGCCCAACCTGTTAAGATTTCCCTAACACCTACACAATTATAAATTGACATCGAACACGCGATATATTATAAATAACCTACATTGTTGATGCTAATAAAGAAACTATGTCGGAAATAAGATTTTAAAATTTTATTACCGGCGGGATGGATTAATCCATTTCCTTATCAGAATACAAAGGACTAATGTCGTAAAATCTGGTAGTTTATATTAAATTAAAGTAAGTAAATTATTATAGTATTGTACGGCGGTTTTGCCCTTTAAAGAGTTAAATCGCTCCATCAACCAAGTTGAATGGTAATTAGGAATAAAAGACTCAAGTCCCAATAACCTAAATATTTTGATTAGTTTTTAAATGGTTTAAACACGGTAGCCAGGCACTTGTGTCTGGCTATCTTTTGAATAAAAGGTCGCAAATGATTACAGTAACCAGAAATGGATATGAAAAATTAGTTTCAGAGTTGAAAAAATTGAAGTCTGTCGATAGGCAGGAAATAATATCGAGAATTGAACACATCAGGACTAATGGTGGTGAAGAATTGCTTGAAAATGCTGAATTTACTGATGCGCAAAATCAGCAAGCTTTTATAGAAGGCAAAATTCAAAACTTGGAAGGTATTTTGTCTGATTTAAAAATTGTCGATCCGGAATCGTTGGCTGGACTTGACAGAATTGTGTTTGGCGCTAAAGTCAAAATGATTGATGAAGACACTGAACAAGAATTGACTTATCAATTAGTGAGTGAATACGAGTCTGATGTAAAGAACGGTTTGATCAGTGTTGTGAGTCCTGTTGGTAGATCATTGATAAATCGAAAGGTTGGTGATTCAGTAACAGTAATCACACCAAAGTCTGACAAATATTTTACTATTTTGGAAATTATTTACGAATAAGGGAGTTTAAAATGAGCGTCGTAACCAGGTTCGCGCCAAGCCCGACTGGGGACCTCCATATTGGAGGTGTTCGCACAGCAATTTTCAATTGGCTTTATGCTCGCCGTAATGGCGGTCAATTTAAGCTTAGAATTGAGGATACTGATAAGCAACGCTCAACTTCCGATTCAATCAATCACATTTTCGATAGTATGAAATGGATTGGATTGGATTATGATGGTGATGCTGTTTATCAAAGTAATCGATCAGATCGTCATATTGAAGTCGCTATGGAGTTGCTTCATTCGCAAGATGCATATTATGATAATGGAGCAATTCGAATCAAAGGCATTAAAGGTGGACAAACCATTGATGATCTTGTCCAAGGCACAGTAACTTGGCCACAGGATATTGACGATTTCGTGATCCTACGTTCCGATGGGTCACCAACTTATATGCTGGCTGTGGTTGTGGATGATTATGATATGGGTGTGACTCACGTCATTCGTGGTGATGATCATTTGAATAACGCATTCCGTCAAATGACAATTTACAAAGCTATGGGCTGGAAAGTTCCAACATACGCGCATATTCCATTGATTCACGGTGAGGATGGTAAGAAACTTTCCAAGCGCCACGGGGCAGCAGGTATTGATTTCTATCAAAATCTTGGTATTGTTCCGGATGGGCTATTCAGTTATTTGACTAAATTAGGTTGGGGTCACGGTGATGTTGATATCATTTCAAAAGATCAAGCTCTTCAGTGGTTTGATATAAAGGATGTTAATCGCAATCCTGCCCGTCTTGATATGAAAAAACTGTATAATGTCAATTTCCAAACTATGATGGCACTTGATACTAAAACACTTTTTAATATGGTGTATTTGCCTATTGAAAAGAAATATGGCTTTATGCTGGATGATGTTCAGATCAATCAACTTCAGGCTTTGATTCCTGAGCTACAGCCGCGCTCCAAAACTCTGAATGAAATGATCGACGGGGCAATCTTCTTATTCAAAGATGATATTGAATGGAATGATAAAGCCAAAAACAAATTTAATCCAGATGTGATTAACGATGTTTTGGCAAACATTGATTCAGTTGATTGGACGATTGATGGAATTCACGGATATTTGCTCGGCCTGGCAGTTGCCCGTGAAGATAAATTTGCAAATATTGTCCAGCCAGTTAGAATTGCGCTGACAGGTTCCACAATTTCTCCAGGTATTGGTGAAATTATGATCATCCTTGGTAAGGATGAAGTGGTCAAACGTCTTAGAGCAAGCGTTTAAAATATTGACATTCTTCCTGCCTATTATTATATTGATAAAAGATAAACAAAACAATAATAGGTAGGAAGAATGATTAACTTTACGCCAGTAGGCAAAAGATTTCTTGTTAAACAAATTAAAGCACCAGAAAAATCTGTTGGTGGCTTAATTATTACTACAAAACAAAATCAAGACGTATATGAAGCTATTGTGACAAATATTGGCACTGGCTTTAAGGAAGATCTGTCACCATTGTCCATCGGTGATCGAGTTTTATTAACAAAATGGGTCAAGCACGACGAACTTAAAACTCCTACTGATAGCTATATGGTGATCGATTCAGATTCAGTAATAGCACGGTTGGTTGACTAAATAAATTACTATCAGAGGCCGCCTGCTCATCCCTCTTAAAATATTCTGGCTCAAGCAGGAAAATAATAAAAATGGAACCTAGAGTTTACAAATATACTAGTACAAAAGAATATATTGATGCATTTCCTTGTGCCTATCGCCAATGGCGGGCTGATTCACATTGTAATCTGATTCACGGTTACAGTTTTTCTATGAAGTTTTATTTTGGAACTGATGATCTTGATGTTCGAAATTGGGCAGCAGATTACGGCGGCCTTAAAGACTTAAAGAAGATTCTTGAAGATCAATTTGATCACACATTGCTTGTGGCAGAAGATGATCCAGAACTTGAGTTTTATAAAGAAATGGAAGCTCGAAAATTGGCACAATTAACAATCCTTCCTAAGCTTGGTTGTGAAGGATTATCAGATATGCTTTATAAATTTGTTAACGGAGTTTATATTCCAGACTATTGGGGTCAAGGCGAAGCTGAGCGTCTTTGGTGCTATAGAGTCGAGGTTCGAGAAACTCAAGCAAATATGGCCTTCAGAGAAGGTCATCGTGAATGGAATGAAGACTTACTTAACTAAAAGGATATTATGAATGCCGCCATTTAAGGATATGCTCCTTTCCGCACCAGATAGTCAACTTGACCAATCAATGAGAGAGTTAATTATGGTATGGGATGACGAACCAACAAGTTTGCAAATTTTGGAAGTTTTGGACAAAGTCATATATTCATCCTTGGGATCGGATTTTGTTGTAACTATGTTACAGATTTTTCTAGAAACTACTATGGCTAAAGAAAATACTACTTTGGAAAAGATTGTGCCAGGGGCTCATTGGCGGGCAAACATCTAAATATCATTAGAAATTAAATGCCAGGGCTCAATCCCTGGCATTTTTGTGATCCCAAATAGTTTATCTATTGATTGACATTTACTACTGTTTCATATAAACCAGTTGAAAGTTCGAACAGGAGGTCGATTTGACTGGTTTATTTTTGATTCTAAGTGTAGTTGTTACACTTGCTTGTCATTTTTGGTTCAAGCCACCAACCCTACTTGCATCTGGCGGATTGGGGATTGGTAGTTTATTGGCTGTATTTTTAGCCTGCCAGGCAGCTATGTATGTCAGCACTTCAAGCACTGAAATTTTGAACGGCCAGGTGACTGGTAAGGAACAAAATACAGTATCCTGTTCGCATTCATATCAGTGCAACTGCCGAACAGTTACGACTGGATCTGGACAAAATCAAACTACCACAACCGTATGCGATACTTGTTATGAGCATTCGCACGATTATGATTGGGACGTTTATACTACCGTTGGCACATTTACTATTGACCGCGTCGACCGTCAAGGCGTAGATGAGCCGCAGCGTTGGTCAATCGTGCGCAATGGGGATCCAGTATCTACAACCCATACCTACACTAATTGGATCAAGCCAGCTGGTAGTTCGTTGTTTAATGTAAGTCACATTGACCTAACCCAATATAAGGATAAACTTCCAAAATATCCTGGTCGAATTTATGATTATTATAAAATTGATCGAATCGTTTCGGATTATAAAATCCCAAATATCGATTCATATGAACATTATTTAAGTGAGCAGCTTGAAACGTTGGGACCAAAGCGTCAAGCTAATATGATTTTTGTTATCACAAAGAATCTTAATCCAACTTATGCTGACGCAGTATATGCGAGCTGGAATGGTGCTGAAAAGAATGATATTGTAGTATTCCTTGGTGTAGCACAAAATGGTGAAATTAAATGGGCATCAGTCAAAGCTTGGTCAAAATTTGATATTTTTCAAGTAACACTTCGCGATGCTTTGCTCGATTTAAAGACCTTTGATATGAAGAAAGTAATTGATACATCAGTTTCGATCTCCTACTCAAAATTTGAACGCAAGCCGATGAAAGAATTTGAATATCTTAGTAATGAAGTACAGACCATTACACCAGTTGCTGGTGTAATAATTGCTATTTTTATGCTCGTTATTAATATTGGCGGTATGATCATTATTATCCGCCAACTTGAGAACAATGGTTCATATCGCTATCGATATTGACAATACATATCATTCAGTATATAACTAGTCAGTTAATCGGTATTAACTTTAGAAGGAGTACGTGACGTGAAAGGTTTGATTATCGCGTTGGTGGCACTTGGCGCACCAATTCTTATTTTTGTTGGTATGTATTTTAGCGCCAATAACTCAGCTAACCGAATGCAAAATGACATTGTTGCACAGGCCAGCAATGTTGATAATATTCTGTCTAATTATGGTCAGAAGGTTCAGGAGGCTGCACAAGTCCCAAATATGCAAACCGAGGCACTTGAAAAGGTAATGAAGGCTGCCTTTGAAGGACGATATGGCCCAGATGGCAGCCAGGCTACTTTCCAATGGATTCAAGAAAATTATCCAGGTCAAGTTGATCCGCAGCTTTACCGTCAGATCCAGCAAATTATCGAAGCTGGACGAAATGACTTTACTGCTGCGCAGACTCGCTTGATTGATTCTAAGCGCGTATATCTTACTGCTCTCGACACTCTCCCTGGGGGATGGATGATGAGCATTGCTGGTTATCCAACAATTAAGGTTGGTTACCACGGCGGTCCAGATGATTACAAAGTTATCGTTACTGATCGCGCTGCTGGTGCTCGCACAACTGGTCGCGAAGCTGGTCCAATTCAGCTTACTCCGGCAAAGTAATAAGAACATAGGGCGGCGGCAACGTCGCCCTATTTCTAAATAGTGGAGGAAATAATGTTTAAAACAATATGGTTAATTGGTATGGCTATTACTGCGATATTAATTACCATTGGTTTAATCATTTTCCGCCGGAAGCCGATTAAAGAAGATTTGGTAGTGATTGCAATTTGGCCGTATTTTCTATTATATGGAATAACATTTGTCTCTGTTGGCCTTTTCGCATATTATAACCAGCGAAAAAAGGTAAATAAATTATAAAATATGATTGACAATTAATGCCTGGCATACTATATTGGTAAGGTAACAAACAAACAGGAGTTTACAAAATGATGTAGAATTATAGCCCGCCCTAAATGATGTAAATTTGCTTTTTACACTTTTACACAAATTTATGATTATTTAGGAGAATTTAAAATGAACGTTTATACACAATGGAAAAAGTATCTTGAAACTGCTAAGCCTACTGCTGTTGATATGGCGGCTTACGCAATTGCCAGAAGCATCGGTTCTGACGATGCATTAAGCAAAGCACTTTATTTGCTACATTCTGGTTTTAGCCCAATTAAAAAGAAAGTCCGACTTCTAAATGGTGAAGATCCATATTCATCATTGGCAAATGTAGTTGGCCACAGTTCGCTATATGAATGGACACTGAAGTATAGTCATAATCGATTAAAGTCTCAATTGAAGGAAATTTTTGACATTGACGATTCTGAAGAGCTTACTGAATTTCTAAACGAAATTAGCAAAAATGTTAATCCAAAATATAGCAAGCCGTATTCATATGTTCTTGTGAGAAAGGATCTTAGTCACGCTCAAAGGGTAGTGCAAAGTTGCCACGCCATCCAGGAAGTCACGATGAAGAACCCTGAAGCTTACAATAATACTCATATGATAGTATTACAAGTTGAGAACGAAGATCATTTGAAAGCTGTCCAAGATTCGTTAAGAAGATACAATAGAGTGATCAAATATCACACCTTCTTTGAATCTGATAATGATATTGGTTTTACGGCTATTGCTACTTCACCAATAACTAATCGATATTTGCGAAACTTTTTTGCAAATTTTGAACTTTTGAATTAAATCTAATCACTGGGTGGATGGTGACATCCACCCAATTGAAGGAGTAATAATAATGTGTTAGAATTTTAAACAGCTTGAAGAAGAAATGAAAAATTGCTACCAGTTTGAGAATGTTAATATGATGGACCACGGAAATATGGTTCACGAGTATTACGTTCAACTTTATAATAATCAAACCAGCGAATGGGATTTTGGTAAGGTTGGTGATTTAATCAAAAAGCTCATTAGCTTAGCATCGCCGCCTGAAGACTTACGCCTATATCACATTTATCACGATTGTGGTAAACCTCGCTGTCGATCGGTTGATGAACAAGGCAGGCAGCATTTCCCAAATCACGCACAAATGAGCTATAATGTTTGGATCGAGGCAGGGGGCGATGAGGAAACAGCTTGGTATATTTTACACGATATGGATTTCCATATTTTAAAAATAGACGAGCTTGAACAACTTATACAAGATCCAAGAGCAATCAATCTACTTCTCACTGCTTGGAGTGAAATTCACGCAAATTCACAAATGTTTGGCGGTACTGAATCCACGTCTTTCAAGATTAAGCGCAAGCATTTGGAAAAAGCAACTAAATTGATAGTGTCTAACCTTAGGATTTAAAAGTAAGTACGAAGTTAGTTTGTTGACATTGACACAGTAATACACTATTATGATTTTAGTAAATGAAAGAAGGCAGTATGGTACACATATTTTTAGATTGTGATGGAGTTTTAGCAGATTTTGACCGCCGCGCCGAGGAAATTTTTGGTATGCCAGGTCAAGATTTTGAAGATCAGTATGGCACTAAGGAATTTTGGCGCCAAATCAGGAATGATGATCAATTTTTCTTAAATTTAGAACTGATGGCTGATGCTATGGAACTTTACAATGCTGTCAGACATTTAGATCATACGATCCTAACTGGTGCCCCGTTTGGTAATTGGGCCAAGCCACAGAAGCTAGGGTGGAGGGATCAAAAATTACCAGGTACTGAAATGATTGTAGTTTGCCCATCCAGAGATAAATGGAAGCATATGATCAACCCAGGTGACATTTTGATCGATGATTTACTAAAACACAGCCAAGTTTGGATTGATAATGGTGGTCGTTTTGTTCACCATACCAGTGCAAAAAATTCCATCAAAATGTTGGAGGAACTTGGAGTTCTATAATAAATATTAGTGGATCCAACGATCTACTAATTTCATTTTCAGGAAACTGAATATGCTACTTTGTTTTAAAAAGATTAAGGCTTCTGTTTCAGGACAGGAGCCTTTCTGCTTCTTAGGAGATACAGCAATGACACAGATTAATATGAAATACGTCCACGACTTTGAAAAAGACTATAGATCAAAGATCGATTTCCAATCAGCTGACCCAGAAGATAGAGCAGAGTTGCGTAGAATGGCGAATCGTCAAATTAGACGAAGCATTCGTCAAGCTTTAAAATCGAATCTTCAAAATTTCCTTCTCGACTAAAGGGTATTGACTTCGTAATTTAAAAGTGCTATTAGACATTACCTAAGGAGGTTTTATGTCTAATAGCATAATGTCAAAATTTGAAGTGATCGAGCGAATGGTCCACGAAGTTGCGGCCAGCAATTGCCCATCATTGATTATTTCAGGTCCAGCTGGAGTTGGAAAGACCTTCACAGTGCTAAAGGCGCTGCAACATTATATGTCATCCATTGCTCCACTTTTGGGGACAGATGTTAGATATGACAGCCTGTCAGGCACTATGACCCCCATTAATCTATACAAGAAGCTCTATACCAATCGCCATAAGGGCGCGGTGCTAATCCTTGATGATATGGATTCAGTCTTCTCCAACGAAGCCAGTCTAAATTTGTTGAAGGCGGCATTGGATTTAAATGACAACAAATCTATTGGTTATTTTTCCGAAAGCCACGTTCTGAATCGAGAACATATCCCTAATGAATTCATCTTTCAAGGAAGTGTGATTTTCTTGACTAACATTGACTTCAAGGATGGTCCTAAATCACTAAAGCCACACCTATCAGCTTTGCTTAGTAGATCTCATTATATTGATTTGGGTTTACGTAGTCCTGCGGAAATGATGGCTTGGATTGTTAAAACTATTAACGAAACCCCAATTTTGGATGATCTTTCTGATGAAGATCGGCAGGATCTAATGGCTTTTATGATTACAAATCAGGATAGCCTAAACGAATTGAGTCTTAGAATGGTAAAAAAGCTTGCCAGCCTAAGCAAGATGGGCCCAGGCTGGCAAGAAGTAGCAACAGTTACGTGCTTAGCTGATTAATCGTAATCAGACACTTCTTGGAAGTGTCTGATTATTGATGGGTTTTTTGAAATGAAAAATTCAACCAAATCTTCCATAACTTCAAGATTTTTTGTTGGGCCTTCTTGATGAATCGCCAACAAGAAAGTTTTGACAATCAATGCCAATTCTTGAACAGTTATGTCTTCCGATGGCTCAAATTTATATAAGCTCATCGAGTCACCATTTCAACGCCAAAACCATCTGGCCACGTGAACATTGGCTTAAAGCCGTTCTTTTTCATCCAATTGGTGATATCGTTCTTGTTCATTGAACCTTGCTTCCAAGGAGTAAGATTCTGAGCAGTTGCTCGAATGGTCACCCCGTGGGTCTTGGCCATTTCAACTGCTTTCCTAAGCAGTGAAGTGCCGTTACCTTGCTTTGGCATCGCGCTGATGCAAAGCTGAAGCTTGACTGTATTATCCCATCCGGTGCGGGCAAATCGAACTTCGACATTGTTATAGACACGGCCACCCTTACGAGTACCAACGGATGAAATTTGTTCCCATTCTTTTAGGAATGTTTCTACAGACATTTATTTTTCCTTTGTTTGTTGTTGACGAAAATGTTGCTGTATCATCATACTATTATTTCTACACTAATTAGTCAATTTAAATCTGATTGACTTTATTTTTTTATTAGCGTAAAACGAAAGAAGCAAATAAGGACTCATTTATGCAATATTTTAGTTCAACAGATCCATTATATACAATTTTCTTCTCTAATTTGAGCGCTAAAGAACGCGAAGAAGTTATGAGTTGGTGTAGAGAAAATTTAACTGGCCAAATGATAATTATTGGTGGTAATTCCAGTAGTATCAATATCAAAGGATATACCAAGCCAATACACAATGTAGATCATTTTGGTAGACAGAATGGCTTTGCTGAAAAAGCTGATTATGCATCGACTATAATTGGTTTTACTGAACAATCAGATTTGACAGCATTTAGAATTATGTTTGAGAATCAATCTAAGGATTGAGGTATTTCCTATCACCATCCTGAACTACTCTTCCATCTCTTTCAAATTTTTTCCAAACAGCTTTAGCGTCGTCTGATTGTAATGATGATGCGTACAGCCCGGCGGCCAATCCCCTATCCTTGATCCATTTTGCACCAGTCAAATATAACATAGCGCCGATACCACGCTTACTATTATCAGATACAAGACCTTGGTGTTTATTTTCTTTTGTATTAATATAAGCAACAAATGGCTTTGAAAAGTACTCAACTTTATTTTTCATATCTTTGACTACTTTTCTACCATCTTGTGTTTTCTTAGGCCATTCGGTAAAAAATCTAACCACCACATCTTTATATTTCGCCCATTCATCGGGAGAAGAGCGATAGTCGTTTGAAATCGAATCAATTATTTTTGAATCCTCTTCATTCCATTTCATTTGCTTACACCAATAATTGGTATATCGATGCATAAAACCGCTACGAAGTGCTTTTACAAGCTCATCGAAGGGCTTGTCTGCTATAGGTGTTTCTGGATTGCTAAACAGGTGCTTACCTTGGTATTCTTGCATAAATGCCCAAACATCAGGACACTCTTTATTGAATAACTCTTTATCAATTCGATCAATTTTCAAATAGCCAACTTTGTTACCATTTTCGTAAGCATACAAATGATCACAAACCATCCCAGCCTTTAAATGTTCGGCTTCTGGATGGAATTCAAAAGTTATTTCCGGTTTTGATTCTAATTCATTCAGTATCATAAAGATATTTAGTAATCAAAGAAAAAGTGGGCACAATGGCCCACTCAATCTTTTGGTTTTGATATGGATTAGAAACGGATACCCAATCCAACGAGGACGCCGTCACGACCGCCAACACCGTCTTCATATTCTGAACGACGATATTCAACAGTTGCGTAGGTGTGCTTGGATACTGCATACTCAAGTCCGCCGCCATAACGGAGACCTTCAAGAGTAATGGAAGCAGCGCTGCCAGCGAAGTCAGCGCGAGCATTGGTATAACCAACCTTACCAAAAGCAAGAACCTTTGGAAGAACAACGACGCCTGCACGAGCAGCTACACCAAGTTCACGGGAAGCGTCAATACCAGCACCATTGGTGGTCGAATCTTCAAAAGTTGCTTCAACGCCAACAATAACGCCATTAGCAACTGGAGCATCAACGCCAGCAACCACACCATAGGTGAAGCCTTCACGGGCCTGGACGTTATCATAACCGCCGACAACGCCAATACGTGGACCAGTGAAATCCTGAGCCATAGCTGGTGCAGCAGCGACAGTAAGAAGTGCAGCAACGGCACCGAACAATGTTTTCTTCATATTTTTACTCCATCTTTGTTAGATAAAAAAGTAGTTGATAACTTAATCAACTACACTCTTGTTATATACGTATATAACATATAAGTCAAGAAAAAAGTTTAGTAATCGTCTAAAGGTGACTTTTTCTTAGTACACTTACCCCATTCATCAGTTATTAGACTTGGAATTGCTAAGTTTTCCTGTGATCTTTGACTCTTCCAGTTTGAAGACCAGTCATCAAAGAACTTGGCAGCGCGTTCTTTAGTTTCAGCTTTTCTCTTTTTTCTCTTTAGAACTAATATTGCTTTTCGTTCATCCAAAATCCGCTGCTCTTTTTCTTTAGCAACTTCTTTCATTCTTTTTTGATGTCGAAATTTTTTAATTTTGGTTTTGTTCATCAGTAAATTTGCCACCACTTAAAATAACTATATCTGAATCCGATGTCGGAATGTCAGCTTTTGCAAATCTTGCAGTCTGGCTTGTGTTAATTATTGTATTAATTTGATCCAATATTGAACTATCCCTTGATACTAACTTGGTTATCTCAGCCACAATAGATTGTGCTTCATCGATAGTCAAGCTAACGTTTTTGGATCTAGATTTAGCTGCGGTCTGAACTCGCGTGATAAACTGGTTCAATATTGCATTCATACGCCTGTCCTCATAGCGTGTTGTAGTTCTAATGTAGTTTTAAAAGGACCTACATAATCGTAACTAGTAATTGTTGACATTCGTGGACAAAACGATGGCTGAAACGTTTCTTTAAATTTAATGCCATAATATCCAGCAGCGTAACGATCCTGGCTATGCTCTAATTTAGTATAAGATAATACTGGGTCGTGTTCAACATTAAACACATTGGAATGCTTTACTGGGAAACCTTCAAGTTCTTGCTGGACTCGATCCTTAGTCTCAATCTGTTCAAATGTTAATTTAACTTTATGATTGGCAGAAAAATCGTCAAAATCTGCGTATTGACCTGCATAATCATCACTTAAAACATTTAATTTGTCCGTCTTGAAGACGAATCCTACAATTGAATTTTTACGTGAAATCATCCAATTATTTTCTTGGATTTCAATCATCTTTATCGTTACCATTCTAAAACCACCTAATTATACCTACAAAGTTGATTATAACAAAAACCACAGTCATAATCAATATTCCATAATGTTTCTTTTGCCACGAAAAGATAATCAAAAGAAGGTTAGAAACCAAATAAATCGAGAATGCCAATACTTCAAGATGGACATTTGCAGCAATCAGTAGAGCGCCAATAATGGCGAGCAAACTACCTGCCCATTCTATTAAATCAATTTTTGATGTTGATTGTATAAGTCGTTTTAACATTTGACAAATTTTGCATATTAATGAAATATTGACCAGGAGATACTGGTATTTGAAATGGTGAGATTTTTGATGAGCCCGCCATTCTATTTTGTATTATCATTTCAGGAGGTGGCGGGAAGTCGCCATTTTCATCAAATAAGTAAACCGTAATACCTCCCGGCGGCAACGACTTATACCATCCCAAAAGTGGATATTCTAATGGTTTGTCGCTAAAAGTCATCCTGACAATAAGTTGTTCTGTGTTTGGGTTTACTAAAAAGCTAAGTTTCCACATTTGGCCTTCATTGACTGTAATGGGATGAACATTAGTTCGGCTTTGCAGTAGCTCGTAACTACCAATCAATGTCGGGCTTGTAATATACGAAGCATATTCTGGCAATCGTGGAAATATGGTCATTAGTCTGTTTCCTGATTTATTCCAGTAAGTTCATCCATAACTGGTTGCCACGGATGATCAATTCCTTTGGATCTAGCCAATGTACTGACAAGCATCTTATAAATGATTTCAAAATCCAACAAGGCTTCTGGATGTTTGGTTAAATTATAACCATATTTACCAGCTTCTTTGATTGAAACTTTAATCATCTCACGAGCAACATCAGCCATAGGCTCTGTGCTTTTATTTTTGGGAAAGTTAATTACATTATCAGTCATCTTTTTCTCCAACATAGACTAAAAAGATGCCGTCAATTTCTCTACAAATTTGCCCTGGTTGGAGACCGATTGGTATCTTAACTTCTGCACCATTTGTAGTTAACGAAACATCATAATATTCGTGTATTTCCCAACCACTTTCCAACAGTTCAGCTACTTTATTTGAAATTTGCATATTATCCACTTTCTTTTTCAGAATATAACATACAACATTTCAAAAATCAAGAAAAATCGCCCGGGTTAGCGATAAACCCGAGCGACAGTCATATGAAGCGGCCAGTCAGTCTTAAGACCAAGTTCAGCACGGATATTAAGTAAATCATCGCTCTTAATATCAGTGATGAAAAAGCATCCTTCATCGTCCTTATTATAACCACTGAAAACCTGGTGGGAATCAAGATCATATTCAAACTCAAAAGTCTTGCCTTGGTACTTCTTCCATAGTCCACGAACTTCCGGACGGAGTCGCTCGCCACGAACGATGGAGATGTGAGTACCCCAAGATGGCTGACAAAGCTTAACGAAAGGATACTTTTTCAAAGAACCTTGGACTTCAATAGCCAAAGGATTCATTTCCTTGTTAAGCCAATACTGAAAGTAACGATGCAATTCTGCACCACCGCGCACATTCGCAACTGCCCATCCAGTGTTTCGAGTCTTCAATCCAGGACGAGCTGGATCGTAAACAACAGTAGCTTGCCCTTTCATAAAACCTCCTAAATTGCGTTATGTGTGCAATTTAGCAGATTCCGCAGGAATGTCAACCCTTAATGAATTACATTGGTCATTCTCTCAGCACTATTGCTGAAACGACGACTGGTCTAGTAATATTTTTTTTGAAAATTGATATTAAGGTTAGGTCATCAATTTTATCAATTATTTCTAAAAATTGATCTTCAGTTAAAATATTATTGCATATGTCAATTAAATTTAGCATTGTATTTTGATCTGGAGTTCGCTCACTGAAGGTTTCGAAAATTTTAGGGATAGTTTTTGCAATTAAATTTTTAACTTTCAACGTAATGTGTTTATTAGAATGACGAAACCGTGTGATTTGATCAACAAAATCCTGAGCATATTCTTTATTGAAGGGATTACCAGTAGTTATTTTATTACCATCCACCAGTATTTCATAGTATATTTTTTTATTGCTTTTTACGAATAATAACCATTCTATTTCGATTAAAATATCTTTTATTGTCATTAGATTTTCCTTTTTAAATAAAATAACAAAAATCATCATTAAATGCAATATGAATATCATAAATAAAATAAAAGGACACTAAAATGAAATGTGACAACGGATGTGGTAATGAAGCTAAATTCTATTCAAAAGGAACAAAGAGGTGGCGTTGTGAACAATTTCCAAGTCAGTGCCCGGCTCAGAAGAAAAAACGTCAAAAACCACGCACTAAAGAATCTTTAGAAAAAGCTAAAAAGACTTGTATTGAAAAATATGGAGTTGAAAATCCAGCACAATTGGAAGACGTCAAAGAAAAAATGAAGGAAACCTGTTTAGAGCGTTATGGCGTTGAGTATGCACTATCGTCGCACGGAATTCGTGAAAAAATAAAGCAATCTATTTTAGAAGAATACGGGGTTCAACATATATCACAGGCTGAGGCAATCAAGAAAAGAAAAATTGAGACGTGTCTAGAAAACTACGGGGTATCGAATCCGAGCCAATCTGAAGATATTAAGGAGAAAAAGCGTCAAACTAATTTAAAACGCTATAATGTTGAAAATCCTATGAATGTTAAAGAGTTTTCGAAAAAGATGGCTGAAAACACCGATTATATAATCCAAACACAAAACTTTCAAAATACTATGATAGAACGATATGGTGTATCTAACCCAAGTCAAGTTTCAGAATTTAGAGATAAAGCGTTAAAGAATTCATACAAGAAAAAGGAGTATGTCTTTCCGTCCGGCAAGATAGAATATTGCCAAGGGTATGAGCCGCAAATGATTGATTGGTTATTATCGCAAGGATATGAAGAAAACGATATTATCGTATCTGATATAGAGAAACCAGAAATTTGGTATGAATTTGATGGGAAGAAAAGAAGATATTACCCTGATATCTTTATCAAAAGTGAAAATATGATAATTGAAGTTAAATCAAAATATACATTCACTCTTGATAAAGAAAAAAATAATATTAAACTATCGGCGTGCCGGAAGTTGAATTTTAGTTCCAGGATTTATGTCTTCGATAGCCTTAGAATGAGCTTTGACACCTATGATTCGTTCTAGTCCCAGATTGGCACGAATCATATTGATGGTCAATGCACCTTGTTCCAAACTATCCTCAATAGCGACGTGAGTGTGTGGAAACGCATCAAACCACTCCCTAGGCATTGCCCGCTTAGTAGTGTTTCTAAATGTTTTCTTAAGCATCGCCATAGCATAGGATTTGACATCTAGCGCACCAAATCCCATTGCATTATTCCCAAGAAAAGCACACATATACCAATTATAAAACATATAATCAAATGTAGCTGGATAGCCAACAACAGTTGGTTTGCCCTTAAACGTTTGTCTAATATCATTAATCCATTTGCTACAATCCATCATAGCATCATAAGGTTTAACCATATTAATTCTTGTGATATCATATGCTTCTTGGTTATCTTCCCAAAACTTTTCAGTTTCAGGATGGGGCTTTGCATTTGGTAAGAGATCTAAATTGCGTTCAAACGAACCCAAATAGTTCTTGTCCATATCATAGGCAGCCAAACCAAAGCTCAACATTGAGCTAATTCCTGGAACTCGTCCATCAGCTTCAATATCAAGTGATAAGTAAATTTCTTCGTAATTCATATTTTCCATTCTTTCAAAAATCGTAAACATCAAACCCAATTTTGAAAGCTGTTAAATCTGAACTTTCACGGAATTGGAAAATGACATAATCTGTACCATCAAGGTCATCATAAACCATCTTACTGGAATGCAAATCAGCACAATGGTATCGGCACCATTTGTCGCCTTTGATTTTCACCTTGGCTAAATTAGGATGTTGTTCTTTTGTTATTGTAGTCTCAAAAGGATATATCTTATTTGTCATAATCACACTATAAATTAGGATGACTTATTTGTCAATAACCTAATCTGCGGTGCTATCAATGATGGATGATCCATCATTGCTCCAAAATTTTCATTAGGATAACAAAGAAGGTTCCATTCTTCAATATTCATCCCAATCTGCTCAGCAAAAACAGGATCTAATGAATCATTGATTCTATTGGTCCAAATTTGATGCTCTCGGGTATCACCTAATGCGGTTAATGCGTGATTTTCCATTGCAAGACTTAGGATATCCATATCATCACCAAACCGAGTCGGAGTTAGGGATTGTTTAACCTGCTGTAACTCTGATCCTTTATATGAACCAGTTGTGGAAAACAAATTAGCCTTTTGAATAAAATCATTTTCATTACCACTCTTAATCATCATAGTAAATGCAATGATTTGGTCAATAATTGGCGTGTCTTCAAACAAATAGCAAGCTTTGGCCAAGACAATATTATTTTTATCAGTAATTTCCAAATCATATGGAATATGAACATTATAAGGATTGATAGTATTCAACAGCAAATTGGTCCTATCAGTTTTAGTCAAACGATAATTAAATTTATCGCCCTCTACGATATATTCATATCCTTTAATAAATCCTTCAATATCTTTTTTATCAAAGAATTTACCAAATAATTCAACTGCCCTAGATATAGCCTTTCTAGCATTCTTTTTATTTTTCTTGCTAAATTTATTCCTATATTGCTTTTTTACCTGGCCTGCGCGGTCAGGGAATAGACTATAATCACTGTCGCCAGTTTCTAATACTACTTGATCTCCATCAAAGCGTAAATTCGCCATCATTTGCGCGTGTGCTCGAAAACGCTCTTCGCGCTGTTGTAGTTTCATCATCATAAATTCGCGAAGTTCACCAACGTCAACTTTGGATAGATTTCTGATAGACTGATGGCGGCGATCTTTCATACGCTTGGTCCATTTTGAAATGGTCAAATCGTTGCGCATAATTTCCAAATGGAAAGATCGATCACTCAAATCGTTCTCATTGGTGATACGTTTGATTGGTGGATGAAATCTATTACCAAAATAACAGTCTGATATTCTACGAGCAAGAGCGTGCTTCATACTTTCAGGCTGATCATTGCTACCAAACATAATCTGAAGATCATAGAAGCATTGTTCAACTAAGCTAAGATGATTGTAGTTTTCATCGAAATGGTCAGTAACGATTGTCTGTAAATCAACTTGCTGATTATTGTCATAATAGAAGTCTCGAATATTCGCTTCGCGAATTTCTGCTCGAAGTTCTTCCATAGTGATATCACCATTACTATAATCAACTAATCGATCTAAATTGAAATCAAGATCGTATAGCCAATCGTACACATCAGCAGTAATATAGCCTAATTCAAAACTTGAATCAAAAATATATTGAGTTTCGGCACAACCGGGCAAGTTATCCTCCCTTGGCAGGCCTTACTGCCACGGCAGCGCCAGCACTGACGACATCTTGTGCAGTCTTTGCTTTGCTGATAGTGTTCACCTGGTCAGTTTCAATTTTTGAAATAGTGATCTTATTATCAGCTGCTAATTGTTCTGCGTCAGCATCATCCAGATAAACTTTTCGATCTTTACCGATTTCATTCACTGATTTAATTGCTTTTTTGCGTTTTACCAAATTAAAAAAAGTACGATCAGTAACAAAGAAAATATATCCTGCGTCGATTTTTTTCTGAATATATGTTAGCAACTCAAGATCTTGATCTTTGTCCCACGAAATGCAGACATCGCCAGTGTTATTCAAAAGAACAATAAACTTTTCCATAGTTCACCTCGTCAAGTTAATATAAGTCATAAAGGCTTGAAAATCTTCGTCTTCTTCCAATTCTGGCGGATAAATGACAAATGCTCTATGATCTTTTTTATTGGCGAAAACTTTAATGTAATATAAGAAGTTTTTACCTCGTATCATTTGGGCCAGATCGTCAGTCAACTGAGTTGTCTTGTAGCTAGATTCAATAAATTTAAATCCGTCTTCTCTGCCATCCGGCCAAGCACGGCGTATTGCTTGAAAAGTCTTGTGCCCGGATGGATGATGTATTAGATCAATAGGGGTTGGGGCTGCACCCCATTTAGCACCAAATTTTGCCACTTTCACATCTGATTTCATTTGGTCAGACCAAGTTAAGTAAAAATTGAGATCAATTTCACTCTTGTCATCCAAATAATAAAAGTGATTTTCGCCTAATGGCAAATGCTTTTTTTCACCAGTGTCCATCATTTTGTAAGCTGCACATAAGAAATGAATGTTTGAAGGTCTTCATTATCAATATTTGATGGATTGATAGTAATATATGCCTTCCCATTAACGTCAATAAGATCACACAGGTGTCGTATTTTTCTGTAAAATGGTTCAAGCTCTGGTACAATCCTAGTAAGGCTTCGCTTATAAGGAGAATTTTGGCTGGGGAATATTTTCAGCCTTCCATAAAAATAATTTTGGTTAGGCGTCTTATCAAATCTTGTGATTAGGCATTCTGGAACCGGTTCACCAAATTTAGTGGTAGCCGTACAAATATTATTTTTTTGATCGGCTGACATTGACTCATAATCACCAAGTCGTATAGCCACAACGTCACTAATGAAATAATAGTGGCTATCACCAAGTTCTATGGATATGAATGATGTCGTCATACCAGACTGTATATAACACAATGAGACGGCTGTCAAGCACCTTACCAGGATTTATAATCTGTGTATAAATACAAAGGAGAAATAAAAATGAACGATTATAAACCATATTGTTATATGATAGGATGGACTGCTCATAATATTTGGTATTATGGTGTTGAAATTGGTCAATTGACGAAGAAAGCACATCCGTCAAATTTATGGACCAGTTATTTCACATCATCTAAAGAAGTAGAACAATTTAGATTATTGAATGGGGAACCCGACTTCATTAGCATTAGAAAAATTTTCAATGATCCTAAAAGTGCTCTGTTATGGGAGCATAAATTTTTATCAAGAATTGATGCTGCCAATAGTAAAAATTTCCTTAATAAATCAAATGGCTATAATCATCATTTAGAATGGAATTTAACTCATTCAGATGAAACGAAAATTAAAATATCTGACACAAAGAAAGGTAAACGATGGGTTACTAATGGTATCCAAGATTTATATATAGAACCACAATCCATTCCTGATGGATATCAACTTGGCAGAACTAATGGTGTCTTTGGATCCGGTAATAAAAATATAATGTATGGAAAAACTCATACAGAAGAAGCAAGACAGAAAATATCATCAACTCATAAAGGAAAAATCATTTCAAAAGAGCAACGTGAAAAAATCTCTAAAGCAAATACTGGATTAAAAAGATCCAAAGAGTTTATTAATAAAATGAAAAAAATCGAAAAGACTGATGAATGGAATAAAAAGAATTCTGAAGCTCGGAAAAACACTAAACTGTATATCAATACAGAAACGTTAGTTAGAAAATATTTCAAAGCTTCAGATGTGATCCCACAAGGCTGGATTTGGATTAAAGATTACCAATCAGAATAGTTAGTCAAATCCAACTCAAAAACCTTGCTATAAGTAGTATATTTTACTTTTTCTACAATCCCTAAGCTGGTAGGCGTGAACTCATAAGTGATTCCGCCGCCGATCGCTCCTTCATAAGGATAACCAGCCTCCCAACACGCGGTATGAATTGATGTTGGATCCTTAATAGTTTCTTTCTGAAGAGCTACTATCTCTGGATAAATTTCTTCAGAAATCCATTTCATAGCTCGAGCATATTGCTCTGGTGTAATTTCAAATTTCACGAAAACCAATCCCTTATAGTTTTTCCAGTTGGATCTGAGCAAATCATTAAATTAAATTCTGGGAAGAAACACATAAGTTCACCCATCAATTCATAATTCAATAGTTCCTGGATTTCTCCATTGATTATGACTGGTATTCGGTTATCGTCACCAATCTGATCCATACAAGTAATAACAAGATTAAGTTGCTTTGTCAAATTGGAGAACCGCAAATCTCGATCAATACGCTCGCGTAATTTATTCAAGTTCAAGGGTGCAAAACGCAAAGATCCCTGGAATGGATTAGGACGGTTAGTCTTGTCTGAAAAATGCTCAACAGGTGCTTGATCAAGTTCATTTTCCAGTGGGCCAGCACCGTGACGAGTCAAATAACAGCGGGTAACATAATACATATTGAGCGATGTGATATGGTTAAGTTTGGCAAGCTTATCAATATTCATCAACCCAGTATTTGACCGAGTGACGTGTGGAAATTTGCCATAATGTTGATCAAGTAAAAGGCCTTGTGCCCCTTCAAAAACAATATTTTTAGATCGCTTACCAACCATAAAAGTCAAATCGTTTGTTGGATTTCTAACTCCAGATGACTTTGCATTTTGCAAAAAGAAATCAATATCTTCAAAATATTTGTCAACAAATCGCTTATTTGAAAACGTATCTTGTATGTAATCAATCCTGCTCTCAATACCAAGATCTTTAGCCCGAGCCGGTACCCATTTGTCTACCATAAATTTAACGAAATCGTCTTTACATTCTTGGACTTTGTCGATAGCTAAGGTTAGACCGAGCTGTTCATATCGCTCAATAGTCTCTCCAAAGCCAAGGCCAACTGAGCCGTGGCGGCTATCTGCTCGTTTCATTTCTAATTCTTGGTTTATTACCATATCCCAAGGGGTGGTAAACCTACATCTGTAATCATACCAAATATCAGGCTTACCAAAGGGCAATTTTGAATATTCATCCATTTCTTTGCGAAAAATTACTGGATTGATGACAAATTCCTCACCCAACCAAGTTTTAGCACCCTTAAACGAACCAGCACCAATGTGACTGAAAACGTGTCGGTGGCCATCTTCGGACTGAACTGTATGACCAGCCTGTGCGCCGCCATTGAACCTAATTACCGTAGTATCATCATCAGATAACCAATTAGTAACTAGCCCCTTGCCACAGTCGCCAAAATTCGCACCCACCACTACACTTGCTTTCACGATATATCTCCTTTTAACAACCCATTCATAACATATCAAATATTGACAGTCAATACTAAATAGTGTAGTAATTGGTTGAAATTTTGGAGATGTTTATGGAAAATTTTTATACATATATATATTTTGATCCAAGAAAACCTGGGTCATATATGTATGAAGATTTGATTTTTAACTTTGAGCCTATCTATGTTGGCAAGGGTCAAGGAAATCGGTATCTTAAACATCTAAAAGATAAAACACAAACCATCAAAGCTACAAAAATCAGAAAAATTATCAGTGAGGGGTTTGACCCTATAATTGTAAAAATAAAAGAAAATATTTCTGAATATGAAGCTAAAAAGCTTGAAGCTGAAATAATGAAAAAAATTGGAACTATAGTTGAAATTGATGTCTTGCCAAGAGGACCACTAACTAATACACGCTATACATCGTCATTTGAATCAGATTGCTTGAGTCAAGAAACTAAGCAAAAGCTGTCAACTATTGTTAAAAATTCTTGGACTGATGAATTAAAGACCCAACGTTCTGAAGAAATGAGAAAGAAATGGCAAGATCCAGAATATCGTGAAAGCCAAACTGCTAAAATTGCTGAAGTTGAACGTTCGGAAGAAAAACGCAAGCAAAAAAGTGAAAAAGGTAAAGAAGTTTGGCAACGCCAAGAATACCGTGATAAAAAAACTGGCGTTAAACGGTCAATTAATGCTCGTAAAAATATGTCTATTGGTCGAAAGAAAATGATACAGGAAAAACCGGACTATATAAAAGCAATGTCTGAAACACAGAAAAAAGTTATGGAAAATCCTGAAATTAGGAAGAAAATTTCTGATAAAATATCTGGAAGGAAATGGTATCATAATCCATCGGACGGTAAATCCAAAGCTCTTCCAGAAAATGAAATTCAACATTATATTGATTTAGGATGGGTTAGTGGCAGGCTTCCAGGTAGAAAAAATAAAAAGAAACGCCCATCTGTTAGATGGATGACACGTATTGGTACTAAGGAAACTCGGCAAATTTTATTAGACCAGGTTGATATCTATCAATCTAACGGATGGATTATTGGTAGAAAATTATAGACCAGCTTTTTTGTTGCTTTCTTTTATAACATCAATTAATATGGTAGCAAGCTCAGGAAATCTTTTACTATGAACGGCTAACTGAATATATTTTTGTTTACCCATAAATCTAATAATAGCGTGAGCTATTACAGAATCAAATTGAGCTGAAAGCCAATTAGCATCTAAAACATTGAGATAGGATTTGTTCAAAATAGATTTAGAAATTTCATCTGTAATTAGATTTCTATTTGCGTTTATTTCCTTTTCAATAGCAAAGCTATCTAATATACAATCAACTAATAAATTACTATAATGCTCGAGTTTAGTCCAATCAACGTTTTTATGATGTTGTTTATAAAAATCATCATTATTTCCAGATGAAACCAATACTCTATAAGAGTTAAAAGTTTGGTCATCCAAACCAAGTTGAATAGTTTCGATCAACTTGGTTTGGAAATGAATTAAATCTTGATATACACTGATCGGATGACTGAATGGCGAACCAATGACCACTGATGCTTTCATTTTTCAATCTCCCGCTTAGAGCTGGATTCCATTAACTGCTCGAGCAACTACCGGTTGAGTAGCAGCATCCCAAGAATTGATAACAGTATGACGATCCGCGCCTTCATTAATCTGAATTACAGAAACTACCACTTCTGAAAGCTTAGTGTAATCACTCAACAAAATTGCGTGATCGCCCATCAAAGCTTTCCAGCTTTCACGAACTTGTGTCGGACGATAATGCATATGGTTACCCTGTTCAACAATAATGTGGAAAGTGTGATACTTTTCGCTAACCATTTCATAAAGCTCTTCAGTCGTATAGTCCTTCTGAGCAGTGATTCCGATACGTGCAAGTTGTGCAGCTTCCAAAGTTGGCGGCACTTCTTCATCACCAATGGTAAAAAGATAGCCCTTTTCGCCACGAAGTTCATTATGATCTGTGGCTGTATGGAAAGTTGCAAAATACCAAGGAAGTTGATATGATTCGCTGCGATTGCCACCACCGCCGCCTTCGAGAAACATCTTTTCAAGCTGTGAGGTAATTCCTACATCAGGTTCAAATTGAGTTACCTGTAGTGGTGCCCGGTCATAAAAAATATCACCAATAGCCATACAACAAATTTGCGGATCTTGGACTGGTTGACGATTGATAATTTCTCCAACAAGGGTTCCAAGTCCAGAACGGACGATATGATCTGAAATCATACCCATTGATCCAGTAACATCGCTGGCGATGATAATTGGTGTAGCATTAGGGTTTTGCACCGAGTCACGGCTTTCCCTAACTGTAATATGACGAGGATCGAGCGCCTCATCTATCCGATTTGATGTGAAGATTTGAGCTGTTGATTTAGTAGCAACTGTGCTTGAATAGCTGGTGTAATCATCAGCATTCCAACGTGAATATCCCATAGTATTTTCTCCTTAATTAAAAGGAGGAGACTTAGAGGCAAATATATTTGATAATAAATTTGTCGGTAAGAGCTCCTCTTACTGCTTTGATTGAATAACGTCTTTCTTTATTACAGTCCTATTTATAACATAGATAATCTATTCTGTCAAATTAAAAGATTTAAATGGAACGTCACAAAGTAATTTTGCTGCGGTCCAATATTCTTCCTTATCAAAAGCAAAATTTCCCTTGTATTTGATAGGGTTAAGTTCGTGAGATTCAAATAATACCATCAGTTGGCTTGTTGAAAGCCTATCATATGGAGTGGATAAGATATATTTGTATTCGGAAAGGTTTGGATCTTTTCTAATCTTATTAAAAAGTTCTATGGTTGAATAGTGGGTATCTTTGACCATTTTTGACACTGAAACCACATCATTAATCAATGCTGATGTTTCATCAGTCAAGGCTTCTTCTTTAGAAGAAACAATCACTTCTTCCGTGTGGCGGATTATTTTAAATCCAGAACTTAGGTCAGATATGTGACCCTTGAGTTTATTATTGAAATATTTTTCTAACGAATTGTGAATTTCTTTAATACTTTTAAATTTTTTGGCATCTTTGAAAGTTGTTTCAACTAAAGTTGCAGCGTGACCGTGATTTGTGGTCCAAGAGCCTCGCTTCTCCTTATAAAAAATATTTGGATCAGCGCTATTCTGTATTACGAAAAAAGTTCTTTTCATTCGGTTCAAATCCTTAACATATAATATAATGCGACCTAAAACCTTTTTCTGGTATTAGCCTTAGTTTGGCTGTTATAACACGACTGACTTGTTAAAGTCAACAGATTTAATAGGTCACTATTTTATCTAAGTATTTGAATTTGCGTCCAATCAAGCTCATCGAAGAAAAAAATCGTCCAAGTTTCTTCTAACTCAATATCTACCGTTTTTGTAGAAATTTCATCTTCGGTTAACTTATCAGGAAAAATGTATTTGACCTGTTTAACACTATGGACTAAATTGGTGTTGATTGACGATTTATAAAGAAGTTGGTCGATTTCTTGCTTTTCAAGATTATTAGCAACTAAAGTATGAAACTCGGACCCATATTTAATGTGTCCGAGCTTCAAAAAGCGCCATTTACGACGCTTTGAGATAAAATTAATCATTTCTTCAAACGTGAAGCAATGAAATCCGCAATAAATTGTGGCTGTTTGAGGAAATTCCATCCAACAAGCAAACCTGCAATAAAACTAATCAATGTCATTTTTCTTTCTCCTGAATTATTTGTTCCAATTGGTGTAACCGGGTATGATATTTAACCTTCATTTCACATAATTCTTGACGAACCATTTGAAGTTCATTAATTGCTTTAGCAAGCTGTGTAACTGTTACTTGGTGATTTGAATTACTTAAAATTAAATCAGTACCATTGGTTGCACTAATTGTACTATTAGATATGGACGAATTCAATCCATAAAGTGTGCTAGTGATAGACGCAGCCGATGATGTGAATGATGAAAAATTCGCCGAAGTATAATAAAGAAATGGTCTAAATACCGCTTGGTCAATTGTGTAAAATTGACCCAGTTGCGATTTAAGAAAATAATTTATATCATCTATTTTGCTCTTAACGAAATAAACTAAATCTATACGATGTTGCCAAAATAGCACCACCAGAGCTATAATTCCAGGAATACTAAACAATAGTGACATCTTACCATTTACTTTCTTTGTTCTTTAATAAAGAATACAAAAAATAAATGTTTAAGTCAATTTATTATATTTGATAGAAACGATTTCATCAACATACAGACGATCAATACAGCCTTGGATTAGATCAGTATATCCACAATAGCTATTTTTGTAATTTTGTTCCTGACTTATATCCAAACACTTGTGCCAAGTGTATGATGGATCAGGTCTCGGCTTTTTGTCCCACCACTCATCATCTTCTTGTTCAGTTTCAAAAATAGGCCAATTATTTAACGGATGGTGCCAAAGCTCATAATCTGAAAAAAGAATACGCTTTCTTGGCACCAATGCTGTAAATTGAATAAAATCTGGTCGAAGCTTCCACCATCCTTTATGTAAAGGCCGTTTCAAATACGCCCAAACTGGGCGTTCTCCTGAGAAATCAGGGATGACTTTAGCCATCTGGTCTTTCATCCAATCATAAGGCTTATGATAAGTGAAATCAATTCCGGTTTCTTCGTCAATATCTAAGATTCCGTGATCCCCAGTAAAATAGCCAATATCTTGAGCTTTAGACCAGGCGTCTTTATGTTGACGTGAATAGACACGAATTAATTGATTTGGTGATGCATTGAAAAGTGCGCGGCGACGCGAAACAGGAATAGGTCTCATTTAGTCTTTCTTTAAAAGAGAATAGGGGGACGCTCAAGCTCGCCCCCTAAAAGAATTTCACCTCTCTGTGGGTCCACACCCTCTGCAACCGGAACTTGGGCAAATTAATGATAATCTGCTTGCCTTCATCTCCCTACTTCAGGCTGCATCCACGCAGGAGACTATCCAGATATCGCATAACTTCTACACAGTTGCCCCTATTAATAAGGATTGGTAGGTGGTTCAAGTCATCGGCGATGATCCGTGATCCGAAAATGATCACTTGAGTATTTGAGCCCCGGGCCGGAATTGAACCGACGTAACTTGGGTTGCAGCCAAGCGCATAAGCCACTCTGCCACCGAGGCAATTAGTTAAAATAAATCGTATGGACCTTTTTTCATACATTATTTATCCTTATAAAATAAGGCAACATCTGATCCTACTAGCAATACCATAAAATGCTATTGGTCGACCGGCCAGATATTTAAGGGTTGCCGGTCTACGGCGTAGCCTCGCCAACCTTATTGGAGGATCGGGCAGGACTCGAACCTGCATTCTTCACGGTTGCGACGTGACGGACTAATCCATTCTCACCACCGACCCAATTTTTAAAATTTAAGTGAACCAATATCCTTTAACTTAACTGACCCAGGGCCTGTTAAAAAGAAATTAATTCCTTTATCTTCAATTTCTTTGTCCAATTTAGCAGAAAGTTCTTCACCTGTCAATGGTTTTCCGAACTTTTTCTTCGCAACTGCTGGACCCATACGAGTGAACCAAGCCATCAAATCACGTTTAATTTGTTTTTTTCTATCTGATTCATAATTTCCGGCATTTTTAGCCAATGTAACTTTCTTTTTCAAAGCAGCTTCACGTTCGGCACGATCTTTAGCTAATTGCTCCTTGTCTCCAAGATATTCATCAGCGTCATCACCAGTCAATGGTTGGCCAGTAAATGATGGGACATTGTTCAACAATTCAAACCAAAGGTGAGCATCATTTTTATCGTGCCTGCCGCTATATCTCCAATCTAAATATCCTAAGATAATATCTTCGGCTTTTTTATTTCCAGTATCCAGCAATACTTCTTGCGCAACCCAGGCGGCTTTACGAGGATCGGAATAAACCGGTGTAAGAATTGGCATCAATTTATTAAGATCATCGCTAAACAATGACGATGGGGCATCAGGCCAACGTCGTTGCATATCCTGAATATGTTCACGATACAAACTGGCTGGAATATGGATTTGTCCCACGTATCCTGGGCGGCCGCTTGGATTTTTTATAGCATAGAGATATGGGCTTGATGATCTCCAAGTCTCCCCTTTTTCATTCAACCATAATCCAGAATCTGGATCTTGCTGGTTTTTTACTGGGGTTTTGTCCAAATACTCATCAATTTGGGTGAATTCAAAAAGACGCATAAAAATATCCTGCAGATTAAATTACAAGATATTTATACCAACTAACCCTTTTTATGAATTGTCACCAATCCAGTAGGTTTTCCCTTCCCTACGACGTGTCAATCGCCTGCCATCTGTAACGCCATCGGACTTACGCATAGTTTTCCGGCTCCGCTATAGGTACTCATTCCGCCGCCTCCCACGGTCCCTTTGCAAGGGGTGGCAATATTAAATTACCGTTCACTTTCCCTACCTTGGCCATCCTGCGCGCTGATATTTTCATATCAATGTAGAACAGACTTGGGTTTAATATACTCCCTCCCCTTAATGGCGGTACGTAACTTTTACCGCCACATCTTCAAGGGTTAGTTGGTATCTTGGTATATTAGCATTAATAGTCCACAAGTCAATCCTTAATTAGGATATATGCCAAATAATCTTCTTCATTATAAAAAAATATTTTATGTACGGTGTAATATGTTCGTCGATGTTTATTTGGAGGTTCGTTGAAATAAACGTCTTCAATAGTTTGACTATATGGTATGCTGTAATGGTCTAATAACTTCATAGCTGATCTAAAAGCCATATGGGCTGCTGGTTCACTTCCGTGGGAATATAGATCAAAAGATACGTATCTCATTTCAATCCTTGATTAGTCGAAATGCCATTAAATCATTTTCGTCTTGAAAGGAGATGCTGAAAACTTTTGAAAATACCATCTTTCCGGTAAATTCAGTTGTAACAAATATTTCTTGATTCATTACATCAGCATAGTATAGTATTTGATATTCGTCTAACAAATCCTTAGCTAATTCCCAAGCAACATACGCATCGTGTTCAGTTGGATGATTTTTTAAACTAAATTTAATTTTTGGCTTCATCGATCAAATATCCAATCAAACGACCAACTTCAGCAACTAAAGCTTCTTGGGCCGGATGTGTCATTGGTCGACCAGTACCGTCATTTCCGCCAGAGCGTATAAATTGATATGCCTTGCGGGCAATTTCAGTCATTTCCCCATTCAGTCCTACAGCTTCAGAAACTTCATCTTGGGGGATTGGTGTAGGCTTTAGGTCGGCGCCGACGTGGACAAAAACATAAACCGCTTCACATACTTTGGTCTCGTCACCCGTACAGCCATCACGAGTATAAGTACAAACTTTACTTGTAAGGGACGTCGTTCCTGTTTTGACTATTTCAGCATAAATCACTACCTCATCACCTATGTGAACTGGTGCAAGAAATTTAAATCCTTCAACCGCAACAGTAACGACTCGCCCGCCAGCTCGTCGTTTGCATATTGCGCCGGCGGCCAAGTCCATCTGGCTCATTAGCCATCCACCAAATATATCGCCATCTGGATTAGCATCGTTCGGCATTGCTGTTAATATTCTCACTGGCATACGAGTTGACATAGTTTTTCCTTACTTAATAAATTGGTAAATCATATAATCTTCATCAGATTTAAACACTATCTCATAAAATTTAATATGATCATACCTGTCTTTTTTAGTTCTAATATCCACATTAACTTTTTGATCCTTCAAAGCTTTTTTGATCTTCATACATTCGATCATACAAGCATTTACGGTATCATAACAATCAATACTAAAATAAACAGATCTCATATTAATCCTTAATTATTTTATATGCAGTAAAGTTTGCATCATCGAATAACAAATGTAAGACGTGGATTGTTTGTATTCCATAATTCACATTCGATTCTTTTAAAGTTTCAAACTTTCCTTCTGTATATTCTATACCGTGAAAGCGTAATAATTTGCCAAAATTTTCAATCTGCTCAATTTCTTCAGGATACAAATTTGGATTACCACGTGCCCATAAAATTATTCTATTATGGAATTCTTTTATTTCCACGGCTCTTTTGACCAATCAATGTCATATCCAAATGCAAAATGACCAGGATCTTCCTTAAGAGTTTTTCGAACTTTCATCAAAACTTGACCTAGCCAATTGGTCCCGCGCCAGTTGGCTAGGTCCTCAATTGCTGGATCATTCCATCGAAGTTTGACTCCCCATACTGGATCATAGATTGCTCCTTCTACGATAATTCGATCTTCAGTATCCATAATATAATCAAAAAGTTCAGGAATTTTAAATTTCTGAATGTTGCCACGGAAAACTATCGTTCTCGCATTAGTATTCCAAATTTCTGGATCGAAATTTTTAACTTGGCGGCCAAGTTCTTTTTGTTGATCTGGATGCTTGCTATTCATAATAGCTTCAAAAATAACATCATTTTCCTCACAAGGAAAAAGCTTCGCCTTACTGGCCATCATATATTGCTCTGCACAGTTGAAATCATACAAATAATCTTCATCTGTCAACAAAAATTGAGTAAATTGGTACTTGGTAGGGTTTTTATCCTTATACCATTGACTGAACGGTCCGCCCACAAAATAGACGTGAGAATCAGTTCTACGTTCCGAATAATTAAACATTATTACCTCACAATTTGGAAAGCAATTATATCACTTTCACGTTCAAAATACAAATAATAATCATAACCAAAAAGCATTCCGCCAAATCTCCACATAAATTTCTGGAGGCCTTTGGCAGCTTTGAGATCTTTGGCATAATCACTATCTGGATAAACTTTCAAATGTCGATCAATGGTGGAAATATTTGTCAACACCTTGTCTACGCTGTAATATGTATGGGAGATTGAAGCATCTTTTAATGCCTGTATTATTTGATCTCGAGCATCCATTCGTCCAATCAAACCATCTTGACTGAAATCACCAATAATGCCACCAGGGCAGGATGCTGAAAAGTCATATTTGTAAAGTGGTTTGGCCAACCCAATTTTGGCCAAGATATTTCGAAAGAAAAGCTTCTTTTTAGAAATTCGAGTAAGCAAATAAACCTCCTTTTAACATACCGTTGATACAATAACAGGAGTATTATGTCAAGCTTTTGGCTTCCTAAATGACATTTTGTCAAACCCGTGCTTGGCGATTTTGACCTTATCATCAGTGATAGTTATCGTGTTGGGCCCATTGGTTGCTAATGTACCACCAACCCACATAGAAAGTTCTTGAAATGCAGTATATGGGTCCAGGGCACTCTGAAATCCGATTTGAGACAATCCAGCAAAATCAGCTATCCATCCACTATCAGCCTCTGACCATCCAGTTCGACCACGGCTAACTGAACTATCTCCAGGGCCTGCCTTCATAGCAATCGAAATATTATTATCAATCAGTGCATTAATGATGTCTTTTTTCAATTCAACTACATTGAATGGGTCTCTATTGTCATTCGCCCTATTCCAATAAGGTGTAGCAGTACCAGGTACCAAATTTTTAGGTTCAGCCCACTTCTTCAATTTTTCAAATGACCAAAAATAAGTCGAAGTCGAAGCTTTCATAGACTCGTATTCTTGGATTTCCAAACCCTGATAAAGTTTGCCACAGAAGATAACAGTGTGATCTACGAGTTTATAGTAAATGCCGTCAATTTGCTTGTATGAATCGTACATCGATGTTGATACGCGACGTTTGCTCCCATAATAGGGAGTTTTCCCGACATCGTCTTTATGAGTTAGTGAAACAGAAATTCCTGAATATCTTCCAATTCGATCCATCTGTCCATTAGTTAGTTTTCGACTATCGCGGACAAAAACGATGCCTGGATCAATACCATATGCAATCGCACTATCATAATAATCTTTTCCGCCAATGATACGCATATTACCTCACAATAGGAATTGAAATTCTAAATAAGTTTGTTCATCGTGAAAATGTAATTCAAAAGCACCGGTGGGCTCAATATTCGGATCGTCACTTCCTATAATTTTATAGGCAGAAAAATTTTTATTTTGCATAATTTGCAGGACAGTATCAGCTTTTTCATATGAAATTCGATTAGCCAGATATTGGTCTAACTCTATTCCAGAATGGATTTTTGATAGATCTTGAACTGAATATCCAATAATTAGTGTTTTAAATGGATCAGTCATCGTCAAAAGTGAATGCCCAAGTGGGTATTGGTACAATGTTAGTGTTGGCAATTGATGACAGTGGCCAGGCTGGCCAAACAGCACCATAATAAATGTGACCCCAAACATTCATAGCTGGTGGCATAGCAAAGGAACTTGCAATTGAAAAAAGAAGAGCTGTAGCCATATACATTGAAACTACGCCAAGCCAAAAATTTCTCATACATTGTCCTTTCAAAAAAAAGATGGCGCGCCTACCAGGATTCGAACCTGGACCAAAGGTTTAGAAGACCCTTATGATATCCCTTTCACCATAGGCGCATTAGTAATTACATTAATTGACTTTCTATAAAGTGTCAAGCTATATTATGACTTTAAAAATAAAAAGTGATTAGTATGAAACCCACCGTTTCTTGTATATTATGCAGAAGTGTCGTCACTGTCAACAACATTTCCAAACATTATGGATCAAAAATTTGCCAAAAGGGAAAGAAACATTCTATTCAAAATGAGTTCTGTCCTCATTGCGATACCAGTTTGCCAATTAAATCTAAAAGAGCAAATCATATCAAATGGTGTCATTCAAACCCGTTACGGCCGGACCACGTCAACAATGTAAAAATCGCCAGGACTTACATCACTGAGGAATCAAATTTAAAACGTTCCTCGTCCATCAGTAAACTTCATAAAAACGGTACTTACAAGCATATTGACCGGACACATATGAAAGGTCGTAAACATACTGCTGAAACAAAACAAAAAATATCCGAACGAGCATTGAAAAGTAATCATCAGCGTAAATGTAAAATGTCTCATAACTATACAGACAAGAAAGGTAGAACATTCATATTTGATAGTTCTTGGGAAGATGCTTTAGCAGATCGATTAGATGAATTAGAATTAAAATGGGAACGCCCTGGACCTATTTTATATCAAGATCGAGCAGGCAAGAATAGAAAATATTATCCTGACTTTTACCTGCCCGATCATGACCTTTATTTAGATCCTAAAAATTCATATGCTGAAAAGCAGCAAAATGAAAAATTAATGATCATATCTAAAATAATCAATTTGTCAATTCTTCGATCACTTGAAGAATGTGTTCATTTTGATTTAACGTGAAATGTGCGTCCATCCAACCGTGAGGGGTCTCGAAACTTGGACTCAAGTCACCAGCATTTAGCATACCTTGCAATGTAACACTAAAATCAGTTTGTGACCCATACGATTTATTACCCATAACAATCGTTTGCAATTCTGATATCGTTACTTTGCCACCACGAGAATGTAGCTCAGCGACGATATGTCGCTTAAGGTTCCAAACTCTATTGTGTTGCCCAATATGGCCGTATTCATTTGGATTTAATTCTTTCATTTTTTTTAGTTCCTTTTGTTTCCCGGCTTTTTTCGCGGGGATTTAAATTAAGGAACAACTTTTTTGAGATGAATAATAAATATGTTTGCTACGACATATTATTGGATCATCACAAAAGTTGTTCCAAGTATATTTATAAAACCGGTAGGCGACCCCTGCCGGTTTTTTAATGGAAGAACTCTATTTTTTTCTGATTTTCTTTTGATTTTATCTATTTAACCATCTGCCTTATCACATCAGAAGTAAAATAGTTTGAGAAATCGTTAGGAATTGATATTAATAAATTTTTTCCTTTAGACAAATAACCAGACCCAACAACAATGTTAGTGGAGTCTAATATAGTATCGGCTTTAAAAGCTATATTAATTCCTAATCCGGCTGCAATAAATTGATATGCTTTCAAATCCAAAAACACATCCATTTCTAATTCTTCCCAGCCAATATAATCACTAAGAAAATATTGCTTTCTAATTATACAGTATCCATCAGCCATTATATGTCCCAGAATAATGAGCGACCAATATACATATTTCTTATTCGACCGTTAATCCAATAAGGATCATCTCCTATTGAATTGCCAATACTTAATGGGTCATTCGTAGGCGCTAAAGGTGTAACAGCAACATCAGTAACTTGAGCATCATTATAGTAAGTTCTGAGTCGTGTACCACCATTATTGTAGACCATTACACCAACTTTAAACCAAGTATTGACTGGCATTGGCGTCTTAATACTGTAACTATAAGAAGATATGGCAGCTACTAAGTTATCAATGGTCCAGGGGCCGATTCTTATATTAGCAGTGCTTGAGGTGTTTGGCGTTCCGCCGTTATATCCAACGGTCATAAACAAACAACCATATGGTCTACCTGACATACTTATATTTGACCAAGCCTCAAATTCAATACTGTACGGTACTGTGATTCCGTAATTACCAGAGGTAGTGCTATATAGTAATCTTTGATTAGTACCATTAAAATCTAACCAACCATTTGAATTATATGTAGGCGTGTTTGTTGATGTTTGAGTGTTGCCCAAATTATCAGTTATAATTCCATTTTCAATTTGAAAGAGTAATCCTTCCCTTGGTGGGTAAGTATTTAGATAATTTGAAAAAAAAGCAGATGATGGACCGATTGTTTTACTTGTCATTGTCAAATTACCTGTATTCTATTTGCGCCCCATAAAGGAGTCGAACCCTTTCATAGAGATTAGAAGTCTCCAGCCCAGATCCGCTGGATGGGGCAACATTAATACACTTATTTATATTGAAATTTTTGTAATGGACTAATCTACCAAAGTCAAAGCCGTTATGATTACCGGATCGTCAGTCATAATATAAACTTCAGTGTAATCGTGATATCTGTGACTGCAACGGTATTCATATTCATCATAAGTTTTAACAATACTGGTATCAAAACCCAATTGAGCCACCAAATCTTTCAATTCTTTAAAATATTCTGAAGCTTTGCTGCAATTTTCGAATCGCCTATTCATTATAGTTTTAATTTCTGCCATAATTTTATCTCACCAATTCATATTCGGTTTTAGTCAAATCGTCTAAGAAAATTAAATTAATAAAAATGGTTTTATTAAACGGGCCGCTCCCATTATCTTCGGTAAGTTGGAATTTATAATTTTGATTTGACATCTTTTTGAGGATTTTTTCTTGCTCAAGAGCCAATACTAATCCAGGATATTCCACCCTATTGTATAGATGTTTGGTCATATCGGAAGTATAGAAGAAATGCTCCAATGAATCACAGCTTTCAATATGACCATATGGTTCTCTCACAGTTTACCTCATTAGGACAAAAGTAGTCTCTGTAAATAAGTCTGAAATAGCCTCATCACAGACAAAAGCAAAGCAACGGCCAATATATCTCGGTTTTTTGAGCTTTCGGCCGCGGCTTCCAGAAGTAGTGACCATTTCTCCACGGCGTATTGTTGAATCCAGCCCGTTTTTAAAAATTATTTTACAAGTAGTTTGGATGTCTTGTTCTAAAATTTTTGCAGTTCCGCCGTTTGGATACTCGCCATATGGATACTGACAATTGATGGAAATTTTGCCATCACCCCGTGGGATTTTTACAATCCTCATATCAAAGTCTTTAATTTCTTCAATGAATCAGTTTTTAGAGAATCACGCAATGGGCCAACTCCTAAGCAAGTAATAGTGGGCTCATTAAACACTGTAAAGCCAGCATCAGTGACCAAGCTAGTACCGCAAATGTTCTTATACTCTTCTTGAATGGCCTTGAGCTCGTCAACGGTGTCAACTACGAGACAAATCTTGTATGCTCTGGGACTATTATAATAGTCTTGTGCTTGATCACACTTTCGTTTTGCGATAATTACATCTTCAGTAGTGAACGGTTCAACATTATGTGCGTAATTGGCTTCCCACCAAGAATGCAAATAGGCGTGGCCAGCCTGAGCTGCCATTTTTCCACGATTGCCATTCATTTTTGCCAAAGACTCTTTTGCAAAAATACAATAGAGCTTGATATTATCTTCTTCCATAATTATTCCTTTGGCCTGAATCCATAAGCCAAGCAACCAAATCGATAGTCACTATCAATATAATTACTGCTCGAATTGTCTTTATATTCAGGAGTAACAATCCTAGTGTCACCAGAGATGGATTCTAATTCTTGACCATATTCAAGAAAATCATAAAGATAATATGGAATCAAATGCAAATTAGTTTCTTCATCCCAAATACCAAATCCAAGATTTAATGCTTCCTCTGAAGTTAATTCAGTAACATCAACACGGCCAAGTGAATCAGCCAATTTCTGATTTCGATCAGTTTGGCTATAATCCACGATCGTGTCTTCAATAACATTTACATTTCGAATAGTTTGAATCAGTTCAATAACACTCATTGCTTGCTCCTTGGATCAAAATCTTCATAAAATTCATCAGGTCCATTTTCTATAATGAACTCTTTAGCCTTTGTCAACGCCAATGGCACAATGTCACCAACAGAAAGAGGATTGGTCCAATAAGCTATTGCTTCATTGATAGCGTCAATCACTTCATCCTTTGTAATTGGATATTCAAGTATATTTCTCACAATTCAGGACCCTCCAAATAACCACCCAATTTCAGTGCAGTATAGTCTGCCTCTTCAATCATCATTTGAATTGGTACAAGTCTTACTGTTGTATCAGGCTTTTTAAGCTCTTTCTTGACATCGTGTGTATTAAGTGCATATGTCTTATGTGTAAAAATTTTAGCTAACCGAAATGATTTATTCCAACCATTTTTAGTTTTGAAACCGTTAAATTCATCAAACACTACATATACTGTTCTGAGTAAATGGTTATTTTCCATATTATTGTTCTTTCAACAAATTCTAACCGATATAATACCGCGGCTTCTCCATCCGGCGATTAGTGACATATTGATACATCTATGAAAAATAACCAAAGCCTAATATATTTTCCTTCGGGGAACGATCCCGTCGAATTAATTGACCATATTAGCGGACTGTTCAACTTTCGGTCGACTCTACTCGCATACTTACTTTTGGCTTCACAACCCTCGCCTCGAGAGGTGCCCAATTAATTGGACTCAACGTCACCAACTTTGGCTATTTCATACCAACAATATAGCAACCATTGCCAAATAAGTCAAGCTATGAACTGTTTGATCAATACCGAGCCAAGTAAACCATTCTTCGTGAGTTGTTGGAGTATATCCATTTTTCTTACAAACATTTACTTTGATATAATCCATCGAATAATGGACAAATAATTCAGCAACACATACTGCCAAAATAGTCCAAACAGAAATTTGAACAAATATCGAAAAGGACAAAATGATTAAAAAAGACATCGTTGCGTGGATGCCTGCGTGGATCCATCCTCCTGGATGAAACAAATTTCCCTTATTTTTATACATATAGGGTGGCTGAAGTTTGAAATCGGCAATAAAATGCTTAATAAACAGCGGTATAAGTAATGCGATTGATAATAGACCCATAATTACATTCCTTTAAATTAAAACTGAACAGTGATTCGCCGTAGCTGATCCCTTACCTAAACCATCCAACTTGTGGAAATACTTCCATTTATTGGTGCGCTGCCTACCCAACGGGGCGGAACGTAAGCCTTAACGTTTCACAACGTGTTTAAGATCACTGCTACCTGAGCTGGCTCTTTCTCCTACTGCCGGCCCTTTATGGCAGACTCAGGCTTCAGTCTTCTTCACCATATTCGGCGAAATATTCTTGGCACTTAGCCAATGTGAATTTATTTAATGACAGAATGGCTTCATAACCACCGTGTTGAGGCCCTGCCCTAGTGCTTGGGCAAACAATTTTCCGAAGTTCGTAACACATCAGAGACACCTTCAGCACTCGCAATGCTGATTCTACAACATTGTTAATGGTTTCAAGGTCCCCTTGTTCAATAGCAAAATCAAGCTTTTGCTTCAAACCAATTACAAAATTGCCATCAATGTGACCTAATCCGAATATATCTCGAGCACTTGATATGCTCCTAAAAAGGCGGCGAAGTTTTCCTTCCTCATCATCAACAGAATTTTGAATATCGAGCTGTACATCAACATATTTCTTAATATTAATTCTCTGTTTCTCGACTGCCTCGCCTATGGTCTTTGGATTGTCGCCATAAGAAAATTCAAGAGGTAGAGCATCACAATAATCCCAAACGTCTTTTCGACACCACCAAAACTGACCCATATATTCCATATGATCTGTTTTGTTTGGATCGTAAATTCGCCGAGCTTTTTCCAGCTGATCAAGGAAAAATTTAGAATCGAGCTGTTCAGGCCGCGCATCTTCACCCTCTATATCACCATAATCAGAATATACACCAAATGTTGGCGGACATACTGGGACGAAACGGGAAAAGGAACCATACTCAGTATAAGCATCTTCTGATACCGGCTTAACTACCATAACTACCGCTTCACAATATGCTCCAATTTCGAGACCTGAAATTGCGCAACTTTCGGACCAACAACCCATTAATATTCCTTTCTAGAGAATTATATCAGTGTTTCCAGTATAACACAATATCTTCTTCTGTCAACACTGATAAATATCAGACAATTAAGGAATGGTGTGATGAGATTATTTGAAATATATAAAGAAGACCCATCAAGCACGTTTGTTCACGATGGCAAATCTTATGACATCAATAAATTGTTTAAATTGACGGCGCACCTCAAGCCAGAGTTGTATCGAGTGAGTGACTTAACTTGGGTCTTAAACTTTGATGAGCCTGTCCCAGACGATTACGAAACTATTAATATCAATATTCCAGTGTTAATTACAAAGTGGTATGATATGAGTGTAGGCGCTTGGCGGCACACGGTGATTGACGGTTTACATCGTCTTAACAAAGCAAGAATCAATAAAGTAAGTCATATTCAGGGGAAAATGGTATCTAAAGATATATTAGATTCGTGTTTATTTTAATATAGTACCCCAGGTAGGATTCGAACCTACAAAAGCAAGTTTAGGAAACTCGCACCCGCTCCCTCGGCTGGGGCAAAATTAGGATCCAATGGATCCTAATTTATTTATATCGCGTCTCGGTTAGGGACGACTCGATCAGCCAAACCATTACTAACTGCTTCATTTGCTGAAAGAAATGTGTCAAACTTCATAGTTTCAAACAATTCTTCGTAAGTCTTACCAGCAGTGTTATGGCGAACATAGAGTTCAGTCAATCGTTCATTAATACGTTTGCCTTCTTCATATGCTCTTTTCGCATCTTCAAATTCAAGCTCTTGAACGTGAATGGAACCACGAGTCCCAGGCGTGCCGCCACTGACGCGGTGAATCATTGTTCGCGATTCAGGTAGGACCAATCGCTTACCAGGAGCACCAGCCTGTGCCAAAAATGATCCCATTGAACAAGCCTGGCCCATTACGATAGTAGAAACGTCAGGCTTGATAAATTGCATAGTATCATAGATTGCAAGGCCAGCCGTTACTACACCACCAGGAGAATTGATGTAAAGATAGATGTCCTTTTCTCGACTTTCGGCTTCTAAGAAAAGAAGCTGGGCACAAATGACCTGAGCCATATGATCCTCAACTTGGCCGTTCATAAAGATAATTCGCTCTTTGAGGAGTCGGCTATAAATGTCGTATGAACGTTCACCGCGATTGGTCTGTTCTACAACCATTGGCACAAGAGTCATATATTTCCTTTCTGTGTTAATTTCTAACTGATAATAGTATTGTCTTAAAAGCAAGTCAAGCAGTTTGGCGTTTTTTCATCTTCGCGGCCAGCACTGCCTTCATATCAATTTTAGTTGATGAATTTATTCTGTCACTCCCTAAAGGAGATCCCTTTTTAACTCTAACCACATTACAATGTGGCTTAATCATCGGTTCAAATTCAGATTCTTGTGAAAATGATCCTTGCGGATTGAACAGCGGTTTGTAGATAAACAATTCTTTCTTTGCTCTACTCACTGCGACATACAATATACGCATTTCTTCTTTTGTGTCAAGAGTATAAGTTGAAGGTATGTGACCAGATATAAAAGATGGAATATGAACCCTTGGCCATTCAAGGCCCTTAGAACCGTGAACAGTAGTAATAGTAATCATATCATCTTCATATCTTGGTTCTTTTTCGTGAATCTTTTTGTTGTCAACGGAATAATCAAGAGTAATAGTTGATAGAAACGATTCTACAGTAGAATGATCATTAGCTATTGATATTATAGATTCAAGATCCTTTTTACGGTCCTTCCAATCATCTTTCCATTCTTTTATGGTAGACCAAATTGGTTCCATATATTGGACACAAAGTTCTAGTTTTTCAGCAGGAGTTAGATCACTTTTATCAAACTCCTTTAGAGAATTGATCACGGGTTTAAAATCAAATTTCTTAGAAGGGTAATTTTCAAGCTGATCAACAACATCCTGGATTCCAACAGCATTAGCCATCAGACTGGATATTTCATTTGCTGTTTTTGCACCAAGCTTTTTAAATCTCGTCAATATTCGAAGCCAAGCGGGTTCGTGCTGTGGATTCGTTGCGATTCGGGCCAATGAGAGCAGATCCTTAACGTGGGCAGCCTCGTCAATACGCAATCCACCGACAATTTTATAAGGTATTTTACGTTTTGTAAATTCAATCTCAATAGGGCGAGCATACGCCATAGCTCTAACAATTACAGCGTTTTGAGATAACATACATTTACCTGAATTTTTGCTTTCAAGTATATTATCAGCCAATGTGACAGCCTGCGAATTAACATTTCCACATTCAACAAAGTTAGGTAAGTCATCACTACTCTTTTGAAATGAATGTAATGTTCTATTAAAACCAATACCAAGTCGCTTATCAATTGAATTTACCACATCAACAATCTCTGGTGTGGATCGATAGTTGGTATCAAGATTGATTATTTTAGATTTAGGGAAACGATTTCTAAAGCCCGTCATAGTTTCTGGGGCAGATCCACGAAAAGAATATATACTTTGGGCTGGATCACCCACAACCATAATATTGGCTTTAGATTTGTGTACCAGCCCATATACGATCTCAAGTTGGAGTTGGTTAGTATCCTGATATTCATCAACTAAGACATAGTCCCATTTGGCCCTAATTGCTGGAGCGATATCTTCATTACTCAAGAGTGCAGAAAAATATTCCAAACAATCATCATAGTCCAATAATCCACGTTCAATTTTATAATCAAAATATTTGTCACGTATAGTTTCAAGTTTTTGGGTGAGATGAACATAATTAGGAGATACTGAAAAAATAGATTCAGCAATAGTCATTCGAGTGTTAGTTGAAAAACTAATAATTCGCTGAATCATTGATGGCGATGGCCAATCCTCATCTGTGGATCCATTTCTGACTTCATTAGTCAACTGTTTGACTATTGTCTGGTTATCCTCAACATCAAGAATAGTAAATGGCTTGGTTTTACCAAACAAATGATTATTTTGATTGACTATGCGGGTAGCAAGACTGTGAAACGTGCCGCCGTCAACTTTTTCGCACAATGGGTTGATGGCTTTTGCCCGATCAAGCATCTCCTTAGCAGCCAAACGAGTAAACGTTAATAACAATACTCGTTCAGGTGCTACGCCTGAATCTACCAGTTTTGCGGTGCGACGAGTCAATACTGCCGTCTTGCCGGCGCCGGGCCCGGCCAAAACAATACAAGGCCCATCTTTGTGATCTACTGCTTCTTGTTGTTCTTTATTAAGTTTCGTCATTTATCCACTCTAATTAAAATGGGCGTGATCTGTCAATATGATTCCTATTATAGATCACGCGGTCCAAACCAATAGCAATTTCAAGAACCATCAAATCTTTCTCTACCAAACCTTTCTTGGTTTGGAATCTTGCTTTAGTTGGGAAATCAGTGCGGCGGCTGATGGAGCAAACTTCCATATATTTGTCACCGTTGAATACCTCAACATCCATCGTAATCTCACTATATGAAGGAAGACGGTCACTGGCAATCACTCGAGCACTTAGATTGCAGGCATCTGCCAACATATCCTTGATTGGATCAAGAACAGCAGTGTGATAATCATTCATAGTGTCAGCAGTGTAGATGCACTGGAATTCTTGTTGATAGAATTCCTTCAAACGCATATTCTTACTAACTTGGTCCTGCTCGCGACGGAAGCTTTTACCTGCCTGCCAGACAATAAATGGTGGCTTGTAAATTGAATGCGATTCTAAAAGATGCTTAGCATAGGCATATGAACCAGGAGTCGTTTCTGGACGAAGAACTAAATGGTTAATCTCATTATCCATACGTTCTTGCATCCACACATCTTCATTTGTGTAGTTTGGATTGATTAAACTTACTGGTGTTAGAAGTGGTGCTTCAATTTCAAGCATCTTCCAAGCTGGATTCTCCTGTTCAAGAATTCCAAATACTTTGGATGCAAAATGATCCTTCAGATAATTTCTAAGTTTGATGTCTTCTTGAGACCAGAATGGTAAGCCATTCACATTATACACCGGGATCATTTTCTTCCTTTCAATATTGATTTAAATCAATATAACATAAAGAAAAGATAAATTCAAGCGGGAAAATCTAAATGTTTAAAATGTGGTCGTGTAGCATCACGTTCGGCTTGAACTGTTGTAAAACCACACGCTATAATAATTCCTTGGATAAAACCAAACCAACGGTTAAGCTTCTCTAATGGGTAATTTTCAATATTATCCATTGTTAATTTAATAAATTCTTGCAATTCTTGCTTAGTATATGTCGTTAGTGGTAAACCACCAACTAACGACACCATCATTTCATATCGTACCAAATGGTACATTAATGCTTGTCTGTAATCCATTAATATGTGCTTTCTTGTTCTGGTGGAGATTCCGGTCCATTGTCGTTGACATTAGGATCGTTTGGTGTAACTTTTGAAACAATAGCTTCATAATCATCACTATCCAAAACATCCTTGGTAGCCATCATTTCTGACAACGCTTCAATATATTTGTGAAGTTGAATATCTTCTCCAGCATCTTCTTTTGCCCATTCCATTGAACGGAGCATTAATTCTGGAGTGATAACAAAATGTTCACTATCTTCGGCAGCTTCATTAACTGGTTTTTCATTCTTAGCAGCTTCAAAACCTTTTTTAAATGAATGATACGAATCCATTTTACCAAAAAACGCTGGACTTCTCGGTTCACCGCCATTTTTATAATGCTGATATCCTTTTTGATACCACTCATCACCTGCTTCATTTACTGATTCTTTAGTAGCACCGTAATAAGCACCTTTAGCCATTTTGATACGCTGAGCTTTTGATTTACCAGCAAATCGTTTATTCTTTGAATGGACAAAGTCGTCAATGTAAGCACCAACGCCCATTGATGGTTTAAGTTTTTCGTCAAGCTCGCCAGTTAAGGCCATTTCCATACCTTCAAGCATAAGTGCCTTTGAAGGATCTACTGATTCTTTTCTAAGTTTGGCCAAGACTACACCTGCGACGCGCTTTCCAGCTTCTTTTGAGCCATATTCCTTGGCGGCTTTATCGGCAATTTTCTTGAAATTTTTACCTGGCTTACCGAGGTCTTTGCCTGAATGAGCTGATTTAGCTGAATAGCCGCTCTTTTCGTTCAAATCTTCATCATCTTTAATGTCATCTTCAATTCTGGCCAAAATTTTAATACGCTCTTCATTATCAGCCTTTTGTAAAACAGGCACTTCATCGTTAGTGGGATCAGTTAAAACAATCTCGCCCGGCTTTACTGATTTGAGAATCAAATCCTCTTCAATCTTTTTAGTCAAAAAAGCAATTTGTTCTTTTAGTTTTTTAATTTCATTCGAGCGCATAACCAGACCCTCACTTAACTTTTTTAGCCTTTTCAATCATTCCTTGGAGGTTAGCCTGTGTATCATCGCAAACTTCGTCATCAACCATTTCATTTAATAGCTGATTGAGTCGTTTGTAGTCCATTTTTCGAATATCATCTTCTGTGATATGACATTTACAATTTTTACAAGCCATAATAGTCTCCTATTAGGAATATAACTGTCTATTTATACATAATGAAATTTATGTCAGTTTATTTTCCCATATTAATTTCGATTTTTCAAGATAAGCTTCATAGCTATCTAAAAGCGATGCTTCTGGATCTGTTTCATAAACAGAACCAGGAATGTTAAGTTGAAAATAAAATTTACGGCCTTTATCTTCAATTGCTGCACTTGATAAGTCTTTAGTATCTTTGTTATATGATATTGATGCCCAGCAGAATTCATTTTCAAAATCTAAAAAGATTGAATTCTCACCCTTTTGACAAAAATATTCAGTGCTTGTTATTTCAGCACCAAAAATTTCAATTATTTTTATAATCTGACTCATCATTAGAGCTGATCCACGATTGAATTGACGTATAAGTCAACAGTATTATTATAAATTTCCATAATAGTTTCGGATAACATTTTTGCTTGTTTTGCATCAATGGTATTAGAAATAACTCCATATTTGATACCAGCAATATGGATAATTAAACACGATGGATTATTAAAATTGCCGATAAAAATCCTAGATTTGTGAATTAGAAGATCATTATCAACAGTCCACTCACTTGTGTTGCGCTGTATAGATGTGATAAGTTTACCAATTATATCATCAGATATCATATTATGCCCCTTGAAAAAAATTTCTACGGTCAAAAAAGTTTTCTTTCCACAACTTCCTATCATTAAAATCCATACGCTGAACTTTAATTAAAATATCACCGTGACACGGTTTTGGCTTGCAAAAACATACAAGACTTTTGTCCTTAAGTTCATCAATTGAATCAATAAGTTCATCCTGTGTTTTAAGCCATTCTTCGTATAGGAAAATAACTTGAGACCGGCTACCATCAACACCTATCTTAAATGGATTACCCCATTTTGATCCCCTTCCAATATAAATGGCATCCTCCGGAATCTGATCCAAATGTTTATTAAGTATCAAGATATCCTTTTTCCTTTAAAAAATCGTCAAGCTGGTCCCGAGTTTCTTTTATATCCTTATAAAGGATTCGGTTCCGATTGAAACTATAATAATTATCATATTGAATATAAAGAAGGAATAGAAATATACCAACTAATGGTACTAAAGCTGCCCATTCAGCAGCAATGATAACTGGAATAGAAAGTAACCCGATTAGAAGGGCGGCGAAAGATGTTTGGACAATGCTTCCAAAAGTCTTAAATGTTTTAAGTGCGTCTTTACGTGCCTCTGCTTTAGTCATAGGCACTTCAATTGCATATTCAAGTTTACGATTTGGGATCAATTTACTCATCTAGCTCTCCTATGACTTGAAAAATTTGTGTCCTCGCAAGATTAATCTCACGCCTACCATCAGGAATCGAACCCTCGGACTCTAAATACCTATCTCCCCCGGAGAGTTAAAACGGCATTTAGGCTGCTTAGCACGGATAAAGGTTATATATTCCGCGAGTCTCTCCAGACTTCTTACTCGCTGGGCCGGCTGACCAGGTTTCAGACAAGCATTGGATGGGCGGAGTCGAACCTCCCACCGGACGATTCCAATATATGATAGACAATACTATGTGTCAAGCATTTTTGCCCTTGAGTCTTTTAAAGATATATTGACGTTCCGATTCCCGTGGGCCTGACTTAATGACTTGAACTAATTCCCACCCATCTTTGCCAAAGTTGTTAAGTGATGACTCGTTCATAAGTTCATTCCAAGTGCGTTCACAAATAGCATATTCCCACATATATTTCTCCCAAGAAAAATGCGGATGGTAGTTATCTACCATCCGCAGTTATATCATTTCACAAAATTTGGACTTCCTGGGCGCGCTTCCCAATAGAGATGCCGCCATCCACCAGGAATGTAGTGACTAACGCCATTCGCATCAAAAATTCGATGGCCGCCGCTCCTACTTACGTTAAGTTTTAAGGGTGATTGGATCTTAATTTGAGTATCAGCAAATTCATAAACTCGATAATCTTCACTTGAAATGTCATTCCAATTCAAGCCAGATTCATCATTAAATGTTACTTCATCAGACATAGCATATCTCCTTATAGTCTGGTTTATTGGTAAAAGCTATCAAGCCTGTAATCAGGACATACTTTTACTATTAGACTATATTATAAAAATTATACAAAGTCGATTTTAATTAAACATATCAGCTAATTCTGGATCATTTTTAGCATCCCATCGGTTTGCATTCCAAGATGCTTTTGATGAATAGTCACAATTCATCAGCATTGAATGGTCATCAACCGAAATTAAAAACTTCGAATCAGCATCGCCTCGGTCAATCATATCCTGAAACATAGTTGCTTGAACTCTGCGAGCCATATAACTATGTCGTGAATATCCATACCATTTGAGTCTTTCTTTGACTATTCTGACAGCCTCTTCAGGAGTGGGATTAATCGCCATTGGGGCTCGAAGACCGAACAAGCGTGGACGAGTTACTACTTCAATTGCTCGCTTTTCATAGGACCGTCTCTCTTGGTTCAATAGAGCGATAGAATCTTCAATATATTCTTTTATAATTTCTGAAAGCTTATCTTTTGATAATTCCATCATTGAATCTAACATTTTTCAATATCCTTTCAAAAATTGATCCGGACTGTTGCTTTTTCTGTAAGCATAAATTTAATATAAGTCTTATCTACTCGATCTGACATCCAAAATGCCTGTTCCTGTAGGGAATCGCCAATGCAAAATACTGGCTGGGCAAAAGAATCCAAAATATTATTAACCATTAATGATCCAATTAAACCACCACGCTGGCGTGGTGGTACAAATACGCCAACAGCTTGTGGCAAAAAACCAAAAGATTCCATTTGCTCCATACTTTCAGCGAAGCCGCGATCAACAATTCGTCTAGAATAATCCCAGACAATGGCTAATCCATACAAAGCATCGTGGATAGACATCGCCGCCATCTGTCTGATATATTGCCGTTCATTATTCAATAGTTTATAAAATGTATAATCCTCATTTACATATAATTTTTGAGCTATAGCCAAATTACAAATATAATTCAATTCTTCCGGCGCTTCTGGCGTTTTTACTTCAACGTTATAACCGTAATAGCTTTGCGATGTCAAAATTTTCACTCAATTATACTCCATTAGTATTGTCACTATCTTTATAGCATACTGCCAACTAGTAATCAATCAGTATCGCCAGATAATAGACGAATTACGTGAGCTGCATAAATGTCATTTGGATTAGTTACTAAGTCGTTACGAGCCATTTGAATATATGCTTGAATTTCAAAAATAGACGGCTGGCTATCAAGAAATTCATCAACTGATATTTGAGCTCGAAATTTCTCACTAATTATAGTTTGTTGATTATAAATCATATTAATAAAAGTTTTCAATTTTAAATCCACGTTCTGCGCAATATTCATTTAGCAATCTCAGGCATTCGCTGTTATATTCGTTTGGCTTATGCTGGTGCCATTCAGAAGTACATTTGTGATAAGACGCAAGCTCGTGCAATGACAATCGCTTGCTTAGAAAATTGGTGACTTCTTTCCGAGCCTTTGCTATATTTTTTGGAAGCTGTTCAATCACGACTTCTCTCCTTTGAAAGTTTTCAAATCAACACCTTTTACACTAATTGTAAGTGTGTGTCAACTAAACAATCAAGTGCGGCGTTCGTCGATGTTGATTTTTAATTTGGTTTGTGCTAAAAATTCTCTGATAGAAATCCATATACAATCAATATGGCCAGAGTCTATAATTCTAATAGAATGCAGTTCTTCCAAATCTTCCGATGTTAGAATAGATTTTAAACTTAATTCATTTCCTCGCTTTGAGATTTTAGATCTCAATTCGTGTATAAAAGTAAGTTTTTTCATCATATTAAAATATGGCTGAGACTTCAATACGTGTAAGTTGGAAGGACGTTGTATCAAAGTCATCATTTCATCAAAGAATTCATTCATATATTGCTGTCGATCAGACAACTCATCTAAACGCTGTTTATTCTCTTCGTGACTCTTTGAAATTGCCATCTTCCCACATCCTAAAAAAGAAACCTAGAGATAAAAGCGAAACAAGTTTTTCTTTCCTCTGCTCTACCGTCTGAGCTATCTCCCCATAAAAGCTGGTGGGGAGAGCTGGAATCGAACCAGCGACACGAAGGTTTTCCTATCGAAGTATCTCATTCCTACGCTACTAGGTTTTGCAGGTCTTCACGGGATCGAACCGTGACTCTTATTTCCGCTTACCAGGTCCTAATAAATTAAGTGCCTGCTAATAAAGTGCTTCCATTACACTAAAGACCTAAACAAACGTTTTACTGATAAACTCCCGGTCCCTCCCGGTTTGCCGTTCTTCTCGATTGGCGTCATCAGCGAGGTGTCTTACGCCTCTAAACTAGCCCTTATTGGATCATTATAGTACAAGGACTAGTTCATTGTCAACCAAAATCATTCATCGAAATTATTTTGGCTCTTGTTTTTATTAAAAATCTTTTTATCCTGGCTGTTTCTTGCCGCGACGCCGCGGCGGCCATTCTTTGGATATTTGCGGTTTGCCCTCCAGCGGCTGCGAACGTATGGAATCGGCAGGCCTCTTTCAGCAGCCTTTCTCTGTTCCTCATATCGACCGGAAGCCCACCAAGCTCGGTACGGTTTTTCATCAAATTCAACTAAAGCATAGTCGACTTTTAAACCATAAAAATCTCGAACGATCCATTCGAAATAGTGAGCTGATTCGAAACGTGGAACATAGTCCTTTGGATATGTTTCACAAAAAGGCTTATAGCGATATGCTCGGCTAAATGATGTTTCAATCCATTCATAGCCAAATGCTCCATATTCTTTCACGAGCGCTCGAAGCTCAGAAGAATTGTTCACTTCGGTAGTATAACCGCATTTGAAAATTGCGGTAAATGGATACGTATATTTCATCTGTCATTCTCCTAGTTGTGTATCACTAGAAGATGTCAAGATTCCTATAATTCATTTTTCTTTCCCTCTGCTATATTATATACTTATTTAATTAGGGTCCTGATCAAGAAATTAGCTTAGTATAATTTATCACAGTTTCATTACAGCAAAATTTAGCTCTGGTTGGATTTGCCGTCACAACCGCCAACCAAGCTTCCTCCCAAGAATTTAAAATACTTAATAGATCCTTCCAAGCAAGATATTGGTCAGCTATTCTTCTATATTTTTCAATCTCAATTGACATATTAATGGTGTAAATCATATTAATGATTCTAATTTGATTTCCAATATGTCCAGGGCCGTCATAACGTTTAACCATTTCAAGCAGTTCAAGAATATCAGCTTCACCATTTGCGAAAAAGGTAAAAGTATTTGATATGGAATAATCTGTCATCTTTTTAATCTCTAAAACCTCTCGGCACTGGAGTGGTCCAATCATAAGATTTAAAGTTGATCACAATACACATCATAAATTTGATCAATTGAGTTCGTAATTTGACTTGTCATTTTAGCATTAAATTTTATGTCAACAATTTCATAAAAGGTTTGATCAGAATCTTGAAAAATTTTACCAATCACTGGCAATAATTCAGGGGAGCAATATGGGCCTTTAGGGATAGAAAGAATCCCGGCAGAGTAAGAATCTTCGTTTCTCTTTTTTTCTTTAAAATAATATATATGTGCCATATTTCTGTCCTTAGTTAATTGCCATTAACTATACTTTATATCATTTCAAAAGTCTATAAATAAATTTAAACTATAGAATGGTTGATTAAAATATGGAAAATTTGCCTTATCTTTACATAATTGGATGGTCTAAAATAGACAAATGGTATGTTGGATGCCAATATGGAAAAAGTGCTCATCCATCAAATTTATGGAAAACATATTTCACATCAAGTCATTATGTGAAAGAATTCCGAGCATTTAATGGCGAGCCAGATGTGATTGAAATCTTAGCTGCTGGCGGTGTTGATCAGATCATAAATTTAGAAATTAAATTTCAAGAGTGTTTTCATTGTCACAGTTCAAACCAGTGGCTTAATAAGCAAATCGGTAGAACTAATTTCTATAATGATGAACGTAGTATCGAAAAACAAAAAACTACTTATAAGAAGAACTACGCTAAAAATAATGTTGCCAAAACTAAAAGTGAAATACAAACTTCCAAGTGGAATGATCCAGTTTATCGCGAAAAGCAAGTTTTATCCATACAAGCTGCGCGATTGGGCAAAGGTCATACTGATGAAGCTAAAGCCAAAATAAGTAAGGCTAAAAAAGGATCTAAAGCTTCTGAAAAAACCAAAGAAATACTTAGACGATCAGCAATAAATCGAGCCAAGCCATCAGCTGAGTCTATTGAAAAGATAAGAGTAGCATTGACAGGTAGAACAAGACCTGACAGCGTTAAAGAAAAACTACGAAAGGCCAATCTTGGTAAAAAACTTTCAGATGAGACTAAAGAGAAATTAAGAGAAAACTATATCAGTTTCGAAGATTTTCTATTTTTTCTAAAATCTATCAATGTCAATAGTTATTCAAAATGGCAAGAATATATTAATAACAATCCACTTCCTAACAACATACCACGAAATCCGATAGTGGCATATTCAAGAAGAGGAATTAAAACATCTTGGATGGAAATTAAGAAGAAGTATCTTTAAATCCACGAGGCGTTGGAGTACCCCAATCGTGTAATCTCACCGCTTGGCGTTTGAAACCTAATGTTGAAAGGATTTCTAAAAGTGGGTGAATTATGAAGTTATGAAAACGCCAAGCATTCTTTTTCCACTTTAGGCGTCGACCTTCAAGAGCACTCGGCTTAAAAACCATAACGGTTTCAATAGCATCAAATCCATATGATTTATGTATTTCTCCCTCATATGTAGATATAGTAATATGACCTTCTTCTATGGTCGAAATATCAATATCCTTCACCCAAACTATAGGTATGATTTTTTCTCCAGCTTTGACTGAACGAATACCTGCGTAGTTAATCATCATTTTGGGCCTTGTGGGCAGCAAGCAACATTCGTTCTATCGTACCACCCCATTCGCTGGCTCCAATTGGATCACTGATGAGCATTTCTTCGTATGTAGGATACTCCCTAAGAAGTCCGTAGAAACGAAGGTCACTATCTATAACTCTGGCAGCAGCCAAGATTTGATCGTCAGATGGCCGCCATTCCTGGCTGTAAAGATCGGTATCAGTATATTTCTCAATCATACAGTATGCTCCGTAATTCCAAGAAATTCCATAACATTATCACCCAAGTTCACGCCTTGGTAATCACAGCCACGCTGAATATGATTTTCCGGAATCGCATCTACTGATGGAAGAACTTTGAACAATAAACCGCGAGATTCGAAGCCAGCAAAACGACGCATTTTCACACGATTTCCACGCTTGCCTTCAAGCAAGCCCTTACCCTTTACTTCATCCCAATATCCACGCTCTTTGAGCACATCATCTGGAATGATGGCCCCTTCTGGGACATAAACAACAAGTTCTCCAGCAGTCCATCGCGGGGTCCCATCTTCCTTCTTGTTAGCGACAACTTCGTGCTCACCAACTGTCACGATAGTAAGAGTATCGCCGTGATCACGAACCGCGCCAACAGTAGTAACTAAAACTTCCATTATTCTTCTTCCTTAATTTCTTCCGATGTAATTTCACCAGGCCGAAAACCTTGCTCAACAAACCATTCGTGCCATTTTTGAACTACTTCTTCCCATTTATCTTGCTTGATTTCATAGGAATGATATCCAAATTGAGTCCAATTTCCATCTTTATCGCCGCCAGCTGTGTAATCGTGAACGCCGTACTCTTCCATATCACTAACTTGATCAAGAAGAACACTGTCATCCCAATCCCACCAAGCGTCACTATCATAATCAAATGGTAGATTCAAGTCGAACGAAAATTCAGTTGATGGACGTTCCCATCCTTTTTCTTCAAAATCTGAATCAGAGAATTCCAAGATGAATTTCACACTGCGCTCCTATTGTTAGTGTTTCAGACACTAACATAGAAAAGTGGCAGGGTCAAGCCCCGCCACTTTTCGTTTTTTTTTCGGTTTAAAAGCTTTACTTAGCTTTCTTACCGGTTTCAGCAGGGGCATTAAGCTTTGCTGTGATACCCTCAACTACTGCGGCGCCTTCAGGAGTTTGAGCAAATGCGCTCAACATACCAGCAAGGCTGGTTCCACCGGCTGGGGTAAACACATCAGCCAATTTTCCAATGCCGCCCTGTACATCACCACTGTTGGCAATGATCTTAAGGTCAGCTTGTGACATCGCACCAGCCATTTCCTTACCGACATTTTCACCAGCTTCAACCTTACGGATCTCGATGAGATATTTCTGGTAACCTTCATTCTCACCAATTTCCTTAGCAAGAGTCAACTGGGCGTTAACTGGTGCAAGCAACAGTGCCTTTTCAGCCTCGGCCTTAGCGTTACCAAGAGCTTCAACACCTTGTGCTTCTTTCTTAGTAGCTTCCAACTTACCTTCGGCGATTTGAATCTGTGATTCTTTATCAGCCTCAGCAGCAATGACCTGAACCTTTTGGTCCTGTTCTGCCTTAACGGCAGCAACATCGCGGTTGATTTCAGCTTGCTTAACTTCGGCAACCTTGCGAACTTCCATCTGGCGTTCAGTAGTCACCTTTGCTTCAGCCTGAACTTCCTGGTTTGACTTTTCGTTAGCAATACCAACAGTCTTGTCACGCTCAGCTTCGCGAATACCAACAGTCTGTTCAGCTTCTGCCTTTGAAAGGGCAATCTGACGCTGAGCTTCGATTTCTTTTGATTCAGCAGCCTGTTTGTTGTTAGCAACTTCAATACGGCTTTCCATTTCAATAAATGACTTTTTCTTAGCCATAATATTGTGGATAACCTGTGAATCGCGAGCATCACGAATGTCCATAAATTCAATCGTCTTGACGGTTGAAACACCCCATTCAGTCAAGCCACCATCAACAACATCAGAGAACTGTTTACCAAGAGTTGCGCGGTCGCTCATAATGTGATCAAGTGTATATTGTGCAAGAACGTTACGGATAGCGCCCTGGAGGACACCTGAAAGCTGGTCACGAAGCTCATTAAAGTTCGAAACGCGCTGGGCGGCAATCTGTGAATCGCTAATGCGGAAGAACGCACGAACGTCGACTAGGAATGGCAAACGATCAACGTCGTAAGCATCATAATCTTTCAAGTTAATATCGAAAACTGATTCTGGGAACTGAGTAACAGTAACACCGAAAAAAGGAATCGAAGAAGGAATTTCGTAATACGTATTACCTTCAGTACGTCCACGGCCATATGAAACAGTCTTTTTAGACGACTGAACGATATGTACCATATTTGTTGGGACCACGCGGCGGAAAATCAAAGCAGCAAAAAATAGAATACCTACAAATGCTGCTAGGACAATGCCACCAATGGCCAAAGTCATAGTGCTAAACATTCATTTTCCTTTCAAGAAAACAATAATGAACAGCCAACCACCTTAGTTAGCTTGGTTATGATATAGCAGATACCAATTTACCTGTCAATCATAATAAGAAAGGGCGGCACAAATGCCACCCTATCAACAAACCAAAACCTATGTCTTTCGTATAGCCCCCCTTTTCACGACAAAGCTATACCAGTCCGAGAATATCAAATATATTCCGGATCTACTTTATACAGAAGACTGAAAAGGTATCTTCCATATTCAAGGCCGCAGTTTCTGCCTTCCTGCAGGCTTATCGCCTTTTTGGTCTGTTTGTACAGTCGCCAGGATTTGAACCTAGATCATTGATTAATCAATATTTTATCTTAAACTAAGACTGCATAAAGTAGAAAGTATGGAGATCACTCTCCATACTTTTCTCTCAACTTTTCATACAATGCTCGTTCTTCAGCTTCCTTTTTCGCCTTTGCTTTCTTTTTCCTGTCGGTTTCAGCCTGCAAAGCTACTCGGTGTGCTTCAATTCTAGCATTATATTCATCGTCTGTTTCTTCACGATTTGTAATGATACGAACAGTCACATCACTATAATCGTAAACAATGTCCAAATATGCGCCAGGGCCATAGCGTTCTACCATAATTCCGAGGGTATCCCCATCATCTGGATAATGAACTTCTGACCTGATCTGACGAGCTAGGACAGCTTTTGATAATCTAACCATTTTACTTCTCCTTTGTTGACAACCTACAACGTTTGGATCAGTATGGTTTTTATCAATATTCCATTTATACTAAATGGACAAAACTATGTCAACTATCAATCTTCCTTTTCAGGGAAAGGTTTATAGAAAATCTTTTCACCCAAAGTACCACCTTCGGCTGCCGAAAGCTTGTCAAAATCTTCTCGAGCAGCAAGGCCTCTCTTAGCCTGTTCATATGTGTCGTACCAATATCGAAACCCTCTCGAACGGTCTTCGGATTTTAGCCTGCGGTCGCCACCATCGTGCTTCCAGAAAAAGAAGCCTACCTTGCGGTGAATTTCATAATCACCGCACGAGCGGCGTTTAATTCGATACGTAACCATTACCTGGCTCGATTCTGATGGTTTTCATCCATACGATCAAGCTTTCGAGTAATAGCAGCTTCAATCTTGGCAGGGAAGCGAAGAATTGGAAGAATCCAAATCTCATATGCTCCTACAATAAGCCACATTGGAAATTTGGTTCGAAATGGTGGATTTGAATTTTCATATTCAATCCATTCACCCTTCGATTCGCTCCAAACAGCATTATGGGTAGAATAATAACTTTCAGTATCTGACATTAATATCTCCAATTTGTATTTGCACCGCATTTATAACTAAATAACCTAAAAAGGTCAAGTAAAATGTTTTATGTTTACGCATATTTAGATCCAAGAAAGCCAGGAAATTTTTCTTATAATGGAGAAAATTTTGATTTTGAGCCATTTTATATTGGAATGGGCAAAGGTAAACGATATCAAGCTCATTTAAAAACTGACAGCTTGAATTCTAATTGTAATCCTATAAAAAATGGAAAAATTAAACATATATTAGATTTAGGCCAGAAACCGATAATTATTAAATTAAAAGAAAATCTTTCCAAACAAGAAGCACAATTGTGGGAAATACATTTCATTAAAGTTATTGGAAGATATAATTTAAATTTAGGGCCATTGAGTAACTTAACGAATGGTGGCGAAAGCACTGCTGGAATGATTCATTCAGAATCTACCAAGCAATTATTAAGCCAACAGCGAAAAGGTAAACCAAAAACTGAAGCACAGATGGCGGCCCCACAACATCAAAAAGGGCGCACCATATCCGAAGAAACAAAGAAAAAAATTAGCAATTCATTAAAGGGACGAAAATTGTTGTCTGACGAGCAATATAAAGAAATTGCCGAAAAGCGTAAAGGCTATAAACATTCCGAAGAAACTAAAAAGCGATGGTCTTTAAAAAGAAAAGGATTGCCAAAAACGGAGGCCCAAATTAAAGCACAAGAAGCATTATCACAACGTTATATGGAAAATATTATGCCATTGGATGAATTTAAAGAATATTTCAAATCAACAAATTCAAAAACATCAAGAGAATGGTTGACATATTTTAGAAATAATGAAACCCCAACCGGAGTTTATTCAAATCCAGTCGAGGCTTACAAAAAACGCGGAATTCAAATTACTTGGAAAGAGTTGCTTGGTAAGAATTAACTTACCAAGCCACCAGTCTTAGCTTCAAGATCAAAGTTTGCTTCAATAAAATCAATAACTTCTTGAGCTGGGGTATCCTTAGAAAAGACAATATTTGGCCCGTGATTATCAAGCATCACTGCTTCCAGATTCCCAAAAGACTTTAATCCTTTTGATGTTCTTGACCCGCATTGGTGTGACCCGCATTCTGATGGCGCCTGATCCACGTGTGATAGCGAATCACGAACATTTTCCTTAGTAGGACAATGGAAATGTACAATACAGTCCAAATCTGGATGCTCGTCAAACACAATTCTCTGACTCTGACCTCCAACACTTGGCTTCGCGCCGTGCGCAATGACTTTATCGAGACCGTCGTATTCAATTCGAACCAATCCGCTTTTATCCAAATCATTATAATTTGTCTTGCGAACAGATGTCAAAACTTCGTGTTCATTCACCTTGACTGCAAAGTGACCAGCAGTTGATCCCCGGAAGGGCTTGTATGCTCCTCTTTTGATGCAGTGATTGACCACCTGTCGCAAATTGTCAGGAATTTCATTTGAATTCCAAGGAACAAGATCGCCATCAATTACCGTCGATCGGGTAAAAGTGTTTCGAGACCTGCTATTGGTCATTTCTACCAAAGTTGTAAGTGCTTTATTTCGATCAGTAGTAACGCAATAGCGAGTTTCTTCTGGAGCAACAATCATATTTCGACGATTACCTGTATCGTTCGCGAGAACCAAGTTGATAGAATTTTCTTTCAACATATTCAATGCTGCAAGATATTGCTCATCAGGTGTTGCGTTGCAGGTCGTCTTAAATCCAACAACAAAAATATCCTTGCGAGTCTTGCGAATCTTGCCAATCAACTTAGCTGCCGGCGTGAGGCGCATATGCTGTAGACCTTCTCGAGTTTTAAGTCGAGGAGCGTATTTTCCTGATGGAGTTATACAATCTTCAAGAGTGCCATCCAAGATAGATCCCTCATAATCACAAAGTGCAACATTGAAATAGATGATCTTGCAATAAGGATCCTCAATGAGCTTATCAAGCTTATATTCAACATCTTCATTGGTATCAAGAATTGAATTTGGATCAGCCATTTTTGTCAAATGCAAGAATGCATCGTCATAAAAGGTATTAATATATCGAGCAGTTTTACCAAATGCTGGTGCGCAAAGCGCCATATGGTTGCGAACGTGAAAAAAGGTTCCACCGCCAAAAATGTGAACCGACATTAACATCTTCCTTTCATACTCAGAATGAAATTAACTTCATCTTCATCCAAATCACTTTCAGGTTGAAAACTAGGAGTTTTAACCCATTTAGAATAATCTTCTTTAGACAAACCCAAAAATTCGTGGAGTTCACAAAGAATTGATTTATCATCGTGCCAGAGTGTGATCATTTGATCAAGCTGTGTTTCAGAAAGTTTCATCAATCTTCTCCATATCCAAGCATATCAAGAATTCGTTGAGCTGATTCGTTATTTCTAACTTCGCGCTCTTCTTCCAATCTTTCCTCAACCTCGTTGATTATATCATATATTTTATCAGCCAAATCTGCTGTCATATCATATCCTATAATATTTTCAACATCTTCACCAGAAATTAAAACTGTTGCTTCATTTTCATTATTATAACTGTTAAAATTGACAGTTATTGGTTTTGTTCTATGTATTACAGTATAATTGGTATATCCTTCATTGTCGATTCCGGATTCAGAAACAGACCAATCCTCATACACATCCATCAAATCTGACAGGAAATAGTATAGTTTGTCGATTGGATTGAAATCTTCTTGAGGTCCATCTTCCTCAACTGGATCATTGAAATATGATTCTAAAACTGTATCAGTATTATTTACTGATTGAGTTTTATCTGAAAAGTCGACAGTGTAGGATCCGGTATTGATTTCTTTCTTTTTACGTCCAAACATTTATTTGCCTTTCTTTCAAGTTACCATAAGCCTATAGCCAGGATTCTGTATTATGCTATCATTCGTCTCAGACATACGTCTGGCCCCGGAATTATCCACGAAGCTTATCGCTTCAGGGCTGCACCAACCCGGACCTATAACTGGGAAATTGCCAGGTCCTGTTTGGCTTGTTGGCTCAATCACGGTGGTGATTAGCGAGAACCATAGCAAAGAACGATACGTCTTACTATGGCATTCTTCGGCTTGACATACTGATCCAAGCCTACTACCTCTCCCACTCGTTTCCCACGCCAATCCTGAACTTCCTCGAGTTGCCCCGCGATAGCTCAGCTTATGGTATCTCTCTTGGGGGTTGAAAGCTTCCTGCCTACAATTAGACCCAAAACTCCCAATCCAAACAAAATTACTGAAGACGGTTCAGGAACGTCGACTGGTGGATTTCCAGTCGATCCCCCTGACGTAGAAGTTGACCACCCACCACTTGTACTACTCGACGAAGAACTTGACGAGCCAAAACCACCAGATGTGCTAATACCACCAGAAGTGCTCGAGCTCGTTGATGTACTTGAACTTGATGAAGAACTAGAACTAGTCGACGTACTTGTACTACCACTTGAGGTGGATGATATGATTACTGAACCGCCACTCGAACCACCAAAAAAGCCGCCGCCAAAGCCGCCAAACGATCCAGAAAATCCAGAAGAACCAGAACTACCACTAACAACCGTCGCCGTCGCGCCGCCACCAGCATTGACCATTTGCTGCTCTGGCAATGCTTGCGGCATAACATTTATAACCTGAGTAACTTGGGCTGATTGAACCGGTTCTGTACGACTTGGTCTATAAGTAACAACCGTGCGGTGTCGTCTAACAGTGCGTGATGGAGTATGTTTAGCCGTTTTGACAGGCTTAACAGTTTTCAAAATACCTGGGCGTTGTGCTTCAGCGACGTGAACGGCGCCGCCGCCAATAACCGCACATCCACACGCACACGCGGCAAGTTTTGCTAAAGCTGCTCTAACTGACATTATTCTCTCCTATCATTTGAGCCCCTGGTAGGGATCGAACCTACGACCTCCGCGTTCGAAGCACGGCGCTCTATCCACTGAGCTACAGAGGCATTACACGTCTATAAACGAACCAAAATTGAATGTCAACCACCCTTTTGTTTTTTCAAGAAAAGTTTTTTGATTTGGGTCATAAATTCCCCACTTTTTAATAATTTTATCAATGTTAGGTTGGTTACTTCTTTGGTATAGTAGCTTTACATATTGATCAAAATTAGCAACTGGACAAACCATCGTGCCAAAACTGCCAAGCGTAATAAACAAATAATTTCTATCCATCCATCGCTTAAAACCATCAGCATCATTAGTACCAATAACAATAGATGAAATCATAGAAATATCGAAATGATTGTTGACTTCAATAACTTTGGCTCGAAGGAACATTTAATTTTCTCGTCGTAAAATACTCACCCCAAGTAATTATTGCTGCGGTTTTCTGCCAATCATATCTTGGAAATATTGCAGTAAAATACTCATCACAAAACATAATACTTGGATGACGTCGCCATCCAAGTGGATTTCTCAACAATGAGCTTTCAGTTCTAATACCAACATATTCCGACCAATCAAAAATAGCTTCAATAACATTAGATTGCACTATGTTGCCAGAATGCCTGTTTTTAATCTTTAACCATAACGTGTTACTGTCTCTATAAGTTTCCGCTAATTCACTATGGCCTAAAAGTTCGCCATTTTTGAATTGATCTTCATATTTCTTTTTAAGATCAGCATAGCTATTCATAGCTATCAAATTCCCATTTCCTCACAATACTGATCATCAAGCCTAATATGACCATAACCGGCATCTATGATTGCTTGGCGGACACTATCAAGGCGAATTTTATCCAACCTGCATACGACATTGTGGACACCCCATTTAGTATGGCGTCCTGTGATCCGCGTATCATTAACATAAACAGCGCCACGATTGGTAATTTCTACATTAACCTTCTTCATTACGCTCTCCAACTTCTTTCCAATCACTATTAATTAGTGATTGATAAAACTCCCAATCTTCATACGGAATTAGCGCAGCTACATCTACCCCATCGCGAGTAATAATCACGTGGGCACGTTCTTTATCAACTAGATCCATAATTTCGTCAAAGCGTTCCTGAACTTCTTCTTCAGAAAACCTATACTCAACTGACATTTTCGACCTCCTTGCCTACATATCCAAAATATTCTTTGACCACGTGTTCACTAACTTGTTTGCCTTTTGGTCTATCTTGGCAAAACTTCATACCTGGTAATTTATCAACACCTTCAGGGAAATTGCCAATATAATTGCCACCAGAATCTACTCCACGGATTCTATACCAGCCGCGTTTGCCATTAAAGAAACTGGCATATACATAGAATCGCTTCTCGTTCATCGTAGTGTGTTCGCTAATTCTCGTAGGCGTTGGATTTCAGCCAACAAAAGTCGGCAATTTGATGGACTTTGACTATGGCCTTGCTTGACCCATTTGGCTATATCATCAATCTTCTGATTGATCTCTTTTTGTGTCATCATCTATTTTCTTACCCTTATTGCGGCGAACTTCTTGATAAACAAGGACAAGCCCCGACACCAAACCAAGACCTGCACAACCGTATGAAAATGTATTGTCATATTCAGTGTGAGTATAACATTCTTGCTTCTGGTTTATAACTTGTTGAAAACCAAAAAGAGGACCAAGAGTTGCGCCTAAAATGGCAAAAAAGAAGGTAACCGCCAAAACTGTTTTAAAGTGGTCCATCATTGATTATTCTCCTGTAGACGGTGAGGGATTCGAACCCCCGGCCAAGAACTTAAAAGGATCCCGCTCTACCTACTGAGCTAACCGTCCATTTTTTTTTTAATTTACCACTCCGCCCATATCCTCATCGTGGATATAGCCTGAGCAACAAAGCTCACCTTCAAGTTGGTCGTTTGACCACTTGGTGTAATCAATTCGATCCGATTCATCCATATAGTCTGGATCAAAAAGATCATTAAGTATTTGAATTGCTTCACAACGCTTAAAGATACGCTTTGACATTTCAACCTTTCTAAAAATTTGTGTGGGCTTACTCAATTCTATTACAAATTGGTCAGGGATCGAACCTGTTACACACTACCAACTGCCGTAATAATGTCGTTATACAGCTATCAAATATTCGTGTCAAGCTATAATTCTTAACACAGTAGCTTCGTGATCTTCTAAATATAATTTAGCCTTCATTGAATTGTAATGCTTAAATTCTGAATGATTGGCCTGGATTCCATACTTTTGTAATTCATAGCTAAGTTCTTGATGCTTACTAATATCATAAAATAATGTTGCGCAATGTGTAACTTTCTTCCAATGTTTGATTGAAAGCCAAGCACTATATATCCTTGATGGTTTATATAATGCTTGAGCTATTCCTGAAAGATCACCACCAGTATATTTTAATACGCCAAGCATACCCACCATTTTTCCACCCGGGCGCTGTCGAATTAACGTAGTATGGATAATCATACGTTAAATGGTGTCCTGTTTTTGAAATCATTGGCTCGCTTAGTTTCTTGAACATAGGCATAAACTTCAGCCAGCAATTCTGGATCATATTTTGAAGGATCCAACTTGTAAGTGATAATTTCATCAATCAAACGAACATTGTGAGCAGCAATTTCTTCTCGACCACAGAAGCAGTCAGGAATTTGCGACATTTCGATAGCAATTTCAGGAACATTATGTTCGACACAAATATCCAAAATTTCTCCCTTGTAAATTGTCTGAATGGGCTGAATGCTTACGCTATTGGATAAAATGCTGTAATTTCCAAGAGCTTTTTCAGTGGCATTCATACAACCAGAAACCCAGTAGTTTTGCCCAGGATCAAATAACTTTAGTTTCTTTTCACCAAACCCGTTTACAACAATTTCATTCAATGCCCGTAAATGTAAATCAGCCCATCGTTGTTGATCAAAATTTCCACCTAATGGTGTATGGACTTCAAGCCGAGTGTTTGGATAAGTTTCCGCCAACCAAGGAATAATATCTTTTTCAAACCACGATGGCTTTTTTCGATATTCATTAACGTAATGAATACCATAAAGACGATCTTCGCGATTGTAGCGCTTCAAGGCTTCATAAAGAAGTATAAATGTGACGATTGAATCAGTCCCACTCAAACCAACAATAAATCCGGGAACTGGATTAGCCGAAAGCCGTATCTTTTGGCTAAGGCGATCGATCAGTTTTTCAAATTTATCATTCACTTTCAATCTCCTCAATAGCCTTAATGATTTTATCAGCTTGTTCTAACGCATCTACACGCTTAAACCAAAATTGCACGCCAAAATATGTATTTCGACGATAAAAAGACTGTTTAGCCCACAAACACCAATTAACGTGTTCGTGAGATGACTCAGACCAAAGTCCTGGACTTAGAATTTCAGCAATAACGTGATGTTTCTTAGAAAATGGTCCAATGAAATCGTCAATGGGCGACTTGTCTTTTGCTGGCGGATTCATAAACTTTCCTATCTTGTAGAAAAGGATATTAAACTTTTAGGAAATTAAAGTCAATCACGTGTTGTGACTTTGTTCATCATTTCAATCAATTCAAGGTTCTTGTCAGTATAAAGGCTAAGCGCCATCGCTACCGCAGACCTGATATCAAACCGATCAAATGATGCATCGCTGTTGCGATTATACGTGCCATCCTTGGCTACGATTAGTGTTCGGACTACACCTTCGATAATATCTGCACGAAGAGTAACATCGTCCCAATATTCTTTTGCTTCTTCTTCGGTCCTGAACATTTCAACTTCGTCAGTCATATACTCTCCACTCAAAGGAAAAGGAGGCTTCACGAACGAAGCCTCCTAAATTCAAAAGAACATCCGTTCCGCCACCTTGTTTTCTAACAAGGAAATACAAGCCTGTGTCAACATACTGATCTATCAGAAGAGCAACGGCGTGGATTAATCCCTTGGGCGTTGGTCCTAATAGGAGCCATTGACCACCCGAACCTAAATCCGAATGAACCAACTTGGATGCCCGGGTAGGACTCGAACCTACAACCCCCAGATTCAAAGTCTAGTGTTCCACCATTGAACTACCGGGCAATGTATTCTTTATACTAACTTATTTCTTATCGTCTGTCAAATCTTCTCTGCAAGTTTGTTCTATCATAAACATAAATTTATCAAAAACATTCTTACCAGGGTGGCGTCCGAGACTGTAGCCCATACAGCCGCCCATTATTAACATTATGAAGATAAAAAATAAATCTATCATTCTTCACCTTCAACTGGTATGGCAGGATTAGTATCATAATCACGTAACGCAATACGTGCAGTCTTTCCTGGCCTTTCCCTGTCTTCATAATAGCAATCAGGAGCAGATCCATCCAAGAAATCTTTATATTCTTGGTGGTCTGAAAAATCTTCATCAAAGCCACCAGTCGGTCGATCAAACATAAAACTGCAAGCCCAATAAGTGTCAGGATTTGCATAAAATTCAAGAGCTTCGATTAAATTTTCAAGAACTTTTAGATCAATTTGGACTTTCATAATATGTCTTTCTAAAATTTGGTACCCGAGGTGAGGATCGAACTCACCTTAACTTGCGTGTAAAGCAAGTGTCTTCACCAGAAGAGCTACTCGGGCATACGCAGTTTCAGTGTACAGAAACTATAACTCTATCTCGGAGCGACCGAGCTCTGCCCATCGGGCCACACTATTATCTAATAAATGGGAACCACTTCTTCAATTTAGCCAAAAATTGAAGCAGGCTATTGTCAGATGATGATTGACCTTCAAGTGCTTCAATTCTTGATTCAAGCGCAGCAATTCTACTTTCGTGATCAGATACATTTGGGTATGACATTTGATGATCCTCTTTATTTGTGCCTCAAAGTACAAATATTTATCTGGTGCTGTTGGTGGGGATTGAACCCACGACCTCTTCATTACCAATGAAGTGCTACTACCACTGAGCTACAACAGCATTAATTATTACAGTATTTTGGCCCAACCTCATTATATGTGATTAATCACGTAGCCACCAACCAATAGGTGCACGACTTTGCCATCCTACCAGTATGGGGTCCGAACAGCCAATTTCAAACCTATAGTCTGGCTAAATTGATGCCGTTTGCCAACACAGTGCTATTCCGCGGTTACACTGTAATAATTGTAGACGATGAGGGGTTCGAACCCACGACCCGCTGATTAAGAGTCAGCTGCTCTACCAACTGAGCTAATCGTCCATATATTTTATTTATTGCACTGTTCCCAATATTTTAAATATTCTCCAGCCCATTCTTTACATTGTACTGGTTCACCTTTAGCAGTAGCTTCTGCACTACGAAGAATAATACCACTCATATCGTCAGCGTGTGTCAAACCAAGGTCATTCTGAAATGATTTATACAATGATGACGTTTCATCCCACAGGTCCCAGTTGTTTCGGATACTAGTGCCCAGGCCGTGGTGAAATAGTGCATAGCTATTTTCTTTCAAGGTTTTAATTTCTTCATCATTCAAATTTGAACAGATACGAAATACTGCATCTTGCCAAGTTTCTGGTTTTGGTTCATAAATTATGGGCATACATCTCTCAATCTAAACTTTGTATATCAGCCCAGCTGGCAGCATATACTAACTCACCATCGCAATATACTGCTTCTACATCGTGTTGTCGATGACTTTTTAATGCATCTTTCACACTACAAGCCGCTACGGTATCTACACCGCCCATATAACCAGCACCGCAATCAATTAGATAATGAATTTCATATTCACCCAATTTAAAATGCTGAAATGTGGCAAATTCATATCCTCTATAAAGGAATTCATATATTGATATAAAAAGATTAGCCAGTTTTTTTAGCATAGCTTGGTGCAATCTCTAAACTAGTAAGTGCTACTTTTGCTTCTTCAATGGCCTTTTGCATATCCATCATTTCATCAAAAGTCATTTGAATTGGGCCGTTCGTAGCTATATGAACATTGATCCCTTTCGTGGGATATTTGCAACGCCAAAATCCTTCTTCATCACCACATTCGGAAATAAAATCAATGCCATCCTGAAGAGTGGGATATTGTTGAGGATATTTTTGATGATAATGGGCACCTTCCTGTGCCAAATAATCAGCATAATCAGCGTACTTAGTATAATCATCATCAACCGCTCGATAATACTTGTAATTATATCCAGCGCCCAAATTGATAATAATTACTACCTGACTACCACGTTCAGTAGTCTTTCGAATCTCTACCTGCGGGAATCCAAGTTTTTTACCGGTGATTTTGGCTTTCCAGGAAAGCTGGTCAGCTTCACTCATATTTGGGGCATAACCACCAATGGGGCCGCCATCAAAACCATAATGCTCACCCCATTGCTGGGCGGTCATCACTTTTTTCGGTTTATCCCAACGGAGAATTGTCATTATATTTCCTTACTGTTAATCACACCCATTGATATAGCAAAGATGACCTAGTTAGTCAAGTGCTCTATATCCCATATTGGCTTCCAATAAATCAATCGGGCCGCCCGGGATGCCCTTTTCAAAAACGCCAACACATACTTTACCAGTAGCGACTCCCCAGACGTCTAAATCACACCTGGTTTTTAGAATCAAAGGCTGGCCCATTTTAGGAGTGTGACCGTGAACCAAATAACCTAAAGGGGAATTAGGCTCATATTCATCAGGATATCTTATCCATTGTAACACAGCCTCAGGCGTTTGCTCTAATGGAACACCGTCTTTAATGCCAGCGTGAACAAATACACGTTCACCATCATAGTAATATTTTGTTAAATTTTGCATCCATTTGATATATGGAATCATTTCCCGATAGCCACCAAAACTGCTAAGCGTTTCTTGACCGCCATTATTAAGCCAAAATTTCTGTTCAGAAAAACCGCCTAGACCAGCTTCAATTAACATTATTTCGTGATTTCCTTGGAGTATAATCCATTCAGTATTTTCAGTATTTGGTCCGGCCATTAAAATATCACACACTTCTTTGCTGTTCGGGCCACGATCAACGTAGTCTCCCAAAAATACAACTATAGCATATGCATCATTCTGTAAACGGTGATGCTCAATCAGTTCAATCGATTTAACCAAAAGGTCCAATCGACCGTGTATATCTCCAATAGCATATGTAAAAGTTTTCATTATCAATACCTCAAATTTGATCTCCCTCAAGGATTCGAACCTTTGCGCGTCCGCGCACCCGTGATTCAAAGTCACGTTACTAGACCTACCAGTAGTAGGGAGAATAGTTATCCTTATAAATAACAGAATGAAAAAACTAAGTCTATTTTTATTCGTATTAATATGCAGTCTATGTACTGGATGCGCAGTAATGAAAAATATTCAGTATGAACACTCGAATATAGGCTATCAACTTGATTCACAATCTGAACAAGTCACCACAGAAACCGCTGAAGACTACACCAATGAGCAGTCAATTAGTGATAATTATGAATATTTAAATAATATAGAACCTGCTAGTAGTGTTCAAGAAAATACAAGCATTCACACAGCACAAACCAACAGATCCGAATTACCAACTAAAAGCGTATTTTCATCTGACGACATCGCTCGACAGTTATCGCAATCATCTTTTGGATATAGCGTTCCACAAGAAGCAAACATTAATGATGATATCGAAGTTGTGGTGAAAATCAATCCTTCAATTTCAATAGATCAGTTGAAAGAACATTTACCAGAAGGGCAACAAATTACTCAAAACATCCAAATATCTAGAATTGTCGAAGTTAGACTTGAGGCTAGAGACTTTGACGTGATCAATCTTACACCACAGCGTCAAATTATTATGGGTGATCAGGATACAACTTGGAAATGGTCACTAAAGCCACTTTCCAGCGGACCAGGCAAAGAAGTTAAAATTACAGTAACGGCTATTATTACAGTTGATGGCGAAAAAGCTGAACGATATTTAGACACATACGTTGGTAAAGTAAATGTAAACATTACTACCAAGCAACGCATAACCAAATGGTTATCTGCCAATTGGGAATGGGCTTGGGGGTCGTTACTCATTCCGATAGTTGGCTTTGCTTGGGCCAAATATTCTAAAAAGAAAAAGAAGAAAAAGTAATTCACCAACCTAGCGCGCGGTTAATTTTTACGCTACCTTAGTCCAATCTTATTCAGCGCTGGATACTGATTGGTGAATGGATGCCCTTCAGGGATTCGAACCCCGATTGAACGGTTCAGAGCCGCGTCTCTTACCATTAGAGGAAAGGGCAATGGTGGGAATACCAAGAATCGAACTTGGATCGGCCGATTATCAGTCGGACGCACTACCGTTGTGCTATACTCCCAAATTTTATACCAATAACATAAATTCACAATATGTTAATTCGTCTTGAAAAACAATATATCGTTCTTCAATAGTGTCTTTAACAATTGAACTGACCTGCACTTTATTATTGTGCATTTTCGACAAAATCGCTTCAACTTCACTAAGCATCAGCAATCTTGGTAATTCAACGTTCATTGATTTAGATAATGACCGACCAAAATATTCAATATCATCATTACTTGCTATCTGCATTATTTTATATGGCTTAGTCATCATACATTCCTAAATCATATAGATTCTTTTTAAATATGATTTCCATATTCATCAATCTTGTGAATAATTCAAAAGCATCCGGATTGTCGTGCCCATCAAACCATTTTACAATATATCCATCATCGCCATCGTTCACGCCGACCACTGTTAAGAAGTTTTTCTTATGATCCATCGTTTCGCTGAGATAGATTTCTAAACAATCATTTTGGCGATGAGCAGGAAACCATTCATCACGATTTGCTGGAAGTTTCAATGCTTCCATTCGTTTAAAATTGGAGAAATCAATACGCTCTTTGTTACGATGTCCCATTGATTTTTTCTCCTATTGGTGGCAAAACAACCAATTTATAGTATCTTAAATTGGCCTTCATTCTAATATCTGAATTGGCGTATGTCAACCAGTACCAATCCAGTTTTTGCCGTTTGCACCTCGGACAGGGATTGAACCTGCATCCAGGCCTGCCTATATTGATACGACAGGTCCTAGCTCTTACCTTTGAGCATTACCGAGATATGATTTTATAACCACCATTTATGTTTATCAGGAAGATCTGGCGGCATAGTCATATACCACATTGGTATGGTATATCGCTCTCCCCCGCTCACTTCGCTCACACAATGATCGTGATATGCACCGTGGAAGAATACAGTTCGTCCAACTCTTGGTACTATTTCAATATTGTGATCGTCAGTTTCATCACCGTGTGGTCTAATTACAGTGTGACCACCATCATAATCATCATTCAGATATGTAACTGATGTAAAAACCGTTAAATCAAAAGCTGAATCCAAATGCCACTTCATATACGATCCTGGATGGCGACGTTCTATGTGAGCGCGCTGAATCCTGTATCGATAATCCATCCAATCCATAATTTTTGATACATTTTTTTTACAAAAATCATCAAAAGGCTTTTGGTCATAATGACTTACAATTTCAAGGAATTTTAAATTTCGATAATCTGGGCGAATTATAGCTCTATCAAAATTATCATTATAATATTTTATCAGCCTTGAGCATTCGTCTTGTGTGAAAATATCATCTATAACACTGATAGATCCCTTTTTGAATTCCATTTTATCAAATCCACCATTTAAGTTTTTCTGGCAAGTCCAAAGGCATAAACATATACCACATTGGTATCACGTACCTATTACTTTTCTCTACTTCAGTTACACAATGGTAATTGTATGCACCGTGAAAGAACACAGTTCTTCCAGCCTTTGGAATTACTCTAATGTTATACTTATCACTTTCTTCACCGTGCGGTCTAATGATAGTATAACCGCCATCATAATCATCATTCAAATATGTGACAGATGTGAAAACCGTACTATTTGAATGTAAATCGTAGTGGTATGGCAAATGGGAACCCGGTTCACGCTCTTCAATATGACCCCATTCGATCCGGTATCTAAAATCCATCCAAGTTAAAAGCTTGATAGCTATATTTTTAGCAATGCCATCACGTGGCAAATTAGTTTTAGGATCTACAATTGATAGAAATTTTTTGTTTCGATGATCTGTTCGATGTACTAGATCGTGTCTATTGTTATCGTAATAATCAAGTATATCACTACAATCTTGTGTAGTAAAAATATCATCAATTACAGTAATTGCGCCTTTTTTAAATTCCATCTCAAATCCCTAAGTAATAGCCCTAACAGCTTCAACCGGCATTTCTACCTGTGGGTCTTTCGGGGTTACTGGTTTGGCTATTGGTACTATTAACCCTTGTTCCCTATTGCAATAATACAATAGGGAACAATAAAAAGTCAATTATTTGTTACCTCTATATGATTTTAAGGCACAGAAAGGTTGACGAGCGCGGTTCTGCGCTTCTTGAACTTCAGACTTGGTGCGGACCGTGGTGCCGACTCCAACGACTTCCCAAAAGCCGCCAAGTTCTTCAATTTCAACGCGAGCACCCATTTTGGCTCCGCGCTCTTCGATCCATCCGATTACGCGAGAGCGATCCTGGGCTAAACCACATTGTCGATAGTTTACCTGTTTCATATTTGCTCTCCTTTAAAAAAATAGCGAGTTCTTGTTCTCCACAAGTTGCTTGCTGGACTCGCGGCCAGCGCCTTCCACGTTTGATTAATGACACCCAATCATCAATCGGAAGCAGCACCGGAATACTTTTGGTAATAAATTACGCCCTTATCGGGTAATAAGGATTTTCAAAAGCAGAGCGTAGATGCTGGTGCCCTGTGGACCCGACCGGATTCGAACCGGCGATTAGCGCAACCCAAGCATTACCAAGGGCTTTCGGTTGATTTAGGAACTACCACGAGCTACAAAAATACCTCAACCTAGATTTAATGCGCGTTAGGTGTTACCCCGACGCTCCTTTCCTGCGTTGCCATTCCTCCTTGGCGTTCAGGCCCGTGCTTTGTACGAGAATCGAACTCATTATCTCCGGGTTACGAATCCGGCGCATCGCCAGCAATGCTTACAAAGCGTTAACTATATTCTGTAGGTGTTTTCCCGTTCAGATCAGTGAGCGCTATGATCACGCGAGCATCCCCACGCCGTTTTGTGAACAGAATATAGTTGGTTGCGGGAGAGGGACTCGAACCCCCGACCACTTGGTTATGAGCCAAGTAAGCTGCCTCTGCTCTACCCCGCGTCAATTCATTTGATATTTGTCCACGACCTCGACGCACTTGTCTTGCCATTGGGCAACGTCGTCAATATCTGGTCCGAAAGCAGCACCATATGCTAATGGCACACTTTCATTTAAAATAATTTCATCTTTATCAGAAACAATTAAACGGCCTTGATATTCAGATACTCGAGTGACAATACAGTCCCATTTGTCATCCAACTTGCTTTCCCATATTACTTCGGCATTTGACATAATCAATTCCTTTCTAGTTGCGGGGGTTGGATTTGAACCAACGACCTCGAGTTTATGAGACTCGCAAGCTGACCTGACTGCTCTACCCCGCACCAACCCATTTAAACTAACTCAAAAAAGCTAGTAATATCTTCAATCATTAAAATTCTAATAGGATCCTTGAGTGGTTTCTGTCTTCCTGAAAGGACTTGCTGAATATGATTCAAATCATCAGAAGTAAAATCAGTTTCCCATTTACCACAATCACCGCGTTTTATCCATATTTCAACTCGATAACGCTGCACTACAGATCCTTTCTTAAGGAATGAGAAAGCTCGAAAACTCAAACTCTCCGTTTTGCTACACTGGCACGGAGTGAACCTCGATAGGCTTTTTTGGTGCCACCTACTGGTTTCGAACCAGTCTGAGACGGGCTTCAACCGTCCGCATCACCAAGATTGCTAAAGTGGCATTGTCTTTTTAATAATTCGAATAATATCTTCAGATTTTATTATTTCACATTTAGCCTCAATTTCATTTATTCTACGCTTTGGTATATCATAATGTGGAAATTTCCCATCGTGAAACCAACATCGTTTTATATCCAAATCATCTGCCATTTTATGCAGATTTTCTATTGAATATGGATCACATATAAGGTGTCTTGCACCATCTGTCAAGTATTTCATCTGTTTTCTGGACAATCTGGCTTACCGGAGGGTAGGTAATTTATTTCAGGTTTTGATGTTGATAGTCGAGTATGGTGTATTAAATATCTACACTTAGTCTTAGGATTTTCCCAAACATCAATATATTCATACTGATATTGAATATCAATTCGGTCTATAATAGGATATTGGTATGGTTTGCGATCATCGATAGTTGACGATGAAACAAATACTGCCAACGCAAAGCCTGCGATCATTCCCAATGTGATCATTGCAAGTTTGCGAAAATGATCCTGCTCTGGTCCTGTTGGGAGTTTTTTAAATTTTTTACTGTAATGATGATGTGCAAAAAGAGAAATTATTGCACCAAATGCAAATAATATACTAATAATCATACCCAATTGCATATTAATTACTTTCTATATTTGGTGCCGGAGAAAGGACTCGAACCCGCAACCTTCGACTTACAAGGTCGCTGCACTACCATTGTGCTACACCGGCATATTATTTTGGTGCCCCCACGAGGATTCGAACCCCGGACCTACTGATTACAAATCAGTTGCTCTACCAGCTGAGCTATAAAGGCAATGTAGGTATCCCCTTTGCACTTAAATATTTAAGTGTGGACGGATGCCACTCTAGTCTATTTCAACTAACCTACTTGCGGCTTTTTGGAGCGGGAGAAGGGATTCGAACCCTCGACATTTTCCTTGGCAAGGAAATGCTCTACCCCTGAGCTACACCCGCATAAATTTATTTTGTTATTCCATATTTTGAATCTATTTCATTCTTAAAATAGTTCAAAGCATCTATCAATGTTGGTGGATTTTTTGCATCCCATTGAAAATATAAACGCTGACCGCCAATGAACAAAATAGCATCTTGCTCCCAATAATCAATATCAACAATCTGATATTCAACAATATTTGATTCTTGTTCGTGGGTCATTGTGCCAGCTGATACAAAATCCATCAACCTAAACCTTTCACATTAACAATGTGTGCATCTTCAACTTCAACTTTAATTCGTTTTAAATTATAATCCAGCGCGACTCCGCACCACATACCATCTTCAACTTCAACTAAAATTGAATATCCATTCTCATTTGCAAGCATAGTAGCTTCTTCAAATGAAAGTCCTAAAATTGCATATGGCTCAAACATAATGCAGTTCCTTAAAAGGGTAATTAGGAGACGCCGTGTACTTAGGCTTTTCAGCTTGCCACTGTCCTAATGGAGCGGGATAGGGGAATCGAACCCCTCTATTCAGCTTGGAAGGCTGCTGCATTACCACTATGCTAATCCCGCATAAACCAGAGATAAAGTCAAATACAGTACGGTGTGTTTTCCAAATAAACGAAGTAACCGTATTTTACGCTGCTGGTTATTTGTATAATCTACTATGTTATTTATAGTCTGTCAACTACTTTTATTTAATTATTGCCGCAATAGCCCTTGCTTCTTCTGACTCAAAGAAAACAAAATTATCATATTGTCTGCACACCATAAACAAATCTTGGTCTTCAAAATATCGGTCAAATTGTTCAGCCAATAACACCGCATCTGAGAACTGATCACATTTCATATAAAATGGGAAGCGTACTAAAATATCACTGATCTCAACAAGATCTGGCCATAAATCTGGATCAGTGGTATATTCTACAAAATCCTTATTATTCATAGCTTTCACTTGAAAATGCCCTTATAGCTTCTTTTAATAATTCGCCAGAGGCTGGACAAAAATTCATCTTGGATAAATCTTCACCAATCATTCCGTGCTCCGGATCTTTTTGAAGTTCATCGTACAATCCTTCAGCATCAGCTTGTGTGGGCATTGAAGGATAAAGACAAATATGCTTAACATAATCCCCCTCAAGGACCACAATCCCATACGGGAACTCATCCAACATTTTATAAATGTTCATAACGATCCTTTCATAATGGTGGAGCATAGGGGAGTCGAACCCCTTCTTCCGCGGTGCAAGCGCAGAGTCTAACCCGTTAGATGCCCCAACGTTTACCTACTAGAAGCGGAGACCATCACATACACGCCGGGGAATATAATTCCTGCCTTGGTTACACCCAAGCAGGCGGAGCGGTAATGCACCGTGCGACTACTAAGAGGGATAATGCTGTTATTTTTCATACAGTTTCATCAGCCCTATAGGTAAATTATTTTTGAGCGGACAGTTGCAAAGTGCAATCTTTGTCCAGACATTCAGCAATAAATTCTAAATATCCCTTTCGAGAATTTAAAATTTTCTGAACACTTTCAGCATACAGCTTCTGCTCAAGTGGATTATAGATTAACCTAATCCATCCTTGTTGGTACGCAGATTTCATAGCGTCTTGGCGAGTTACCTCACCAATTTCAAACCTATGCCACTCTGGATGGTAATAAGTTTCACCATTTTTCATAGCTTCCTCATATTCATCCTCAACGCATTGATTTGCGTCATCCCAATATTCTTGATACATCTGTTGGTAAAGTTCTTCTACTCCCATAAGGGTTGAATGTTCAAATACTTCACAAGCGATCAAATTCTGCATTGGGTCAAGGCAACCTGCCTTAGTATTTTTAAGCTTTTGAATTTCTTCAATCATCTCATTCTCCCTTTCAAACATATTCTGCGTCATACGGGGACAATTTAATGGCGATCCGTACGGGACTTGAACCCGTGATCTCTTGCGTGACAGGCAAGCGTCTTAACCAACTCGACTAACGAACCATTTTGATGGGGCCTAAGCCCCATCACGTATCACTTAATAAGATCAGCAACCAAACTGGTATAGATCTTGACATAAACCATCTTGAAAAGCTTAGTCACACCATACTGGACAAAGTCCACAATGTCACCAACAAGCATATTTGCAACACTTAGTGGCCAAATGATAATCCACGATGTGATCTTACCGATATGCTTAGCTGGGGACAAGCCCTTAGCATAACTAGCATATTCGCTTTCCTTAATATAAGTATCAGCCTTAATTCGAGCAACTTCTGAACGAACATAACGCCCGTAACGCCAGAAACTCCAAACTAAACCAATACCCAAATAGCCAGCACCATAAAGTAGTACCGTCGACAAGGTGAGGCCGAAATAAAAATATCCAGCAAACATTGCCACAAGACCAAAGAAAATCGCCCAACCACTGCGGTGATTGTGTTCAAAAATCAAACCAATGACGAAAAGAATGGCCAACGCTGGCCAGGTAAAAAGGTAGGCAGTTGCCAAACCAGTAATAAATGCAAGAGCAGTGCTCATTTAAACCTCCAAACTATTTTGTTGTAGGTTTTTGATTTACACTAATGGTTGGCCAAAGTCAAGCCTTAAATTTGGCATACCCTGTAGGAGTCGAACCCACGCTAACGAGGTTGGAACTCGTCGTGCTACCGTAACACTTAGGGTATATTTTTCATCAATCTTCCCGGCTTCCATCCAGTTGGGATTATAGAATCCCTATCTATTTTTTTGTTCACTGATCCATCAGTAATCCACATTGTTCCAAATTGCGAATTTTTGCTACCAGTGCTTTTGCCCTTGCTGGATTCTTTCATTTTGGCAATAGTTTCTTCTGAGTGTTTCTTGCCAAGAAATGGTTTTATGCCTCGATCAATTCTAATTTGATTAACTTTAGCCATCGCCGCCCGCTTCAAATCTATATTTTCCGGAGCATTAATTTTTTCAAGATTTCTATAGGCAAATTTACGTGAAGCTTCTTTTTGATTTTCTGAAACTCCAAGCCCATTTCTATTGATATATGAGAAGCCGCCTTTGCCTCCGGAACACAAATTATAAGTATTATTTTTGCTTATAAATTCTTCCGTGACAATTTCTGCTTCTTTTAAATTCATCTCTTCTTCAGAATCCAAAACAAACAAAATTTCCTTAGTGAAATTTTCAACACCATACTTTTGGATCGCTCGTCTGATTAATTTACCAGAGCCCATATAGCCGTCATCAATATTCATTGTTTGATGTTTACCGATGTAAATTTTTCCATCCAAATTATTTGTGATTTTATAGATAATATATTTCATAAAATATATTTATTGCACCGAAGGTAGGAATCGAACCCACAACGCCCGGGATTGGAAGCCGGCGCTCTACCATTGAGCTACTTCGGTATGTGATATTGATGATTGCTAAGTTTTATGGCTTACCAGCCAGGACTTGAACCTGGGACGTTGCCGCGTCGTGAGACCCAATTTACTAAAGTGTCCACCACCGTTCACGGCAATTACTTGGTGGATTCCACTTGTTCAATTTGTCACTGGAATCTTGTAAATTACTTTCTAACAAGGTATTCTTTTGAATTCAAATTATTAGTTAACCAAACTATTTTATTTTTATCAATTTCTTTTTCAATAACTTCGCCTTTGGCAAGTTTTGAATCGTTTGATTTTTTAGCCCATTCTTGGTCACTCATAAGATCAGCTTTCAAATTATCGCCATCTGTGACAAATTGCTTGTTCTTGTCATAAATGTTGTAATATTGAGGTAAGTCTTTGTTGCGTACATAATATTTGCCAGCATATTTCAAAAAACCAGTTTTTTCATATTTCTTAACAAGAGTGTCAACTTCTGGTTCAGATATGACCTTATGTAGTGATGAAGGGCCGTTCTGCCTACTACGGAGTCCAGCAAAATGTTCAGCAACTCGTCGATCGCTTGACCAAGATTCCAAATATTTGTTTTCCCAGGTTTTAAAATTATCATCATAAATTATACCACGATATAATTTCAAAGTTTGACCTGGAATTGAATCTCTAACTGGCTTAAAAGCTCGTTCTATTTCTTGAGCGATTTCATCATTAGCTTTAAAATGCTGCTCAAGCTTGCCACCAATCCAATTAACTGACTCCCAGTCCTCGATTGCTTTCTTAGCTTCGGGAGAAAGTTGCTGGAATGCTTTTTTAGCTAATGCTATTTGTTTGCTTTCAATTATGAATTCATTGAATCTCATCGTTCCATTTCACTCTTAGTAGGACGATGGTCTATAATAATCAATACGCTCGAATGAGGTTATTCGCAGCTTTCTTAGAGCATTTTCAACCTGGCCAGCATAATTAAATTCCTGAGTTCTTTCTTTACCAAAATCTACGAAAAACTTTCCGGACTTTGATTTAAAAACTTGAGCTTGCATAAAATTTGAATTAGACCCAAAAACTGCAACTTTATCATCATCAATAGCCCAATTAGGCACTTGATGTCCAAAAATTATTCCAGCTTCGTCGTTTTCTGTTTTATTTACATCATCACTCTTCGGCGCAGCATAGTTAGCTGGTTTGTCAAACGGTCTTGGCGAATCTTCGTTAATTTCATTCCAGCGCATAATAGATATCCTTTTATCTTTATTTATGGAATTGAATTTAAGTATAAGAAAAACCAGAGAAAAAATCGAAACAAGAAATTTACCGCTCTACCATTGAGCTATCTCTCCATAGTGGAGGAGAGAGTGGGATTCGAACCCACAACCAGTCGATTAACAGTCGAAGTAACTCATTTCTACGCTGCTGGTTTTTGTGGAGCCAGGGGGAGTCGAACCCCCGACCTACACATTGCAAGTGTGTCGCTCTCCCAACTGAGCTATGGCCCCATAAGTAATCCAGAGATAAGACCGAACACAGAGAACATATATTCCTTTTCGGGGAATATTTGTTGGATTTGAACCAACTAGTTTTGTTTCTGAGACAAAAGTTTTACCGAAGTATCTGTATCCTACGCTACTGGATTATGTAGACCGCCCGAGACTCGAACTCGGAACCAAGAGATTAAAAGTCTCCTGCTCTACCTATTGAGCTAACGGTCCATATTTTTAATTGGCGGTAAGGGCGCCGCTGAACTCAGCTATGCCACCCCTTTTACGTAGTTCTAGACCGCTCAATATATTGTTGTGCTAGTGGCAAGAATTGAACTTGCGACATCCGCCTTATGAGAGCAGCGTTCTACCACTGAACTACACTAGCATAAAAGTTGTTTGTTAAGTAGATGGCAACGCTACACATCAGCTCACCGCCATCCTTTACCACGTGCTTGACTTACTCAAAGATTTGGATGCCCATCGAGGGATCGAACCTCAATTGTCTGGTTCAAAGCCAGTTCTCTTACCATTAGAGGAATGGGCAACAAATTAGGACGGTATGTGGGAATCGAACCCAAGGTGCGCACTATCATAACCGCGCAGGTCATAGGCTTCTCCAATCAGCCATCGCATACCGAAATTTTTGTGGAGCCTAAGGGGATCGAACCCTTGACCTCTTCAATGCCATCGAAGCGCTCTCCCAGCTGAGCTAAGGCCCCAAACTATCTATCTCCTAAATTTCCGGGAAGATAGTAACCCGGTGACACTTTTGGAGTTATTAATAACCTACCTGGTATGCCAATTGTGCCTTTTATAATGGTGAAAAACAAAATAAAAGGGGAGTACCTAAAAGTCAGGTGCTCAGTTGCTCCGCAAATCTGTTAGCAACTTTTTCAACTTTCGACGAATTTAAATTCGTTTTCTTGTTAACCACGCGGCGGCCTTCTTTACAGTCAGGCCTAAGCAAACTGGAGGACACGGTGGGGTTCGAACCCACAAGGCGCTTTCGCGCGTCTGATTAAGAGTCAGGTGAGCCAACCTACTGCTCAACGTGTCCATAATTTAAAATGGCGCCCTACTCAGGACTCGAACCTGAGACTGGACCTTCGCAAAGTCCTGTGATATCCAGTTTCACCAATAGGGCATTGTTTGGTCTATATTCCGAACCTCCAGCACCTGTCTTAGCCGGACTTGTGGGTTTTAAACGGACTTCCCGGGGAGAATATAGACTCAAATTATTCTGGCACCCCTGGCCGGACTCGAACCAGCTCACCGACGTTCGTAGCGTCAGGTCCCATCCAGTGGGCAGGGGTATATTATATTTGTGCCGAGATGCGGAGTCGAACCGCCTACTAAGGATCACCCCATCGTCTGTTATGGATTCTGCTGGCACCGCGCACAGCTTTCTCGGCATTATTGGTGGCAGCATCACCGCTTCAATATTAATGTAGAGACTAAATCAGTTTTAAGTGTATGCCTACACCAAACTCTACTACTTTCACTCGATGGCTTAGTCAATGTTAACTAGTATAGACTAAGTTACGCTGCCGTTTTCTTGTTTTGGTGGAGATAAACGGAATTGAACCGTCTCGCCGCGCGCAAAGCAAATTAATTTAAATTGCGGGATACCCCGGGTTCCCAGGGCTGGCGCGTCCAGCATCCCCATAAAAGATTGATCAGAGATAAAGGCGAATCGAGAAATTTTACCGCTTTGTCCATTAAGCTATTCCCCCATAAAGTTTGTGGAGGAAGAGGGAATCGAACCCCCATCGGTCGAGTTGCAATCGAAGTAACCCAATCCTACGCTACTGATCAAAATAATTACCAAAGTGATAAAAGCGAATACAGTCTTTTTTTGGTTTGTGTACGAGACAAAGTATCGAAGTATCTGCATCCTACGCATCTTTGGTTGGTGTATAGTGCTGGGATCGAACCAACCTAAAACGATACCATTAGCATATTCATTAAATGAATACTGTGGATTTATCCGTCGACCCGCCCTGGGATCTTACTATACATAATGGTGGAGAATATCGGACTCGAACCGATCACCTCTTGAATGCAAATCAAGTGCTCTCCCAGATGAGCTAATTTCCCATTTTCTAAGTTTGTTTTCAGGCCAAACTTTCACCATACTAATTAAAGAATCAATTCTTTAGAAAATTTACATTTTAGTTTTGACTGCCCGAGCCATACTTGCATAACTAGCTGGGTGTAAATTGTCATTTGACTTAAACCCAACACCATCAACATAAGCATCACCATATTTTCTGGCAACTTGTAATACTTGATTGGCTAAAGTTCGGTTTCTAGGAAGTATCCAAACTACCTTTTTACCAATATATTTTGTCCTGATATGTTCAAATGTTGGAACGTTATTATTTCTTGGATCATCATTTGATCCGGCAGAAATTACAACAGTGTCAGCGTTTTCAACTACAGGATACCTGTCAATTACTTTTGATGAAATGCCAACTTTAGCTTGGCGTATGCATTCAGTATGCTGATACGCCAATGCTTGGTGGGTACCAACTGCTATACTATCACCTAAAATTAAACAAACCATCAAAACACCTATTTTTTATCGATTGAGAATACACTAATGATCCACCAATCTGGTAATTGAGGATCTTCGAATAATTCCCACGGAAACAATGTTATCCAAAGATCCTCTTTCCACATCTCAACAGTAATGCTTAAAATCTTCTTTCCGTGAGCAAAACCGTTGGTCCTACTTATGGAGCCAATTCCTTTTGACTCGTTTAAGTATAATTCATACAGCATTTCTTCACTAAAATCAAGTTCTTCTTCCCACTCTCGAGCAAAATGCCTATAAAGTGGAACCATTTTTTTGAACTTTTTTCCTAATTTTAGCTTCTTGCTTCCTGCATAGTCATTTCGTTATCCTCCGAAACAGTAATTGGCGCCCCAAGTAGGACTCGAACCCACACCCTTACCGTTAGAAGCGGTCTGCTCTTCCAGTTGAGCTTTTGGGGCAATTGGCGACTCTACCGGGACTCGAACCCGGTTTGCCTGATAGACAGTCAAGCATAATACCCATATATCATAGAGCCATTTTGTTGCGAGAGTGGTGCTCGAACCCACCAGGATCAGGCTTATGAGACCTGTGACTAACCATCTTGTCCTTCGCGCGTCAAAATAAATTGGTGGTCCAGGAAAGAATCGAACTTTCGTTGACCGCTTATCAGGCGGCTATTCTACCATTGAATTACAGGACCATATTTTCGCTTTTGTATCCAGCGATCTATATTGCCAGCGTTTTGGCTTGACCGCTATAGAGGATCATTTTGTCCTCTATTGATGATTTTTACTCTTGGTGTTACCGCCACCAATTTCATCCACATCACGCCCATTTAGGTTTATTTAAAGTGGTTACCAGCGGTCTCGTTCCGCATTTCCACTTGGTGGCCCCAGGCAGGATCGAACTGCCGACGCGCAGATTTTCAGTCTACCGCTCTACCACTGAGCTACAGGGCCATATATTTGGTGGACGATACTGGGATTGAACCAGTGGCCTTCACCGTGTCGAGGTGCCGCTCTACCGCTGAGCTAATCGTCCATTTAAGTAATAAAAAACCCGGGAAAGTTTCCTTTTCCCGGGTGCCCTTCGAATTAAGTTTTTTCTTAAACTTTATTCTCGAACACCCTCCGTAATGGCCCAATCAAAGGTCATACGATCCGCTGCGACTGTCGCAACAGCTTTCTGTCCCTTAAATTGTCCAAATTTCGTAAACATTTGAAGTTCCCTATTCCTTTTAAAATGCGCTTCCTGCGCTAATGTATTTATACTTTACAAAACTATTTATTCCGTGTCAACCACTTTTTCTAAACTTTTTGTAAATTTTTCGAATTTATTTTTCAATAAATATCGGTGTGTTTATATGGACCATAATATATGCGATTGGATGAGTTTGTCAATAACAAAATTTTAAATGAATTAGATATGCCCAGGACACGTGGGCTGGCAGGTAACATATTGAAATCTAACGGCTATGAAAAAATTGGCCGCGGTGCATATGCCAGCGTGTGGGCTAAACCTGGCGAAAATACTATTGTTAAAATTTTCGACAATGACGATTCATCGTACAAGAAATTCATCAACCTCACTCTATCCAATCCTAATGATCACTTTCCAAAAATCAAAGGAAAAATGTTCCAAATTAATGACCGATATACTGCTATAAGGATAGAACGTCTCGAACCAGTTGATAAAGCCAAATACATACAGTTAGGTCTAGCGCCAGTTTACAACTATCTAAACTATGTTAAAAATTCAAGATCGCATATGAGCCCAGAAGGCACGGAAACAATGTTGGCCAAAATTGACGAGCTTGATAAAAATCAGCCAGGTATTAAAAAAGCTTTAGACTTGATTGCTAAGAATTTTGAGTATTTTGATTTCAATCCAGACAATGTTATGCTACGTGGCAATACAATAGTGATCACTGATCCAGTTAATTAATCACTAAGTAGTTATCACTTTCTACGTATAAGTGCTTTAACGAATTTATCAGTAGCATCTTTCCAATTATATTGATTTGAATTGAATAGCACTTTTTTGCGGTCAATTTTTAAACATTCATCAATGGCGTCAGATAGATTTTCACTCATAAAACCATTTTTACCATTTTGAATAATATCAATTGGTCCAGTAACCGGATAAGCCGCAACCGGGGTTCCACACCTCATTGACTCAATAATAACTACACCAAAAGTATCAGCCCTACTAGGAAATACCATAACAGATGCATTTCTATAATACGCAGCCAACTCTTTGCCACGCTTTGCACCAACAAATTCCACATCTGGATATTTTTTCTTATATTTTTCCAATTCAGGGCCTTCGCCGACTTGAATCTTATGACCAGGTAGATTGAGTTTATAAAAATCCTCCAAGCCTTTTTCAACAGACACTCGTCCAACATTTAGGAAAATTAAATCCTTTTGCCCAAAAGGATTAGGCACAAAAATATCAGGATCAACACCTCTTGACCAAGTTCTTATTCTTTCTCGATTAAAACCGTGAGAGACAAGCTCGTCTCGCATCGATGAGGTAGTTGTTAAAATGAATGCATCGTCCCTATATGCCCATTTCAAAAATTTCCATATTAGATTCGCACCAAAGCCAATTTTAGCCTCAACAAATTCAGCAAATTTAGTGTGAAAGCTTGATGACCATTTGTCACCGATTGAACGCAAGTATGAACGCGCCGCCAACCCAATCGGGCCTTCAGTGGCAATATGAATATAATCTGGATTAAAATTTTCAATATGTTGACCGATGATTTTAGGAGTCACAGACGATAGTCTAATTTCCCTATATCCCGGACAGGGCAGGCTTCTGAACATATCAGCATTGATTTCATTCACTTCATAATCTCTACTTTTCAATTCCTTAATTGTATTTTGAAAAGTAGTGACCACACCGTTAATTTGTTTAGATGTTAAATCACTAATTATTAATATTTTCATTAATTATCCTTAACCAAAACTATTGGTATTTTATGAGCAATTGCATTTGTGGCGTTTGGTGACCAACGAGCGATTTCGACTAATGAATCATCCTGCCAGGAAAGTATAACAAATGATCCGTCAAGTTCTTCAACTAATGCAGTTTTTGATTCAACAAAGTCACCATCATTGAAATATTTTACGCCATCAATTGTTCGCATTTCTGCGTGATGAATATGCCCACATATAATACCGTCATATTTTCGTAGCTTGCAGGCTTCTGCTACTGAATTTTCATAATCACCAATAAAAGATGCTGCATTTTTAACTTTTGTTTTCACGTATTGGCTCAGACTCCAATAACCCATTTTAAATTTTCGCCTAAACCAATTCAAATATCTATTAACGCTAATTAAAAAATTATACCCTGCATCACCCAATTTAGCTATCCATTTATGGTATCGAGTAATAACATCGTAAAGATCGCCGTGAGTGATTAAGAATCGTTCACCCATAACTGAAATATATTCTGATTCATATTCAACAGCAATGTCGCCCAGCATTAAGGGTAAGAAATCTCTAACTGTTTCATCGTGATTACCAGGAACATAAATTACATTAGTTCCCTTTCTTGATTTTTTTAAGACTTTTTGAACTACTTCATTATGCGCTTTTGGCCAATACCATTTTTTACTCAATTGCCACATATCAATAATATCGCCAACCAAATATAAATTATCACTCTCGGTATATTTCAAAAAAGAAAGGAGTTCTTTTGCAGACGCTCCTTTACTCCCAAGGTGAAGATCACTAATCCAAATAGTTTTATATTTGATCATTTGATTCAATTTCTCCATCACATCAGATCAATAATTTTTTGACTGATATCACTCAAAGATAAACCGTCAGTTTCAATGACGGTATCCGCATATTTACTATAAAGTACACTTCTATTTGCTAATAGCTCTGACCAATTTTTACAGCCGCGCATAATGATGCCACGCATATCACGTTGGTTGTGCAAACGTTTCTCCAATTTTGAAATGGAGGTTTTTAAATATACAAAATGAACACCATCAGCTTTCAGCCTTTCCATCGCGCTTGTGGCATAAATGACGCTTCCGCCTGTGGAAATAATGCAATCTTCTGGATATTTAATTTCAAGCATTAATGAGTTTTCTTGATCTACAAATTCATTTTCACCATATGAATTAATAAATTCTTGCAATGTTGTTCCGAATCGGTTCTCTAACATATGATCAAGATCAATATGAGAATAATTAGTAAGTCTAGTGATTTCATTTGAAATTGTTGATTTGCCACTGGTGGGCATACCAATTAACGCGATCTTCACTACACCAAACTCCTAATATTAAGGATTTATTACAAAAAAGTGCTTATCACGACAAAGCCCATCACAAGGATGGGCTTTGTGTGGTGGTAGGCAGTGAGGGAATTGAACCCCCGACATTGCTGTGTAAAAGCAAGGTTATACCATTTAACTAACCGCCCATATATTTTATTTATGCTTTATAAGCTTGCAAATATAAATTTCTTTTATTATTCTTTTTATGATATCTAGTGCCCTGTCCTTTGGCCGCATATGTATCAGTTTGTGAATGACAATTAGGGCACAACAATCTTAAATTATTTGGCAAATTATTATCACTATTACCATCAATATGATCAAGCTGTAATACTAATGGCAAATCATTATAAATTGGTCCAACTTTACAACCTTCACATTCCTCGCCTCTTGTTTCTATAAGAAACTTTTTTAACGTTGATGGATCTTTACCACCACCTGCTAGAATTCTCGGCAATGTTTCAAACTGCCATTTATATTTTCCTTGACAAACATTATTACAGTATTTGTTTGTCTTACTGTGATACCATTTATTTTCAGTGCCACAATAAAGGCAATTGTAGATTTTCATATTCTATATTTGTTTATAAATTATGAATTAATATTAGCAAATGGAAAACCTTTTGTCAACCTTTACTTCAACAAAAGTGCCAACAAATAATCATCGTGATTTCTGAAATAAAAGCCACCATCGTGGGCAACAGTTACAATATTATAATCTTTCAAGGATTGATAAAAATCAGACCAATCTGACTCACAATAATCTTTTTTTATAAAATATGGAAACGTTGTAGCAAAATGCCTCGATAATCTTTCAAGATGCTTATCTACATTCATACTAAAAACTTTGCAATAGTGTAATCTTCTTCACTATTGAAATGGAAAACTATCTTACCATTGTCTCTATTCAGATAGGCTTGGTATTGTATTTCATTAGCTGCCAATCCTTCACTTATATCATTTGCGCGATCAACTTCTAACTTCCAAATTTTATGAAAAAAATGCATAGGCTGAAAATCATCCAAGATCACAACACGAGTATTTGGGTCAACATCTTTAAAACTAAATTGCCTGTAAGTCATATCAATAACATTGCTGCCGCATATTCTGATGGTTTGTGAAAAATAAATTCCTGCCCAATATTGTTATGATATTGAGTATATTTTACGCCGTGCTTATCTAATGAATCTTTAAATTCTACCCGTCTGGCATATTCACCCTGGATTCGAATTAATTTCACAAATCGTTTCTTGCTCATATCATTATCATTGCAGCCAGATAGTCTGCCTCATTGTAAAAACAATATTCACCTGCTGAGTAATCATAATCGCAGCGTAAATTCTGCTCGTGGAAAAATCTCATCATCTGCCCATTGTCTTTGTGCTTGATAATGTACATTTTATAGCCATCCATTACAATTTCCACCAAGACCTCCTATAAAATAACGGGCTTACACCGTTTCCGTAATTTCTGTCTCTTCCCTTTCGGGTTCATACTGTTTCCAATAATCTACCAGCAGATTAATCTCTGGAGGCTGAGAAAGGTGAGGCGCAACCCACCAACTTACTTGTCCGACCAAGCTCGGAACCCACCGATCTTTATTTTGCGCCGGGCGAAGATTACTGCCTCTTCATTCAACCAATGTTGGAGCGTCCTCCAATAGTTAGCACCTATGCCAAACCAAGCTATTTCCCCTTAATTAATTTTAGGGACGTTCATTTTTTCCATCGATGCCAGGACCGCCAAAGCTAACTGGTAGTCTGACCAATATTTAAAATATAAAATTCCAAAGTGAAACATTTTTCTGTTCTGACTTGGGATTTCGTTTTTGTATATATCAAAACATCTTATACATTTATTTGTATCATTAAATTGAATTTTATATGGAAACTCTGCTTCAGTTTCTTTACCAAAATCAGAATCCATAAAAATCTGTTGCCGGTTTGCCCAATATTCTTCATTAGAAAGTATCACTAAATTTATCCTTTAAAGCGCGTTCAACAAATGGCGTGACAAGCCAACTGGTATTTTCACCCAAGGATGCCAATTCACGAGCAGTGCTTGAACTGATATGAAGAAAGCGCTCGTTACAAATAAAGTGAGTCATAATTAAATCACTATTAACGTGGCCAATTACGCCAGTGAGTGAAAATTCGTCATTAAAATCGCTTGCCTGGCGCAAGCCCCTGACTAGATGAGTAGCTTTTAGATCAGCAGCGTGTTGAGTTATGCTGCCAATAAAATTTCTTAAAACTACTGGAACACCAGGATGAGAACATTCATATTCCCAAGTGCCAACAGTTTTCATAATTGGCTTTATTGAGGTATCTGCGCCAAAATGCTCCATCAATGACCCAAAATTAACTATAAAAGCCATCATAGATTTAATATCAAATAAGCGAGTTTTTTTCGGGTTTACACCGATTGAAAGATGCACCTCGTCAAAGGTGGCCAATGCTTTGTCAAGAATATCCAAATGGCCGCGAGTGATTGGATCAAATGATCCTGCATATAATGCTACAGTCTTCACTTTACCCATCGGGCTAACTCTCTTTCATCATCAGTTTTAAAATAAAAAGTATCAACGCCGAATATATACTCTATTCCCATTTTGTCAAGTAATGCTTTCAGATCCTTAACTGGATCAAATTCGTCATATGTCCGAATTATTGTGAGATCGAACGGGAAATGATTATTCACGAAATTAAAACCGCAGCCAAATATTCTTGTTCATTTTTAAAACAAAGCAGATCGCCACTGCTCCATATTTCGATATCTAAATCACTATTGAGGACTGCATCTCTGATATGAGATTTTTTATTATAGTCCTTGAATATTACGTGATAGGGTAAGCGTTCCCGCATACGCTCATCATTCCTTATCAGTTCTTGGGTGAAGCTACGCCGGGCTCTTCTAAACGCTTTATCCATAATATTTCCTAATGCAGTTTATCAGATCATCATACTCAATATCAAACATCAAAACAAAATGACCACGATCCCCATCTTCATACCATCCAGTTTTAGATAATTCGTGATAGCTTACAATACCTACGTTAATTTGGTCAACATAGACTAAATGTTTACTTGGATCATTAACATCACTCTTAACAACAAAATTCATTCCGTGTCTCCAAACATATATCGTATATTTAAAGACTTTGTATGGTTTAACGCCTTCATAGAAGGGCGGCCGTTTAACGTCAGGACATAGACATTAAACGGCGTTATAATGGTAAACTGTTCGAAAGTCAAGCCAAGGTGGTCTAATATAAAAGAGTAGCGGCTGCTAAATCTTCTGATGATTTGAACCCTAATTGGCTTCCCATCATCATATAAGGAATTCGATGCTGATTCAATTCATCTTTGAATCGATCATATTGGTCATTTTCCGGAGAGCGGTCAATACTCAGCCTAAAAGAAAACTCTTTCTCCCATCGGTCTAAGGCAGTCATATTTAGACTTCCAAAACTGTACCTGGGTATATCCAATCAGGGCCGCGAAATTTTTGACGACCAGGAAGTTTTTGGGCCTTAATGATTGTTTGGTAATTTAATCGATATAATAGAGGCCATTTAAATGGATCGCCTAAGTATTTTTCAGCAATACTCCAAAGAGTTTCCCCTGCCACAACGGTGTGTTTCATTTATCCAATCCTATAATATCAGTCTTAACTCCGTCTTCATAATAGGCTCGAGCTGCGCCTGAATAATAAAAAACTTCTTTGCATTGAGTACAGTGGTATCGATGTAAATCAAGATCCACAAATGTCATTTCCGAAACATAGTTCTGTTCTTCTTGAATGTCACCGTTCCAGTCTTCATAAGATTTAGTTTCCCAAAAATAGGCTCGATGATCACACATTTTACTTACACCCTTTTAATCAAATTTGATGTAGACAGAATACACTTTACCATCAGTACCGACCATTTTGGCAGTTTCTACATCAGAATTACGATAATGTTGACCCATATTCATAAATGCATCCAAGATATCATCGTGTCGTATCTTGCCTAGCTTATCACCATTTTCATCGTATTTCTTTACATAGAACATTGTGTTTTCCTCCAATTGGTCTTATATCTCCTGATAATTTCCCCTTCTGGCTGGGCGGGGTATGTTTACTTCCTCGATAACTATTTTAGTCTGTAGTGCCATATCTGACACTACTTCCATCAATCTTTCGCTAAGATCAATAAACTCGTCGTTATCAATTTCAACGTTAAATCCTACTGCTTCTAAAAATTCACTAAGCAATTGTGATAAATGACTCTTACCCGTTCCAGTCATACCACTCACTGTGATTTTTAATTCATTATTCATTTGTTATCTCGATTCTTACCTATATGGTATCCATTACAAAAAACACATTTATAAACACTGAAATGTTTATTGTGCTTCTTTTTCATCGACTCAGCAGCTTTAGTTGCCGATTTTATCGTGTTGTAGCAAACCTTAGGGTTGCCTGTCGATTGATTTATGTGTGAATTTTGATGAAATAAACCCCAGGCATTTCTAGTGATAACAAAATTTCGAAATAAACGAGTAAAAGGTAACTGGTGTTTTAATGCTAAAAAGATATTTCTTAATTTCATTTTTTCTGACCAGTTCTTATTAGAAAGTAATCTATAGCTTCCTCTTTGCTTGACAAGCCAGATATACTGCTATTTGGGCTTTTATGAGAAAAGTTTTGGTTCGCCATATCCCAATGGTTAATCATATAGCGGCCCTTGCCAAGGATTTCAACAATTTCGCCAAACCCGCATTCGCCCATACCTTCGTAAATTTCTACAAAATCGCCAATTTCATATTCGGATTCACCTCGGGTCTGAATGGCTGCTAACAACTCAACAGCTATGTCTGAACTAACGACAAACCCGTGCTTCTTCATTACTGAAATTATTGCTGCTACTTTACCATTTTTCATTTATCTGTTCCCCGGCCCTTCCCACGATTGATCACGTTTATAATCCTCATAAACCCTATTTCTAATAACGTCGTTCAGGATCTTTCTAAGTTTTTCAAGTTGATACACTGTCATATTTTTGTATTGTTCACCACATTCACAGGGAACGAGCCAACACTTGTTACATTCAAAGGCCATTATTCAATTACCTCATATGATTCAATAGTAAACCATTTGCTGAATGGGCCCGAGGATGATTTAGGCTTCCCCTCTAGAAAATCATTTGCTTTATTGGGGGTTGAAAAGACCTTTACGATGTCAGTGAATTCATCAACCAAACCAGAATCATAATCTACACTGTTAGTATGCAGTACAACTACATAAACATTCATAAGCCATCTTTCTTAAAGATTGGTCGGGGATGCGGGATTCGAACTCGCGATCTCTTGCACCCAAAGCAAGCGCCTTACCAGACTAGGCCAATCCCCGATTTATGGATAAGAAATGATCTTCGCTTCAAGTTCACTTAACTTTAAAACGGACGCAATAAATTGTTCAATCCACATTTTCTATTCACTGTATATATGCTTTATACATATTATCATCTATTTTGTCAACTGTTGACACTGTAAATTTAGATGATTTAATAGAATTTTTTATTATATCACTCACATCATTGCCATCGTCTTTGACTTTAAGTATAATTGATGGTGATTTACTATCAGTTGTCCCATTGTCAAAATCAACAAAAGTTGTATTAACTTTTCTAATGGAATCAACCATATCTCTAAAAGTTATTACGGTTCGATCAATTACCATAAAAACCTTATTGTAATCTTTAATCTTTTGAGTAGCACCAAAATCAGTATAAGCATAAGTTACGTTTTGGCCAGCTTTACTATCAATAAGCTGTTGAAGTTTTGATTTAGCTACTGCTCTAACATTTTCATTAGTGTTCGGATCATCAATAATGGCTTGCATTTTAGCAGCAAGTTTCATTTGATCTATTTCAAATAATTTCATTTTTGATCTCCACAAATCTTTTAGATATTTATGGAAAAATTGAAAAGACCGCGGACCTCCTCCCAAACCGCTTATGTGTGACGCTTTTGTGCCAAATATCTGATACCTATTTGGTTTTGTGCTCACATAGTACGCCGGCGACCAACTAGGTGCCGATATCTTTTCTTTTATCCTTCAATATACACACATTGGGTATATTATCGAGCTTTTGATAATGGTTGATATTTCTTTACATCAATACCCTTCCAAATTATAGGACGAGCTTTATGACCATCAGTGGTCGTAAATTCTTTCCCATATTCATAATTCCAAGGCCAAGGTCCAGTCCATTTACCAATATCAACACTAAACCAAAGAGCTTTGTAAAGCTCTTCATTACGTTCAGGATTATAATATAAAGTCATATAATAACCTGATTCTGTTGGAATATTATCTGGATAAATCATCCAAGTCATACCATTTTCCTTTTTGCTCCGATGGAAGGATTCGAACCTCCGACAAAGTGATTAACAGTCACCGACTCTACCGCTGAGCTACATCGGAATATTAGTTTATAAAATCTTTTGCAAGTTTAATATAAACTTTTGGATCATTAAACATATCTTTCCACCTGATACGTAAAATTTCATATCCATATTGATGGAGTAACGAATCTTTTTCCTCATCACGTCTACGTTGCTCAAAGCAGCGATCGTGCTGTTCACCATCAATTTCTATTACTTTCTTTTTATGCTCCCAAACAAAATCTAAACTAAATTTATGAAATGGTTTTTCATATTCATAATTCTTGTCGTCAAATTCATTTGCGACCACATTCATAAAAAATTGTTCTGGCCAACTTGGTTCATTATTCCATCTACTTTGGCCAATATTCCAAGCATTACCATTTTTATGGGCCGCCCTCATACCATTAGATATATTATCTTTATGGGATTTTGACAATACCTTCTGGCCAAATTTTTTCTTTACTAATAAAGCACTCTCTGATTTTGATCTGGTCACAAACTCGCCACGCTTTTTAGCGAGATGTATTGACTTAGTCGAAATTTTAAAATGTGCAACCAATTCTCGAATACTAAAACCTTTGTCGTAATATTCCTGAATTTCTTTCCAATTATTCTTCATAATGTATTTAGTCTAATGTGTTTACCAGTTCCACCACTGAAGAATAGCTAAATTTACTCTGAAACTTAGCAAAGTCACGCACATGTTCCAATCCCGCTTAGTACGTTTAGCAGTCCCACTTGTTTGCTATGCCACGATCCGTTAGGATTGGCAGCTTTAGGCCAGTTTAATCTAACATAGCATTCAAATAGGTCAAACTGCTAAGATTTAAATCCTTCCAGTTTGGTGCGGGTAGAGGGACTCGAACCCCCACTCCCTTTCGGGAAACTGATTTTGAGTCAGTCGCGTCTACCAATTCCGCCATACCCGCAAGTTTCGCACCGTCACTTCCTTTTTCCTTACCGTCTTTGCATCCCAAAGTGTTTGGGCTAAGTAATTCCGAGTTTTTCACTTTTCAGTGTTACTCATATCGGGCAGTGCGAACTTTTAAAAGCTTTTCCAATATTCACCCCAAGTCATACCTTCCGGTTTCTTGTGATCTTCTGAATAAGCTTTATCTCTTAATTTCTCTCTGGCTGTAAACCAACTTTCATGCGGATTACCAACCAAGTAATCATTTATTTGTTCATCCGTTGGTTCTTGATTTTTCATATCAATAAAACGGATTTAGGTTCTGCTCTCTATAACGACGGGCAGCTTCCTTAGCCTCTGCTGAAGGTTCCGGTGCGCCAGCGCCACTAACATAACTTGGCTGCTTCTGAGGCAAGTAGTTTTCAAGAACTTTACCAATTACAAAAAGGACATACATAATAACAAGTAGTCCAGCAAAAGTAGCAGCAGTCATTACTATATCTCCGTTTACAATAACTCAAGCTACATAGTCAAATGGGCAGCTTATCTTCCCACATATGGCTTATCAGGGACAGCTTGTTTGATATAAACTGTGTTAACCCAATTTATATCATTCAAGTAGTATGAAACCAACCATACGACTTCTCATTTGGTACCCACTACCGGACTCGAACCGGTACGCCCAAAGGGCAAGGGATTTTAGCTTTCGGATTCCGGATTCGCACCGTCGCCATACTAAGTGGCGTTCTAAACCCTAAGGTTTCTTTCCGACAAGTCCCTGGCGTCTACCATTCCGCCAAGTGGGCATATTAAACATTAAACTTTAATTTTAAAGCTTTAACTCGAGCATAATTTCCGCCTTTAGCAGCAAGTCCTACACTCTGTAAAGCTTGTCTTATATTAGCAGTCGACTTTAACGCTGTCAACAACTCTTCATCAGTAACAATAACTTTTCCAGTGTTTTTGTTTCTTCCTCTAAACGTTTCCGTTTGTGAGTGGCAATTTGGACACAAAAACTTTAAGTTTTCAATCCTATGATCGTTTCGAACGCCGTTGCAGTGTTCTAACTCCAACACTATACTTTTGCCTTGCCATTCTGTCAACTCACATTCGGCACATTTATAATCTAAAAGATTGTTTTGTAAAATTCTTTTTTTAACCACATCATTATCATATTTGCTATTTTCAGCAAACACAATTTCGTTTGGAACAATTTCTTTTCCTTTGTTCCATTTCATTCTCTCTTTTGTTTCATCAGGCAAATCAGCATAAACATATGGTTGACGTTTTCTACTGCCAGATTTAAATTGATGCTTAACAGTTGCCCCAGTCTTAGCCCTTATTGCAGGACATGAATTTTGACTCTTTGCGCAACAATTTTTACCATTTTTAAGAACAAAATTTGATTCCTGTTCGCAACCATAATCACAAAGCATAAAGTTACCTTTTAGCTTTATTTATAGTTGACGCAAATTTTAATTAAAAATTATACTTATTCATTCTATGAATAAAGATACATTTTTCTAAAAAATCTATCCAAAAATTATGATCATAATTTTTGTCTTCAGTTATTTCACATTCTGCAATTTGTATATGGTATCTTCCTTTATAATGGTTTCCAGGAGGATCCCAGATTCCAATCTTATTATTCAATATCTCATAATCATATTCAGGATATTGCCTTTTGAGAGATTCAACAATATTTTCAAGGTTTATCATATTCAAATTCCGCCAAGTGGGCATAATAATTAAACGGTTTTTGGCGGAGCGATTTGAACGCTCTTTTGGTTTAAACCTAACCCAGGTTTTCTTAAATGGATTCGAACCATCTACCCTCCAACATTTGCTGGAACCACCGTGGACCAAAACTGCTTAACTGCTTATGTATTCATAGTAGCAAACAATCTATTCACTGTCAACTACTTAAATTCGAAACCCTGGGGCAAAATTAGTCAACATTCTGACAATTTTATTTCGAGTTTCATTATCAACTTTTTTGGATTTATTTTTGTTCATAAATTCCATAAAACTTGAAACTACTTTATTAAATTTGAAAGTAGAAACATAATGATCAATTTGATTTTCCAACTGAGAAGTGTCAATATTTTCAGTGCCAGCTTCTCCCAACCAAGTTTTCATCCTATTGAAGAAGCGGCGAACACCAACAATATGCTGGTCACTCCAATCCCCACCTTCAAAATATGGCCCCAAGAACATCAAATACATTCTCAATTCGTCAGGATCATAGTCATCAGGACTAACGGCATTACCTTTACTTTTGCTCATCTTGTTCCCATCCTTGGTAATCATACCCTGATGAATAACTTTCTTAAATGGCTCTTCTTCAGGAACAATTCCCATATCAAACAAAACCATATGAATAAAACGAGCATATATCAAATGCATACAAGCGTGTTCTGGGCCACCAACATACAGATCGACTTGCTTGTATTGATCAGCTGGCAAAAACTCATCTTCACTTTTAGTCAAATAGCGCAAGAAATAAAATGAAGAGTCAACAAAAGTGTCCAAGGTGTCAGTTTCACCTTCAATTGGTATAGGACAGCCCCAAGAACGCTGACGACTGACACACCAATCTTGCTGATCCTCCAACCATTTGCGCTGTTGCTTCTTAGTCCCTTCCGGATAATCAATCCAGTCCAAATTCTTAATCAATCGATCAGTATAATCAGTAATCTTGAAATACCACTGATTCATTTGACGTTTTTCAACAGGAGTTCCGTGGCGTTCACAAATGCCATTTTGCGCTTGTTCATTAGCCAACACGGTCCCGCACTGTTCACACCAATTTACTTCACCCCAAGCTTTGTATGCTAATCCACGATCTTTCAAAGCATTAAAGATCCATTGGGTCCACTTAACGTAATCAGTTTCACAAGTAACCAACTGTTCGTCATACAAAGTATTCATATTTCGCATTTGTTTACGGAAATTTTGAATATTTTGATTAGTTATTGTTCTAGGATCACCGCCAATTTGGCGAGCATAGTTTTCTGCAGGCAAGCCAAAAGCATCATAACCAAAAGGTTGAAAAACCGTCTGACCTTTAAAACGCTGCCACCTAGCATATGAGTCAATTACAGCATAGTTGTAATAATGACCCAAATGCAGGCCAGCGCCACTAGGATACGGGAACATTACGCATACATACTGATCATACATCGCCATATCCTTTCTGAGCTAAATTGTTAATAGAAATCTAATAGCATTAGTTCAATGCTATGTCAAGAATTGGTCTAGAGGGCCGGGCTCGAACCGGCGGTCTCCTGTTCCCGAAACAGGCGGATTACCAACTTTCCCACATCTAGATGAATGATATAATGCCCCTCCCCGCAATTATATCCCGAACGTCCTACACCATACGGTGAACATTCTTACGAACTAATTGTTGAAAATAAATCCTCAACAATTAAGCTACACATTGGTTTATCCAATCAGTGTGCTGATATTTCCGCCCTCCACGGGCGGCGTCCTAACTGAAAGAAACATTTCTTTACTTTCTACCTTACACGTGATTGGTAGATTTCAATACTAATTTTCAATCGACCTATTGTCAGGTGATCACTCCCTATCGTTAGTACCACGTTTAGACGATGGATAATTTCTATTAGCTCTGGTAAGAGGGCTCGAACCTCACTTCCGGCTCCAAAACGCAAGTGCTATGCCGGCGTGCTACCACGTACTAAGCCTTTCACCTACTTACTAAGTTAATCATCCACTTATCAAATCCCAGTTTCCATATTAACAGCCTGTCTTGCCCTTCCCAAGCTCACGGTTTTTATAGCCTTTGCGTTTGCTACTGTTAATACTTTCACTATTCTCCGATAAGCTTATTAGAAACTTTTCAGCAACTTACTGAACTTTTCCTTTACACTATACCAAAATGGTAAGACAAAAAGCACATTAACATTATGCTATATTCTCTCGCCAAGACCTCCATAAATGGGCCCTTGATCTCTCGCCTAGACGGAATTTAACCGCCTTCTCTTTTTGCCTAAACTTTAATGGCTCCGGAGGAGGGACTCGAACCCCCAACTTACTGGTTAACAGCCAGTTACTCTACCATTGAGTTACTCCGGAATATTACCCATATTGCGGTAATCCTTTTGATTTTCTTCCATTGCCTCGATTCTTGGCTCCAAAAGTTTCACTTTGTGAATCACAATTTGGACAAATCAGTCTAAAATTATTCGGTGAATTATTGGTAGCATTTCCGTCAATATGGTCAACCCATAAACGAATTTCTTTACCATTCCATTCGGTAATTTTACAAACAGAACAGCAATTACCATCGCGTTCAACTAATATTTCATAAATTCTATCCCTGCGCGTTAATTTACCTTGAAGGAATAATTTTAAATTTTTATCTTTAGTTTCCTTAACTTTAAATTCACCAGCACATTTCATATCACAAAATCGGTGCTTGTTTGAATAGCCTTTGAAGGCTATTTCAGAAAAACAATTTTCACAAATATAAATTTTATCTTTATGTCCTTTGTAATTCATATCATACCTCAAATTGGCTCCCAATGTAGGATTCGAACCTACAGCGTCGACGTTAACAGCGTCGTGCCCCTGCCAATAGGGCCCATTGGGAATATGTTGCGTTCAGAGAAGCGAGGAATTGAACCTACCCTGCCCAAGGATGAAAAACACGACTTTGTTTTCCACTATAAGGAATTGAACCCTATATTCGCGCCGGCTAGCCATAAAGGTTGGCGCCCGCCCAGGACTTCTCCTATCTCCCTAATTTTTAAAAATTATCCTTGCGTCTGTGTCGACCCATTGGCAAGTTTCCTAATTAATCATTAGTTTGAATTTCTAATTGGCTCCCCTGGTAGGATTCGAACCTACAGCAACCTGATTAACAGTCAGGCGTCCCTACCGATAGGACCCCAGGGGAATGATTGACATATTTGCTGTTAAAAAGCTGAAGCCTCCTCAGGGACTTGAACCCACACAACGTCTAGATTATAGAGGCAATACTAACGTTGTCAATGCTTTTACCCACACAAACAAAATATGTTCAATTTCTTTTTGGCTCGGATGGATGGAATCGAACCACCTTCTCCAGGTTAACTACCTGCCGCTTTACTTAGTGGCCACTAAGTTTGGTCTTATCTAGCTCGACCAACCCATTAAGCTACATCCGCACAATAATTGGTCTGGAAGAGAGGATTTGAACCTCCGACCCCCTCACTCCAAATGAGGTACGCTACCAGGCTGCGCTACTTCCAGATGTTGGGATTTAATTGTCCGCTTCACGGGTCCGATCACTCCCTAGCCTACTTTAGATCAGCTAGATCAACGCTCACCTCCACGGCTCAATTTATCGTATAAATCCCAATACGTGACATTATATGTTATGTCAACCAGCTTTCCAAGTCAGGGATAGTTTTTCCAGGGCTAACTGGATTCTTCATCAGGATATCAGCCTAACTATGCGATAGCTACTCGCAACGTTCTTTTTGGTGCGGTTAAAGGGACTTGAACCCTTATGAGATTTCTCTCGCTACCCCCTCAAGATAGTGTGTCTGCCATTCCACCATAACCGCATTTTAAATTTTACAAACCATATCTTCTGGATATGATAATGTACTTAAAGCACCTTCGCTATTCTCAATAACAGTTGAAATAGAAGTTTTCTTCGAATCAACCACTACTTTAAATTCTTTAATTCTGCCACGTTCAAGTACCATTCGTGAGCCATAACGTGCATTAACAAACATTACTGCATCACCGACATTGAGAACATTACCATCAATATCCTTTTGATTGGGGTTCTTGAGTACTTCTTCTTTAGCCGTTTGTGCATCAAACTTTTGCCATACAGTTTCTATATCATCGCCAATAATAAATTCAAATTGACTATAATATGACCAAGTTTCTTTAACTTTATTCTTGCGGCCATTCCAAGTCGCAATCATAAAAAACATATCATTCTCAAATCGATACCAAGGACCTTTTTGAAAGTGCGAACTTGAATATCGAATAGATGGCGCGCGATCCTCAATATGAGAATAGGCAGGATCTGGGATCAATTTTGCAATTGATCCTTTTCTATCGCCATCTATATATTGGCAATAGAGGCGGCCTGATGATAATGCTTCCTTAATCGCTTTCAGCTTATCTAAATATTGCAGAGCAACTGGATCGTTTTCATCACTAAATCCATTTAGATAAGGATTCTTCAATTTAAGAATTTCCATTCTCGTCTCCATCTTTTGGTGCCCTAGGAGGGACTCGAACCCCCACGCTTTTGGCGCTAGAACCTAAATCTAGTGTGTCTACCAATTTCACCACTAGGGCATTAATATTAAACAACGGTTGGACCTGATCCCAACTTCTGCTCGGGCTATTCCACACCCAAATGATTGAGTTAATGGATATATCCAGCTTACCGCCATAATGGCTGCCTTTCCTATCAAAAAATATTACTACTTAATGACAGCATTGCTTAATATTGTCGGGAATGTAGGATTCGAACCTACGACTTCCTGCTCCCAAAGCAGGCGCTCTGACCCGGCTGAGCTAATCCCCGGTTATAATGGCCTTGCACCATTTCGGTGGTCCTTACATTCCGTTTCTTCCAACCATAATTCGACTACCACTTTGGATGACCGCCTCACACGGGGATTTCCGAGTTATGTCCTTCAACATAGCGTTCCGTAATCCCAGCCTATTAGGGCTATTAAAGAAATACCACTAAACGAAAAACTTACTGTTAAGTACGTTTCTTGTTTCGCATATTAACTTGATGTTAAAACGTTGTCAACGCCTTTTTCATCTTTTTGTGCGGTAGGTGGGACTCGAACCCACAATATGACACAAATTTTAAGTTTGCCGACTTTACCTTTTGCCCACAACCGCATTTAAGTATGATGGTTTAGTCAGGAGCAGGAGACTTGAACTCCCAACCCCCTGGCTCCAGACCAGGTGCTCTACCAATTGAGCTAACCCCTGACTAAACCATCATCTTGTGCTCCTGGTGAGACTCGAACTCACACTGTACAGTGTTTGAAACTGCCGCCTCTTCCATTTGGGCTACAGGAGCAAATCCAGGAAGTAGTCAGCACTACCCGTTACCTTCCTGGCACTGATAGGATCTTTTAGGTCCTACCAGTAACATAAATCAATCAACAATGTCAAATAGCATCAGTAATTAAACTGGTAGGGCTGGAGAGACTCGAACTCTCAAAAGCATAGTTTCTAAAACTATTAGCTGTACCATTCGCATTAGCCACAGCCCCATATATTATTTTTTAATCATTCCTTGAACAAACCCTTCCGGAATTTGACCACCTATCTTAATTTTTAAATTTTTAAAACCGTTGTTAAACCATACAGTTCCTTTACCAGCATTTGATAAAGCTAACCGATGATGATCACTTTTTGGTTTTCCTTTTCCTTTTCTTCCTCCTTTAGCCGCTGCCAAGGTTGAATTTAATTTAAAAATTTCATTTGCCTTTTCAATGCCATATTTTTCTATTGTACGTTCACGGGCTGTTTTAGCACCGTTATTATAGTTGTCAATAGCATTTTCTTTAGCAGTACCCCAATATAAATGTTTTGGATTTGAACAATGTTTATTATGGCAAGCGTGACAAATATGTATCTTCATACCAGATGGTATTGTCGTATCCAATATATGAGCCATCAAACCCTTACAATACGATGATAAACCACCATCTTTAGGGCCGCCACGAACAATACAATTTTCTTCCAATTTCAAATGTGCTTGGCGCTCATTTAACGGTAAACGAATATATTGTTCAATATCAATCATTGTTCAATCCAAATCAAAAAGTTTAGTTTTGAGTGGCTGGACTCGAACCAGCAACGTTCATTTAAATGCTCGTTTCCTCTGTGGGGGGCGGTTATTAGCCGCCCGTGTTTACCATTTCACCACACTCTAAACTAAACTCTTGTAAGCAATAAAAAACCCGGGTAAACTTGCGTTTCCCGGGGTAACCTTCATTTAAATCTTTTATTTAGATTTTAAAATGCTGTCCCCGAGTCACCCACAGGCAATTGATTAGGATTGAGTCCTAACAAATTAACTGGATTGAGTACTAGGTTTAACATTTTAAATTCACTTTCCTATAAAAGTTTCTACAAAGTTATTTATACTTTATATAATGTATTTAGTCCGGAGTCAACCACTTTTTTAAACTTTTTTCACTTTCTTAGAAAAAAATTTTCCATATTGATAGGCTTGCCGAAATAATAATTTATCAAGCGGTATGGTATCGATATTGGCCAAAGTATATCTATCAACGTGAGCTCAAATTCAACAAAGTCCGCCAATGTGACCATAATCAAGCTATATAATCCTAGACATATTATAGCATTCATTTGATTAAATTCCGATACAGATTGTAATATTCATCGTGACCATAAATCTTGATCAATCGATTTTGTTCCTTTATAAAAGCATCACGTTCTGATCTGTCTTTAAAGAATCGAAGTTCTTCAACATAGGGGTAAGTTTTACTTCCAAACTCAAATCGAGCAAACCACGAATCACCACAATTTTTATTGCGCAGGACGCCGTACTTTTTCCAGATAAAAACTACTGATTTAGGTGGCTTCATGAATCGCTCTAATGAGATCACATTGGCTACGCATCATATGAAGAATATTCATATATGCATTATGCTGATATGCAAATTTCTTTCGAGCTGTTTTTAGCATCGGTATGAATAACCGGTCAACTTCTTCCAAATAAGCCTTCTGTTTCTCAATTTTAAAAACTCCGACCATTGATCCCAAATTATGAATTCGGTCACAGCCTTTGGCAATACTGGCAATAGGATCAATGGCCATTGCTTCAAAAAGCTGAGCTTCATCCTTTTTAATGCCGCGCCATTCTTTGGTCATATTTTCCACAGCTTGGTTTACTCGAAGAGTAAATTCATTGCTGTCAAAAAGATGAGCAATTTCATAATCAGTAATACTATAGTCTTCGCGAACATCGTGAAGCATAATAGTAGCGATCACTTCTTCACGATATTTTACATCAGCAAGCGTTAGCGCATATAGTGCAATTTCGACCTGATGTTGAAATTCAGGAGTGACGCCATCCTTTCGAGTACCAGTGTGGTAAGCCATTGCAAAATCCAATGCCGTAAGAGCATTGTAATATCGGGCACCAATAAGCTGTTGGCGGAGAGTAAGAAGTTTTTTCTCGAAAGGTGTCATATTATTCTCCAATTATTTTTTCGTTTGGCGAGCTTTCCACGTATTAGGGAAATATACGTTATTCAAGACATTGTCAAGACTGTCAATATAATCTCTACCACGGGTTCCATTTTCCAAGGTATCGTATAAATGCTTGGGCAAGTTGTTTTCAATCTCTTTAGAACTTGATCCTATGGCCATAGACAAGGCCGCGAGTGAATCAGTATCGCCGCCAACATCAATACAATGTTTCAACATATCTGCCAAATTGTCATATGACAATACTGCATATAAGGAATGATAAGCTGTCTTTTGTGCAGTCATATCACAAGCTTCGATAATATCCTCATATTCTGATTCTTTGAAAATATCAGAAAAGGTATTTTTTAGAGGATGGCGGCCATCAACTATAAAATATTGTTCATCTAATTGATCGTTGATGAATTCAAGAAGATCATCCTTAGATCCAAGATCATAAAGAAAATAATGGGCAGCGAGGGCAATCATTTGAGCATACGGTACTGTGGAATAACTGTGAGTAACCATAGCTTGAATCGCTGCGGCACGTTTTACGTCACTGATTTTCTCCAAATATCCAACAGGAGCAACTCCCATAATCGAGCCATTGGAATCTTTAGTAGGGCGGACATTGCTTAATAGATCCAATCCATTGTTACAGGATTCAATTAAAGCTTGAAATCTTCTTGAATAACCATCCCTAGGGCTGGCCTTAAATTCATCAATATAAGCCTGGGCATAGTCAAATTGATTTAGATAATCTTTGCGTGTGATGACCATAACATTAGCTAAAGAACGCTGGGTATCATCTGTATATTGGCCAGGTATTAGGTTTGAATATTTTGGGTGCTGATAAAATCGCGACAAATCGTTTACACTATTGGTTTTGCAGAATTCAAAGCCAATACCATATGCATCACCAATCGCCATTTCCAATAACATAAAAACCTCCCATATTGGCTTTTAGCCTAACATATAGAAGTTATCGTGTCAAATGGTACGCAGTAAACGGTGTAATATCGTCAATTTCAATATAATATTTCACAGAAAGATCAATTTCGTACAATTGTATCTGTCCTAAAATTAGATCACCTTTTCTTACGCAATCGAGTGATATTTCCAAAGTAGCCCAAGGCCAATTTAAAATTTCATATTCCTTACTAACTTGCATTATCTGCTCACAATAAGGATGCTGCATATCAACGACATACGAATTTGACAGAATCATTTGATTTGAAATCGTGCTATTGAGTCCTTGTATATCACTGGTAAAAAGTGTCAGCGGGTTGCCATATTGGTTATATCCAATCCAATTGTTCTTTTGAAATTCTTTAAAAAACAACCTAGGACTTGGCATACCTTTAGTAAATCTTGAGGTAATTTCCACAGGACCATAAAGAAAATGAATTAACTTCAATGCTAATTTGTGATTTAGTTGTTGATAGGATTGATCCAAAATAGTAATACGCTCTTCTTCAACTATTTCAAAATCAGGTATTGGATATGCTTTTGGTGGATCGATTTCTTTTCCATCCTCATCAAGCATAAGTGGTATCATTTTACGAGTTGGATAATTTGGTAGTTGGTTTATTTCAAGTTTGACCATATTTTGTCCTCTTGAAGATATTTATGGTGTTTGAAAAAGAAATTGACCATCAACATTGATGAATAATATATTGGTTGAACTACTAACATATTACTAACACCATACTAATACCCATCCTCGAAAAATTACATCCAACATTCTGCAAGACTCTGGCTCGGACATAGACGGGATGAGTAAGTTCTGGCAACAGAACACCCTTGGGTTGGCAAGGTACGTGGGGATCTGTCTGTTCTTGATTTACGGGGGTAGCACACGTTAAAAATAAGGCGTATTAAATGCTACGCTGGCGCGCAAGATGTAAGCTCTGATCTAACCTTATCAACTTACAATGAAGCACAAATTTGGCAAATGATTTTGTGCTTTATCCCGGAAGGTGTACTCTGACTACACGGAAACCAATTGAAATTAAAGGTAAATGCTTCCCACCTTACTGCGAAAGCAGGTATTGAATTTGCTAACTGACGACTCAACGAAAAGTTTTTCTCCCTTTCGAAGAAATTCGAGGGGGAAATAGGCTTCTGATCTAACGAAAAGTTCAATAATATTTCTTCATCATCAATCAGTTATCAATAAATATCACATATAAATCAACCCGAAATTTTTCGCCCTTACCGTTGGATTAAAATTATGAGATTATATGAATTTGGAGTAGGAAAGATAGTGAAAGGTGTCAATACAACCGTTGATGTAGGTGTTGACGAAATATCTAAACAATCAAAAAAATTCGGAAATAAGGTTGATAAGAATGGCAATCCGCCAATCAATCCAGGTGGGAAGATTGATCTCCACGAAGCTGTAGATTACAAATGGACTTATGACACTTCTGCTAAATTTAAAGTAGGAAATATGGACTATAATGTAGATTTTCTGCCAATGAATGGTGGAGACGACGATGACTATAATTTAGAATTTAGCGCTGTCCACGGACCAAGATTTTCAAACAGCGGAATGATGGGTCAATCAAGTATTCAGGTATTTGGTACAGTCATTCAAATTGCTAAAGATTTTATCAATCGAGAACATCCGAATAAAATTGAATTTACTGCCGATAAGGATGAAAATAGAATTGATCTTTATACCAAATTGATTAATAGATTTAAATCAGATTTAAATGCGATAGGATATAGTGTAAAAATATCAGACATCGGCACCATTCACGGTAGAAAAACTGGTTCTACCTTTACTATTGAAAAAGTCAAACAGGATGCCTAATAAAATTTTTGATAGGAAAAAACTAATAATACCAGTGCTTATCCAATAAGGCACTGGTATTATAATATGTAAAAGAATTACAATTAAAATAATCATTTATTCATTTTAGCTAAAACCAGTCGGTCAACACCAATAGCCCATCCAACACCTTCAGCATAACGGCCGCCGCCTGCTACTTGCTTTTGCGCACCAAGTGATTCGCAACGAGCTTCAAAACCAAGCTCAGTGTAGTATCCGAGACCACGTGTCGCGGTTGAATCAAATTCATACTCTACACCAATTGCGTCAAGACCAGCTTTCAACAAATCTTGAGCCTCTTGATCACCATTATCATAGTTACCAAGGATTTCAATACCCAATTGCGTAAATTCACGATAACGGCCAGCTTGCGGCCTTTCATACCTATAACAGCGTTGTACGTAAAACACTTTACGGAATTTCATTGACTTGGACCATTTTTCACGCCAAGTTTCTTGAAAAATACCGGTAACTTCAGGAATCAAACAAACGTCTCGATCACCTTTATCCTTAAAGGTCCACATTTGTTTAGATAGTTCTGGGCCAGTTTTGGCCAAAAAGGTTTCTTGTTCCCAAATACTGGGAACAATGATTTCTTCGAAATCAGACTGGATGAACTAACCTCCGAAAGGTATCAATTACTTCATTAAATGTTTGAGCTTCCTTGCCCTCAATCAAACGTGTACCACGTAGCATTATATTTTCCTCCAAATAACTCTCAACTAAGGAGCGTATAATATGTTCTTAAAAGATCATTGTCAATAGCTTCCAAATCACCAAATTGGAAACATAAAATTGCACCAATTAATTGGTTGACTGATATTGTTTCACCACTTGATGAAAACATAAGCGCCATCTCTTTAAGGCAGTCGTCCAGTTCTTTAGGCAAGTAAACTGTACTAAGTTTTTTATTCTTCACCAGACTGCTCTTTTGTTTGCCTTATTATATTTTGCATTTCCTCAACATCATCACGATTATAGTCATCCTCATAGCGAATGATGTCATCTTCGCCCAAATATGGACCAGTCTGAACTTCGACTACTACAACTGGGTCAGTATATTGATTAGACAATCTATGTCTTTGATTGGGAAGGATTTTAATTAAATCACCAATAAAATAGTCTCTTTCTGATTGCTCTACCTCAATAGTAGGATTTCCTGAAACTACTAACCAATATTCTTTTCTATGTTTATGCGATTGTAGTGAAAGTCGTTGGCCTGACAAAACTGTCAATGTTTTGATTTGTATTTTATCATAAGGTAAATCTCCCTCATATAAAGAGATATAATTTCCCCACGGCTTTTCGATTTTTATCATAAATTACCTGCATAGCTTTTCTTTCAGTCTACTACAGGATTGATGAAATTTTCAATATCTTTATAAGTTGTCAAATAGCTGATTGGAATGCTCAATTCAGTGGCTATTTCAATTTCTGCCATTGTCCCTGTTGATTTTTCCCAATCAGGACCAATCACAATCATATGATCACACTTTGAAAGGAGTAAACGGGAATAATCCTGCCACCAGTCCCAAGTTAGTGGGAAATTGACAGTAACTACATCGGCCAAATAGTGATTGAGTAATGGGCTAACTGGGTGGAATTTGTGCTCAATAAGCTTCGCCATAATTCCGGCAAATTTGTTCATTCTAAGTTGAACTACTTGTTTGTCAGGATCACTATAAGGTGAAGCGACATAAATCAGACCAGTCATTAAAAATCTCCTATAAATTTATGTGTTTATACAATCACACAAAGGGGAAGTCAATGGCGCACCATTAACTGAATGCGCCATTGATTGCATCTGCAAACTTTGCCATATCACAAGCATAAAATCCTGAACTTGATATAGCGTTAGTTTCAATAACCTTATAGGTTACCTTTTCACCTTCAATTTCAGCAATATCAAGACACAATGCTCTACGTGGACAATATTCCTTAATTCGCTCCTTGGCGTATTCTATCATACCAGGGTCAAGATCGGTGGTATAAAAAACTTTGTTGCCAAGTTTGTATCTCGATCCTGTGATAATTTCACCATCAACTACATAAAGTCTATACTCTGCATAGATACGTTTCAACGGAGCCATCATAATTAAATCATCCGGCTTCAATGTAGTGACTGAATTTTCAATATCAATCAAACTCTTTCGCCAATATTCAAATTGAGTTGCTTCATCCATAATTTGACCAGAGAAAGATTTTGTATCTTCAACAGGACGGATGAAGAATGCTCCAGGAGGTGGCTGTATATCTCTAAAAGTACCTACAATTGAATCATAGTTTAAGAGTTCATCACCCCAATGAGCTTTAAGCTCTTCCTGACCTGGCGCATCAATATATCCTGGATTCCAATCCATTTTTTCACAGACAAGACGCATTGAAGTCGTTCCAGTAACAAATACTGGATTTGGAACGTCGATAGTAATGGGCGTATGATCGTCACCCAATCCGATTAGATAATCAGCAAACGGTGGCTTGCGGACAAGAGTATATGGCGTACCAGTACGTTCAAGGCAATTTACAAGGTGCTCATAACCACCCTCTGCTCTACCTAATGCTCGATCAATTACCCAATGTACTACCATTTTTATTCCCTCGTTTCTAAATATTTTAAATATGGCCATTCCATAATTCGCAAAGCTGTCAATTCGTGTGGTTCTATATATTTGGCCAATTTGTGTCTGGCTACATAAATTTCTAAGAAATAAACCTTGTCCTCAAAATCCATACTCTTAAATAATTTGCCAATTTCGTCAAATAATTCATTATCTATTTGCTCTGAGAGCTCTTTGACCTCTTTTTCGTATTTTGCTTTAAGGCGAACGCCCATTTCATTACTTTTATGACTGTAGACTTCGTGCAATTTATGAAATTGTTCTTCAAATTCTTTCACATTCATCGAACAATCCTTGCTGCCGCTAATAAAATTTCACTGTCTTCAAAAATTCCCTGTTCAGCAAAATTATTAAATTCTACCCATTTAGATATTAGATCAATTCGGTTTGCAATACTTAGACTATTGAACGCATTGATGAAAAGCTGATCATATTTCTCAACCGCTGAACTTGTTCTTTCCATCAATGTTTGGGTACTTATAATACCATTTTGCTTATAATTAACCAAACTATCGATTTCATCTTCATATTCTCTTCTAAGACGAAGTATGTCCTGGGCAAATTCCGGGACGCCCATTTTTGAAGTGAAGAAGCCATTCATTATTGGTTGCACAACACTATCCTACAACTTTCTTTAATATGATAATTATGACCAATTTGATATATGTTATCAATGGTTGTAATCAATCCATAAACGGAATATCCTAATGGACAGGCCCTTTCAGCATCCTCATAGCTGAAATATGCTGATCCGCCAACATAGTCACTTGAACAGCCTAGCTTTTTAAAAGAGGACCCTTGTTCAATTATCCATTTGTTGTACCAATCGCTTCGCCCAATTGTATAAAACATTTTAGCACCAAATTAAATTTTTAGTTTGTTTTGAGTAATTGGAGACTATATCAGTAAAATAAGCCTCCCTTGCTGAAGGATTTGTGGATGTGAAAAATCCATATCGGTGTGGTTTTGGAGCAGCATAATAAATCATTACACGTTTACTGGCTTCCTTATCCAATGATAAAGAGTCAGAGATATTAAATTGGCGTTTAAAAGCATCAACTCCCATCATAGCAATTTCTGCTCGCCTCAATGTCTCTTCAAAACCCACAGCTATCCTTTCAGTGTATGGCCAGGACGGGCGGCAAGGTAGGAATCGAACCTACAATCTCCTCCTGGGATGGAGGTGAAGTACCACTGTTCTACTCCCGCCGCCTGGCTCATAGATGCAACATAGCGAATTTGATTAAGTTTGTCAACGTGTGGACCAAATGGGGATCGAACCCATCCTAGACCCTGTATGAAGCCCGTGCTCACCGCCTACTTTACTAATTAATTAGCGTTTCGTCATACACTATTGGCCCATTGTATGGCCAAAACTACTAACTGGAATCGAACCAGCTATTATCCCGTATAAGAGCGGGCTGACTCTACCATTCGTCTTTAGTAGTTTTGACTCATAGGTGCCGCCAGCAGCCTTTGAAACTGCATCTCCTGATTAATCGTGGTGTATTATACCTTTATACGATAGCAGCAATTTAAAATATTAAAATTATAGTAGTGTAATCTTCAATAGTTTTAAAATAAAACCATCCATTCCAATAGACGTAAGGTATATTGGTATTTTTGCACAAGTCCATTATTTGCCATTGGCGTTGGTCTAATGGCCTCAATTGTTCAGTTAACCTAAATTCATATTCTTCACCGTTTGGTGCAGTAAAGGTATCAAACATAATTTGTTCCTTTGGTAGCCCCACCGGGGCTCGAACCCGGTTCTCCAGCTTGAGAGGCTAGTGTCCTATCCGTGTCAGACGCTGGGGCCATTATTATAATAATAATTTAGCAATGTTTAAGTCTTCTTCAGTCTTAAACCAAATAGGACCAACTGCCATATCTGGTGGCCAACTATTCCACCCTAACCGAAAATCAATATTCTGACTATCAAGTCCTTCAAAGAAGGCTGTATCTTTCATTATTTGCCTAGTATTAACCATTATTTTAAAGTTAAAAGCTTCAAAAGTATAAGGACAAATCATTTGAAAAACTTTAAAGTATTGTAATCATCTTTATTACTAAAGAAGAAAACGTCGTCAAAATATTCACCTTCTATCTTAGCATCTTTAATCCATTGGTCAACCATCTGCTGATGCTCGCCCATATCTGGACAACGTCGGAGAATAACACCGTCTGGATTGACATACATTTGACAAACACTTGCTTTCATATTAAACAAATCCTACAACTTTCTATAATATGCAAATTACCATTTACTTCATACAAATTATCAATATTAGTGTCAAGTATGTAAATTGCATATCCAGGCGGACAATTTTTTATTGCTTTACCAATGCATAAAAATGCAGACCCACCACTGTATTCATCATCTTTGCCACGTTTTTTAAAAAGCGGGCCTTGTTCAACTATCCATTGATCATACCATTCTTTTTTACCAATAGTAAAAATCATTCATAGCCTTTCAAATTTGGTGGGTGATGTAGGGTTCGAACCTACCGTGCCTTTCGGCGCCAGTTTTACAGACTGGTGACCCTCCACTGTGTCATATCACCCAAACGAAACAAGCTTAGTAAGAACTTGTTTCAAACATAACTTAGCCGGTAGCACAACCTCCAATCTCCCCAAAGTAAGTCTACGCTTATGTTTCCATTACGCCATCTTACCCGGTTTGACTCCCACTTACTTGGGGTCGGATCTCGCATCTCGCGGTAGAATAGCTGGTCCCTTCGGTATAAAATACCTTTCACCAGATCCTCTACAAGTTAGTTTCAAGACTAGATTTTTGAAATCCAGTCTCTATATTTTTCACCTAAATTGATTTGGCTTTTTGAGCATATTTCATTTTTAGGTATAAAAATAATCTCTTTTGTATCCAAATGATAACCAAATAAATAATCCCAATGTTGGTCGTCTAAATTTTTAAATTTACCGGTTCCGCTTCGATTTCCCCCATCAACATTAAGATAGATCATCCCAATACCATTATCACTAATTCTAGTTCCGGTCTTGACTTGAATTTTCTTTAAATCACCGTCAATTTCAGCAACTAGATCATAATCTTGATTGTCAGTTAGTGGAATACTAATAGCATATCCTTTCATAGTCAACCAAGCTATTGCTTGACCCAAGCCAGCATCACCTTGTTTTCTAGAATTTTTAAACAAGCATTATCTCCATCATTTTGGTGGGTGAGGTAGGATTCGAACCTACTATGTTTCTTATGTGCCGGATTTACAGTCCGGTGCCCATCCGCCATCTGAGCAGCTCACCCATATTCTTTTATTCCAAATCAATCTTCTTGTTCTTCATTCTCTCTGACTTACGAGCATCAACTTTCATCTTTGCCCTCATTTTACGTTGGTTGCCCCAACGTTGGCCACCATTATTAACAAACAATGGATCACCATTCATACAAGTTTCCCCAGTGCCTGTCAACTTCATATCTTTACTCGGTTTATCGCTTTTGTAAAGTTTTCTAGCACGTTCAATCTTAAAAGTGTTACTCATATAAACTCCTTTTTGTGACCCGACGGGGACATCGAACCCCGCTCTCGAGGGTGAAAACCTCGCGTTCTAACCTCTAAACTACCGGGCCAGTAGTAGCGCGGACGGGTATCGAACCCGCTTACACTTGCTTGAAAGGCAAGCCGCCCGCCTCTAGCGTTCCGCGCCATATTTTGCTCGCCGCTACCGAGCATCTACTATTCAGTCCTTATGACTCAGCCGTAGTGCGTACTGCGCGGTCCCAATGCCTTTAGTATATAATACCGTATCAGCATCCTGATATTTTTCTGACCCTCGGGCGTATGAAGGGTCACAAAGCACAAGCTTTGGTGCAACGGACGAGACTTGAACTCGCATTGGCCTGATTGAAAGTCAGGGTTCCTAACCATTAGAAGACCGTTGCATAATTTGGGGTGACCAACGGGTATCGAGCCCGTTACTCCTGGTTCACAACCAAGCGTGTATCCGTCAACACTTCAGTCACCATAATTTCTTGGTGGGTGGTAGTAGAATCGAACTACTCCCTCCGAAAAGGCGCAGTTTTACAGACTGCCTATCAGAACCACTGACTTTTACCACCCAAAAATTACATATCTATAAATTTAAAACCTTCAGTTTTACCCTTAGGGTAAATTTCAAAAACTGCTCCATTTTGTTCACAAGCGTAATGGATTGGTCCATTACCGTGTTGTTCTTGAACAAAATTTAAACCCAATTGGGTAAAAAATTTAAGCGTTCGTTCAACTTCTTCAGTTTTGATTACAAATACTTCCATTTTTCACTCCAATAATGTTTGGTGTGACACAAGGGACTTGAACCCTCTAACAACTGATTCACAGTCAGTCCGCTCACCTGTTTGCGTTATGCCACCACAAAAACGAAAAAACCCTGGGATTTCAGTCCCAGGGTTGAATCGGTTCAGTCGAAGTATTTTAAATACTCGTTACCAACTCTCCCCTGGACGGAGATATTCACGCTCATATTCATAATGATAAACTGAATGTGACATAATGGTAACTGCTTTCCTTAAAATTTGTTTCAACTTATGTTCTAAACTTACTACACTATTTAGTCCGTGTCAATTACTTTTTCAACGGATTTTTCACATTTTTCACTTTTTCATAAAAAATATGTAAATCAATAACTTCCTGTGAACCATCAAGTTTTCGCCAAACAACTTGGCCGTTTTTAGCCTCACGGTCTCCGATAATAATGAGATTGGGAATATGATAATATTTTTTAATCTTGTCACCAAGAGAAATATCATCAGAATCCAATTCTGCATTAAAGCCAAATTGTAGCACAGCTTCTTTCACATTGCAAGCGTAATCATTGACTGATGGCTTGATTGGCAAAACAGCAAATTGGTCTTTTAATAGCCATACTGGTAAATCCTTACCATAATGCTCTAAAAGAATACCAATAAATCGTTCTAATGAACCCAATACTGCACGGTGTAAAATAACTGGCACTTTTTGGCTACCATCTTGAGCAACATATTTTGCCCCAAGTCGTCCAGCCAAAACAAAGTCTAATTGTATGGTACCACATTGCCATTCACGGCCGCCTTGGTCGATTAGTGCAAATTCCAATTTAGGACCGTAAAATGCACCTTCACCTGGCTGGAGAATGTATTCAAACCCGGCCTGCTTGATGGCTTCCTCTAATGCCTGTTCGGCCAAATCCCAATCAGCGTCATTGCCAGCACGGTCATCCGGTCTCAGACTTAAGGCTACTTTGATATTTTTAAATCCAAAATCATCATAAACTTCCTGAAGCATTTTACAAAATGCTAATGCTTCTGATTGAATCTGGTTTTCCATACAAAAAATATGAGCGTCATCTTGGACAAACTGTCGGACACGCATTATACCGTGTAATGCACCAGATGGCTCATTACGATGGCAACAACCAAATTCAGCCAGCCGCAAAGGTAGTTGTTTATAAGAAATTAGGTCAGAATTGAAGATTTGAATGTGGCCTGGACAATTCATAGGTTTCAAGGAGAAATTTGAATCCTCAATAGAATACATATTTTCCTTGAAGTGATCCCAATGACCACTCTTTTTCCAAAGTGAAACATCATACAGTTGTGGACTTTTGACTTCGTCATAGCCATACTGAAGTTGTTTCATTCGAATATAATTTTCAATATTACGGTAAAGTGCATAGCCGCGTGGGTGCCAAAATACTGAGCCTGCGGCGTCTTCTTGAATATGAAATAGGCCCATTTCTCGGCCAATTTTACGATGATCGTATAACATCACTGATCTCCTATTAAATCACGTTAGAAAATGTTGAATACGACCATCCAACAATCCTAGTGATTTGCTGGATGGTCAGCTAGTAGTTCGTGTCATCTTTTCACTCCTTTAAATGATACTCAAATATTTATAATGTGGCTAGATATAATATTATCCGCGGCCGAAACACCATAATTTAATTTTACCTTTTTCGTCTTCTACAATATCATATGATTTTGATATTGATTCGTGATACGAAAAAGTCGTCATTATACCGCTGGCTTGATACGCTTTGCGTTTATCATTCATCCACTTTATGGCTGCTCTCTTAGATGGCATTTCTAAATTAGTCGCAAACCATTCAACCACTGGTGAATTAGTACCTGGATGAACCTGTCCAGTGTATCTTCCACCACTGACTTTAAATTTTTTACTCACACTTGCCATTGGTATATTTTTCTTTCAAAATAGAATAAGTGTCTTTCCACCCGCTTACATTATAGTGTATAGTAGCTTTTTGGGCAATTGTCAAATCATTACCGCCTTCTTCAATACGGTCACCGAAAAATATGAATGGACTGATCAAATCTGCAACTTGTGACTTGTCTTTTCCTTTTGGGTAGATATCAAGTCCAGTTTCGCCACCCAGGGTAACTTCAAGTTCATCAAACCGATCTTCAATGCAGCTTTTAATTATTTCCCGCTCATAAGTCATTTTATCCCAAATGATATAATCCTGTCGGTCCTCTAAAGTTGCATTACGACCCACAATACTGAAATTAACCATACCGATTCGTTCTTCAATATGGTTTCCAGTTTTGGGATAAAATTGGCTCTCGTTCATCATTTCAAGGAAGAACGATCGAAGTTGGTCATTGACTTTAAAATCGCTTTGCGATATTAGTTGGCCTTTTCGATATTCTGCATTACCGCAACAGCAAAAAACAGCTTCAACACTATTAAGTATTTCGTCACCAACTTGTTCAAGTGTTTTTGGATAATCACTACCAGTTACTAGATATACGGTATTCTCTTTAGTGAAATTTAAAAAGAATTCTTTGAATGCTGGATCAATTATCCGGCGGCTGTCAGTTAAAGTACCATCAACATCAAATGCAAAATTAGTCATTGTTATAATGCCATTAGATTAATAATATGATTTCCATCATTACTGTATGAAACATAGAGATGGATCTGTCTAAAATCAACACCGGACGAAATAAAAAGATCAATTGTCTTCTCAATAATGTCGTCCGGCTTTAGCATCAATTGATCCACTAATATCATATATCCTGAATGTGGGATACGGCAAGATTTATCCCTATAATTTATAGAATAATCTTTATTCATTTCGCCTTACTTGGTGTGGGCGAAATGATGATCTGGATTTGATTATTACGGAATGGCATATGTTCAATAGACCGATTGGAAAATTGATCAATAATCGATTCCATAACTGATTGGCCAACATCGCGGTGGGCCATTTCTCGGCCTTGGAATTTCATACCAATTTTAACCTTGTGTCCTTGCTCTAAGAACTTCATTGCCTGGCGCACTTTAATCTGAATGTCGTGTTCACCAGTTACTGGTCGGAGATACAGCTCTTTTGTTTCTTGTTTCTTGCTGTTAATTTGCTGCTGGTGCTTGAGCTTTTTCTTTCGATACTGCTCTTTGCCCCAATCCATAATTTTACAAACTGGAATTTCACCGGGATTAATTTCTACCAAATCTAGTTCTCGCTCGGCGGCAAGATTCAGAGCAGTGTTGGTAGGCATAATTCCTAATTGGTTACCGTTTTCGTCAATAAGACGAACCGATTGTTCCCTAATATCCCTATTCATTTTAACAGTTTGAGTTTTCATTTAATCTCCTATTTGGGTTGATATTGCATATTATACTGGTTTATTTTCTTTGTCAAACAAATTATGTCCACATACAGCCACGCAATTTAATCAATTTAATTAAATTGTTTCCCATTTGTTCTTCAAGAATTTCATCACGATCTGATATTTTAGACATCATTATTGCATTTGCCTGATGATAGTCACGTTCACGCTGGGTTTTTGGTTTTGAAAAAAGCGATGTTTTCCGTAATGATTTGAAATCTGGAAATTGATCGTACAATTCTTTGTGTAGCAAATCTGAAAATGATTGATCGCAATAGTCGTCAATAAACCAATGATACAGCTCAAGTAATTCTTTGTATCGATCAGAAGTATTGTTTTTTTCGTCATCATATGCAATTTCGACAAATTGATTATATCCAACTTCTTTTTCAATAAAGTTGACTAAGATTTGGAACATAAACAATTCCATTTGACTATCTGCATCCATCCACGAATATTTGTGCAATCTTTCTTTGTTATACGGTGCTTTAAACCGTTTTACATCAAGGCGTAAATTGTGATATCCGTGAAAATATTTTTGTTTGAGGTGGTATTTCAAATCCCAAATTCGGCGTTTTTTTACTGAAAAAAATCTCGGTAACGTTTCAAACAGAAAATAAAGGGCAGGATGCTCATTTTTGGTTTTTTCAGTCCAATTCTCCCAGCCATCCAATGTTTCAGCGCCGGGCTTTTTAACTTTCTGAATATACCAATTTTTGAGCATCCCGCCCTTTTTCCTTCTCATTAAAGTTGGATTGAATTCTTGATCTGATTTATCGCATCGCTTGGATTGCGCATAGCTTCAACGAAGCTGAAGATCTTTTCACTCCAACCAGTTAGCTGGTACCAGCCGTTATTAACAGCCAATGGCGTGTTGTCATAACCTTGAAGGTTAACTGACAATTTAAGAGTGTTGACATTGGCCAAGCCATAAGCTTCTGGATCCATCAAACGCTCATAATGTGAGCCCGTCATCTGCATATCGCTCAAGACGATAATAGTTGATGGTTTCAAACCAGCAGCTTTAGCAGCCTGCCAAGCCGTGTCAATTCGAGTAGAACCGCCAAGCTCAGTATTCATCATTTCTTTAGCCGCAGCCAAAGCTGATGTACGATTGCTCCACGAGTAGACCTTACCGCGATCAGCAAAGCCGGCCACAAAAGCGCGCTTACCTAAGCGTGTTTGGTTGAACCAAACACCGGCTGCCAAAACAGCGGCGATTTCCGCACAAGTTACTGTGCTCTTTTGACTGATTGGGCTCTGCATTGAACCGCTCTGGTCAGCGATAATCAAAACATCATCACCCAAATCTGGCAAGTTTGCAATTGACAAATCAAAAGCATCTTCCAAAGCACCCAAAAGGTTTGCTGGAGCAACTACTTCTGGAGTTGGTGCGCGGTAATACCAATTGCGCTTCATACTTTCACCGCCAAGTTCACGATACGCAGTGTACCAACGGAATGGCAATTGCTTGCTGTTGGCTACTGCGACTGGGTTGGTCAAATGTGCGATGACATTTGTCAAATCAACCTTGTGCTTGACAAAGTTGCGCAAATTGCGAAGCTTTGCCATAATACCAACCTTTGAGTCATTGGCAATTTCTTGCCAATTTTCAGACGTTGAGCCTTCGTTTGAGATCTTATTTTCCCAAGTGTCAGCTGGGGCCAAAGAATCATTCATAATCTTAGCGAAAAGAATTCCCTTTGATTCGTTAGCTGGCTTTGGGTGAATGACTCGAAGAACGTCCTTGAACGACACTGCGCCTGAACCACCCTTGTACTTGGCAATCTGGTATTCATCAAACTTGTTCAAAGAATCACCGATGCCCTTTAAGAGAGCCTTTGGAACAATGCGCTTAAACACTTTGTTGTTCTGGTTATCACCGAAAATTTGCTCAGCAGCAGCGAACATTTCGCGAACTTCGTCAGCACGTTGAATAACCCGGTTAGCGAGGCGGCGGAGGCCGTCCCAGGCGATCTTTTGATCACGAATTTCCTTCGCCAAAGATACAGTGATAAAGATTGGGACTGAACGTAGGTTCAAAGTTTCACGGCAGTAAACTGCCAACTTTGCTACAGTTTCAATTTCACCAGATTGGACTGCTTTGGAAATCAAACGGCGAATGCGCTTAGCGCGTTCATCACCTGATTCATAAAACTTTGGTTCACCCATAAGTGTGGTCGCAACTGCCATATAAAGTTCCATAATGGAATCAAACTTATATGATGGTGCGCCTTCGTGAGTAACGGTATTTGGTGACGTTTGTGATTGAATTGGTGCTTGACCTGGTGTATTGAACTTCATATCTCTTTCCTCTTCTTTTCTTCATCGGACAGCGATATGATCTAGATTGTCCCTAAAGCCAGGGACGGTCCTTCAAAGGTGACCTCCTTAACTTTAGGGCTCAATAAATTGACCATAACACTGTGTTAATATCGTATCCAGAAGCTTTGGTAATAAGGAATACCGTCCTGCTAACTAGCCTTTATCTGTTAGCATTTCAAATACCAGGTTAGGAGTTACCCGCCATCGATTTGAATTGAAGGATTTTCACCTCCTGGTGCAATAAATGGCCAGGGCCATTCGTTTTGAGCGTTCTATCGAAGTAACTGAATACTACGCATCAGCGTCTATGTTCTATTAATATATATACAGATAACTTAAAAGTCAACCACTTTTGGCGTGTTTTTTAACTTTTTTGATTAATTTTTATAGGATATGTCACGCCTTTGGCTGAATTATAATTAATCCAATCAACTTGAAAATTTATACCACGAAAATAATTTGATTGCTGTAGTATAAAGTCACACGTTCCAGGTTTAACAAAGGCTAACGTACAATGTGGATGATATTCATCAAATTTGTAATGATTGGGGATTAACTCTTTCAGGTGATAATGAATCTCGTTTAATTGATCGCTTTCAATATCAATTTTAGCCACATCAACTGTGTCATTTCTAAAAAAAGAAATGGTCCCAAATTCAACTTTAAACGATGGAATATTTTTTATTATTTCACGTATTTTATGTTCTGGATAGGTTATTTCCAAATCAGTAATAAGACTGATATGTGGATCAGTTACAATACCTGATCCATTTTCTGGATCGCTCTGATATTCGATTGGAATTACCTGATTAGCAAACGATATAATTTGATTATTAATTGTCTCATTGAATTTTATCATCAGAGACGACCAACCATAATTTTTCATAACAAATACCTCAATCTAACCAGCGTTTCTTAACTTCTTCCATTCGATCAGGAGATAAAGTTGAACCCAAGGCATTTAATACTTGTGCAACCTTTTCGTCATCACTAATGTTGGATGAATTAACCACTTCATCAATTTTAATTATAGTCTCATCTTCGGCATTATTAATGCCATTTTTAATTTCATCATCATTAAAGAAATCAACTATTTTTTCTTTTTTATCTTCTATTGTTTCGTCACTATTTGGATGCATTACATAATCGGTTGGACCTTCCAACGTGTCTGCAGATTCTGGTCCGTTGTCCAATGTGGGAACAAATGGCGGTAACTCGTCGCCATTATCTAATTTTTCAACAATCTCGTCAGGTATTTCAGGCGCAATTAATTTTCTTTTCTTTACTGGTTCATTTACCTTTTTACGATTATCATATGCTACTTGGGTTGCGATGACTAAAATAATAGCAAACGGATCAAGTAACAAAACCATAATCAAAGTGAAGTACATAACTGCATTCGAAGTGTCGGCACCAAATAACGCTGCAAGATATTTTACAGCACCAAGCTTTGCTTCGCTCATACTTTGTTCTTGATTTACGTCAAGTTTTTGTGCTGAAAGGGCGTCAATACGTTTATACGTCGCATCTATCTCTTCTTGAATTTGGCTTCGTTCTGATGCTTGGCGTCGATTAATTCTATCCGCTGCTGAGCTACTATATCTGCCTTGAGTTAACGAAGTTGATACTATTTCATCTAATGATTTTAATCGATCTTGATATCGTGTGATTTTATCCTGCTCTACAGCAAGTTGTTGGTCAATTCTATCAGCTACTAATTGTTTTTGTTGATTTGGTGCTTCTTGGCTGGCGTGTGATCCAGTCAAATATCCATAAACACCGCCACTAGTGACAGCCATACTGGCAACTACCATTAACATCAGTGTGCCGACCATCAAGAAATTAGACTTTTTCCAAAAATGATGCAACCAAACTGTTGATACTATTTTGCTAAATTCAATACAAGATCCCATTACAATAACAGGTACGGCGGCGGCTGCATACAGTGCGGCCAAACCAGTAATACTAAAAAAAGCTGCAACACAAGCCATTGAAATGGCCGCCAGGCCTGTGAAAAAGTAAATTGGTATTGAAATTTTCATTATAATAAATCCATATTTTTATAAGTCACTATAATTGATAGAAATCAAAAACTCAATCTATTTATTGGGCTGGCCATCCTAACAAAATAAATAACCTATAAGATAATTAAAAGGGGGGATCTGAAATGAATCCACTTATTGAATTCCAAAAACAAATTGGTGCCGTCCCTGATGGTGGGTTTGGTCCTGAAACTTTAAAAAAAGGAACTGCTTTTTTTAAGCTGACTGCGTCGCAAGGCGCTCATTTTTTTGGCCAATGTTCGCACGAATCGGCCGGTTTTACCATTTTTACTGAAAATTTAAATTATTCAGCACAATCACTAGTTAAAGTTTTTGGTAAATATTTTCCAAATATTTCAATGGCTACCCAATATGCTCGCCAACCTATTAAGATTGCAAATAAAGTTTATTCTAATAGAATGGGAAATGGGTCAGAAGCGTCTGGTGATGGTTGGAAATACCGCGGCCGTGGTCCTATCCAACTTACTGGTTCAAGCAACTATTCTCTTTTTGCACAAGCGATGCACGATAACGAAATAGTTTCCAATCCTGATATTGTACTTACCAAATATGCATTCCAATCAGCTAAGTGGTTTTTTGACCATAATAGTCTATGGTCATTATGCACATCAATTTCAGAATCAAATATTGTAGCGGTAACAAAGCGTATAAACGGCGGAACAAACGGATTAGCACATCGACGTGATATGACTAAGAAATACTATTCTTGGTTAGTTTAATATAGGCAAATACGAAAATGCCCTTGGTGCCAAGGGCATTTTCATTCAATCAAAAATGAACGATCCTTCATCTAGCAAATCCAATGAATGCTCTCTATCAAAAAATTTGTATTCTAAACTAATAGGATCAAGTTTCATTATTTCACCAATAACTTGTTCTTTTGTGAACGGGCCGCAACTAAAAAGATCAAGTTCAACCATAGTGCCGCCTTCAACAATCCAATCGTGGTATGCCAAATTAGAAGTCTCAATAACTGCGACGAGCGTCATTCCTTCATTTCCTGGAATTTCACACTTCCACGCAATAGGATTTTTCTCACCTGGAATTTCAGCAACCTTCATATTAACTGCATCAATTACCCCCAAAGACCAAGCTTTAAGCTCATCAACGGTTTTAACTGGATTTTTAACAATAGCACGAACCATAATATGCTTAAATTCCAACCTGATGCCCATTAATTTGTTCTCCCTTCACAGAACATAAAAAACCCCCCAAAGGCTAAGCCACCCACTTAAGAGTCCGCTGCCTTTGAGGGGCTTTGGTTTTTAATTTCTTACAATTATTTATTAATTTAATGTAAGATTATCAATCTGCACGTACTTTGCACATTTTACCGGCTCGCGCCAGCAAATTGACCGTATCATTCCAATTCTTCCCAGTCATTCGATATGCAACTTGGAAGTCAACAACTGGTACCGTATAAGCAGCGCCAGATTGTGATACAACTAGATAAAACGAATCACCAGTATTCCAATCAATATCACAGTCTGAAAGATGAACGGTAATTGATTTACCATCACCATTTGTCATCTTGACCATATTGTCATTATAAAGTGTTCCAACAGAGACTATCATTAAATTAACTGTCTCTGGAGGCAATGCCGGATTCGTTACCGTCGCCATCACGGGCGATGTTACGCCGAGCATCAACGCCGCTGCCAAAATTACCTTCTTCATACAAGTGCCCTTTTATTGCTGACTAACGACATATAACATATCGAAGAACGATGTCAAATGTTTTATTACCGTTTTGTCAAAGTTTCTTTTTCATATTTTTCATTCAAAACTCGGTTAACCCTGATAAATGTAGTTCGCTTACTTAGCTCTTTTAAAGATTTGGCCCCAACATATGTCATACCTGAGCGCAATCCTCCACAATAATATTGTATGGTATTCAACAAAGGTCCACGATATGGTACTACTGACGTTCTTCCTTCACTGGAACGGTATTCATCTACTTTTCCATAATGTTTTTTCATAGCAGTTGATGAACTCATACCGTAAGTAACTTTACCTACAATTTCACCATCATTGTAGACTTCATCACCACCACTTTCATCGTGACCAGCAAATTCACTTCCGATCATAACAAAGTCGGCGCCGGCACCGAAAGCTTTGACCATATCACCAGGATTAGTAATGCCACCATCGCTGCAAATATGACCTCCCAGGCCGTGAGCAGCATCGGCACATTCTATAATGGCTGATAGCTGCGGATATCCAACGCCTGCCACCACACGAGTAGTACAATGAGCACCGGAACCAATACCAACTTTTACAATATCAACACCCTTTAAGATAAGCTGTTCAGTCATTTCAGAAGAAACAACATTACCAGCCATAATGATTGCACTATCACCAATAGTATCTCTTGCATTGGTACAAAATTGAACAAATTTTTCCATATACCCGTTAGCGACGTCTATACAAACATTAGGGAAATATCCTAGTTTTTCTCTTAAAAGTAAATACTTGCCCCAATCTTCCTGGCCGATTCCAACAGATACAAATAAGTTATTCTGAACTGTAAGCAATTTTTGATTTGAAATGTATTCATACATTTCATCAATTGTATAGTGCTTGTGCAGAGCTGTGACCATATTATAATATGAAAGCACAGATGCCATATCGAAAGTACCAGTCGTATCCATATTTGCTGATACAATTGGAATACCTGACCAAGGTCTGGATGAATATTTAAAAGTGAAGGGCCTTGATAGAATCGCTTCTTTGCGGCTTGTGAGTGTAGATCTTTTTGGCTTGATTAGTACGTCTGAAAAATCTAATTTGATTGAGTCTTCGATTTTCATTAAAATATCCTGGTATTGGGTTATACCAGGATATTATGCTAAGGAGAGTTTTATGTCAATTTTTAATTTTCAGTAACCGTGATAGCCGCTTCCGCTGCTGCAATATTTGCATAAAGTTTAGTAGCATCTACTTGTTCGTATGCCCATCCGCGCGGTGGGGTTGTTTCACTAGTTGTGTTAGTGTTGGTGCGTGTAACTCTAACTGTTGGATCCCAGAATGAATAATTTTGGTTGTAGTCTTTGGAAATTGCTAAAGCTATCATACGCTTCACGGCATCAGCACCTTCAAGATAGGTGCCTGGATTTGATGAGTCTTCAATCTTCAAATATGAAGGACGGTCACGATAATATTCTAATGAAAAGGAGATTGATGTAGCGGCTGAGTTTTGAGTTCGACCAGTAACTACTATGTCTGTAATTTTAAATACTGGACCCCAATAACCAAGTTGATCGATAATTGCGTGAAAGCGCATATTAGAGCGGGCAATATCTTTTGATCCAGCATATGTTGTTGGCATACCTAATGTTCCAGCTAACTTTTCGTCACGATCTGGATCCACAGCGCCAGTAATTGTTACATTATATTGAAGCATATTCAAAGGTCCTAAAGATATCTTTATTATGTTATATTTATTATAGAAATGATGAAAGCGACCAAAGGTCGCTTTCATTTCACCGTTTATTTCATATTATGCAGCGTTTTCACGAACTTCTGCAAGTGTGATTTCATTAAAGAGCTTACCGAGGTAGTAAACAAGGAAATGCGCGTCCTCGTAACCTTCAGGGAAACCATCATCAATGCGGAGGGTTTCGAGTTCTCCAGTGGCAAGGTTGCGGGCGAGGGTCAAAATACCTTCTTTTGACTTCTTACCCTGATCAGTGATAGGATCCTTAGCAATACCTTTCCATTCGCCGTCAATAAGAATTGAACAAGCCTTTTGTGCAAACTTGAGTGTATCACGGTTAACTTTTTGGAGCAATGCTCCACCTGAACCGAATATAATAACGTCGGCGCTGTAGCCAAGCTCAATTACCTTATCAAGGAGCTCAATAAGTGTAGTATGTGAGATACCATCACCTTGAATCATACCAACGTAATTAATACGCTTGTGTCCAGTTTCGGTGAGCGTAACACCAAAATGGTCTTCCTGCATTTTGAGAAGTGCAGGAACAATCTCCATCATATCACCACTATCTGGGCGGAACACAACCTTGGCTCCTGATGCGATGATTTCGTCCTTCAATTCAGTGCAAAGGATTTCAGCTTCTCGGAAGACATCATATCCATCAATAACAACGCTGAAAATTGAGCCAGGAGTTGCATTGCGGATCTGTGTGCGAAGATAATCAATTGCATTATCTCGAGTTGGGCCAAACGAACACTGAATGCTATGCTCAGTTGCATAAACCGAGAAGCCGGCCATATCGCATTTGTAGTAGAAATTGGCAGTAAGAATACCTTCAACTGTGTCCGAGCCCATAAAATTAACCAAGTGGGCAGCGCCGCCGATTTCAGCAGTTTCACCACTCGAAACACCGCGGCCACCGAAGTCGTGAAGTGCAAACGGTACTAAGTCAAGATTTGCACCAGTTGCTTTGTATCGCTTGATGATTTCTTGCTTAGTGACATAATCAAAAGTAGCAATAGTAGTAGGATACCAAATGCCGCGCTGGATCATAGTTTCAAAACCAGCACTCATCCAGTAAAGATCTTCATCAAACACCGTGACAGTGTAGATGGGCTGGCTACCGTGCATTACAGTGCCTTCCTTGACTGCTCGAATAATAAGGGGAAGTTTACCATTGTAAACATTAACAACCTTCATCCAACCTTCTTTATGGAAGAGTGGGCGTCCAAAGTGTGCGAGTGCGAAAGCTTCGGCTGCTTCAACATCTTCAGCAGTAATAGTTTCGCTAAGGTAGCGCTTGACAAGAAGCTGCATACCAAAAGGAACAACAATTTCAGAACCCTTAATTCGGGCTTCACCATATGAAGTCATTGCCTGAATACCTTTAGGGTAAGCAAACGGGTGACTGAATTTGTAACTATCAATTCGGCAAATGAGGGAAATTTTGAGCTGATCTTCCTGGACGTATTCAACGTCAGTGCTCTTAGGTGCAAAATAATCTTTAATATTCATTTTGATAAACTCCTTATCAATATTTTAGCTGCTAATCTTTTTAGCTGCCTTATGTTGTCATATATACTATGTTGGTTGAGAGAAGTCAACCGATATTACATAATATCGGTTTTATCTTTCAGTTTTTTCTTCCATTTTTTAAGCTTTTTAGCAATCATATCTTCAACTGCTGTATAAAGCTGCTCATCATCCCAATCTTCTTCGCCTGGGAATTTAGTAAGAGCAATATCAAGTGCCACAATTGCAGAGTCCACTGCTTCTTCACGAACGTCCTCGAAGGTTTTATTTTTACCATTTGACTCACTCGTTACACTAAGAAACGCTTCACTAACCTCGCCAGTTTCTTCACTAAGCTTAGTTACTCGGCGGTGCGTGTAACGCTCTTGGTAAAGCGGTTGACGCTTATTAACTACTTCAAAAATTTGCTGTAAAATATCCATCAATCAATACTCCAATTTTGATGAAATTCTCTGTTATGTTCTTTCATAAAGTTATCATACGTTCCGGCGTGATCTGTCATTTCGCGCCAAGCGATAAACGTCCACATATTTGGATTTAAGAACTCATCTTCGTGCTCTGGATCAAAATCCAATAAGCGAAACTTCCACATTTTACCCTTTTCAATCGAGCGCAGTGTCATTCCGCTAGTATCGTCATATTCGTGTATCATTACTCGAAAAATAGATGGATATAGGGTCGGATCACAAGTATCCTCTTCACATAGCATCCAAATTGGAGTATTAAGTGGTGGCTCTGAATGTTCATCCAACCAAAGGCACCAAGTCATTTCTGAATTTACTTTATAATCCCTCATTTCATATGCCCCAACATAACTTGGATGATGTGGTAATGATCTTCAAAGAAGTCTTCCTCATTAAGGAACGCAATTGGATACCACTTTGCCTTTTCAGCATCATCAGATCCTTTGACTTTTGGAAGTTCATCCATATCTTCAAGTTGAAACAAAAATGCCTGCGTGATCATCCGACCTCGATCTGAACGATAAGGATCATCGAAATTTCGATCATAAACCATACTACCACGAAGAACCTTTTCCGGAACCTTGATCTTGGTTTCTTCTCGAAGCTCGCGAAGCGCACAATCAAGCAAAGTTTCTTCTTGATTCAAATATCCGCCTGGAAGAGCCAACAGTCCCTTGCCTGGGTGGCTACGACGAGTAACGAGCAAAATATGACCACTCTGGATGATAACACTATCAGCAGCATTAAATGTTGGTGCATACGGTGCGTTTGCCCAGGCCGCTTTATTTTTTCGATTAAAGGCCATTTCATTTTGAACATATTCATAATCAAAACTGTGAGCAAAATGGTCGAGAAAATTAACAACCCCATCAGGTAGATGCTGGAGAATTTTCACATTAGCCCAAGCTTCACCGCCTGCAAAATATGCTCGACGGATGTCAGTAGCATTGAGTGGGTTGACGAACTTGACGCCAACCGAGCCCCACATTGGGAATTTCTTTAGATAATATGAAGTGTGATCTTTTTCACAGCCGATGAGCCCAACTTTAACATCCTGGGTTCCGTTAGGACGAAACGATCCAGTTCCTTCATTTGCAGTGTTGAGGATTTCTTCCTTAACAGCTTCCTGAACTTGTGAAATCCATTTATGGTCACGATAAGTCATATCGCGAATAGGGAGAATCACAATTTTTTCATTTTCTTGATCAGTGAACGAAGCATTGATCATTTTTTGGCGTTCTTGGAAATTAAATGGGTTACGTTCAGTGCGCGAACGGAAGGATGATCCAACCAGGATAATAACCTTCTTAGCCTTCTTGAGGGCCACATCGACGACTGCCTTGTGACCTTTGTGAAAAGGAGAAAATCGCCCAATGAATACCAGCACATCATACTGGCCATCGTGGACTTTGCCATTATACAGGTCTTCAATGTCGTCAGGAAGGAATTCGAAATCGATAATTTTTTTGTATGTCATATTACAAGACTCCCTTGTATATTTTGAATTGATAGCATCTGCTGCTATTCATATCTATTTACACTTTCAAGACCGAAAAGTCAATCAGTAAATGCCTTTGGCTCCGATTACCGGGATCGAACCGGTCTCCTAGGGTTTAGAATCCTGTGCCCATCCACCTGGACCAAATCGGAATAATTCTTAGAACAAAAATTTACAAGCAATCATATCAGATGTGTAATTATCAATCAAATAATCATAAATCGCATCACCAGATTCTTTTCGATATTCAAATGTTTGAAAATATTCCTTACCAAACTTGAATGTATTAGAATCTGGTATTAGCCTATTCAAACGTCGTTCGATTAGAAATAGTAACAAATGACGCAATGGTGATTTTTGATAGATCGTATTTTCAACATTCTCTTCAAATGTGTAAAGAGTTGAATAAAACTGTTTTCTAAATCTTTTTAACACAAAAAACATTGTAGTATAGGCACCAATATATGCTTGCAATGCTGGTACGCCAAAATCAATCATATCATCTTTCATCTCGTTTGTTAGACGATTGATATCATTACAAAAATCGACATAATTTATTAGTCCTAATTGGTCCTCATCAGGAGAATCATTATTTGAGGCACCATATGATGAAGTCAATCTTGCCTTATAATGTTTATATGCATCATCTGGATTTGCCCAATCATCTAATGCTCGAAGTTTGGTTAATCCATATTCTTTATGGTATTCCAAATATTGCTCTGGAAGCCAAGAATTTGGGATTTTGGGCTTGGGTGACATTATTGATGACTGAAAAGCTTTTCGGTCACCGAAAAGCTTAATCCAAGCTTGTTCTTTTATACTTCTATTATGATCACCATTTGCTAATGATTCTTTAATTTGAGCAAAATTAAATGCCATTATTCGGGACTTTCATCTAAAGATGACGCTATTAAGTTACCATTTTCATCAAATATTTCAACGAAATCGATAACACTGTCGTCATAGTTATTTGGATTTTGAAGCTTTGCCAATACTGCATTAACAAAAGCATAATCAGGCGTATTGCTATAAAGGTTATTTAAAATAGGATCAAGTCTTGCTATCATAAATGATAACAGTGCTTCAGAAATTTCAACATTAGTGTTCAGAGAGTGACGAGAGACTGCCATAAATTTACGGCAGTCCTCAAGGACAGCGATAGTTTTATACAATGATTCCTTAAGAGCCAAATTCTCTTCTACAAGGCTTCCACTGTTTTGTGCTTCTTCCTTCGCCATGAAAATACCACTTTTCCTTATTCTGGCTACCTTCCAATCTAACAGAAGCTACGCCATCACTTAATTCTCTTACAATAACATATTTACCTTCACGAAATCGAGTTAATGTTATCGCCGGCAATATGTGTCCAAATTTTTCTATAGTTTCGTCTGTTTGTATAGGCCTATATACTTTTTGATCAACTTTGAGATATAGGCTATACGAATCTTTTTTTACTTGAACCTTATTCATACCTGAATGATTTTATCAAATCCTTCGCTTTCAACAGGCGGCTCAAAAGTTTTGATCATATCATCAATAACTTTTTTAGGGATGAACTTACCTTCTTCCTTAGCTCGCTTTTCAAGTCGACGAAACAACTCGTCGTGTTCAATATTAAACACAACACAAGTCTTTCGATAAATTTTAGGAATACGTGAAACTCGACCTCGACGAGATTTGGCCGTCAAATTAGTCTGATCCCAAATGATATTTTTCATATCAGCAATTGCAGCCATAAGGCGGGAATTAAGTTCAGCTTGAACTTTTTTCATATCCACCTTACGGAATGCATCAGTATATGTCATATTCGGATCGAGAAGCTTTCCCCATTCCACAATAATGTCGTCTGACGAAATTACTACGTAATCATCATCAGTTTTAGCAAGAAAATTCCTGGTCCAAGTTGACTTACCAGAACCTGGGGCGCCAACCAACATATAAAACTGCGGCATTAGTAAAGTTTCTCCGTCTGTTCCGAATACCAATCAGTGATAATCAAATATGAATGATAAGCACTGAAATATTCATTAATATCCACTCCACGCAAAGCAACAAGTTCACCAATATTTTCCTTTGGAAACTTCTTGCTGAAGGATTTCATCTTTGAATTTGCCTTGTAGGAAGGAATTCCTACCTTTTCAAAAACCAAATTGTCGCTATTTGGGCCAAGGGTGGCCCAAAAGCTAACATACAAATCCTGCGCGCGACCATAACGACGTGAAGAAGTTACAATCTTAGCGATGATACCAATCTGGTAAATTGGCTTTTTTGTCTTTGGCGTAAGATATTCCCGATAGCCAGACTTCATAATCTGAACATTGGAATCGTTAATGCCAATTTCATATTCGCTCGTCACGTTCTTCTCCATTTCGTTTTCCATATTCATCTTTTAACAAAAAAGCTAAACTGTGTCAACACCATCAATCTATTTGTTGTTCATTGGTGAGTAGAAGCACTTCAGTTTCTGAAGTTGGTGCAGTGAATGTAAGTTTAAATTCACCGTCAAGCACATCAACATCAACGTGTCCACCCTTCTTCAACGATCCGAATAGGATTTCTGGAGCCAGCGGAGTTTTAATCACTTCATCAATCAAGCGGGCCATTGGTCGAGCACCCATCTTGTCATCATAACCATCCTTAGCCAATTTAGCTAACGCTGCATCAGAAAGTTTGATGACAATGTTCTTAGTATCAAGCATAAGCTGAAGCTGTGAAATAAACTTGCCAACAATTGATGTAATGACATCTGGTGTAAGCTTGCTGAATGGGATAATACCATCAAGTCGGTTACGTAATTCTGGCGTAAACAGCTTCTTGGTTGCTTCATCAATCTCTTCCTGGCCTTTAGATTCGGCAGATCCAAACCCGAAGCCGTGCTTTTCAGAAGCAGCTGAACCAGCATTTGTAGTCATAATCAAGATAACATTCTTGAAGTCTACTGTTTTGCCCTTCGTGCTGGTCAGGCGGGCGCCATCCATAATCTGTAGCAAAATATTGTAGAGATCTGGATGAGCCTTTTCAATTTCATCAAGCAACAATACACAGTGTGGATTTCGATCAATTGCTTCAATGAGCTTGCCCTGACCATCATCGTGGCCAACGTATCCTGGAGGAGCACCAATCAATTGCGAGACTGAATGCTTTTCCATATACTCACTCATATCAAATTTGACGAATGGGATGCCAAGAATTTTAGCCAATTGCTTGCAGACTTCAGTCTTACCAGTACCAGTTGGGCCAGTAAAGACATAAGATCCAGAAGTCTTATCTTCTTCACGCAGACCTGCTCTTGATATCATAATCGATCTCACAAGTCTGTCAACTGCGGTATCCTGACCATAAACCATCGTTTTAATATCGGATGACAAATTCTGAAGCTTATCAGCTTCATCTTCATCAGTTTCCTTGATAGGAACACCAGTAATTGCTGATAAGATTTCACGAATAAGTGGTTCATCCACAACCTTTGACTGATCGTCGTCCACCAGTGCCAGTCGAGCACCAGATTCGTCAATCAAGTCAATAGCCTTATCGGGCAAGCGCTGGGCAATTTGATATTTTGCACTTAAAGTTGCTGCGGCACGGATTGCTGCATCCGTATATGTAACGCCGTGATGCTTCTCATAAGAATCTTTCAGCCCGTTCAGGATTTCAATAGTTTCCTGGATTGAAGGTTCGCTGACATCAAGTTTCTGGAAGCGCCGACGAAGAGCCACATCCTTTGCAAAATGCTTTTCATATTCTTCATAAGTGGTCGAACCAATACAAGACAATTCGCCGCGCGCCAGAGCAGGCTTGAGCAAATTACTAACATCCATTGATCCGCCAGATACCTGGCCAGCGCCGATAATAGTGTGAATTTCGTCAATAAACAGGATTGGCTGAATGCCTTCTTCTTCACGAATCTCATTGAGTTCCTTGAGAATATCCTTGAGACGCTCTTCCATATCACCACGATATTTGGTACCAGCCATCAATGCACCCATATCAAGCGCATAAATTACCGCAGATTTGATCTTTTCTGGTACTTCGCCATTGACGATTTTCAACGCAAGGCCTTCTGCCAAAACAGTCTTACCAGTACCTGCATCACCAACATACACTACGTTGTTCTTGCGGCGGCGCTGGAGGATCTGAATAGTACGTTCAATTTCATACTTTCGACCAATCAATGGATCAATTTTTCCATCCTTGGCTCTCTGGTTGAAATTAACAGCATATTGGGCCAATGCTGAACTATTTTGTGACTTCACAGCACCGGTTGCCGGATCAACATAACTCTTAGTCTTATCAACATCGCGCTTCAGGGCATTAAGGAATGCAGTTCGATCGATATTATTTGATTCCAAAACGTGAACAACTAGACTCTTTTCAGCACTTTCCTGAAGGATAGATGCCATTACGTGGTGTACTTCAACAATTCGGCGATCTGCCATTGTTGCCTGCTGCACGGCTCGCTGGACTACCAAGTCAAAATTTCGAGTAGGGGTAGGATTTGGGATTGGTTGGTTAGTTTCACGATATTCTGCAACCAACTTGCTATTAGACCAATGTGTTTGAATTGCCTCGATAATGTCAGATGTTTTGACATTCAACCTTTCCATAACTTTTGTAATAGTTTCATTTTCCAAAACGGCAATAGCCAAATGGTCAACTGTTACATATTCGTCTTTATTCGTTCGAGCAAGCTCAAATGCAACCTTGATTAAATTTTGCAAAACTGGCTGGTTGTGTTCAGACATTAGGTATAAGTCCCTTCATTTTTAAACTATCTCAATAGTATATGAGTTTGAATGGTTAGTCAATTACGGTTTTGGATTTTCTTTTTTTCAAAGCATTTTTGAATTGGAATTTTGAAACACGTTGGTCAAACGTGATCCCATCTAGATGGTCTAATTCGTGACAAAAGCACACTGCGTCAATGCCATATAACATATCAGTTACGCGATTTAAGTTAGAATCAAAATATTCAACTTTGATTATGTTAGGACGATGTACTATTAATTTTAGTCCAGGAAAACTTAAACAGCCTTCTGGATTTGGCAATACATTAGAACTTTCAATTATTTTAGGATTTATACAAACTTGAATTCCAGATATGGTTTGTATAACAAAAACTCTCCAAGGAATTCCTACTTGATTTGCTGCTAATCCTATAGCGGCATTCTCTATCATAGTGTGACACATTTCAGAAACAATGTCACTGAAATCATTAGGTAAATTAGACACGTCTAATTCATCCACTGGAATCTTTAAAAAAGGATCATTCTCATTTAAAAGCTTCATCAGTTCTTTTAACGCATTTTGTCCAAAAGATCAAGCTGATTTTCATCTAAATCGGTCGGGATTGATATTTTAATTATTGCGACCACATTACCTTTTCTGTCACTATTAAAAACTGGAAGGCCGGCGCCGCGCATAATTAATTTAGTATCTGGTTGGGTTCCTTTTGGAATCTTAAGTTTGAGTTTATGACCAGAAATTGGCTCAATTTCTACTTCAGTGCCCAAGATAGCATCAAAGGCAGATATATTTTGTAATATTAATACATCATTTCCGTGGCGTTGTCTTGTCATTTCCTGCCGAGTTATGACTGTCACGCTAATTGTGACATCGAAGCCCATTTTGGATTTAAGCTGTTTAACATTGAATCTAGCCCCATCTGGCACACCTGCTGGTATGGCAAAATCTAATTCAATTTCTTCACCATCCAAATTGATAGTATTTGATATTCTTTTTCCAGTAGCTACTTCGTCAATGGTAACTTCGACATTTATATTGAATGATTTAGTAGCTTGGGCTCTTTTGAAGATATCTGCAAAATGTTGATATATGAAATCTGAATTATCAAAACCAGCAAATCCTTGCTGATTTTTTGATCCTTGATCATACATTTGTCTTTTTTCTGGCGTTTTGATCAGCTCATATGCTTGGTTAATCTCTTGCAATTTGCCAACGGCTGATGGGTCAGCGTTTCTGTCAGGATGATATTTGACGGCTAATTTTTTCCAAGCTGATTTTATTTCATTCTGGTCCGCATTTGATGATACGCCAAGTATTTCATATGGATTCATTATTTTTTCTGCTTATCGTCTTTTGGTTGATTTGCTCTAATTAATTCACCAACATTGGCTAATCGAGCTTTACAGTCGTCAATAACTGCGTCCTGTCTAGTAATCAAAACACCTAAATCATTATCAGTTTGAACTAGGTTTGGGTCCGGCTTATCCATACATTTGAATAGAGAATCTGGATACGTAATTCTTGTCTGTGGATGCGATTGCATCGCGGCGCAACCAGCCAACGGTAAAAGAACTAAAGTAAAAAATATTTTTTTCATTTTCTTTCTCCTTTATTTCGAGTCCGCTGGAATAGTTTTAGATGTGTCAGTTGGTGTTTGAGTAGGTTGATAATTTTCCTTCAATCTATCCAAAGCTATTGTTAAAGCTGGGCTGGAGACACAGTTTGTAGTAACTGGTGCGGCCCTAATTTGCTTTTCAATCGTGTTAGTACGCTCAATTATAGTCTGGGTTGATTGGTCATTTTTATTAACGGTATCAACTATTGCTTCATAATTTTTTTGAAGCTGCTCATTCTTAGCTTTTTCAGACTTTAAATCTGACTCCAACTTTACATTTTCAGCAACTACTGAATTATAATGCTGAACTGCAAAATATCCTGTCGCAATTACTCCCACTAAAGCAATAAAAATACCAACATAAGACCAAGGAATGCCAAACATAAAAATATCCTCGTAATCGAATTACAAGGATATTTATTATTTTAGTAGTTAATTTTAGATACGAGCTTCTAAGACTCTTGCAACGGAAGTAGCAAGGTCCAAATCATATCGTTCATTATCTTCTTTCAAGCTGTCAAGGTTTTCAATTGCCCACATATAAAAGTCGGTAGGTATAGCATCAAGTTTTTGACCTTTATACTTACCAAATGGCCAAGTTTCAACCTTCTTGGGTGCCCAGCATAGATTATAAAGCTGCTCACCAAGATCTTGGTCTGGGTATATTTTCTTATCCATTACTGCAAGTTCAACCAACATCTCAAAAAGCTTCGCACACACGATAACATCTGCTCGGCCATCGTGCGCTGGAAGATTATCCGGAACGTCTAAATCAAGTGCATAACGTAGATAGCTTAAATTGTATTGCAATTTAGTATAGTCAACACCTAAAATTGCCTTTGCCAAGCGCCAAGTGCAAATCCACTGAGTATTCTCGAAATGTGCCGCTTCTGTATCCAAACCGTCCCTTTTGCAACTGTTGATCAAAACTTGCTTGTCATAGTCTGCATTGTGGGCGATATAGAATCGAGCATTTTTATTCACAAGAGCTTCTACCGGACTGGTATTTTGGCCAAAAGTTGGTAGACCTCTAATCATCCTGTTTGAAATGTGGTGGACGGCGGATGCTTCTGGTGGGATTGGTTTAACTGAACGATATAATATGTTTTCCGGATCACCGTGAAAATCAGCAGTATATGCCAGCTGTAATATTTCCGCTTCCTTGACATCAATGTTTGTTGTTTCAGTATCTAAAGCCACACAATCTTGTATTAGATTTTCATAATCAGCTTTCCATTGTGTATTAGTTGTCATTTTTTGACCTTCTCTCAGTTTGTGCAGAAAGTTTGAAAAATCCTGCCGAGTTAAAATTGTATTAGTAGGATCGTCTACACCAATTGAATGATCCAATTGCTTTTCACCAGTTAATTTTAATGCTACCCGGAATAGAAAATTTTGATCACACATATGTTCAAAAGCACAATAAACAATGTCATAATATAAACTGCTTTGGCGGTCTATTTCTATACCATCCCAATAAAGCTTTTGTGTCTTTTTCCATCCATTACCTTTTTGGCCTTCTCTCCGGGCTTCAAAATTAGGCAATTTTCTTATTCGCTCAGCATCATCTTCTTTTTCGAATTTCAAACTCTGTAAGAAGGATTCCATACAAGTATATTGGATATTGCCCATCACAAACGGGTGGGGCCACATATTACTCAAAAGATTTGCTGGCCAGGGCTCACCGTGACCGACATCGAGCTTATTTTCTTCCAACAACTTTTCCATTTTGGTGTACTTCATATGCGATTACATAACATTGATAGCTTGATGGCACAGTAAAGTCAATTTCTTTTGATTCTATATACTTTGTATTTCTTGTCGAGTAATTGAAATTTGCTACAAAATCATCAATGTCCAATATTTCTATATTTTTTAATAAATTTCCTCTAAGAATGGTACCGACCGCTAAGGTGCCATTTCTAATTGACGTATATTTTGTTTCAAAAAATTGATCGCCACTTTTGATTACTATTCTGGCATCATTGATGTTCGTCGATGGTATAATATTTTGTAAGTTATCAATTGGAATAAGTTTTAAAAATAACTTTGTTTTTCGATATTCATCCAAATAAAATGGCCGGCCATATCGATCATTCCAAGGATGGCGTTGAGTTATATTATTAGTATTCAATTCAGAACTTAATTCATCAGCCATTTTCTTATCATTCTTTAATATAATAAAAGCTGAATTGATAATATTTTCAGTAACTATTTTTTTATACATATCTCGATCGAGAGATATGAAAATATGCTGATCCTTTTTTACTTTTTTGTACGTCATAGTAGAATATTCTACTATATGCTTCATACCAAGATAAATCATTTTTTTAGGTTCCATCCGGTATGAAAGAATAGGCTCAACAATATCTCCATATGATAATGGCTTGGCATCCAGTGTACCGCTTGGTAAAAGTAATGATTTTCTTTTATATTCTTGCCAAGATAGTGGACCAATAATATAACCTTGATCAAATGTAGCAGTTTTTATTAAAACGTTTAAATTGTCTTGAGTTAACCTAAAATGTTTATTATCAGTTGTAGTGATAAAATAGTTATCATTACTTGGATCGGTCCCCAATTTTGAATGATAATAGCAAATATCATCCAATTCAATCAATGATGAATTTTTAATCTTATTAACGGAAAAAATATTATCTCTATTATACAATTTAACCATTGTTTAATAACCTAATTGGTAATAGCCAAAATGCTGTATGATTTAGCTTCAAATATTGACAAGGTTCAGCTATTCGGCCATTTCGAATTCTTGCATTGAGTAACAACATACTTAAATTTGGTTGAGTCAACCTTAGTGAGAAGCCGCGGCCGTCTTTTAAATTATCACCCCTTGACGATAATTCAAACAAACTATATGGAATATTTTCAATATACGGAGAATCCACATTAGTTCTATATTCAGCCAGTCTCCAAGATGGTTGCTTTGACCAACTCGAAACTGTTGAAATCAACGTTATCCTGTCTGGTACAGACCCTCTCGATAATAAAGTTTCTATTTTCATAATAGTAAGGATTTCGTACTTTCAATAATTTGTTTTAAATTATTAATTTCATCCGAATATTTCTTCTCAATTTCAGAAATTGATTTAGAAATTTCAGTGTCCATTTTTTCATAAAGATCAGAAAGCTGCTTGATATAAAAACCAACTTGGCCTGATTCATCGTCAACTGCGTCTATTTTCATTTATTGTGCCTCTATAAAATCAGCAACTTCTTTAATATTGCTAACCATCACTACGCCATTTTTCGTAACGGCTGATAGGAAATTTGCAATTCTTGTATCTAAATTGATACCAATCACTAGCTCAGGATTTTGCTCAGTTGCATAACAAAGAGCATATCCCTCCACGAATGGAATTTTGCTTTCAGTTACGATAAAAATGTGTGAATGATACAAAGCATCTTGTACCCATTCTAGCTCATCAGTATCGTTAATCAAAAGATTGTGATGAATAATTTGATAATCATCATCCATTAACAAGCGAAGTTTTTGGGCGACTTCGCGTGAATATGTGAAGATCACAGTGTCGATCCCGCACAGGTCGCGTATGGATTGTGGGTAGACAATAACTTGATCATTCATAACTTAGTTCCTTCTAACTTTTACAAGTTAGCATAAGCAAGCCGAAAGTTCAAATTATTTTAGAAGTAGTACCTTAGATGGATAAATTGATGAGGAGACTAGAATAAATTGTCCAGCAGTTTCCACTAGGCAATCTGGTCCGAGGATTTCTGACAATTTCTTGACAGCCATTTTTGTTTCTGTTGATTCATTAATAGGCTTATGATGTAAATCTAAAATATGGCAAAGTAATTTCATATCAGAAAATGTTACAAATCCAGTTGTGGCGGACGAATGTTTGCCTTCAACCATTAGTTTACCATTGCCCAATTTTACATTTTTTACATCAGTATGAGAAAGAAATTCCATAACTTCTTCATCCATAGACTGCTCGTGTTCAGATTTGGCTTCTTCTGAAGGCTTATATTGCACGTATCTTTTGATATTTTCTTTCGTGAAAGGAATTGCGTTCCCTTTAGTCTTGGGAGACATAAAGAGCCATTTTTGATTACCAATTAATGATTTTAAATCATTAACGATATCTTGCAAATCATAAAAGAAGTGTGAAATTCTTTCCATTTCAACAAAAACTTGATAATATCCATCTTCATTGATAGATTTTGAAACGTCAGAATCCATAATATTATATGGGCCACTTTCTATGAAAGAGGACAGATCATTAGCAGCACTTGGATCTGTTAAAAAGAATGATATTACCATTGACAAGTCATCAATCTTGCCGTGGTACTCGTCGATTGATATGACAGGTATAAGAACACCGTCCAGATCATCTTCGTGAAGACCTTCAGAAATCATTTATCACTCCTTTGTTTTAGTCTATATTAATCAAAGCTTTTGGAATACGTAGACTTATAATCCAAAAATGTTCTTCTTTTTCGTCAGTTTGCTCTTTAATTTCTTCATACTTAACTTTGACACCTAAATTAACCAAACGCTCAATAGCTTTTGGATCTGGCATTAAATTATAGTCATACTTGAGCTTTATTCTGACCCAATATTTCTCTAAATCCGGTCCGTCATAAACTTCACCTTCAAACCAATTCGTGTAAGCGTAAAGGTGATTGTTATCTAAAAAATCTTCTACTTGCAGGAGGACAGCTTGCATATTAGCAGGTCCTAATTTTCTAATGTTTGATTCTTCAATCAAAGTTTCGTAAGCTTCTGATCGCTGATGTGATTCAGTTAACAATTTTGATATTTCAGAGCTCACGATTAATCCCTCAATGAAATCCTGCATAAAAGTATTTAGTAATTTCTTATTTATTAGACTTAATCTAACACATACACTACAGGTTCATTGTTAATGACACACTCTTCAATAATTTCAGATATGGTATTCCAGTCTCCACCGCCAAGTCCTGCACCAATCATTGGCATTGCGAGACGGCCAGAGGTACAATGATCGTCAGCACGTATCATAGCCGTCTTGATGGCTCCATAATCCACATACCGCTTACCATCGTAACCATAAAATTCTTGGGTTATTGCATTGTATATTGTTACTTCAGTCTTAGGATCTGAATATACTATAATATTACCCAATTGTAAACCATTTTTATTATATTCATCCATATATGCTTGGTAACAATTTGGGTATCGGTCCCTGATAGCACCAGCAACGCCAGAACGAAACTTACCTTGGGCATTACAACCGTGGATAATATGTGTCTCCGGGCTTAACACAATGTTACCCTTGACAACTGTAATTTTACCCATTTGCAAACTCCCCTTCTAATTTTACTTTATCATAATTTGTAAAGCAATGAATTTCAATTGTATCACCTCGATCGACTATTGATGGCTGTTTATGCCACCTAATATTAGCCAACCTCTCCATTAGCTGCGTCTTGTCACAAATTTCATCAATTATGAAATCGTGTTGGCCAAAATGGTTACTAGTTTTAACCAAATTAAGCATTTGATCTCGCCTCAGTAAAGCTCATTTCGTCAATGAGCTTTATTTCCGATTCAGTTTCAATCCAAGCTCGGGCGCCACACGAAAGCTGGTCACCGTTGTAGACCATCCTTGATGGGCCAAGGATTTCAACTTCACGAGCATAGCGAGTTTTATTGCCAAACTTAATAGTATAAACTGGGCGGTTTTTACCGTCTTTGGCATTCATCGCTATATGTTGGCGATTAACGTGGATTATAGCTTTTGGCATTTTACCGGTCCCACTGTGACCCTATTTGAGCTGATGGCTCTTCCTGTAGTATCATATTACAAAGATTAATAATGTCAGTCGCTTCTCGGACGCGGCGTTCGTTATTTTGAACCACCAAAGATTCATTTTGAATAGTAGAGGCGGCCGCAGCTCTAACCTTTTTAGCTAATTCGCAAACATCATAATTAGATCGCATAATACCATCGTTCCTTAAAACTTGAACCTTAATCCGAAAAACCAAATGTCAACCCTGACGAACCACGTACCATCGTGCTTTCCGAAGCCAGCCCTGAGCATACGATTATTTCTGTCAAGTGGTATCTTAGTCATCATTTTAACAGTTTTCCTTAAAACTTGAATCCAGCTAAAGTCTCTGACCAAATATCGTTAACTGTAGTTTTCTGCAAAGTAGCCAATTCAGACTTTTTATCTTTCAATGCATCTGCCAAACGCTGCATACGTTCTGTTGTGAGAGACATAATGTTCATATTGAGCAAATAATCATACCCACCTTCAACAGTGATAATGTTCTTCATCTTAGACAAGTCAGCTTCAACGTCAGCTTTTTTGCGATTGTTGACAACAAGTTTACCCTTAACAATTGCTTCAATAAAATGATATTTGCTTTGATCAACATCAATATCTAACTGAAGTTTACCAAGCATATATGATTTGCGCTTATTCAAGAAATCAAGCTTTACATCAATATAATGGTTGAGGATTTCTACAACGTCATTGAAAACTCGTATCTTGTTAAATTCGTCAACTACGGTGTAATTTTCTGAAACTTTCTTAATAAGTTTCAAATGACTCAATACTTCGTCATCGGTCATTTCTTTAAGCATCTTAGACTGAAAAACTACTTCAAATTTAAATTTATCGTCTTCAGACTTGTCTGTATAAGACTGAATATGTTTCTTTTCCTCCAAAGTATCAAGCACATCAAGATAACCCCTAAGATCGTATCCTACCGGCAGTTCAGTAATTTCAACTTTAGTAATGCTAATACGCTTAATAGCGCCTTTGATGAGCCACTGATTGTTTGAGTCGCCTTGCTCAATAGTGCCACCAAAACCTTCATAATATGGGACAATATTTTTGTCTTTCCACTTTTTACCAGCCAGGCGGTCATTGATGAGCTTAATCAAAGTCTTTGGCGACCTTGGGAGTATCTTTTGAGCAAAGCCAAATGACACGCCTTCTGATCCATTAACCAACAGTAGCGGTAATTCTGGAACAAAAAAGCGGGGCTCAATTTTAGTACCCTCAAAAAACTGATCCTGCAAGATTGCACCATCTTGTTTATTGAACAATTTGAAGAATTCTGCAGAGCCGTGAGTGTAAATGTAACGCGAAGCAGAAGCTTCCTGGGTGAATCGGGTACCAAAGTTGCCTTCTCGAACCAACATTGGAATATTGTTGGTACCCACGAAGTTTTGGGCCAAGTTCACAATCACATTATCAAGGCTACCGTGTAGATATTCTGTAAACTCGGCAACTTTAGAACCAAGCTGTGATACCTTAATTTCATCCTTAACGTTCTTCTCTAAAATGGTATGGAGAATCTTTCGTCCAGCATTTTTTTGGCCATCCACCACCGAGGCAATCTTGCGAAGGTTGTCATATGACGCAGTATTGACATATTCGTCATTAAAAAATCGTTTAACACTAATGGTCATTTAAAATTTCCTTTACGCAGACGCAATATTGAATTCGTTGTTCATAATGTATTCCTTGCGCTGCTCGACAGTCGCATCGGATAGCCATTCATCAATAACAGTTTCGTCATCGAAGTCAATGATATCAATCATTTTATTCAGTCCATCAGTTTGAATAATATGTTTTAGATCACTTTCTTTCCAGCTTCCCAGACCCTTATAATATTTCGAAGTTTCGCCAGCAGCCAACTTTACTTCGTCTTGCAACGAATAATTCCACCGCACCAACTTTCCAGCTTTTTTAATACCAATAACTGGAGTATTCAAGATACCAATCTTGCCCTTAAAATCAGGCAAATACTTGGTAAAGAAGCCAACCAATAGGCCACGAATGTGGAAGCCGTCGAGATCCTGGTCAGTTGCGAAAATAATCTGATCATAATCCTCATTATTCAAAATCATATAAAGCTCTGACAATTCTTTGTTTGACGTAAACTTTTTCTGATCTGCTGAATAAGCATTCAACGGCTTACCTTTGAGTTCATAATATCCACAATTCTTACGCCCAATTGCTGGCATCAAACCACCAGTTGCTGATGCCCCCTCGGTGAGCAGTAGATAGTTTTTAGATTCAATAGGAGGCAAATATTTGTCAGACTTGATTTTCTTTGGGGCTTTGCCCAATTCTTTCATATCCTGCCGGCGTTTGAGTTCTTCCTTGATTTTATAAACCTCAACAATTGGGTCCATAATATCTGAATTTTTCAAAACCTTAGCAGTAATTGAATCATAAGGAATGTCACCAAAATATGCGTTAATTTCAGCAACACTGTTAGTGATTTTTTCCTTCGCTTGAGAATTAAACTTTGGATTCTTAACGTTCTTTAAAAATGCAATCACCATCAGCTTATTACGAATATCGCCAGGCTTAATGGTCTTATATTTCCTAACAAGCTTATCGCGAATACGATTGACCAAGTTGCTGGTAATTACGTCAATGTGTGTACCACCATCAGGAATCTTCAAACCATTAACATAGGAAAATTGCTTGAAATCGTCATCAGAATTTGGGATAACGGCAAATCGATAATCGTCAGATTCATAAAGCTCAAAGCTTTCATTAAAAAGCGAGACATATTTCTTAAATGTGCTGACGTTAATTTTCTTCCCGTTGAACTTGAAATTAATATCTGGGAAGGTCATAGACAAATTAATCAAACGCTGTCTAATTACATTCTTGTGTGTCTCGTCAATAACTGTTAGACCAAATTTTTCAAGGTCTGGATAAAACTGAACAGCAGTACCTTGTGCCTTGGTCGCACCTACTGATTCCTTAAATGATTCAGCATTGTTCTTGATCTTGATAGTGTATGAATTTTTACCATCGTCAGTCTTGCCAATAAATTCCTTGGAGAAACAAGCCGTGGCAAACGACCCAACGCCGTTCATACCAATCTGAGTTCGGTTATCGTCATCATCAAAGTTTGATCCAGCTCGAGCGTGATTCCAACAAAGTTCTGGAATATAATGCCCGTCCGCGTTTTTGACCACTGGAATACCAGTACCGTTATCCTTAACAGTGACATCAGTATCAGTAATATTAACTGAAATTTCATTACTGAACTTAAAATTATTTTTGATAGCTTCATCAACTGAGTTATCAATAATTTCGTTGATAATTTTGATCAACCCTGGAACGTATTCCACTGTTGAATAAACCATCTTATCGCCATCAAGAAAGAATTCATCAACCTTAGTTAGGTCGACCGCACCAATGTACATTGCTGGGCGCTTAATAATGTGTTCGCGCTCTGAAAGCTTTTTGTGGGTAATCTTAGGTTCAGTCATAAAAAGTAGGTCTCTTTCCGTTAATTCATATTTCTTTATAGCACGTCATAAAGTGATAAGTCAATCCTTGGATTCGAACCAAGAATGCCGCGTTATCAGTGCGTCGTGATGCCCCTCGTAACCACAATCAATTATGGCCAGAATGATTTCACCAGATTGACTTAATCAGTCTATAATCTCAACCAATTGGTCAGCTTGGCAAGATCGCCAAGCTTTGACTCCGAAATCATAAAATGAAATCAAATTTGGATTGTTTTCACGTTTCTTAGTTTGATCTCGCTTTCCTGAAGGTCGGTCTGATTCAGGAATGAGGTCTAAATTAGTAGTAGCTTTTTCAACTACTCTCAGAGTTCCGTCTTTTTTGATAAAACTGAATGAAACTGTTGATTCCAATCGTTCTAATAGAGATTCTTTGTTCATCTAAAGGGGCCTTTTTCCTTGTTGCTGGACATACCATAACACAACATGAGTCGAAAATCAAGAAGTAGCTGTGCTTTAGTTTTAGCTTCGCTACTCCTTGATTTCTTTTCATATCAATAAGACCTTATTTGTTGTAAATTTTCAAAACTTCTTCAACAACTTCAGAACGTTCAATGTCGGTCTGATCGAAGCGAATAACTTCAATATTATCAGGTCTTGTGCTTTCAACTTTGGCCAAAAAGTCACGCAAGCCGTTATCATCAGTGCGGTCAGCCTGCTCGAGGTCTCCAGTTAAAACCATCGTTGAGTTTTGACCCAAACGAGTCAAAAGCATTTTCATTTGGTTTGGTGTAGTTAGCTGAATTTCGTCAGCAATAACGAAGCAGTTGTGGAAAGTTCTGCCGCGCATATAAGCTAATGGAGCAACTTCAATGACGTTTTCTTCAATCATTGCTTCAATTTGCTTTGGATTATAGTATTCTTCAAACACGTCAAAAATTGGACGAGTCCAAGGTGCCATTTTTTCAATCAATGAACCTGGAAGGAATCCGTGTTGTTCATCAACTGAAACTGCTGGGCGGGTTATTACAATACGTTCAATTTCTCCATTCTTTAATGCTTCTATGGCTTTTAATGTGGCCAACAATGTTTTACCTGTACCCGCTGGGCCAACACCAAATACTACTGGGAAATCCTCAATAGCATAAAGATAATCTTCTTGGTGGACATTTTTTGGGACAACTTCTACTTTGCTCTTACGTGAGCGTTGTGGAAGATTAGAGGCATAATCGCTCATATTCACGATATTATTTTTACGTGAACCACGATTATTAGCTTGTTGTGCGCTTGCGCGTTGTTTTTGACTTCTTTTAGCCACTTGCTTCGCTCCTTAAATTATTTTTCTATAAATAATAGGAAGCAAAAGCGTTCTACACCAATATTTATAAGTTTTTGCTCATATGATGTAGTAGATAAAGGTAAAAAATTATTCAATAACTACAGAAAATTTTAACCCATCCAAATCACTAATTTTTAAGTGATGCTGTAATGAATTAAAGTGTTCTTGCAATACCTTAATTACTTTGCTTGGAGTTGGATCAGGGATCGGCGTTGACAAGTAGGTAGATTGATTTCTGCCAGGGACTGTCTTACTCGGATAGGATATCGATGACGTGACTTTTATCATTTGGTAATCTTCTCGTAAATTTCGTTCCAATCTGAAACTACCGGTATTGTAGGATGCTTGAACATCTTTCTATAGCTTCTATGAATAATCATAGCTTGGTGGCCCATCTTTTGAGCTGTTTCGGCGTGTTTTATATTATCATCCACAAATGGGCAATTATTAAAATCTTTTAAATGCTCTGACTTACATTCATACCAATTAATAAAACGCACATCAGAAAATGTGCCTTCGCCGAACATTTTATTCAAATTATTCCAACGAAGTTCAGCAGTTTTTTGATCTCGCCCGCAGGCAGTAATGCCTATAATTGTCCACCCTTCAGATTTCAATTTAGGCAAAATTTTACAAGCATCTGCTTTAGGCTTTAAATTTTCAAAGTGTTCAGATTGGTTGAAATCTACAATATATTTTTCAAGTTCTGGAATTGGAATATGACCAAATGCTGTAGTCTCACTGGCTGCATAAGCTGATGCTTTATGACCGTGTGTCTCTCTAAAATGCTTACGAAAATGCTTGGACCAAACAACGGCAGCATCGTCAATGTCAGTGAGTAATATTTTGTTCACTATATTTCTCCAGTTGCTTTGCGATATAAGGATAACGCTCAGCCTGCATAACCAACGTAGCTAATGATTCAGCAATTGGCTCTTTATATTTTGAATAATAATGGTCAAGAAGTTTTTCCTCATCATCATAACCACTGTCATTCTTTAATACAGATTGTGCTAAAATGTCAATAATAATCGAAGCTTTTGATTGATGCTTTTTAGACAATTTTGTCATAACTGCACTACTCTCAACCGCCGAATCATTTTCAAGAAAATGATTAATTACTAAGTATAATTCTACTTTCATTCTTGACCAAGCCTTCCTAAGCGAACCAATGCCGCGGCTAAATTAATTTCTGGATCTGCGACAATTGTATGATCTACTAAGGCTTGTTTGATCACCAAAATAGCATCTTCTTGCTGAGTGGGGCCGCCGAAAATCTCTAAATTCTGATACATAAAAATGTAGAGATTTTCAATCTCTTCTGGCTGCAAGTTTCCAATTAGTAACTTACGAGCTTCACTAAGCGATTTTTTCTTAAAACACTCAATCATTGTCAAATACACATCATTATTCGAGGATTCAGATGACGATGGTGGAAGTAAAGTCCCAGTTGTTGAATTTTGCTGAATAGCATTGATAGTTTTTCGCAAATCTGGATAATATGCAGAAATATACGTATCAATAGTTTCTTCATCACCAGCAATTTCTTCAGTAGCAAGGATTTGAAGTATTCGATATTTGTAATCATCCTTATCAAGGGTCTTAATACTAAATCCTTGACAGCGACTGTGAATAGCATCGATGATTTTATGTGGATAATTGCAAGTCAGGACGAATCTCGCAACATTGGAATAAGTTTCCATTGCATTTCTAAGAATAGCCTGAGCATTCTTGGACAAATAATCAGCTTCGTCAAGCAACACATAGCGATATTCACCACTAAAACTCATTGTCTTTACAAAGTTGATTATCTTGTCTCTCATATTATCAACACCAGTTTCTTCTGATGCGTTTACATATAATATGTCCGCAGATTCAACATTTAATTCATTAAAGATTACTTTTGCTAGGCTGGTCTTACCAGTACCAGCCGCACCAGAAAGAAGGATATGCGGGATCGCTCCACGGTTTATCCATTCCTTGACTTGTTCTTTCTGTTTAGCATCGCACCAAACGTAGTCATCAACAGTTCGGGGCCGATACGCTTCAACCCAAAGATCATTCAATGCCATTATTTTTTTCTTTCTTAAATTGTCACGCCTTCTGGCTGTTCATCAGATACTAAGTATATCTCCTTAGGGTCTATACGTCGATAAATTTTACCATTGATCAACGTTCCTCTAGTCCAGCTACCGTGCTTAACCATAACCCAATCACCAGGCTTTACTGAATCTTGATCTGGACCAACTTTAAAAATACGAGCCCATCTTGGTCGAATTCCACGTTCTGTCTGATCTTCATTGGGTATTATTAGCCCATTTACGACACGTTCAGAAAAAGTTTCAAGTCCATCGATTAAAATGTGATCACATATCGCTTCAATGTCAGAAGCATTAGTATGATAGGAATATTCATTTGAACTCATTATTCAGACTCCGTAATCTTACGAGCTTTTTTTGGTGCTTCGGGAGTTTTAGATTCTTCGACAGCTGATTTAGATGATGTCTCTTCATCAGTTTCAGATGATTCATTATCCACAGCATCTGGAATAGATTCATTCGTCCATCCGCTTCTAGCTGCCTTTAATGCTGCAATTTCGCTTTGAATTGATGCTTTAGATGATGAACTTACAACGGTAGTGGCCGCAGCTCGATGTTCGGCAGATTCAACTACCTGGCCGGCTCGGCCGACCAAATCACCTCTTGCATTCAAATTAGCATTACCAACTGCAATAGTTTTGGCGTTTTTATGCACCAATTCGTCAAAATTGACGACTCGACCTTTTTGGCTTTTATGAAACATTATAATATCCTCACTTTAAAAAATCTTCTATGGATAAACCATATTTAATACTATCAATCTTATGAATTCCTATCAGGAATAAAACATATGAACTTACGCTCGAGCCTCGACCAACACCCCAAAAAATATCATTTTTTCTAAAATGATCTACTAGAAAAATAATGTGCCTAATCAATGGATATAAATTTCGTTCACTAAACATACTAAGTTCTAGTGCTACTCGCTCATCTTCCTCGCGAGTTTTACACAGTCCAAATACGTATGCTTCGACATCCATACTTTTGAAAGGTTCAGGAGTATTCCATTCAAATTCATTTCTATTATCAGTATCAGCTTGATAAAAATCAACATTAATTGTAGAGATTTTTTTTAGATGTTCTTGAAACAATTCTGTCTCATATGTTCGCTCAACGGTAATATCAGACGTAAGCTGCTGATCAATAATCAACCGCTCAATGCCATCTTCTTTTAAGATGACCTTTCCCGTATCAGTCACATATCGTCCATTAAGCTGTTTCATATTAAAAATATACAATAATCAGCCAGCTAAATCAACTTATTTTTTATCCTGTTGCTCGCTCATTATTTTTCTAAATAGGCTCAATTTTCCGCCTTCTCGCTCTTCAACCTTTGGTTTACTTTCAACCTTTTCTTCTTCAACTGGATCGTCAACCGTCAATGTGACAACTGAATCCGTTTCGTATATTTCCTTAAACATTTGAACTTCCATTCGTTCAGATTGTTCAGATACGTAGATCATAAGTAAATTTTTAAATTGTGCAATTGCGGCAGATGATTGAGTTACGTATGCGTGACTCAATTGCTTGTTAATTTTAACAATTTTATCTTCTAACTGTTGGTCAGATAGTGATGACGGATCGTCATTTAAAAGTGGATTAAACATTATATAGTACATTCCCATTGTCTATTCTTATCCAGTTAGTCCCATTGCTCCAAACTAAAGTATTAGCATTAGAAGAAAAGCACATTCCGCCTTTGACTGTATTTGGGGCGACGGCTAAAATTTCAGCAGTTGTAAATTCAGGGAAAACTGGTATTCCACTAACTGATGATTTGAATGGTGCTTTATTTTGAAGATCTTCAATCTCAGATTTAGCTGCCGCAAAATTGTCTCGGATCACTTTAACTGGTTGATCTATACCAGTTTGCGGTTTGGTTGGATCAATATTTGATGCCATTATGGTTGTTCCTCGTAAGCGTTAATTCTATATGTGATATTTATGCTTTGAAAATTTATGAAGTTTGACTTACTCTAAATACTATGCTACGATTATGATAAAATTCCAGGAGAGAATATGACTATACCCGCTTTCTGCCATCAATGTGGCACAAAATATCATAATAATGAATGGCCAAGAGAATGTCAAAATTGCGGGCATCAAGTTTGGAAAAATCCAATTCCGGTAGCTTGCATTTTGCAGCCTATGACTGACGGCAATCGCATTGGCCTGCTAATATTAAAAAGAGCCATCGAACCACATTTGGGAGGCTGGAGTTTACCAGGCGGTTTTATGGATGATATTGGTGAAAATGCTGAGCAGGGCGCGATGCGTGAACTATATGAAGAAACTGGAATTCAATTAGATATTGAACCTTCGATTGTCAATAGCGTTGCTACTGGTAGAGGCCAGGTTCTTTTTATGTGCGAATCAAATCAAATTTTAACTTATAATCCAAATACTATCAAGCTATGTGCTGAAAACTCTGATTTTCGAGTGGCTTGGGAGCCAGAAGATTTAGCTTTTCCAATTCACAGGGAAGCAATGAGACAGTGGTTCCATAGGAAAGAACGTAACGAACGATTTATAACAAGAAGTGCTGCTGGTATCACGGTTACTGGATCCGGTTCTGGCCCAAACTTATTAGAAGAATGGAGTAAACGTTTTGAAAAATAAACATTTTAAAGTAATTAAACCAACTGACCAAGATCAAGATCCTGGATTAGGTTTTAAAATTTTCCTTGCTGGATCGATTGATCAAGGAAAAGCGGTTGATTGGCAAACCCAGATATCAGAACTTTTATCAAATTCACCGATCACCGTGTTCAATCCAAGAAGAGACGATTGGGATTCATCTTGGGTTCAAGATATTTCCAATGACCAATTTCGATATCAAGTAGAATGGGAATTGGACCATATGGATCTGGCTGATAAAATTTTAATGTATTATGACCCTAAAGGACAAGCACCGATAACCTTGTTAGAAATGGGTTTACACGCTCAGGATAATAAATTAATTGTTTGCTGTCCAGATGGATACTGGCGAAAAGGTAATGTACAAATCACTTGCAAAAGATATCAAATTCCGCTATACAACACGCTAGAAGAGTTCATTGACACTATCAAGTCTGCAATTGGATAAAAATATGGGTATGTATTTTCATTTCAATGTTGATCCGGGCCATTTGGGAGCATCAACTCCAAACGAAATTGCAGTAGTCACATTTGCGCAGATGTACGAAAATATTACTGAGCAATTATTTAAAATTTCAGAAGATGATTTAGCATCAAAAGGTATAGTAGCTGATTCAATTAGTCAAATCATTGACATACTATCTGATATCAAAAAATGGGAATTAGATGAAAATTTCTATAATATGAGAACAGAATATCTTAATATTATGATAGATCATTATAATAATTTGACAAAGGAGTTAAGTAGTGATTGATCCAACAGACGTAACAAAATATAATAGGACAGAGGCTGAACTTGAAGAATAGTTAGAAGAATGCCTATTATTTTAATAAATAAAAATAAAAGGCCAAAGTCAAATGAAAAATTATTATGTTTATGCTTTTAAAAATCCGCTAAAAAATAATCAATATTTCTATATTGGTAAGGGCAAGGGTAAAAGATACAAGAAACATTTTTATGAGACTATTTCAAATACTGCTAATAAGCACAAATTTAATACTATACAACAAATTTTAAATTCAAATTTAGAAGTTGGAGTTGATCTTATTGAAGAAAATTTATCTGAAGATCAAGCATATGAATTAGAAACATTGTTAATAACACATTACGGTCGGGCTGGGATAGACAAAGGAGGCATATTAACTAATATATGTTTAGACGCCAGGCCGCCAAATTATAATGATGTTTCGGAAGAAAAACAGCTCAAGTGGTCGAAAAATATATCCGAAGGTAATAAAAGAAGCTGGGATAATGGGACGAGATTTATAACTGAAGCTATGAAAATATCAATGGCCAAAGGAAGATTTAAATCTGGTGAAGAACATCCTAATTTTGGTAAAAATGTTGGCCCAACTTGGATTAAAGGGCTAACTGCTGAAACTGACGAGCGAGTCAGAGCGGGTGTTGAAAAACGAATTGGCCAAAAACGATCTAATGAGACAAAAGAAAAAATGAGTCAAATTCAAAAATTGGTTCAAAATGATCCAGTGGTTAAGGAAAGAAAAAGTAAAGCTTTGATGGGGAGAGAATGTCCAACTAAAGGCAGACCTATTTCAGAAGAACATAAAAAAAGTATCGGTGAAAAAAATAAAATTAAACTTAAAGGTAGAAAAAGAAACCCTGAATCAATTAAAAAAATGATGGAAACTCGATTAAAGAAAGGCTTGATTAAAAATTATGACCCTACCAAATATGAATAACTCTTTTTACGTAGATCCTAATAAAGTCACAGACTTTAATCGATCTGAGTGTGAATTAGAACTTTTTCTTCTGTTTTGCATAGTTGTGGCAGGAAAAACTGCGAAAACACAGGCCAGGCTTTTAGATAATTTCTTAGTGTCTTTGCGATCTAATTATGGAAGTGAAAAAACATCACCATTTCAGCTAATTTGGAATGCTGATAACGTTGGATGCTTAAGGTCTGAAATTGAAAAAAGTCGATTAGGTCAATATAATCGACTAGAAAAATCATTCAGAAAAACTCACGACTTTATTGGCAAACTAAAGACTATTACTATCGATGAATTAGAAACGATTCCTGGCGTTGGTCCGAAAACTTCAAGATTCTTTTTATTACATTCTCGAGAAAATCAAAATTATGCAGTGTTGGATACCCATATTCTGCATTATATGCGTGATAACGGATTGACTAGTTTGAAGGTCACGCCAGGTGGAAACGTTTATAGACAAACTGAACAATTATTCTTAAATCACGCCAAAGCCATCAACAAAACATTGGCTGATTTAGATTTAGAGATATGGACAACTTACAGTGGCAACTAAAAGTAAAGATGAATTTGGAGATCGTATCAAGGCTCACGAGTCGACTTGTACCTCCAACAAGCTTGATCGCAATTTACCAGTCTACTTAAGGCTAGATGGGCGATCTTTCTCAAAATTAACTAAACCCTTTGATCGTCCACACGATCCGAAATTTGCTTGGGCTATGGCTGATACTGCGAAACGAACTATGGCTGAATTTCACGCTGACATAGGATATTGTCAATCGGATGAAATCAGCCTGGGATGGTTTCCTCTTAGCGAAGAAGCCTCACCACTTTTTGATTATAAGATTTTTAAACTTACTAGTGTTATTGCGTCATTTGCATCAGTAGTTTTATATCAAAATTTGATAAGATTGGGCGGAGTTTACAAAGATAGAGCGATGAAAATGCTTCCACATTTAGATGCTCGAGTTTTCAATGTGCCTTCTAATGTTGAGCTTATGAATGCGTTTGTTTGGCGTGAGCACGATGCCTTGAAGAATAACGTTCAACTTCTAGCCCGATACAACATTGGCCATAAAGTTATGCAAGGTTTACCTAATGTTGAGGTTAAAAAGCTTTTGAAAGATAAAGGAATTGATTTCGAATCTTTACCAAGCTGGCGGAGAAACGGTACTTGGTTCATCCGCAAAGGGGTTAATGTCAATACTCCTAATGGACCAGTTATACGTAAAAAAATTATGAAATTTAAGAATGTACCATCAACAACGGCAGAAAAGCTCATAGTTTATGGTGCAATTGATCCATCATATGTACCGGAGGGGTGAAAAATGAGCTTTTTTTCGTGGTTTAATACAAATGATTTACCTCAAAGTAGTATAAAGAAGCAAATAATTGATCAATCTGGTCATTTTTTGATCGCATTTGTATTATTTGCTATTATGATTTTTGGCATCCATCAATCATTGTCTTTACCAATTGTACTATTTGGACAAATAATTTGGATGGCAGTATTGTACCTAACTAAAACTAGTAAAGAATATGGTATTATTAACAGAGTGCTATTTAATGTATTACCATTTAATTTCCTAATGGTAGCATTAACGGTTACATTCGTGTATTCGTTACCCATCGCACTACCTGGCATTTTGGGTGGATTCGTATTGGGATATAGTAGAGAAATATACCAACACAATCATTTTGGTATATCAAAAGGATCCGCACTTGATATTGTGTTCTTCGCAATTGGTGGTTTGGTATCTTTAATTCTATTTTTTACTTGACATCTCTATAAAATTTATTATATTTGAAAGCGTATGATGCCGATTTGGGTCATACGCTTTTATCTTGCTTTTAAAGGAGAAAAAACAATGAGAAATACTTTAGTACCAGCCTTTGTAGGATTTGATGATCTTTTCGATCGAGTGTTTGGTAATGATTTTGGATCACGTTCTTTAGCGGATCGCAAATCTTCACTATTTGACACTGCATATCCACGATATAACATCATTAAAAATGAGAATGGATATACGATTGAATTGGCTTTAGCTGGATTCTCAAAAGATGATCTTTCAATTACAGTATCTCACGGAATTTTGACAGTGTCTGGCGAAAAACAAACCCAGACAACAAATTTCCTCCATCAAGGGATTTCTTCAAAATCATTTACGAGAACATTTGATTTAAATTCAAATCTTGAAGTCGGTGAAGTGACATTTACTGATGGCATTTTAGCAATAACGCTAAACAAAATAGAGGAAAATGAAGATCTTCGAAAAATTGAGATTAAGTAATTAACTCATAAAAAAAGGGGCGGTCAAAGCCGCCCCTTTAATCTTTCTAGCAAACTTATTACAAAGTTTCACCAGTATTTGCGATACGAATTGGAACGTAGATAAATTCAACTGCCTTGAGTGGAATAATAGCAACGTCTATCCAAAGTTCATTACGATCAATGCGCTCAGGAGTATTATTGGTTAAATCACAACGAACGGCAAAGTCATCCAATGCTCTCAAACCAAGCAAGTCACCCAAGAAGCGTGAAGTAATAGTTTGAGCAGTATTGCGAGTTTCTTCATCATTTGGTTGGAACAATAATGGTTTCAAGAACTCATTTGCGTGGTAACGAATGTAGTTCACCAAACGAGCAACGTTAATACGATCCAATGCAGTTGTTGATGGGCTCAAAGTCTTTTGACCCATAATCAAAATACCGCGATTTGGCTCCAATGAAATTGGATTGATATTGTTGCTATAAAGTGTGTCACGATTACGTTGTGTCAAAATAACACGAACAAATTCACCCTCATCACTCAAGTAACCAACGCTTTGTGCATTTGTAACAATACCGCGCTGTGTACCTGCTGGAGCAAACCAAGGATAAGCAACACTATCACTGTATGCGATTGTTCGAATTGCCATAGCACTTGGCGGCACCATAATATCAGTACCGTCAACATTGGTTGACAAGCCCCAAGGGTAATATTGTCCAACATAGACATTACTAATTCCAGTACGACCATCTTCACCATTAATTGCAGCATTGGCAGTGTTTGTTGCATATGCAGAAACACTAGCAGCGTCTGGCTTCAAACGTATTGGTGTATCACCAACAACAAACGCAACTTCCTTGATATCAGTATTGAGTGTAATCATTTCATCAATCAATTCTGGATAACCAGGAGCGGCGATTAAGTTGAAGTAAATGAACTCGGAACGGATATCTTCGTTTGAAGAAATCACTTCCTGCATTGCCTTAACAACCATACGGCGTTGAGCTTTTCTCATCATATATGGTGAACCATCTTCAGCATTGCCAGATACCGATACCCAACGGTCACCAATGGTTACACCTTCGTGGGTATATCCTGGTGTCCAAGATTTAACATTACCAGTTGAATAACGGGTATTGAATAGAAGTGTACCAGCTGGATATAGTTTTGGATCTGGACGATCAGCATCAACTAAGTTTGATGTTAAACCAGCAGTCCCACCAATTGCACGAGCATCAGCAAAAACAATACCTTGGTTGGTGGTTTGATCACTGGTATCAACACGGATCCAAGTGCCGCCTGTTCTGCGATACAATTTTGGATAATGTTCCAAATCTGAGGTATCAATCCAAAGATCATAATCTACCAATGCAGTACCATTGCTATGTGCAGTTGGTGCAGTAGCAGAGAAAATTACACCATTTGGATCAGTGTTTGGGTGGGCATTCTTGTAACCAATCCAGTTTGATCCATCATTTTGCATAATATCAACTTGGAAGTTATCATTGTACCACAACGTTCCTTCAACTGGAAGACCAACTGGTTCACCAGTCTGTGCAACATAGTCCAGGTTAGCAAACGATGTACCATTGAACATCTTGATAACGTGCTTGCAATTTGATGCAGTATATTGCACGTACAATACACCAGCAGTCAACGAATTGTTTGCTGTGTAGAAAGCAATAGCATCAGCATCGGTTGCGAAAAGTGGAGCATATATTTCTGACCATTGATCAGTAAATGCATCGTAACGGCTAATAATATAATCAGCACCATTATTTGGTTCAGTAGTTTTGACCCAAATGTGACCAGTGTGATAAGTTGGTACTGTATTTGTTGGTGGTACACCAGTGTGTGGTGCATAAATTACCTGGACGGCTCCGGTGCCGCCGCCAACAAGTGCTTGTGGGCCTTTAGCAGTTACCCAAGTTGCCGTACCAACACGATACCACGTACCAGAGATTTTTTCGAATAGGCCAAGATTTTTAACTGAAGAACCGATATCAATTGCAAAATTACCATTTGAACCTGCAGAGTTGGTTACTGAATCAGTTGTAGCATTGAATGCTACGAATAGTGGGGTGATTTCATTCCAAGCAGAACCGTTACCTTGGAAAATGCCAAATTTAGTATCAGACAAATTCAACCAATATGTACCATCAGCAGCAGGTCCTGTTGGTTCAACGCTACTTGGCTCAAGCTGTTCAAGTGCAATATCAGCACGAAGGATATAAGCAGAGCTTAAAATTGCTAATGATTGATATGCAGCGCTGAGGCCGTATTCATTCAATTCACTACCGTGTATTGGTGTGCCTTGGTTTGATTTGAAAATTGGATTACCAAATTGTTGGATTAATTCGCGCTGAGAAGCGACTGGTGTCAATACTGAAGATGTAGCAGTACCTGGAGCAACTGTTCCAGCGTTTCCATCGAGTGAAACTACCTTATTGGAGGCAGTAGCAACGACAAAAAGCGGAATGGTGCCAGAACCGCCAGTGCTGTATGCACTATCATCAACGATGGAAAGTGACACGCCTGGAGAGATTAATGGTGTGACCATACTTTTTTCCTCTAAATGTTTGAAGATAAATCTTCTGAAACTTTACTTGTGTATTTATTCTTTAACTCACAAATCAGCTGGTTTTCGTCAGGTTATCTTAGTAGATTATTGCCCACGAAAATTGATTTGCCAAGTGCCTGGATAATAAACTTTATCTATTGTTGGCTGCCATTCTGATATCTCCGGCGACCAACGATATTGGGTATTAGATAGACTACTGGTAACAAATTCTGGATTTTGCGATGTTGAAGAAAAAACTATCACCCATTCAGTACCATTATATTCAATAATATCATTAGCTTTGGCATCAGGTACGATCCTCCATCTTGGTTCATTTAATGGATCAGTATCAGTACCTTCAGTCAAATACAAATCATCTTCTTCGATTTGACCCCACGTTGTATTAAAGCGGTCAGCCAATGGTAAAGCCCAACCAGGAGAATTAACTGGCATATCAGCAGCCAACAAATATCGTTGCCCAGTTGCCAAATCAGGCATTTTACCATCTCCTGGATAGTTTTCCGAAGGGTCAATGATTAAATCAACATTTGGTATGGTATTATCATACAAATCTGCAGGATCAACTACCCAATTTAAAACTTTAGGGTCAGATGTTTTTTCAATTTTACCAGTTATCCCAGTCGAATCACCAAAACGGTGTTTAATAGTTAATATAGAGTTATCAGATATCTCATCAGTATATGCATTCTCTAATTTTGACCAATCATAATACACTCCATCTAAATTTTCAGTTAAACGTATTTTGAAATTTTTAATTTCAATTCTATAATCATATGGAGTTATGATAAATGTAGTAGCTAGATCATTTTCTGATACAGTTTCTAAAATATCATAGTCTGGCAATTCATTCACAGCGTGTAAGTTTGTAATAATAGTTTCGACAGCTTTTCTTCGTGTCACATTAGCTGGTGGGCTGATCCATATCGGCATTTTAAATTTCAAGCTCGCGACGCTGATGGTTTCAGTATCACCGACTGGTATTTGTCGACTATCCCAAACAATGTCATCCAACAGTTCAACATATGTCAATGCAGTCCAATCTAATGGACTGGATGATGTTTGTAAATCAACTGATGGATTAAATAACATCAAAATTTGTTCAATAATTTGAAATTTCTCATTAGCATTAGATGTATAAATGTCAAGCTGCATAGACAGATCGTATGGTACTGGCATCAATCGCTCAACGGTAAATCTATCACCAATAGTGTTTTCATACTGATTGGTCGTATTATTAAATTTTCGCTCATTAATTAAACTTCTATCAATATGTACTGGATTCTGTCGGCGTTCTGGTGATGGATTTAAATTAGTAACATAAAAGGACATAACTGGAGTTGATAAAATAGAATTTTCTGATTGCTTCTTAATGATATGGGCAACCATTCTTGTTATATCGCCATAATGAATTGGTACCTGACGATTTTGGATTGAACCATCACGGCCTTTACCGGTTTTTGTAATAAATCCAGCAAAAAGTCTAGAAAATTGTACTAAATATTTTCTTAGTTGCTCGTCGTAAAAATATTCCATTATTCGTTATCTATCTCCGGCTTAATTCGTGGTGCAAGAACTTTTGAAATTGCCTGCTTGCTATCCTTCAAACCATCAGCAGTTTGAACTTTATTATTATTGTTAATAAATCGTTCAAGGACTCGATTCGCAACCATAAATTTGTGTCTGTAGTCAACTTCTTTACGCACCCATTTTGTTCCTTCTTTCTTGAAAAGTACGTGAGGCTCATAATCAGTTCTTAAAAACCAAGAACCATCCATAACATTAGCAGGAAATTGGTCACCACGACCAACCAATTCTGCACCATTTGGCGGAATGCCGTCTGCCATCAACAAGTATGGTATTCCATTTTCATTCTCACCATTTACATATAAATGGGCGTGTTCTAGATTTCTGTTTGGTACTTGTGATTCGGCTTCTGCTTGAATTGCATTACTAATCTGCATAGTAATATTGTGAGTGCTGATTAGATTTTTCAAATCATCTTCCTGATCGCCATCGCCTAAAATATCTCTAAATTCTTGGGAATCAGTTATTGGTGACATCTTTACTCGCCACAAGTGTGGACGCCACGTTGGGTCGTATCCATCTTTAGCTCTGCTGGCATCTTCAACTTTATAAAGTTTTGGTATTGGTTTACCAAGATCTTGGATGTCATCTTCTGAAATCATAAAATCGTCACGCAAAAAAGGAGCCTCGATCACATCACCAGACATAATTCTACGACCAACTATCTGTAACATTGTTGATATATGAAATTCCACAAATATAGTATCAGCTGATCCCATCAAGCCCCATTGCGTCAAGTCAAAATCATTTTGATCTACTTGCATAATCCCTTTAATGGTATAGATATTCTCGTCATAGCATCTGTCACGATTTTCCAGTAACAACAAATCTTGTATTTGAAGCTCATTCATAAAATCATAATCTGGCTGGGTCTTATCATCAGAACCTTGATTGTAAGTACCTTTATACTTGTGAACAAGAAATTCAGTTCCGCCTATATTAATTTGCTCACCGATGATGCTGTCAAAATATTTGTAATCTTGACTTTTATTGTTACTCCAAAGTGTAAAACCGTTCATTTTTTAATAATTCCTAATGCTATTTTACAGGCTATTTCGATCGGTGTTTCTTTAAGGAATTCTGATTGCCAATCAAATACTATATTATCTATTAATATACCATAATTAATCAATAAAAATGATGAGGCTAATTGATAATATTCATCATAATTATTAAAGTTTTGCGCTTCAAGAACAGTCTTTTCTACCATCGTACCTTTTCTAAGATGATTCATAAAATCTACAAATGTTATTCTTGATATTTGAGTAACGTCATCAACTTCCAAACTAACCACATATGCATCTCTACTAATAGAAATCAATTTTATAGTATAAAGCCCATCAAAAATATATTCTTTACCAAGATAAAATGATGGATCAGCATTGATTTTGTCAAGAACGCGCCCAGTCTTTTTCAAATAAAATACTTTTTTCATAATTAACCAATAATAAATCCGGTTGGTGTTTGACCATCCGCAAAATCGTTAAGTTCTTGCTCCAATAATTCCATTTCTGCTTTTGCTTCATCTTTTAATTTGTCACCATTTAATGTTGTGCCGCCTTGCGGACCAACAATAGTGGTAAATTTTCCACGAATTTCACCTAAGATCATTTTTGCCATTGCACACGAATATCTCAGGATCCAATCCTGGGTATAAACCTCGCTAATCAAATCATCATCAGATCGTTGAAAGTAAGCCCATATCAAAAGTGTTTCAGGTGCTTTGATCTTCCTGATCAATTTTAATTGTTTCGTCGCTGGTTGCCAAGTGTACATAATATGCTCACCAAATAATGTACCTAGAGTTTCTTGCCATTGTGTAAAATATTCATATGTCGATACACCGCCTTGGCGGGCAGCTTCAGATAAGTATAGATTGGTGAAACTAGCTGAGAATGGGTCAAATGATGTACCACCCTGAGTCAACCCTAAACCTCTACGATACAAATCTCTAACTTCAACAACATCATTAGGCAACACATAATCCTGTTTACCATCTTGAAGTTCTAAAAATAAGTAACCTTCTTCGACCGAATTCTCACTTCGTTGGCGATATCTTGCCAAAGCAGAACGAACTGATTCCTCTAATGCAGCCGGTGTTAATTCCACATTAACTCCACTAGCACCAAGTCTAATCAAAATACGATTATACAAATCCTGTTTAGCAGTAGTAACCATTGATTAAGTTTCCTATGTAATATCAATGATATTTATCGAATGATATATTTTGACTTCTGATAACAATTGCAATAAATTATATTAAATGGGAGAACATTTTGATGAGCTTATATGAATTTATTTCTGAGCACGCCATCACGACAAATCACGATTTAGATTTATATGAAGGATCGACAATTTGGCTAGTGCTGACCACAAGTGGTGATGGTGGCAAAGATTGGTATGCCACCAAAGTTCCTTGGATACATAACGGACTTTTTAACTATCGTGGTGAAAAATATGGCGATACTAATAATAACAGAATTATATTTTGCCAAAATCAAGAAAATATACAAGAATATTTTTTAACACAAGATTTTATGCCCGAATCAGCTTTATCAAACTTGAACTCAATTTTTCCATCTGAAGACTTAGCAGATACTTTCATCAACATAACCATTTTAACTCGTGATAATTCACAAGACACTGTAAGCTCAATATTAGACAATATCATCAAAGAGCGGTCATTTGCTCATAGTGGTACTGAAGCTTACACATTGTTTGATATGATCTCCATCGTTGATGAAGATCTGCTTAAATCAATTCCATTATTTCAAAAGGACTCATAATATGACATCAGGTATTTTAATCGGAGTTGTTGGGTTTATGGGTTCAGGTAAAGATACTGTAGCCGATATGCTCATAGACCGCGGTTTTATAAAGGATAGCTTTGCCCGAACTTTAAAAGACGCAGCATCAGTATTATTTGGTTGGGATCGTCAAATGCTTGACGGCACTACTACAGAATCAAGACAATGGAGGGAGATTCCAGACCCTTATTGGTCAAAGGAAACTGATAATCCAAAATTTACACCAAGGCTTGCTTTACAGTTGCTTGGTACTGAAGCCATCAGAGAAACATTTGCTCAAGACTTTTGGGTATCTACAGTAATTAAACGATGGCAAACTGCTGGTAAGCCAAATACTGTTATCACAGATTGCCGTTTCCCAAATGAAATCAATGCAATAAGGCGCAATGGTGGAAAAGTAATTCACGTTCATCGTGGAGAATATCCCACTTGGTATCCTTTACTAAATCGAATTAATAAAAAACAACACAATGATGTCGATATGGTTAAATTCCAATCAATGCTATTGAATAAAGAACTACCACATTCAAGCGAATATGCTTGGATTGGTCACGATTATGACATAGTATTGGATAACAACGGAACACTTGACGATTTAAGTCAAGCTGTAAGAAATATTGAAATATAAAAAGGGGCGCGAGCCCCTTTTTTATTGGTTCATAGTTGAGAGATACTTTTTAACTTCTTGTGAAGCTGTAGCTTTATTAAGCGCAGTACCAAATTTTTCGTTCAAATGGGTCATAATTCGTCCCATATGCTTCATTGAAAAATCATCTTCACCAGCCATCAAGGTAACAATAGCTTCCTTAATATCTTGAATTGATGTTTCTTGAGGGAGAACACTAACAAGTAATTGTTTTTCATTTGTTGCGTTCTGATATTGTTCTGAAGTCTCAGGAGCCACAGAAATCATATCATCACACTGCTTAATCATCTTACGAAGAGCAGAAATGATATCCTCATCACTAACATTAATATCAGTTTTCGTCTTGAGTGCTCGTTCCTTGGCATTAAGCTGGGCAAGATTAATAGCACTGCCAAGAACGGAAGCTAGAGGATCTCGAGCCTTCCTAAGTTCAATATTTTTTGCCTTCACTTTATCAAAAATAGTCATTCACTTACTCCCTTACTAACTCTAAAAGTTCAGGACGAAACCGTTCTTCTTGCAACTCGTTTCGTGTATTGAACCATATACATATTACCACATTTTCGTCAGCATAGTCAACAGTCATATTTGGACCAATACTACGCTTGAGACGGACCACATTACCAATAGTAAACATAGTTATCCCTTTAGCATTTAATTTTGTAAGAACGGGCAGCCGTGTTCTTATGATTGCGAGGAATAGCCCCAATAGTTTGAATATCAATCTCAAATTGATCTTTTTCTTCTCGTTTGAGCCAATTAGGGAAAATTACGTCATCAACCTTCACAACAGTGAAAAGACCATCTTCACGATGGGTAATGTAAATTTTCTTACTCTTAGAGAAAAACTTTCTAACAATAGCCTCCAACTGAGCGACCTTTGCAAGGTGATTAGAATCAAACTTATCTGGACGATTAATAAGAGCAGACTTACTGCGGGCTTCAGCATCCAGATATGCATATAGCCCAAAGCCTTTAGGTACCGAATGCGTATCAAGCTGTTCTTCGTTGAGAGCCACGTTATTTCCTTTCTTGAAGTTCTTGAGAGACATATATTCCAAGCTGAATGCCGTAATATATACCAACCATAGCTTGTGCCATATAAAGTATTATGCCAATAGCTGCAATTTTTTTCAGATATTTTTTCATATCTACTCCATATCGTGTGGACAACATAACATAACCAATTTGTATGTCAATCACCGATCCATAGAAAAAGGGCGGACCTTTCGATCCGCCCCAATCTTGTATCTTTTTAAGTAAAACTTAGAAGAAACGGGTATTTGCTGACATACCGATCAAGCCCAAGTAGTCAGCTGCGTTACCGAAGCTGCTTGCGCTGTTGGTGAGTGCCAAGTAACCATAACGTGTGGTGAAACCAACAACTTGTTCAAGTGTGTTAGGATCTGTTAGGATACCTGAGCTCATCAATGGAATGTATGGGCAGTAATATGCTGCTGCGTCAACTTCTGTACCTTCGCCCTTGTAACCGACGAGAACTGGAGTTGTGTCGTTAGCAAACTGGTCAACATAAACTTTCATGCTGCTGTTCAAAACGCCGACAAACTTGGTGTTTGTTGGGCCTTGGAATGTACCTTCAGTGGTACGAGCGAAAGCTGAAGTTGAAGCTGACTGCAATACAGTCAAAGCAGTTGGGGAAACAACAACCCAGTTACCAACGCCACGACGTGTACGCTGAGCGATAACGTTAGCGCGGTGCATAATTAAGGTTGCAAGTGCAGCGTGTTCGTCACCAACGTAAGTTGCAGTACCAGAAACGAGGTTCTGATCGTAAGTTACGGCTGGAGCACCTGGAAGAGCGCGGAGGTTAGCCAAAATTGTTTGGTCGATTTCTGCGGTGATTTCCTGTGCCAAAGCAGCGGTGATTTCAGTTTCAAGATCAATGCCTTGTTGTGCCATTGCGTCTTGTGAAGCTTCTGGGGTCCAGCGAGCTGATAGCTTGCGGGTCTTAGCTTCGACGGTTTCACGAAGGACTTGAACTTGGATACGGTTACCTGGCAAACCTTCAAGAGTTGAAGTATCAGCTGCTGCTGGGCTTGCACTATCACCGTTACCTGAGTAGAACTTAGCCATTTCGAATGGACCGAGGGCTTCAGTACCAGCGGTAACTGCGGTTGGTGAACCGAAAGTATCAGCGTAACGAACGCGCAAAGTGTGGATCTGACCAACTGGGCCAGTCATTGGCTGAACGCCAATCAATTCGTTAGCGATAACGGTTGGCATAACACGGCGGATAACTGGGAGGATAACCTTATTAAGGGTTGCTACGTTACCTGCTGATGTTGCACCTGGTGTTGCGGATTCTGCCAAGAAACCACGGCCAGCGCCAAGGCTGTTGCGTGTGTTGTCGAGGACTACACCCATAGTATTGCGGCGTTGACCTTCGAGACCTTCAAGAAGGGTCTCTTTGGTTTGCTGCCATTTGGATTCAAAGAGTTTAGACATTTTCTATAGCTCTCCTTTTGTAAAGCTCTTTTATGTTAATATTTATGTTTAAATGCCGGCAAGGCGCTTGATTTCGCCCAAATCGACATCTTCTTGGTCAGTTTCAACAGATTCTTGTATAATTTGTGGCTTTCTATTTCCACTAACTTCTACTTTCTTGCTTTCAACTAAACGAGTTGGTTGCTTGCTAACTGTTGAGGTGATAGATGGCAAATATTTTGAGAAGGCACTGTTGAGATTTTCAGTAGCAACACCTTCAAGAAGATGGGCCATATTTTCTCTTGCCTTACCATTCAACTTACCAAGCAATTCATTCAAAGTAGCAGAACGTTTCGCTGTGCTTTCTGCAATCATTTGACGCTTCTTAGCTTCTTTAGCTTCAACTTGCGCTGATTCAAGAAGTGTAGATGCGTTTGCTGCTTCTGCTTTAGCTTCTTCGAGCTGTGCTCGGAGATCACGAACAACACTGTTCTTCGAGAAGAATAGTGAAGCAAATTCTGCTTCAAATTGTTCGAAAATTTTCTTACCAAATGCATTTTTACGGCTTTCGACGATATCTTCATGAAGTTGAACCATTTCGTCCTTCATCCAGGCATTTGTTTGTTCTTCAACTATTGTTGCTGTACGGTTAATCAAATCACGACGTGCTTCTTCAAGCTTGATCTTACCTTCCTTAACGAGCTTTTCGCGCTGTTCGACAAGACCCTGACGCTCTTTCTTAAACTCTTTCAACTCAGTATGTAGATTTTCAGTTACAAACTGTGTCAATGCTTCAATAGTATTAGCTAACTTAGCTTCTGATGCTTGAGTCTGCTCTGCGAGTGAAGTTTCATATTCAGCTTTAGCTTCTTTCAAACTCTTACGGTCTGATTCAAACTCAACGATTTCTTCTTTGAGAACGTTGAGGATGAAGCTTTCCATAACTTCAAGACGCTTTACCATTTCATCCTTGCTTTGTTGTGCATTTTCGGTAATTTGATTTGCCAAACGCACACGATCTTCAACAACAGCTTGACGATCAGCTTGGAATTCTTCCAATTCAACTTGCAATGCTTCCTCAACCATTTGTGAAACTGCATTAATTAATGCTTCACGATCGTGCTCAAAGCGGTTTGCCATTTCCTCACGAAGTTGGGTTTCAACTTCGTCGCGGACTTCTGCAATCTTAGCTTCGAATGCTTCTGAAATCTGAACCTTAACGTCTTCAGACAAGAGATCGCTTTCAAGCAATGGTTTTAGAATGTCATTCATTTTATTTTCTCCTAAGGGTTATGTTAGAATGATCTAACCTAAGCCTCCTTTTAAGAGGTTTTTTTCACCAAAATTAATTGGCAAAATTATTTTTTAATACAGTAACACCGTATTAAACTACTGGTTATTTATTTTGTGGGTGGATTATTCTAGTGAATTAATGGTATTTTGATAAGAAAAGGCGCAAGAGTTATATCTTGCGCCTTATCTAATATTTGAAATTAAAGGCTTTTAAACCACTCAACTATACCTTTTGAAAGATATTTTTGAGCTTTCGGATCGTGTCTGACAGCTTCTGCTAAAGTTTGAATCTTATCACCACCGTGCTTAAAGCCAAGTGCTTCATATATTGCTCTTGGATATGCGTCTGGTGCTGATGGGGTGGCAACTAAATCAATGGTTACAATTTCAAAATCTGAAACATAACCACGATCATCAACATTACCGGAACCTCTTGAGCTAACTCCTAAAGGAATTCCGGCCTCAACCAACGTTTTAGCAAGTCTACCATATTCAGTGTCAAGAATTTTCATCTTACCAACACCGTCTGCACCATCTAAACGTATCTCAGTAATAACGTGTGAAACGTTTTTTAACGAAATAGTTAATTCGGATGGATGATCGCATTCTCCCAAAATTGGGAAACCTTTTTTAATTTTGTCAGTCATTTTTTCAACAGCTGACGAAATTTCCTTTAATGGATAAATGCGACCATTCTGGTTTCTTACATCACCTTGGATGAAACAACCCTTGAGGTAAAGATTCTTATTATCATCCGACTCGCGAATGATACCAGCTTGGCCAAATGTCATATGTTCATTTAGTAACATCTGCTTCTTTACCTCTTATAAGGATTACTTCTTAGCAACTGGTGTTGTCTTTGACTTTTCTGGGGTTGCGAATTTACCGCCACCTTGTTCTTGTCCGTCCATTTTTGGATGTTCTTCTGACCAAGCTTTCTTACCAGATGTCATAATGTTAGTTGCGTGGGTCTTTGCAGGTGCAACTGCTGGTGATTTTTCACGCTCGTAACCTTTGTGGGCATCTTGCTTTGAAACCATATCTTTGGCGTCTACTTCTTTTTCTTCTTTGTCAGCTACTGGAGTCTTGACAGTCTTTTCTGGAGTTGCAAACTTTCCATCAAGTTCACCGCCATCCATTGAGACTTTAACTTCTGACCAACCTTCTTCAAGACCAAGTAGATCTTCTTCAGTTAAGTCGAAATCGGTTGATTCTTCCATAGTGTCGTCAGAATCTTCATCTCCGTCTTCGTCCTTGTCACCTTCCATATCGTCGGCTTCAAAAACGCTTTCTTCAACTTCACCTTCATCACCCATATCAACTTCTTCGCCTTCGCCACCGAAATCGTCACCTGCTTCTTCAGGTTCACCTTCGCCAGTGATTTCAGCAAACTTAGCTTGAAGGTCTGCAAGCATAGCTTTAACTTGGTCAAGTTCATTTACTTCAACTTCAACGTGGTCTTCTTCTGAGTCGTTATCACCATCCATATCTGGATCTACGTCGTCACCCATATCGCTTAGATCTTCACCACCAACGCCAACGTCAGCACCAAAGTCAGTATCTTCGTCACTATCAGTTTCAACCACTTCTTCAAATGATTCTTCCATAGTGTCGTCAATATCGTCTTCGAGTTCATCAGTTTCAATTAATGATGCGTGGATTTCGCGAGCAGATTCAACAACAAATTGGTGGAATTTTTCGCGGGCATCTTCAATCTTGTTTTCCATGATTGAATTGACCATATCTTCAAGGAATTGTCTTTTTGACATTTCTACTTTCTCCATATTTGGGATGCGCGATTGCGCGCAATACAATTATATGGTATTTAATAGAATGGATAGAAAAATGTAGGATTAAGCTAAGGATCAGCCTTCTTCGGATGGTGGAGCAGCATACATAATGGCCATAAGCTCTTTTCTTCTTTCAGATTCAGCGTTCTTAGCCTGCATTATTTTTTTCATATTGTTGATAACTTTTAATGATAATTTTGGCGTGTGGGTATTAGTTCCGTGCACGGATCCAAACGTGTCCTGAGCAGGATCTTGATATCCTGCTACAGTCATATCTGGTGTTTCATTATTGCTTTTATCAGAACCATCTGCTTCAAAAAGATCTCGTAAAATCATTCCAATATCCTTAAATTAAGCCGGACTCTTCACCGCCTTCTTCAGGAGCAGCGCCGCCTTCTTCAGGAGCAGGTGCTTCTTCACCGCCTTCTTCACCTGGCAATGGTTCAACTTCTGGTTCTAAATCAAGAGGTGGCTCACCACCACTATTTAGTGATCCACCACCGCCACCTTGTTCAGGCATACCAGTAGTTCCTTTACTATTTTCTTCAGCAAACCATTTTTCATTTAATAGGACGTCATCATTGTCCCAGCCTAAATATTTAATGAGCATCATTCTCTTACTAATGAATCGAGTATCTTTAATATTTGAAAATGATCCAATCAATGCATTATCAAGCTCAATTTGACGATATTTGGAGAAATTTTGCGGTTTAACAAGTCTAATACTGAACAAGCTGGCGTGAATATTGACACCGCGGGCTCTACAAAACATCTTAAATTCCAAATCCATTGGATCTGAAAACATATTTTGAAGTCTCTCGCAATAACGTGAAAAGCTATATTCTTCAAAATAGGCAGTACCAACACGGCCATCATTGAATACTGCACCACCACCATCATTAAAATCTGGCATATATGATCGTGGAACACGAAGTCCGATACGAAATTTGTGGTTAAAGTATTTCAAGTCATCAATTTCACCCAATTGTTGGCCACCGTCAAGTGTTTCCACACTTGATCCTTTACCATCTTCACCAACAGCGAAGAAATAATCTTCTAGCATTGACATTGGGTTGTATGTAGCATCAACAACAGAGGTTCCACCTGCACGATTTGGAATACGCTTTTGTTGAATTTCATTCTTTGTTCGTTCAAGAAATGCCGCGGCCTTGTGTGGAGGTAATTTACCAGTGTGAATTTTAAATATTCGTCGCTCTGGTGCTCGCTGAACTCGGTAAATCAAAACAGATTCTTCCAAAAGTTCTTTCTGCTTATACACTTTAAAAACGTTTTCCAAAACGCTAACACCAAATGGCCAAGACGCTTCCGTGCCTTGACTCAATGTAAAATGAACTACGTGTGTAGCATTGACTTGATATGCACCTTCGTTGCCTCCTGATCCAGGGCCAAGCAATGGATTTGCCAAAGCAGGCGTACTATATGCTGGGAAGCGATTTTGAATATTTGGTGCCATTCCGATTGTATTTGGACTATTTTGAATCAACGGATCAGTTGCAACTAATGTTTGGAAATTAATTGATAAATTTTTAATCAAGTATGAATCTGGCTCGCGGCCCTTAGCTTCATCAACAATAATAGAATCAACATCTGATGGTTGCACCCAAGTCAACTTGAGTGATTCAGGATCCCTAATCATTAATTGATCGCCATATTTGATCATATTACGGAAAACGCCCCAAATTCTTTTTTTCCATTCATTCAATTCATACCACTGCCTGAGCATTTCATTCAATATAACAGCATCTTCCGAATCTGCTTGCTCGTCAAGTATCAACTCAATAGCCATACCAGTTTCTGCATTTTCCTGGGTGCAACTGTCAGCAATAGTATCAAGTGCTCTGTTAACTTCACTATCAAGATCCATTGAATCGTATTGACCATAACGTTCAATACGATTTGGTTGTCCTGAATAGATGTCTGGAAGCCAAGAAGCAAAAGTGCTGGTGTGAGCACTTGAATGATCCATCATTAAATGATCATTGAAATTTTGTTGACCTTGCCCATAATATGCTGGGTTGTAATTGACTTTTTGAAAGTGCTTAGTCCATGCCATAGTGTAAATATTACCATTCGTGATTATTGATTATTTATGGTTACTTTATCAAGTTTTTAACTATAACTGAGATGGCCACAATTGTCTATATTTTAAAACAAGCCGCCATTATACATGACCACTGACGGTTTTGGTCTAACAACTGGTCGACCATTGACATAGATACCAGCTAACAACTTATTAGTTGTTTGCATTTCTTGAAGTTGGCGATTTTGCATTTCATCACCGACTGGGAAATCTACACGTGATGTATCGGTTGGTCTGGCTAAGCGAGCTGCCGTAGTAGCCATCTTGTTAATTTCATTAACAGACATTGGCCGACTATGTGATTCAGGTCTACGTATAGATGCTGGCGCAGGACCAGTTGTCGGTCTTGCCGGTTGGCCAGTATTTTGGATTGGGGCTGGTGGACGAGCTGCTTGTGCTTCCACACGTCTTCTAATAGCCGCCATAGCTTCTTCATTATCTTTTCGATATTTTGCCTGAACTTCAGCTATCCTGCGTGTGACTTCTTCCTGATTTCTCAAATGATCGCGCTCAGTAGTATCTGGTCGAGCACGAACTTGAGCAATAGGTCTAGGTGGTGGTGGCGTTCGCTCTTCTCGACCACGTTGCACTTGTGTTTGGACCTGTTTCATATCATCAGGGCCCAATAGCTTATCAGCCAAATATTTTGCCCCTGCGTAACCTAACGCGCCGCCTGCAACTGTACCAACAGGTCCGCCAACAGATCCAAGTACGCCGCCAGCGGCCCCTCCAAGTAATGATATACCTGATCGGAGAACATTTCGTCCAGTAAGAGCTTTACCATTTGGCCCTAAATAACCTAATCCTTCAAAAGCCGCACCCAATAAACCACCTCGCAAAAGGCCGCGAGCAGCGCCTGATGCCAACCCTCTAATACCGCCACCAGCTAATCCTCTTAATCCAGCCATTAAGCCGCCTTGCGCTGCGCCGCCAGCTGCTCCGGCTCCAGCTGCTCCACGAGCAGCCCTGCCGCCCATTCCAAGCAGACTTCCTGCTAATTTTTTACCACCAAACCAAGCGCCAGCGGCAGTTAATATTTTACCTAATCCTTCACCAATGCCAGTAAATCTGCCCAACCAACCGCCAAATTCCATTAATTTACCAATCACATAACTCAAACCACTACCTACTGAATCAAATAACGTTAAAGTAGAAATAAAATCTGAAACGTGTTGTGTGGCATCCACCATAGAGGTAGCAAATTCATTAACTACCTGTGTTACCACTTCGGAAGATAGGAAAGCCGCGGTCATATTGGCCGCCTCAATGGTCAATTGCTGCAATACTGGTTGGAGTTGTTGTGCTTGTGCTAAAGTAGCTGCATATGCTCCAGAAAGTGCAATTTGAACCTGTGTATCATTTTGATCTTTGGCGGCAGTATCTGACTTAGCAGCATTAGCTATATTTCCAGCAATCTCGCCTGGTAAATTAGTAATTCCTTCGTTTGTCTTTGACAAATCTTTCATACCAGTAATAACTGGTTTAATAGCATCGGCTAATGGTCCAGTGGATGATGCAATGTCGGAAAAAATCTGTCTTACTGGACTTCTAAAGTCTTGAGCTTCGTCTGCTACTCGTTTCATAACGGCGGCATAAGCATCGCTGTTACCAGATGCAATAGCTTGGTCCAATTGATTTACTATATCACTTTTACCGGCAGTTACGAGAGCCTGACCTAATTGGCTTGACGCAATTGATCCATACTTACCATAATCTGAGAGCATTTGAGTGCTCATATCTTGCAATGATGCTGGCAATTTGTTAGCTGCTTCGGCTACGACGTTTTCAAAATTCTTAGCCGCAGTTTCGCCCGATCGTTGAAATACTCGAGTTGCGGCAGCATAAACGTCTGGACTATCAGCAATAGCTTTTTGCTCAGCCAATAGCGTATCAACAGATTTACCAGTTAGTTTTGACAGAGTTGAAAGTTTAGCAGTGTAGTCAGCAATAGCTTGTGAATTTCTAGCTGTATCTCTTCGGCCCAAGCTCATTTGGGTTTCGTAAAAATTAGCAGTAATCTTGGCTTGATCGTCTAAACTGTAACCAAAACGCCCAAATCTTTCAGTTACTCTTCTAACTTGCATCTGCAGATCAAGGAATCCGGTGGTTCCTAATTTTGCAGCCGTTTCGCTACTTGCTTTTATGATATCAGCAGCTTGTTTAGTGCTTAATCCTGCTTGGGTTGCTGCATTGGCAAAGCCCATCATACTGTAATTTACAGTTTGCCCAGTCTGTGCTAGATCTGCTAATTGTGCTCGGGCATTATCAACCATATTTGAAGCAGCTTTAAGTAAGCCACCAATGCCTGGAATTGCAGCCGCAACACCGGCAGTAGCATCTCTAATATCACCGCCCGATTCCATAATAGATTTACCAGCATCAAGCAAACCTTTACCAGTTTTCATCGCAGCATTAGCTATGAAGCCAAGGACGCCACCGCCTGCTCCGGGCATTCCACCACCCAACAAGTTGTCACGGGCAGTATTTTTGTTTAGTTTTTCATTTCTTGTAGATTCTTCCTGAGCTTTAGCTGCTCGGTCAGAAGCTTTTCTGATATCATCTAATGCTTTTTTTGTTGAATTGTTATTAACATAATTTCGTCGACGATCATCTTGGCTATCATCAGCCGTATCGCTTATTGTTTGGGAGAGGCGATCAATATTTCTATTAAGTATGTCAAGACTTCGGCCTTGGCGAGTTCCCTGTGCCAAGTCCTTTTGCAACGTACTCAAAACCTTTTTTAAGGTTTCCTCAAGGGCCCACGGCTCACTGGCAGATTCACCAAAACCTGGCAAGTTGGGTTGAGTTGTACCATTTTGTGGTTGATCAGCCATTAAGAATCCTCAAAATACGTTTTCTGGGCAGATAAATACATTATCGAGATATAGTCTCTACAATTATTTATAACAGGTAAAAACGCTATGAATGCACCAATCAAAAGATCGCTGAATGATTTTAAACGCCGAGAAACGGTATTCATTCATTTACCATCAAAAGGTTTGTCATATCCTCCTGGCACTGTGAATTTTTCACCAAGTGGAGAAGTTGGTGTGAAGCCTATGACAACCGCAGACCAAATTACACTTTCAAATCCCGAAGCTTTAATTAGTGGCGATGCCTCAGTCAAAATCTTTGAAAGTTGTGCCCCAAGCATTGTTTATCCTGAAGCATTATATGGTCCAGATGTCGAAGCCGTATATGCAGCCATACGTTTGGCAACTTTTGGTGAAAATACAGATATCGATCTAACGTGCCCTGAATGTGGCCATCAACATAATTTTGAAATGCCAATTAGGTATTCGTTGGATAATATGAAATTTCTTCCAGAAAATCCAAAAGCAATTATTACTGTGCCATCTGAGGATGGTGATCAAACTATTGAAGTATTCGTAAGACCATATACAATGGTTGAATCAACTCAGGATGCCAACATTAAATTCAGAGAATCAAAAACTGCACAGATATTATTCGCCAATGAAGAAAGTTTCGAAGATCCAGAAAAGAAATCGCAATTTTTCCAATCAATTCAAGAAATTGCCAGAGAATTGGTCAAATTGGTAGCCAGCTGTGTTGTTAGAATAGTTGATACCGAAACTGGCGAAGAATTCGATGTCGATGATAAAGAATCAATTCACGAATGGATTAACAATCTTCCAGCTAAAGAAGCTGAAAAAATTACTTCGCTGGTCAACAGCTTGAACACTGATTTTGGAATTCGTAAGGATATTGATGCCACTTGTGAAAAATGTAAACACAAATGGACAACAAACATCAATTTTGATCCCGCAGGTTTTTTCGCATAGCCCTCCTCGAGGCAAAAACGGCTGAAGAGGTGGAAACACTAATTCAAAATATGGCCGCCGACGGGAGGGATTTAGAGAAAGAACTAATTGATATATGCTTTTTTATGCGGGGAAGCATTGATATTGATCAAGCGTATCAATTAACTATTGAACAAAAGAAACAAATCAGTAGAAGATTTGCTGAAAACCAGAAACTAAGTAAGCAAGCAAATCAATTAATTTATTAAGAGTATATTATGGCAGTTAATGGTAAAGCAAAAGGTAATACGTATGAAAGGAAAATTGCTAATCTCCTTTCTGAACGTTTTAAAAAAGAAACCGGTTTAGACAATGCATTCCGCCGAAATCCAGATTCGGGTTCCTTTTTTGGTGGCCAAAACCAGACCAGGACTGAAACATATGACACTGAATTTGCTATTTTTGGCGATTTAATTTGTCCAAGATCATTTAATTTCTCTATTGAATGTAAAAACTATAAAACACCACCAAGCTTTTCCTCAATTGTAAAGCAAGATTGCAAGCAACTTGATGGTTGGATCTCCCAAGCAACACAAGACGCTAAGAATGCGAAGAAACTCGCAGCATTAATAATAAAATATAATAACGTGTCTGATATTGTTGTTTTAACTGATCTTTTTGGGGATCTTAAACCTATAATTAATTACAAGGAATATCATATCGTAACGTTGGATTCCTTTCTTGCACAAGCTGATCATTATTTCTTCAATATGCCACCTTTAGATTAAATTGACTATCATAAATGAACCTTCTAATATAAGAAAAAAGGCAATATTATGAAGCAGTACAAAGACTTGCTCCAACTAATACTTAATGTTGGAGAGCAACGAATGGATAGAACTGGAACTGGTACTACGTCTATCTTCGGTCACCAAATGCGATTCAATTTAAATGATGGCTTTCCACTAGTTACCCTAAAAAAGGTACCATTCCATAATGTGGTCAGTGAGCTTATTTGGTTTTTGGCTGGTGATACTAATATCAAATTCCTCCAAGATCACAAAAATCCAATCTGGAATGAATGGGCTTTAGAAAACGGCGATCTCGGCCCCGTGTATGGGAAAATGTGGAGAAGTTGGCCAACCACTTCAGACGATACTATCGATCAAATATCAGAATTGATTCACAATCTTAAAAATAAGCCATTTTCGCGTCGCCACATCGTAAGTGGATGGAATCCAGAAATGTTGCCCGATGAAAGTATTAGTCCATTGGATAATGTGAGGGCAGGGCGTCAAGCATTACCGCCGTGCCATACATTATTTCAATTCCACGTCAATACAAAAAATCAATTAAGCTGCCAATTGTATCAACGTAGCTGCGACACGTTTCTTGGATTACCATTTAACATTGCCAGCTATTCCTTACTGACCCATATGATTGCTAAAGAAGTCGGACTTGGAGTTGGTGATTTTATTTGGACTGGCGGTGATACCCATATCTATTCAAACCATATGGATCAAGTAAATATTGTGTTGGATCGAGAGCCGCTTCCGCTTCCAACACTTTGGCTTAATCCGGAAGTAAAATCAATTTTTGATTATAAGCCAGAAGACATTAAGGTAGAAAACTACCAATCACATAGTTTTGTCAAGGCACCTATTGCTATTTGACTTTAAATGAATTCCTGTCTAATTCAGGAAGAGTTGTTATTTTTTAATAGAATTGGAGGTGAGTAATCACGCTTAACAGCCTCCAGAATTAGACAGGAATAAAATTAAAAATGATTAGTAAGTTTGTCATAACTGGCATTGCTGCCGTTAATCAACAAAATATTCTCGGAATTAATGGTAAAATGCCTTGGGGGCAAATTAAGGGCGATCTGGCATTTTATAAACAAATGACACTTAATAAAACACTTGTATGTGGTGGCAATACATATAAATCTCTACCAAAAGCAGCATTGGCCAATAGGCAAACGTTTGTCATCACTCGACAAGAACCTGAAAATTTACCAGAAAATGTCCATTTTATCAATGAATTCCCTTGCCCTGGTTTTATAATTGATGATATTAAAGATAAAGCCATCTCAAAAGAAATTATGATCATAGGCGGTGGATTAATTTATCAAGCATTCCAGGAACAATATGATAAATTTTACTTGACTGAAATTTCTGGAAAAGATTTTACTACCAAGAATAAAGAAGTCACATATTTTGAAACTGATTTAAAAAAACGTATTGCTGAAAAACAATGGACTAATAAAATTATCGATTGGTTTATTGAGGAAAATCATATCGGCAAATTTGACGTCAAGATTCAGGAATGGAGTTAGAGTTGCTGATCAAAAGAATTTGCTTGGCCAAATCTTGAGATATTTTATCAACATTGACATTGAGTTTAATATCATTGATATTTTTTGATGTCAAATCTGCACCCGTGTTAGCTATTGTATTTTCAAGTGAACTTAAATTCAGATTTGGTACCTGTGTCACTGCGGTTAGTTTATCCAATTCCAGCGGCGTATTAAATGTTTGATCATTAATACTTTGCCCAATTGATATCAACTGAGATGACAAATTATTGATTGGATTATTTTCTGGAAGATCGGATGCCAATTGTGACAAGTTTGATGCCGACACCATTAAGTTCCTACTCAATCCATTCATATCATTCAACGAAGAAGAAAGTAATGCCGCCGGATCAACAATATTGGTTAACGAATCAACACCGCCAGTCGTTCCAGTAATACTATTAAAACCACCAACAGCATCAAACGAACTGCTAATAGTAGATGTCAAACCAGATATTTGAGTGGTTACTTGCGAACCCAAATTGGACATTGATCCCACAATATCATCAATTTGACTTATGTGGTCAGTAAATCCGCTAATAACACTTGAATCTATAGATCCAAGACTGGAAGTTAGATTAGATTTAATACTTCCTAATGCTGACGATACGTCAGATAGTTGTGATAGCGGATTTTCCATTTTAGTCAACCCGTCTTTAGCTTGAGCCAACGCTCCATCAAGGTTACCGGCAATTGATAACAAGTCTGTTTTAGACGAAACTTTAGCAGCAATCGGGTCCACTACTGAACTTTTCAAATCATCCAACTTGCTTGAAATTATATCAGATATATCAGAGAATTTTTGTTCAACCTCTCTAGTGACAGTTTGTATTTCATCTGTTGGTAACGATAGCGAACCTAATTGCTCAGTTAATGTATTAACACCCACACCAGACATTAAATTTTCAACTGATGGTATTTTACTATCTGTGAAATTGCTAATAAGGCCGCCGCCTAGTGTTTTTTCACCACTTGTGATAATTGCATTTAGTGCATTTGAATGCTCATTAAGACCGTTGATTAAAGTATTGGCCGTATTGGAGAAATTACCAATTGCTGATTTAAGCTGAGATTCAATTTTATCATTTGAAAGTCCTAAATTCAATCCTTTACTTACTATCGAATTTAACCAACCAGCTTGATCAGATATCGATGATGTGACTGTTTTTAAATTATTAATTTCGCCAGTCAGACTGGACAATAATTCAGTACTCGATGCGACTGATTTGGTTTGAATTGTCGCTAAAACTTGCTGTTGTTTCCCCAACCGTTCAGTAATACCGGTCGTCTGTGCAATAATATTATCAATGTTGTTTGAGACTGAAACTAGATCATCGGAGAAAATACTTCCACTATTATTGAGGGTTCCTAAAATTGATGACAAGTTTTCCTGCTGACGTTGGAGATCAGTCATAATGCTAGTAACACTCGAAGCAGTGCTAGATACAGGAGTGAAATTCTTTTTTAGTGGCAAATTAACCATATAAAACTCCGTTACTTAATTTGGCCTTCTTTAATACGTGTGAGCCATTCTCTCGCATACTGTTCTCGTCTACCGACCTCACCATACCTTTCATACTGTTTCATACCAGCCATAGCGTGACTTAATGCTGTAGCAGATCTTAAAGTATTACCAGCTTTTGATTCACTAGTTCCTAATTCGTGAACAAAAAAGTCTAATTGCGTATATAAATCATTCCACCCACGGCCTTTGGAAGTTGCGAAATCTATCATTTTCTGTCTACGTCCTGGGCCCCATCTTCCACCACCCAATCGATCTCTACTCCATTGAGCTAATCCAATACCCCATCCAGTAGTATCGCGCTTAGGCTCTTGAGCTGATGGGCTCAATGACGACTCTTGCTGCCAGACCCCAAGACACGCAGCACATACAAAATCATTAAAACCACGCTTTTTCAGTTCAGTATATATATTCTGGCCGCGTGATTTCAATGATGCCGGTATTGGAGCGGCAGGTCCGTCTACCAAGTCATTAGCAGTTTCAGATCCTTGAAAGTTTGGAGTGTATGATCCAGCAACATTTCTATCCCACGGCTCTGCTTGTGGTTTTCTAGACACGATCGCTGTTAATGAATTTGGTCCTTTTTTCTTAACACCATTTTCAATAACCGGGGCTTCAGGAAGTCCTGAATAAATGTCTGGCAAACCAGGTGCTTCAATTGAGCCTGGGTCCGGAGCAAGTCCTGGGCCAACATTGTTGTTAACTGACGAACCAACAATATCAACACTTCCGCTTGCGCTGATGCCAATACTGCCAGAGGACCCAATAGCCACGCCAGCACCAGTTAGTGATGCTTTCCCGCCACTACTTAGTGATAACCCTTGAGCGCTTGCAAAAGTAGCGTGGCCGGAAGACCCAAATTGTATTTGTCCACCAACTGTTGATCGAAAATCCAATTTAGTTACTATATTGGTTTGTTCACCAGCATAGAAATTCAAACTGCCAGCTGCTCGGATATTAACATCTTTTGCTGATTGGATATTAATGTCATCTGAGCTAGTTACTAGATTTATATTACCATTTTCCGCGTGAACACTTACGTTTGATTGTCCATAAACATCAAAATTGCCGTCATCATTAAGTTCAATCCAAGTTCGGCCGTTTTTTGAAATAGCATAGATATTACCTGTGACTTCATCAATCAATAACTGAGCACCAGATCTAGTTCGTAGACGAATCAAGCTGCTATTGCCTTGATCATCACCATCATCATATACAATTTGGTGCCCGCTTGGGGTTAAAATACCCATAGCTTGGCTTGGCGATTCTCTTCGTGCGCCTGAGGTTGATTGTCCTCTTATGGTATCATCCTGTAATCCTTGAGCAATAAGTCCTTGAGCAAGAGCCGTAAAGGGTTTGCGCTGAGGAGAATCTGATCCAAGATTTGACCTATTCCTCAAATCAGTTTCCAATGCAGGTCCAGAATCTATAGGCAAACCGTCATTTTCAGAATAAGTAGCGGTTGGCGCGCCTGGTACCATAAAATTCTGATCTTGTGGAAATAAAAAACCAAAATATACGCAATTAACTGGATCGCCAGCAATAAACGCTACCAACACATCATTACCAACATCGGGAGCAGGAAACCACATACCATATCCTTGACGGCCGCCTAGCGATCCTGCAACATTTGGCGGTGTTCTATTAGCTGCCACTGATGATTTTTGCTGAATTGCATCATTGGTTTGGGTATCTTTATAATAACCATCATTCACAAAAGAAGCACCAGCAAATGGAGAACAGTAGCTGGCAGTAAACCAGGTCGCCGCATTATCCCTGTTTCCTGACACGTCAGGAATCCAAACTTTTATTCTTCCCATTTTTTGCGGGTCGCGCGTATCTCTAACTTTGCCTAAAAAGATCCTATTAAGTAATGGCATACCAATTACTTGTGGTCTATTGTATAATTCGTGCGCGTTCGTTAAAATATCATTTGGTGATATGGACATTATCTATTAAACCTTATATGTCTGCCGACCCGGCTGGGTCAATGTATTTACGCACTTGTTCAGTTGAATTATCTTGAATCATATCTAAAGTTTGAGTGAATTTACCACCTTCAAATGTCGATGTCACTGTTCGCACATTATAAAATGCAGTGTATCCTTCAGACAATTTGTTTGGAATAGCCAATCCAGTATTTTCGTCATACTGATTAGGAAACACTACAGTTAAAAGTATTTTTTGATCACTAGGCGGTAATTCGTTACCATCCTTGTCTTTAAGGACCATTCCGCCCAGTTGGTCTCTTGATGCTTTATTTCTAACACCCAACCAAAGCGGATCACCCCGAACTTCCATAGTCACTGCATTCATATCGTGCCTGACTCCATAAAAATGTCCAAGCAATGCAGTAATGTAACTTTTACCTAAACCGGATGAATCATCTAGATTATAACCACCCCTATTTTTAATATCTGTGCTAATAATTGCGCGTTGATACGTGGTATCACCCTTAGGCGAGTCAGGTTTTATTCGACTAAAATCTTCCAAATAGCGTTTTCCGAGAGATGAAGTATCATTCGCTCTCGATATTGGATCATTTGCTATTGATGTTATATAGTTTGAATTTGCACCATATTGCAAAGTTCCTGTAGTCTGGAACGAGATCAAATCCAAAGGTGAAACTGAGGCTGTCAATGACAATGAATCCAATGGTTTACTGAGTGAACTGTATGAAGCCAACTGTGCGCTTAACTGCGAATCAATACCAAATGATGTATCAAAAGCTTGACTAGATTGTATTGATGGTCCGTTCAGGATAGAAGAACTGGACAAGTTAACCACAATATCACTTGACTGATTTACAACTGACGTTTCAGACCCGCTAGTTGGATCAGCTGACAGCGCCGTGCTAGTATTATCAGGATTTACTGGTGCTGGTTTCTTAACACCTTCGCTAGATTGGACCTTATTACCATCTGCGACCTGCTTGGCTTGTATTTCATCAGATCCGGTGCCTGGATTATCTGCAACTGAAGGTCTCTTTTGTGCGTTGTATGCTGGTAAATTAATCAATAAATCAGTATTAACCCTGATGTTAAAATTAAGTATTTCAGTATTTTTACCAGTACCAAAATAATCGTATCTTCTTCGGACATATTGCAATTTATTGATTAAGGCTTTTTCATCGTTGGCGGCATCATTTATCTCTTTTGGAGTTGATGCAATTTGTGTCGTGCGGCGCTCCTGAACAATATAAGTTATTTTTTTATTATATGTATGAGTTTCACTATTATAAGTTGTCTGCTCAACGTTGACATCAATTTCAGGAATGTAGGATGTTCCGCCTAAATCTTTTGATCCGGGCTTGACTTCACTATCCTGCTTGCCGTTAACTATCAAGGTTTGAACATTGGTAGTGCTATACAAAATATCAATCAAAATTCCAACTCGATCAGATCCTGATGCCCAGGTTGCTTCCACAGTTCCATTGCCACTTTCAAACGTTGTATTTGCTGTTCTGAGGCGATCTGGAGCAGAAGCTTTACCAACTTCCCAAGACAGGCAATCTTTTAATTCAGTGCATTTGTCATCAATGATGATAGCAAATTCGTTTTTTTCAGTCGGGGTCGGTTTTTCCTGATTATCAGTGGCTGGCAGTGCTGATGTATCACTATTACCAGACGGGACAGCACCAGATGTACCAGAAGTTGGCGCTGGTGGCTGAGATTCGTCCTGTTCAATGTCCTTACCAGCTTTATTCCATTCTTCGACCAGTTTATCAAAAAAGTCCTTAACTGTAGTGCCTTGTACTGTGATATTGTTACTGGTACTAGCTATTGCCATTTGGCGGGCAATATCTGACGTGACTATAAAATCTAAATCATATTCAGTACCGGAACTTAGAAATTTAGCATCAATATTAGTTAAAGTGAAGCGGTAAATTTTATTACCAATATCGTCAACATTCATATAGTTACCATTTTCATCATAACCTCTGAATGTAATTTCTAGAAAAATTGGTGCTTGAATTCTTGTCTCATATCCCAATTCATCAATCGCGCCGTTGTAATAATCAATAAAGTTTGCCCCAAATGGTTCTTTCAATACCATTTTTGCACCAACCCCTGAAGAGTTGAGCTGTGGGCCTATTGAGAATATATTATTGACTGAAAAACTTTCAATATACAAACCAGCAGTAATGCCACTTTCCGCAATAACGATGATGTTTTCATCTGAAAACAAATCTGGAGTTGATTCTAAAAGCTGATCAATACTACCAACTCGATTCAATACTAATTCTGACTTAACTAAAAACAATTTTAAATGATATGTTGCTTGATCATAATCATTTAATTGATTAAGTGCCAAATTATTCAAATAGTTTGTAATGTCCTGTGGAGTATTTTCCTCTCCAGTAGTTTGCGCTTCGACTAGATCAGAGCCAATTGATGTGTCTTGTAAATCAGCCCCTAAAGATGTCGAACTTAGTATCGAATTCGGCAATAATGAAAGGGGTTTGGAAATAAATTGTGTGTTATTGTCCAAATAACTAGATAAAGGAGTTGATTGCGGAATAACCAAGCTTGTTATATTCGAAATATCAGAACTCACAGGCAAACTTCTTAAAAGTGAAGATGAACTTGATGATGTAGGACTTGTAGTAGATAATAAATTATCAATGCTCAACCTACCCGCCGATGGTGTGGTAATTGACGGTGTTGAATATGTTGAATAAGAAATATCAGTTGTGATTTGACGCGAACTTACATCAGATAAATTCGTCGTAGTTTGACTGTTGAAAGAAAATGATGTTGAAAACGGTTTTGAATTAATTGGTTTTTCATCAGCCATATTATTTGCTCCATTGGCGGACTCGATCTGACGTTGGTACCATAATGGTTTTGCCGGTAGTGAAATCGTATATTGGGTCGCCTAATAGGTCCGGATTTCTTAATGAAAAAATCAAACATAGAAACGGCGATCCGTATAATTCATAACTTAAAAGATCTGGTCTATTATTATATTTTTCTGTGATAGTGAATTCATAGTCACTAACATCAGAAGAAAATGACTTCAAAATATTAAAATCTAGATAAGTTATACCAGATTTATACGAGGTAGGTACTTTATAAAATACCGACTGCTTAGAATAATTTGCCATTATATCCAGCCTCCATTACCAGTCAAAAGTGATCCATTTCTGAATGATTCTAAATTAAATTTACGCAACCTTGATGCAGTATGTTGAACTGTTAATGTGACGGATATGGTAAACTTCGACGGCACCCACCCATCAGCCACCATCGATGCTGCTGAACGTGCGGATGCTCTTGTACTATTTGCATTAGTTCTGAATGCCACGCTTGAATTACCAATTGTTGAATCAGCTGTGGTATATACGTAATCAACGTCATTTGGCCAATCCAAGCTGGCTTGTGATATAATGACTGGTATGTTGTGGAAAGCAGCATCCCCGTAAGCATTGAACACTAAGATTGGTGGTGGAGTACCTGCATTTGGATCACTGTCACCAAAGTTCATTTTTGAAAATGATCTTATAAAATGGATACAAGCCAAGCAGTATCTAGCTTCAACATCCGTCTGAGCTACAAACGTACCACTCACTGTAAGTGTTTTTGCGCCACCTGATTTGAAAGCTTGAATTGGCATTAAGCCGTGAACAATATCATAAGATTCGTAATTTGTTTCAATAGTTTCTGAAATTGATGGAGTTATGGGAAACATAAATCCATATGTTTCGCGCAATGGGCTCATTATTCCAGATGAAGTAATCATTTGATCAAATACCGCAGCTCTGGGTGATATACGAACCCTTCTATCGTTCTTTGGCTGTGGCACTATTGTTGATGAGCTACTTGAAATGCTATTGGCATTAGAGGATGACAATAATGATGATGTGCTCAGAAGTGATGATGAGCTCAAAGCACTGCGAATGGCGGATTGATTTACAACTATATCACTTCCGGGAGCCGTATTGTCTACACTATCATTAAATGATGTGGAAAATCTAGATAAGTCAGAAGTAATACTTAATGGTGACGAATCTTCCACCGCCAATGACGTGCTTGAGTATATTTTATTATCTTGGTTATTCGAGGAATTTGAATTGTATGCTTTAACATTCCTAATCAATGATGCACTGAATGGAACGTCAGTTAATTTTAATATAGCATTTGCACTTTGAGTTGAATTTTCAGCATACCAATCAGTTTCAGCCAGTGATGCTAATCTTGTTTTATCAGAAGAGCTCATATTCTGAATTTTAGTTTCAGAAGATGCTATTCCATATGTATATCCTTTATAGATATTAAGTAAATCAGCGTCCGTATATGCCATTCATTACGAATTCCTTTATAAGTATTTTTTTAATTCGTCAAAAAGTTCGTCTTTTATCTTTTGATTGGTGGTTGGTATGAACTTATCAAACTCGTCTTTCATATCCATTTTAACAAGCTGTCTAACTAAAGTTCCTGAAGCTTGTTCATTAGTTTCCTCACCAGTCCGTTCACCAGCACTAATTACTTTGAAGGAGTCTAAATCAAAATCTTTACCAATATAGGGTCTGATCATATTTTCAAAATTCTCAACACGATCTGCACCAACCACCATTATGGCATTTCGATATCCTTGCTGGCATAGATATTCTAACATCTCAAATGGTGTTTTCACCGTTTTGGTTTCACCATCTTTTTCCAAAGTTACCGCATCCATAAATTTGATAGACGGAAAACAGGATTTAATAAATTTCATTTTTATGTCATATGGTAAAGGATTCTTTTTCTTATCAACAGTATGACTAATCATAATAAAATATGGAGATGACATTGCCTGAGCTTCTGATATTACTTTACCAATTAATTTTTGATGCCCAACAGTCGGCGGGTTCATCCTGGCAAATGAAAATACTGCCGTTTTCTTACCATCAAAGTTGCTAACTTCTGTAATTTTCATCTAACCTACCCTCTAATACACTATTTATTTGCTAAAAATCACTTAATCAGAGCTTTCCTGTGTCCAGAAATATCGACTTTCTTGACCACAATATACTACAATCTATCTATAAGACAGATATTTATGGCGCGGTGATAACATATTCACATCAACCCGTCAAGCAGAACTGAGAGACCCTACTGAATGGCAAAACGATCAACTACCAATTACCTAAACAACAAGGATCTGGTCAAAGAAATACACAAGAGTAAAATGACCTACTGTTATTATGAAGATCCAAAATTTACAGACTATGATACTATTATCGACAATCCCGAAATACTAACAAATCGAGACTTATTCAAAAAAACAATGTTTGTTGATTTTGATTCGTGGATTGAAAGCTTGATTGAAACCCGAGAAAAACGATTGGTTAAAGAATATGGTGAAACTGATCCCGTTGTGACTAAAGACGACTTGGTGATACGAATTATGTCATTTGACCACATACCGCTTGATCCAAACTGGCCCGATGACAAAATGAAGAAAAAACTCTCAGATGGATATATGAAAGTTAATTTTCCACCATTTATTCACGTAATATTTGATGGTGATGATGTCCGAACGGTTCTAAAGAGTCATCACACCCAGGATGGTCAATTCTCAACCGATCACGGTAGGACCACTGCGAAACTTGGCAAAATGTATTATCTATTGGTTGAAAAGATTGGGCAGAAGTCAAACTGGCGAAATTATTCATATCTAGACGATATGAAAAGTTCAGCATTACTCCAACTCTCAATGGTTGGTCTTCAATTCAACGAGTCCCGCGGGACTATGTTAAACCCATTCGCGTTCTTAACCACGTGTGTATATAACACCTTCAAACGTGTTCTCAATACTGAAAAGAAAGATCGTGATTTGCGCGATGACCTGTTAGAAAATAGTGGACAAGCGCCATCAATGAGTCGACAAATTACTAATGAGCTTGAAACTAGTGACCAATGGCACATTAGCAATGGTCATTTTAGAGAGAAAAACAAGCCACGCAGAATGATGCCGCAAGTTGCTGATGGTAAAAAGGGAATGTTTGGTAAAGTTAAGAAAGAAGCCGAACCTAATGAAAGTGAAACACCATCTAAATAAAATTAAGAATTGGTTCGAAAAACACTTCGGACGAATAATTAATATTGATGACCATTTTAGTTTGATCCTGGGTTACAAAGGAAAGCAGATGTTCGATGCTTCTGCTTTCTATTGTCCGTATGTTCCATTGACTATCAATCTGTCTAATACAAAAATTGTCGATATGACAACTGGCAAATCATTCACAATGGCAGAACTATTAAAGAAACATCACGATGATAATCAATAAAATCAAAAATTGGTTGAAATATTGGTTTGGTACTTTTCCATCATTAAATGAGGCGTGTAAACCTCAATATGATAAAGTTATTTTGCCAATTATTCGAAGAGTGATGCCATCTATCATTGCTCACGATATATGCGGGGTTCAACCAATGACTGGTCCGACTGCCTCTATTTTTTCATTAAGATCCAAATATACAGGAAGCCAGGAAAACGATGAAGATGATAATGAACCTAATGGTGAGTCAGAATGATGCGAGATCAGGATGTTGTAGAGTTCATCACTAAACGGGAGGAGGCCCGTAAAGCAAAATTAAATGGTGTACCATATATTGGTGACACTATTATTGAAACCTACCGGTTTTGTAATATGCGTCGGGAAGACGACCGAGTAACTATTTGGATTAATGATAACTGGCGAGAACCTAATAATTTAGATCCAGATCTGTGGTTCGCTATGGCTGTAGCTAGAATGGCCTTAAATAACATTGATTCAATGAGCGACCTTGGATATCCGGTTCCTTGGGATCCAGACAAATTCCTCAATATGGTGGCAATGCGACAATCAAAAAACCTTAAAATTTACAATCCAGCATATATGATTGCCACTCCAAACTGGTCTGGCCCAAAACAAGATTTTCTTGTTCAAAAACTACTCAATCCAATGTGGGAAAATCGAGCAAAAATAAGACCCACTAAGAATGATACCTTGGAATCTTTCCATAAAAAATTACTTTCTTGCTATGGAGTAGGAAGCTTTACAGGTGCTCAAGTAGTAGCTGATATGAAATATACTCCAATATTAAAAAATGCATCTGACTGGTGGACTTGGGCCGCACCAGGACCAGGATCACAACGTGGTTTAAATCGGGTTTTTGGTAGAAATAAAAATGATGCCTGGATGGCTGACGACTGGCTATTACATTTGCAAAAATTACTTAAAGAAGTCAACAAGCATTTTAAAGACGAACCGTTCCACGCACAGGATTTGCAAAATGTTATGTGTGAATTTGACAAGTATGAACGTGCAAAAAATAATGAAGGCAAACCTAAACAGAAATATACACCGTTCGTTGAGAACTTGTTTGATTTGTTTTTTGATGAAGAGAAATAATGCTGTGAAAAAAAGACTATTAAATTGGCTAGATGCCACATTTGGATCATTTCCAGAGTGGGGCGATCTCCCACACTTGAATCAAGTTATTGGGTTCAAGACTCGATACGGTTATGTTTCGACACCATCCATAGGCGAAATACAGTTCGACCCAGTGGGATGCACATTATTCGTCAATGTAAGTAGTGATCCATATAATCCAATGTGGAAAAAAATATAGCCAAAATATATTGATTATTCGCCAGCCTACCATTAATATAACATTAGTAGAAATTTCTAATAAAGAGAAATACATGAACGTATCAACTGATCAACTTTTTGAAAAAGCTGTAATTTTTACAGATATACACTTTGGGAAAAGCAATGACAGTCGCCAACATAATGTGGATTGTGAAAACTTCATTATCTGGATGATTGAAGAGGCTAAAAAGTTTGGTGCAGAGACTTGTTTCTTCAATGGTGATTGGCACCACAACCGAGCAAGAATCAATGTCAGCACTATCAACTATACAATATCAAATATTGAGCGACTCAGCAAAGCATTTAAAAATGTTTATTTGATTACTGGCAACCACGACTTATACTATCGCGACAAACGGGAAATTAATTCTATCGAGTTTGGTCGCCAATTAGACAATGTACATATCATATCAGACATTTTCCTTGAAGGCCAAGTAGCAATTGTTCCGTGGCTAGTGAATGACGAATGGAAAAAAGTCAAAGAACTTGAATGTAAGTATATGATGGGACATTTTGAGCTTCCGCATTTTAAAATGAATGCGATGGTTGAGATGCCAGACACTGGTGAACTTCGAGCAGAAGATATCACCAAGCCGGAATATGTATTCTCAGGCCATTTCCATAAGAGACAAATCAAAGGCAATATTCATTATACTGGCAACTGCTTTCCTCACGACTTTTCAGACGCTTGGGATGACGATCGCGGCATATGTATGCTTGAATGGGGCGGAGTTCCACAATATAAATCTTGGCCAAAAGCGCCAAAGTATCGAAAAATTAAACTTTCACAGCTTTTAAAGAACCCTCCAAAATATATTGATGATATGACATATATTAGAATTGAGAATGATTTGATTCTAACATATGAAATGTCAACATACTTGCGCGATCTTCTAGAAAAGACTTATGACCCTAGAGATTTGTCACTTAGTGCTGTTTATGAAGAACAGGATGATGACTTGGCTGTTGAAGAATCAGATCTTGAATCAGTTGACTCCATTGTTATGAAATACATTAGTTCAATCGATAGTAATACTATTGATTCAGATTTGCTAATGAATATCTACAGAACATTATCACTTTAAAGGCACGCAATGATCAAGTTTAAAAAAATAATAATAAAGAACTTCCTTTCTGTTGGTAATGCTCCGCAGGAAATTCAGCTTGACGATTATTCATTAACGCTGATTTTAGGCAATAACTTGGATATGGGCGGTAATGGTTCAAGAAACGGTGTGGGCAAATCAACATTGCTCCACGCATTAGCGTATGCAATCTATGGCCAACCGATATCAAATAACATCAAGCTCAATAACCTAATTAACAAAACTAACAAAAAAAATATGTCAGTTGAGTTATATTTTGAAAAGGGTGGCAACAAATACAAGATCGTAAGAGGCCGTGGTCCTAACATTTTTGAATTTTACGTTAATGATTCAATGGTCAACACTAAAGAAGGCAATGAATCACAAGGTGAAAATTCAGTAACCCAAAAGGAAGTAAATCGAGTCATAGGCCTTTCCTATACATTGTTCAAACATATTGTAGGAATTACTACCAAGACAACACCATTCTTGAATGAAAAGCCAGGTCCCCAAAAAGAAATCATTGAGGAACTTTTGGGCATTACTGAGCTGTCTGAAAAAGCTGAACTACTAAAAGAACTGATCAAGGAGACGCGGAAACTCATTGATCAAGAAGAAATGAAAATCAACATCATTAAAACTCAAAATGACAAAGTTCAACAAACTATTAATGATTTGAAGAATAAGCATAAAGTTTGGCAATCCAAGTATCAACGAGATATGGATACCATTACTGAAAATATTGCAGTTATGATGGAAATTGACATTGACGTTGAAATTAATGCTCACAAAAATATTGACCAGTATAGAGTTTTAGAAAAAGACTTGAGAGATGCTACACGAAATCTCAATATTGAGCAAAATTCATACGATACTATTGAACATATGTTTTTGAAATTGCAAGACGATTTTACTAATTTGTTGAATAAAAAATGCCACGCTTGTGGTCACGATTTACACGACGACCAGCATCAAGAAATGGTGAGCAAGGTTGAAAGTGAATTGGAAAAGACTGCCATAAAGTTACAAGATCAGTTAGAACTTTTAAACACTGCACAAGAGCGTAAAGATTCAAAGCAGAAATTGCTTGATGAAATGGGAACCATACCTTCCAAGACTCACTATAAAACATTAGATGATGCATATGATCATAAGAACAACTTGCATAAGCTTGAAGTTCAATTAGAGAATCAAATCAATCTTTCCAATCCATATGATGATCAAATTGAGAATTTGAAGACTACTTCATTGACTGATATTGACTATACACAATTGAATGAATTGATTGTAATGAAGGACCACCAAGACTTCCTTTATAAATTGCTAACTGACAAGAATTCTGTTATCAGAAAGAGGATTATTGAGAAGAACTTGGGTTATCTCAATACACAACTTAGCCATTACTTGCACAAAATGGGATTGCCTCATTCAGTCAAGTTCTTGAGCGATTTGAGTGTAGAAATCACCAAGCTTGGTCAAGATTTTGACTTTGACAACTTGAGCACTGGTGAAAGCACTCGTTTGATCCTGAGCCTAAGTATGGCATTCAGAGATGTTTATGAGAACACTAAAAATGAACTAAACGTTCTCTTCATTGATGAATTGGTCGATAATGGTATGGATACTGCTGGCGGTGAAGCTGCTTTGGGTATGTTAAAATATATGGCACGTGACAACAAAAAGAACGTCTTCCTTATCTCACATAAGGATGAGTTTGTTGCTCGAGTTAATACCGTGCTGTTGGTTACTAAAGAAAATGACTTTACAGAATACAGCTATGAAGAGTCATACGAAATTTAATTAATTTTTAACAATAATTAAAATAATAAAAGGTTAAAAATGATGGTCAGTAGTAATGTCACTACAGTCTTACGTTTTTTACGAAGCGCTGGTTTTAAATGTGATAAGAAAACAAAAAATTCACTATTTGGAATTCGGGTAAAAGCGAAAGAACAAGAGGTGTTGTCATTCTTAGACGAATTGGATATAACTTATGAACGAGTATCAACTCAAGAATATCCAATCACTTGCGGAAAAGATTTAAGAGAGCACGTTTTCTTAGTAAACTATAATAGCTATCAAACTTTGATAGTTACTAATGGTGACAGTGCGGTTCGAAAGTCATTTTCACCAGTTTTATTAGGATTGGGTGGAAAAACTTACACAAATATTGATGAAATGAAAGATGACGTCATCACAGCACTGGCAAAGTCTGACCAACACGGAGATTTAATCAGTGGGTGCCAACATATTTTAGACAGTATTGATGGCACTAGCGCATTTAATATAACTCCTGCATTGAAAAGTAACAAAGGTGTAATCACTAGTGATTTTGGCGAGATTGCGTTGGCATATAATCGATTAAAAAATGCAGGTGGGAGTATTTTTTTCCCAGCCACTGGTAATTTTTTAAATGTTGACTTTTTTCACAATAATATCCCAATTAGTGCGAAAGGCGACGCTGGTGGCAGTCGTTACTCATTCTGTAAAAACCCATCTGTCCTTCCAGTAATTAACCAATTAGGTAATTCCAACATTGAAATGATGCTTAAAAAATGGTACGATCGTGATATGTTTGGTGCTTTTAATTATGCCTCGTATGAATGTCCAGAATTAGATTGGTGGAAAAACAAATTAGGCTCATTTGATAAACCGTCATTAATCAGCTATGTTTCATCAAATGATTGGAGGCAATATAACTCAGATGTAATATATTGTCAACCAAACATTACTGGAAAGCCGTTAGGTATAGCTACTGACAAGTTTAAAAATAATTATGAAAATGGATGCCACAAACCTTTATTGTTTACTTTATTAACAATTTGGAGTAACTACTATAATCATTATCATAGTAATAAAATAACTAAATTTGCACAAAAAATGGTAAGAGTCAATGCTTCAACAATATATGAATATTTTGACTATGATTGCCGTAATAATGTACTATTGTTTAAAACAAAAACTATTAAAAAATATAACAAGTGGATAATCCATTATTGGAGCAATGCTGGTGAACCATTACGTAATTATCCAGCATTTTTAGGAATAGATTGATGGCAGACTTATATATGGGAGATATGATGGTAGAATTAAACCACGTAGATGACGAATCTATTGATCTACTATTAACTGATCCGCCATACAATATTAGCGAAAACGGTGCTAATCCAGTATGGATTAATAAAGAAACTGGTGAAAATAAAAGTGGTATTCATAATCAAAATTTTGATGAGAATTTTGATGAGAAATGGGATTCAGTATCACACGACGAATTTATCATCCAACTTGGTCAATGGTCAGAAGCTTGGTTTAAAAAATTACGCAAAGGTGGCGCATTTGCAATTTTTATCAGTGATCAATACATATCATATTTGTGGAAAGCTATGGAAAAAGCTGGTTTTGAGCCAAAGCGTGTTTGGACTTGGAAGAAGCCGGCAGCAGTACCATTTAATAGGAAAGTTAATCCAGTAAGTGCCTGTGAATACATTTTGTTTGGTGTCAAGCCCGGTGGCAAGAGAACATTTAATGCCAATAGTGTTGAGGGTTCTATCGTTGAACGATATGCTTGCGCTGATAAAATTAGCAGTATTGTTTATAAAATGATTAAAGATGAAAAAAACAACAAGACTATAGATGAAATATTTAAATTAGCATTAGCTGATTCGAAGAAGATGATGTCTTCAAGAAAAACATCTAATAATCAAATTGAATGTGTTATACCGAATACTATCACATTTAGCGGCGGGCTGGGGAAAGACAAAATTCACCCAACCCAAAAGCCTACAGAAATATTAGAATATTTCATCGAATTGCTTTCAAACCCAAACGATATAGTTTTGGACACTTTTGCTGGTAGCGGATCAACAGGCGTTGCAGCATTCAATACTAATAGAAAATTTATTTTAATCGAACGTGATAAAAAAATGTTCAATTTAATGAAGAAAAAAATTGATTCAATTACTAATTTTTTAGATATAAACTGAGGGAAATAAATGAAAACACAATTACAAAAAGTTGCAGAATTCCACGATACGTTTGACGTTTACAGTCAGGACAAGCCAGGACTACCAAAGAAGAAGATTCGCGCTCTCCGCAAGCGTCTGCTAAAAGAAGAGCACAAGGAATACACTGATGGGGAAAAGGCAAACGATATTGTGGAAATTGCTGATGCCCTCGCGGACCAGCTTTACATTATTAATGGCACAGCCGTTGCTTACGGCATACCACTTGATGAGATCTTTAACATCGTTCACGATTCGAATATGGACAAAACTTGCGATTCTGAAGACCACGCTAAAGAAACAGTAGCACATTACGCTTCACTACCAGAACCAGTTGAAACTTACTACAAGGAAAAAAATGGTCGATGGATTGTTTACCGCAAGGCAGACAATAAAGTACTCAAGCGCAAGGGTTGGACTGCACCAGACTTTAGCCACCTTTTGAAATAAGCCATTTTCACTATAATAAATATCAGAACAAAATAGGGTTCTGATTAATGACAAGCGTTTCATTTAAAGGTTTTAGTAGCGTAGATAAAACTCAACCATTTACTGAACTCACAGACAAGACCCTAATCAAGCGTGACATCTTGAACCATTTCAATACAAGAAAAGGCTCAAGAGTTATGAGACCAGATTACGGGTCCAGTCTGTGGGATTATCTTTTTGAGCCGTTGGACGATATTTCCAGAGATGCAATATTGGATGATGTGAATACTGTAATTAGATCAGACCCAAGAGTACAAATTTTAAATACTGACATTCAAGAAGAAGAGCACGGTATTACTATAAGTTTTCAATTACGATATGTTAGTTTTGATACCATAGACATATTTACAATTGGTTTTGATAGAAGAAATATGACGGCCCAGGAGATTACCGGATGACTACTGCACTAAGACAGAAAGCACTGTTTTCAAGCGAAGATTGGAGGTTAGTCTATCAGGCATTCACTAATGCCAACTACACGGCTTATGATTTCCAAACAATCAGAGACTCGATGGTTGATTATATTAGAATCAACTTTCCTGAAGATTTTAATGACTGGATCGAATCAAGCGAATTTGTTGCTATTATTGAATTAGTGGCCTACCTTGGCCAAAGCTTATCGTTCCGTTTAGATCTCAATACCCGTGAAAATTTCATAGATACTGCTGAACGCCGTGACAGTATATTACGACTCGCGCGTATGCTCAGCTATACACCAAGCCGAAATCAAGCAGCGCAAGGATTGGTGAAGTTAACCCAAGTTTCAACAAACCAAACTGTTTATGACAGCAATGGACAGAATTTAGCCAATCAAAGCATTATATGGAACGATCCCACAAATCCAGATTGGTTTGAGCAGTTTATTCTTGTCCTAAATGCTGCATTCTTATCAGACAACCAATTCGGTAACCCAGCTAATTCTGGTTTGGTTTCTAGAATTAACACACAAACATATACTTTTAACAATGTCAGTCGATATAACAACTGTTTCCCATTTTCCGCAATTGTTAATAACCAATCATTAAATTTTGAAATCGTTAATGTTGATTTCAACAATAATGAGACATTTTTTGAAAAATCACCCGATCCGGCAACTGCTTTTAATATAATTTACAGAAATGATGGTCGTGGAAACTCAAGCCCCAACACTGGCTTCTTTTTCTACTTCAAACAAGGATCTATGATTAATGAAGATTACAATATCAGTAATCCAATTGAAAACCGAGTTATTAACTTAAAAAATGACAATATTAATAACGAAGACATTTGGCTCCAGGAAATAGATGCCAATGGACAATTAGTGGAAGAATGGACTAAAGTTCCAGCATTAGTTGGTAACAATGTTATCTTCAATGCTATTGATAAAAATATCAGGAAAATATACAACGTCATTACTCGTGAAAATGACCAAGCTGCTGTTCGTTTTGCTGATGGTCGTTTTGGACAGATTCCAATCGGATTGTTCCGTGTTTGGTATCGTCAATCAGCAAATGCTCGTTATACCATTAGACCTGATGATATGAAGAATGTTAAATTTAGCTTTTCCTACTATTCAGGCGAAAATAACAAAACCAATACTATTTCGTTCAGATGTGAGCTGCAAAATTCAGTAAGTAATTCATTCACTAGTGAATCGTCACAACGTATCAAGACTGTTGCCCCGCAAGTATTTTACACCCAGGATCGAATGATTAATGGTGAAGACTACAACATTTACCCGTTAAAAGATCCACGTATTGCAAAAATTAAAAGTGTGAATAGAATTCACAGCGGCTTCAGTCGTTATATAGATATCAATGACCCGACTGGTAACAGCCAAAACTTATCCTTGTTGGGACAGGATGGTATGATATATTTGAATGATGACATTAACTTAGTTGAAGTTGATTATCCTTCTGAACTGACTAGTACTCAAATTGTCACTCGCTACATCGCAAGCCAATTGAAAGATTATTCAACCAGCCAATTCTTTTATTTCAACTATCCATCATATCCCTACGATGTAGCAAATGGTGCAAACTATATTGATTTGAAATGGACTCCTGCTTCAAATGCAACAAATACTGGTACGGGATATCTTACATCAAACAACATACCTGTAACCGTTGGCGTTTCTGGTGGATTGGAATATCATATAGTTGCTGGTTCGCTAATTAAATTCAAATATGGTAATTGGGTAGGCGTAAAAAAGGTAATTAACAATGGTACGGTTGGCGCAGCAAATGGTGATGGCGCAATCACACTAAGTGAAATCATTCCGGGTTCAGTTAATGGTGATCCAAATGTTGTATTGGCAATTATACCACCTTATCCTAACAGCTTCAGTCAAACAGAAACATCGCAAATTGCGAGTTTCATTAACTTAAAAACAGCATTTGGCCTACGATATGATACAAGTGACAGAACTTGGAAGATCATTACTGGTAACAATGTTGATGAAAATAGCCCATTCAGTTTAGAATTCGCTGGCGACATTAGTGGATTAAAGAAAGATGCTTCTTGGACTATTCGAGTAGAATTTAACCAAAATAGTTGGTTAATTTATACCAGATCTATGGAATATATCTTTGAAAGTGTTAAAGATGTGAAATTCTATTATTCAAACACTGACAGCATTATTGACCTAAACACTGGCAAGAAAGTGTCAGATTTTGTTAAAATACTTAAAGTCAATAGTAAAGTAGTAGTTGACGACATCAATTCTCCTCCAATTAGCATCAATCCTAATGCGACTTTAGGTGAAGATTATGATGTCAATGTTGTTGACGTGTTCTTAGAAGAAGATGGCTTTGTTGACCCATCAAGGATTAAAATTTCATTTTTTGATGGTGACTATGACGGTTTGCCAGATAATCCTTATGTTTATCGAGATATTACAGCCATTGACTATCCAGTGTTACATACTGATTTGGAAGACGTTAAAGTTGATTCGAGTGAGTTATTCTTCAAAACAGTGTATGACGTAAACGGATATCCAGTAAGATCACTAACATCAAGCGTAAAAGCATCTTTTAATGATCTAACTGACCTTTCTATTGATAATGTTGAAGGTTTAATTTCTTCAGCATTAGGTGTTCCTTTTACGTTTAGTGATGGTGACGTGATTTACATAAGATCACAAAAAATATTCTATCAATACTCATCCACTACAAATGCGCTAACAACGTCCAATGCTTATGAATATCGCCGTGGTAGAAAAGATTTGATGTTTGTATGGAAACATTTCGCCCCAATTGATAACCGAATTGATCCATCACCAACTAATATTATTGACAACTATGTACTATCTGTTGAATATGATTATAACATCAGATCTTGGATTGATTCAAATGGCACATTGGATGAAATGCCCGAGCCTCCTTCCAGTGAAGATTTGAAAATTACATTTAATGAAATTGGCACTAAAAAATCAATCAGTGATCAAATAATATGGCATCCTGTTTATTATAAAGTTCTTTTCGGTGCACAGGCTCCTGAAGAACTACGTGCATCTTTCAAAGTAACAAAAATTCCAGGTGTTTCACTCTCTGATGGTGAAATTAAATCAAAAATTATTGACGCAATCAACGTATATTTCTCAATAAACAACTGGGATTTTGGCGAATCGTTTTATTTTACTGAACTTTCCGCATATGTGCATCAACAATTGGCTACTATAATCAGCTCATTTGTGGTTGTGCCATTAAATGAAGAAAGTAAGTTTGGTGAGTTATTCCAAGTTCGATCAGCATCAAATGAGGTATTCATTTCGTCTGCAAAAGTATCAGATGTTCAAATAGTGGAATCTTTAAATCCAAATACTATTAGAATTGGCAAATAAAGTACTCATATTATCCAAGAATAGCGTTTTTTCACGTAATAAATATGTGATATAATTTAGTTGTTAGTGGATAATATGAGCACAATCAATCCGAAAAAAGTATCAGCAATCAATCCTGACGATACGACCGATACTCAATCAAGAAACATTACTGACTTATTACCAGCAGTTAATAAAACTGATCTTGTTGATAAATTTATCTCTAGTACAGTTAACCACGCATTTCAGCCAGAAAAGTCTGAAAATATTGCTGGCTTCATTGGTCAAAAAGTTCCATATTACGATCCACAGACAGAATATTACTTACCAGAAAAGACTCACGATCGTTCAGTCTACCAATTGGCCCCTTTGGCTGTTACAGAACTTAACGATACTATAAATCACGCAATTTTTTATCCAGATTTGTTAAATCTAATTCGCCTACAAGGCGGTAATGATCTTGACCACAATAGACTATTCCAAGAAAAGTATTATTCTTGGGCGCCGCCGATTGATTTAGACAAATTCGTTAACTATCAAAATTATTTGTGGTTACCAGACAGTCTCAGCACTCAATTGGTTAATACTATTCTTCATTCTGATTCATTTGAAGATGGAAATTCAAATGACTGGCTGATAGTTGGCACGAACGCTGCTGCCACTATTTCTGGCCCAAATGGTCTATTTTCCAAATTCCTTGGTCGATTTGGTGAAAATACAGATGGGCATCAAGTCGTTTATAAGAATTATGCTTTAAATGCTTCTTCTGACTCTGCCACAATAACATTCAATTTCTTAAAAATTGATAGTTGGGATACTCAAGATACTCACACTAGCCCAGCGGCTTATGGTCCAGAACGTCTCTTTGTCTACATCAATGATGAAGCTGTTTTTGAAATTATACCAGACCAAGTTAATACTGTTGGTGATCCATATTACTTAAAGACTGGCAGCTTTACACTATCTGGTGGTGGGGCTGGTACATATTCCATTACATCACCAATGTCTTCACAAGAAGAATTGGGTTTTTATAATGGTTTTGTTGATAGAATATATCGAGTTGAAGTTAACATTGCTGGGATAACATCCAACATCAAGCTTGGATTTGGTTCTATAACTGACGAAAGTCTCGATAATGAGTCTTTCGGTATTGACAATATTATTATTTCACAAGAAATAGAGACTGTGATTGCAGACAATATTGGCGATCAAGATTATATTGTTATATCAAGAGATTCTTTAGACCAAAATCCTTGGTCAGTAAGCAACAGATGGTACCATATTGATGATTTAAGTTCAGGTAATGCAGATATTGCAAAGAATTTCCGAGCTAAGCGACCAATTATTGAATTTAATAAAAATCTGGAACTTTACAATTATGGTAAAACTCGATTAAATTCAGTTGATTTGCTTGATTCAACGACCACAAACCCATCAGTAATTAATGGCTCAGTTAATTATGTAATTGACGGTACTTCATTAAGTAATGGAATGAGGATTCTTTTCACTAATCCAAATATAGATGAAAATTTTGGTTGGGATTATCCATCATTTGCGGGTGAAAACGGTGGTGCCGGAAGATGGGATTCTTCATCTGGCCAAACCATAGCGGCAAATACTATCACATTAGGAAACGGTGGTGGTCACGGTATTATCACTGGTGGTACGACTTTCAACACAGTGTTTAGTGCTGGTCAAAAAATTAGATTATTTGGTTCATCTGCAGATGGCTTTTACCATATCAGAGCTGTTTCACCAACGTCTATCACTATTAATGAAGAATTTGTATCTACAGGATTGCAAACTGGTGAAGTATCTATAGTAATAGTTCCAACGATTTTTAAGGATAGAATTTTCACAGTCAGTGGAGTTGGTGATTCAATTCAACTTATTGAATCAGGAATTGGGTCTGATGTTTCAACATTAGGAATTGCTGCTAAAGGTCTCGGACCTTATGCTGGAATTAACCTATCCGCTAATTTTAAATTATCAAAATCTAAAGCTAGTGCAAATTCAAATTCACCAGCATTAATTTTTATCAATACTTCATCTAATATTGTCGAATATGATAATGCTGGTGTGCCAGCACAAAACACTATTACATTAACGGCTGATAAAAGAAATACAGCAAATGACACATTATGGACAGTTAGTAAACTTGACGGTACAGTCATTTATGGCCCACTTCTAGCCAGTACAATTGCTGCCAATAATGCAGATTTTACTTCAACTGGTGAAAATAACTTGTCAATTGACTCAAATGGTTTTGAGACTCTTATCAATGATCAAAATACAGCCGGTCTAATCTTTAAAGTAGAAACTTTAGACGGTATTAGTGATTCAACTACTGTTTATAAAATGGTTGATGGTGACCACACAGATTTCAGCCCATCAAATATTATTAGCTTTATTACTAATAGTGATCACTTGATAGCTGCCGATTCTAATGGTAATGTTACATCTTTTAATGGATCAAATGGTGAATTTAAAGTATATGTAGGTGGTTTAGATGTCTCTGAACATTTTACACTAAGCACTTCTACAAATATCAATGGATTACGTGTTGAATACATTGATAATCAATACCAAGTTTCTGGCTATTTAGATAACTTCCAAGATGGTGATATATTGTTAATTGACAGTGGTTCAAATGCTGGTTCTGAATATTATTGGAGCAATAGCAGTTCTTCCTGGATTAAAGCGCAAGCAAAAGAAACTAGAAATCAAAAACCATTGTTTATGTTATATGATTTGTCTGGAGTCAAATTGAATGATGCTGGAACCTATCCTTTCAGCACATTTTCTGGTAATACTATTTTCAGCTATTCAGAAAACACTACCTCGACACAAATAATTGATCCTTATTTAGATATACGATTGGCCTATGATCAGTATGGAGAAATCCTTTTCAATAATGATTTAGAATTAGCCTCTTACAAGTATGGCGCAGATCAAGCAACAATTAATGGCTATTATTTCTATCGAGATTTTTATAAGAATGAATTTGGCAATAGCTGGTATGAGTCACCATCACTCAGTTCGCAGCGTCTAGTTTCTCAATTCGAGGTCAAGATTGAAACTTCATCCTTCAATCTTGACTATGTTCCATCTGACTTACTTGTATATGTTGATGGTATTTTAGTTTCTAATTATACCGTTGATGGGACAACTATCACATTTGATGAGCCAATTGGAAAAAATTCAATTGTAGAATTTAAATTCTTCACAAATGACACATTAAAAAGGTCAGCAATTACTAGTTTTGAACTACCTATCAACTTGTCAGCAAACCCATTTAATGAAGAAGTGTCGACAATCAGTAAGAGTGATTATTTGCAACACTTCCTTTCAATAATTGGTAATCAAAATAATTTTGACGGCGTTGCATCAGGATCAAACAATTATAGAAATTTGAATGTTAATTATGGCGTTGGTACTGAGATTCTACAACATCACAATTCTTTAGCAAGAGTGATGGGTATTAGCAGTAACGCTAATTTGAATATCGTTAGTGCTATCAAATATTCAGAAAGAGAATATATTAGATTTAAAAATAAGCTAATTAATAAGATAACGGCTTATTTAAGTGATACTACTTATACATCAAACTTAGATCCTAAAGTTTGGTTATACGATGCTATCAAAGCTATTAATTTAGCAAAAAATGAGCAATTCCCATTCACTTATAATACTATTAGTGGCAGCTTTATCCCAGCGACACCAAGTCGTCTAGGACTATACCCCGTTTACACTCCAGAAAAATTTGTTGACTTGACTTTGAAGGAACCGATTTTCGTTATTCAAGGCCACGACGGATCAATAATGCCTGCATATAATGACTTCCGTGACGATGTTATATTAGAATTTGAACAATTCATATATGACTCAATTCCAGATTCATATAAGAGTGAAGACACGAAGTTGTATGATATTATGGAATCAGTATCAACTCTTTATAGAAATGCTGAATACTCACAAGATGATTTTAATCAATTATTAACGCCAATTATACTACAATGGTCAGCTAAGGAAGGTATTGAAATAGAAATTAATGATACCTACGATGAAACTGATCCGTTTACATATAACTATTCCAATCAAAACTTACCTGGATATTGGAGAGGCATAATTAATCTTTACTACGGCACTGATCGTCCAAATACTCATCCGTGGGAAATGTTTGGTTTCAGTGAAGAGCCAGACTGGTGGCAAGGAAGATACGGTCCTCGTCCATATCGTTTCAATAACCCAGTTCTTTGGGATGATATGAGAAATGGTGTTATTTTTGACGGACCAAGAAAAGGTATATATTCTGAATATGCAAGAACTGGCTTACCAGCACCATCAGATGGTGATGGTAGATTAAGAGATCCTATTAGTTTAGGTTTGGCTAGCCAAGCTCTAAAAAATGACCAAATAAAGAATTGGGAGATTGGTGATTTCTCACCAGGAGAGGCTGTCTTTAGAAAATCTTCACATTGGCCGTTTGCGGTGGCGATTATTGGATATTTGATGCATCCTGCTAAATTCTTCACATATGGATGGGATTTAGATAATATTGGCTTGGCTTATCCAGATGGTGAAAATCCACAGTTAATTGACCGATTTACAGGAAAGCGTCCAGGAATTGATTCAATTCTTCAAAGTGAAAATGGTTATGTGGGCAACGGTTTGCAAACTTGGTTAGTTGATTATGTAATGTCAAATGGCCAATCTACGTATGAATTTACTTCAACGGCAAGAAACATTGATATAAGAATTGGCTATAAAACTGGTGGTTTTATTAACAAGGATACTATCAAGTTATTGGCTGACAACGTTCAAACAAGTATTCCGCAAGAAAACGTCAATGTGTTCTTGTATCAAAACCCGTCAGTTCGTGAAGCTGTCTACAGTGGTATTACAATCACCAAAGAATCAAATGGATGGGTAGTTACTGGTTATGACATCCTAAACAACTATTTCTATGCTTTGGCACCAGACATTTATAGCAAAAAAACCACAAAGTCTATTGGTCAAGTCAACATTAAGAAATTTGCTAACTTTACTGATCAAGTAATAAGGGTTCCTTATGGTACCACATTTACTACAATTCAGCAAGTTCACGATTTCTTACTAGGATATGGTGAATGGTTGGCCACTCAAGGATGGATTTTTGAAAACTTCGATGCAGGAACCAATACTACAGACACTTGGGAAAAAGTGGCAAATGATTACATATTATGGGCACAAGGACGTTGGGCTTCTGGTGCATCACTGTCATTAAGTCCATCAAGCACAAATATGAAATTTGTGACCAATCACGGTTTTGTCGAAAACTTAAATCAACTAATTAATGGTGTTTACAGTTTAATTGACGTTACTGGATCAGTAATTGATCAATCTGACACATTTATTAACCGCGATGGTAATGAAGTCATTATCCAATCCACTATACCAATTTTTGGCGTTAGACTTGTAGTTTCTGAAATTGAACACGTTATCATTTTGGATAATAAAACAATTTTTAATGACTTAATTTATAGTCAGCTTTTGAATTTGTATCAACCACGTTTGAGATTGCAAGCAACTAGAACTCTTGATTGGGTTGGTAGAATTAATGCTCCAGGCTATTTTGTCAAGGCAGATACTATAAGTCCAAACCTTGAAAAATCAGTTGCAGATGTTCAGAAATATTTTGATATTGAAAAGCAAGTCGATATTCCGCTAATACAGGAAGTTGCTCGAAGAAACATTGGGTACCAGAGCCGTAGCTATTTGGATCAAATTCTAATTAGCCCTACAACTCAATTCCAATTCTACCAAGGCTTTATAAGAAATAAAGGTACTATATCCACACTATCAACCTTGTTGAGAAGTGGTATTAGCAGTGGCAGTGATGACGTAACCTTCTATGAAGAATGGGCACTAAAAGTTGGCGATTTTGGTAATATTATGAACGGCATTAATGCTGAATTTTATGTCAATCCTTCAGAGCTAAGAACAAATATTCAATTGTTTGATTTCAGCTTTGCTCGACTAACGGCTAATATGTCCGATAATGATACAGTTGCTAATGTAGAAAATACTGAAAACTTGCCCGATCAAGGTATCATTGTTATTGATGACGAAAAAATAAGATATTCTGGTAAAACCTTATCAACTTTGACTGGTTTAGAGCGCGGAGTATTAGGCACCACGGCTTCGACACATAACCAATATACAACATTTGGATTAGACGACCTTGCTTATGATTCAGTAATCACAATAAACCCAACCGATTCACGTTGGATAATGAAACCAAAGATTTTAACCAACAGCATCTTTAATGTAAGACCTGCTGGTGGTAGAAGATTTAACGGTGAATACTTATTACCAACAGATAACCGAGTTGCTGGTTATGTGCTACCATCAGAAATGAAAGCTCGCTATCATACCATATATGACTTCACTGACAATTTACCTATATTGTTACAAGACGGGTCTCTTGAAGTGAATGATCAAATTTGGATCGATCAAATGCCAAGCAGTGATAGTTCGTTCCCTGATCAGTTCCAAGTTTACACTATTAGACTGAAAGATTGTGATGTGGTGGGTGTACCTTTTAATTACACAAGCACTTTAACATCTCCTTTGGCTATAAATGATACTTCAATTAATGTATCAAATACTGAAAGTTGGCCAGACTCAGGAATCATTACTATTGGACTTGAAAAAATCAAATACAACAGTAAGACTACGACCACTTTGACTGATTTGGAAAGAGGGTACAATAATACATTAGTGGGTAATTTGGATCAGAATGGCGACCCAGTCAATAATGGCGACTATGCGGCAGGTACATTATTCAGCATTGAATACAGTGGGTATGGTGATCAAGTTACCCTCGAGTTGTCTAACAACACTTACTCTGCTGGTGATACAATTATCTTTGAAAACTTCTTTATCGATTACATTAATTATTCAGGTGTCTACGAAGTAATTGAATCTTATGGAAATAATATTAAAATTGATTTAGCTATTGCCGAATCCAATGCCGTCAACTATGAAGATATCAGTATTTTGGATTTGATTGAATCTAGATACCATTATGAAAGCGGGCTGTTCAATTCCAACGACTATTCAATGACAGTGTTTACATTAGCATCCAACTTAGCATCAACTGATCAAGTTATTGATTTAACATCAGCAAAGAATTTGAAGGCTCCAGGTCTAATTCAAATCAATGGTGAAATGATTAATTACCAAACGATTAACGGTAATAAATTGGAAGGGCTTGGTCGAGGTGTTAATGGTACGACAATATCGTCACACAACTCTGGTTCTACAGTTAGTCGTTTGAAGGACGTTTATGCATATTTTGATGCTATGAATAGTACCGTAGCACCAACAACTGAAGCAAGATGGTATGTAAAAGCAAATATCAACAATACTGGATGGAGCACCATTAGAAACCAAAACTTAAAGGTTGATACTGAGGAATTTAAGAATACGGTTATCTATGATAATAACGATAACTTCGTTATTGCGCATTTGCAAGCTTTTGACCCGGCTAAGAACCTGTTCCCAGGTCAGGTTGCTGCTGAAATAGATTACAAATTGGATGTCGATCCTGCAGATTATACTAATGGTTTCTGGGGAGTTGGCCAAGTTGGGCAAGTTTGGTGGAATACTAATAATCTAGTATATGAAAATTATGAAGTTTCAAATAGCTACTATCGCTCAAATAACTGGGGAGCGCTCTCACCATTCAGCTCTGTCGATGTCTATGAATGGGTTGAGTCTACTGTAACACCAGACCAATGGGCAACTAATAGTGCAGCAAGTGATTATTACAAACAAACCAACGGCGAGCCATATTACGACTCAAATGGTATCGCACCATACATTGTGGGTGAAAAAGTCAACAAAAATAATCAAACTGTGACAGTATATTATTTCTGGGTCAAGGACTTGTCATCAAATCCACCATTCCAGAACAGACAATATTCTGTTTTCCAGATCGCTAATATTTTGAGAGATCCTACAAGTGAAGGGATTGTTTGGTTTGCACCTTGTGGACCTGCCAGCTTGTTGGTGGCAAACTTGAATAACATTGCATTGAACGACGAAACTAGCATTCAAATTAATTATAACAATCAAAAGAACCTCAATGACGCCCACACACAATGGTTATTGATGCGTGAGGGTGATGAACTTTCATTGCCTCCTACGGGCTTTTGGAACCAAATGAAGGCAAGTCTAAGCGGTTACAACATTCTTTACCAACCAGTGCCAGATATTAATGTTGATCCTATTAACAGATATGGTAATTTGAAGCGCCCAAGACAATCTTGGTTTATTGATCAAAATAAAGCAGTTAAAGAGTTTTTCAAATCAGTCAATAGATTATTTGAATTAGATCAAATTGTTGATCGCGAAGGATTTAACAACTTATTAGCTGATGCAGATGCTCCAGCAGCATATGGCACAGTATTGGCATCAACCAGACCAATAAATCCGTGCGAATTTAGTGATCCGCTAAACTACAATTCAAATAACACTGGCACTGACAGTTCTTTTATCGTAGATACTTTTATTGAAAGAAACAGTTTAGTGGAAAATGGTTTAGCTACTATTGATGATCAAATTTTAGTAAGAGCTGGAACAGATACTGGTGGTTTCTGGAGGATTTATAAAGTCCTAAATACGACTATACCAGTTTCTAATGATAATTTTGTTGAAACTTGTGCCGAATCGTTCAAATATACCGATTTCTGGGATTATGCAGATTTTTCTACACCAGACTATGATAGCAATGCTTTAGTTAAATTCACATATGAAAAATTTGAAGACATTGTTTTATCATTACTAGCCGTTGGTGACTTAGTTAGAATTACTGATTTCTACAATGACGGAACTGGCATTGAAGCTGTCTATGAATATACTGCAGATGGATTTGATTTGAAATTCAGAGAAAATGGTACTATCCAATTTGATGTTGATAAATTTATCGACTTGACCTATGGCAATCCTAATAAAAAGATTACCAGCAGTTTTTATCCTAATGGCGTCCCAGGTCGCCAATTGGCTATCGAATCTATTATTGATATTTTGAGGAATACCATATTCACCAATATGGAAGTTAACCTGATATTCTTCAGTATGATCAATCAAGTCTTTAGCGAACAGCTTAATGTCGATTGGGCCTTTAAGACAACATATATTGTTGGCGAGGGTTTAAATCAAGTTGCCAGCCAAAGCCCAGTGTTTATTTCAAATAGAAGTGATTCGTTTATTGAATACATACAGGAAGCTAAGCCATATCATACCAAATTGAGAGATTTTAGAATTAACTTAATGATTGGTACTGATATTGCTAAAACTATCGTAACTGATTTTGACAAGCCAGTATGGTTTGATCCTGAACTTAATGATTACAGAGTGCTTGATCCAAATGATGCTGGTGATATGGCAATTATGACTGATCCAAATAGTGATCAATATTGGTGGAGTCAGTATTATAATAAAGGTACCCACCAAGTCAGAGAAATTGAAACCACTATGTACTTTGATCGAGTGAGCTGTAAAGCAAGCTTTGGTTGGGATAGTGCTGGCTGGGGTGAACAAGTTTGGGATGCTGACATTCCTGAATATCTAACGGCTGCTGATCGTATTGTTCAATCCTATCAAGAATTACCATTTGATCAAGCAGATGTTTTGAATAATAATGTCAATACAAACTTGAATTTGGATGACTTAATTCCTGGATGTTCATTCCGAGGAACGATAGTTAATAATGCTACATTTAAGGATCTAGTTCAAAATCCAATTGGCGGATGGTCATCAGCAGCATCTGGTCCTTGGAGTGATACTCCTTGGTCACCATTGGCATCTGGTTCTAATATTATCGACGTCAGTGACTACAATGTCGTTTATAAAGGAAATACTTCCAAATACCGCTTCACAAGGACGTTGAATGGTGACGGAACGACTACTACATTTAGTTTGGGTGGAAGCATTGGACCAAACGATGACATTTCAGTGTTTATTAATGATCTTGAAACTGAAAATTTCACTCTTTCTGGATCTAATATCACATTCCCTACTGCTCTAGAGATTGGTGAAACTGCAAAAGTGAGTGTTTTCTATGACGACTCTTTCAATGAAGCATCAGTTGAAGAATCATCTGACATTGTTTTGGATGGCTATTTGTTCAGACAGCCATATATTGATTCAGATCACCCAGAAGAACTAGTCATCAATGCAATTGGTGAATCACTTTCAATATTCGTTCAAGCTGACGGTATTGCTGCTGACGGTAAGGTTATGAACAAAATTTATGGTGGTGAATCAAACGGGCCATTCGCAATTGGTCAGACCGCTACAGTTGATGATTCAATACTAGTTTTCATAAATGGTGTTCTACAACCAAATGATGATTCCGTCTACGTAATTAGTAATGACCGAATGTTTGTTACTATTAGAAACAACATCCATTTAACCATACAGGATAGAATTGATATATTCTCATTTGGTATAGGTGGTGAAGAAATAATCAGCCAGCTACACGAAGTTCTACTTGCTGACACAGATACATTTACATTGGACCAGCTTTCATCACATCCATATCCTTTGGTGATTGTTGATGGAGACTACAGAAACGATTACACAATATCTGGTGATGATATTGTAATGAATACTCCTATAGTAGCTGGATCAAATGTTGACATAGTAGTATTCAAGACTGCTACCTACACTCAAATGATTCAGAAAAATTACACATTTAGTGGTTTAAATACATTTGACCTTGGTGTTACCTTGCCAGATGATAGCGAAGCATTTGTATCCATTAATGGTCTGGTGATCGCTAATAATGGTGATTTCCCTGACTACGATATCAATGGCCAAACATTAACTATTTTCAATAAAGTTAAAGGTGCATCTGACCTATATAATGGTGCAGCATTTGAAATTAATGGAACAACTGTTAGCGGAGCAACAATTAACGATCTAATCTCAGCCATTAATAATATTGCCAACTTTATTTCGTATGTTGATAAAAAGCAATTAGTGATTGCCAATATTATCGGCGACCCAATTACAATCGGTGATAGTGCTGGCGGTGCTTCCTCAATGGGAATTAACGTAGGCACCCGAAATTCAATTATGGATAGCGATGATATTGTTGAGGTCTTTATGGCACCGCACGACATTGCTGTTTATGAAACACCAACATATAGTAGCATCGTCGAATACGCTATACCACACGATATTATGGTAGCAAGTCAAGTCACTGCTACATTAAATGGTAATGCAATATCATACTCTATCGATACTGTAAAAAATACTATCATTCTAGCCAGCGATCCAGGTGAAGGAAACTGGTTAGAAATGAAAATCAAATTTATAAACCACGTAGATATTACTGGTACTAACGGCGGAACTTACAATGTAGGATTTGTACCATTCAGTCCAGATCAGTTGATGGTATTTGTTAATGGTATTAGATTAAAACATAATGATGATTATACCACAGATGGACAAATGTTGAACATTCCATCGAGCATAGATGGTGACGAAATACAAGTTTATTATTATTCATCCAGAAATGCCAATGGTAATGGATCATTTATTGTTCATTACGATCAAGAAAGTAATAGATTGAGTCAAGATTACCAAGCATCAAACATATTCACTCTAGGTAATGCTATTACTGAAACTGACACAACATTGGTCTTGAATGATTTAACTGATTTTAATTATGGTAGACTTACTTTGGTTAAGAATTTAGATGTTGAGGAAATATTTGTCAGAGAACCACTTTCTTTGGTTAAGAAAAATATAGCATCATATACAACTTTGCCAAATCCAGTCACTACAATTAATCAAATTAGTGTGATTCAACAAGTCTTAAGTCCAGATGGTATAACATATGTTGATGGTAGCTATATGACTCCTTTGGTGGATTATAACTATAACCCATCTAACAGGCAACTGTCATTTAGCTCACCAGTTTCAAATGTTAGAATTGTTGTAAGATATATGATCAACAATGTTGTTTATGACGTGATTCGAAACTATGACTATACTACTTCATACACTTTTGCTGCTGGTACTAAGTTGTACCATCACAGCGGACAGCACGCCAAGAATCGTCTGTATCGAGTAAGTATTGAGAATACCACATCATTGGCTGAACCACTCAAATGGAGAGATCGTGAAATTGTATTAACTGATGCAATAGATTTACCAAGTCAAGGTTCAAGCCAGGCTCGAATGGACAAACCAGGAGTGATATGGATTGGTGGAGAACGAATTGAATTTTGGAGAAGAGATGGCAATGTATTGAAACAAATTGTCCGTGGAACTGGCGGAACATCTGCTGGATATGCTGAATCGGTCGGTTCTACATTTAGATACCAGACTGAACATTTTGGACTTGGTGAATTTACGCAAACAGGTTATGATTATACGCTAACTTCATCACTAATTGACTATATGACAGTTGGCGATACTGTTTCATTAAACAACGTTAAAACTAAGATCACAGCCGTCGGGGTTGGTACCTTTACAGTCGACCAATTGTTACCAATTGCGACTGAATTAACGATAACAGTGTTTAAACCAAAGCCAACTATCATACCATCTGGTACGGCCGTCTATAATGCTTGCTTGCCACACGAGTATGAAAAGGGATATAAATGGGTCAAGAGTCCGTTTGGTCTCCAATTCAACACCGTTGATGAAATGGCAAGATTTATCAATTTTGAATACAATAAATAATACGCATTAAGGAGAATTGAATAGTGTTTGATATTGCTGAACCAATGGTACAAGGATTTGTCCAAATAGCAGATGCTGAATCTGGTGAAATTCTTCTTGAAAAAAGAAATGCTATCCATTTTGAAAATATGAGTATTGGTATTGCTAGAAGCTTGGCCAATATGGGCAATGGTCCAATTTATAAAATGTGCTTTGGTAATGGTGGATCAACAGTTAACGGACTTGGAATCGTTACGTACCTCCCACCTAACGTTCAAGGTCAAAATGCTGACCTTTATAACTTAACTTATGAAAAAGTCGTAGATGCTGAAGGAGATACTTCTGCTGATTCATATATGACAATAGTTCACCAAACTAATGCTCTTTTTACTGATATTGTGATTACTTGTTTGTTAGGATTTGGTGAGCCATCTGGCCAGAGCGCATTTGATGATTCAACTGATATGAATAGCGATTATATGTTCGATGAAATTGGATTAAAGACTGACGGTGAAAATGGAGAAGAGATGCTCCTAAGTCACGTTATCTTTAATACTATCCAAAAAAGCTTAAACAGAAGTTTAAGAATACAATATACGATTAGAATTCAAATGGCATAATAAAAGCGGCTTGAGCCGCTTTTATTATATTTTAATTTCCACTTCTGTACCTAAACTAGTTTTATAACTAAACGACAATACTTCAATATCATACATTGACGACAGTGTCTTAGAGTCAATTGACAGCCTTTTGGGAGTCATTCTATTACCACCATAGTACCCACTTTGCGGGATTTGAACATACGTTATAATATTTTCGTCTAAATCTGTCTTTTTAATTTCAGTAGCATTGATCGTATCTTTATTATAGCTATAAGATGAAGATTTCGCATCAACTACATAAGTTAGCCCATTATTCTTAGCAGTCAAAATAGCGTGATAATAACCGCGCGGCATAACTTCATCTAAATTGGATATTGGGCTATAATCTGGTGTAAACTTATTAAATTCAATCTTTTCAGTTGACATCATTACTGGAGCATCACTATAGCGATAGCTAGAGTTTTTAACTTGAATTAATTGATTGACTAATACTTCAGCGTCAGCTTCAGAAATCGGTTCAGATTTGTTAATTTCTGATACTTGCACTGATGAAGATATAGTTAATTCTTGTTTGTCATCAACAAACACATAATATTTGGATGAACTGACTTCAATAGTGGACGATAGATCAAACTGATTACCAATTTCTAAAACATATTTGTAGTATTTTCCTAAGAATCGACCACGAGTTCCTTTCTTAAATGTAACGTGATCACCTAGCTTAACATCTCTCATAGATGCTTTCTTACTCAAACGTTCAGTATTGGCAATTGCGGCCCGGTATTCGTCACAGTCTACTGGAAGCAACATATTTCTACTTCCTTCTCTACCCCAAATGCAGGAACTGATAATTTCGCCCTTATCTAAGATACAATGATCAATGATGAATTCCATATTATCATTTGTGATTTCCAATTCAAATCCGCGCGGATCTAATATCCTCCAGACTTCCTTATTTGCTCCACGGCTACGATAATGTTGAACAGATTTTCGAATTTCAAATCCGACCATTGGTTTATTTTTAAAAGTTTTGGCAGGAACTTGAACCTTGGACCTACTTGCCCATTGATCAGCAGTAGCTTTTTTCTTGATAGATGCCTGATCTTTTCCTTCCGGGACTAGGAAACCAAGTGGATAAATGTCATCACTTCGAAAAGTAAATGTAACATAATGCTCATCCGGTATGTTAATTGAAAGTGACATTAAGCAATCATCCTCAATAGCGTCGAATATTGATCTTCAATATCATTAAGCTGCTCGTCATATTTGGCAGCAACTTCTTTCATTGCAGCAACTTTTGCTTCATTGATTTCCTGCCGTTTGGCTTGAAGTTGATCAAATAAATCGGCGGCCATATGATCATCAGTCAAATGGTATTCAGTTTTACCAATCGACTTTAAGTAGATCCTTGCCTCTTTTAATGAATCTTTATACATTATAGTATGCCTTTATTTCACTAACGTCGCGTATGTTTCAATATATCCTTCTATCCTATTTCTTTTATCAGGAGAAAAAGAATCAATAACTTTTGGATTTAAGGATATTGCACGGATAAGTTGATCATCACTAAAGTTATCAACTTGTGTTATTGCGTGAGGAAATTTCTCTATAGCGATGTCCAATACAACAGGAAGCGGATCTTTAATAATGTAGATCATATCCGGATATCGTTGTATAAAATACAGTTGGGCTTTTCCGCACATTTCTGTTTGTTCTTTTAAAGAATCGACATCTAAATCAATAACCATTTTTAATTCGTTAAAGGATGGAGTATTGATGTGAATAATAGCTCTTGGATGTTTTTCCAAGATAGACAATCGTTCCTTTTCACTTATGTCATTAATCCAAGCCTGATGACTCATTTAACAATCCTGTACATATCAATTGCCTCTTGTGCAGGATTTTTAATCTTTGTGAAACAATTAGGATCAGCCATAATCGCATCAAGCTGGACACTTACATATGGATTTTCAATATATCGAATGTTATGAGGATCGATTTTAATCAATGCCCGTTGCATTTCTTCATTACCATCTGTTAATGCGTGGATAGTGTTTTTAGCATCAGCGGCTTCTTCCTTAGCACTATCACGATCTTTAACTACTGAATTGTGCTGAGATCTTGATACTGTATCTTTGATCGGCCTGGATGATTCATAATCACAATACCAAGTAGATTTACTATCATCATAGATAGTTTGAACGTCACTATATATAGATTTCATTATATTGTCATCCATTTTTTTCGATATTTCTTTCAGAAGACTAATCTGTTGATCAGTCGTTACTGATGTCTGCCAAGAAGAATTGTAGAGTGCATTTTTTATGTTTTTCATTTACTGATTCCTAGTGTCTTGACACGTAATAACATATCAAGACAAAATTGTCAAGGCATTCATAAGAGTTTCATTACCTCGAAACACACTTCGAAGAATCGGCATCGTCCGTTGATCCAGTTCTGCCATATTGGTATTTTGGAGGATTTCATATTTCAAATCCTCATCAATACGCCCAGAGACATTTCTCCAGGAGGCGATGCTGACAAATGGCATATTTTCACGTTTTGACATTGCAAGAATCATTTTAACGTAATGTTTCTGAGCAACTAAAGTTGGGTTCCGCAATTGTCCATATAGGGAATATACTTCTTGTGCATTCTTAGCCCTATTCAGATGTTCAAGCTCTACATCAGGTGGGACAGAATTCAAACTATTAATTCGATTGTTTTCAGATAGGTAATCCCTAACTAAATCTGGATGCGGATCCTTGATAATATTAATAATTTCGACCGGCTTGGACAATTCTCGGGCCAGCTTTTGAAGCCTGTAAGGAATAGTACGAAATGTTGCCACACAGTCAGTATTAGCCCTAATAGCTATCTCCATTAGGGTTTCATCAACTGCAATATTTTTATTAATTTTCATCGGCTGCATTTCGGCCAAAACTTTTTTTGCATCATAGCACGGACTATTAATCAACTTGTAGGCAGTTATACCTCCACGCCTTACAGCCAAGCATTGTATTTCTTGATTTGGGTTTTTAATATAACGAATAGAATTGAAATCAGCCTCAATAGCTGCTCGCTGAACAGCGATAGGAGCCGTTGAATAATCTCGAAGAAGAGAAGGATCTTTTTTAACTTTATCAATTAGCTTCACGTAAACCTCCTATCACTGTAGATGGTTTTACAATGAATTATAGTACCTGTCAATCCTTAAGAGTACTAAGCGCAATATGTAATGCGGATGTGTTTTTTAAACCAGATAGCTTGTTGGAGTTATGAATGAATAAAATTTCACCTATTTTTTTCTCAACTTCCGTTGGTTCTATCAATTTATTCAAAATTGAATTATAGGAAAATGCTGGAGAAATTCCTATACGTTCTCCTAAAATCTTTGATGCGTGTAGGGGTATTTTTGGAGTTCTTAGAATTGGTTCAACTACCTTGATGAAATCAACTTCATATGAAAGTGTGGATAAAATAATAGGTTGGAAATAGTCTTTAAAGATTCCAACTACTAGTGATATTTGCTCATCAAGTCCAATACCATCAAGTTCCACTATTAGATCTTGAACTTTTACAAATTTTTCAATTTCGTGTATATTAGAGGCAAGATTACTTGTCAGTGGTACAGTATTCTTAATTTCTCTAATTAAGTTTTTGCAGTCTGTTTTCATCAACTAACCAATATTATAGCAGTCCTCATTTCAGGCAGTAATCCCTTATGACTATTTAATCTTTTCACCTTACCAAAGACGGTTTCAAACATAGGCCAGGTAATTTTAGGAGATTTAAAAATTAAATTTGGATCGTGGGTTAATGCGTGGAGCCACATTTCTTCCGTGGGATTTACCACATATTTAATCACCCAAGGTAATACTTTGATGGCACGTATTGCAACGTAATGGTCAACCCCTTTAATATATTTCATTACTCTGGCATCGCTCAAGACCGCTGCCAGTTGCTGCTCCTTAGTAGGCCCACTGATAAATTTAATAACATATGGGTGACTGGGCAACAGCTCAATCAAAGGAGTATTTTCCTTGATAGCTTTTTTATACTCTTTGTATTGGCGAGTCCAAAAACTTTTACTACTATTGGCAGATTTCACGTCAACATTGCTCCAATGGATGTTACTACATTATGGTTACCAGTGTATATTTTTGACAAATATGGATACATTGTTATCAAGTTCACAATCTCATCTTCCGTGTAGTTGAAACTTTCCAACAGCCTACCATAAGTTATCCGATATTGGTTATAAAAGTCACTAGAAGGTAAAAGATTTGGATTTTGCTCTACCCTTGAAATTGAATTATTAATCACTTCCCAGTTATACAATGCCTTGATTATCTCATAACATTTATCAGCCCAAGGATCATTCCCTATCGTGATTGAATATAGCTTATACAGCCCATCATTAAGTTGTTCCTTATTGGCTCTATGAGCCCAATTTTTTTCATCCTTCATCAAGGATCCAATATTTCCCTTGATGTTGGTTAGTTGCTTATAAACATTTTTTAAATGTTGAATTTCAGATTCTTCATACAAACGATCAAAATGATCTTCCATCTGCTTCATCACTTCATCACAGAGAACCAACGCTTTAGTGTAATTCATCTAATTAATATCCAGGTGTTTTTTAAAGTTTCAGACATATTGGATATCAGCTCACCCAATTCTGGATCGTGCATAATTAAATCAAATTTGACCCATTCTGGTAAGCCACCTATCTCAAAAAGCATTATATCGTGTAGGCGACCACCGATAGAACCCATACCAGCTGGGGGTGGATTTCGTGGACCACTATTATTAATCCACCGAGCACTACCTATTAATTCAGACTTAGCTATCACTAATGCTTCAGCCAACAATTTAACGTGATCCTTTGACCACGTTTTATCATTCAGAAGAATGGCGATAGTCTTGAGGGCACCTGACTTAGACCCATCGTGTATTCTCTTTTTGATCGTTTTCAGTTTCATTTCAAAAGTGCCATCATAGTTTTAAACCCGTATCCTGGATTTCGATAAAATTTAGCATATTCTGGATACTTGAAGCAAATTTCTATCCAAAAATCATCATTTTCCACAAACTTACCCAATAGTGATAAAATAGACCGATTTTCAAAATCTTTAAATCCATCTTGATCTGAATTTCTTCTGTTGTAGGCCAATGTGTACATTAACAGCGACGGATCCTTGATCCAAGCCAAGTTATTGATATAATGACAAACTTCCATATCTTTTAGAATCAAATTAGGACGGGTCCTATATGCTTGGCCTACTGCCTCAATCGTACCACCAATGTCATTAGTCTGCAACTTGTCCAATTTAAGCAACAAATTTCCAAAACTCATCCAAAGATCTCCATCTATTCTGGTGGACATTATATGGAAATAGCCAATGTGTCAATCGTATAGCTTAGAGACTGTGATTAAGTATGGATTGTTACCACAATATCGAACACCCTGACTCATAACAAAAAGCCAAGCTTCCTCCCAAGTGTCTGTGATAGAAAGTATATCTTGAAATTTATCCTCATCATACCCTCTATCAATATATGATAACCAGGGTAAGACTAGACATTTACAATCCGTCGTTATATCAAGTTGAATTATATAGTAGAGGAGATCGTGATCAACACTGAAACCACGAACATTTAGTGAATCAAAAAAGGCTTCATAGAATTTATGTTTATGCATTCCATAGCTATTTACTTCCAGGGATTTATTTCATTATTGTCAAGTAAGAATGCAAAACAGGCATATGTTCTTTAATATAGGGCAAATTGTTAAGAGTAAATCCAACATCTGGATATCTATTGATGAATTCAATATGAAAGTCTTCATCATATAATGCCAAGGTAGATCCATAGAATTCACTTAATAGAGCGGATGAGTGGGACCAAAGGCCCTCCAGGATAGGATGCAGTGGAAAAGTATCAAGCACATATTGCTTAACGGATGGTTCGCGCACAAAAGCAACAAAGTGCCTGCATAGTTTATTGAAACAGCGAAACCATTCCTTGGCCTGGTTGGCGTTCTTTAACTTTTGATCGCTGTCAGAACTTTGATAGATAGAATTGTGTGGCGAATGGCCATAACGTCTAAAATCTGAAGCCCAGGAGAGTAGGGTAGGATTTTCAATCTCTAGTTCAAATACTTCCACGGATATCTATCTCCCATCTATCTAGATCTTTATAGATGATCTAGATACATCAGTCAAGCTATCTTGTCAATCTACAGATGGTTTCTAGATGTTCACAGTTACCAAAATATTCCGTACTGTCATCTGCATCACGTCTACATAATACCTGAGGCCATATGTCCAGCAAACTATCTGTAGTTTTTAATACCCTGTCCCATATTCTAGAATATGATTCTCGAAGATAGATGGATCTTTGATTCAAATCGTCCCAATTTTCTGAATAATTATAGCAGAAAGATAGTTTACTCAATATACTGTGGTAATCTGTAATTTCTAAATTGCGGGAAAACTTGACTAATATTTCCAACAAACCTAGGATCATTTGCTCATATCCTTCGTGGCAAGTATCCGTATATAGATCTTCAATCAATTTACTGGAAAATTTAAGATATATTCTCATAACATAATGTTAATGTAGGATCGTATTGGCCCACTTTCTCCCCGGTAGCTGTATTGTAAAATTGGATTTTTATCTAATAATTCCAAAATACAATCCATAGGGAGAAGTTTTTCACAATATTGCAGAAATCTATTTTGATCCGAGTCTGACATTATACGCATAAAATGCGCCATATAGATAATTTCCTGCTGTAAGGTAGGATCTTGAATTTGTGCGTGATTGCTTTTAGCTAAAGTCTCTAATGCAGATAACCACCGGGCGCCATATGTTTCATCATCCATTTGGGCGTGATGAATGTTGGCGTTTGTTTGTAGGAATTTTTCCATTGGGTTCACGTTTTTTCTCCCTATTATGGATTTATCATTTTTATAATTTTATTTCATCAAAGTTTCCAGGGATTTAATCTCTGGATCGTCTCCCAGGTAGGGGAAAAGCACAGGACTAACGTGTTGCCAATAGGTAGCCCATCCACCCAACCACGTATCCAGTATTTCGTAAATTTCCACCAATATAGTGTAGTAAGGTCCGGTTGGTCCACTGGACTTTAATTGTTCAGTCCAATAATTGATTTTAGTATGATTATTGAGAAGAAACTTAGCCTGATACCGATTGCTCTGCCCATTAGCAAACAGCACACTGGTCATCATATTATCTAATTGTTCCAAGATAGAAGATCCGCCACCACTACTAATGACCATTAGTTCTCCATATTTAAAACCTCTATCCACAAATCACCATACTGTTGAGTACCACAGGATCATCGCCCATATAGAGACTTGACAAATAAGGGCTGGCATCTTCCATAACTAACTGGATCCACACTTCGCTGAAAAATGGATCATAGGTAAAGTCCAGAATTTTACTAATAATATCAACAAATTTATGTTGGGACATTACACTGAGCTGTCCGCTCATACAAATATCCACCAGTGGCAAAAGGATTCGCCGAAACATTTCATACAAATCGTTTTGATATAATTCACCACCGCGATCTTCAATCAATGATAATGTTTTATCTGCCAAGTGAATCATTCGACTATCCCGAGTCCGATTGTCTGGATATTGGATAAAGATAAAATCATCCGCCTCACGGTATAGATAATATAATTCTTTCCTAATATCCACGTTATCCAATCCCTTTATCCACAAATCACTAAGCTGTTTTTCACCATTGGACTGTCGCCATAGTAGAGCTCTGACCAATATGTTCTATTATGATTGACGATTGCCTGGGTCCAAACATTGTCCCATTTGGGTTGACTTAAATGTCTACAAACACTATCCAGTTTAATGTGGAATGAGATTTCCCTACTGGCGTTCAGACGGTACTTCTGATATGAGTCCACGATAGGAACGAGTACCTGGTCAAATATCCGTTTGACTGTTTCTTCATCCAATTCTTCCTGATAGAAGATTAACAACAATCTAAGTCGTTCTATGACTTCGATGGCCATATTATCGCGATCACTACCTTGAAGGTAACTGGGGACGATATTGGCCTCAACGCTATTGACTAGATTGTCCAATTGAACCAATATGGTGTCTTGACTAATATCAGTCATTTGATTAATTTCCTATATGTTTTATGAATATCAGTAAAATAAAAGCTTACACCACGGTGTATTGTGCTATCCGCCATACTGGAACGAACAACTGAGCATTGCTCTTCTTCACTCAATGATTGAAACCAAACACGAATCAAATGGGCAGTCTGGTCTTTGCTATTTTGCAACTTTTTAATCATCGCGTGGCCATTAAGGGACCCACGGCTACGCTCATCCTGATATCGGGAACTATCACGACGATGACCGTTCCAAATCTCATAAAATTGATCAACGAGAATTTTATCATCCATAGAATATTTCGCCACAAAATCCCAAACAAAAATATACCATACAGTGTATTAAAGCATAAGTCAAGGAAAGCGAAATTTTTCGCCCATCAAAAAAATCAACGACACAATAGACAAATTTCATACAAATGCTGACTATAACCCATATAGGGAGTACCTTGAAGAATAACATATGTCCAAGCTTCTTCCCAGGTATCCAGGATACTGAATATTTCTCCCGTACAGGATCGTTCACTACAATCAGGTCTATGACCCTGAACAGAACGAATCAAATGCTGGTAATCAGTAAAGAGAAAAACTAAAAATTGAATTTGTTCCTCCAAGGTAAATGTTCTATTTTCTAATATGTACTGGAGAGTAAAATTCGCATAAGTGTCCCGACGAGAAGCCAAGTTTTCCACTATATAGGATAAGTCATAGGCCTGCCAATCAGTCACGCCATAAATCCCGCTGCAAACTTCAATCGCTGATTATATCCTATATAGGAATAGAAACCTTCACTGATAATAGTTAGCCAAGCTTCTTCCCAGGTATCCATAATAAGAACGATTTTATCATCCAGAGTAGGATTCTGATAGAAATCTTCCCGGGGAGAAACACAAAACATAAAGTGTTCCAATACGTAACGTAATATAGCGAGTTGAGTCTCTGGAGTATATTGTACAGTGAGGAGATTCCTATATAGGACTTGACGACCCCAAGCGGAACCACTAGCAGTCAATATAGCTTTAAGAGAAGTGGGTGATTCATTCATAGCTATTCCTATACGGGAAAAACATCCTATAGTCAATAGCTGGCACCTAATCCCATTATGATATTCCTATATAAGAGATAATTATCGTAACAGTCTGATCACGTGATCCTATATAGTCCGATAGTCAGATAACTGCCACTATATAGTGGGACTATGGACACAGAATGGTACTATATGTTGTGGTATATCAATACTATGTAGATAATTTTTTAAAGGGGCTTGAGCCACGACATTAAGAAGAGTAAAAAAGCTAAGTATTTCACAGTAGTCTGATTAAGAAAGAAGCTTTAAAACAGTTTCACGATAGTGGCGAAGTTCCGTATCCAAGCATTCTGGTAGTGCTGATTGTCTGATTTGTTTGTTTTCCCGTAAGCCAGAGGAGGAGTTGTCCAGTCTCCTATATAGTAGGCCGACCAGGTGAAGTATCCATTCCTGAACTTCGTCTATTTCAGTATAATAGGATAAAAGCTTTCTAGCATAGCTGCGATGGTGTGACATACTAACGGTTATAATGTCCTGACTGCGTCTTTCCCTATATAGGGGACATTTAATGTTCTCTATTTCGTCATATATAAGAACACTATTGATGATTCTGACTATAGGATAACGTTCAGTCATTTTTTCTTTGGGACCCGCACCGTAATTATGTGTGGATAAAGGCTATTTGCCTCTAAGTCTGAATAGGACCAGTTCTTCTGGAAGAACTTGATTGGCCATTCATATTCTCCTATGGAGTAAACTTTACCAATGTGTCTTTGGAATATTTGTTTCATTTAATTATCCTATATAGGGTAAGTCTTACTGGGAGTCGTTCTTTATTACTGTATTGCCTTATGAAGTGTTCAGCCAAGTTGTGCCTTTGATGCATAGGGTTTTCCTTATTGACCTTATCCTGGACTATTATCATAGCTTGGACCACGAAATTATCCAATTCCTCCCTATTAGTCATATCGTCTTTGAGTTCGTGGAATAGGTCTAATATACCTTTTTCATCAAATTGGGGAAGGCGTTTGAGAATAATTTGCTGTTTTTCTGGATACTCTAAATTATATTTGATCATTCTGGTGCCCATCCGTTCAAGTATTCACCGTCACATAATATAGTTAGTATGGATAGTCTTATATTAGTCAGTTCTTCCGTAGGGCTATGTTTTATTATATTAGCTTGGAGATTATCCCTATATAGGAAACGAGTTATAATGTATCTGACTAGTGTTTCTTGCTTATCAGGTTCAGTTACATTTTGTAGCAGTTCGTCTATTTCCCTATTGGCGAATTCCATATAGATGAATAGGTTTATGTGGTCAGTTGCCATACGGTATTCCTTATTATGGTAGCTGTTTTGTCACTACATATAAAGTCTGGGTCTGGCTTTACAAAATCAACCAATGCGCCATTACGATATTTTGCAAGTGTGTTTATTAACCATACTTGCACTTCAAATTCTTTCAATAATGATTCGTCCTGCATTAAATCATATATAGTGCTTAATATGACCATAGGGCTATATGTGCGGGCGGTTATTTCTAGGGATTCGCGGTTTTCTTCATCCAGAATTAAGCTATGATCCCGACGTAATTCATCCCACCAAATGCTCATTTGATTATCGACCATAGTGTGTTTCTAAGCTCTTCAGTTTCGCCATAGGAGTATTGCTTGATGAAGAATTCGACCATAGTATGGCGGCTTTTGAATTGACTTTGCTGATAGCTGGGTGATTCACTTTTTACCATCTGATTGGCTAAATTCATAAGCCAGGGTTGAATGCTCATATCAGTCAAATTACTGAACATATGGGCCATAAGCTTATATTGATCCGTGAAGGGACAATGTAGGAATCGTTCAGCAAAATGTTCCTGCTTATCAGTATCCTGTATAAAACTTGGATCATTAATCCAAGCCATCAAAATATGTCCTTCTAGCGAATCATTTGCCATATAGTCATCCTCAGTTGTTTTAGTTCTTCCGTGGGAGAAAGTTGGTCAATAAATTTTTCAATTATTCTGGGCTCATTAAAACTTGCCTTTAGAATGTGGACAATACCTTCCTGTATGTTTGGATCAGTCAATTCCATTACCGTCTGAAGACTGATTGTGGACGGATATTCTTTATTAAATTCCCACGTGAAACCATTGTAGAAAAGTATTTTGTTTGCATCTTCCTCATTCATTTCAAGAAATTCCATATGTTGTGGCGAGCGGTTTTTAAATATGGGTTTTTTGTCATTTTGACAAATACTTCGTACAAACCTGAATTGTGTTTGTCCAGTATAATCCTAATCAATGGCTCCTGCAAATCCAAATCAGTCACGTGTTCTCTTGCATTGTCAATTATATTAAGATATTCGTGACCATTGGCCATTGAAAGAATCTGACTTAAAAGTTTCCAACTTCCTTCTACTCGGAAAAAACGGTTAATCGTTTCCGTGCTGACAAAATCGTTTAAACAAATGTGATGGGCCATAAACCAAATTATGTTCTTTCCCACATACTCATCTGGGTAGAGCCATTCGTGTTCTGTCTGGGGGCAATCTATAACCTCCCCAGCTACATCAACTTGGGTGAATATGGGTTCATACGTCTCCATTGAGGCTCTTCCGTGGAGACGTGTCCATCCGTGGAGGCCCTTCCGTGGAGGAGCCCGCCTCCGTGGGCGGCCAGCTGGCATTATTAATTATATTGGAAACCCAAGTATTGATTTTGCGTCCTGAAGACCGAGCTGAGTTTAAAGACACTTTTCTTATAATTTTCTCAGCATCACTTTTTCTAATCATATCAGTCAACCATTCATATAAAAATACACCAATCATTACAGCTTCCTATATAGGAAAATGATTTGTGTGTCAATGACTGTATTGACTGATTTAAATGTAGATTTGTTTTTGCGACGAAAATTAAGTCAGACTGGTGGCGACTTTATTCTTTATTTTCAAAATAATAAAAGGTGAAAATCTATTTGACAGACTTCAAAGGTTGCCATATATTGTAGGAGTCATAGCTAAACATTACCTTTTAAGGAAAAATGATAGCGTCAAGTGTGACAACCTCCTTGCTAAGGAGCCCCAGAGGACATTCGTTCTTCTGGGGCTTTCCTTTTCAACATCCCAAGCAGGAAGTGGGCCAGAGCTTCGCTGGCCGAAAATAATTAATTAATTACAAGTCAGTCAAGGGGCGATCGGGCGATCGGGCGGTGGTTAACTATAGGGGCGGTCCTTAACGTTAATAGTTAACGTTTACTATTAACCAATATAGTTAATCAGACCACGGTCTGTGTTAACCCTGTTCATTAGCGTTAACCAATATAGTTAATCAGACCATACCAATCCTTAATGCCAATAGTTAACGAGCCCAGATTGAGCTCATTGGTCCAGCCTAGCAGGATTTTTCTGGAAGTCAAGCCGGTTTTTTGTTAACGTTACTTATTAACGTTAACAATCAGGATTAAAGGTTAACGTTAACAAATATAGTTAATCTGATCAGGAAAAAATTAGAGGCAGAACTTTGCTGGATTGACCCATTCGCCTTTGATGCCCACATATGCTTTAGGATATTGCATCATAAGCTCAAGGCTGTATTGCTCGTCAAACTCGTAAAGGAGTTCCAGCAGAGCATCGTGGGATCTAATGTGACTTGATATCGCTCCATCACGTTCCAGACAGAGGTTTTTAGCAGCACCAAGAACTTCAACGTAGTTAGTGATTATCACGCCCGTCATTATGAGATAGGTTTTGAAATCAACGTAGTCTTTGTGATCCCCATACCAATCAATTATTTGAATCATATGAGGCATCAGCTTTGCTACGGTATAGCGAAATCTTTGGTCATTTAATGACTCGCGGTAATAGCGGCCAACTATCTGATCAAGATCCTTCCAGGCTAACTCAACTATATCTTGCGTCATATAACGATCCTGGTCCAGAGCGCCCAATCCTCTTCTACAATAGAGAAGGCAAGAGGTTGTTTCATCATAAGCTGATGCGCTCTGTCAGAGTCGAATTCGTAGAGCTTTTTCAGGAAACGGGGATAGTTGGGCGGCTGCCGCCCTGGGGCTTTAAATTGAGCCGCCTTGTAGATTTCAAGGTGGTCAGTCAACTCAATGCAAAACCATTCGCACATATCCCAAAATTTCTTTGACCATATGTGATGCTGGCGGGGAGAAACCTTTTTGAGGTTCTCCCACTGGCTCATAGCCCGTTCCAGAATTTGAACTTGACCCCAGAGCTGTCGTCGCTTCCAGGATTGCTGGTTTTGCGTCAACAGCATTGAGATGATTTTGTCTGCTTTCATCGCATAACAATCGCAGCAGATTGATAATGCGGAGGCAGGAACGATACTAATGAGGGCTGATGCTTTGCATCCGAATGTTGGTACACGTACCACATCTGTTCATATAGCGAATGCTTGTCTAAGAGCGTCAGAACCCAAACTAGCATTGCAGTGGGGCCCATATACTTCTCACGCGAAACCGTCTGTCCGAGCGTGTCTACCAGCACGGTAAAATTTTCATCAGTATCCGGATCAATGTTGAGCGATTTCATAAAGTTGATAAGATTATCAAACTTGCGCCCTATCATAGGGTAAGGATCGCCACCGTGACGCTTGTCAGAAGCTTTCAGACGAGCGAAAATGTCGTCTTGTAAGCCTTGCATACGCTCAAACAATCTGTCCTTGTTCATCTTAGCTAACTAGCTTCCTATACGTTGCTACTTCAGAGCACCAATACTCTGGGTAAATTTCTTCGTGAAATTCCATCTGGCAGTTTGACAGACCCCTGTCAAGGCAAAAAATTGCCAGACATTGGGTGCCTTCTATATTACAGTAGGAAGAAACAACACTGATAAACTCGACAAAGTCTTCACATTCGTCAAGTTCGCGCCATACGGAATGGTCTGGATCAAGAACTGTAACACAGTGGTCAATCAGGCCTAGAAGCTCATTGATTGATTCAGACGATGTTGCCTGGTAGCCATTAGGTAAATGATCATACCAATCATTGATCATATCAATCGTCTGAGGGTTCATCGGATCAACACCATCAGATTGCGAGCTTCTTCTTGTAATTTTTGAAACTCATATTTGCTAAAGGCTTGGTGCCACTTACATACCAGATTATAATGTAAATTGTAGAAACCAAGATATCCTAAATCGACGATAAACTCTTTCGCCGAGCGGTGATCGCTCTGAGCACAAATTTTATCAACATAATCTAAAATGAATGGGCTTTGGTCAAATATTGCAGTATGGTCTGCATCAGGAAACACCGCAGCAGCATCACCAACCATTAGCTGGAATAAAATGCTTACATTGCAGTTAATAGTTTCGCTGTTTTGAATTTCACGATGTGTGCGCTTGTGAAGCAAGCTTCTATGCACAATGAGCTGTATTTGTCCCGGGGTCACGACATCACCTTTAGATAGCTTTCTACCTCAGGAAACACTGTACTGCGATCTGATACTTTGTCAAAGAAATGTTTATATGACTCAGCTACTCGCATTTGGCAAACACGCATTTCAGAATCAAACATATATTGGCACAAGGTATCTTGTGCAAAATTGCCCCCACAAAGAGTGGCTAGGTTGACCATCAGTTCTGCCATATATGTGGAATCATCCACCTCAGCATCACTATACATAATGCCCTTGTCGATCTGCAGAGCTTGGAGCGGACAATAAATGTCTGAGTCGATCTGCTCTGTTGCCCAGATGATGCCTTCAGCATCGTAACAGAGTCGGCTACTGTCATCTTGGAGTTTGATGTCAGCCTTAACATCGCGATACACCCGCGAGTTCAAAACATAATCATCAACCAAGCTAGTAGCCAATTCAACCTCCATTTGATATTGCGACGAATAACACATACGAAGGAAGAGTCAATAGATAAATAGGTATGAAATGCCCTTCGCGATGCGTCAACATCCAAGGGCCCTAATGCTTTAGGGAGCATCAGCTATGAATATTTATATACCATATTTCTATATAATCGGTTGGTCTGATAGACCGCTGGTATGTTGGTTGTCGAATTACTAACGGTAAGCAGAAAGCTAACCCGAAAGATTTAATGACTACTTATTTTACATCGTCTACTTATGTCCACAATATGATTGAGCAGTATGGTTTACCTGACGTAAAATGGTCATTTCCTTGCGCCACTGCTGAAGAAGCTTTACATAATGAGCTCCGAGTAATGACTGAATTTTATAATTTTCTATCAGATCAACGATGGTTAAATAAAAATGTCAGCGGAGCCATTATCCAAAATAATGAAATTAGAAATAAAATATCAAAAGCAAAACGAGGAAAGCCAGCACATAATAAAGGCCAGTCTAAAGGAAAAGGAAACGGTGGCTATACGAGAGGGGCTATGGATGATGATCATAAATCTAAAATTTCCAAAGCAATGGCTGGTAGAACATTGTCGTCAAATCACAAAGAAAAACTTAGGGACCGATATAGAACGTTCTTTTATAATGGTCAATACTTGACCAAGACTGAATTAGCAGTAGCCACTGGGTTAACGATTCATCAAATCGAATACAGAAAAAAGATGGGGCAGGATTTTGTCCCACCCCATCACACTCGCACAAGCTAAGGAGGCTTACTTGCGATTCGGATTCACATTCCAAGCAGCCGTGTAGCCTGACCAGTATTCATTACCAACCTGGAGAGGCTTGAAGCTGGTAGCAGCCTGACCATCACGGTAGCCTTCCTGATACTTGGCTGACTGATTAGAAGTAGCAGCCGGCGAAGCGATTGTGGTGCTTACCTGAGCAAGCGGTGCAGTGGTGCGGGTAAAGCCAAGATCACCGCGGGTCTGTCCCTTGCGGTTCTTACCCGAGCGGCGGAAGCCGAACTGATCATAGCCGTGAGCATCGAACACCAGCTTGGCGGGAACAATAAAGCCCAGCGAGTCGGTGTAGGTGGCAGGCGATGAGACAGTGCCGTTCTGATTACGGTTCTGCTCAATGATCGCCTCTTCAGCAGCCGTAAAGCCGAGGCGCCCAAAACCAACGCGCTTTTCCTTCTTGAAACGCATCAGGTCAGTATAGCGGCCCTCGTTGAACATCTGACGGGCAATGCCTGCGTTGCCGCCGGCAGCCGGGACAGCCGTCATCACCGCAGTCGGTCGGGGACGACCTTCGTAGCCGGCCATATAAAGTTCATAGCTGGTGCTGCTATTGAAGCTGACCGACGTGAGCGGATCACCGCTACCGCGCTCGTCATTACGAGCGGCGTGCTTCTGGCCGAGTTCGTAGAACTTACCAGCTTGGATCATCGACTGATCGGATTCAGCCTTTGGAGCAGCAGGAGCAGCCTTCGGTGCCGGCTTGTAGACCACATTGTCTTCAGCGTAGGACTTCTTGGCCGTAGGAGCGATCTTGCTCTTGTCCAGCTGGCCGACCACTTCAAATTCGCAAACGCGCATCTTGGTGTTCTTGTAATCGTGCGGTACAGCGACCACATCACGCGGGTTGACCTTGACAATCACCCAGTGCGAACGGCTGCCGCCGTAGCCGTGCGATTCAGGGCCGTGGATGTAGCCGAGAGCGCAAACGTGCAGACCCTTGGAACAGGTGTTGTTCGGATCTTCATCGACCAGGTTGCGGTCTTCCTTACAAACGGCGCCGACGCTATTGTCGAACGTACCAGTGCGGTGATCCTTGTAGTCCAGCGTAACAGAGCGGTAAGCGATAAAGCAGCCGTCTTCCGTGATCGGCATCTCATTGGCTTCGAGGAACTTGAAGCATTCCTGCGTGGCGCGATAGCTGGGGTTGGCGAACAGATTGGCGGTGAACTTCTCGAGCGGCGAGAGGTCGAAACCTTCAGTATTGAGTCGGATAATGTACTGCGCCATCACCGCCGGCAACTGGCGGCCGTTGTAAGTAACGACGTTGCCGTTAATGCTGAATGCCGTGTCGGCAACTGCGGCGCGAACGTGCATAGCGCGGTCCAGACGAAGTTCAGCCTGGGCGTGATCGCCTGACTTGAGCAGAGCAAGGATATCGTCGAAATCCTTGTGATCATTTGTGAGCGTAAACACTCGGGAGTCGGTGGTGACTACAAGGCTACCGATAGCCTTTTCCGTGCCACCCGAAAAAGAAACTGCAAGAATTGTCATTCAAAACCTCCTTAGTTGGTGCTACCGTAATACGGCATTTTGTTTAATGCGTCAATCAAATTGTGACAGGCTGGGTGTTTCTTTTCCAGCCCATCGTTTCGCCAATATGGTTCACAACTTCTTCCTCGGAATAGTCATCAACCATTGCAAAGACATAAGGCATCTTTGCCAGCATATTATCAAAGCTCGGTACAGTGACGTTGCGCGTATTGACACCAAGCTCTGTGAACATTTCGAAGATGGTCTTGCCTTTGATCAGCTTGCACATCTTCTCAAGGCTGCTATCCGGCTTGTGGGTTTCGAGATCCTTCTTTGCCTGTTCATAATCGGACAAATTGAACTCTTTGGCCCAAAAGTCAAGAGCAGATGCTGTCCGCCAGCTGCCGCCCGAGCGAGCAAATGGTGCCTTGATATCCTCAAGGCTGCGGGAAACATAATTCTGCCCAGCTTCACGAACCTTGTCGTCAAGCATTTCAGCCAGCTTGGCAGATGTTTCGATCAAAACTGCCGAAGGATTGGCCTTTTCAATCTTCTTGATCATTGCTTCTGTGAGGAAGTAAAAGCTAACATTCGGGATCCAAGTCCTAGCCACTGCAATGAATGACGCATCCTTGTTAAAGTCCGTAGTGCGGCCAAACACTTCACTACGCTGGCGGCCATCGGTCTGGAAATAGTAGATCTCATTAGGTAGTGAACCGAGATCCATTTCCTTGCGGACAACTTCATTCCAAGTGCTGGTGTGGTACATATAATACTTGCGCTCAGCAGCCGCAGCCCTCGGTGCCTTCTCGAAATGCACGGTGGAAGCATCGTGGATGTTGTTGAAGTCCTGAAGACGCTCCTTGATTGCGGCCATCACATCAGTGATCTTACCGGGCTCGACTTTGACCAGGATGATCTTGTCAGTATCGCTGTAACGCATCCAAGGGGCAATACGACGAACTGAAGCTTCGTCAGCGACCACAATCGGACGCGGCTTGTTGAAGCGATCAAAATTCCAAGCATTCTGATAACTCCAGCGATCTTCATCCTTCTTAACTCGACCACTATCGTGCAGTGACCATTCACCAAAGCGGGTGATGCCTTCGACCATTTCCGGCGTAAGGGTAGGCTGCTTGATCGGCGAATTAGGATCCATTGGATCTTCAGGAGCCGGCTTGGGAGCAATACGGATAGTGAACGTATTGTCGTCAAACTTCTTTCCATTGAACGTGATCTTGGATTTGGAGAAGCCGATGCTGCGGAGCAGATCAATATCATACTTGACCACTTCAGCAATGAAGTCCCAATAATACGTGTGGCCTTGGGCATCGATCAGATCCTGGATAATGCTCTCAGCCTGGTCGTTAATGGTCTTCAACTTGTCCTTGACAAATCTGCGAGTGCGCTCAGTCATCTTGATCTGTTCACGGTTCGGAGTGATATCAACATCGCCAATCTCTGCCTTGATGAACAGAGTGTGGTGGTTACTGTAATAGGAACGCAGGCCAGTCAGCTGTTCGTCCAGCGGATAAGCAATGCCGCCCATCTCGATATAAGAAGCCTTATTGAAAATGCTCTGACAACGGCAAACGAACCAGTCGTCAGCTTCCAGAAGCTTGTCAAATTCCGGAATGGCCAGTTCCACGCCAGCAATTTCAGGCTTGACCTTATAAAAGGCAAACGTTTTCTGGATAGCGATTGAAAACTTCTGATAGTCTTCGCTCTTGACCGGAATGCTGACTTCCACGCCATTTGGCTCGTCAGTCTCAGTCTCAGCCATCAAGCTGATCTCAGGCAGGCCACTTTCGCCAATCTGGTAAACATAAACGCGGCGGACGCTGTCCATATAGCAGGAAATCATAAAGCTGGAGGCATAGCTGAACACACTCTTGATGCCAAGTCCAAAGCCGCCAATTTCGTCGTTGTTTTCCGCCTTCGTAGAATCGAAATAGCGGTTAACCCGAGTCATCATAAACTCGTGTGACATACTTGTGCCGTAGTCGCGGACACAGAAACGAGGATCAAGTCCGTTAGGGACCTGCACTTTGAAGGGCTTCTCGGGGCAACCAGCAGCCTTGTGGCTATCCCAAGCGTTAGCAGCAATCTCGCGCACGATGGCAAACTCAGCATCGCTGTAGAGGCCCGAGCTAAGGATTTCAAAAGCCTTCGCACTGGCCTGGATCGAGGCAACTGCCGTTTCCTTGCGTCCAACATTGAACGTGGGAACCTTCTGCTCTTCAATCTTCATTTCTAATCCCTTGTTGAATGGTTTACCCCGCCCTTATACAGGACGGGGCACCAATTGCAAGCCTTAAATTGAACTATTTTTACTGTGCTGTCGGGATAAGCGACAACGGGTTGATGGTCTGAATCACCACCGGTTGCGGCCTAGGCTTACGCTTTGGCGGAGCCTTCACGGTAGCAGCCGGAGCAGGAGCCTTCACAATACCAGCCACTTCCTTCTTCACATAATCAATAACATCAGGGACGCTATAGCGAGTGATCAAGTAGCTGAGCAGCGGGGCCTTGTCACGGAGGTCGATCGCGAACTGGTTACTGGTCGGCTTGGCCGGCTTGAGGTTGTGCTTCTTCACATATTCCTTGATGGTCATCTTGTGAACCTGGCGGAACAGCTGGTCATTAGCCGAGGCACGGTAAGAGGATGATGACGGGTCGTTCAGCTTGAGGAGAAGCTGATACTCGTCCTCCATACCGCATTCGCGGGCCCAACGCTTCACTGCCTTGTAGAACGTGGAGATGCTAATCTCAGGGTTCTTTTCCTGCAACGGCTTCAGGTATTCCTTCAGCGTCATTGTAGGACGTTCAGCAGCAAATTCAACGGCGACCTGATGGAGCAGTTCTTCGAAAGTGGTAACAAAGTCCACCAGCTTGAATCCTGCAGCTTCCAGTTCCTTGACCTGGGATTCAAGGAAAGCATATACAACCTTCTCGCCGTTCAGCTTGGCCAGGATCTCATCATAGGTCTCGTCATAACAGCTACTCAAGATTTCCTGAATTCGCGTCGACTCGCGGTTGTAATGGTAATTCCTAAGGTTATTTGCCTTAGGCTTATACGTGCCATAATAAATGGTCTTCTTCTTGCTGAAGTCCTTGATATTGAACTCCTTCTTATTACCTTCATTATAATAACGTGAGTTACCATCCTTCAGGTCATAAGTATAGTAGTCATTTTCCGGCTTGGCTGCCTTGATCCCAGCTTTGAAATCATCCCAATTGTAAATGTTATCAGCAAAGTCCGGGAAGGTTTTATTGAGACCGGCAATAACATCGGCCTGATCAGCAGCCTTGACGTCGAGCAGATAAAGCACCTTCTTTGTCTGATTGATCAACTTACGAGCGCCGGCTTGGTTCAGTTTCGCCGTCCAACCAGGAGTGCCAATAATGATACCAACGCTTTCCGAATGCCGGGCTGAGATTTGGATGCCATAATGAGCCATCCGATGCTCATCCATACGAATCTCGCCATACTGCTCTTGCAAGGTGTGACCTTTTACCACCTTGTCAGCAGCCGGGCTCTTTTCAGTATAACGGAACTCGCCGACCATAATCTGATAGCCCTTATACTTGAGCTTCTTCAGATCAACCTTGCGGCTCTCGAAGAAGTAGGACTGGTCGTGGATACGGCGCACCGTATCGCCGCGCAGGACTTCCCAAAGCGTACCAGTTTCCTTATCCAGCCAGCCTTGGATAGTGGCCATCAATTCTTCAGTTACCGTTTCTTCAAACTTGGTGATTCGGGCCTTGGATCGATCGGTCAGCTTGATCTGCTCGCGGTTCGGAGTGATGTCAATCTCACCAATGCCGGCGCTATAGACCATAATCATATCTGCGCCGCGGCCGCGGCGATGGTGGCGGTAGTGGCGAGATTCGTCGTAAGGATTGTTTTCTTCAATGACCGGATAGATCACATTGCCCATCTCGACATAGTTTTCATTCTTGAGGCGGCCAGGATTCTGGTAAATCTTCCAGCCAGTGCCTTGGAACAAAGGCTTAATGTCGAACGCGGAAGCATCAACGCCGCTGATGTTGGGCTTGGGTTCGTAGAACGTCAGAGCTTCGATAGCTTCTTCGCGGAAGCGGTCATAGTCCTTGTCCATAACCGGAATGCTGAGCTCAACACCGCGAGGCTCAGTCGACGGAGTTTCAGCCAGGAAGCTGATCTCAGGAAGTCCGCTGGCGCCGATCTGGAAAGCGTAGACACGGCGTGTCGTGCCGTCGAATGTGACGATCATATAGCTGGAAGTATAGCTGAAGCCTGACTTGATGCCGAGACCGAAGCCGCCGATTTCTTCATTACTGTCGTTCTTGGTAGAATCGAAGTAAGTGTTCAGGCGAGTCATCACGAATTGATGATCCATACCTACACCGTAGTCACGAACCTTGAAGCTAGGGTCCAGCTTATTGGGCAGCTGAATGTCAAACGGCTTCTCAGGGCAGCCAGCAGCCTTGTGCGAGTCCTTCGCATTTGCAGAAAGCTCACGGATGATTGCGAGAATGTTGTTGGAATAAAGGCTTGAGCTCAGGATCTCAAACGCTTTGGCACTTGCTTGGATCTTGGCAACGGAAACTTCCTTCTGACCAAGCGAGAAAGTCTCAACGCCTGCTTCTTCAATCTTCATTACTAATCCTTTGTTTAGCGTGGAATACCTTGCCCTTATAGCAGGGCAGAAATGTCAGTCAACAGTTTTTTTGCGAGCAAGTTCGACAGCGTGATTGATGATGTCAGCATCCTTCAGCTTTGCAAAGCCTTCCTTGCCTAGGGAATTATACAGACTATCAGCAGCCGCTTCCAGCAAAGCATAGTCTGCTTTGAGTTGAGCAACACGAGTGTCGCAATGGCGGGCTTGATCCAAGCGTTTACGGAACCACATCTCTTCCAGGGTAACTGTAGGCTTGGAGAGATCCATCCAAAAATACATTGAGCCCATCAGCACAAAAGCAATACCAGACATCGTGATGACATAGTTCATCATCAATGGTGCTGCACCTAGGACCAAATAGTATCCAAATGCGAAAGTTATCGCCGCGCCGATCAAACCCAGTCCGAGAGCGAACATCGTTCTCATAAGGAAAGGATGTTTGTACACCTTGACCGGTGGCAGCTCAGGGGCTGGAATTGGCGGGCTGGGGACGATTTCCATCAGTTCCATCCCCAATCATCATCGCGATCACGACCTTCAAATGAGTCGCGGCGATATTTGCCACGAGCGCGCTTGTCACGACGGGAACGCTTACTATCCCGGTATTCATCACCCAGGCTGTAATCTTCCTCATCGTACTGGCGATAATTGTACTTCATATTTCCTTTCCTTGTAGCAATATCACGGCTGATATAATATTTTGAATCCTATGTCAACACCGTAAAATCAGCCACTTCCTTCCAGCCTTTGCCGTAAATGGACGAAAGCTTGACGGCAGTGCGCAAGCTAAGCTCGCGAATGTCCTTCAAGTTGCGACGCATATAACGGAGGATATCCGAAGTTTTCTTTGCATCACCCAGCATACCAGTAGTTTCGGAAACGTGCTGGATCCAAGTCATACAGTCTTCACGACCCTCAAAGCCGAGATCGAAATAGAAGCAGCGGCTCACCAATGCCTTGAAATGGGGAGCCATCTTGCCCTTGCAATTTTCCATATCCTGGTTTGTGATCAAGATAATTGCACCATTGAAATTGAAATGCTGAGGGATGCCTGCTTTACGCAATGCAGCATTCTGAGTCATATACGACACGTGACGCTGACTGCCAGTATCAAGCGCCGCCTTGAGAATGTTGATAGCATCGAGCGTATCAAGCACAGTGTCGATATCATCAAGCACTAAGGTGTTAGCCTCTTGGCGATTACGCCACAGCGCTTGCACTAGCCCTACGGTCGTCATATGCCCGGCACAAACCTCAATCTCAGCCTGGATGCCAGCTAGGGGAGCGACATAGAGCTGATAATCCTTGAGGGTTTTGAGGACGTTGAAGGTTTTACCAATGCCAGCAGGACCAGTAATGATGAGCCCGCGGAGGTTACCGGAGGCAACTTTGCCAACGATATCCTCCATCACATTGAACTGCGCCTTTAAACGTTCGAGGGTGCTCATAAAATCTCCTTGTTCAAGAGTTATAAGCTAATTCGAAGCAGAGTCAATCCTAATTTGTTTTTGCGACGAAAAAACCTTCTGATTTTTGTTAACGTTAATTAGTAAAGTTAACAGATGGATGATCAGAAAAAAAGGAGGGCGTTAACCCTCCTTTTTAATTGTTATACTGCTGGAGTCGAAGACGGCGCCATCTCAGCAGTAGCCGATGCCAGGTCCCAGAGCTTGCGGTTGAACTGGAGGCTACGGTGAATGCCCCGGATGCCACGAGTGGTGCCGCGCTTGTGCTTACCACCAGTGCGCTGGTAAACAATGCCGCCCTCCGTGAGATTCTTCTGGATCCGGAGAAAGGTGTTCCAGAGGCTGGCGCCTTCATCGTAACGAGTAGTCGCGCGCAGGACTTCGTGCTCAGTAATCGGAGGGACGCGATCGCCATAGTGGAGAGTCAGTGCCTGCTTGGCAAGGAGTTCCTGCTCCTTCTCCGTGAGGTCAATACCCAGCCACTTGTCCATAGCTTCCTTGAGGACAGGGGTCTTGGCCAGCACATCATTTGCACCTTCAACCACTTTTTCAGCAGTGTCCTTGGCGCTATGAGTGACCTTCTGGCCGGCAATCGTCGCATCACCTACCGACAGCTGGGTCTGGCAAAGCGAGCGGAACATACCGAACATCAGGCGATAGCTCGAGGAGCCATCGTGGCTGTTAGTGAGGATCACTTCAGGGAAGCAATCATTGATGCTGTGGACGCCGTCTTTACGGAGGCGCAGCACGTGGCGAGTGAAGAGCAGCTTGTCTGCAGAGCGGCTCCGCTGCTGCCCTGCAAGGACAACCTTGAAGCCATCAGCCATCATAGCTTCCACGACCTCGACAGTGGGCGCCACATTGTAACGCTCGCTACGGCTTTCGTGAGCGTGAAGGTTGAACACTGAGGGGGCGGCTTCGCGGATCTGGTCGATCGTGAGGCCGGTCTTGACTGCGGTAACGAAATTCATACGTGCCATTTCAATTACTCCTTGCTTGCTATGCCACCCGTCTATTTGTTTTTGCTACGAGCGTCAACAAAAATCAGAAACAAAATTTCAAAGCCAGCACATCAGCAGGGCCAGCCTTGATGATGAGTGCGACATATTCCTCGTTACCGAGGTGGGGCCGTTTCTCTGCTATCTCTGCAACAGAGTAACCATTTTGAATAAGGTGCTGCATCCAGGCTTGTTTGGTTTTAGTGTTAGAGGAGCGATCCAGATAAGCTATCTGGAAGCCAGGGCGCTTGGGGTCGTTGTTGACGGAGTCATAAATTTCTTCCACAGAGTGGTAAATTTTCACATTGATATTCCGATTGTATTTCTTCATATCAATCCTCCATCAAAATATAATGCGCCTTTCTAGCATCTGATTCAGGCACGTCAATGATTAATTCAATGAAGGGCCAAATTACCTCAAGGTCAATAGTTTTAGAATGGCGGTAGTAATAGTTACCATAATACTCGTTATCTGTCCATTCCTTTTCTACCTCAAGCCCGGGCGCATATTTAATAGCCGCAAACTCCTGGTCAGATACATTGTCTGTGAATAGATTCAAGAAATCCCAGATGGCATCGTCAATTTTGGGTTCTTCATCCGGGTAGATTTCAGTGGCCTCGTCACCCCAGCAATTGCCACCATCCATCCCACCGGAGCACCATTCTAGGAATGGTCTCCGGTGTTCGTATTTCTCAAGGAATTCTTCCTTGGTCATTCGTAGCCAAACTTGAATGTGGGCGTGATTACGAAATCCCGAATGTCCTTGTCCATAATGATTGCAGTAGTCTCGAAACCATCAGGCAATTCCATCACCAGCAATTCCCTAGGGGAACGCCCAAACTGTTGCACGTGGCCCTTGACTGCATACTTGGATCCAAGAGATTGCTGGAGGAAATCAATCCACAGGGTGCCTGCGTGACTGATCCGCTCAATGCGGCCCAGCTTGAACCGGTTGTCCAAAACCCAAGTGCCTACTTGGATTTCACGACCATATGCGTCTTCAACATACGCTGGCGGGAGTTCGACTCGTTCCTTCTTTTCAAAGGATTTGACGCTAGGCCCGGCGTAATTGATCAAGAAATCGTGATGCTTGCCTTCACCAATAACCTTGTCATCAACGTGGCGAGTGAACTTGAACTTCCAAGTTTTCTTGTCGTCCCAGACGACTTCCAGCTTGCAATCCCAATCCAACATAACGCTGCCACGATACCCAGTAGTATCTGACCTGAAAATATCAGCAGGGTTAGACACGCGAGCAATCGATCCGGCGCGGGCACCGTGGTTGAAACGAATGTGAATAGTGTTGCTGGGATCAGACAATATGGCTTTGAGCTCATTGATTGCCTGATATTCAGCATACGAGTTGAGACTAAACCGATCAAAATCTGAGAGGATAGGGGCGCGTCCGAGCTTCCTTTCCAGCGACTTATATCCGAAATAATCTGGATCTAAAATGTTACTCCCAGTCTTAGTCAAAATTTTAAGACTGTATTCTTTATTATCCATTGATGTGCGCCTCCTACGCATCTTCTACATAGCAGATGCCAACGACGAGTCAATGAGTATTTTAGGGCGAGTTGTGCATTTCTGTGGATAAAGCACAAGCCAAAACGATGGGGCCGACAGTTACCTGCCAGCCCCATCCACGCTAACTTGCGCACGGGAAAGCCCCTATGGAGAGCCCGTTAGAGCTTTTCGTAGAGGATCGTGGTACCGTATGGGCCCTCGTAGTCACTGCCCTTCACGAGCCAAATCGTGTTAGGGCTCTTCTCCTCACCCGGACCCCAGTGCTCTGGACCACCAATGTAGCCGTCCGTGAACATAATCACAGTACCGACCGTATCGTACCAATCCTGCTTCATAGCCCAGTTCCACCACGCCATAGGGGTGGTACCGCCACCGCCCTTGGGTTCGTAGTTATCCAGGTCTTCCTCACTCTCCAGCGTTGCGGGCGCGTGGAGAGCGCTATCGAAGCAAGCGATGTGGATCTTGAAGTTAGTGAACTGTCCCATAATGGACTTAATTTCCCCAAGGAAAACAGCCGCTTCTTCGTCGCTAATGGATCCGCTCATATCGATCGCAATGCCAATCTCCACGGAGTCATCATAGTCCAAGCTGGGCATAGTAATGCCGTTAGCGAACACCCGCTTGTTCGGAATGCGCCAGGTGTAGTCCGAACGCACGAGCGACTTGATGACAGTCTCGATATATTCGTTCCACTTAACCTTGGGCTCAGTGATCTTCTTGATCAGTCGCTCAAAGCCGGCCGGAATGTTACCAGCGTCCTTGCAGTTTTGGGCAGCCTGGACCATATTCTCTTCCCACTGGTCCTTGAGGTCCTGAAGCTCTTCAGGGCTCAGGGCATCAGCCGGGTCGCCGCCGCCATTAGGATCCTGGCCCTGGCCATCACCCTCGCCAGGGAAGCCAGGTTGGCCAGCGTGAACGTCCAGCGTGGACTTACCTTTGGTCTTGTCCGGATTCTTGAGCAGGTCGTCATAAATCTCTTCTGCCGACCAACCGCTGTATTTCTTGTCATACAGACCAATTTTGGGCATAGTGAGCTTCGCCTCAACGAGCATCGCGTTGATGGCGTAGTCTGCCGCCTGGTTCCAGATTTCAGGATCGCGGTCGATTCGGCGGCCCAAGTGACCAAGGGCACAGTGCATCACTTCGTGGGCGCAAAGGAAGGCCACCTTGTGGTTACCAATTTCCTTGCTCTCCTTGAGCCCTTCCTGGTAAATTTCCTGGATGAAGCTAGGGTTATACCAGAAGCGCTTTCCGTCAACAGCAGCGGTCTGAAGCTTCCAGGGATTGTTATCCTCGCCGAGCTCAATAACTTCGAGGTTGAAGAGCAGGTAAGCGAAGAACGGAAACTTCTGCATCATAAAAAACCGGCCTGCGGTCATAATCTCGGATGCGGTAGGATTACTCATTTAGCGTTCCTTTGCTTGTTAGACTTATCTTATACAGTGACAAGCCAACTCAGTCAATACAAAAAAGGAGGGGTGGAGAAATTAACCCCACCCCTCAACATAGTTGGGGATTAGCCAACCATTGAGAGCACCTTCTGGAACTTCTGGTTAACGTCAGTGCGGAACTCGGGAAGAGTAGCAAGCATAACCTGGTGAGTCTTCATTGCTGAACGGATGCCAAACAGCGTCAGCTCGTCCTTGAGTTCCGTGTTAAGGAACTTGAGGAAGTTACCACCAGCCTTCGCGAACTTCTCGTCCTTGGGGTTCTTGTTGGCGTTCTCGAAGCGTTCCTTGATGGCCGCAACCAGGCTGGTCACGAGCGCAAAGTGGATGCTGATATCCTGCTTGACATCTTCCGGAAGCTTCTTCAGCGTTCCATCGAGGATGCTGTCCGGGTTCGGAAGCTTCTCCGCGGACTTGCGGTAGCTCATAAACTCAACAGCAGCGCCTTCACCAACCACGCCGTCTGCGAGCTTGCGGATCATCGTGTCCTTGGTGCCAGCAGCTTCAGCAGCCCGGATAACGCGGTCCAGGAACGCCCAGGCGCGCGGGGTAGCGAACGCGGAGTTCTTGCCACGGCTGTCGAACTTGTTGAGCATATCCTTCTTGAAGTTGATGAAGCCGATGATGCTGGGGTGGATGCCGGCGCCGACCGCGAATTCGATCCAGTCGTCGTTGCTGACCGTAAAGTCAATGTGGGCAAAGCGGTTGAGCAGCGGAGTGGGCATCTGGAACACCACGCCCTTGTCGGACTGGCGGTTACCAGCAGCGATAATCGTCACGCCCTTCGGAAGCTCGTATTCGCCAACCTTGCGGTCGAGGACAAGCTGGTAAGCGGCTGCCTGGATAACCGGGGGAGCGGAGTTGATCTCGTCGAGGAACAGGATAGCATCCTCGTCTTCCTCACGGCCCATCATCGGAAGGATGCAGGACTGGCCCCAGCGGGCGGTCTTCATCTCGGGGTCGTAGTAGGGAATGCCGCGCAGGTCGGTCGGATCCAGCAGTGCGAGGCGAACGTCGAAAACCTTGCGTTCCTTCTTGCCCGTCAGCGGGTTGAGGAACTTGCCCGGGGTCTTGGCAGCAAGCTGGCGGACAACGTCCGACTTGCCAACGCCCGGCTGTCCCCACAGCATAACGGGGACGTTAGCAGTAGCGTAAACGCTAATTGCTTCAGAAACTTCGATGGGACGCATTAAACTTCTTCCTTCTCAATGGTTGAACAATTGCGTTATACGCATTCGGTAACTCTGCGTCAGCACCTAATTTTGCATTTTGCAAATTTTTTAGTGCATCTGCGTCGTTACATCGCCCTTATATAAAATGTACCAAGGGCCGTCAATGACTTTTTTCATTTTTTTTCGTTAACCCTACAAAATAACGTTAACAAGGTTGAAATATTTCCTTCAGACGTGCTATATAATAATGTACTTACTAACACCTACTCTGTTCTACTAACACCTACTAACATTGGCCACCATCTACTAACATTGACCAACATTTTTCCTCGCATTACTAAAAGTTTGACTGGATGAAAAAGTTGTATTCATCCAGCGTATTTTATTGACTAAAGTTCGAAATTCTGCTAAAAAAAGTGAATAAAGCTCTATTTTCTTTGCCTTTTTTTATTGACAGTATTTTTTCATACTGTATAATGGGCCTGCGGGCCGTGAAAAAAATTTTATATTTTTTGATACGGTGTTGAGCAGGACCATTGATTCGAATATAATCATACACTCATCTTACTGATTCACTCACACAGATCACTCGACATTTGACTCTGACAGATCGATAACATTCGATCTGATATAATGAATCATTATCTCTTATAGATTAGAATATGAATGTGATGATGACCACAATAATGACCATCATCACATTAAGCATAAAGGCTCGAGCCTTAGCCATCCATATCCACCGCGTAATAATATTCCGACCAGTTGAGCTGACCGAACTTCTTCTTAGCAGCATCCAGCTTGGCTTGAGTCGACGTCTGAGCCAGCAGCCAATCAACAAGAGCTTCGTAGGAATCCTTACCATCCAGGATCTTGAAGACCACGGCGGAGAGTTCCTGTTTGCTACCAAAGTTGAGAGCAAAATCACGGCGGTTGCTGTAGAGCTTCCAATTCTCAGCCACAGCGTTGGCCAGCGTAGCAGCTTGTACCTTCACAGCGTTGCTCAGGTCAGAAGCAAAGTTTTCCAGAGCCTTGCGGGTATCCGGATCCAACTGCGGCAAGAGGTCATCGTGATGCTCGCTGAGCACTAGACGGTAGACATTCTTTTCGTTGCTCAGCTGATCCTTGGCACGGTGCAGATTCAAGTACCAGGCGTTCTTGAGCTTGACCATATGGCCATTCTCGAACCGGATGATATAACCCTCACACTGCTCTTCACCACCAACGGCTTCCATAAAGTCCGTGATGCCGTTGAAGGTGCCATTCCAGGTCTTCACCACCGGGATACCGTAATGCTCAGCCTTCGCTTTCATTGACGGCATACCCACATATTCGCCAGTCCGGTTGTCGCGGATGGCAGTCAGGATCAGTGCATCTTCCGGATAGTCGACCACAATGCGCTGCTTACGCGAGCACCATTCAAAAATCGGAGTATAGCCGCCGCCCATAGCAGCCAGCACAAACTCCACATATTCCGGATGGGTTCCCACAAACGCTTCGGCCTGTAGGGCAACATCCGTCGGGCCCATCTTGGAGCACCACACGATCTTGTTATCCACCAACATCGGATGGATCATCGAACCATCCAGCTTGTCCATAATCACGAAAGGCATATCGAAGTCGAACTGAGCCATCTCAGCTTCCTTCTCACCCCAGTTGAAAAACTTGTGGAACGGACGAGCCAGCAGCGTACCATCCTTGGCAAACTTGATGCCGCGGAATTCACGACGAGCATATTCAAGCGCCTTTTCCTCGTCGCTCATCTCGTCCTTGATTTCCGGAAAAGCGTTGATGTGATAGTTGATCACATATCCCCAATCGCGCTCTGCCAGGAAGAAGTCTTCCGAGATCGCGTGACGCACGTCGTCGAGGTGGTAAATGTGGACAAACTTGAACATTTTGATTCCTTCTTGGATTACCAAGCCCTTCTATATGAATGCCGGAACGAGTCAACAGATTTTTCTAATATGACGAAAAAAAATTGAAATAAGCCAAAAACTAGATCTAGCTACTATATCTTGTGCTATATCGTGTTGAATCAGCACTATTCACCACAACATATAGTATGTGGTAAAAAATGTCAAAAATCCTATGTATCGATACGTGAAAAATGCAAGAATTTTAATTATTTGAGCCACTACTATATGTAGTACATAGATGTAGTGTCATACTACTAAATGTAGTAGATAATCTACTGATTGTGTTTAAATCGGCTGTTTTTTACTATATCTTGTGAAAATAAATAAAACTAAAAGGCAGGAACTGTAAAATGAAGCACCCATTAGTTGAATTGACAAAAATCGTAAGTGCAAGCATACCTGAATCTGAATGGGCTGCTGATCCTATTGCCAAAAAGCAAGGTGTGAAGAATTTGGTTCAAGCAATTAAGACTAAGGCTGCACGCGCCGGTATCCATAAAATCAACAATATTTTAAATGTCAAGGTGCCGATACCAGTCAAGGCAATCAAGAGTGCTGCTGATCAAGTTATGAAAGAAAGTTTTGATCTTGATCCAGAATTAGTTAAAAGGATGTTGGAAGATTTCTTAGTGCATATTGAAAGTGTTAAAACAAAACAGATCCCTGACAGAGTAGTCAAACAATCGACTGGTATGTACCACAACGCTAAAGAACCAGAACACGCTTTTAATTCAAGTCTTGGAACTTTTAAAATATCCAACGAATCAATTGTGACCTTGATGGATTATGCTCGTTCACTATATCTTGTAGCAAACAAGTATCATACCCAAATCGCTAATTAATTTTTTTCACCATAGAATACGTCACACAACACAGGGATGGTTCCACGAAACATAATATTGTCTTCGTGACCATCCCAATGAAGCTGTACTGCTTTGAGCTTCTTATTGTATTCTTTACTTTTCATATCAAGATGCAACACTGCATCCTTGAACGTAATTCCCCATTTATGGCTTTTAAGTGAGCAACCGCTCTTCAGACGATCTGCGTAATTTGAAATAGCAACAGCCGTTTTAGTGTTGTGTGTTAGCTTTTCCATTTCCACGATGCCATAATTACCGCTGGTAGTAAAAGAGTACACTGCTGGATAATGATCTGATTTGTTATGGATGAATTCGTGAAGCAACTGCTGATAGCCAATATCATTCAAACCAAAAATCTTGATTACCTGATTAGGCAAACCGTTCACCACTGATGCAAAATTTCCGTGGTTAACTACTTCAAACCCAGCCAAACTGAGATGTCCAGAAAGGTGCTCGCCGTGGCTGTAGATGGACCACCCATCTACTAGTTGGGCAAGGGCTCTGGCAGCCAAGGAGGGATTACGCATTACCATAGGTCCTGCTTTTACGTAAGTGGAAAAAAACCGTCAAGCCTAAACTTTTTGGGTTGACACTGCCACTCCTTCATATATAAGCGGACAGGAAATTTGAGGAGTTTATATGTCTAAGTTTGAAGTGCTGGTTGAGCAGGTCAAGAACGTTCGTGATCATCCGAATGCTGACAGGCTAAGCCTTCTTGATATCAACGGCTTTACGTGTATTAGCGCGAAGCTGGAAGATGGGAGCCATCGCTATAAGGATGGTGATCCTGTTGCATATATCCCGGAAGGCTCAGTGCTTCCTGAATGGCTCCTCAAGGAGTTGGATTTTTGGGACGATGAGAAGGGCAAAGGCCGTCTTAACGGATCTAACGGCGATCGTATCAAGGCAATGCGGCTGCGCGGCATCTTGAGCCAGGGTGTTATCTATCCCTGCTGTGGCATCACTAACGAAGAAACTGGTACGCATTACCGCAAGTGGATGCGTATGGCTGATGGCGAAATCCACAAGGTGGGCATCGGCTGGGACGTTGCTGAACAGCTTGGCATCACGAAGTATGAGCCGCCTATTCCAGCCAGTATGGGTGGTGAAGTGTTCAGTCATTCGTATGATCTCATCTACAAGTTCGACATTGAAAATGCTCAGAAGTTCGAAAATGTCTTCTTCCCTGACGACATTGTGAATATTACTGAAAAGCTTCACGGCACTTTTACCGGTTTCATCTTTACGACTGAAAAGCGTGAAGATTTCTTGGAAGTTGTGACTGAGGAAGGCACCTTGTATGCTACTGCATATAGTAAGGGCCTTGGTTCTAAGGGGCTCTGCTTCAGGGCCAACGAAACGAACTTGGCCAAGAATCTCTATATGAGGTCGCTCAAGACGTTCCTTGATTCGCGAACCTCTGAGCAGCTTGCTAACCTGTATGGTGAGACTGAAAACGAATCAGCATTCCTGATTCTTGGCGAAACTTTTGGCCAAGGCATTCAGGATCTTGGCTACAGCACTCCGCCGAAGTTCCTGGCATTTGATACAGTGTCTGACGGCGAGGTTGATTCATATCGGAATTTTGAAAAAGTCACCAAGAGCTTGGGTGTTGAAACGGTTCCGCTACTGTTCAAGGGCCGATATGGTGATGCTGACCTGATCACACTGCGTGATGGCAAGTCGTCAATTGACGGTAAGACTCTCAAGGAAGGTATTGTCATCCGTGATGACGACAATGCTGATACTGGCTTCATTGGCCGCAAGATGCTTAAGATGGTATCACCTGATTATCTGACACGCAAGGGTGAAACGACTGAACTTCAGTAATTGACTATGGTGATGAAAATGTCTACCGTGCGACATATGAACCAACGCGACACTAAGTACATTGATGAAGCTCTCCAGCTTGCAAGGGCTGGAGAGCGTGTGGGTGGAGCACGCCTGGGCGCTTTGTTGGTTATTGGTAACCGGGTTGTATCAATGGGTCAAAATATGTACAAGACCCATCCTTTGCAGAAGAGATTTGCCCGGCGTCCAGATGCCATCTTTCAACACGCTGAAATCAATTGTTTGGTGAATTTTCTTCGTAACAATGATCCAGAAGATTTGGTTAATGCGACGTTGTATGTTGGACGGGTCTTTGGTGAAGATATGGAACACATTGGCACCGCCAAGCCTTGCACTGGATGCGCAGCAGCGATCCATCACTATGGAATTAAGAAGGTGGTTCACACGTGAGTAATTATAAAATCCATCACGACACGATGCCCTCTGGCGACAAAGGCGATCAGTTTTATAAACAGTTGGCTAAAGTTGTAGCCATATCCTTCTTTAAGTCAACAGAAACAGAACGCGAGGCGGGCTTCTTGCTTAATTTTATTAAGCATATGTTACCTGGCTTGGCAATCATTGATTCATCCTTTGACCAAAATAAGTTTTTGGAATGGATGGAAGAAGAAATTGAAATGTTAGAGACGCCTTGGCTTCGTAACTTGACTGACAACGAGAAATAGGCTACTTCTTTCATTGAAAGGATGCAACTGTATGTACGTTATTGTCGTTGATGATGGCAATGAAGAATACTATTTCGCTGGCTGGGAAGGCTCTGATTGTGACCCGGCTGCTGACGAGATGACCTTTTGGCGTCCAGATGCATTTGATCCGGAAGTTTACGAATTCACAGATAGAGCAGAGCTTAAAGCAGAGCTGGAATTGATTCGTAAATCTGGTTTGAATTTTCCTATTGGCATCCCAGATGATTTCGTGTATGATGATGTCGTAATCGATTTTATCAAGATACGAGAGCACAATGACTGAATATCAGATACCCCGGGTTGAACAGCATCACGCGACAGTGTCGCAGGCTGATCCTATCCCACAAATCCATTGGGAGGAACTGGATAACTTTGACCCCTCCTGGTTGATGGCATTCGTTTATATCTTCGGTGCTGCCATCCTGATTAAGTTTTTCGTTAGAGTGTTTACACTTTATGGGGCCTGTGTGGTCTTTTGGCTATTAGGGATTGTTTTCTCTTATGGCATTGCGGGCTTTATGATCAATCCGTTCTACTGCATTCTTATGTCAATTGCAGCCGGGTCTGTAACTTGGCTTGTATTGGTTGTGGTGGCTGAACTTTGGATGGCCCCGGGTCGGATTTGGTGGAAGATTACAAGATGAGTCACGAAATCGAACGCAAATTTAAGGTCAACGTTGATATTGATTACCTGATACAGGCGACCAATACTAACAGCGACCTTTATGATGGCCAGCACGGTGAGATCTGGATCACAACGGAAATAACTCAACACTATCTAAAAAAGACTGGTGATTGGGCAATCCGTGTGCGCCAGATCAAAGAGTGGCTCAATGGTGAAGAAGTTTACCATTATTATCAGACTATGAAGAAGCGGATTGATGATCGCACTTCAATTGAGCTTGAAGAAAAGATTGATAAAAAGTCTTTCAAGTTTTTGGCCAAAGACCGCACTCTTACCACTCCGGCATTGATTAAAAATCGTCATCGCATCACATATGGTGAAGAGCGACGATTCGCTTGGGAAGTTGATGAGTTCCTTAATCCAGAGTTTAAAGGCCTGGCATTAGCTGAGATTGAGCTCGATAAGCCTGATCGGTTTATACGAATTCCATTCTGGCTGGGTGAAGAAGTTACTCACCTGAAAGAATATCGAAATGCCCGTATGGCTCGCATTTTGGATAAGAAGCAAAAAAAGAAAAGATAGACCGTGCTGATTTAACGTTCGAATGTTTGATCCTATTTGCTGCGACGCAATATCTACTTGACTAACTCACGTCAATATCGTATAAATATAACTGTTACCGAAACAACTAAGGATGAAACATAGATTGCTTGGCGATGAAAACGCAATTGTCTAACAGGTAACTGATAGACAGCCAGTTAGGGTTAGCCCTTACAACCAAGAAATCGTGCGGAACACTGAAGTGTCATAGGACTTGAACTCTCCTGACCGGCTTGTCCGGGATCCGTTCGTAGAAGGAATTCTCCTTCATCAAAGCGTTTGAATATAGGCCTTTCAACCCAGTAAGACTCTGTCTTGCTGGCGTTTAGCTATCTTCGTCCTTTGAGAAAAGGAGAAAGAATTATGAGAACCATCATTTCAACAATGATGGCAATCTTAATGTTGTTTGCGTCGACGTCCGCGTTTGCGCAAGAAGTAGATAACACATTAGTTTTTAGAGATTGTCCATATAATACAGGAAATGATTTGTCCTGTATGGCTTGCGTGATTTATTATGAAGCCCGAGGCGAGAGCGAGCAAGGCCGTCTGGCTGTTGGTGCTGTTGTGATGAATCGAGTTGAAAATCCACAATTCCCGTCAACAGTATGCGGAGTTGTCTTTCAACGTAGCCAATTCTCGTGGATACAACCATCAGTGCGCCGCGGCGTTAAATTGAATCCAGTTGCTTGGGCCCGCAGTATTGCACTTGCTCGTCAAATTTTATCAGCTAAGTACGATGACCCATCCAACGGCGCATTGTATTTTCACAATCGACGAGTTTCACCAAATCTTGGTCGCCATCGGCAGACTACTGCAATTATTGGCGCTCACATCTTCAAAAGATAACCGTTGACAAGGTGCTGGCTATCATATAGTTCCGTCGTTGAAAGGAATTGTTGATGGACCCGACGACTGTTATTGCAATTGCTGTTGTGATCATAGCAGTTTATATTACGTGGCCGCTGTGGGTCATACTGCTTGGGATGCTTGCATTGATCGCCGCCGCAGTTGGTGGATTTTGTTTGATCCTCCTGGCCTACGTTTATGAAAAGCTCACTCGTCCTTTCCGCCGCCGGCGAAATCTTCGCCAGCTTGATGTCCGACTGAAAAAGAGGAATTGAAATGTATATCGTCGAAGGCGGAATTTATACATCGACGGAATTCAAAGACCTGGAGCCAGGCACTGAAGAGCATTATGGTCCATTCGAGACTTATGAGCTTGCCCGTGCTGCTTGGGTCAATGCAATGTTCAGCCCTAAGTTGGACATTTGCTGCCACCGCGTCTTTATCAAGGAACTCTGATGGCAAGGAAGATTTTTACACCTGAGGAAATGGTGTTGGCCCGTGTGGATCAATATCCTTCATTGTATTCGGCCAAGACTTTTGATGAAGCGAAGCTTCGGGTCTATGACCAGTTCTTCAATGTCATTGGTAATGGCATCCGGGATGAAGATGAACTGGCAGCTGAACTCAAAGCTCACCAATTTGATCGAGAGCGGGCCATTCGATTCTGTAATGGCGAGCAGGCCTATTATGGCTACCTTGAGGTCAGAATGATTGGCGATTTCCCCATTGGGGAAGGTGAATCTATTACTGTTGGCGATTGGGAACGCGACGAGCATCCGGAAGTCAAACATTGGATGGAATGTAGCTATTGCCGATGGACACCGTATCCAAATTTCCAAAAGCAATACTCAGCCATTTGGTTTCCAAATTTTCGCAAGGTTGCTGGAGACGAGTGGGTTAACGCTGCTGTTTGGTATTATGGTAAATGCCGTGATTGGTTTTTGTCCCCGGACAGTAACCGATATTGGGGCGCTTACCCTTCAGACAAGCCTCAAAAAGATGCACAGTATTTGGCTGATATGTACAAACAGCGTGATCGCTATGAAAGCGATGAAGCGTTCTCTGCGGCATATGGATTGGAATATACTGGCGATATGGTTGATTTTATGACTCGCCGTTCACAAAAGCAACGAGTCAATGCCCTTGAATACATTGAGGAAACGCTTAAAGAATTTGGTTGACTGATGCTCCCTGTTCAACTAATATGGGGACAACAGACACAGAGCCCCTGTGGTGAAATTGGTAGACGCGTTCGACTCAAAATCGAATTCTTCGGAGTGCTGGTTCGAGTCCGGCCAGGGGCACCAATTTAGGAAAACGTAGCAGTGAAGATTCATTGGAAGGCGTTACCTGCTAAGACCCAAAAGGGCGATCGCGCCCTTTATGAAACTCTGATCTTTGAAGCTTGGGTCAAAGATTTTCGTATTGGGTGGATCAATGCATCATTCTTTTACGATGAAGGCGGTGATCGCCACTTCAATGAACTTTCTGCCACGTCTGCTGTGATTAAAACCCGCAAAAACTTTGCCACATATCTTGGCAATCCTGTCGCATATAAACGAATCGGCACCGCAGCTATGCTTGGTGACTACACTGAAATCCAGAAATGGGTCGAAGATCAGTGGAACAGTATGTTACAGAAGGCGGGAATATTCTAATGGTTGGTATGCGTGAAAAACTGAAGGATGTTGAACTACATCCATATATGCTTGCCATCTACAAGGATAATGAGCACCGCCACCTGCTCAAGCACGCCTTGGAGTGCTGGGAACATCGCACCGTGAACGGCACCAGGAGCGCATTACGTCCTTTGGACACTAACCCTATCCTCTATTGCCGTTTCCCTCCTTTGGATTTGATTCACGAATATAATTTAAGCTCATCTCATTTTCTTGGATCCAGGATTCTTCAATGTCCTGTAGTTGCTCGGTGGGCTCTTGAGCAATTCTTGACAAATTGGTCACACGATCCAGATATGGTTGCTTACAAGATCCAAAGTGAGATGCTGTATTTTGAACGAGTGTCGACTTTGATCAAATATGACGACGAATTGATTTACAAAATCATTATGGCTGGTATAGGTCCAGTTATGCCCTCGTCATTCCACCAAACACTATCTGAAGATCAAAAGATGGCTATGACGATTTGTGCTTGACACGGTGATCCAAATATAATAAATCAAGTTTGCGTTTGGACATACAGGTCGCTGACCCCTCAAGGAGGGAGGGGTTGATGAAAATGTCCTTTTTTATGAGGATCTTGTGCTTACGTTCGTTTTTATATTCACCGCAGTGGTTATAGGATCTCTCGCTTTATCCTATTTGTTGCCATTGCTCAATATTGCGGACACTTTAGAGACAGAGCTTAAATCCTCCCCAACTCCAGCACTACCTGATCTCTGGACGGCTGCTGATGATCAACGAGAAAAAGAACTATATCTTGAAAATCCATCAGCTTTTTGGTTGAATCCGAACCGATATGGTGCTAATGGTGAATATGACTTGTTGGCGGCGCCATATGTGGAGAAAAAAGTAGCAAGTGTTCCTGGCCTTTTAGGTAAGTGGGAATATGTGAAACCGACTTCACCGAAGCCAACTTATATAAGGAAGTGAAATGGAAAAACGTCGTAAAGTTCGTGGTGATGATCCTAACCTGAACCGGATGAAAAAGCCCAAAGGATACAGGTCTATTGAAGTCAATGGCCGAGAACTGTTCTGGATGACTGATGGGTTTGTTGTGATTATCAAAGATATTCGCAAATCTATTGAGATCACTACCAGCGAATTGATGGGCTATCCTCGCAATCCGATCGAACGCCACGTAGTCACTCCCTATGATATCAAATCATACATTGACGAAAATTGGTCACAGTTTGCGTGACTCGCACAACATCTTGGATGATGATTACTGTGCTGGTTAATGTTCGTGAGAACTCAGACTCGCGCTATCATTCTGTCAATGAATTTAATGAGACTGAAGTCATCACCCGAGATACTAAAGAAGAATTGCTGGCCTACTGCTATGGATTGAGGGAACGTTATAAAAAAGAAACTCCCATCAGTGCGTATGATTCTGGGTCAATAATCAATTTCTACGGCCCATTTGAAGTAACTAATAATGCATCTTGGACTTCTGAAGAAACTGGTGCAACGGAACACTGGTTCGAAGACAGTGCAGTAATGGATGAAAAGACTGTGAATGACGCAATTGATAGCGGCGCTGTTCTTTTCCATATCCTGAAATGATTAGTAAGACTATCAACCGACCCCTGTTCTACAATATCCTTCGTCAGGATATGCCCATTCTCATCACGTGGGATATGAAAATTGATCCAGACTCGTTTGTGTTCAAATGCTGTGTGAACAGGGAACCAGTTGCTCAGATGGCTGACGAATTTCTAACAGTCTTTGATGATGAAACTGTGTCAAAAGTTCAGAAAAACATTAACTTGGCGTTGACAGTTTCCAAACATTTGCTTATGTACCACAAATCCGATTTGGTATGGTTTCAACGTTCTTTAGCGAGGATGAAAAGTGTCAGAGGTGCGTTCAAAAGTCAACATTGCTGCGATGAAGGGGCGTAGTTGGATTGAAAGAAATCTCAGTCGTAGTAATTTTGGTAAAGACTTTTGTGGGGCTTGCGCTTGGGCATCTACTTACATTCTCCATCGCCTCCAGGAAGAATCAATCAATGCGTATGTGGCTATCTCAAAAATTCCTGGTGGCCAACACGCATTTGTGATGACTCAACACCACGTTATTGATGTTACCGCAACTCAATTTCGATATGGTAGTGACAAATACATACCTGATGTTATTGTAATGAGCCGGCGTAGGGCTAAAGAATATTTTTGGGAGGACATTGTAGCACGACTGAGAACCCCCCAAGAAGTAATTGATTTCACCCTTGAGCCTTGTTGGCCAAGCGACCAGATTCCAAATTTAAAGCATATACAGGAGACTTATGAAAACTTTTGAACTTACCTTCTCAGTCAAGACTCGCGACGACAGTGATATTGATCTGTCAGACCTGGAAGCATATCTGTCTGAGTATGAAAATACTGATATGGAATTCATCGAGATGGATGTTATTGAGCCGTCAGAAGTTATGGTCACTTTTGAAGTCGAGGCAGCTTCGATCCGTGATTGTCCGGACGAACTTCATCTTTTGAACGATGAAGGCATTGTTGATGATACTGAGCTCTTTATTTCTGAGCGAGTATCACACACTAGTTATTGAGGCTGGAGAATGAATGAAACTTACACCCGGTATGTGATTAAAACCCCACAAGGGTATGTCACCTGTCATCGCCGCGGTCGAATGACTCGGCACATTGAATCTGCTCGCACATTCAAAACGTACCGCGGTGCAAAGACGAATCGTTTTGCCAGCAATGGTAACATAATTCAAGTCGAGGTAAGTTTCTTCATTCCGGGTTGACACTGTCCTGGAAATGTCCTAATAGGAGGTATGATTCAAAATGCTATCCTGTTTGGACGTTATGTCCACCGCGACCAGGTTCGTAAGTTCACTGGTAAGGCATATACGACTCACACTGAGGCTGTGGGCGATATGGCTATGTGGCTGGGACTTACAGAGTGGGCTGTTATTGCAGCATATTTGCACGACAGTCACGAGGATCAAGATGTTCCGTTTGAGCTTTTGTCAGTCTTGTTCGGCAACGATGCATCTCAAGGTGTGTGGTGGCTGAGTGACCAATCCAAGCCGGAAGATGGAAATCGCAAAGCCCGAAAGCTGATCGATAAGAACCATATCGCTCAGGCACCGACTGTTATTAAGACAGTTAAGCTGATTGATTCTTACGATAACTTGAAGGATATTCGGGTCAGCGATCCGAATTTCGCCAAAGTTTATTTCCGTGAGAAGCGTGATCTCTTGGAGGTTTTGCGCGACGGAGATATCCGAATGGTTGAGATGGTCCAAGAGTTGATTGATGACTATTTTTCTAAAGGATATTGAAAAGTAGGACTTGACTGACTTATATCTTTGCCATAGTTGTGTGCTATGGCAAAGATAAACCAAGCAAAGTATAGGAAGCTTCGGCACCAGGCTCGATTGATTGTAGCCAATGTTGGTGTTCCTTTGATGCTTAAAGCGCAGGATCATACCTGTCCGATTTGCAGAGAACGACTTGTATCAAACGATGTCACGGTTGATCACGTCTATCCTCTTCATTTGTATCAAGTCAATGCTGGTAATCTACTACTCAGTCATTATGACTGCAATCAGGATAAAGGCGAACGTTTGCCGACTGATTTCGAGATCGAGATGCTCGAGAGAGTTAATGAAAAGCTAGGCTATGATCCGTCTACTCGTCGGTACAAATGTCGCCAAGTTTTGATCAATAAATATTATAAGATGGCTCTTTGGTATGCTGAGCTTCGTGAGCGTAATGCGTGTCAGCACGATCTGGATCGTGTTCAACTTAAAATGCTGGCGCTGGAAGAGTATATCGCTTAAAAAAATAATAAATAGAAACATCGATATTCCTAAAAGGAATGAATCTGTGAAAAAATGCGATAAGAAGTTTGACGAATTGTGTGATAAAACTAGCGACTTGGAAAATACAATCCAAGAGCTTAAAGCAATTACCGCAGAAATACTACGCATACAAAAAACCAAATTTACTGAAAAAGTCGCAACAAGACGTTAAATTCGATTTCCTTTAGCACGATTTCCACTAATCGTTAGATATTGAAGATTATCTTGGTGGTGTAAACCACCTTTTGATACTGGTGTGATGTGATCCACTTCATATCCTTCAGGGCAGTTTTTATATATTTCTTTAATTAAATCACGATCAGCATTGGGGGCAATGGCTCTGTAGCCTTTCGCTCGGTATGTTGATTGTCGAGCAGCATTATTTGATAATAATTCTTTTTCGGATTTTCTTCTTACCGAATTTTGGCATTTGTTTGAACAATAAGTGCTTGATGATCTTTTTGTAGGTGATAAACAAACTGGGCAAATGTTGACTGGTTTTCCGTGTCGCCGTTTCCCAGTATTATTCATTTTTGTAGCACAACTTTTAGAGCAATATTTCTTTTGATGGCCAGATAAAACTTTTTCACAATTTGGGTGATGGCACGTTGACATTGTTAAGGTTTTCCAGTATAAATAAACATACGATGCGGGGTTAGCTCAACGGTAGAGCAGCTGGCTCATAACCGGTAGGTTGGGGGTTCGAATCCCTCACCCCGCACCACTTATTTATCGGTTGGCAGTTCGAGACCAATCACCACCACATTAGGAAGTTTTCAGATTCTAAAAACTTATTCAGTTCTTCCCTTTTTCCATTGACATAAATTGAAAGATATCATAAAGCCAACGTCACATTTGAAGACGAAGGAAAATTAATGTCTCTTCTTAGAAGTTATATATTGCTGGCAGTAGTGGTTGTGTACCACGCTGTGGCAATATTTACAATTATGGGGATGCTCTCCAGTCACGGATCGATCCTCGTACCGCTTGCTTTGATGTGGATCATTAGCATCCCTGTCACTGCATATATCTCTGCCCGTCGGCTCACTCCTGCACTTAAAGTTATTGCCCAGGATTTTGCTGACAAATCCAAGGAAGGTTAACACGTGAATTTTAAGTTTGTTCTTGGTGCTATTGCACTTTTTATCGTGCTGCTCGTCGGTTCGTGCAGCTTTACCCGAGTCACTCCGGGCTATGTTGGTATCAAGGTCAGCAACCTCGGCGGTGGCGTTGACGAAGTCGCCAAGGGTGTTGGTTGGTACTTCACCCCTCCAGGCGTGAATATGTACGAATATCCGACCTTCACCAACACTTACGCCTGGACAGCTGATTCAACTGACCAGAGCCCGAACAGCGAAGCATTCACGTTCCAGGACAAGAACGGTCTCGGCCTGAGCGCTGATGTTTCGGTGGCCTATCGAGTCGATCCTGCCCTGGCTCCAAAGCTGTTCACTACATATCGTATGGAAATGGATCGCTTGGTCGCCGGCCCGATGCGCAATAACATCCGCAATGCGATTGTGCAGGAAGCATCGCAGATGGGCGTTGAGGAAATTTATGGTCCTCGTAAGGCTGAGCTGATCGCGAAGGCCCTGGTGAGGGTTCGTGCATACTTCGCCAAGCAAGGCCTGGTAGTTGACGAACTGTATTGGGCGTCGGACATTCGTATGCCGAAGCAGGTGCAGGCTCAGATCAACCAGAAGATCGCCAACGAACAGGCTGCTCTTGCTGCTCAGGCAAACGTCGCTAAGGCGAAGGCAGAAGCAGAATCGAAGGTTGCAGAAGCAACTGGTGAGGCTGAAGCTATGCGAGTCCGCGGTGAAGCTATCCGCACCAATCCTGAGATCCTCCAGCAGGAAGCGATCAAGAAGTGGAACGGCGATGTGCCGCAGGTCATTGCTGGTCCTGGAACGACCCCGTTCATCAACATTAAGTAAGCCCTGGGGCTTTGGAATTAAGGGCGGTAACCCCGCCCTTTTTTCTTGACTAAAAACCATACTTTTGCTAACACATAAATCGTCCTGTGAAAGGTGAACGAATGGTTAGCCAGTTAACAACTGCACAATTTGAACAACTGTGTAAACAGTTTGGTAAAGAAAGCTTTCATCGCCGCCCAGTCGACGTGCGCCCTACGCAAGCCCAAATTAAAGAGCAGCTTAGACCTATTGTGAAATGGCTGGAAGCCAATTGCATTTCGCCTTTTTATATCACTAAAGAGCGTCGAAGCTGGACTGATCATACCAAGGACGTTGTGTTCTATTTTACAGACCCTCAGGATAAGATGGTCTTCACAATGTGTTATGGTGAAATTTTCACCTAATTTTTCTTGACTGCGGTACGTTTCGTGCTATTGTGCGGAGGTAAAGGAGATAACAATGCGCAATTACAAGCCTGAGGTCCAGATCAAGAAGATCACTGCCAATCCGTTTGCTGTTGCCAACATTGGTAACCTTACGGAAGATGCTGCGGTCCTCGCCGTACAGACGGATATAGATTCGTTCCGCTACCTGCCTGAAGCATTGCAGGAAAATGAAGCAGTTCGACTTGCTCTCGTTGATGTGCAGGGCTTGGCTATCCTCCAGTTCCGAGATACGGCTACTGATGAAATGTGGCACCGAGCTGTCCTTCAAAATGCCTCAGTTATCCGTTTCATCAAGAAGCCCAGCGATGATACGGTTTGGGCCGTATTGTGTGCAGATCCTTCCCTGGCTGACCACGTGCAGAACATTTCCGAGGAAATGAAAGCCGCAGCCACCATCATGAGTTAATATGTTGAAAACGTTACAGCTGGGTCGGATACGGAATGATCCGACCCAAATTTCTCGAATACAAAACCCCTCGCCAGAGTTCCTGGTTAAGGCTGTTGAAATCAATTATCAGGTCATTTGGCATCTGGACAATCCGAGTCCCGAATTGGTCAAGTTGGCCATCAAACGAAATATCGTTGCTTTGCGTGGCCTCCCGAAACAGGATAAGTCTATTGAGCTCTTTGCTGTCAGGAATGACCCCCGAGCTCTCAAATATATTCCAGATCCGGATGAAGAAGTCCAGCTTGAGGCTATTTCAAAGAATGGCCTTTTAGTTGGTTTGATCGTAGAACCGTCTGAAACTGTTCAAAAGGCAGCAGTAGCCAACATTTCGAAAGCTATAACTCGAATCAAACATCCGTGCCTTGATGCCCAACTATTGGCATTGGATGATAATTATTCTTTAATCAATGAGGTTGTTAATGCCGATGTCTATGCTATCAAGCTGGCAATAGCTATGGGTAAGAATCAATCATTCCGCCGCGGCAAAATTGATCTCAAGAATCACAATCTAACCACTGATCAATGGTGGGATTTGGTTCAAGAATTCCCGCAAGAATATGGAATTATGAACCTGACCAAAGAACAGAAAAGCTACGCTATACTTTGTGGTTGACGCATAACAATTAATCCAGTATAGATATGGAAATTTAGAGGAATTGTTATGGACCGCGAATACGCCCTGAACTTGATCAAACAAAATGGTAACCTCGTCAGGATGGTCCCCAAGGATCTAATTGACGAAGATTTCCGTATGGCGGCTATCCAGCGTTCTCCTACAGCTATCCAGTATTTTGATAATCCTACTGTGCTTGAGCAGCAGGAAGCCATCAAGGCACAGGGCTATATCGATCGCGATGGTATCTTTGAATTGGTCGAAATGATCTCTGACATTGATCAGAAGGTCCTTGATTCAGCCATTAGTATCAATGGCAATTGTATTAGCCTCATCGAAAATCCTTCGTACGCTCAACAGCATCGAGCAGTTACTCGTGATGGTGATGCCATCAAGCACATTCAGAATCCAGATCACGTGTTGCAAGTAATTGCGATTGGACACGATCACAAAAATGCTCAGTTCATCAATGAGCCTACATATGAAATGGTCGCGATGATGATCAAGGAAAATCCTTGTTCAATTGAATGGGTTAAGCATCCTCATCGTGATCATCAGGAATTCATCCTCAAAGAACGTCCAGATGATGGCATCCATTATTTGAACGAGATTGACGAAGACATTGCTCTGCGTCATATTACTGAATACCCTGATCAGATTGAGCTTATGGTCAATCAGACTGAAGAATGCTGTTGGGCTGCTCTCTACGCTGATGGGACTCTCATCAAGAAGATTCGAAATCCTTCACCGGAGATGGTAAGCTATGCAAAGCTGGTCTCAGACGGAGATTGAGCAAGCTATACTGAAATTGGCTTCTGATCCGCTCGCTATCAAGTGGATGAAGAATCCTCCACGACCAGTCCAGCTTGTAGCAGTAACTAACAACTGGAAAGCAATTCAGTTCATCCGCTATCCTGAGACAGATCTTCAGCTCTTTGCTATTGAAAAAGATCCAAAGAATGCTTATAAGATGATTCGGAACATTCATCCAGACGCACTTGTTAAATCTTGTGCGTTGTATGGTATGAATCTTCAAAACTTTCGTAATCCTACGAAGGCGATGATTTTTGCTGCGGTAGGTAATGACGGTAACGCAATTCAGTTTGTTAAGCAACAGACGACTGAATTACAGATGCTTGCATTACGTTCGGCACCGATGTCGTTTTGTTTCTTCAAGCATCCAACCAAAACTGTGCGTAAGATAGCACTTGAGCGTTATCCAGAAAACATCCAGCACATTAGTAATCCAACTGTAGCTGAACAACTTTATGCAATGAATAAGAATCATCATCTTATTCGTTCAATACGTCGTCCTTGTCCAGAAGCTATGGTTATTGCTATTGCCAATGACCCTAGCTATTATCTCAAAATCAAAAACCCGCCAGAGGCAGCATCAATAGAATATGTCAAGCACGGCCCATCTAACATTTCACGAGTTAAATCTCCTAGCCGGTCAGTCAAGTGGTCAGCTATTATGAACCAACCTAAGTCGATTGATTTTATAAACGATCCAACTCCAGAAATGATTGCTACTGCTATTATTTGTGGTTGACATATGACACGCGTCACCATATAGGTGATGTATGACGATGTCCATTCGAGATCTTTTTAATATGATAACCATCCTGCCTGAGGCAGGACTGGAATATCTGGTGAACAAAATGGTCCCGCCAAATCAGCTTACTAAGCACGAAGCTGATAAGCTGACTGAATGGATTTCGAAAAAAGAAAAGGTTGATCGCACTCCTATTTTGAGACAGATTCTTCTTGCGATCAACCACGCCAATATCCAATACATTGCAAATCCTACCGAGGATGAATGCCTGAAGGCGATCTATGAAGACCCTGGTCTGATTGGCTTTATTGATGAGCCAACAGAGACGGTTCAGATGGCAGCCGCAAAGCACGGGACCTTGACTGCTGGTCAGGTGTTTAAAAAGATCAAAAATCCATCACGTAGTCTTTGGAAGTTGCTGTTTGAAGAAAATCCAGACACTATTTTAAATTCTGCGACGGCTGACGAAGAATTCCAAATCATTGCTATTCGCAAGAAGCCTTCACTAATATGTGATCGAAGAATTGAATGGTGCCCACGCGCTCGCCGCGAAGCCTTTGAAAACGATACATCTTATTTCCAATATTTGTCTGATCAGACAGAAGATGACATATGGAAAGCGTTGGAATACGATCCTAGATATATTCAATATGTCAATAGTCCGACCCCAGAAATGAAATCTTATTGCGTTTTTGTTGCCTAAAACGATTGACAAACGATACGAAAGAAATTATACGAGCAGACGATTGTAACAGGGAAAGGTATTTGTTAATGCGATCAATTTTAATTCTTATGGCTTCTACGGCTGCTCTTGCAGTTGCTTCACCGGCCTATGCAACTTATGGTAATGACAGTGACAAGCCAGATTCCGTTTGTGGTAACGGTAAGCATACTGGCAATCCTCATTGTCAGACCCCTACTCCGCCATCTGATGGTAATGGTGGTAATGGTGGTAATGGTGGAACCGGCGGCCAGGGCGGTCACGGTGGAGCCGGTGGTACATCAAATGCTAATGCTGGCGCGGCTGCAGGGGCAATTGCAGGATCTAATTCATCCAGCGGCGCCATTTCTGGCACTATTGGGTCTGGAAATTCCAGCAACGACATCAATAACACTAATACAGCCAATGGTGGCGCAGGCGGCCTCGGAGTTGGTGTTGGTATGGGCGGTAATGGCGGCTCTTCCGACTTCAATGGCACGGTAACCGGTGGCAAGGCTGAAGGTGGCAACGCAACTGGCGGTATTGGCTTTGGTGGTAATTCGTCAGTCGGTAATGTTGGCACTCAAGCTGGTCAGAACGCCGGCCAGAATGCTGGTCAATATGCAGGCGCCGGGGCAGGTGCTCTAGCTGGGGCCGGCGCTGGCGCGAACAGCGGCAATGGCAACGGTTCAGGCAACGACTTCAACAACGACTCTAAGTCGATCAGCGGTTCCAACTCCGGCGGAAACACCCTCGGTAACGCCCAGGGCCAGATGCAGAACGCTAACGCCAATGGTAACGGTTCGGGCAACACTGTTGCTGGTAGCCAGGATGTTAAGCTGGGCGTCGACACCACTATCCTCGAAGGCGATACTCGTGTAACTGGTGGTGACCAAACACTCACTGGTGGCAACAGCTATTCAGCCGGTGGTGCTGTAAAGGATTCGGGCAACAGTTACTCTGGTGGTAACACACAAGGCCAGCTTAATGCTCAGGGTCAGAATACTGAAGTGTCTAACAACACTACTGCTGATCAGCGCAACAATGTTGATGCATCAAGCGCCAACAGTAATAAGCAGAACACTGCTGTGAGCACAGGTGCTACTACGCAGACCAATGCTGGTAACAACGCATCGATGACCACTGGTGCTACGTCGCAGACGAACGAAGGCAATAACAGCAAGGCAACGCAAAATGCTTCGGCATCTCAGACCAACGCTGGTAACAATTCGTCAAATTCGACCAACCAGTCAAACGCTGGCAATAACAGCAAGTCAACCCAGACGAACGCCGGCAATAATTCGTCAAATGCCGCTCAGGGTAACACCACCAGCGTTGATGCATCTGACCGCAGTGTTACGAACTATTCAAGCAAGACGCTGTTCATCCCGCCAGTCGTTCCAGCAACTCCGCCAAGCCAGGTTGCTATCGGTAACATCATCAAGGAAACCCTTGCTTGTGGTCCGCTCCAGACTGTCGTGAAGACTCCGATTGTCGGAACCCGTAGTGGTCTCATTGGCAAGTCCAAGGTTGACCAGGGATTCACTTACGACCTTGCACCATACACTGACAAGGATGGCAACATTGTCGACTACCGTCAGGTTGCACTTCCAGATGGTTCAGGCTACCGTCTCTTCGGCAGCCAGGTTGTGATGTTCTCAACTGTGATCGGCATCAGCGGTGGTGGTAACCTCGCAATTGGTGGCGGTGGTGGCAACCAATCCTGGGGACAGGGTGGCTTTGGTACCAGCTCAAGCAACACTCGCTTGGTCACTAACATCCAGGTTGCCCAGTGTGAAGTTGGTACTGTCAAGTATGTACCAGTCGAACGCGAGGTCCCAGCCAAGCCGGTGGGCCAGTAATTGGACATTTTCGTTAGCTTAACTGCTGCGACCCTATGCTTCGCCCATCAGTGCTACCCAGCATTGGTGGGCGATCGCACGACTCCTGGAACGTATCAGATCATCCGTCGCTATACTGAATCGCCTGGATATGGTGGCGATGTCTTGAAGTATGATGAATCTCCTTCCACAGTTTTTGCTATTCATCGTGTTTGGACACTTAGGCCGAGTGAGCGTCGAGTTTGGAGGCTCCAAGCTAATAACCCAACAGTCAGAGTTCGAGTGACTAATGGATGCATTAACATTATGCCTGACGTTTATGATCGGCTAGTCGATGCTTGCAAGGAAGGGTGTAGGTTGATCATCCAAAAATGATTGACTAATGGGCCAACACAATGTATAGATAAAATGAATATTTGCAAGGAGATGAAATGCGTAAGTTTGCTCTGATTTCTATGTTGGCTGCTGCTATGGCCATCACCACTCCAGCTTTTGCTGATGACACATCTACTGCTGTTTCGGCTGCTGCTGGCGCTGCTGTTGGTACGGTTGCAACCGCTATGGTTAAAGGGCCAGACGGTGCATCACTTAATTGTAATGCTCTCGATATCAGCCAGATGTCAGATCAGGACATTATCAATGTCCGCCGCGCCTGCGATTCAGTCAAGGCAGCCGCCCCTGTTGGTGAGACTTTGAGTCCTGATAATGTCAGGGAATGGGCAGGCCTTGCCAAGGAGTTTGGGTCGGCTATTGGGCAGACTGCAAAGGAACTAGGCATTGCAGTCAATGACTTCCTTCGCACACCAGCCGGCATCCTCATTACCATTTATCTTTTCTGGTCTAAGCTGGGCGGGATTGTCATCGGCATTCCGTTCGTGATCACGATTTGGTTCGCTTTCTTTAAGGTGTGGAATACTTTTCGTCGCACTCCGAAAGCATTCGAGACCAAGCCTGTGTTGTTTGGACTAATGAATAAGAAGTATGTGACAGAATACCAATACCGCGATGCCGATGAAATTTGGTGGAGCGGCGCACTTGGCGGTCTTATTACTACTGGCATCTCTGCACTGATTATCTGCACAATTATCCTTTAAGGAGGAATTTGAAAATGACTACTGCTACTGTTTCCTATGATTCAGGCTTGCGCAGCTTTATGCTCAAGGTCTACAATTGGATGACACTTGGTCTCGTTCTCACTGGTGGCGTTGCTTGGGCTATGTTCACCAGCGGTGCTACTGTTGCGATGCTGGCATCGCCGGTAATGACTTGGGCTGTCATCCTGTCACCATTTGCTGCACTTTTGGGTATGTGGCTTTTGCCACGTGATCCAATGGTCCACGGCGCTCTGTTTCTTGCTCTGGCGGCAGCAATGGGCGCCAGTATGTCTACTATCTTTCTCACATACAAGCTGGGACTGATCGCTCAGGCATTCTTTGCTACTGCTGTCGGCTTTGCTGGTACGAGTCTATTTGGTTATACGACTAAGATTGATATGAGCAGCCTTGGATCTTTCTTTACCATTGCACTGTTTGGTATGATTGGTCTCTTGATCCTCAATATGTTTATCGTTAGCACTGTGTTTACACTTGCTGTTTCTTTTGCTGGCGTGTTGCTATTTGCCGGACTTGCAGCTTATGATACACAGAAGATCAAGGACCTTTATAATCAAGGTTACGGCGATGACGTGATGGCAATTTCCGGCGCTCTCGAGCTTTATCTGGACTTTGTCAATATGTTCCTGTATATCCTGCGCATTATGGGTATTTTCAGCAATAACGACTAATATCGTTACCTTTCCAATAGGGTCGGTTCGTGATTGACACGTGCCGGCCCTTTTTGTATGAATAATGCAAAGGAGATTGGTATGGAAGAAAAAGTATTTCACGTTGATCGTAATTTTTGTCGCAAAAAGATTGAAGATCTGACGAATATCAATGCGATAATCCAGGAAGCCATCGAGGCAGATGTTCCTGTATATTTCACTGTACCATATGGCACTTTCGCCGGTTCAACTGTGCGCTTGAAGGTGAATAAGTATCGACGACCGTCCGACCTTGCTAAAGTGTTCAGAAGCGTCCAATATGGCCCCAACATTAACGAAGACCATTATTGGGAAGGAACTGCTGAAGGAACTAATCGGAACTTCCAATTCCGTCTCCGGAAAGCAATACCGCGCTATGGCCGCGAATACCCTTTCTCGATTGTCATTGGTGGTGATCGCCAAACAGAAATCGTCAAGAAGGAAAAGAACGCAGCCAAAAACTTGGTTGACTTTTTCGGCCGTGAAATTGTAGACGGTGACTATGTCCTTATGTATAGTGGCCCGTTTGAGTTAAAGCAAACTGGAAGCCCGTTCAGGATGCTTCGCTACACCGGGAAACGCTCTGAGAAGCAAGCACAATTTACCTACGTGAAAATGCACGACGACGCCCTCACAGTTAATGGGTGTCGTCCTACTGAAGGCGGCACAGTTATCCGGGTTGGGCTCAATTCCGGCGGCAAGGAAATTACCAACACTATCTACGGTGTTAAAATTGACGTTGATGAAAGTCTGGCAACTGCTATGCAGATGACTGATCACGATATGAGCATTTATCCGGTACATTTCCACGTCGGATTGACTAACTAAGTAGACATTGTAACAAAACTGTAGTATAGATATTGAACTACAACCCTCTGGAGGCCTGTTGATGTCTGCCTTAATTCACGCCGTAGTTGCTTACGGTCCTAATAATGAAGTCTTGCACGTAATTACTTGTTTTTCAGAACAGCAAGTAAGAATCGCCAAGAAAAATATTTTGGAGGAATTCCCAAAGGCATCAATTAAGGTCAAAACCTCCCCTGCAGAACACCAAGAATAAGTTTTGGCTTGCATATGTATGCCAGATTTGCTATAAGGATCTGGCATTTTCAGGAGAAAACAATTGGTTGAATCAGTTATTGTGACCGCGCGGCAGACGTACCATTATGGTAAGCCGGAAGAGCATCCTTATCGAAAGCTGATTGATGCTGCTAATAATGGTGAGGACATTTGGTACGAATTTCAAGATGGTGCCCGGGAAGGTTCCATTGCTAAGGTGGTCGATCCTACTATATTCCAAACAACCGGATATTCAGGAAATGTTTATCTGGATCGGTCGATATTGGTAGAAGTTTCGCCTGCAGAAGGTGATAAGCCTGCAAAGCAGATCAAAGTTGGTATCAAAGCATACCATAACAATCATAAATTTCTTGTCGGTTATACTGGCGGCCACGTCGTCAAGTTTGAGAAGGGCAAACCTAAAGCAGTTATTAAGGAAACGGCTGTGCCTGATATGCTGGGCAACACTATCAAGGTAGGTGATTGGGTTATTTGCAAGCCCAAACGCGCCCACAAACCAGTGCTGGGTAAGTTGAATCGTCTTTCTGCTGCCGGCAATGCTTGGGTGATGGTAACCAACAAGCAAGGTGAGCAAGTTGAGGAAATGACTGAAGGAGCGACGACGCTAATTAAGATCGAATTCACTCCAGAGCTTCATACCACATATATGCTTTACGACGGCTTTGATGGCCTTCGTACTAAGCTGAAACTGGACCTCGATTATGAAGCAATGGAGGCTGGCAATTAAGGCTTGATTAAAGTTGTCAGTGCTACTATATACGATAAACGTATAGGAGATAGGTTTATGAAAAAACTCGTCGCTTTAGCCCTTATGGCATCAGTAGCACTGACAACTCCTGCTATGGCTCATCAACGCTGGCAGCAAAATCCATATCACGATCATCGTGGCCGTGCAGATGCTGGAACGGTCGTTGCAGTTGGTGTTGCTGGTGTAATTCTCGGACTGGCATTATCCAATCAACGTGAGCGTGATGGCTATGATCAATGGGAGCATTTACGTTCTCCCTATGAGAGTCGTTATTTCTCAGAAGGATGCTACTGGTATCAGGGCTACTATTACCGCGAAGACGGCTATTATTATCGGGATCGTTGGTATCAGGACAATGGCTACGGCTATCGTCACTACTATCGAAATCGTGATCGTGAATATGATCGCCGCCGGGGTTATTACCGCCGCGATCGTTAATTGCCTTTCTCGAGGTAGACTGTGCATACGGGCTGGGGTATCAAGTAAGCCAACCCTTTGATATGTGGGGGATGATTTCAATCATCCCCACCTCTATTGGTGTATTGGAAAGCCTTAAGTTACGAGCATTACTGGTTAGATCAAAAGCGCTCTTGTGAAGCCCTTAGATGGCCATTAGTGTAGAGTATGCGAGGTCGAGAGACTGTAAAGTAAGGCAATAAAAAAGGACCGGTTAATCCCGGTCCTTTTTCTTTGTCCAAGTATCGCCCCACATAGGATGTTCCCACCATTCACCCTTGTGATACCATTGAAATTCCTTTTGTTTGTATTTCACATAAGGATCTTTCATTGGAGCCCCAAAGCTAAAAATGCTAAAGAATCCTTTCCAAAACGGGCTCATTCAATCTCTCCAAAAGCTGAAACTTTAAAGCTCCCAAGATCTATCTCCATAGGAGTCCAGCTGGCAAATCCAGGCTCGCCTTGATAGCCTCGTGGGTTGCAGGCAAAGTCGATGCCATTGATGTTGAACAATTGCCTTCTGTGAGTGTGTCCAAAGCAATGGACACGTACTTTGCCTTTGTGTGCTGCTTTGATTTGTGAGTTCAAATAGCACCCGTTGAGTGCATTCCAAGTCGGATCTGTGGGGTGATAATAAACCCCAGCTTCAATAGGAATCGTGTGGGTTACCAACACAATATCTTTAATTGCTGGGTCTTGGTTTAGTTGATCGACTGTCTGCACGATGTTATTTGTTAGCCTTGTACACTCATTCAAGACCCAGCCGTGATCAATGTTCGCCCAATAAGAATCATTCATTTTGCTGTACCAGTTCTGGATGCAATAATCCTGAGGAGTAGACAACCAATTAAAGTCGTACCATCCATTAGCACCAACAAATGCGGTAGTGCCAATAATGACAGGCTTGATTCCAGAGCCCAGATACGTGATATTAGGGTGATCCCTAAAGTTGCTATGCAGGTAAGCATATACCCACTCAGGCATCCTGTCTGAGCGGCGACGAGTCTCATCACGATTATCATAATGTTCGTGGTTCCCGTCAATGAACAATACTTGCTCATAATGGGAAGCGATTCGTTCTAGTTCGAAGATTGTAGTATCTGGATCGTTTGAAGTATCACCAGCAACAATTGCAATAGGGCTAGTTGCCATAGAACCATAATCGAGTCTAAAACTCGGAGAAAGGTCCACGTGAAGGTCAGACATAAGATCAAATTTCATAATGTCTAACTTACACGTGGACTAATGTGAAGTCAATTAGAATTCCCAGTAAAGTTCACCGTCGTTGTTATATAGCATAACTCCGACGTGATTCTGACCAACGATTTGAATACCGTCTTTGCTAGGAGTGAGTTCGATGTGGTAAGGAGCAACTGCGTCTTCCAACATCTCTTCCATTTCTTGGACCTGTATGTTGTTATGAGTGCATTGACCAAATACTTCAGTTAGCATTTTAAGAGCTGTCTGCACAGCTTCGCCTGGCTCATTAGCTACATCGTGGATAGGAACTTCATCGTGCGCCCAAGTAGCTTCCTGCATTGTATGATGCGGATCTGCTTCGACCGTGTTGTGCGCTTCGTTGTTTTTAAGCCAACCAGGATTTAACATTGACAAATCAAAGCGGCCAACTTTAACAGCGCGGCTTACTAATGCCTTGATGAGTTCGCGGCCTTTTGTTTCTGGAAGAGTCTTGTATTCGTGATCCATTTCAGCTTTATAAACTGAATTACCGATGCGTACATATCCAGTTAGAATGTCTTCATTATCATTGACAATTTTCTTGAAGCCTTGGACTTTGTCTTCTGAAAAGTCCTGGAAATTGGTGAAGTTCATCAATGCACCGAACAATGTTGGCATACTGATGTCGATTGGTTTGAAATAAGGCGAGAAGATATAGAGACGATCAGATCCACCAAGTGATCTTAAATCCTCAATCATCTTGACAACGCGCTTAACTAAATCTTCGTCGTTCATAGGGGAATATTCCTTAATAGTATAGGAATATTTATTATTAATTATAAACATTGGGGTGGAGGAACCTAAGCTCAACTCCACCCCATCCCCTCATAGTGTTGGAGGCCAGCTCAACAACACTATGATTCCATTATAGTGAGTTGACCCGTCGATGTCAACTCAATTCGGATGCCATATTCTGAAAATGTTTGGCATTAGTCGGATGACAAAAGATATCAAAGGTGGTCTTGAACCAGCCTTTCTTTTTTGTCATCTTTGCTTCTGGAAACATTTCCACATAAGCTTCGAATTCGTTCGCTTCTCCACCATTTTTGATTTTGAAAGTGAAGAATGAAAATTCTGCCTGATAATTGATTTGGTCGATGTGATCCATAATAGCCTGATGCTGTGCTGGTGTTGCGTCAACTACAAATTGACTATCTAACAAACCTTTGTCCTCCACATAGTGGATACTGTAGGCCTGTAGGCTGCGCCTGAACGATCCACGATTCAGACCGCCAATTGTGTAAACCTGTTTCACGGCAACCAGGGATTGACATATTTTGTGAGGAAGAATGCCACCTGGTAAGCATAATACTTAATAGCAATCATTATTGTCTCCTTGTGTATATTGAACCAATAGCATAAGTGCGTCAGCCAGTCAAATGAAATAAATACGCGAAAGGCGAGGAAAATTTATGAAAATAAATTTTAAAAAGGTTTTATCAGCTTTACTTTTTCCATTTCGAATGGTGGGGAAATTTTTGAAAGCTATCTGGCAATGGGCCCGAAAGCGAATAATTAAAACACCAGCTTCAGAAGCAGAAGCATTCCTTATGACTTTAGCCGTAGTTCTTTGCTGTGTTTGGGTAGTTACTATTGGTACATTGGTTGAAACAAGATACATTATCCAGGAAAAGACTAAAATCATCCAGGAACAAGCTAAAGTTATCGAAACTTATAAAGTTAAAGAACGCACTGTTAGGCTTCCTGGTAAAGTAAAAGTAGTCAATGTAACGGTTCAGCAATTACAGCAGGAAATAGCTGAATCTAAGCAAGAAGCAGCCCAGCTACGCAGAGAAAAGACTTATTACCAGCATTTAGTTAGAAAATATAGCCGCCCAGCCCCAAGTGGTAAGACACCAGCACAACGAGTTGAAACTGAAGAACAGATTAATGATCAATTCATCATAGATTGGAGCGCTAATAAATGAAAAAATGGATAATCATACCAGTCATTAGTTTACTGGCAGCGTGTGCATCGACACCGAAAAGTCATCCTGTTGTGCAACCAATCCCAACAGCTCAAGTTGTAATATGTGATGTTACTGTTAAAAGAAAATCAACAGATTTAGACCGCGCACGAACTGGTATGCATTTAGAAGAGCAAAACACTGTTATGAGAAAATCGTTGGCTCAACTCAAAGAGTATGTTATTGAACTTGAAGCCAGCTTTGTAGAATGTGGCGGTAAAATTAAGTAAGGTACTTTTTCAGTTCCTCAACGGCTTCGTAATTGATAGGAGCCACATACGGATCTAGGCCCAAGCCAGCCCAGTCTTTTTCCACCAGTAGCTGCTCAATGATGAACTCAACACCGACATTAGTATGAGGCTCGCCAGCCTCTAGCTTCTTGAGAGCAGCCCCAGCAACAATCTGAACGTGATCCATATTAAATCGACGCTCAAATGTCATCTTACCATTGAGGGGTCCTGCTCCGTCAATGACGGAGCAGGATGTAATTCCCCATAAGGCGATCAGCGAGCGCGAGGCACTGTGTCATTGGACAGCAGATTATATTTGCTCAACAGCGGCGCAAGAGCCTCCTTGTCGCCGAAAATATAAGCAGCAGTTGCCTGCTTGCGGTGGCAGAGATACGAGCCAGTATCCAACCGAATTGGTTCCATTGTGTGGAGTTCCGGCTGGATCAGCGATACGATCTCAGCATCCACAAAATACGGATATGTGGGATCGACTACAATGCCAGACAGACATTCGTGACCCTTTGATTCTGCAATAATAGCTTCCATTTCAGCAACAGTGCCAATATCCAAGGCAATGGTGGTGCCGAAACCATTAGCACTTTCGTGCCATTCCACTACTTCATCCAATGGCGGATTGTCATTGTCCGTTGTTACGTAATGATCATACGTGAACAAATTAGCAGCGTGGGCAGCGTGAGCAACGCTCTTACCGCGACCCATCGAAGGCATATCCTTCGTAACAGTTAGAATGTATAGGTAATGGGGCATTTTATCTCCTTACGGGGCAAATTCGACGAGCGTCACTTTCGTCCCGTCCTTTGCAGCCTTTATAGCAAATAGTTCGAACAAGTCAACGACTTTGTTCTGGTCCCCGCCGGCGATGCCACAGCCGATGTAAGGAAGTCCAATGCGCTTACCGGCAAATACGGCTCCGACTTTCATCAGCACCAGTTCCAGAGCAGCATAGCTGAAAGTGCCACTTCCGCCCATCAATTGGGTATATCCGTTGACGATGGTAAAAGCATCATCGTCGACATCAGTCCATTCAATGTTGCCAAGCATTAGAGCTTTGTGGACGAACATTTCATTGAAGCTGGCATCCAAATCAGCCACTTCCGGATACTGCTCTGCAATTTGCTTAGCAATCCCGCCACCCATATCAACCTGACAGTTGCAGCCGTGGACGATAACATCAAATTGGCCTTCGGCGGCCATAGCGAGAAGATTACCCTTAGCGTGAATAAGCATCTTTCAATCCTTCAAAAATTGTTCCAGAGTATTAGCACGATCGTCGACAGTAATCGATGCCCCATCAGCCTTAATACCATTTTCTTCCAGAAATTTTGGAAAATCGGCAAGATCGCCACCGCTTTCCAGGAACGACTTGCGGAAGAGTCGTACCTTAGCACTAAGGTCAAAACAACCTTTCTCTCCGAATTGGCTAAAAAATTGATCCATCAAATTTAATCCTTCAACAAAGCGATAATGGACTTGGCGTTATCATCGATTTTGATGAATGGGCCAACGGCTGTTATCCCTTGTTTAGCAAGAAATGCCGGGAAGTCAACAGGATCTCCGCCAGATTCGAGATGACTTTTTCGAAGAAGTTTGATCAGTTCTCCGACTTCATAATCAACTGGGCCGTTGAACATATCCTGATACGTTTTCATCTTCTTCCTCGTTGGATTTATCATACGGGCCTGGATCGGAGAGATGGCGAAGTCTCATACACTCCGGATACGTACAGAATTTGCCACAGACGGTATCGTATCCTTCGTGGCAGACTGACATTAGATGTAGTCCTCGCCTTCAACTGGATTGTCGAGGATTCGAGTTCCTTCGTATTCCAGGAAAGTTTCGCCGAACTGTGTGCAAAGATGAACAGAAGTCATTGCATAGATGGTACCATCGCAAAACATCTCGTCCACGTAATCAATATCTCGCACCGCAATAGCATCGACTTTCGTCTTAGCAGCAGAGATCGGAGCCGCACCAGTATATTCAAAATCAACGCCTTCCTGAAGGTTAACGTAAGTTCCTTCTTTGCAGGAAATGATTCGAGAATACAGATCCTCGCGGGCGCCTTCACCCTTAGGAAGGTCTTGGTCTCCCAGCAGAGTAATGAGATCGCAGCAAGTCTTGTCCGTAAAGCCAGGCCAACCCATAATACGCACTGCTTCACCAGCCTGATACGTGCCCTTGGAGGTGATGCCACCCTTTGGGCCGCCGCGGACAACATACTTGAGGGGCTTGAGTAAAACGGCAGGTTCGCTGCGGAACGGGCCCATATAGCGACTCGTTTTCATATTCGAGTCTTCATACTTGCCCTGGCTAAGGACAACGATGACTGAACGACCGTCAGGAAGCTGTTCAACCAGTTCGGAAGGGTCACTTACACGATACACTTTGCCCTGCTTGTTGGCTTCTTTGATCTTGTCCAAAACGCTCATATAAACCTCCGAAAATTTGTATTCTTATACGGCACTTGGACTATACAGTCAACAGGAAAAAATCACCAAGGCACTTGAATTCGCTGCGGACGACCGTCAGCAATGTAGAAATCTTTGACTTCCTGGACGGCGGCATAATCAATCACTAGGGAATAAGAAACCCATTCAGTCTTGATCTCTCCAGAGAGCATTTCAATCTCAATTGCGGGGCCGCCGTGGCATTCATACCCAGTCTCATATCGGCGAACGCGGCCTACAGTGCCAGCACTTGGACTATTACCGACAAACACATAATCGCCCAGATTTGGCCAAGGACAGCCGTAGAAAGTAGTGCGAGTTTTATTGATGACATTTGGATCAGTCATATATGCTAATTTCACACCTTTCGGCTTCTTCAGCCGATTGGTTTTAGAACGATCCCAAAATGCCATCTACATTTCCTTTCAAGTGTCTCCGTGGAAGAGCTTCCACGGATGGAAGCTCACGGATGGAAGTCCGTCGACGGACGAAGTAGCCTACAAGGCTTCCAGTTCCTTGACCAGTGTTGATCTGTTTGAACGTGGCCAGCCCTAACGTATTTCGCAACACAATTTCGAAAATCATCTTTATGAAAGGCGTCTTCGATCTGAATTACAAATCCTTCGCTGACAGGGCCGAGCTTGCTTCCCATCTTCATAACATTTGCGAACCATTTGTCGACGTCTTTTTGATTCTGGAACACGGCCCCAGTAATCCAAACAGGGGCCATCATAAGCCCAAGCTGTTGGCAAAGAGCAGCTCGATCAGCAAACGACAGCCAAGTATCTTTGTAGAGGATATTAAAGACTCGAAAAGTCTCATCTTCTCGGAAGCCATCATATTCAATTGAATGGATGGCATACATATCTTCGCCACAGATTTTATAGTCTGGACCAAGCTCTTGAGTCTTCCAAGCGTGGTGCTTTCGCACCATACCGTGCCAAGCGTGTTGACTAGATACGGCTGTGGAACGAGCATAAACTTCTCCATTGCAGAGAGTTACGTTGCTGCCGTCCATCTTTTCCGTGATAGTGACCGGCATCCCGATCAGGCGATCAATGTCTCGATGAATCTTGTCATCGGACTGCACCCCAGGGCTAGTTGGCCAGTGTAGTGTTCGAGGGTAGCGGGATACTTCTGTCATAAATACACAATAACATTGAAAGGAACTTGAGTCAATGGCGAAAGTTTATTATACATATATTTTATCAGATCAAGGCACGCCGTTCTATGTGGGATACGGCACTGGTGATAGAATGTATTCACACGAAAAATTCGCCAGGGGCGACAAGGATCTTGGATATGGGTTAGGGGAAGATTATAATCCAAGAAAAACTCGCAAGATTAAAAAACTCCTTAAAGAAGGACGTTCTGTTGAATACTCTTATACTGAATTTGAATCCAAAGAGCAAGCCTTAAATTTTGAAATGGAATTGATATCTCAATATGGTAGAAAGGGTATTGACAAAAACGGAACATTGATGAATATCACATCAGGAGGAACTGGTGGAAATACTATTGGCGATCATCCAGAATGTGATAAAATAATTCAAAAACGATCTGACTCAGTTAGGGCCACTTATAATGATCCAGTTAAGGGGCAAGCTGTTAGAGACAAAATCAAGGCGACAAAGCTCTTAAACGGAACTTGGGCACAACCTCTTTCTGGATCCAAATTAGAACAAACTCGGGCACTGTGTAGAAAGAACGCCCAATCGCAGCGTATGAGAGTTTATCAGTGTGATTTATCTGGAGAAGTTATAAAGGAATGGGAGTCTATGAAACAAGCAGCTCAAACCTTAGGGATTGGACAAGGCGCCATTTCAAATGCTATTAATAAGAAAACAAAATCTGGCCATCCATTAAAAGCTGGAGGATTTAGATGGATAATGCGTTAAAGTCAGCACACCATTTCTTTTCGTTATTTTCCCATACATCATAATTATGTTGATCTACCTTACTCATATAATAATCAGATAAATCTCGAGATAAAACACACGCCCAAGATTTATCATTTTGTTTAGTAGCCATTGTGAATTTTTTTATGTTTTGTGTTGCTATCTCTTCATCAATGTCAGAATGACTATAGGCTGGAACGTGCGTGAAAAACACAAACTTAATAGATAGTAAGGTCGTATAGCACGACCAAACAACCAACAACATAAGCCCAAATTTTTTCATAATCCCATCCTAACATATTAGTCGTCAGTGTCAACCCCAGCAACTGCTTTTTCAACCTTATCCAGGAGCGCCTTGATGGCGTCGAAGAAATCCCTCTGCTGATCGTCTACTGAAACTGCTTGGAGAGCGTCGACGACAGTCAGGTATTGTTCTTTGGTAACTTCACCCTGCTCGAAGCGGTTCATAAGTCCGACGAGCGTTAAGCTCACTCCGTGTTTATAGTCAGTTCTGGGCTCCTCCATTAGCCCATACTCGTAAATTCGAGGCCGTTGGAATTGCCCACATATGCTCGACGAGTGTCCTCTCGGGTCATCGTGAGGGTAATGCTGGTCCCAACAAGGACAACGCGGAGACGCTTGTCTGAGCGCTGGAGAACTTCTGCCTCAACAGTCCGCCCATTGTTGGTGTTCGTAACCTTCACTTTATCCATTCTTAATTTCCTCCTGTATGCCAGCATTAAAGAAAATAAGGAGTCTAGTCAATGGATATTTTCATTAACCCTATCAATTAACGTTAACAAATCCATCACGTAGTCACAAAAAAGGCCGGCATTTCTACCGACCCTCTTCGTCATTTGAGGCTGTTTTTAGGCAGCCGTCGCAGCTTCCGTCGATTCGATCGTCTTGCGAGCATAGGAGCCCTTGTGTGCTCCGATGACCCAGTTGGGGTCGATTTCGAGGGTGGCGCCGAGACGGGTAACGATGGTAAGCATATCGCCCTTGCCAGTAATGGTGCCGCTCGAGGGACGGCCGCGGCCACTGCCAGGGGTCTTGTAATCAATCTTCGAACCAATTTCCATTCAACTTCTCCTTGCTAAGAGTGTAACACTGCGTTACAGTTCCAACCTACATTAGTGTCTAATAATGTCAATTGCTTTTATTGCGGTTAACTAAACAATCTTTGCCAAGCGATTTGATCTGATTGCAAATGTTCCGGGCTTGAGCTGCTTGATAGCCGTAAACCCTCAAGAAGTGAAGCCGTTGGTCATCAATTCTCATTTCGTGATCGCCAAAAGCAATTTGGGCTTTAATTTGATCCCAATATGTTGTGGCATTTGATTTGATGCTAAAAGCGCCTAGCTGGATATAATAATTGCCAGTTGTTTGCCCAGCCAACGTGTCGTCAAGTTCCACCACTTGGGTTTCGATAACAGGCGTTGGGTGAAGGACCTCCATCACTTCGTTATAAGCCTTTTGCGCTGGTTCAAGCCCTTGGTCACTTGCTCGTTTCAAAAAATAGACAGCAGCTTGCGGGTCTTTTTCCACAATGCCGCCATTCCAGTATTCGAGCCCGAGCACATACTGAGAGCGAGCATCTCCGTTGGTTGCAGCCATCTTAAGCCAGTACTCTGACTGTTCCTTCATATCGCCTTCATAGAGCATTAGCCCGTACAATGCAATAGCACCTGGATGGCCCTGTTGGGCTGCTCTACGGATCCAATCCAATGCTCTTTCAGGATTCACCCTGACATCATCAGTCCCAGTCCTATATGCAAGACCAATTCGATATTCAGCATCCATATCACCACGTCTGGCAAGTCGTTCCATATCGGAAAACTCCCTGCTCTTGGCAATAGCAGAAGTGGAAACACACAAGAGGGCAATGGCAACAGCCGCTTTAATCTTTGTCATTTCCACGTTCCTTCAAATAGTTGATGGCTTGGTCTTTCATATCGATGAGTTTCTTTCTTGTCTCTTTATCGACGACCGCCAATGCAGTTAGAGCAATAAGACCACCAGGTGCAATCATACAAGCACCGATAATTAGTGATCTTGAAATTTTGCTCATACGAATCTCCGTTACGATTCACATCGCATAATGGAGAAATTAAGCCAAGTCAAGAGCTCTCAATATGTCCAAACATTCTTGTTGAGAGCATATTTTATATAGGGAAGGATTCTGCAGGGCAATGTGGACAACATCACCATAAACTCGAATTATACCACGACCAGGATATCGACCCTGACCAGGCGTGCGGTTATTCCATCGAGTTCTTTTATAATAAGGAAAGGGTTGGCCTTGATGGCCAACCCCTAACAATTTCCCGCACTCTTCATAAAAATCACTTAAATCCATATTACCATTGTAACACGGATTTGATATTTGTCAAGCCGCTGCCTTCGTGCGGCCTTGATTCCGGGCAACCAGAACCGGCTTGGGCTTCATAGCCGCAACTTCATCATTGACGAGCTTTGCCATATCAAGCAGTTCCTGCTTAAGACGATCTCGAGCAGCGATAGCATCTTCGACAGTCTTTTCGGCCTTCTTGAGATCTGCAATGACCTGATCGGGGGTACGCATTACCATTCTCCTCTAGTTGGTACAAGGCTTATAGCAAAAACAAATTTCCCGTCAAGCTAAAAGTGTTGCCAATGACTTAGCTTCGTCACAAGGCTTTTCAATCATTTCGATCGCCCTAGGATCTAGCTGCACTGCCAGTAATTGAATCTCTTTGGTCGGTTTTCGGATGCGCCCAATGTTGATTGGGTTGTGCCTAATGGCTGCTTCCTGGACTGCTTTTGATGGTTTTGCCATATATTCCAGACACCCAGGCCAAGCCTTCACGGCTTCGATTTGGAGGGGTTCTTCTACTCGATTATAATTGCGTTCATCGTCACGTATGAACCCAATCACGTCATCCAGAGGGACATTCATTTCGACGAGGATGAATTGATATTTCATATTTGATTGATAGCACAAACCAACAAGGAGTCAAGTCAAGAAAATGGGGAGGCAGTTTACCACGTTGCCTCCCCTTGGACTTTTGCCTCGTCCAGGACTCTCGCCCTCGGTTTTTGAATCTTGATCCCAAAACAAGCGACACACTTTCCTCCAGTGTCCCGGGCAGTGTTGACACCCAACACCGTAAGGCCATCCTCTTTAGTCCGCAGATGCTTAGGACCGGGTTGATTGAGCGTCCCCGCCGCTGGTAAGGTCAATGTAGCTAAATCAACCCTCGTTGTCAACTACTTTTTCTATCTGATCGTTCATCCACCAACGGCTGTATCCAGTCTGGGTAGACGTTAGGAGTTTTGAATCACCTTTGGTGACACAATTGCCAGAGTAGGTCTCCCAAAGATTTCCGTGTTCACGCACACGATTTCGCTCGTGCGCAGTTTTGGGAGTGATTTTGAAAATCATATCAGTCTCTTTTGTTGGGATGATTGCGATCTACATTACGCGGTTTCATCTTCCAGTCAAGATCCAAAAGGTAATTGCTGGCATTACCCTCCAGATTATACTGGTCAGGAGAGATACTGACCTTGGCGAAGGAACGCATTCCATCTTCAAAGTCGACTGGGCTACGATGGATCACGCTCGGATCCAACTTGAGCAAATGCTTGTCAGCAAACTGCTTGATACTCCAGGATCGACCACAGTCCCGCCGCCACGTATCTTCTTCCATAATATCGCACAAGGTGTAGAAGTGGTCACAATTGTGACCTTCAAATTCAAAACCCTCGCGGCTGTGGAGGAAATCAGTCGGCGCTCGATCGGCCCAAATATAATTGAGGTCGTTTGTGCCGAATCCATCTGAGTGCCATCCGGGCCGATTACCAATATACTGGCCGCTGACCCAAAGGGTCTTGGCAGTCAGGTAAACATATTCTTCGCGGAAACGTTCGCGCTCATCTTCCCACGCCTTGACAACGAGGGGCTTGAACACTTCGAGGTGCTCAGGAAGATATACTTGATCCGATCCTGGAAGACTGATTGGCATATACATATGGAACATCATCTCCTTGGGAGAGATATCCACTAGGCCGAGATCAGTGGGAAGATTTCCGTAACGCATCATTGCCTCCTTGTTACCAGTCCCTTTTACAGGAAATGGCATAAGAGTCAATAATTAAATTTCACCGTTGATAGGATCTCCACCACGCGGCCAATTGATTCGAGTGCAGTAATGACACCTGGCCGCTCTTGGCAGTTTCTCAAAATCATCTTCGCCGACAATTCTGGGATCAGGAGCCGGAGGATCAAATGGTGCTCGGTAACAGGCGGCGTGTAAGTAGCCGTCAAATTGTTCCGAATGGAGATGTACTTTCATTCCTCGTCCTCCTCGAAACCGCCAGCCGCTTCGATTTCGTCGATGAGCTTTTGGGTCAGCTTTTTAACAGTGGGAAAAATGATCGGCCGTAGTACATCTTCGAATTCTGACAGCACTTCGTCAATGTCAAGCTTCAGTTGCTTCTTCGGATCCTCATACATCCAAGCGGTTGCTTCTTTGAACCACTTGCGGGCGTTTTCTTCGTTGACGTGAAAAGAGGGAATGCCAGCAAAGTCTTCAGCACTTTGACTGGACAGCTTGATGTCAATCACCTTCTTACCAGCATTCTGTGCGATCTCACGAAGCGTGGCACTCTTTGTGATAGGAGCATCCTCGACCTGGAAACGGTCCTTGATTCGATTCAGCTGGTCATACGCTGCACGATCTTCGAAAATGTAGAGGCCCAGTTCCATCTGCACGAACACGGCACAGAAGCCAACGTAGTGACTGGTGTCGAAATCGTCGGGAATCTTGGCGCCGGTCTTGAACGCACGAAAGAAACGCTTCTCGGTCGGCGCGTCAGTATCGACGACTGCCCACAGCCAGAAGAAGCCATCCATATCCTGCATACGGATAATCTGTGCGCCGGTAGGGAGTTCCATAGTGAACTGTTCCTTAACGGGCATCTGATACTTGAACATTACCTTGCCAGTTGCTTCTGACATACGTGGACCACGCTGTGCTTCGTTCCAGGTTGCGTTGAGGTCAGTCATTGGAATCTCCGTTTGCTATGTCAGGACAATAGCAAAATTTAGAAAGCAGTCAATAGAAAAAATTAAAATCCATCAAATGCTTTGCGGCCAGAATTGTTCGGCCAAATGATCTCTGGACCAGAACGCAAACGCCATTCAGTGTTGTGGTACAGCTCCTGGATCTTACCGTTCTCTAGCACCTTCAAAGTACCAGTGAGTGGGTAACTGCCAGAAATACCAAAGTCGACATATGGGTCACCCCAAGCATCATATTGCACAACGGCAACTCCATGCTTGACTGGAGTCTTGGCAGTTCGGACGTCGATGACTGTATATTTGTCCGGGTTGCGCGATGCTTGCCATACTGATCCGTCATAAAATGTATAGCACACAAATAGAACTAGACACAGAAAAAGACCGATCAAAAACATGATGCCAAACATTATATAACCTTCCCGATAGAGAGCATATAGAGGGTTCCACCTTCTACCTGCGTCATTGCGTGTTGAATATCATCTGCACGAAACAGGTGACAAAGTCGATTGGAAAAATAGCCTTCTTATTTTTTTCTATTAGAAGCTCGCCACCACCAGGACGAGTGAGATATAAATTGAAACGAAAATGTTGACCAGTTTTGGCAGGGTCCTTATGCCAAGGCACTACGACCCCTTCTTCAAATTTGAGAAGGTACATATCCATTTTGAGCAGTTTGGATCGAAACAGAAGCATTTTGAAATAGCCACTGTTCTGTCGACCCTCAACCCATTTGAACATTAACTGTTCTCCAGAAAGTAAATGAATGCCCGCTCGTGTTGTTTGCTTTGGAAGAACGCGAACACATTGTCCCTTGATGCAGTGTCCATATATTGGAATTGACGGGCTGCTGACTTGTAATCCCCGGCGATAAACCGCTCGAGAATTCCTTCGTGATCAGAGGCATCGCCCTTATACATATCCTCCAAGTCAGCAAACTCGGGATCATTTACACAATCCTTCGCTTGTTCATAGAGGTTCATAATAGCTTTGTTCAGGGCATCAATAATACCCTGCCGATCACCAGCTGATAAGTCCTCAGACACCATTGAAGATCATCTTTTCAGTCAGCACATACACTTCAGGACCTTGCGGCTGCCCATCGAGCATTTCGCAAGTAGTGGTCATATGCTTCCATCGTCGCCCGCAATCCGTGCATTCTGACTGGTGGAGATCATCCGAGGTCCAAATATCTGGATTGACACATCCGCAAGGCAATCGCCAGTAAGTCGAGATTCGCTTCCAGGTAGCTTTGGTGGTCGAAACCAAAGACGTGATACGGGTATCACCAATAACCTTCGTGCGTTCCTTAACCGTCGGTTTCATTTATAACCTCCTCAGCGCATTACGGCAAGCGCGGTGTTTACAACATCAGCTGTAACACCTTGGCGGAGTAGGTCAATCATTATTTGCTGATCATTCCAACCGATTTTCTGATAATCTTTGGAAAACCGACTTTTGATAATCCAAGCTGCCAGTTCGGGATTGAAATTGGAGTTCAATACCCGTGTCGGGCTTAAATGTGGTGAGAAGAAATACTGTTGCCCACTGCCCGGTGCGTGGGTGGCGATATACATATAGAGAAGTTTATCCTCCCCATTTGTAATGTAGCCATAATATTGGCGGGGAGAATCAATGTAAACTAACTCACCAATGTCCCAGTCATCGCCAGTAGCATTTGAGAAGATGGTGGAAACTTGATTCAGCTTTTTGATATGCTTTTCAGAACCGCGAACTCCTTGCGGATTACCACCAATCCCGTATGTTTCCTTGAGGCGGAACGATCCGTCTTTCTTAACGCTCGTGGCTGCTTTGATGTGGACCTGGGCACCACGAATTTCGTACGCCAAAAGATTCATTTGTTCCTCCGTCACCAGACTGATAGCTGATTACGGAGAAATGTCAATGATTATTTTTTGCGACGAGTTTTGTTCGGAGGATATTGGATTCCTTCGTGCCCATATCTCTTGACACGATCACCACGTGATGTTATTGTTAAATCGTGATCACAGGCATTTAATATTGCCCGTATGGTCGTTAATCTAGGGAACTTCGTTTCCCTGTACAGCCATTTGCTGATGGTTGTAGGAGTTGGCCCGCCCTGTTCGTGGACTTGCTTGAATGTCATCTTCGAATTGATGACAATTGCGATACAGTCGTCCCTTAGGTCTTCTAGAGCCTCGACGGGTTCGCGTTTTCTCCACGATGGGGTTTTCGCCACAATTTACCTCACGTAGTTATCTCCACGCAAGCATACATTAACTATAGCGAAAGTCAAGGGCTTAGTTTTTTACTAAGCCCCTGAATGTGAGGGAGATCCGGTCACTGCATTCAAATCCCGCTTTAGGGATTCGATGCTGATGTGTAAACTGAAAACCGGGCGGCATCAAATACAAGGAGCCGTGGTGTAGTTCGACAGATTCAACTGTCTGCGTAGCATTGTCCCTGAACTGGATTACACGCGGCTTCTTCTCGGGCTCACGATACAGTGTCACGATGGCGATAGGCTTACTGTGATCGATAGCTGGATCGTCATCGGCGTGCCAGCCCAGCCAGTCCCTTGCCCCTTCGTAACCATTGAGGAAGCACCCCTCAAACATCTGGCCATTGTCCATCATACCGTGGTCAAAGGCTTCCATTTCTGAATAGGTTCCGATAGCCCAAATATCTGGGTGTCCTTCACGGGCCTGATAGGTGCGAATGCCAGCACCTCGGCCATATGTATAATCGCGGTCATACAGGTTAGTCCAATATTCGCGACGCGGAGCATCCGGACGACGCTCCCAATCAAGGTCATTCCAGAACATCTCGAAATACTTCGAGCACATATTCTTGTTAAGGAAATTCTTGATGTACATCACATACCTTCAATCTTTTCGCCAAAAACGGCTTCCATATCGGATGTATCACCATTAGTGAAATCCCAGTCGCCAGTCAAGCGACATTTCATCTTCTGGAGTTCGTTGATTTCCTTCTCCAACGTGGCGATTGAATCTAGGTAGTGCTGAAGGTCTTTGACCTCGTGGGGGTGGGCTGGAAGTGCTGTGTAGGCACCACTATTGCGAGGATTTTCACAATGGATGCGAGTGCGAACGGCTGGAGGATATTTCTGTTCACGGAACAGAATCTCAGTACGGTCCTTGAGACCGAGCATATATCGCTTGAGTTCTTCAGCCTTCTGGTCAATCATCAGGTTGATGACTTTGAATGCTTGACTGTTTACGACATCATTTTCAGTCATACATTGGATCCGCATATTTGATTTCAGGGAAAGTAAGAAGATAGTTAATAACACTATAAAGATGCTTTTTGGGTATTGAAATAACCGCAGTGTTGGCTAAACCAGATACATATGGCTTTTTTTTATAAGAAGTATGGGTTGACATTCCAGACCGAAATTTCGCCGCTAAGACTTCTAGCTCAACAATGTCTAGTTTTCGGTCAAAAACGATTTTAATGTCAACCATTCAACCTCCTAAAAATGGTGCAAGCGGTGGGCATCGAACCCACGACCGACGGGTTTTAGAGACCCCGGCTCTGCCACTGAGCACTACGCCTGCGATTAATTCATAATATAGAATTCCGTCTCTCCAGTCAAGTCCCTCCACGGAAGAGGGTCCCTGGAAGAGCATTCCTGGATAGCTACCCATCCACGGCCATCCTTCCGTGGTGCGAAGTTTGATCGATGGAGCCAATCCTTCAAAAGGTTGTCACCATTAGGACCGAACATTTTGTGGAGCCGAGCTTGTTCAAGATGATAATTGATAGCCCATTGGATACGCTCTTCAGGATCAGTAGGAAGAATAAAACCCTCACGCTGAGCAAATTTGATCACATTCGGAGCGTGTTTGCGGAGCCGTTCCATTTGGCGAGCAGATGCGGCAGCTTTTTCCATTGCCAGGAGTTCTTCGTGACGGCGAAGGTTTGCTTTGCGACGTTCTTCATCACGAGCCGCTTTCTGCCGGGCCATTTCAGCACAATGTTCTTTCCAAGCACCAGGAGTCTTCATTAGATTATAAAAAATTTCATAATCCATATCAAGGCGGTTGCTGTTGCAAGTATGGCAGGCGACGACCAGATTGTTGAGGCTATCAGTCCCACCATTGCTCTGTGTAATGATGTGGTCTAACGTTGCCAGATTGCCGCCACGGTTGTTTTGTCCTGGCCTGGGCAATACTGTTTCTTGATCGCAGTAGTGACATTTGCCATCTTGCTCTACCCAGAGCCGCTGCCGCTTAGCAGCCCGCACTAGCGTGAGCCGGATATTGAACTCTGCCTTCTTCTCCCAGGGCAGACGGGCCATCGTGTTCTTGATTACGTTCTTACACACGGGTTGTCAATCCATATCTTTGAGCTGGCTGCGAATGAGCTTCTTGTCAGCGCGGCGGCGGTGACGGTGGGCATCATTGTGCTTGCTAGGGGACTCGTCCCAAGTGTTGAGCTTCCAGTTACCCTCGTTGTCCGAGACAGCACCAGCGCACTTGTCGTAGCGGATACGGCCATCATCACCGCGCAGGATGCTGAGCGTGTGGCGCTGGCTCATATCGCTGTTATCCTCGAAAGCATAGCGGCAACCACAGAACGTGTAACCTTCGACTTCGCGTCGAGCCCACTTGGTGGTCTTAGGATGATGCCGGCGATGAGTGCGAGACATTTCTTTCTCCTTGTTACCAGACCCTTTTAGCAGGATCTGGAATTAGGTCAAGAATTATTTTCGCTCATTGATCTTTGGATTTGTAAATGAGATGTCTGGATTGTTCTTGACCAAATCAGCAAACAGTTTCTCACCGTCCTTCTTGGACGCGACACCGATAATGCAAGGGCACGGAATGCCTGCTAGAATGCCCGTCTTCGTAGTTCTAGTGTACGTTAGCTCGCAAGGATACACGTTGAACATCACTGCTCTCCAATGCGCGTGAGATAGCTTCTAAGAAGCTTAGCAACGTCTTCGCCCCAAGCGTGGACAACTGTTTTATCCATTGAGGGTCGGTATTCGTTCGCAAGCTTCTTGATTCGTTCTAGCTCTGAACTAGTAAAAGGCTTGACAACCTTAGTTTCCATCTCTGAAATCTCCAAAAGTATTCAACCGAATGGTAACATTCAGTTTACATTTTGTCAATTTAGAGTTCGGTCACATTGACCTTGGTAATGTAGCCACCGCCACCCCAGGACCAGAAGGCATTCATAGCCGTTACCTTGCGAATAACATCAACGAGCCGGCCCTTGTAGATTCCAAGGTCAGGTCCTCGTCCACCGCCAATCCCAGGATCGTCGCTCTCTCCAATGGCGTGCCAATAACCCTCTTCCGTGGAACTGTGGTCCTGGAGCAGCCGCTTGCCAGCAGAGCTGGTCAGATATTTGGTATAGCGCTCATCAGCTTTCCGATCCAGCTCAGCCTCGTAGGCTTCAGCTTCAGGCTGAGTGTCGAACTTCTTGCCATCCTTGGCGATGAATTTAGTTTCAACCTGCATATGAATCTCCTTTGAATCGTACTAGCAGGCTATGCCACTAATGTCGACAGAAAGTTGTAGAAATCCAGATACTCTTTCTCAGTCTCAAACCGCCGAATGATCAAGCTTTGCTCACGAATGAACTCCTCACGTTCCTTGCCGGAGGAGCATCGTTTCCACAGTTTGATTGTAGGATCCTCGCGGGATCTGTATTCCGCATAGAACACATTGTAGCCGCCACCAGTTGGCTGCCAAAATGATCGCTTCGCCATTGTTCTCCATCCACGTGCTTCCGTGGAAGCCCATCCACGGATATGGGTGCCAGTATAGTCCTCCAAGGGCTGATTACCTACCGCGCGTAGTCGTCCGTCCCGTGGATAGGCGCGCTCAGTCGCCTCGTTTTACTTCTGCCTTTCGGCCTTCTATACTGCTGCCCGCGTCCAGATTCGAACTGGAATCTCACTCAGACGCATTGGATGGCCTATCCAAGCCCCTCGGTGGCCTACCTCGGGTAAAGTCTAAGAGCGCACTAGCCGCTTGTGCTACGCGGGCCCATTTGATATTCGTCTTCTATGGCCTGGATGAATGGGAGTCAACTACTTTATTTCATTGACTCCCATTTTGTTTCAGGCGTTGAAGGGATCGGTAATCACGATCTGCTTCGTGCCGTCCTGGTTCTCGCGGACCGAGAAGCGATCGAACGTCATCGCCATTGCGCCGGCATTGAACTGGACCATCTTGTTGACCAGACCGCGCAGGTTGCCGACGTGGACGATGTTCTGAACGGATGCCGGAGCAGCTTCATCGCGAGCGCCGCGAGTTGCCTTGCCCGTCGAACGAGCACCTGCATAGCGAGCCAGCCAGCTGTTGAATGCATCATTGTCGTCGCCGATGACAGTCTTCAGCGGCACCAGCTGCTCGATCTTGTCGATCCGGAAACCATCCAGGTCCGCCACCGTCTCGGTCTTGGGTAACATAACGGACGTCTTGCGCTTCGTAAAGCCCTGGAACTGAGCATCAGCCGCATCACGCTTGGACACGATGCGAAGCGTGTCGCCTTCGTCCGTTGCCACCGTCGCCGACATTGCAGTGAAGCCCAACACCTTCAGGTCCGCCTTCTTGCGAGCCTTGATGCCCTGTGCGATCATCTCGCCGGCGTTGTCGACATCACCGACCTTGGCGATAACATTCTGAAGCTTTTCAATTGCAGTAGCCATCTTCGTATCTCCTTGCGTTTGCGTTTAACTGCCACCCTTTTAGCAGAATTATTGGCCTGGTCGACAAAAAAAAGGTAGTTAACAGGTCTTTTTTTCACGTACCACGCACATTTTCGATTTCATCAGCCAAATCAACAAAGAACGTATCACCGTCTTCTTTTAGCTTGACTGCCCAAGCACCATCGACTCTGACCACAATGGCCCGCTTATAGCAGATGCCACGGATTCGCGAGGTGAAGATTACCTCCTGGCCCAACTTGGGATTAGTTAGCATTTGACCCCCAATGCCTGCAGGAGAGCATTCCCGATAGCATTGTTGGGCTCAGGTGCCACATTCACATATTGGGCTTTCAGGGCACGTCGTTCAACATTATCACGACGTGCCTGCTCTTTGCGCGAAGCCTCGATTTCATCATCGAACCGATCATAGTCATACATTGACTTCTGAACTTCTCGCTGGAAGCAAGCGTCGAGATAGTTCGCGAGATCGCGAGCTGTGGTGATGTTAACTTCAGCCCAGTGCGACAGGTCCTCGGTGAATTCCGAGCACCACAGGCCGGGAGTTTCAGCCATACGCTTGCGCGCATCGGCATTGAGGTAGGAGAGGTAGTCAGCCAGCGACCACACGTTGTCGATGTTGTTCTCGAGGGCGGCGATTTCAGCAGCATTGAGCATCTTAACATCTCCTTCGTTACCCCATCCTTCTAGCAGAAAAAAAGATGCGGTCAACAAAAAAAGGTCACAAATTTATGCCTAAAAATTAACTTTAACAGATATAGTTAATGGTGATGAATAAAAAAAGGGGCCTGGGCCCCTTTAGATATTGTGCTTGTTGAGTAGGAATTCTGCATTGTGCAGAGCATTACTGAGCCAAGCTATTACATCATTAGCTGTGCATATGCCGTGCTTGTCAACCCTATCGCATCGTATCCTGTAAGTACCGTCAGGAAATTCGACGATCTCATAATCCCCAGCACGGGTTTCGAAATCTGCCAGCACTTTCAATGGATAGTACCTCCTGTGCTGAACCCACCAAAGCCAAGCTCAGCCAAGGCTGCATCACGGGCAGCAATGTCTTCAGCATCCAATATGGAGATGTTGACAAATTCATCGCTGCTGAACACTGCTATGGAGTTCTTGAGCTGATTGGTCCAAGCATTGAGGACAAGACGTTCCATCAAGCCCAGCTCGTCATCGGACATTTTCATATCACGAGCAGCGTGCTTACGCAGGCTTTGGATCATATCCGGAAGTTCATCGCCGGAAGCCGAAACCCACGAGTGGGGCCGGCCACTATTTCCAGCAGGACCATTGAATGCATCGAAAAACTTGGGCATTACGCTGACGACAATCTGATACATAACTAACCTCCATTTCCCGCTTTTAATACTACAGTTTTGGAAGTTAGTCAATCAAACCAATGTGTGGAACCCCAAAGAGGCGCATAGCAGGAAATACCCTGCACATAGCGGCCATTTTTGATGCCGGTGAACGAACGGATGGTTGCGTGTTCGTGGTTGCAGCGGGTAAAAATCGTGCCGCTGAACATACGATACTGGAGATTGATATCAGTTACCCCATCGGCTTCCAAGTCAGCAGTGATCGAATTGACCGGATGGACAAATTCGAGCCAAATCCCTGCTGGGATAAGTGCTAGTGCTGCCAAAGCAAAAAGAATAACTCGCATCACAATCTCCTAAAAAGTGGGTCCGGCACACGCTTCTATGTACCTGCACTCAACCTAAGATGAGGCTTCCTCCACGAGCCATTGATGGCTGGCCGGTTTCTACACACCCTTTCAAAACCTCCGGGAAGACGTAAAAATACCTTCTCCTTCAGTGCCACCCTAACAAGGCCCTAGTGGTCTTGGGCACAGATCGTAAGGCCTGGTGGGCTTCGAACCCCACTTTTCCCCTATACAAGAGGTGGCGTCTTACCTGAACCAGAAGCTTTCGAACACCGCTGGCTAATAGACGACAGGCTCCAAACCTTTCGGCTTGTCGACAACTCCAGGACGTTTGCAACCGCCCCTTTGTATTCCTTCTTCTAGCATCTGGTTGATGCTAAGTCAACCAATCAATCGTTGAAGATTGTGACAGTGATCCCGCCACCCGGATTGAAATAGTCGACGCTCTGAAGCTCGTTGTCAGCAGTGCCGCAACGCTTTGCTTCACCCTGCAGGAACAGCTTCTGCTGACCTGTCTTGGGAGACATAATGTAGAAGCTGGCAGGCCATTCCCGGAACAACAGGTCGCTTGCCTCGGAAGTGCCGTGAGTGCCCTTCCAGGTGAACTTACTACCGTCGACAATCTGAAGCTTTGCCATCTTGTGTCTCCTTGTTACCAGATCCTTTTAGCAGAATCTGGCCACCAGTCAACCATCATCTACGATTTTTTCGAAATCTTCCAGTGACGTAACTTCGAAGATAAACACTTCGTCTTTGGGATGACCGTTTTTGATATGTCTACCCCAAGCGGCAGCATCCCTTTTGGCGCGCCACTGGTCATCCTCAGAGTCTGATCGGGCAGTGAACGGGCGAGACTCAACTATGACGAACTTGCCGCTATTGTTGCGGTTTGTTCTGCGGCCGACGTAATAGCCGGGACTCATTTCTTCTTCCTTGCAGCTCGGCGAGCAGCCCGATTGGGCAATCCAGTTACCCGGATGCCCGGCATCTGGCTCAACTGGAACAGCATTTCTTCGAGCGGAATCTTGTTTGCGCCGCTGGCGATCTCTGCCTCGATCATCTTGTCCGTCTGCACGTTCATTGCGTCGACAATACGCTTGCGGGCTTCAGGATCAGGCTGCCCATCTTCACCCAGCCAGTCGATAATGCTCACGCCAGATGCATCAATGGCAGTCTGAAGGTTCGCGTCGTTATCAACGCCAAAAAACTCTGCAACCATATCGTAAAGCATTGTGGTCTCCTTGTTACCAGATCCTTTTAGCGGAATCTGATCCAGAGTCAAATAAAAAATGGGGCCAGTTACCTGACCCCATTCTTTTTCAATATCTATTCATTGTTAACTGTGGACCTGCCCCACTGATAAGACTTATGTGCGACTGCATATTGCTTAGGCGAACTGCTTATCTTCCCCCTCTGCCGTCAAATAAAGGCAGTTTTTACCTGCACTTATCTGAACGGCAGATTGTGGATAAATCCACGTGAGGTGTACTCTAAAATAAGTTAACAACGGTCTGTGACATTACCACAGACGAGTAAGTGCAATTTGTTTTCCTAAAGGGTTACTAGCTGCCTTGCACAATAGCTGTCAGTTTTGAAACCAACCTAGTAATGGGGCCAAGTGTTAGGCCATTCCCCACTCACTCTACGGATAAATCCGCATCGCGCTCATATCTAAAAACACTCCTAACAGTGGTTGGCTAGGAAGGACCCGCGCCGAACTTCTTTTTACATAACCTCTCCTGGGTTAAGGTTTACAATCAACAAAACAACTCTTTCTCTATCTCTATACAACAATCAAGGTTGAGTCAATTACCGCATAGCACATCTCCTATTGATTAACTTAACTGGGGTTAATTCTCCACAGGTTCCGGACTCCCCAGGACCATTCGGTCAGGATATTCCGATTCGAATTTGACTTCGGCCTGCCAGGGAGTTTCTGCCTCGATGATTGTTTCGCCATCATCGTAACCGTTGTCCCATTCGATTTTGAAGCGCATTCGTTGTCTCCTGTATTCGGACTTACAAGTTAACTTAAAAGTTCTTGCGTGTCAACTGACTTAGAAGCAAATCCCAAGTTCGTTTTCGATCTGGGAATACAGTCTCTGGAATTCGCTACCATCGCCAGTGAGCATAAACTGGACGTCATAGCCCTCCGACCAATATGCGTAGATGTTCTTTTCTTCGTCCTCGACGGCGATGGAAGTGAACTCGCCAGCAGCATTGCGCATAAAGCGAGCAACTGTCGAATCCAGTTTGAAGGTCGTTTCGCGATGTTCATTACCAAGGTCAACACACTGGCCCTGGGCAACAATGTGGCCGGCAATCATTTTGATCTTCAGATCGTTTTCAGGTTCGAACATTGTTATCTCCGTTTGGAGTTTTTGTTTACAGTGGGCCGTTGGATGTGTCAAGCAGACACAAGTCGTGGCCATACATTTTGTGAGCATCGAACCGGTTGGCGCGATTCAGATCTTCCGCGCAACGACGGCAATAATATTTCTCCGTCGAATAGTTGAAGTAATTTGCGCCAGGTGCTTGACAGGCTGTCCTGTTGCACGATCCGCCTTTCAGCCCCTTGTCTGGATTGAGTTTGGTTCGAGACCAGTCATATGGTTGAGGATTGCGTTCACGGAACTTGCGCCGTTCGGTGATTGGATTCTTTGGGGGTTTGCGAAGCTTTGTCATATTCCCTCAATAGCAGAACAGCCAGACAAGTCAATTACAAAACTATCCACGGCCCGACCGCTCCGTGAAATAATAGTGGGTTATGCCACTCTTCCTACAACCTTCCAGTGGATAAATCCACCTTCCGCGCCACGGTCCTCTGACCGTTAGTAATTAGTCTGTGGTGGAGGAATCCAACCTCCACTTCCAAAAGGTGTGCTCGCGTTAACACTAGCCACAGACTATAAAACTCTAAATTATGACCCGCGATATTGGCCGCACCCGTCACCCCTCACCGCCCTGCTTTGCTACAGCCCACCATCAAAGGCACACGCTGCTCCTCCCTCGTTGTTAAATGCTGGGTACCCGCTCTCGTTCCCATCTCGTATAAAATACGCGCTTTTCAGCCAGTAAGCTACAGCATCTTCCTTTTAGGTGTTGGACTCAAAACTGGTTCGCGACCCCCAGCCAAGCATTGCTGCTCTGATCCAATACAAGCAGGGATATAGACGACCTTATGTAACTCGTCAATACCTGAAACTGCTCACCTAATTCTAGTAGGACGGGCTCCGGTACTACGCAATGAGCCAGCCGAGTTGTTCCCGTCCCTAATTCCGTGCCATTCTTGGGACTCTTACCCCACAGCATTAAATTCCCACGATCGGCTAAGGGAATAGTGCCTGCTCTTAACGCAATGTTCCGGACAATTGCGCCAGTGTTCGTATTGTTTAGCAGGTGTAGGGTTTGCCGTCAACCTGCAAATGTGCCGTATAAGTGCGGCCGTATGAGTTCGGAAAGCTCAAATACTCAACGTGATCCCTGCACACGATCTGAGCACGTTCAATGCGTTCCTGGGCAGCTTCAGTCCTGCTCTCCTTAGAAGAGAAACGAGTATCACCACAGCCGGCAAGGGCTCCTATGGCCATAAACGAAACAAAAAAACCTGCAACCATTTTCTTCATATCATCTACTCCAATCAATAAAAAGGGCGGGGAGCAACCGACGCTGGTGCTTGTCTATTGCTCAACCCGCCAAGTGGCGCCAAGGATTGTTTAGATCCTGATCAGCACTACCAATCCGAGGTAGAGGGAAACATTAATGTCTCCGCCGCAGTCTGTCAAGTAGCTTTCTTGACTCTTGCATCCTGACCTGACTCAGTCCAATGTAGCATCACGGCCGTTGTATCTACATCTTTCCTTTGTCATTCGACCCGGGATTCGAACCCAGGAAGGGCATAAACTGGTCATCGTGGCTGGGATCGAACCAGCGTCATCACTAGGAGGTAGCGACCCTCCATCAATGTAATGGGCGCCTGTATCACTACAGTATGGGCCGCCTCTCGCCCCATCTAGCCACACACGATAAAACTCTACGGCCCACCATCTAAGGCACCCGCCGTTCCTCCTAATAACGTCTTGCACCCAAGTAGGCCTCGATACCTACAATGTCGGAGTGAAAATCCGCCGTTTCAATTAACTTATTGGGGTGGTTCCAGTGTGATCAGCACCTTCCCCGGCAAGTGTCGGGCTATTGTTGCGCGCTATTGTCGGGCTGAACTGCTAAACCGTCGCTTAGCCTCTATGCCCTATCGTTGCGCGCTATCGTCGCCCTATGTCAGTATATCTAGCATCTGGTGTTTGGTGCGTCAACAGTTTTTTTTCACTTTAGGCGAAAAAAACGTAATCACCAGCATAGCAGATCATATCGCCCCACGCCGGCTTCTCGTCCTCGTCCATATGCTGATCATAATGATCTTCCTGGATTAGGCGCAGGTCACGGAGGTTGTCATCTTCCAGGTCCGTGGTACATTCGTCGTTACCATACCAGAGTCCATATTCGCCATCCCAGAGGTCAGCGATCTGATTGCGATAAGCTGAATAGTCACCGTGTCCCTGCTCTGCGAGCGCCTTGATGATAGTATCCGCATCGCGCAGTGCGCCGGCATCACGTTCGCGGTTCTCGTCGAATTCGTCCACGTTGTTCTCCACAATAGTGTTGATCGGAAGATGGTCTTCTGCTATAGTTTCGGCAAAGACTTCATCCAGCATTGCAAGAAGGTCTGCCCGGGTCTCAGGTTTGAGCTTAGAAATGTCAGCCATCATTCGTCTCCAACGGCGACGATCATTGCCTCAAACGAATCAGCCAAATCCTCTAGCTGGTTGTGGGTCTTGTAACAAAACCCATCCGAGCTTGTATCAGTGGCAATTTCCTGTTGAAGACAGTCAGCTTCCCGAAGAAGCTCAACGATGCGCTCCAGTTTGGACTTTGTATCCGCCAGAGGCACGACGACAATATCGCACTTGCAACCAGCCGCAAGCTGCCCTTCAGCATAGGTGTCAACTTCCATACGATCCCCAAAAGGACCATAAAATTTGTCGACATTGATGTTGGTGGGCCCAATCAAATGTTTGATTGTTGGTTGGCGATGATCACCAACAATAGGGGATTCAAAAGCTAGGAACATATTGCGTTACCTCCTACTGTCCTGATAGCATTCATACAGGAATGCGTCAAGCGTTGGATGGTTGTCTTCGGTAAAAACCTGCTCTGCTTTGATGCGGATAATCTTATACATCAAAGTTATGTTGTGCTTGTGCGGACCTTGACGGATCAGCTTATGGAGGATGCGCTTTAACATCCATTTTTCAAAACGATTAAGCAAGTGTTCCTCCGTGGATTGCCCTCCGTGGATACGCTTCCACGGAAGCGCTGTCAAGGATTACTTTTCCGTGACGTCATCCACGGCGATGTATCGGGCACCGCCATCCAGCATTGCCTTGCACTGGTATGCCTTCTTGCCATCGTTGATGCAATCACGATAGAGGCTGTAATTCCAGATGCCACCAGCGATCATAAGGCCGATGACCGAAACGAATGCAATGCCGAACGCGATGAGCAGAAAGCCCATCAAAGTGTTGGGACGACGGGGAAGATTGCTCACGTTTATCTCCTTGAAAAACGTGGTGGCACGGCCGGCTCCGTCCACCACTCTTTCTAAGCTTGTCGGATTGATCCGACGGCCGGGACGGGGAGGGTGTGGGACATACCACCCCTCCCAACATCATTTATCCTTTGACTGCCTGGCCCATCATACGGATTTCACGGATGCTGTCAAGCGCGAATGTCCTGACGATGGGCTCGTTACCATCTTCCAGTCCAGTGCGGCCGGCGTTGGGTTCCTTCTCGACGAAGCCTTCAATGTTGGCCTTGTCGATGACAGTGTTGTCCAGGTAGTAGGTGGACTCGCCGCCCTTGATGAAGATGCACTGAAGGTAAAACTTACCGTTGTGCTCGATCAGCGGGCTGTCCTCGACACGAGTGCCCCAGCGCAGCGCAGCGGGCTCGAAGTTGGCAACCTTGCCCTCGGCCTCGAGGCGGCGGTTGACCATATTCTTGTAGCCCTTGTGGCTGGTGAAGAGCTGAACGCGGTTGCCCGTGGTGTGCTTGGTGACACGGCCCTTCATCGGGTTCTTCTTGCCGCCCTTGAGGTCGACTTCCGTGATGGTGTCCATCGCGGCGAAGGTATTGCCGTTGATGCTGTTGAGCAGCGCGTGGATCTGTGCAAGCTTCATTTCGTCTACTCCGTTGCGTTGTTATGCTTTCCTTATACAGCCTTTGACCATCTGCACAAGAAAAAAAGGTAGTTAATCGGTCACTTTTTTCATTAACCCTAATAATTAACGTTAACATAAATAGAGATATGAGATTAGAAGAATTTGAAAACGTCAATGAAGGTCCTCTTGCAAAGAAGCTCGGCACAGCCGCCTTGGCTGGAGCAGCAATGGTGGGCCTACATCAAGCAAACAAGCCAGCTCAGGCATATAATACTAAACCAGCAGTTCAGCAGACAGTCAACCACATTACTCCTAACCAAGAGGAAATGCTCGCAATGGCGTTGACAATGTGGGGTGAAGCCCGTAATCAAGGAACAGAAGGAATGAGAGCGGTCGGGCACGTAATTAAGAATCGTGCAGACAGTAATCATCCTAAGATGTTTGGTACTGGTATTGAAGGCGTCGCATTGGCTCCAAAGCAATTTTCTGCTTGGAATGCTGGGGATCCAAATAGAGACAAAATGCTCAACATTCAGGATTTGGAACCAGGTATGCCTGGTTATAAAGAATGGCTAGAGGCACAGGAACTAGCTACAAAGATCATCCAAGGTCGTGATCAAGACCCAACTGACGGATCACTATACTATCACACAAAGGCAGTCAATCCTGCTTGGGCTAAGACAATTGATCCGGTGGCCCAAATTGGTGATCATTTATTCTACAACGAAATTCCAAGAGCTACTTGACGTTGGCCTTAGCATCTTCCATATAATGATCCATACGAGCCCTCTTTTCCTGGGCGTCGATTAGATCGTGATACTTGAGCAAGTCCTGACATTCATCGTCAGTGAAAAGGTTGTCAGCAGTTGCAGCCTGCACCTTTTCCCTCATATTGGGATCCTCACTCCAGTCCTTCAATAGACTATAGCAGATTTCGTCTGCTTCTCCGTCCTGGAATTGAACCTCAGTAACATTGAGTGATTTGAAGGTCATAGCCTTGTAGCCAGCAACGGCTAACATTCCTGCCGCAGCGACTAACAATAATGTGACTATAGTGGATTTCATATCAACTCCGAACTAACTTCCTTTTGTGGGATATTATAGAAAGCTAGGTCGGATGTCAATACGATTAAAAGATAACGATGAGAAAAATTAGCATCTTGCACTGTTTACGAAACCATAAGAAAGATAAAATACGGCCTGTTTTAACCATTCGTTAACGTTAATGAATATAGTTAACAAACAGTATCAAAAGAAAAGAGGCGCTTGGCCCCTTTTCTCTTTTTTTTTTGTCAAGCTGCGGGTCGGAGGTAATCACCGCGGGTGATAGTGGCACCAGTTTTGCGGTTGCGGAGAAGTCCATACTTACCGCGCTGGAGAGCAGCGTGGTGCTTGGGGCCGACAGTCATTTCCCGGCCCAGTGAGTCCTTGTAAACATAGCGGCTGGTCTTCCGGCCCGGAGTGAGTTCCATATTGTGGCAACGCTCTCCATTACCGCCGAGCGAGCGATCAATTTGTGCCCACTTCCAATTGTGATCGCGGCCGCCCAATTCAGGATGAGCAGCGCAAACAAGGTGAGCAACTTCGTGCGGGATGGTGACTTGCACCATTTCATCCCAATGCTTGGCGATAGCTTCGCGGTTGAAGCGCAGGACAAAGTTGGAGTTTTCACCAGTCCAGCGGTTGGTTTTCCAACCCGCATAGCCAGCAGTCTTGCCGCGCACATCGCAACGTATTTCGACGGGGCCAATCTTACCATACTTGGCTTCAGCAGTCTCAATGCAAAGCTTGACCAGGGCGGTGAAATCTGCGATCGTTTTCATCGTCTTCTCCTTCGTTACTCCATCCTTCTAGCAGAATGAGTCTCCGGATCAACAAAAATCAGAACGGGTGGTCTGTTTTTAGAGCTCGGTTGATTCCACGACGAATATCTTTTCCTTTAACATTATGCGCAGATGATAGCGACAGTGCGAGCCACTTTCACCATTTCCATAAAGTCTTCGTTGAGGGCGACGACTTGATTAGGTTCGATCTTCATCAAACGCACCTCTCTACCGTCGACAGTATCTATTAGCATACCCCCAGCAGGATAATAACGCTTGACCGTCCCGAAGGCTACGGTGGCGCCAATCATTGCGTCTCTGCTGTATTCCTTACAAGCAAAAGCAACTAGATCGCCTTCGTTTATTTCAACCCCAAAACGATCGATAAACGCCATTCCTACCTCCGTGTTTCATTCTCTATAAAGGAGATGAAATTATTTAGCAACCCTTTTATGCGGTCAGCAGCCACACCATTCTTGCTATGGACCAAAAAGGTCACATTGGGGTTCCACTTGACATTCCCGTCAAGCACTTGATCGACAAGCCATTGGGCGCAGAAGATTCCTTCACCCATTCCAGTGCCTAGGTCGTTATCGAAGCTCACGACGCTGGGAATTCCGTGTTCCAGGATATATGCCTCGAACTGAGGCTGGGTGCGAACAATGTCCCACAGATAGTCGTATTGGTAAAGGCGATGATTGCCATTCCAAATCACATCGTGCGGGACACGCTCATCATCAAGGAAAAGGTAATCTTTCATACCGCTTGTCTAACAGAACGGCGGCCTAAGTCAAGCGGCCATTTGTTCCCGGTTGATGTTTTCCAGCATTACGTTGTCGGCAATTAGCGACTCTAGACATTTTTCCTCGTTGCCGTTACAATTGTAACGGAGATTATAAAGAACGTCTTCTGCCGGGAGGTGGCTGAAGTTCTCGTTCATATATGCCCGAATGCGCGGCGGAAGGTTGTCGAAGGCGTGCATATCGTGACTGCGAGTGACTTGCCAATACTGGCCGTCACCTTCTCCGCTGTTGAACGGCTCTGTCTGGCGGCTATCAAGGTTCATTTCAACCCCCCAGACCTTCGCTCGCCAGCGATCGGCTCTGAAGAATGTTGACACGGCGGCAGGCTTTGACGTCCGCAGTCGAGCGCACCACTCCCAGCACGTGGGTCTTGCCACCGGATTCGAAAGTGTGGAACATACGACCATCCAGCGTAGTCGTGCAACGGATATTTGCCATCAGTAATCTCCTTTGATCAACCGATAAGTGAAAGCACTAAGGCGGTCAAGCCCAAAGCGATAGCCGCCACCAAAAAAAGATAGCCGGACGTTGGATGACCGTTACCTTCGATGGGAGGGAACTGTTCAAAATCTTCCATTGTCAAACCTTTCTGGTAATAACGATATAGGTGTTCCAGTCCGACGGGTCATAACAGCATCCACAGCCGGTAACTTGGATTCGTTCGATTTCGATCTGATAGTTGGCGACGATTTCTTCGTAAGTCATCGACTGAGCTTCCGGAAAATGATCGTTAATTCGATCGACGATCTCGTCCAGCCCAAACGACTGCCAGTCGGCATCGATGTAGAGCTTTTCGGCAGTGCTAGACGGAATTTCTCGTGCCATATGTCCTCCGCAAGGGTTCATTGATGGATGCTCTTCCATCCAATGCTCTCCATGGATGTATATGGTCGGAGAGCATTGGAGTCAAGCCTTACATGAAATAAGGAAGATTGTGGTCACTATTTTGTTAACGTTAATTAGTATAGTTAACATCGATGGACAAGTTTCCATGGATAATGACCCATCCAGACAATGGCACGGTTGGAACATAGCCCAACCGTGCCAGTCGATGCGTTTCTATTGCCCTTCAGTTATTGCAAAAGGGGTCAGTGAGGACAATTTGCTTCGTGCCGTCTTCGTTGCGGCGAACCATGAAATTGCCGCTATGAAGGTCCCATCCTACTCGCCCATTAGCAGCATTGTGCTCGGCAACGAACTTGGCCAGCTTGGTGAGCATCCCAACCATGTTGGCTTTGTTGACATATTGCGCAGCCGCCTTGGGGAAGCGGACCTTCTCGACGAAGTCGTTACCTCCCGCGCGCACATATGCCTTGCGGGCAATGTAGCTGGCCCACATAGCAAACTCATAAGCAAGGTCGGCGCCGATTTCAGAACGCAGATCGTAAAGACGTTCAATGTGGACACAAGTGTAAAGTCCGAACGATCCCACCAGTTTCACCCTGGGATGGAGTACGCTGCTCTTGCCCTTGAGATACGCCAGGTAGGCACCATAGCCGCGCTCTTCCTTGCCGAAGATTTTGAAAACGTTACCGTTTTCCTCGATCGCCGCACCATACATACCAGCGCCCAAAACATTGACGCCTTTTTCTCGGAAAGTTTCCTTGAGGTAGTAACCTGGAGCATTGCGCTCTGCGGCGGT